>ERZ795049.90-NODE-90-length-132043-cov-8.083561_pt1 | contig 132043 bp, 109 predicted proteins | sample MGYA00375133_ERZ795049 | MGnify/ENA primary metagenome ERZ795049 (study PRJEB30178, sample SAMN05720147) | activated sludge metagenome | isolation source: anaerobic digester from wastewater treatment plant | place: Japan | collected 2015-04-20 ...
TATCCGCCAGCACCTGCGGCCCTTCCCGGTGCCCGACCTGGTCAGCCCAGAATCGTGGACCAGCACCAGCGACGTGCCCTATACGGCGCCCGACGTGATCATCCACGAGCGCCTGGAAGAGGGCGACTTTGCAGTCGAAGTTGTGCAATCGCGCCGCTCCTTCCTGCACGTCAACCCCGTCTACCAGCGCGTGGCCCGCGAAATCCGCAAAGGCAACCTGGCCACCTCCGAGCACGAGCGCGAGCACGTCATGGAGCACCTCAGCCGCGCCCAGTCGTTCCTCTCACATCTACGCGAGCGCCGCGAGACGCTGCAGGCCGTCGCCGAAGCCGTCGTGGCCCGCCAGATCCCTTTCCTGAGAAGCGGCGTGCGCCATCTGCGCCCGCTGACCCGCGCCGAGATCGCCGAAGCCACCGGCCTGCACCAATCCACCGTCAGCCGGGCCGTGGCCGACAAGTATGTGCTGCTGCCCAATCGCAAAGTCATCCCCTTTAGCGCCTTCTTTGAGCCCTCGCGCAGCGTCAAGGACGTGCTGCAAGAAATCGTCGAGCGCGAGGACGCCCCCCTGGCCGACGCCGAGCTGGCCGAAGAGCTGAGCAAGCGCGGCTACAACGTCGCCCGGCGCACCGTGGCCAAATACCGCAAGCGCATGGGGATATTGCCTTCGACGATGCGCTAGACATGCCTGAGGAGGGGGTTTTGGCGGGTTGGCCCTGCTGGCTGCCCTGGTGCGCCCGCGGGCGCACCAGGGCAGCCAGCAGGGCCAACCCGCCAAAACCCCCTCCTGGCGTAGAGCCGGGCGGCGACAACGCACATGGCCCGGCTGTTTCCAGGATGCTGAGGGCAACAAGCGCCCTTTCCGACAAGCTGCCCGCCCCCCTGGTACGCTTCTTGCTACTCTTCTCCCACCAACCCCCTATCTGAAAGGTAGCAGAGGCGGCTGCCACAGCCTGCCCTGAGCAGAGCGAATGGGCCGCCCGAACCGCTGAAGGAGACGGGCCATGAGCATGAGCGATTATCCCTGGCGCAGTGCCACCCCCAACCCAGCGTCCGAAGGAGAGCCCAGCGGCCAGCGCCTGCGCGAGGCCGCAGCGCAGGCCGGCCAACGGCTGGAAGAGACGGCCGGCGAGACGGCGCGACAGGCAGAGAAGCGGACGCGCCGCATCGGCGCCAACCTCTACCGTGGCGCCGAGCGCGCCCGCATCCTCGCCGCCGAGGGCCTGGCCCGCGCCGCGGGTGGCCTGCGCGGCTCGAGCACGGGCAGCGATACCACCGCTCACCGCTTCGCCGATAGCCTCGACCGCAGCGCCGATTACCTGCGCCGCACCGAGCTGAGCGGCATGCAGCGCGATGCCGCGGGGTTGGTGCAGCAGTACCCCCTCCAGGCGCTCGGCCTCGCCTTTGTCGTCGGCCTGCTCGTCGGCCAGCGCCTGAGCCGCGACTGAGCGGCAACCATCCGAGCACATCGGTCAAGCAGTCGCTAGACGACGTAGCCTAGCCGCTTGTGATTCTGTTGGTCAATGCGGGCGCCGGATGGGTTCGTTTCGCAGATTTCGCAAGTCGGCGACGCGGGGCGACCCCCTCGCGCTCCCCCGGCGGGGGGAATTGGGTGGGGCCGGCAGGCTGGCAGCACCCCGGGGCGGCGGCAGGCGCTGCACGGCACGGGCTGGGTGGGCAGCAGCGGCGATGGCGCGGGATGGCCGGCTGCGGCCGCGAACCGCCGGCAGCGGTGGCAGGGGATGGCGTTCGAGGGCAAGCGCGAAGCGGACACAGGGCGCCTCCTGTCGGTCATGAGCCGGGGGCACACGACGTGGGCGACGAACACACCCAACATAGCACAAATGTGCCAATCTGTCAAATCCACAGAGACGCGTACCTGTTCAGACTGTCATTGCGAGCGCAGCGAAGCAATCCCCAGCTATGCCTGCAATAGCCACGTTGGAGATTGCTTCGCTGCGCTCGCAATGACAGTCTGATTGTTTCAGAGACCCCGATAGGCTCCCGCGAGCGGGACGAGGGCATACGCTCGTCCCGCTCGCGATACGTTGGCCCTACGGTGCGACAAGCCCTGCATACCCCGCTGCGCGGCCCTCGGCCGGCCAGAAGGTCTCGGCCACGCCGGCGATCTCGACGCCTGTGGACGGCGTGAGCCACAGGCTGCCCGAGAAGCCCGTCCCCAGTGCGTCCAGCGCCGCCTGCGGCAGGTCGAGCCCATCCTTCAGGCTCAGTCGCACCTGGCCGCCGGCCGGGATGAGGACAGTGTACGTCTCGCCCACCTGCGCGCCGCCCGCGTCGTAGAACGCGACATCGACCGTGCCCGCCGTTGCCGCGGCGTTGTGCACGAGGATTGCCGACCACCGGTCGTCGTCCGCGCCAGCGAGCCGGCGATAGACCGCCGGGAAAGCCAGGGGCCTGGCGATGGCGGCGCTGGCGACATTCCAGGCCAGGTTGTCGGCCACGCCCAACGAGGGCAGCCGAGCCACGCCCACGCCGGTCAGGGCCTGCCCCGCCGTGCCCGTCACGCGCACTGTCCCTATCCAGTCGTCGCCCTCCGTGCCGCAGCACGAAGCGGCGAGGTCACTGGTGCCATAGGACATCGTGCCGCGGGCTGGGATCATCCCAACGAGCATGTGAGTCACCGTGCCGTCGTGCCCGACGAACTCGACCTGCACGCTCGCCGCGGTGCTGCCGAGGTTCTGCACCACGAGCTCGCTCCAGTCGTAACGGCCATCGGCGTTGAGCCTGCGCACCGCTCCCGGCGCGAGGAGGGTGGTGGCGCCGGCGCCTGGGACGCTGTAGGCATCGGAGGCGTGGGGCCAGTGCACAGCAGCGACCACGGCGATAGCGCAGTCAGCGGTGACCTCGGCTGCGCCCAGGCCATCCGTCGCCGAGAAATCCGCCTCCGGCACCTGGCTGAGGTCGATGGTCGTTTCGCTGCCCGCGGCCACGGTGAGGGCTTTGGTGGCCGGGGCGCCTGCGCGATCGCGGAACGTGATGCTGACGGCCGCTTCGGCCTGCCCGGTGTTCTGGATGGTCAGGTCGGTGCGGTAGCCCGGCGCGGTGATGAGCAGCGGCAGGTAGGCCGTGGTTGTGGGGCTCACCACGCCGCTGTAGGTGGCCGCAGCCTTGCTGCTGGTTGCTGCGTTGTCCCAGAACATCTGCACGACCGCCGCCACCGGCTCGCTCGAGCCGACGTCGCCCGCGCCTGCCCAGGCGCCCGCTGCCGCACCACCGAACTGGCTATAGGGCAGAGCGAGCGAGGCGCGGGGCATGGTGGGCGCCAGGACAGTCGTCCAGGCTGTGGCCGTGTTGGCGGTGGTAAAGGTGGCGGCCACGTTGGCCTCCTGCGCGCCGAGGTTCTGGATAGCCAGGTCGGTGTTGCAGGCGCCGGGGTCAGGAAGGACGGGGTAAGCGTCGATGTAGCTGGCCCTAGCCAGGGTATCGCTGCCCGCGGGCCCGCTCACTGTCAGGGTGACGGTGTACAGGCCGGCGGCCGTGTAGGTGTGCAAGGGGCTGGTCAGGGTGCTGGTGATCGTATCGCCGAAATCCCACAGGCTCGAGGTATACTCGCCCAGCGACGTGTTGGTGAAGGTCACTTCCAGCGGCGCCACGCCGGCACTCGACTGGGCGGTAAAGCCCGCCTGCAGTGACAGGATGGCAAAGCTCCCTTCATCTGCAAAGGGGCCACCTGTCCAGCCCGCATCTACCGCCTGGACGCTCCAGTAGTAGGTGCCCTCGGGCAGCTCGAGCCAGGCGCTGGTGCCAAGGTTGGCGTTCCCCGATTGGGGGAGAAGGCGACGGCCGCTGCCAACGGCCATGGGCGAGAGGACGTCGGCCGCACCAGGTGCAGTGCCGATGCGCACGTTGTAGCTCAACCCGGCCGACTGCGTCTCGGCGTCCTCGGCAGCCGTCCAGCTCAGGTTCACAGTTGAGGCGCTGGCCACTGCCGCCAAGCCGGTGGGAGCACTGGGCGGTGTGTTCGCCTCGCCCACCTCGTTCCGGTACACCCGCGCGATGCGACCCGGATCCGCATTGCCGGTCAGCAGGATGTCCAGGTCGCCGTCATTGTCATAATCGCCCCATGCCACCGCGCCTCGGCGACGCCCACCAGCCCGGCGTTGACGTCGACAAACGTGCCGCCGTCGTTACCATAGACGCGCGTGATGTGCTGCCAGTTTGCGTTGTAGCCACTCAGCAGGATATCCAGGTCGCCGTCATTGTCATAGTCGCCTCAGGCCGCCGAGCTGTAGCGCACGCCCGGTAGGCCGGCATTGATGTCCACAAATGGTAGAAGGGCACGCAGCACTCGAGGCTCGAGCACGAGACGCCGTCCTCGATGTCGCCCTGGCCGGGCAGGGGGCGCGCGGCGCGCACAAAGCGCACGCGCGAGCCAGGGTTGGCGCCGGCCGCGTCAAAGTTGTACATGACCGTGTCCAGGTAGCTGGCGGCCTCGCGCCCCTGGGCGCAGGTGCCGGCCGTCTCGGGCGACTCGACGTAGGAGAAGCGCACCGTGTTGCCGCGCGTGTCCTTGATCTGGTCGACCCGCCAGCGGAAGGCGACGCGCATGTAGGTGTCGCCGGCATAGCAGTGGCCGCCCAGCGGGGGCGAGTACGGGTCGACCCAGGCACAGCCGCCTTGCAGCTCGTCCGAGTAGTAGCGGCTGAGCACCGTCTGCTCGGAGTCGGCGTTGTAGCCCAGGCGGTACTGGGTGCCGTCGCGCAGGCGAACCACCCAGTACTCACTGGTGAGGTTCGCAGTGCTGCCGCCAAAGCCAAGGCCGTTGCCCCAGGCGTTGAAGCGCACGATCTCGAGGAACTGCTCGTTCTCGGTGCGGTAGTAGGCAAAGGCGGGGTACTTGTAGTCGGGCTTGAGCCGGTAGGCGACGCCCTTGTAGATGAGGGTGAATTCGTTCTGGTAGCCGAACCAGCCGTAGAGCCAGGCGGGGCTGCCGGAGGCCATGGAATAGTCGGGCTCGAACTTGCGCACGATTTCCATCGTGTCGACGCTCCAGCCCAGGCCGGCCCAGTCGGCCTGGGTCCAGGTCAGGATGCCGTCGACCCGCCGGCTGGCGTAGCTCAGGGTCAGATCGGGTGTGAACCCACCGCGGCCCGTGGGAACATCGATGGGGTAGTCGTAGTGGAAGCCGCCGTCGAAGGGCGAGACGGCGGGCTCGTTGTAGGAGAGCAGCCAGCCCTTTTCGACGACGTTGTCAATGCCGCAGGCATAGAGGGTAAAGTGGTCGACCGTGGCGTACAGTACGTTGCCCTCGCGCACGGCGCGCACGCCCTCCCACTGGCCGCTGTCGTCGCGATAGCTCAGGTGGTAGTACTGGTGCGCGGGCAGCGCGTTGAGGTCCACCAGACCGCTGAGGTCGACACGCACGTGCAGTGGCTTTTGGAAGCGCTGCACGGGCACGGCAGCGGCATCGTCGGCGGTGGCGTTGAGCTCGAACTCGAGGGCCAGGCCGGCCTGGCCGGGCGCCAGACGGCCGGCGGCGCGCGGCTTGTGCTGGACGCGCACCGGCCTCTGTACGGCGCCCTTGGGGAAGGTGACGCGCACGCGCCCGTCGGCCGAGCGCAGCTCGCCGCCCTCGGGGGTGATGCGCGTCTCGACAGGAGGTCCGGGCGGTGCCGCGGTGGTCGCCAGGCTGGGCGAGGGGTGTAGCGCAGGCATGCACAGGCCGAGGATGCTAGAGATGGCGACGAGGAGGTGGAGCGTGCGCAGGAGAACGCTGCTGACGGTGCGGGACGTGGTCGCTCCTTGCGGGCCAGGCCGGGCCAACCGCGCGGCTGGTATGGGCAGCAACCGATGTGCTTTGAAGGTCTCTATTGTATCTGAAAAGCCAGGACAATACAAGCTGCTTGTATGTTGGTCAGCAGGGCTCCCGCCCGACCTGCCAGACCGCGAGCCGGTTGTGGATCTATGGCGAGCAGCCCCCGGCGGGTCGCCCCTCGGCTGGCATGAGTCTTGCTCCCACAGCAGGTAACCCGGCCTGGGGCAGGTGGATGATGGGTGACTATTTGGAGGAAGAACGGCTCTCGGGCTCCAGAGAAGACGTGGACATCTACGATGAGGAGATGCCGCCAAGCACGTACCAGGAAGAAGGCCCATACTCACAGTGGGAATCGGCCTACCTCGAGGGCGATGACGGCAGCATCGCGGAGGCGTACCTCCTGGATCCCGATGACTTGACCGAGGAGGAACTCCTCTTTGCCGAGAACGCCTTCTCGCCGAGCATGTGGGGTTCGCCTATCCCCAAGGATGGGCTCGAGGTTCCCGACGTCGCTGCGCGGGAAATCGCCGACGATGCCGCCACCACCGACCCCTACGAAGCCATCGACGGCGGCAAGATCTACTACCCACCCGAGGACCCTCCAACCCAGCCCTCCCCACGGCTGCGCGACGTCGACGTAGCCGGCGGGTTTGCCATGTCGGCCGACGATGTGCCGTATGACGAGTACGAAGAGCCCACGGAGCGGGAGTTCGGCGACCTGGAGATCGCCGAGCACGTGCGCCGCGCCCTGCGCCTGCACGCCGCGACTCAGGACCTGAGCATCACGGTGCAGGTCGTCGACGGCATCGCCACCCTGCGCGGCCGGGTGCGCACGCTGCAAGACGTGTTGCTGGCCGAAGACATCGCCTCCGAAGTCGAGGGCGTCGAGGAGGTCCGCGAGCAACTCACCATTGACTAGATGCTTCCCATCAGATCCTGCGTGCAACTGCTCAGCCTGTCATTGCGAGTATCCCATGCCGCCGCGCGGCATGTGCAAGCACAGAAACTGCGATTGTCATTGCGAGGAGGCGGCCGCAGCCGCCGACGAAGCAATCTCCACGTCGGACATTGGAGATTGCTTCGCTGCGGCTCGCAATGACAAGCAAGTTTCTCAACAGCCACAGCGAAGCAATCGCCAACGTGGCCGTGACGCGTATGGCTGGGGAACGCTTCGCTGTGGCTCGCAATGACAGGCTGAGCAGTGACTCCTGCGTTACGCGGGTGCGTCCGGGATGCGTGCCCCCGTAGCGTACAATCGACCTCGACGCATCTGGACGGGGTATGAGGCCGCGAATTGCACGAGTTGCCACGAAGGTGCTCCATTCGTGGCAATTCGTGTCATTCGTGGCCGGCCCCGTCGGCAGGCTTGGAGTACGACAGAGTATCTATGAGCGAACGGCACCAGTGGTCGGTCGTGCTCGACGGCTCCAACGTCGCCTACGAAGAGCAGACGGCCGGCGGCAAGCCCAAGATCGAGAACCTGCACCTGGCCATCGCTGCGCTGCGCAGGCAGTACGACCAGGTCATTGTCATCGTCGACGCCGCATTGCGCCATCACATCGACCGGCCGCGGGAGCTTGAAAAGCTTATCCGCGAGCAGGCCGTCCGCCAGGCGCCGGCCGATACGCCAGCCGACTATTTCGTGCTGCAGACGGCCGACCAACTCAACGCCGAGGTCGTCTCCAACGACACCTTCAGGCAGTACCATCGCCACTGGCCGTGGATCGAGCACCGGCGCATACCCTACATGATTATCGACGGCCGCTTCATCATCTACCGTCCGGCCCAGGTCGAGAGCCGGCAGGAGCAAAGGCGCAGCGCGGCAGGCCGCTAACAACCTGTTGGACAGGGGACTCACCCATGGGTCCGGCTCTGAACCAGGAGGTGGTTTTGGTGGGCCAGTTGGCCCACCAAAACCACCTCAGACAGCACTCTGGAGGGAATGCCGTGGCGTGGCACGTGTACGACATCACCTTTGATGGTTATGAACCGCTGACGGGCAAGGACCATGACCTGGCGACTTTTACCGTGACCAAGGACGACGGGGTCAAATCGTGGCAGGTGCGGGTCAAGGCACGGCCCTCGTTGCGCCAGGCGCTGGGCGGCCGGGTACAGCAGCTCGACGACCGCGACCTCGCCGCCGGGCTGGGCGCCCAGGCTATCATCGTCATGCTCGAGAACGGGCTCGAGGTCACCGAGCAAGACATTGTCCTCGACGCCTCGCACTATCCCGGCCGTGCGGGCGAGCCGGCGATCGTCACCGACTATCGCCATCTCACCGTGCGCGTGGAGACGACCCCCGAGGGTGAGGTCGTGCCTCCGCTCGGAGCCCAGAGCCCCTCGATGGCCGGCCACCCTCGCCGGCCATAGCGACTTTGTACACCAGGAGACTATGGTGCGCGCTTGGACAATCGGCAGGATCGCAGGCATCCGCATCCGCGTCGACTGGACCTGGTCGATCATCTTCATCCTGATCACAGTCTCGCTGGCTGTCGGCTACTACCCCATCGTGTTCCCAGGTCTGTCTACCGCAGTCTACTGGGGCCTCGGGGTGATCTCGAGCCTGCTCCTGTTCGCTTCGGTGCTAGGCCACGAGTTGGCCCACTCGCTGGTCGCGAGCAGGCAGGGTCTGCCGGTCGATAGCATTACGCTCTTTGTCTTCGGCGGCGTCTCGCAGATCGAAGAGGAGCCGCGCACCGCGGGTGACGAGTTCCGCATGGCGGTTGTGGGCCCGGCGACAAGCCTGGTGCTGGGCGGCATCTTCTATGGCGCCTTCCTGGCCATCCGCCCGGCTTCGGGCGCCGCCGCCGCGGTGGCCCAGTACATGGGCATCATCAACATCGCCCTGGGCGCCTTCAACCTGCTCCCCGGCTTCCCACTCGACGGCGGCCGCGTGCTGCGCGCCATCCTCTGGGGGGCCAGTGGCGACCTGCGCCGCTCGACGCGCATCGCCTCGCTCGTGGGGCAGGGCTTCGCCTTCCTGCTGATCTTTGTGGGCATTGCCCTCCTCTTCAGCGGCAACTTTATCGCCGGCATCTGGCTGGCCTTTATCGGCTGGTTCCTCAACAACGCCGCCGTCGCCAGCTACCGCGAGCTGATCGTCCGGCAGACCCTCGAAGGGGTCCAGGTGCGGCGCCTCATGACCACCGATATCGACCGCATCCCCGAGGGCCTCACCATCGAGCAGGTGATCGATCAACACATCCTCTCGGGCCGGCAGCACGCCTACCCGGTGACGCGCGATGGCGAGCTGGTGGGGCTCATCTGCCTGCACGACATCCGCCAGGTGCCGCGTGAGGGGCGCACCACGACGACGGTGGCCCAGGCCATGACGCCCTACGAGCGCCTGCGCACCATCGGCCCCACCGACGACCTCGCCAAAGCCATCAGCGAGCTGGGCCGGGGCGGCTACGAGCAACTGCCGGTGATCGATGCCCCCCACCACCTGGCCGGCCTCCTGCGCCGCCGCGACGTCATCGGCTACCTGCACACCCAGTCCGACACCGGCAAGCAGGATCTGACAGGGGGGCCGCCCAACGGCGAGAGACACTAAGCCTGGCACATATGTTGCTACCCCAACTCGCGAGCACGGCTCGCGAGTTGACTCTCGACAGGGGACAGGATGGCAGGAAGACAGAACAACAGGTCAGGGCCCGGGGGCGGCATGCAGTGGTCGACGCTCATCGCCTGGCTCGTGGTGCCGATCGTCCTCGCACTCATGGTCTACGGCTGTGCCACCAGCGCAGGCAGCCTGAACCCCAGCGCCACCCAGATACGCTACTCCGAGTTCCGTAGCCAGCTCCTGGCCGGCAACGTCACCAGCATCGTCGCTCAGGGCGACCAGATCCAGGGCGAGCTGCAGAGCCCGGCCAAGACGACGAGCAGCCAGGGCAACCCCGTCGAATACAGCTCCTTCGTCACCATGCGGCCGCCCTTTGGCGACCCCGAGCTGTTCAACCTGCTGGCGCAGCGCAACGTGCAGATCGAAGCCGTGTCGGCCTCCAGCTCGTCAAGCATCGGCTCGATCCTGCTGACCCTGGTGCCGCTCCTCCTGCTGCTGGCCATCGGCTTTGCCTTCATGCGCAGCATGCGCGGCCAAGGACCCACGCTGAACGAGTTTGGCCGCAGCGGCGCGAAGGTGTATCATAAGGAGTCATCGTCGGCCGTCACCTTTGACGACGTCGCCGGTGCCGACGGCGCCAAGAACGAGCTGCGCGAGGTCATCGAGTTCCTGCGCAACCCGGGCAAGTTCCGCCGCGTGGGCGCCTCCATGCCCAAGGGCATCCTCCTCGTCGGGCCGCCGGGCACCGGCAAGACGCTCCTGGCGCGCGCCGTAGCCGGCGAGGCCGGCGTGCCCTTTTACAGCATCACCGGCTCCGATTTCATGGAGATGTTTGTGGGCGTGGGCGCCAGCCGGGTGCGTGACCTCTTCAACGAGGCCAAGCGCACCCGCCCCAGCATCATCTTTGTCGACGAGCTCGACTCCATCGGCCGGCTGCGCGGCGCAGGCATCGGCGGCGGCCACGACGAGCGCGAGCAGACGCTCAACCAGCTCCTGAGCGAGATGGACGGCTTTGAGTCGAACGAGGGCGTCATCGTCCTCGCCGCCACCAACCGCCCCGACATCCTCGACCCGGCCCTGTTGCGCCCCGGACGCTTCGACCGCCACGTTACCGTCGACCTGCCCTCCACCAGCGGGCGCCAGGCCATCCTGGAGGTGCATGCCCGCAACAAGCCGCTGGGCCCCGACGTGGACCTGGGCCAGGTCGCCCGCGGCACGCCGGGCTTCTCGGGCGCCGACCTGGAGAACCTGCTCAACGAAGCGGCGCTGAATGCAGCCCGCGAGGGCAAAACCGTGATCGAACAGGCCGACATAGAAGACGCCCGCGACAAGGTGCTCATGGGCCTCAAGCGCGAAGGCGTAGCCATCGGCGAGGAAGAGAAGCGCATCCTGGCCTATCACGAGGCCGGCCACACCCTGGCGGCCATCAGCCTGCCCAAGGCCGACCCCATCCACAAGGTCACCATCATCCCCCGCGGGCGCGCCATGGGCGTCACCCAGCAATTGCCCGAGGGCGAGGCGCACATCTACCAGCAGGACTATATGCAGGACCGGCTGGCCGTCCTCCTGGCCGGCCGCGCCAGCGAGATGTACATCTTTGACACCCGCACCTCCGGCGCCGAGGCCGACCTGCGCGAAGCCACCACCATCGCCCACCGTATGGTCTCCACCTGGGGCATGGGCCAGAGCCTGGGCCCGGTGAGCTTTGACAGCGAAGGGGGGACCGTCTTCCTGGGCGAAGACCTGGGCCGCGCGCGACCCTACAGCGAGCAGACGGCGAGCGCCATCGACATGGAGGTGCAGCGGCTGCTCAACCAGGCCCTCGAGCGTGCCCGTAGCCTCCTCGTGCAACAGCGGCACACCCTCGATGCGCTGGCCGCCGCCTTGGCCGAGAAGGAAGAGCTCAGCGGCGACGAGATCATGCAGATCGCACACGCGAAAGGAGAAGCCTCCACATGAGCACCGACCCCTTCATCACACTGGTGCCCCGCAAGATGAGCGCCTCCGAGTTGGCACGCGCCATCCGCCTCGACATTGCGTCGGAGATCGACGCCACCAACCTCTACCAGGCGCACATCGACGCCACTGACGACGAGCGGGCCAAAGCCGTCTTGGCGCACATCCGCGACGAAGAGAAGGAGCACATCGCCGAGTTCATCCAGCTCCTGGCCCTACTCGACCCCACCCAGGCCCAGGAACTACAAACCGCACCCGGCAACATCGCCCAAATCCTGAGTGAAGGTGAGGTCGAGCCCACGGCTGCCGGCGAAACCCCGAGAGCTACATGGCCCAGAGGGCAATTGACCGTGGGCAGCCTCATGGGCAAGCCGTAGGCCCCATGTGCCCTTACACTCTGTCATGGCTTCGCTGCGCTGTTGATGACATTGACCGCCGGACCGTAGGCGCGGCATGTTGCCGCGGACTCTACTACGCGGCACGATGCCGCGGCTACAGCACGGTGTCATGCGCCTTGCACAGGGTTCCGGGAACCCTGGCGTACTCGCAGTGACAGTGGGGAGATACGCTATGAGTGACTACTTGTTGCGATCCCAGGCGCCGCTCACCGCCGAAGAGTGGCAGGCTCTCGACCAGGCCGTGGTCCAGGTGGCGCGCCGGACCCTGGTCGCCCGGCGCTTCCTGACCATCTTTGGGCCGCTGGGCGCCGGCGTGCAACACCTGAACGCCGATCGCTACCTGGCCACCCAGGCCGCGCGCATCAGCGCCTTCGGCGCCGAGGGCGAGGACATCCTCTTCCCCGAGAGCCGGCGCTGTGTGCCCCTGCCCATCCTGTACCGCGACTTTCGGCTCAGTTGGCGCGACCTCGAAACCTCGCGCCGCCTGGGCATGCCGCTGGATACGACCGCGGCCGCCATCGCCGCCACCCACGTGGCCACCCTCGAGGACCGCACCATCCTTAACGGCAATGACGAACAGCAGCAGGTGGGCTTTCTCAACTTTGCCGACCGCCTGCGCGTGCCCTTGGGCCATTGGGACCAGCCCGGCGGCCCCTTTGCGGCTATCCTCAGCGCCGTGACCGAGCTGGTGGGGCACAGCATGCGCGAACCCTTCACCGTCGTCGTGCCGCCGCCGCTCTTTGTTCGACTCAACCGCGTCTTCGACAATACCGGCGTCCTCGAGATCGACCAGGTGCGCCGCCTCGTGGGCGGCGAGGTCTACATGAGCCCTACCCTGCCGCCAGGCGTCGCCGTCGTCGTCGCGCCGGGCACCGAGAACATGGACCTGGCCGTGGCCCAGGATATCGTGACCGCCTTCCTCGAGACAGAGGCCATGGAGCACAACCTGCGCGTGCTCGAAATCGCCAGCCTGCGCATCAAGCGCCCCGGCGCCGTCTGCACCCTGGGCCAGGTATAGTGTTGCTCAGGTTCGTAGTTGGCGCTTGAGCGCCTTGACCCTTCAGCATGGCGCCAGGTGCGGATGCAGCGCCAATCCGCAGGGGTCAAGGCGCTCAAGCGCCAACTACGAACCCATTGCCGCCGGTGCTCTGCGTGGGCAGCATGGGAAAAGCTCATAGTGCGCACGGGCGTGCGCACTATGAGCCTCACAACCGTCTGGCGCTCGCCGGCACCCGGCTATGGATCAACCGGCACGCACACCACGGGTGGGCACACCGGCACGCACACCACAGGAGGGCACACCGGCACGCACACCACAGGCGGGCACACCGGCACGCACACCACGGGCGGGCACACCGGCACACACGTCGGCACCGGTGTCGGGCACACCGGCACGCACACCACCGGCGGGCACACCGGCACACACGTCGGCGGTGGCGGTGAGGGGCATACGGGCACACATGTCGGCGTGCACATCGTCACCTGCGCCATCTGCGCGCACGCCGTCGGGCAGGCCGGAATCACCAGCGTCTGACCAACCCGTATGGTGCTGCCCGTGAGGCTGTTCGCCGCCATAATCGCCTCGACGCTCGTGCCGAAGCGCCGGGCAAGGGCAAACAGCGTGTCGCCGCGCTGCACGACATGGCTGACGGCCACGCTGCTCGCCGCCGCCTGCGCCACGGGCTGCGCCAGGGACTGCGACGCAGCCGCCCCCGGCTGCCGCGCCATACGCAGCCCTTCCAGCGCCTCCTGCCCGTCGGGCCTGACCTCCAGGGCGCGCACCAGGTGCGCCTCGGCCTCCTCGCGCCTGTCTTCGGCCAACAGCGCCCATCCCAGGCTGACATGGGCCTCGTACAGGCGCGCGTCGTACGCGCGGCTCGCGAGACCGGCCTCGGCCAGCGCCGTCACGCTCGCCACCACATCCTCCCAGTTGCCGCGCTGCCAGGCCGCCTCGGCGGCAGCCGTCAGGGCCTGAACCTCGGCCCGGCTCAGCCGGCTAGCCCCGCTCCGCGCCCCACCCGGCGCCGCCAACGACCAGGCACGCGCCACCAGGGTGCCCGCCCCCGGCAGCAGGTTGGCCGCCACCAGGCCCACGCCCACCAGCAAGCCGGCCAACAGCACTGCGCACCCGCCGCAGCCCTTGTGCGGGGGCCCTGCAGGTCTTCGAGCCATGCGCATCACCTCACTCGGTCCGCTTCTCACGCCCCGCACCAGCACAACCCGTGCCACAGCCGGCGCCCGCAGTTGGCACGCGGGTTGCTGGGGGTGGGGCAGGTCTGGCAACGTGACCTGCCAGGGCCGGCCAGCGGAGCATAACGCTGCGCGCATGGCCGCCACGGGCAATTGCTCAACCTGTCATTGCGAGCTGCAGCGAAGCAATCCCCAGCCATGCACGTCACGGCCACGTTGGGGATTGCTTCGCTGCGGCTGTTGAGAAACTTGGGCACTGTCATTGCGAGCGCAGCGAAGCAATCTCCAATGTCCGACGTGGAGATTGCTTCGTCGGCGGCTGCGGCCGCCTCCTCGCAATGACAGGCCAAGGTTCTGTGCTGGGCACAGGGTTCGGCGAACCCTGGGGTACTCGCAATGACAGGCTGGGCAGTGACCGCCACGGAACCTATCCACGGCTGTTGAGCAGAACCTCACGGGATGGGAGGACCAGCATGAAACCGAATGAGTTCAGAGCGATGGCGCCAGGCGCCCTCAAGTACCAGTACGAGCAGATCATCAAACACCTGCTGCTGCTTCAGGACCATGCCGCCGCACAAGCATGTCCCTACAGCCCGGCCGGCGAGATGTGCATCCGCAAGCATCTCATGACCCTCGAGGCCTATGCCGAAGAGACCATTCCCATGGAGGACGACTCGAGCTTCAAGGCCAAGCTGCAGAACCTGGATGCCGAGGCGACCAACCATCGCCTCGACCAAGAGGCAGCGCTGTGTGGCCAGCAGGCGTGCGCCCCCGACAGCCTCGAGCACTGGGCCAGGAAGTGGCGCAAAGAGTTCGAGACGCATTCGCTCACCTGCGAGCTGGAGAAATCGCTCCAACAAGCGCCACAGCGCAGCGCAGCGGCAGCGGCCGTGCCCGAGCCTGTGTGAGCTAGGACCAGCCGCGTGCGCCAGGCGAACGGCGCGAGTTCGTAGTGAGGGAGAAATAGGCGGCGGCGCGGGCCGTTCCTAGTACTGCAACCGTAGTTGCTTCCCAGACCCCGGCAATGTCCGGGCCCAATGCTTCGCACAAGACCGGAGCGAACCCTTTTGGGGGGTTTTAGAGGTTGTCTGGCGCCGTCGGCCCGCCCGCGGGCGGGCCGACGGCGCCAGACAACCTCCAAAACCCCTACCCGTGATAGCGCCGGGCACAGGGCGCTCCACGCGCAGGCCGGCCTTCTTGACAGCCCTGCGCGCCGTGGTACCATGTCGTCCGCGCGTACCTCGCCATCTCGCGCCTTCCAGGAGGCCATGCCGATGAATCGCTCTCGCCGCCGCCTGCAGTTGCCGCTGGGCGCCGCCATCCTGCTCGTCGTGCTCATGCTGGCGTTGGGCCGGCTCCCCGGCAATGCGCCGGCCACGCCGCCCACCGCCGAACTGATCACGGTCACCCCGGCCGCGGCGGCGGCGGCGCCCGCACAGGCGATCGTCGCCTCAGCGACAGCCACCCGCTCGCCGGCCACGCCCGCGGCCAGCACCGCGCCGCCCGCCGGCCTCACCATCCCCACACCGCCGCCGGGCGAGGGGCTGGCCACCGTTCGCTACGAGCACCTGCCGCCCGAGGGCCGCGAGGTCATCCGGTTGATCGCCCGCGGCGGCCCCTTCCCCTACCGCCAAGACGGCACGACCTTCCAGAACCGCGAGCGCCTGCTGCCCGGCAAGCCCAGCGGCTACTACAAGGAGTACACCGTCGTGACCCCCGGCTCGCCCGACCGCGGCGCGCGGCGCATCGTCGCCGGCACGCAGGGCGAGCTCTACTACACCGCCGATCACTATGCCAGCTTTAGGCGGGTCGTGCCATGAGCGCCAGGCTGGCCGCATTGCTCATGGGCACCGTCGCGCCCGGCGTCTACCGCTGCCGCTCGCGGGCGAGCGTCGCCGCCATCGCCCAGCGCGCAGCGATCTGCGGCTGGCGCTTTGTCTACCTTGACGGCCGCCGCATCGCCGCCAAGGTCGATTTCCTCGCCGCCTGCGCCGCCGCCTGCGGCTTCCCCGCCTCCTTTGGCCGCAACTGGGATGCGCTGGAGGACTCGCTGCGCGACCTCTCCTGGCTGCCGGCCGAGCACGGCTACCTCGTGCTCTACGATAGCGCCGGCCAGTTCGCCACAGCCGCGCCGCACGAGTTCGCCGTCGCCCTCAGCATCCTGCAAGGCGCCGTCGACTACTGGCAGGGCACACCCACACCTATGGCCGCCCTCCTGCGTGGCCTGGGGCGGGCCAGCGTGCAGTTGGCGGAGCTCTAGCAGCCTGTTGGAGAGGAGACCCATCCGCCCCCGGCATGCTGGCAATAGCCCGGTGGCGGCTTCGCCCTCGCCCGGCTACTACCAGGAAGGGGGGAATTCTCGGCTGGTTGGCTGGCCCGTGGCCGCCCGCGGGCGGCCACGGGCCAGCCAACCAGCCGAGAATTCCCCCCTTCCTGGTAGTAGCCGGGCGAGGGCGAAGCGTCAAGCCCGGATGGCCTGTAAGGGAGAGAACCATGGAGAGCAATGGTACTGACACAGTCATCCGCCCCCTGCGCCCACAGGATCAGGACACCGCCCGGCGCCTGATCCTCGCCGGCATGGCGGAGCACTGGGGCGCCATCGACGCCACCTGCAATCCCGACCTCAAGGACATCGTGGCCAACTACGCAGGCGCGACCTTCCTCCTCGCCTGGCAGGGCGACGCGCTCGTCGGCACCGGCGCCCTGATCCACGAGGCTGAGGTCGTGGCCCGCGTCGTGCGCATGTCGGTGGCCCGCGCCATGCGCCGGCGCGGCATCGGGCGGCTGATCCTGCAGCACCTCCTCGAGCGCGCCCGGGCCGCCGGCTACTGCCAGGTCGTGCTAGAAACCACCTCCACCTGGGCCGAAGCCATCGCCTTCTACTTGCAGCAGGGCTTTCGCATCGTCGAGGTGCGCGATGGTGAAACCCACATGGCGCTCGACCTGGAGACAGAGATCCGGCCCGGCTAATAGTGCACGATCACCGGCGTGCCCGGGTTGCACGGCGTCGCCCAGGCGGCGTACTCCCCCTCTGGCAGAACCGGGCTGGCCCACTCGTAGAGCCATTCCGACTCAGGGATGGTCATGTTCACGCAGCCGTGGCTGACGCGCTGGCCAAAGCTCCAGTGCCACCAGGCGCCATGCAGCGCATAACCCTCGTAGAACAGCATCACCCAGGGCACCCCCGGGATGAAATAGTCTGGCCCGCGCATGTCCATCGTCCTGGTCTTGTAGTAAACGTAGAACCTGCCGGTGACGGTGGGGTGCAGGTCCGTCCCCGTAGAGACGAGGATGCGCCGCATGGGGGTATCGCCCTCCCAGGCGATCAGCATCTGCTGCGACAGGTTGACCTCGATCCAACGCTTGGGCCGGCTCGAGACGAACTTGACCTGTGCCGTGCCCGCAGTGGCGACGACTGCGGCCTGTGCCGCTGCTTGCTCGGGCGTGATCTCTTCGCGGCACAGCTCGCGGCCTGTGGCCGCATCGATGAGCAACCGCAGATTGCCGGTGCGCTCGGCCAGGGGAGTCTCTACCGTGATCGCCCAGATGGCGTCATTGTGGCCGCGGAAGGTCGCACAGGGGGTGCCCAGGCGGCGCGCTTCGGCCTCGGGCACGAGCTGCTGCGCCACCACCGCATCGATCTCCTGCCGCAGGCAGCCGCAGGCCGCCTTCACGGCGTCCTCTTCGCTCAAGAAAGGCCCCCGGCCCAGCGCCTGGCGCACAGGCGGCGTGGGTGAGGGCGTGAGCGGCGCGTTCAGGCCAAAGCCGGCGACGACGGCCGAGAAGACGTCGAGCAGCGGCTGCGAGGCCGCAAAGCCGAGCGGGTAGTGCACGCCCAGCTCGTAGGTGTAGCCATGACCGCTGAAGAGCACGGCCACACTGCGCTCGGCGGGCCCCTCCTCGCGGTCGATACGATAGCCATACAGGCCCTGCGTCGTCGCATCGGGGCCCAGCACAGTCGACTGCGCAAGAACGCTCCAGCTCTGGGCTACCAACAGCGCCGGCAGCGAGTCGGGCTCGTAGGGGTCGTGGTGTGTCTCTCCGGGGTAGACGCGCACCGTGATCGCGCTCGCCGGCCACTCGAGCGCGCTCAGCGACAGGCTGCCGTCGCCCGCGTGCTCGACACGCCACCCTGGGGGCAGCGGCACGCTGCAGCTCATCTCGACATCATGGTGCCGCGGCCACGCAGCAGGCGCCGCGCCCGCTGCTGCCACCACCTTCGCCGGGTCCTGCACGTAGGTGCGCAGGACGCTCTCCACGAGAAACACAGGCGTGCCGGGCGAGCAGCCATCGCTCGCAGCAGGCTCGGTCAGGCGCCCGCGCACGCGCGCGTGGTAGGGTAGATCGGCCGCCGCCGGCACTCCGGGCCCCGAGGCGAGGGCGAGCCAGGGCGCATCGTCAAGCAGGGGGTTGGCCTGGGTGCTGCCAAGCACGGCGAGCTCGCGGCTGAACGGGCGGTCGGCCAGGATGACGCTGCCCGCGCCGGTGCAACGCAGAGTGCCCGCTGGCGACAGGTAGGCGTCCACGTCGACGGTCTTCCCCGCGCCGGGCGGGCTGGCGAGGAGATCGGCCACCGAATGCGGCGGCGCGAGCAGGTCGGCGACGAACCAGGCGGCATCGGCGGCGAAAAGCTCCGGCCGCAGCGCGGCGATGGCCAGCAGCACCGTGCCGGCGACGGCGAGGGCGCCAAGAACAATGGCACCGCGCAGCGCCCACTCAGGGCGGATACGAAGACGGAGCATAGGTGCTCTCCCCTGCAGTGGGCTAGTGCTCGCTCGTCACCTGGCGCACGAACTGCTCCGCGTGGTAATCCCACTCACGGGCACTGACATGGATGCTCGCCTGCCCGTTGCTGCGCACAGCCACAGTGACCTGCCCGCCACCGCCGCTAAACTCGACGCTCTGTGGCTGCTCAGCCGAGACGGCCAGGCCGAGGCCCTGCGCGCCCTGCCCAAAGTACTCGCGCGCGTGCTGCAGGATCTCGCCGGGCGGCCGCTCGCTCACCGCCTCATAGTGGATGACGCCCCCTTCGGCCTCCACCTGGCGCTTGAGGAACTCTTGGGCCTGCGCGTGCCAGTGGCTGGTGATCACGCTGACGGTATTGGGCTGCCCGGCATCGACGCGCACAGCCAGGTCGCCCGACGGATCGGAGAACAGCAGCCGCCCTGGCTCGCGCAGCACCAGCGCCATGTCGGGCACCGCCTCTGTGCCAAAGTAGCGCATCGCACGCTGCCGCACTTCGGCGACGGATAGTCTCGTCCTAGTCCAGTATCTCACGTGCCACTTCCCATCCGATCTTGTCGTTCGCAGCCGCCCGCTGCCAGCGCGCCAGGCAAGCCGGGCCCTGCCCATCGATGGAGGCCGCGACAAGCTGCAGCAGTACGGCGACGTTGAACGGCTTGCTCAGCACATGCTGCGCCATCTGGCACAGGTCGGGGTCCGGCTGGCAACTCGAAACGACGATCACCGAGATATCGCGGGTGCGCGGGTCGGCCTTGAGCAGGGCCAGCAAGCCGCGCCCACTGTAGGTGCCCAACTCGATGTCGAGCGTGATCAGATCGACGGGTTGCTGCTCCAGGGCCGAGAGCGCGGCGATCACATCCTGCGCCCAGCGGACGCGATAGCCGGCGTCTGAGAGGATCTCCCTGAGCATGTTCCCCAGGATCGGATCGTCTTCAACTACCAGGATCTGGTATGATGCCTCGAGCAACGTCGAGTTCCCTCGCTCCGTGTGCTGATGCTATCCGCATGTTAGCAAGAAACGTGCCACATAGCGCCCCAATCGGCAGAATTGCCCCAATCCCCCCAATTCGCGTAACTGCTGGCACGGGAATTGCTGGGCACGCGCAGGAGGTAGGCCATGCCCAAGGCGGTCGGCATTGACTTGGGAACGACCAACTCGGCGATCGCGGTGATGGAGGGACCGCACCCCACCGCCATCCCTAACTCGGAGGGCGGGCGCGTTACCCCATCGGTGGCGGCCTTTACCCGCACCGGCGAGATCATCGTCGGCGGCCAGGCACGCCGGCAGGCCGCGATCAACCCCGAGAACACGGTCTACTCGATCAAGCGCTTCATGGGCCGGCGCTTCAGCGAGGTCCAAAACGAAGCTCATCTGGTCGCCTACCACGTCGTCGAGGGGCCGGCAGGCGACGCGAGGGTGCGCATCCCTCAGAAGGGCCGCGACTATACGCCGCAAGAGATCTCGGCGATGATCCTGCAAAAGCTCAAGCGCGATGCCGAGGCCTACCTCGGCGAGCCTGTGAACCAGGCGGTCATCACCGTGCCGGCCTACTTTGACGATGCCCAGCGCCAGGCGACCAGGGACGCTGGCACCATCGCCGGGCTCAACGTCCTGCGCATCGCCAGCGAGCCTACGGCAGCATCGCTGGCCTACGGCCTCGAGAAGAAAGAGCCTCACCACATCCTCATCTTCGACCTGGGCGGCGGCACCTACGACGTCTCCGTCCTCCGCGTGGGCGCAGGCGTCATCGAGGTCCTCGCCACGAGCGGCGACACGCACCTGGGTGGCGACGACTATGACCAGCGCATCATCGACGCCATCGCCAGCGAGTTCCAGCAGGCCCAGGGGATCGACCTGCGCCGCATCCCCCAGGCTCTGCAGCGGTTGCGCGAGGCGGCCGAGCGCGCCAAGACCGAGCTCTCGATGGTGCTCGAAGCCGAGATCGATCTGCCGTTCATCGCCGCGACCTCCGCAGGCCCCCGGCACCTGCAGACATGCCTGACACGGGCCAGGTTCGAGCAGTTCACCGCCGACCTCACCGAGCGCCTGCGCCCGCCCTTCGAGCGCGCACTCGGCGATGCCCGCCTGGCCGCGCACGACGTGCGTGAGGTGGTCATGGTGGGCGGTGCCACGCGCATGCCTGCAGTCAACCGCATGGTGCGCAGCCTGGTGGGCGAGAAGGAGGTGCACCGGGGCGTGAACCCCGATGAGGTCGTCGCCGTCGGGGCGGCGCTGCAGGCAGGCATGCTCTCGGGCGCGGTCGAAAGCATCGTCCTGCTCGAGGTTACCCCCCTCTCCCTGGGCGTCGAGACCCTCGGCGGCCTCATGACTGTGCTGATCCCACGCAACACGCCCATCCCAGCACGCAGGACGCTGACCTTCTCCACCGCCGTCGACGGCCAGACGGCCGCCGAGGTCCGCGTGCTGCAAGGCGAGCGCGAGTTCGCCGCCGACAACATGCCTCTGGGTCGCTTCCGGCTCGAGGGCATTCCGCCAGCGCCGCGGGGCACGCCGCTGCTCGACGTGACCTTTGACGTCGACGCCAACGGCATCCTCAGCGTTTCCGCCCGCGACAGAGACACCGGCCGCGCCCAGCAGATCACGGCCACGGCGTCGACCAACCTCAGCCAGGCCGATATCGAGCGCATGATGGCCGAGGCCCGCGAGCACGCCGCCGCCGACCGCCGCCGCCGCGAGGCGATCGAAGCGCGCAACGAGGCCGACCAGGCCATCATGTTTGCCGAACGCAGCCTGCGCCAGCTCGGCCCCCGGCTCTCAGCCGAGGAGCGGCAGAGCATCACGCTCGAGGCCGATCGCATCCGACGCGCCATGCAGACCGGCGATGCGGCCGTCATCCGCATGGCCATCCAATCGCTGCAGCAGGCCCTCTACCGCCTTGCCGGGCGCGTGTATGAGGGCGTGCCCCGGCCACAGCCCGGCGCCGAGCGCGAAGCGATCGTCGTGGCCGGGGGCGGGCAGAGGTGAGGCCATCATGCACAGCCCACGGTTGAGGCGCCGAGTGCGCGTAACCATGACACGAGGCGACGCGGGCCCGAGGCCCAGCGACACCCTGCGCTACACCCTGCTTGGCGGCGTTGTGGAGGAGAGAGACGCCCCCCTCCTCGAGAGGGGAGACTGCCTGGCGCTCTCGCCTTCAGGGGCAGACAGGGCGACAGCCTCCCCCTCTCCCTCGGAAGGCTCAGGGGCGAACAAGGCGACAGCTTCCCCCTCTCCCTCGGAGGGAGAGGGCGGGGGTGAGGGTGAAAAGCTGCGCAGGAGGCCAAGTCGGCACGCCGGCGAGCTGCATCCGGCCAATCCGGGCGCCTGCCACGTCGTGGAATCCCCCCTCACCCCAACCCTCTCCCCCGGCGCCGCTGCGGCGGCATGGGGGGAGAGGGAACAGGCTCGCCTGTCTGCCCATGAACCGTCGCCCCCAGGGGGTCACCCATGAGCTCCATTTGGGCCTTCCCTGCCCCCGCCCGCGAGGGCGCGCACCGCTGCCCCGCCGTCTGGCCCGGCTGGGCACTCTCGACCTTTGGCGGCTGGGCGCTCGACGAGCTCGACCCCAAGCTGCTCATGCGCCTGGCGCCGCAACTGGCCGAGCAGCTCGCAGCCATCGAGCCCGGCCCCAACAGGGCGCCGCAGGCCGGCGCCATCTACATCGTGTGGGAGGAGTGAGGTGTTCAACCACAGCCACATCGCTTACGGCATCCCGGGGATGGATGAAGAGGCCGGCGAACTGCTCGAGAAGCGGCTGGAGGGCCTGCCCGGCGTTCACGACGTCACCGTGTGGCTGGGCGAGCAGCAGATCGACGTCGACTATGACCCCGACCTGGTCTCTCCGCCCGCCCTGGCCAGCGCCATCCAGCAGCTCGGCTACCTGCCCAAGTTCATCCCGCGCACCGCGCGCTGGCCTGGCTAGTGCTACGACCGTATGTGGCTGGAGAGTCGTGGCATCCGGTGCCATGCTTCGCGCGTAACCGGAACGGAGCTCTTGCGGTGGGATTTGGGTGGGTTGGTTGGCCCTGCCGGCTGCCCCTGGCGCGCCAGGGGCAGCCGGCAGGGCCAACCAACCCACCCAAATCCCTTCCGGTGGCACGCCGGTTGCTGCATCAAGCGTGATACGCAGCCCGATGGGAGGTGCACATGAAAATCCGCGAGATCATGACGACCGACGTGGTGTCCGTGCCGTCGTCGGCCACGATCATGGAGGCAGCCCGCCTGATGCGCGACGCAGATATCGGCGATGTGCTGATCCAGGATTCCAACCAACTGATGGGCATCCTGACCGACCGCGACATCGCCTGCCGTGCCGTCGCAGAAGGGCTCGACTGCGCCGGCGCCCGCGTGGGCGACATCATGAGCCGCGACCTGTTCACCGGCATGCCCGACTGGGACGTCAACAGCGCCTCGGACCTCATGGCCGAGGAGCAGATCCGCCGCCTGCCCATCATGGAGAACGGCAAGCTGGTGGGCATCGTCTCCCTGGGTGACCTGGCCGTCGACGCCGAGCCCACCCAGCAAGGCGTGGCCTGCGATGCCCTCGAGGAGATCTCCAAGCCGGCTATGCCGCGCCTCGGCGCGATCAGAAAGTAGGCACGAGACAGGAAACCTGACAGGTCTTCGGAGACCTGTCAGGTTTCCCGCTCCGAATCCAGCGGCAGCCAGAACAGGAACGTGCTGCCCTGCCCCGCCTGACTACGAAAGACAATGTCGCCGTGATGGCGCCGTATGATCTCGCGGCTGATGTAGAGCCCGAGGCCCATGCCCATGAGCGACGTGTTCTCGCCGCGCGTCCCCCGCCAGAAGCGCTGGAACAGGTGCGGCTGGTCTTCAGCCGCTATGCCAATGCCCCAGTCGCGCACGCTGATCCAGGCGCGCCCCTCCTGGCTCTCGAGCGAGACCTCCACCGGCCCTCCCTCAGGCGAGTACTTGATGGCATTCATGATCAGGTTGCCCAGCACCTGCACCAGGCGCAAGGCATCGGCACGCACCCACAGCGGCCCTTGGGGCACCCGCGGCTGCAAGGTGTGGCGGCTGGTCGTCATCTGCAGCCGGTCCACCGCATCGAGGGTCAGCGCCACCAGGTCCACCCGGTCGAGGTTGAGCTGCAGGCGCTGCATCTCCAGCCGCGAGACGTCGAGCAACTGGTTGATGAGCTCCACCATGCGCTCGACCTCGTCGTTGATGATGCGCAGCCCCTTCAGGTCGCGCTCGTCGCTCCCCGCCTCCTCGGCCCGGCGCAGCAGCATCTGCGCGTAGCCTTTGATCGACGTGATCGGCGTCTTGAGCTCGTGCGACACGACCGAGACAAAGTTGTCCTTCTCCTGCTGTGCCTGGTGTATCTGGGTCATGTCGCGAAAGATGGAGACGGCGCCATAGATACGCCCCCGCGCATCGGAGAGCGGCGCGGCGCTGCAGGCCACTACGCGGTCCTGGCCCGCCTCGGTCTCGATGCGCAGCTCCTGGGCCACCCGTGTCTCGCCGCGCAAGGCCGCCGCTACCGGCAGGTCGCTCGGGTCGATGGGATCGCCCGCAGCGGTGTGGATCTTGAACCAGGCGGCCTGTTCGGCGGGCGAGAGGCCCAGGCGGCTGCTCGAGCGGCCCAGGATGCGGATGGCCGCCGGGTTCAGACGCTGCAGCTCGCCGGCCGGCCCATGGATGGCAATGCCGTCGGCCGACTGGGTGATGATCGCATCCAGCTCGGCCGTACGCGCGCGCAGGCGCCGGTCGCGCTCCTCCATCTGCCGCGCCATGTCGTTCAGCACGCCGCCGAGGTCCTCGAGCTCATCGCCGGTGCGCATGGTGATGCGTTCGTTGAGTTGGCCACGCCCCAGCCCCGACGCATGCGCCGCCAGCCGCCGCATGGCACCGGTGAGCCAGTTGCCCGTGCCCACGGCCAACGCCAGCGCCAGCGCCGTCAGCGCCGCCAGCGGCAGCAGGCCCAGCAACGCCCGGCTGCGGCAGTACGCCGCCGCCTCGGGGCTGAGCCGGCGCACCTCCAGCGCCCAACCCATCTGACCCAGAGGGACAGCGGCGCCGCTGTAGGCCTGGCCGGTGCCGTGACTCGTGATGCTCGCGGCGGCCGCGGCGTGGCCCTGCAGCGCCTGCTTCACATGGGCATAGTCACTCGCACCGTGCTCTTCCCAGGGAATGCCCGCCGGCGACGCGCTGCCGATGGCCTGCCCACGGCGGTCGTAGAGGACGATCTCGAAGGGGCTGGCCTGGTCTTCGGGGGCCGGCAGCCCTGCCAGCAGCAGGTGCGCATCGAGGGTAACGCCCACCGCGCTCGCCACGCCCTGGCCACGCTCCAGCGGCACGTGCACTTGCAGCGCCGCCAGGTTCTCGGGGGCAGTGAGGAAAAGGTCCGACAGCACCGCTGACTGCGCGGCCGGCGCCTGGGGTTGCACGAGGGGCTGCCGCATGGCCGGCGCTGCAGCGAGCACCTGGCCGCCGGCATCGAGCACAAACAGCTCGAGATACTCGGGGTGGTCTCGACGCGCCTCTTCGAGCGCAGCTGCGAGCTCGCCCTCCGCGGCCCTGCGCAGCGCTGCCAAGCGCGCCGCCCCCGCCGCCGCGCCGACCCGCGCCTGCACCGTCGCCGCCGCGGCCTGCGCCACCGCCCGGCACTCCTCCGCCGCCGCTTCCTGGCGTGCCGCATAGTGCCGGTAATCGACCACCGCCAGCAGAGCGAACGCAGGCAACACCGCGGCCAGAAAGCTGAGCATCAGCTTAGCACGGATGCCAGGTCGACCCCAGGGCCTGCTCGTTCGCTGCATCTTCTGCCGCATCGGCCGACTGTAATCCTTTCAAGATTGGCGTGTATTGTAGCATACGTCGGGTCCGTGGTCAACGTGAAGGCGGGGGCGTAATGCGTAAAACGTAATGCGTAATGCGTGTTGCGTGTTCCATGCCGCGCAGCGTGCCGCCCTCTGTGGTCGCTCGGCAAGGAACGGAACACGCAACACGCATTACGCATTACGTCTCCCCTGGCACACACCTTGCTCCGCCAAGCTTCTAGAATATCGGTCAAGTAGTCGTAGGGGCGACGTAGCCCCTTGTGGGCGTTGCATTACGCCGATTCGGCCGTCTGCGAGCCTCTACAGGAATACCTGACCGTTGTTCGAGGTACAGGCAGAGGAGGGCGAGGTGATCCAGAATCACGAGCTCAAGCCGGAGCAGCTCAAGCTGAACGTGGACCCCGCACAGTTCACCTTCAAGAGCACGGCCGATCTGCACGGCCTCACCGACATGATCGGCCAGGATCGGGCCAGACACGCGCTGCAGTTCGGCATGGACGTCCCCGGGCAGGGCTTCAATATTTTCGTCCTGGGCCAGGTGGGCACCGGGCGCTCTACCATGGTCAGGCGCCTGGTCGAGGAAAAGGCCAAAGGCGCGCCCACGCCACCCGATTGGGTCTATGTCAACAACTTTGCCGACCCAGCCAAGCCCCGCGCCATCAGCCTGCCGCCCGGTTTGGGCTGCCAGTTGCGCAGAGACATGGACCAGTTGGTCGAGAGCCTGAAGCGCGAGATCCCACGCGCCTTTGAGAGCGAGGAGTACGCCCAGCAAAAAGCCAACATCAGCCGCCAACTGCAGGAACAGGAGTCGCAGATCCTGAGCGACCTGGAGCGGCAGGCGCGGCAGCGCGGCTATGGCCTGGCGCGCACGCCCATGGGCACGATGCTGGTGCGCACCTCCCCCAGCGGCGAGCCGCTCACCGAGCGCGAATACCAGCGCCTCTCTACAGGCGAAAAGCAGGAAGAGGAAACGGCCGAACGCGACCTGCAGCAGCAGGTCGCCGGCACGCTGACCAAGGTTCGGGCACGCCAGAAGCAAGCCCAAGACACGCTGAACGAGCTCGACCGCCAGGTGACCGCTTTCGCCATCGGCCACTTTGTCGACGATCTCGAGGCCAAGTACGCCCAGTACGCCGAGGTGGAAGAGTACCTCGAAGAAGTGCGCCGCGATGTCATTGACAGTGCCGACGTCTTCCGGCCCGAGGCCGAGCAGGCCAACCCCCTGGCACAGATGCTCGGCGGCGGCGCCCAAGAGATGGACCTCAGCCGCTACAAAGTGAACGTCATTGTCGATAGCTGCCAGCAAAAGGGCGCGCCCATCGTCGCCGAATCGAACCCGACCTATTACAACCTCATCGGCCAGGTCGAGCAGGAGGCCCAGTTCGGCGCCCTGGTGACCGATTTCACCAAGATCCGCGCCGGCGCCTTCCACAAGGCCAACGGCGGCTACCTGATCTTGGAAGCGCGCGACGTCCTCACCAACCCCTTCTCGTGGGATGCGGTCAAACGCGTGCTCAAAGACGGCCGCATCGACATCGAGGAGATGGGCGCCCAATTCCGCGCCTTCAACACGACGACACTCGAGCCCGAGCCTATCCCGGCCAACACCAAAGTCGTGCTCATCGGCGAGCCGTGGCTCTACTACCTGCTCTACGAGTACGACGACGAGTTCCAGCGCCTCTTCAAGGTCAAGGCCGACTTTGGCTCCGAGATGGACCGCGACCAGAAGGCCATCGACGAGTACGCGCTCTTTGTGGCCAACCACATCCGCGAGAACGGCCTGCGGCCCTTTGACCCCGGCGGCGTGGCGCGCATTGTGGAGTACGGCTCACGCCTGGCCGAGGACCAGAAGAAGCTGGCCACCCGCTTCAGCGAGGTGGCCGACATGGTGTCGGAGGCGAGCTTCTGGGCCACGCAGGCAGGGCACGAACTCGTCTCTGCGGCCGACGTGCAGAGGGCCATCGACGAGAAGGTCTACCGCTCCAACCGCATCGAAGAGCGCATCCGCGAGATGATCGACCGCGGCGTGATCATGGTCGACACCGAAGGCGCCGTCGCCGGCCAGGTGAACGGGCTCTCGGTCTCGATGCTGGGCGACTATGAGTTCGGCCAGCCGACGCGCATCACCGCCCGCACCTACGTCGGCCGCGGCAACGTCATCGCCATCGACCGCGAGGCCGAGCTCTCCGGGCCCATCCACAACAAGGGGGTGCTCATCCTCGCCGGCTACCTCGGCGGCCGCTTCGCCCAGGAGCTGCCGCTCAGCCTGTCGGCCAGCCTCACCTTCGAGCAGAGCTACGAAGGCGTCGAAGGCGACAGCGCCTCCTCGGCCGAGCTCTACGCCCTGCTCTCCAGCCTGGCGGGCGTGCCCATCCGCCAGAACCTGGCCGTGACCGGCTCGGTCAACCAGCGCGGCGAGGTGCAGCCCATCGGCGGCGCCACCGCCAAGATCGAGGGCTTTTTCGACGTCTGCCGCTCGAAAGGCCTCACCGGCGACCAGGGCGTGCTCATCCCGGCGCAGAACGCCGATAACCTCAACCTGCGCCACGACGTGGTGCAGGCGGTGCGTGAGGCCAAGTTCCACATCTACCAGGTGCGCACCATCGACGAGGGCATCGAGCTGCTCACCGGCATGCGCGCCGGCGAAAAGGTCAACGGCAAGTACCCCGAGGGGACGGTCAACTATCGCGTGGCGCAGCGCCTGCAAGAGCTGGCGCGCATCTACCAAGAGTTCAGCCAGGCGGCCGGCGAAGAGGAAGGGCAACCCCAGAAGCGCGAAGCGATCCAGGTGCGCCGCGGCGAGCCGCGCCGCGCCGCGCGCCGTTTCAGCCGGCGGCGCTAGCACCCTGTCGGAAAGCAGACTCACCTCCCTCAGCATCCTGGCAATGGCCGGGTGCCGGCTTCGCCCTCGCCCGGCTCTGAGCCCCTAAAGGGGGTTTGGGCGGGCTGGTTGGCCCTGGTGCGCCCGCGGGCGCACCAGGGCCAACCAGCCCGCCCAAACCCCCTTTAGGGGCTCAGCACCGGCGTAGTGCGGAGCGTGAAAGCCGGTCGCCACCCGCGCACCTCCGGCAGGCTGCTGGCCGGCTACGGCCGTCCCTCAGCCCACAGCCCGCGCAGGAAGCACAGCGCATTCCTGCCCAACGACCGCGTATAGTAGCCCCCCTCCTGCACCACCAGCGTCGGCAGCCGCAACTCGCCCACCATGCGGCCATTGGCCTCCAGGTCCTCGCCCGTCAACGCCCACGTCCCCGTTGGGTCGTGCTTCGCCGTATCCAACCCCAGCGCCACCACCACGAACTGCGGCTCGAAACGCCGCACGCGCGCCAAGGCCTTCTGCAGGGCCTGGCTGTAGGCCGCGCCGTCGACCTCCTCAGGCAGCGGCAGGTTGAGGTTGTAGCCCTCGCCGGCGCCGCGGCCCTTCTCGCCGGCAAAGCCGCTAAAGTAGGGGTAGGCAAAGCTCGGCTGCCCATGGATCGAGACGGTCAGCACATCGGCGCGCTCGTAAAAGATCTCCTGCGTGCCGTTGCCGTGGTGGTAATCCAGGTCCAACACGGCCACGCGCCCCTCGGCGCTCAGGTAGTGCGCCGCGATGGCGGTCGAGTTCAGGTAGCAAAAGCCGCCAAAGGCGCGGCGCTCCGCATGGTGGCCGGGCGGGCGCACCAGGGCGTAGGCCAGCCGGCGCCCCGTCTGCACCTCCCGTGCCGCCGTGATCGCGCAGTCGACGGCCCGGCGCGCGGCCGGGTAAGCGTTGTGGCTCAGCGGCGTAAAGGTGTCGATGCAATAGTAGCCGGCGCGCATGGCCATATCTTTGGGCGGGCGGGCCACGTTGCGGATGGGAAAGACATAGGGATAGACCGAGGCCCCCGGCTCCAGGTTCTCGCACATGCGCCGCAAGTAGGCCAGGAATTCACGGTCGTGCACGGCCCTGATGTGCGCATCGCCAAAGTGGCGCGGCTCCATCCGCTCGAACAGATCGCTGCGCTGCAGGCCCTTCAGGATGGCATCGATGCGGGCCGGCGCCTCCACATAGCCGCGCTCGTGCACATGGTGGATCGCCTGCTGGTCGTTCACCACCAGTGCGATGCGCTCGTCGGCCGGGCAGGCCCCACTGTGGGCAGGCGCCGCCTCGCGCTTGATGTAGCGCGGCTCGCGCAGGCGCACCGGGTCGTCGCGGAACGACGCCGCGACCTCGTCGATGTAGCCCGGCGGGCAGCGTGTGCCATACTCCCGCTCCAAGATCGCGCGCACGATGGTCCGCCCCCGCTCCTGCGACAGCGCGCCGGCCTGGCCCAGGTTGTCGTACATCAGGTAGGGCGGGCAATCGGCGCCGGGGGTCAGCGGCGTCTCGTAGATGGTGCCGGCGATGGGCCGAGCGCCATAGCGCTCATAGAAGCGCAAGCGCGCCGCGTTCTGCTTCAGCGTCTGTGGGTTGCGGCACAGGGCCGGGTCATCGGGCAGGCATTCAAAGAAGAGCCCCTGGCTGCGCAGCGCCAGCGCCTCCTCGCGCACCCGCTCGTACAGGGCGCCGCCGATGCCCCGGCCCACCCTGCCGCTAGCGGTGGCGATATAGTCCAGGAAGCAAAAGTCCAGATCCGGCGCATGCATGAGCAGTGCAAACCCCTTCACCCGGCGGTGCAGGTCATCGGCCACGATGAGGATCGACCGGAAGCGGCGGCGCAGCGGGTCATGCATCCAGTCGGGGAGATTGCCCACACGCTGTGCCGACTCCGGCCCGAACTGGACGCGCACAATCTCCTGCACCTGGGCGATAGCCTCCCGGTTGGCCGGGAGCGTGTCATCGAAAATGCGCCGCATACGGAACATAGCCTGTACCTCCCCCCAATAGTATACCATAAATCGGGGGCATACGTGGCAACAGGATCAGTAGGGGTAAAGCATGCGGCCACCAGATGCGCCTCCATGGAGGCGCATCTGGTGGCCGCATGCTTTACCCCTACTACACGATCGGGATCACACGCCCGGCACGCGCGCCCGCACCAGCGCCGCCACCTCCTCGGCACTGTTGAGCTCCAGCGCCGCCCGCGCCACCTGGCGCGCCGCGGCCACCTCGAGGCTGCGGATGAGCTGCTTCGCCATGGGGATGGCCGGCGGGTTCATGCTGAACTCGTCGAGCCCCAGGCCGAGGAGGATGGGGATCGCCAGCGGCTCGCCCGCCAATTCGCCGCACATGCCCACCCATTTGCCCTCAGCGTGTGCCGCATCGATGACGCGGGCCACCAGGCGCAGCACCGCCGGCTGCAGCGCATTCGCCAGCGCCGCCACCTGGGCGTTGGTGCGGTCGGCGGCCATGGTGTACTGGCTCAGGTCGTTGGTGCCGATGGAAAAGAAATCGACCTCCCGCGCCAGGCGGTCGGCCATCAGCGCCGCCGCCGGCACTTCGACCATGATGCCCACCTCCAGCCGCTCGGGCAACGGCACGCCCTCAGCCGCGAGCTCCTCGCGCGCCGCATCCAGCGCCGCCCGCGCCGCCCGCAGCTCGCCGGCCGTGGCCACCATGGGGAACATGACCTTGAGGTTGTGCCCCGCTGCCGCCCGCAGCGCCGCCCGCAACTGCGCCCTAAAGAGCTCGGCCCGCGCCAGGCACAGGCGGATGGCGCGCACGCCCAGCGCCGGGTTCTGCTCGTGGGGCATGCCCAGGTAGGCAATCTCCTTATCGGCCCCGGCGTCGAGGGTGCGCAGAATCACCGGGCGTCCGCCCATCGCTTCGAGGATATCGCGATAGGCGCGATACTGCTCCTCCTCGCTGGGCAGGCTGCTGCGCTCGAGGTAGAGGAACTCGCTGCGCAAGAGGCCCACGCCCTCGGCCCCCGCCTGCACCGCCGCCTGCGCATCGCGCACGCTGCCGATGTTGGCCACCACCTCCACGCGGTGCCCGTCGCAGGTGACCGCCGGCTCCATCGCCCGTCGCTGCGCCTCGGCCTGCAACGCCGTCGCGGCTGCCATGCGCTCGCGGCAGGCGCAGAGTTCTGGTTCATCGGGCTGCACCACCAGCCGGCCAGCCGCGCCGTCGAGCACCACCGTCACCCCCGCCGGCACCGCCAGCACCTCCTCGCCCACCCCCACCACGGCGGGCAGGCCCAGCGCCCGCGCCAGAATGGCCGTGTGCGACGTCGGCCCACCCTCGGCCGTGCAAAAGCCGAGCACGCGCGATTTGTCGAGCAGCACAGTGTCGGAGGGGGTCAGGTCACGCGCCAGGATGATCGCCGGCGCCTGCGGCCCGGCCTGCGCCTCCCGCCCGAGCAGGATGCCCAGCACGCGGCCGGTGATATCGCGCACGTCGGCCGCGCGGGCGCGCAGGTACTCGTCGTCGAGCGCCTCCAGCGCCTCGGCATAGAAGGCCGCCGCATCGCTCAGCGCCGCCTCGGCGTTGAGCCCCTGCTCCTCGATGGCCGTCTGCACCGCCACCCGCAGCTCGGGGTCCTCCAGCATCATCAGGTGCGCCTGAAAGATCGCCGCCTGCTCTGGCCCCAGCTCGGCCGTGGCTCTGTCACAGACCTCGGCCAACTGCTCCGCTGCCGTTGCCGCCGCCGCCTCAAAGCGCCGCCATTCCGCCGCCGGATCGTCGACTCGGCGCCGTTCGAAGCGCAGGTCGGCCGCCTGGAACTGGAACGCGTCGCCGATGGCAATCCCCGGCGAAGCTGCGATGCCCTCGAGCGTCTTCAACTCGCCTCCCCAAAGTTGCCCTCCACCAAGGCCTGCAGCGCCGCCAGCGCCTCGTCGGCGTCGGCGCCCTCGGCCTTGATGGTAATCACGGCCCCTTGGTTGGCGCCCAGGGTGAGCACACTCAGGATGCTCTTGGCATTCGCCCGGCGCTCGCCATGGCTCACCTGGACGTCGCTGGCAAAACGCTTGGCGGCTTGCACAAAGATGGCGGCGGGGCGGGCGTGCAGGCCCGCGGGGTGGTGGATCGTCAGGGTGACCTCGGACATGACCACACTCCTACCTGGAGAACGGGGGCAGGCGTCGCAGGCGCCTGCAGCAGACCGGTCGCTCATCCCTATGATACCGCGCATGGGCGGGGGAAGCAAAAGAGGGGGGCGCGCTCGAGTCGCGAGAGGGGCGAGCCGGGCGCAGATTCGCAGCCTGCGCCCGGCCCGCCCCTCTCGCACAAGGGAGGAAAGGACTCAGCCGAAGAAGGTCCGCGCCGCTTCGACCGCCAGCGAGGCATTGGCGGCAAAGGCGTCGGCGCCGATGTCGTCGGCGAAGCGTTGCGTCACAGGCGCGCCGCCGATCATGACCTTGACCTTGTCACGCAGGCCGGCCGCCCCGAGCGCGTCGATGACCGCCTTCATGTTGGCCATGGTGGTCGTCAGCAGCGCCGAGAGTCCGACGACGCCGGCGTTGTGCTCCTTTGCCGCCTGCACAAAGCGCTCCGGCGCGACGTCGACGCCCAGGTCGACCACCGCATAGCCAGCGCCCTCCACCATCATGCCCACCAGGTTCTTGCCGATGTCGTGCAGATCGCCCTTCACAGTGCCGATGACGAGCGTGCCGCGAGGGGCGACGCCGCTCTTGGCCAGCGCCGGGCGCAGGAGCTCCATGCCCGCCTTCATGGCCCGGGCCGCCAGCAGCACCTCGGGCACGAACAGCGTGCCGTCCTTGAAGTCCTTGCCGACCCGGTCCATGCCGCCAATCAGGCCCTGCTCGAGGACGTCCTGCGGTGCCATCCCCGAATCGAGCGCCTGGCGGGTCAGCTCGGCCACTCTGGCCGCGTCGCCCCTGTAGAGCACCTGCATCATCTCATTGAGGTCCATGGTCTCTCGAGTCTCCTGAATGTGGTGGGGCGCGCCACAGTGGCGTGCCCGGGCTGTCCGGCCGGCTTGCATGCAGGCCGGCCGGATCTCTGCGGCGCCCTACTTGGCGCGCTGCACGCGCTCCTGCTCCCGTTCCACGATCTTGTGGATGTCGCGCTGCACGTCAGCCGGTAGCGGCTCGGGCTTGTGGCTGGCGAGGATGTCGGCGACCATCTCTGTGGCGCGGTCAGCCATGCTCGTGGCGCCGGCTGCCTCCCACGCAGCGTAATCCGCGCGGTTGATCAGTTTGGGGTAAAAGGCCTCACGGAAGTGCTTCACCGTGTACTCGTGGACGAGGTGGCTGCCGCCCGGCCCCACCTCTTCGAACAGGTCCAGCGCCTTGTCGACCGTCTCGGCGTTGATGGGCACCCCGGCTGTCGCATGGCGGATCCAGCCGATCACGTCGTTGGCCATGGCCATCATCGGCAGCGAGCCCTGCATGCCCGAGTTCATAAAGCCCACGTCGTGCAGGATGTTGGCGCCTTCCAGGGTCTGGAACACGAGGCCGAGGGTCATCTCGATGCCCGCCTGCTGGTCGAGCACCTTCGACTCGGTCGCGCCGCCCAGGCCAAACGTCGGCAGCCCATAATAGTGCCCCATCTCCAGGGTCATGCCCATCGAGTCGGCCAGGACGTACATGCCGCCCATATCCTTCATGTTGTACATCGCGCCCGACCAGCCCGGCACGGCAACGGGCGAACCCTCGCGCACCAGTTGGGCCAGGGTGATGCCGAGCAGCGTACCTGCGCATTCGGCCGCGGTGGCTGCCGCAATGCTGCAGGGAGCGTGTACGCCGCCGTGGCTCAGCGGGATGTAGAGCTGCGGCAGACCCTTTTTAGCAAAATACATGCACTTCTGCAGCGCCTCGGCGTTGGCCACCAGGCCCGAAGTGACGTTGATGTAGCACGTAGCAAAGGGGCGCCGCTGGAAGGCCTCTGCGCCGCCGGCCACCACCTCGGCCATCTCCGTCGCCGCCACGGCACCCTCAAAATCGGGAGCCACAAAGACGATGGGCTTGGTGGTGTTGTTGAGCATGGCCTCCATCTGGTAGCGGTCGTAGATGAGCTGGTCGACGTCGGAGGGCAGGAACATCGACATGGCAAAGTCGATCTCGGGGAGCGCATCCTGGACGATCTGCGCATCGACCACGTCCTGCATCACGGCCTGGCGTCGAGTGCCCGTACGGTGGTCCAGCACGTAGAGGCAGTCGGAGCCGCCGCCATAGTACGTGTTGTAGCCGGTCGCGCGGATGGCCACGCGCCCCTTGCGATCGTACAGCGTCAGGCGCTTCGGGGTCACGTCGAGCGCCTTGCGCACCATATGCTCCGGGATGCGCACCACCACCCCGTCGGCCTTGGCGCCAGCCGCGACCAGGAGCGTTTTGGCTCTCTCGTCGTGCACCTGGATGCCGATGCGCTCCATGAGCTCCATCGTCATGTCGTGGATCGCCTGCCGCTCTCCCTGACCCAGCCGCGTGTACTCGGCGGCCATCCTCGCCATCACATGAGTCCTGTTCATTTCGATACCTCGGTGTTCGCTTGATGAAGGGAACGAGGGCCTGCCTGCCCCCACTGCTTCGGCCGCAAAACCAGTTTGCCCACTACTCGCCCTGGGCCGCGCTGTCGCCTCGCATGCTGAGCGAGGTGCGAAGGATGGTAAGCACGCGACGCATGTGCTTGTGTGTACGCTGCCGGGCCGCCTGCCGGTCGTGGGCGCTGATTGCATCGGCGACGCTCTGCTGGAATGTCAGGCCTCGCTCTTTCACGCCTGGGAGCGGGATGATCTGCTCCGCGACGGCGGCCATCAACGTCAGCGTCGTATTGTAGAACTCTTCGAGCAGGCGGCTCCTGGCCGCGCGGGCGATGGAGCGATGGAACTCGAGATCCGCTGCCTCGTAGGCAACGTCGTCGCCCCGCACCTGCCGCATCGCGGCAATCGCGCCCTGGATGGCCGCGATGTCCTCCTCCGTTGCGCGCTCGGCCGCCAGCCCGGCCAGCTCGACCTCGATGGTATCACGCGCCTCGAGGATCTGGAACACGTCGAGCTCTGCGAGCCGCGTGCCGACCGGATCGAAGCGGCGCAGCAGCGAGAGGGCATCGTCACAGACCTGTGTGCCCCGGCCTGGCTGCGGCTTGAGCACGCCCAATAGGGTGAGCCCTTTGACCGCCTCGCGGATCGTCGAGAGGCCCACCCCAAAACGCTGCGCCAGGGCAGGCTGGGGCGGAAGCCAACCGCCGGGAAGCACATCGCCACGCAGTATCATCTGCTTCAGCTCACGGATGATGGCATCGGTGAGGCTATCTCGTGGCAGCGGAGCTTGAGTCATGCGTTAGTCCCTCCAGGAACGCATCGCGGGATGGCCGTGCCAAACGCCTGAACTTCAGTGGCATAGGGCGCATACTATACGCGGTTTCCGCAACCCGGTCAAGGCGCCTGCGCCGGTTGTCCGATGTATCAACAGCCTCCTTGGCTATTCAGCTCCCCAAGATGTTCTGGGAACCGGTCGCGTACAAACCCCTGAACTTCAGATGTTTCTCACGCGCATTATACACCACTATCATGCTGTGGTCAAGAGCCTGTTGTTGCCTAGCATGCGACAAGGGTTGACTCTCCCAGGAATCTATGGTATCATGCCAGCAGAACCTCAGATGTTCGGGTCTTCATAGGCTTGCCGGAGCGCGCTCTGGCTACCCGTGTTCTCCCATTTGGGTCCGCTGCGACCCGCCACACGCCCTGGAGGGATACGAGAATGGGCCGTACCTCGAAAGAGCACCCCTACGTACCCGAGCTCAAGAACCTGTTCCAGAAAGGGAGGGTCACCCGACGCGAGTTCATGCGCAATGCCGCGCTCCTCGGCATGTCGCTCGGCGCCATCAACACCTTCCTCACAAGCTGCGCACCTCAGGCTGCTCCCACCTCGGCACCGGCCCCGACCACGGCGCCCGCGGGCAACCCCACCGCAATCCCGGCCGGCATCGTGCGCGGCGGCACGCTCAAGTCGACCGCACGCTTTGCGCGCATCGACCACCCGGCGCGCCTCTCCTGGGTCACCGTCTCGAACCTGACCCGCCAGATGGTCGAGTACCTCACCTTCACCGACAAAGACAACGTCACCCACCCCTACCTGCTCGAAAAGTGGGAGGTCAGCGAAGACGCCAAGACCTGGACGCTCTTTGTGCGCAAGGGCATCAAGTTCAGCCACGGCAGAGAGCTCACGGCAGACGACGTGGTCTTTAACTTCCAGCAGTGGCTGAGTGACGATGTGGCCTCCTCTATGAAGGGAATGATCGGGCCCTACCTCAGCGCCAACGGCGTGGAGAGGGTCGACGACCATACCGTCACGCTGCACCTCACGCGCCCCGAGATCGCCGTCCCCGAGCACCTCTTCCACTACCCCGCCATGATCCTGCCCAGAGACTTCGAGGGCGACTGGCTCAAGCAGCCCTACGGCACCGGGCCTTTCGTGCTCAAGGAGTGGATACCCGAAGAGCGTGCCGTGGCCGAGCGACGGCCCGACTATTGGCGTAACGGCGCCGACGGACAGGCCCTGCCCTACCTCGACCGCCTCGAGTGGTACCACCTGGGCGACGAGCGCGCGGCGCACATCGCGGCCATGCAGTCGGGCCAGGCCGATGTCATGGAAATGCCACAGGTCGAGGACTTTTTGGCCCTACGCAACGTCCCAGGCCTGGTCATCACACCTGTCGTCACCGGCCAGACGAACGTGCTGCGCATGCGCGCCGACGTGGAGCCTTGGTCGGACCCGCGGGTGCGCAAGGCCCTCATGCTGTGCCAGGACCGGAAAAAGATCCTGGAGACCGCCGCCTTCGGTGAGGGCGCTGAGGGGCAAGACCATCACGTGGCCCCGGTGCACCCGGAGTACTGCTCGGTCGACACCCCGGCCTACGACCCAGAGCGCGCCAAGCAACTCCTGGCCGAGGCCGGCTACCCGGATGGGCTCGACGTCCAACTGACGGTCGGCACGGCCTGGGCCGATCAGGTGTCGTATGCCGAGACCCTCAAGGTCGACGCCGAGCCGGCTGGCTTCCGCCTGACCATCAACACCATGCCCGGCACCGAGTACTGGAACGTCTGGACCGAGGTCGACCTCGGCATCACAATCTGGACGCACCGCCCACTCGGCACCATGGTCATGAGTCTGGCCTACACCGTCGATGAAAAGGGCCAGCCCACGGCCTGGAACGAGACCAAGTGGGTCGACGAAGAGTTCATCACATTGCTCAATGAGGCCAACTCTACGGTCGACCTCGAGGCGCGCCGCCAAGTCATGTGCAAGCTCGAGCAGATTCAGCAGGAGCGCGGCACGGTCGGCGTGCCCTACTGGCGCAACTGCTGGCGCATCTGCACCGAGAGCGTCAAGGGCTTGGAGCCCCACCCCAGCAACTATGACGACTTTTCGGCCGTCTGGCTCGACAAGAAGAGCTAAGCGCGCCTTGCCCTTGTGGGTTGGGTGGGCCGGCTTCCGGCCCATCCAACCTCTTCCCCGCCCCTGCTCAAGTGAAAGTTGCCATGGCAAAGTTCATTGTCCGCCGTCTCCTGCTCATGGCCGTGACCATGCTCGCCGTTTCGATCCTCGTCTTTCTGGTAAGCGAGATCGCTCCCGGCAACATCGCACGCAATATCCTGGGCGCATTTGTCACGCCCGAGCAGGAAAAGTCCTTTATGGCGCAGTTGGGCTACAACCGCCCGCTGCTCACACGCTACGTGAGCTGGCTCATCGGCAGCGACTGGCACGCCGAGCAACTCATCGGCATGCCGCTGCAGCGCATCCGAGACGAGCGAGGCTTCCCCGAATGGTGGGCGGTCGACCAGGATGGCACCCTGGTGCGCTGGAAAGCGGATGGCACCGACCTCATCGCCCTGCGCCGCCGGCCCGACGGTACGGTGCAGGAGGTCGCCGATAACGAGCGCTGGCGCGAGGACGCCTCAGGCACGCGCTACGCCTGGGGCGTGAACCAAGCCAACCGGGCCGCCAAGTGGGTCCAAGCCAAGCCGGCCCCGGCTTCCTGCGCCGTGGACCTGCGCTTCGCCGACAACACCGTGCTCGGCGAAACGGACCTGACCGATGCGAGCGGCCTCGCCGTGCGTGCCAACGCAGGCGCCGAGCGGCCGGGCGCGCTGCCTCCGGGCACGTGGACCACCCGCGAGATCGACCTGAGCTCGCTGAGCGGCCGCGAGCTGGCCAGCGTGCAGTTAGCGGTCGACTATGACGCCCCCGCAACCGAGTTCCCTGTGCAGGTCACCGTCTATGTCGATCAGGTCGAGATTGTCGGCGCCGACGGCAGCACGATCTGGCGCGGCGAGCTGGGCGGCAAGGGCTTTCGCGGCACGGCCGTGGGCAAGCGCGGCGAAACCACCGGCGCCATGGTCGACGCGCTTGCCGAGGGTATCAGCGCGTCGGAGCCACGAGTCTTCAAGGTCTCCGGGCGCCTTCTGGCCGAGCAGCCGGCCGTGCGCTACTCGCTTTTCGACAAGCTCGCGGTGACGATCCCTGACGGCGCCCGGCTGCGCTATCGCACCTTCTGCTCGGCCCTCCTGAGCAGCCATACCTCGTGGACGCTAGCCTCATCGGGCTCGGGGTTCGTGGCCACTGCAGGCGGACCCGTCGAGTTCATCCCGCTGTCACGCGGCTTCCTGCGCGGCGACCCCGGCGAGTCGCTCAAGACAGGGCGCCCGGTCATCGAGAGCCTGGTGCGCGCCCTGCGCAACTCGCTGTTCCTCGCCGCAATCGCCTTTGCCATCATCATGCCCCTGGCCCTCCTGCTGGGCCTCATCGCCGGCATGAACGAGGGCAAGTTCCTCGACCGGCTGTTGTCGATCCTTGGCCTGATGACGACGGCAACGCCGCAATTCGCGACCGGTGTCTTCCTGATCCTGGTATTCGCGTCGTGGCTCAAGTGGCTGCCCGGCGCCACGCTCTTTCCCAGCGACAATGCCATCTTCCAGAACCCGCAGATGCTCGTGCTGCCAGTGCTGACTCTGACCCTGATCGAGCTGGGCTATGTGCTGCGCATCACGCGGTCGAGCATGGTCGAGGTCATGCGCCAACCCTATATCCGCACCGCCTTCCTGAAAGGCCTGCCCTACTGGCGCATCATCTTCAAGCACGCGCTGCGCAACGCGCTGCTCGCCCCGATCACGGTGATCATGCTCCACGTTAACTGGCTGATCGGCGGCATCGTGGTGGTCGAGGCCATCTTTGGCTTCCCAGGGCTGGGCAAGCTCATCTACGAAGCAGCGCTGTTCAAAGACGTGGCTGCCGTCGAGGGCGGGGCCATGGTCATGGTCGCGCTGGCCGTGAGCACACAGCTCCTGGCCGATATCGCCTACACCTTCCTGAACCCGCGCATCCGCTACAGTTGAGGTAGAGCAAATGGTGGCAGAGGGACAAGTCACAGCCGCGAGCACAGCCACCCCCTCGCGATGGGAGCGCCTCAAGGGTGCCGTCGCGCCCCTGTTGCGCAATCGTATCGCTATGGTGGGGCTGACCCTGGTGCTGTTCTGGGTAGTGGTGGCCATCGCCGCCCCGCTGCTCACTCGCTATGGGCCGCTCGAAGAGCTGCCTGGCGTGGTGAACAAGGGACCGTCGGCGGCCCACTGGCTGGGCACCGACAACAAGGGGCGTGACCTCTGGTCGCGCATCGCCTACGGCAGCCAAACGATCATCGTCCTGGCGCCGCTCTCTGTGCTGTGCTCGCTCATCATCGGCGCCACCCTCGGCCTGCTCGCTGGCTACCACGGCGGCTGGGTCGACGACCTGGTGATGCGCATCGTCGATATCATCATGGCCTTCCCTACCGTGCTCCTCTACTTGATTATCATCGCCGCGGCGGGCGCTTCGCCGGTCAATGTCGTCATCGCCATCACCGTCGCCGGAGCCCCGGGCATCGCGCGCCTGGTGCGTGGCCTGGCCCTCGACATACGCACCCGCGAGTACGTGGCCGCCGCCCGGCTGCGCGGCGAGAGCGCCTGGTACATCATGTTCGTAGAAATCCTGCCCAACGCACGGGGGCCGATCATCGTCGACGCGGCGCTGCGCATCGGCTATGCCGTCTTTTCCATTGGCACCCTGGGCTTCCTCGGCCTGGGCCTGCCGCCCCCCAGCCCCGACTGGGGCAGTATGGTCAATGTCGCCCGCCGCTATATCTGGACTAATCCGTGGGCGGTCCTGTGGCCTTCGCTGGCCATCTCTTCGTTGGTGGTGGGGCTGAACCTCTTCGCCGATGGGCTACAGGAGGAGCTTGGTCGCTACGAGTAGCTGATGCGCTGCCGGCGCTCTGTGCCTCTCAAGGCAGCGCTATCTGAGAGGCATTGATCCTGGGCAGCGCCATAGACGGAGCACGCAGGATCACGCCGCATCGCATGTTGGGCACCTGATCTATCACCCTTGGAGCAAGTGGATGACATCCCATGATGCCTCGGGAGCGCCGGTCATCAGCATCGAAGACCTGGCCGTTTCCTATCAGACACGCAAGGGCCAAGTCAACGCAGTCAGGAACGTCACCTGTCACATCGAGAAAGGTGAGGCCTTCGGGTTGGTCGGCGAATCCGGCTGCGGCAAGAGTACGGTGGCGTTCAGCATCGTCAACTCGCTGGGGCGCAATGGGCACATCGACGCCGGACGCATCGTCTTCCAGGGCAGCGATCTCGTAGGCCGGCGTGAGGCCGAACTGCAGCAACTGCGCGGCAGCCAGATTTCTATGGTCTACCAGGACCCCATGCAGGCCCTCAACCCCTGCCTGCGCATCGGTGAGCAGCTCAGCGAAGTGCTCACCGTGCACCAAAAGATGCGCGCGGCCGCCGCCCGCGCGCGCTGCCTGGAGATGCTGAAGCGCGTCTACATGCCCGACCCCGAGCTCATCATGCGGCGCTATCCCCACCAGCTCTCCGGCGGGCAGCAGCAGCGGGTCATCATCGCCATGGCGCTGCTCAACAACCCGGCGCTCCTCATCATGGACGAGCCCACCACGGCGCTCGATGTGACGGTGGAGGCGGCCGTCCTCGATCTCATCGACGAGCTGCGCCGCGAGCTGCAGACGGCGATCCTCTACATCAGCCACAACCTGGGGGTCGTGGCGCGCGTCTGCAGCCGGGTCGGCATCATGTACTCGGGCGAGATGGTCGAGCGAGCGCCAGTCGCCGAGGTCTTTGCGGCGCCGCTCCACCCCTATACCGCGGGCCTGCTGCGCTGCATCCCGCAACTGGGCGCCAGCAAAGAGTCGAGCTACCTCACGCCCATCCGCGGCCAGGTGCCGCGGCTCGATCGTCTCCCCTCGGGCTGCCTCTTCGAGCCCCGCTGCGACATGGCGCGTGACCGCTGCCGGGCCGAGCGCCCCACCGTGCGCGAGGTGCGTCCGGGCCACGTTGTGCGCTGCCATTTCGCCGATGAACTGGCGGCCGGCGGGCTGCCTCACCCCAAGGCACCCGAGTTCACTGCACCGGCGCGCGCCGCGAGCGCAGCGCCCCTGCTCAAGCTCGACAGCGTCCGCACCTACTATGAGCAGGAGTCGACCTCGCTGCTCAGCCTTGTCGGCCTGGGCCGCAAACGGCACGTCAGGGCCGTCGACGGAGTCAGCCTGGAGCTGCCCAAAGGGGCCACATTGGGCATCGTTGGCGAGTCGGGCTGCGGCAAGAGCACGCTGGCGCGCACCATCGTCGGCCTCGAGGCCCCCACCTCGGGCCGGCTCGAGTTCCTGGGCGTCGATATCTCGTCGCCGGCCTCGCAGCGCGCCTTCGAGATCACCAAAGAGCTGCAGATGGTGTTCCAAAACCCCGACTCGACCCTGAACCCGTCGTTCCCAGTGGGCTACCAGATCTCGCGACCACTGCGCCGCATGAAAAAGGTGCCTGCCGCCAAGGTGCATGCAGAGGTGGTCAGGCTCTTGCGCGCCGTCAAGCTCGACGAGAGCTACTACCACCGCCAACCACGCCAGCTCTCGGGTGGGCAGAAACAGCGCGTGGCCATCGCCCGCGCCATCGCCACCTACCCCGAGCTCGTCATCTGTGATGAACCGGTGTCGGCGCTCGACGTGTCGGTGCAGGCCTCAATCCTCAACCTGCTGCTCGAAGTGCAGCGCGAGTATGGCACCGCGCTGGCCTTCATCTCGCACGACCTGAGCGTGGTGCGCTTCTTCTCCGACTATGTGGCCGTCATGTACCTGGGCAAGGTCTGTGAGATCGGCCCGGCTGAGGCGATCTACGCCCCACCCTACCACCCCTACACCGAGGCCTTGCTCTCGGCCGTGCCCGTGGCCGACCCCGATGCCGACCAGAAACGCATCCGGCTCGAGGGCACCGTCCCGAGCGCGCTGAACCCGCCCACCGGGTGCCACTTCCACACCCGCTGCCCGCGCAAGCTGGGCGCCATCTGCGAGCGGGAGGAGCCGCCCGAACAGGACGCGGGCAACGGCCATCGCATCTACTGCCATATCGCGCTCGCCGAACTACGCCGGGTGGAACCCGTATTCACCGTGGCGGGGCGGCGAGGCTCGCGAGCCTAGTGGTTCGCCGCATCGGTCTTGATGGGCGACGTCCCTGGGCACGCAGGCCGTCTTTGGCGGCCAAAGGCGCGTCAACCCGGCGCCAACTGTCATAAGGGGTCAAGGCCATGGACGGCAACGAACACGCGGCCCAGTTCATCGTCGGCCTGCGTTGGGAGTCTCTGCCCGAGCCGGTGCGCCGGCAGGCACGGCTGTGCCTGCTCGACAGCCTGGGCGCGCTGCTCGCCGGCACACTGACTCGCGTCGGCCGCATCGCCGCCGCCTACGCCGCCGACACCTGGCGTGGCGATGAGGCCACTGTTCTGCTCGCAGGTCGCCGTGCCCAGGCGGCCGGCGCCGCCTTTGCCAATGGCTGCGCCGCCAACGCCCTGGATATCGACGACGACGCCGTCTATACCCGCGGCCACCCCGGGGCGCAGCTCTTCCCGGCTGCCCTGGCGGTGGCCGAGAAGGTCGACGCCGGCGGCAAGGCGCTGCTCGAGGCCCTGGTGGTCGGCTACGAGATCGCCATCCGTACCGCGCGCGCCTGGCACAGCCATCACGAGACCTACCAGGCCTGTGCCTCCTGGGGCTCGGTGGCCTGCGCGGCGGCGAGTGCCCGGCTGCTGGGGCTCGACGCCGGCCAGGTGCAGCATGCCCTGGGCATCGCCGAGTACCTGGCCCCCAATGCGCCCATGATGCGCGATATCGACCGCCCGGCGATGGTCAAGCACGGCATCGGCTGGGGCGCGATGCACGGCGTTACCTCGGCCGAGTTGGCCGCGCGCGGCTTTACGGGCATCCCCAGCATCCTCGGCTTTGATGAGTACCGCGACTGGGTGGCCGACCTGGGCAGTCGCTACTCTCTTGCCGAGGGCGGCGTGAACCGCAAGCGCTGGTGCTCGTGCGCGTGGGGCCACGCAGCCATCCATGCCACCCTCAAGCTGCTGCGCAGCCACGGCATTCGCGTCTCCGAGATCGCACGCATCCGGCTGCACACCTTTCACGAGGGCTGGCGGCTCTGGCAGCAGCCCCCCACTTCGACCGAAGAGGCCCAGTTCAGCATCAAGTGGCCGCTGGCCACCATGCTCCTCGACGGCCAGGTGGGCCCCGACCAGGTGCTCGAGCCGCGCCTCGACGACCCCGCGCTCAACGACCTCATCGGCCGCATCGAGGTCGTCGAGGATCCCGAGATCAACCGCATGTACCGGCTGCGCGCCCGCGGCGTCACCTCGCCCGACGCCCGCATCGCCAGCCGTGCCCAGGTCACCCTGACCGATGGCCGCAGCTTCGACTCCGGCATCGTCGACCGCGAATCGCCGTCGTGGGATGACGAACTGCTGGAGGCCAAGTTCCGCTGGCTCGCCGCCTACGTCGTCCCCGGCGAGACGGCCGAGCATTTGCTGCGCCTGGTCCGCGAGTTCGAAAGCCTGCCCAGCGCCCGTGCCCTGGCGCGGGCATTGTAGGCCCGGTGACCTAGAGCCTAACCGAAAAGCCGTAGCATAGCCCCCCGTGGCGCGGCAAAACGGGCACAAGGCCCTAGGCTACGCGACTTTCCGGATAGGCTCTAGGCCACCGGGCCGTAGGGCTGTTCTGGGAGCTGTCGCCCCCTCGCCATACCATGTAGTGCGGCTTAATGCCACAACCGTTCTTGGCGTCCGGGCATTCGGCAACAGCCGGCTCGCCCGCTCCGCGCACTGATGCCACGACTCTGCGGTCATGTACGGTTGTGGGTCGTGTTCGCAAACCAGTAGCCTAGCCCCCCTTGGCCGCCGTAGGCGGCTTCGTGGGCATCGCCGGCGGCGCATCTGGCGCCATGGCGAGGCCAAACGGGCACAAGGCCCTAGACCACGGCGGTTTGCGAACACGACCTAGTATTGAACCCGCAGCAAAACCAAGGCGGGCCAGGACCCCGCCGTGCAATCGAGGAGAAGGTATCATGGCCAAGTGGAAGTACTCCAAAAAGCCTGCCCACGCCGAGCTGCGCAAGGCCGACCCGCGCTATGCCGACAAGGCGCTGGAGACCCAGTGCCTGCACGCCGGCGAGCGCTGGGAGAAGCAGGACTTTTGGACGTCGAGCACCCCCATCTATAACGGCACCGAGTACTTTTACGACACCATCCAGGAGCGCGACGACCGCGTCTACTACCGCAAGCCGGGCTACACCTACTCGCGCGGCGGCTCCCCGACGAGCACGGCGCTGGAGCGCGCCATCTCGACCCTGGAAGGCGCCGATGCCACCCACGTCTGCGCCTCGGGCATGGCCGCAAGCCACCTCGCGCTGCTGACCGCCGGTGCGGGCAAGGAAGGGATGATCCTCTGCTCCAGCGACGTCTACGGCAGCGTGTACACAATGATCGAGAACATCTTCCCGGCCCTGGGCACGCACACCATGCTCATGGAGATGACGGACCTCGACAAGGTGGAAGACACAATCCGCCGCGAAAAGCCGGCCATCGTCTACTTTGAGGCCGTGACCAACCCGCTCACCAAGGTCGTCGATGCGCCGGCGGTGATCGACATTGCGCACCGCTATGGGGCCGCGGTGATCGTCGACAACACCTTTACCACGCCCTATCTGTTCAAGCCGTTCACAGTCGGTGCCGCTTATGTAACGCACTCGGTGAGCAAGTACCTCTCGGGCCATGCCGACGTCCTCGCCGGCTCGGTGAGCTGCCACCTCGAGAACTTTGACCGCCTGCGCGACATGCTGATCCAGACCGGTTGTTCCCTGGGGCCCAACGAGGCCTTCCTGGCGCTCCGTGGCATCAAGACCTTTGCCCTGCGCATGGAGCGGCACTGCGCCAACGCCATGGCGATCGCCCGCTTCCTCGAAAGCCACCCGCTGATCGAGCGCGTGCGCTACCCGGGCCTGGCCAGCCACCCGCAACACGACGTCGCCAAGCGCATCCTGCGTGGTGACCAGTTCGGTGGCATGGTCAGCTTTGACATCGCCGGCTGCGACAAGGCCAAGGCCTTCCGCTTCATGGATGCCCTCAAGGTCGTCATGGCCTCCACTTCGCTGGGCGATGTGTTCTCTATCTGCATCCATCCCGCCACGAGCACCCATCACTGGCTCAACGACGAGGAGCTGGCCGCCCTCGGCATCGGCTGGGGCACCATGCGCATGTCGGTGGGCGTGGAAAACGTCGAGGACATCAAGGATGACCTGGACCAGGCACTCAAGGCCTGTCGCTAGGGGGAGCCCATGATCGTTTCCAACTATGCCGACCGGCAGACTCCGCAGTTCCGCGTGCTCTCCGATGCGCAGTGCCGTGAGCTGTTCCTGGCGGCGCTGCAGTGCCTCGAGCGCGTAGGCGTGCAGGTGCGCAACGATGAGGCCAGGGAGCTGCTTGCGGCGGCAGGGGCGCACCTGGGCCCCGACGACCGCGTGCGCATCCCGGCGCACATCATCCAGGATGCCCTGGCGAGCACCCCTCGCGCCTTCACCTTGTGGGACCGCGATGGGCGTCGCCCCATGCCGGTAGCCCAGGGCAAGGTGACCTTTGGCCCCGGGCTGACCTGCACCAACTTTATCGACCCAGAGACTGGCGAGCGGCGCCGGTCGCGCCGCAGCGACTGCACGCTCACGGCTCGCCTCTGCGATGCGCTCGAGAACATCGACTACTGCATCGGCCTCGGGCTGATAGACGACGTCACGCCGCAGTTGGCCCCGGTCTACGAGTTCGCCGAGCTGGTGGCCAACACCACCAAGCCGATCGTGGCCTGGGGCTACAAGCCGCAGAACGTGGCCGACATCTATCGCATCGCAACGGCGGTGGCGGGCGGCGAGGAGGCCCTGCGCCTGCGGCCTCGCTTCGCCTTCTTTGCCACCTTTGAGACGCCGCTGCGCCACGCCGACAACGACCTGGCCGATGTGTTCTGGGCCGCCGAACACGGTATCCCTGTCATCTACCTCGGCGGACCCACCATGGGGCTGCGCGCGCCGGCCACCGGGGCCGCCACCATGGTCATCTTCCTGGCCACGGCGCTCAGCGGGCTCGCCATCATCCAGCTCAAGCGGCGGGGCGCGCCCACGGTCATCGGCTCGGCGCCCCAGCCCATGGACCTGCGCACCGCCCGCCCGGCCTACGGCGGGCCCGAGATGAGCCTGCACGCTGCCGCAGCGTCGGACCTTTGCCGCTACCTGGAGGTGCCCTTCATGGGCACCGGCGGCGCCTCCGAGAGCAAGCTGCTCGACTCGCAGGCCGCCATGGAGTGCTCCTTCCAGGTGCTCATGTCGGCGCTCAGCGGCGCCGCCATGGTGCACGACCTGGGCTTCCTCGACTGCGCCGACACCGGCTCGCTGCCGCTGCTCGTGCTCATCGACGAGGCCATCGCCATGGCCAAGCGCATCATGCGCGGCATCGTCGTCAACGCCGACACCATCATGATGGACCTCATCGACGAGGTTGGCCCCGGCCAGTTCTTCATCGCCGAGCCGGAGTCGGTCGCCCTCTGCCGCAAGGAGCTGTGGGTGCCCACGCTCATGGACCGCAACCCCTACGCCATCTGGCACGAGCAGGGGGCCAAGAGCATGGAACAGCGTATCGCCGAGCGGCTGCGCCACATCCTGCACAACCACCAGCCCGAGCCACTCGCCGACGCAATCAACGCCAAGATCCAGGCGATACTGGCCGAGGCCGAGCAGCGTGAGGTGAGGTCCGCGCCAGCAGCGCGCTGAAATCGCCCGGTGCCTTGCTTATCTGAAGCGGGCGGCCAGGTTCGTAGCCGGCGCTTGAGCGCCTTGCCCCCCAGCCCGGCGCCAGCTGTGCATGCGGCGCCAAATCCGCGGGGTCAAGGCGCTCAGGCTCGCCTGCCATCTGTGCCGTACCCGTCTACCAGAAGACCAGTCCGCCCACCTCCAGGTGCGGCACCACATGCAGCTCGGCCAGCCCGCGCGCCGCGAGCTGCAGCCCCACCAGCACCATCAGCGCCCCGGCGGCGCGGCTGAGGGCCTGGCGCGCCCGCACGCCCAGCCGCCCTGCCCCCAGCCCCGCGGCGAGCAGCGCCGGCAGCGTGCCTGCGCCGAAGAGGACCATGTTGAGCGCGCCGGGCAGCGCCCCCGCCGTCGAGCCGGCTACGAGCAGCGCACCATACACCAGGCAGCAGGGCAAGAGCCCGCTCAGCGCCCCCAAGAGCGCCATGCCTGCCGCGCCGCCCCGCTTGAGCGCCCACTGCATGCCCCGGCTCACAGCCCCGCCCGCCCCTCCAGGCGCGCCGGCGGCCGCCAGCCCACATAGCCCGCGCCCAGCGCTGCCGTCGCCAGCCCCAGCGCCACGCTCAGCGCCCCCGTGGCCGCGCTCACCCCCTCGGCGATCGCGACAAAGCCGCCGAGGCCGCCCGCCACCGCGCCCAGCAGCGCGTACATCGCCACCCGCGCCCCGTGGAAGAGCAACTGGCGCGGCCAGCGCCGCCGCTGGCCGGCCGTCTGCACGCCCACCAGCAGCGCCAGCGGCCCACACATGCCCAGGCAGTGCCCCACGCTCCCCACCAGCCCACTCAGCAACAGCGCCCCCAGCGTGCTCGCCAAGGGTATCACTGCTCAGATCGCCTCCCTCCTGTTCGTGGTTGGCGCTTGAGCGCCTTGACCTGTTGGCGCGCGGAATCTGAGCTCAATGCCCAAGGCGCGGATAGGCCCGGTCGCTGCCCGGCGCTCCACCCTACTTGACCCTGAGGTAGAACGTGTACACCTGCCTCTCCCTCGCCTTCCACCTCCACCCGCACCTGCCAGTAGCCCGCCATGGCAAAGAGGGCTGCCGCCTCATACGTCCCCGGCGCCACCTCCACCGCCTGCGGCCGGTTCAGCGGCATGGCTGGGCAGTCGGGCATGTCGAGGTCCAGGCACACGCGCGCGCCCGCCAGGGGTCGCCCCTGCACGTCGCTGAGCGCCAGCCGCAACGTTGTGCGCCGCATCGTCGGCGGGGGGTACTCGGCCATGCTCAACGTCGCCGTGCCGCCGGGGAGCGTCTGCGTCTGCGCAAAGGCCGCCGCGCCGCCCGCCGCGCAGCTCGCCAGGTGGAGCAGCGCCCAGAGCGCAAGCGCGCGGCGCAGCACGCTCACTCCCTCATCGCCATGGCCGGCTGTTGGCGGCTGATCCACAGCGCCGGCGCGAGCGCCGCCAGCGCTACCCCCACCACAGCCACGGCCACACAACCGGCGGCGAGCACGAACAGGGCGCCCAACGGCGGCAAAAGAAAAGGCATCGCGAGTGACGACGCAATCAGGCCCCGGAACAGAGCGAGGCACAGCGTGGCCAGTGCGCTCCCCAGCGCGGCGCCCCCTGCCGCAAGCCCGCCTCCGCGAGCAACATGCGGCAGACCGCGCCCGCGCTCGCCCCCAGCGCGCGCAGCAGCGCGATCTCGCGCCGCCGCTCGTGCGCCGCCAGAGAAAAGACCAGCGCCAGCAGCAACAGCGAGGCGCCCAGCGTGAGCCCCAACAGCGCCAGCAGCGTGCGCAAGAGGCCCGCTATCTGGCCGCGAAAGGAGCGGAGCATATCCGCGCCCTCGAGCGGCGTCACTCCCGGCACCTCCTGCAGGATGGTCAGCGCCACCAGCCGCGCATCGCTGCCCGGCGCCACCTTGACCAGCGCTGCCGAGATGCTGTCGGGCGGGATTTCGAGCGGCCGCTCGGCCTGGCCGTGCGAGAGCCGTGCCATCTCGGCGGCGGTCTCGAAGGTGAAGAACAGGCTGCGGTCGAGGTTGGTGCCCGTCGGCTCCAAGTTGCCCCTCAGCCGCACGTCATAGCCGTAGAGGCGGATGGCCTCCTCCCCTTCAGGCACGAACACGCTGCTGCCGCCGACAGCCTCGCCGAGCACCAGGCCGCGCCCCAGGCTGCGTGCCAGCCAGGGCGCGACGGCAAAATCGCTCTCGGGGTCGTAGGCCACCAGCAACATCTCCGACACTGCACAGCACGACGCCCTCGAGAGCGACGCGAGATACATCTGCGGCGACACGGCGGCTACGCCGGGGATGGCGGCGATCCGCGCCAGGTTCGCGCGCGGCATCCAGGCCTGCGTGGGCACGCCCATCAACAGCGCGCCCTCCACGCCAGGCTGCGCTCCCGCAGGCACGGCGATAATATCGGCGCCCAGCCGCGCCCGCGCCAGTTGCAGGCTCCGCTGCGCGCCACTCAGCAGGAGCGCCGTCGCCAGCGCCAGCCCGGCGAGGGCCGCCGCACAGCCCAAGACCGCCCCGCTGCGGAAGCGGTTGCCCGCCACGTTGCGCCAGGCCAGCCTGAGCTCATCCAACGGCGACAACGCCTGCTCCCATCAGCCGCCGGCCGCGCCGCCCGGCCGGGCGTGCCGTGGCGCCGCCTCGGGGATGGCCCCCGCCGCCAGGCTGCTTGCGGCCACCACGATCCCCAGCAGCGCCAGCGCCGGCTTCATCACCAGGTTGCACGATGCCTCGGCCATGGTACAGGTGCCGATCAGATACGTGGGCAGCGCGGCCACGCCCAGCCCCAACAGAGCGCCCGGCAGCGCCAGCAGCCGCCGCGTCTCCTTCCGCCGGCTCACGCCCAGGGCCAGCGCCAACCCGGCCAGCGGCACCGCCAGCGCCACCTCGCCGCGCGCCGTCCAGTAGCAGCGCATCGGCGCCTGGCTGCCGTTCGCCAGCGCCAGCATCTTGCCGTCGTGTTGGCAGTTGCTCAGGTAGGGAATCCCGGCCACCAGCAGCGCCGAGGCCAGAAGCAACGCCGCAATGAGCTTCATCGTCGCTCCCCTTCGTCTTAGATCGCTGCTGCCAGCAACAAGCGTGCCAGTCGAACAGCGGTGCCGGGGAGACACCTGACACACCGATTTCCATGGCGGGTGGTTGGGCCGCCTTTCCTGGCAAAAACCAGTTCGCCGCCGGCAAGCTCGTAGTGCGCACGCCTGTGCGCTTTCCGCGGCGTGGCGCCAGTCCGTCCAGGCGCAGAGGGCTCGCACAAGCGTTGCCTGGCCGTCAGAGGGGGCGTCGCACAGGCGTGCGCACTACGAGCTCGAGCTGAGGCTCGCCGGCCTTCAGCGAGTTCTTGCCAATCGATACGCCGCCAGGGAAATCGCTGTGTCAGGTGTCTCCCCGGCGCTTGACTCCTTCGCCGATGTGTTGTAGAATAGAACTGCTGTTCTCTGGCCCACTGGGCCAGGTGTCCGTACGTCTCGCCTTGCCTTCAGAAATCAAGCGGCGGTTCCGGCGGCGTGGGAGCCGCCTCTGCTTCTATCGGCAGGGATATGCAGACCGTCGAGGCGGCCGCGGCGTCGCCCCAGCCGAGAATGGCGTCGCTCTTCATCGGAACTGCGAAACGAACCCATTTTGCGCCGGCCGCCGCTCCACCGAGCGGCATTCGCAGCGAGGCAGTCGTCATGGAACCCACCCACATCGTCATCCGCGGCGCCGAGCAGCACAACCTGAAGAAGATCGACGTGGCCATCCCCCGCTCCAGGCTGGTGGTCATCACCGGCGTCTCGGGGTCGGGCAAATCGTCGCTCGCCTTCGACACCATCTACGCCGAGGGCCAGCGCCGCTACGTCGAAAGCCTCTCGGCCTACGCCCGCCAGTTCCTCGGCCAGATGGACAAGCCCAAGGCCGACTATATCGGCGGCCTCAGCCCTGCCATCGCCATCGAGCAAAAGGCGGGCATCAAGAACCCGCGCTCGACCGTGGGCACCGTCACCGAAGTGCTCGACTATCTGCGTGTGCTCTATGCCCGCGTCGGCGTGCCCCACTGCCCGGGCTGTGGACGGCCGGTGCAGGCGCAGTCGGCCCAGCAGATCGCCGCCCAGCTCGCCGCCCTCCCCGAAGGCACCCGCTTCCAGCTTCTGGCGCCGCTCGTGCGCCGCCGCAAGGGCACCCATGCCGACGTCATCGAGCAAGCCCGCAAAGACGGCTACGTGCGCGCCCGCATCGACGGCGTGCTCGTCGAGCTCGCCGGCCCCATCAAGCTGGCCAAGACCCAGCAACACACCATCGAGCTCGTCGTCGACCGCCTGCAAATCCCTTGTAGGGGCGGTTCGGGAACCGCCCCCGGCCCCGACATGGCGCCGGATGGACCCCGTAGGGGCGGTTCGGGAAGCGCCCCCGGTTCGGGAACCACCTACCCCGAGAATGGGTCCTTTACCACAGAGAACACAGAGAACGCAGAGGTCACTTTGTCCTCTGTGCCCTCTGTGACCTCTGTGGTAAAGGACCCAGTCCTCACTAGCGGTCGCGAACTGGATGCTCACGATTACTCTGCACCATGGGAGAGCTTCCTGGCCCGCCTGGCCGACTCGGTCGAGACGACCCTCGCCGCCGGCCACGGCCTGCTCATCGCTGACCTGGGCGAGCGCGGCGAGCTCACCCTCAGCGAGCAGCACGCCTGCCCCCACTGCGGCATCTCCTTCCCCGAGCTCTCGCCGCAGCTCTTCAGCTTCAACTCGCCCCTCGGCATGTGCCCCGAGTGCAACGGCCTCGGCACCCAGCTCGTCGTCGACCCGGCGCTCATCGTGCAGAACCCGGCGCTCTCGCTCATGGACGGCGCCCTGCGCTGGTACGGCCCCTTGCGCAAGAAGCAGGGCGGCTGGACCCACAACCAGGTCCAGGCCATCGCCGCCCACTTTGGCGTCAGCCTCGACACCCCCTGGCAGGACCTGCCCGAAGCCTTCCGCCACGCCCTGCTCTACGGTTCTGAGGAAAAGATCCATTTCAGCTACCAGGCGCAGAGTCCCGATGCGAGTTGGTCGGGCGAGAGCGTGAGCACCATCAAGGGCATCATCTACAACATCAACCGCCTGTTCCACCAGACGCACTCTGACTATACGCGCCGCTGGTACCTGAGCTTTATGAGCGCCCTGCCCTGCCCGGCCTGCGGCGGCGCCCGCTTGCGGCCCGAGGCGCGCGCCGTCACCGTCGGCGGCAAATCGATCGTCGAGGTCAGCGCCATGTCGATCGACGCCGCCCAGGCCTGGGCCGGCAGCCTCGGCGATACGCTCACCCCCGACGAGATGCAGATCGCCGGCGAGGTGCTCAAAGAGATTCGCGCCCGCCTGCAGTTCATGCTCAACGTGGGCCTGCACTACCTGACCCTCGACCGCCCCGCGCCTTCGCTCTCCGGCGGCGAGGGCCAGCGCATCCGCCTCGCCAGCCAGATCGGCTGCGGCCTGGTGGGCGTGCTCTACATCCTCGACGAGCCCTCCATCGGCCTGCATGCGCGCGACAACCAGTCGCTCCTGACCACGCTCAAGGCGCTGCGCGACCTGGGCAACACTGTGCTCGTGGTCGAGCACGACGCCGAGACGATCCGCGCCGCCGATTGGCTGCTCGACCTCGGCCCCGGCCCAGGCATCCTGGGCGGCGAGCTGGTGGTCGAAGGCACGCCGGCCGACGTGGCCGCCGACCCGCGCTCGCTCACCGGCCGCTACCTCTCGGGCGAGCTCGCCGTGACCGCGCCCAACGGCACACACCGCCGCTGCCCCAACGGCCACTGGCTCAGCGTCGTCGGCGCCAGCCTGCACAACCTGCAAAGCGTCACCGTGCGCTTCCCCCTGGGCCTGCTGACCTGCGTCACCGGCGTCTCGGGCTCGGGCAAGAGCTCACTCGTCGCCGAGACGCTCCACCCCGCCCTGGCGCGCGCGCTGCACGATGCCACGGCCACCCCCGGCCCCCACGAGCGCATCGAGGGCCTGGAGCTCGTCGACAAGGTCATCGACATCACCCAGGACCCCATCGGCCGCACGCCGCGCTCCAACCCCGCCACCTACGTGGGGCTGTTTGACGATATCCGCCGCGTGTTCGCGCTCACGCCCGAGGCGCGGGCGCGCGGCTACAAGGGCAACCGCTTCAGCTTCAACGTCAAAGGGGGGCGCTGCGAGGCCTGCAAAGGGCACGGCCAGAAGCGGATCGAGATGCACTTCCTGGCCGACGTGTGGGTGCCCTGCCGTGAGTGCCACGGCACGCGCTACAACCGCGAGACGCTGGCCATCCGCTACAAGGGCAAGAGCATCGCCGACGTGCTGGCGATGGACGTGCAGGAGGCGTTGGCCTTCTTTGCCAACCACCCCGCCCTCGCCCGCACCCTGCAGACGCTACACGATGTCGGTCTGGATTATATCAAGCTCGGCCAAAGCGCCACCACCCTCTCGGGCGGCGAGGCGCAGCGCGTCAAGCTGGCGAAGGAGCTCAGCCGCGCGGCCACCGGCCGCACCGTCTACATCCTCGACGAGCCCACCACCGGCCTGCACTTTGCCGATATCCAGCGCCTGCTCGACGTGCTGCACCGCCTCGTCGACGCCGGCAACACCGTCATCGTCATCGAGCACAACCTCGACGTCATCAAGACCGCCGACTGGGTCATCGACCTCGGCCCCGAGGGCGGCGCCGCCGGCGGCCAGGTCGTCGCCCAAGGCACCCCCGAACAAGTCGCCCAGGTCGACGCCAGCCATACCGGGCGCTTCTTGCGGGCGGAACTGAGGCGTAATGCGTAAGACGTGTTGCGTGTTGCGTATTCCGTTTGCCCACCTACTGAAACGGAACACGCACGACACAGCACGCAACACGCAACACATCTTACGCATTACGTTTTACGCATTACGCCTCACGTCTCTCGTCTCACCACCCAATCGCCTGCCCATCGCCCCGCGGGTCGGCGCCGCCGGCGAGGATGCCGCGCTCGCGGTCCACGACCACGCCCTGCGCCTGGCCCATCATCTCGGCCCAGTCGTCGACGGCCCTTACCTCGTGGCCCATCTCGCGCAGTTGGCGCAGCACCGAGTCGGCCACGCGGCCTTCGATGTTGAGCGTCCCCATGCCCCCGTCGCCGGCCGCCTCGTAGCGCCAGCGCGGCGCCTCGATGGCCTGCTGCACGTTCTGCCCCAGATCCGCCAGGCGCGTGAGCAGGCCGGCGTGGATCTGCGGCTGCGCCACGCCGCCGCTCGCGCCGAAGACGAGCCAGGGCCGCTCGCCTGCGAACAGCATCGCCGGCAGCAGCGCCTGCACGGGGCGCTTGTGGGGCTCGAGGCGGTTGGGGCTGGCCGGGTCGAGGTCAAAGCCCGCGCCGCTCGAATGCAGCAGGATGCCGCTATCGCCCGCCACCACGCCAGAGCCAAAATCGGCGTGCAGGCTCTGCACCAGCGACACGGCAAGCCCGCCCGCATCGACGGCGACGACGGCCGCGGTGCCGGTCAGCGGCGGCAGGGGGCACACCGCCTGTTGCGCCCACTCCGCATAGTCGGCGAGCGGCCGTGCGCGGCTCGCCTGCACCTGCGTCCGCCGACGCTCGGCATGCTCCTTCGAAAGCAGGCGCTCCAGGGAAGCCGCCACGAAGGCCGGGTCGGCCGGCCAGGCGCCGCCATCGGCCAGCGAGATCTTGGCCACTTCGGCCATGGTGTGATAGTAGACGGCGCCCTGGTCGCCCATGGCCGCCACATCCCAGCCCTCCAGCAGGTTCGCGGTGAGCATGGCCGCCGGACCCAGGGTGTTGGGCGGCAGTTCGTACAGCGTGCGCCCGCGGTAGGCTGTGCGCAGCGGCGCGACCCAGGCCGAGTGGTGGCCGGCCAGGTCGCTGCGGCTGAGCAGGCCGCCGCGTCGTTCCAGGTCATCGGCAATCGCCGCGGCCAGGTCGCCGGTGTAGAGCGTAGAGGCGCCGTCGGCGGCCAGGCTTTCGAGCGACCGGGCCAGGTCGCGCTGCACCAGGGTCTCGCCCTCCGCGTACGGCGCGCCCTCGCGCAGAAAGATGGCCGCCGTGCCTTCGCTCCGCTCGAGCAGCGGCTGCGCCTGTGCCAGCCGGCGCGCCAGTTGCGCCGACACGGGAAAGCCGCTCTCGGCATAGTGCAGCGCCGGCTCGAAAAGCTCCTCCCAGGCCAGCGCGCCCCAGCGACCGTGCACGTCGCCCCAGGCCGCCACCGCACCCGGCGCTGTGCTGGCCGCCAGCACGCCGCGCGCCGGCACGGCATCGTGGCCCCGATCGCGGTAGTACTCGACGCTCGCCCGGCCCCCCGCGGCGCCCGAGCCGTTCAGGCAGAGGGGCTGCCCGCGCCCTGGCTGCCACACCATCAACGTGGCATCGCCGCCCAGGCCCGCCATGTGCGGCTCGACGACGCAGAGCACGGCGCTCGACGCAATGGCAGCATCGACCGCGTTCCCGCCCTGCTGCAGCGCCCAGGTGCCGGCCTCGGCCGCCAGATAGTGCGGCGCCGCCACAATGCCGCGCGAGGCCATGGTCACAGGCCGCCCCGTCTGTATCGCCATCTGCTGCACCGGCAGAGCCTCCTCGAGGTTCGTAGCCGGCGCTCAAGCGCCGGCTGCGAACCTGGCGCACATGGGGTGAATTGAGAGTGGTAGGAGACAACGAAGCAAGAAACATGCCAGCAGAAGAAGAAGCGGATCCAGGCTCTCGGCCCGGACCCGCTTCTTCCCCCATTGCCTGTTTGGCCTGTCACTGCATGATTCCCGGTTGGGCGATCACCCGGTTGGCATCCCGCCGCATCAATTGGCCGCGACCGTCACCTCGATCGTGCTCTGGCTATGGTTGCCCATGTTGTCGGCCACGCTCAGTCGCAACTGGTAATGGCCTGGGGCCAGTTGGTGCGTATCCCACACCCCCAGCGTGCCGTTGCTGACCTGCCTGCTGCAGCGCGGCTGGCCGATGGGCGTCCATGGCCGGCCCTGTGCGCTGTACTCCAACTGATAGTAGCTGAAATCGTCGCCGGTTGCCGTCCCCCGTACATCGACGACCCCGCTGATGGCCTCATTCTGACCAGGCCGGGCGATCTCGACCGTGTTGCGCGCGGCGAGGATCGACTCGGTCAGAATCAGGCCCAGCACAGCGGCCGTCAGCACGACGACAGGCAGCCAGCGGTGAGCTCCGAGTTCCACACCTGTGCTCCTTTCCCGACACTCTACACCGGCAAGTCACGGCGGCCGCGCGTCGGCAGCGACGGCCGCTCGGCCTCGTAGCGGATCGACAGCCCGTCTCTCACATCGACCACGCCCGGCACATGCAGCGCATCCTCCAGGGCGGCGTTGCGCTCGGCCCAGTTGCGCACGATGCCGTTCAGCGTCGCGTGGCGGCTATCGACGACCACGTCGATGTTGTCGGCGTTCACCGCTGCATCGCGCCGCAGGGCCTGCTCGATCTGCAGCGCCAGGTCGCGGTCCGTCGCCGAGCTGGAGGGCACGACCACCAATTGGTTGGTCACGCCGACCACACCGCGCGCCCAGCGGACGTCCTCCTCGGCCCGGCTCTTGGCCCAGCCGGTGGCCACCGTGCCGCGCAGGGTCACGTGGCCCTCGTGCACGTCAACGTTGATGGCGCGCGAATCCAGGTCGGCGTCGCGCATCAGCGCGTTGCGAATGTCTGTGGCGATGCGCTGGTCTTCATTGGGCGCAGTCAGGCGCACCTCGATCTCGTTGTCGACGCTGTAAACGCCCCACACGCGGCGCGCCGCCTCGGCAGCCGCCCACTTGCTGCGGTAGCTCGGCGCCGTGCCGCGCAGCGTCACCTGTCCGTCGTTGACCATCACGTCGACCCTCTCGACGCTGACCCGCTCGTCGTTCGCCAGTTGCTCCAACACCGCCTGCCGGATGTCGGTCTTGATCCGTTCCATGCTTGTGCTTACTCCAATCGGTTTGGCCACGGATGAACGCCGATCTTGTCGAGCTTTGCCCGTTCCATCAGCGTTCATTCGTGTTCATCTGCGGCCAGTTCACCGGCCCGCAAACCTGACACACCGATTTCTCTGGCGGCGTATCGATTGGCAAAAACTCGCTGAAGGCCGGCGAGCCTGAACTCGAGCTCGTAGTGCGCACGCCTGTGCGCCGCACCCCCCTGACGGCCAGGCAACGCTTGCGCGAGCCCTCTGCGCCTGGACGGACTGGCGCCACGCCGCAGAAAGCGCACAGGCGTGCCCACTACGAGCTTGCCAGCGGAGAGCTGTTTCTTTCCGGGAAAGGCGGCCCAACCACCCGCCAGGGAAATCGGTGTGTCAGGTCTGCGGGCGGAACTCAGCCACCACGGGCAACTCCGCTCCACAGATGCAGCGGTCGGCCCGCCCCGAGACGCTGATGTCGTACACATTGCGCCGGATGATCGTGCCCCCGCACTGCGGACAGACGGTATCTTCGGCGCCCAGCCCCGGCACGTTCCCCAGGTAGACGTAGCGCAGGCCCGCCTCGCGGCCGATATCCGCCGCCCGGCGCAGCGTCTCCACCGGCGTCGCCGGCCGATCGGTCAGCTCGAAGGTCGGGTAGAAACGCGACAAGTGCCACGGCAGGTCGGGGCTGACCGAGGCCAGGAACCCGGCCACCGCCCGCAGCGCCTCGTCGCTGTCGTTCTCGCCGGGCACGACCAGCGTGGTCACCTCGGTCGACACCCCCCGCTCGTGGAACTCGCGGATGGTATCGAGCACCGGCTGCAGCCGCGCGCCACACAACTGCCGGTAGTAGCGGTCGTCAAAGCCCTTGAGGTCCACGTTGGCCGCGTGCAGATAGGGCAGGATGGCCTGGCGCGCCTGCGGGGTCATAAAGCCGTTGGTCACAAAGATGTTGGCCAGCCCGGCCTCGATCGCCGGCGCCGCGATGGCCAGCGCGTACTCCATAAAGATCGTCGGCTCGGTGTAGGTGTAGGCGATGCTGGCACAGCCATAGTCGAGCGCCAGCTCGACCGCGCGCTCGGGCGGCAACGGCTCGCCGTGTACTGTCTCCGTCTTGCCCTTGGAAACCTGCGAAATGTCGGCGTTCTGGCAGAACTTGCAGCGCAGATTGCAGCCCACCGTGGCCAACGACAGCGCCTGCGTGCCGGGCAAAAAGTGGAAGAGGGGCTTCTTCTCGATGGGGTCCACGTTGAGCGCCACGACCTCGCCGAAGACCAGGGTGTAGAGCGTGCCCTCCCTGTTCTCGCGCACGCCGCAGACCCCGGTACGTCCAGGGCGGATGCGGCACTCCTGGGCGCAGAGGAAGCAGTGCACCAGGCCCTCGTCGAGCTTTTCCCAGAGTATGGCCTCTCGTTCCATCGTCACCTCCCTCCCCGCCCGGCCAGGCTCAGGCTTGGCAAACGGATTGACAGTTCGGCCGGACGCCTGCCAGTGCCCCGAGCCGCGGCCCCCGCTACCGTTCCCCCGTCGTGGGGGAATCCGGTTGCCCGACAGCGGCCTGGCCTCCTTGACATGCAGCCAAGCAGTGGCAGCGCGCGCGAAGACCAGCTCAGTTCCCCCGCGACGGGGGAACGGTAGGGGGGCTCTCCCGGGCAGAGGAGCAATAGGTGTGCCATGACGCTAGACCTGCCAGGTCTACCAGGCATGGCATGTTTCTTGCTGCCCCCTTCCCGCCAGTCAACGCAGACCTGACAGGTCTATTTGAGGAGCGGGCATGCTCGTCAGATGCGAAAAATGCGGGGGCAACGTCGACGTGGCCCGGCTGCGCACGCCGCGCACCGGTGAGGTCGAGCTGGCCGGTGTGTTCTCGCTCGAGATCTCATCCATCGAAGCACGCGTATGCACCAACTGTGGCTACATCGAGCTCTATGCTATGCAGCCAGAGCAAGTGAGCGGCCCCGACGTCACGGCCGAGCCGCAGTCAGGCTACTACGACGAGTAGCGACATGCCGCCATGACTGTCATTGCGAGGAGGCGGCCGCAGCCGCCGACGAAGCAATCTCCACGTCGGACATTGGAGATTGCTTCGTTGCGGCTCGCAATGACAGGACCAAGTTTCCGAGCAGACATCATGCCCCCAAGGGCACCACAAGCGATGAAAACGCCCACAAGGGGCTACGGCGCCTGGGAGCATTTTCAGATCAGGAGGCGGCCGCAGCCACCGACGAAGCAATCTCCACGTCGGACATTGGAGATTGCTTCGCTGCGGCTCGCAATGACAGTCGTACTGTAGAAGGATAGCGCGCACATGGCGACAGCAGAGCTCGAACCCCAGGCACTGCGGCGGACGGCCGACCCGGCGCAACTCGACTTCCAGAGCACTGACCAGCTCGAGCCCGCGGTCGAGGTCATCGGGCAGCCGCGCGCCGTCGAGGCGATCGACTTTGCCGTGAGCATCGCCAACCCCGGCTACAACCTGTTCGCGCTCGGCCCCTCGGGCACCGGTCGCACGACGACGATCATGCGCTACCTGGAGCGCGAGGCGGCGACGCGGCCGGTGCCCGACGACTGGTGCTACGTCAACAACTTTGCCGAGCCACACCGCCCCCGCGCGCTGCGCCTGCCGCCGGGCAAGGGCGCGCAATTACGCAACGACATGAACAACCTGGTCGACGAGCTCATCACCGAAATCCCACGCGCCTTTGAGGGCGAAGACTATGCGCGGCAGAAGGAAGAGATCAACCGCCAGCTCGCCGAAGAGCGCCAGAAAGAGTTCAGCCAGCTCGAGCGCTACGCCGCCGAGCGCGGCTTTAGCCTGGTGCGCACCCCGTCGGGCATCGCCATTGTGCCGGTGCGCGAGGGCAAGCCGCTCAGCCCCGAAGAGTTCGCCGCCCTCGACAAGCCCACCCGCGAGCACCTGGAGAACGAGAGCCAGCAAATCCAGACGGCGCTGAACGCCACACTGCGCCTGGCACGCCGCCTCGAGCGCGCCGCCCGCGACCGCGTGCAGCGACTCGACCGCGAGGTGGCCAACTTTGCCGCGGCGCCGATGTTCGACGAGCTGCGCGAGGCCTACAGCGAGTTCCCCGCGGTGATCCAGTACCTGTCGGAGGCGCAGAAGGACGTCATCGAGAACCTCGACACCTTCCGCCCCAACCACGGGCCGCAGATGCCGCCGGAGCTGCCCGCGCCACTCGCGCGCATGGCCGCCGCCGCCCAGGCGCCCTCGTTCGACAAGTACCGCGTCAACGTGCTGGTCGACAACGCGCAGGCGCACGGCGCACCGCTCATCCACGAGACAAACCCCTCCTTCCCCAACCTCATCGGCCGCATCGAGTACCAGGCGCAGTTCGGCGCGCTGGTGACCAACTTTACGCTGATCAAGCCGGGCGCCCTGCACCGCGCCAACGGCGGTTACCTGGTGCTCGACGTGCGCGATGTGTTGGTCAAACCCTTCGCCTGGGACGCGCTCAAGCGGGCGCTCAAGACGGCCTGCGTGCACGTGGAAGAGATGGGCCAGGAGCTGCGCTTCGCCGTCACCACCACGCTCGAACCGGAGCCGATCCCGCTCGACGTCAAAGCGGTGCTCATCGGCGACCCCATGGTCTACTACCTGCTCGAAGCCTACGACGAGGACCTGCGCGAGCTGTTCAAGGTCAGGGCCGACTTTGCCGTGGCGATGGATTGGACGCCCGAAAACGCCCTGCTCTATGCGCGCTTTATCGCCAACGTCTGCCGCGAGCAAAAGCTGCGCCCCTTTGCGCCCTCGGGCGTCGCCGCCATCCTCGAGCATAGCGCGCGCATGGCCGAAGACCAGCACAAGCTCTCGGCGCGCCTGGGCGAGGTGGTGGACCTGGTGCGCGAGGCGTCGTTCTGGGCAGGGCACAACGAGCGGGCCTTGGTCGAAGCCGCCGACGTGCACCAGGCCATCGCAACGCGCATCTATCGCTCGAACCAGGTCGAGGAGCGCATCCGCGAGATGATCGCGCGCGGCATCATCCGCATCGACGCCACAGGCGAGGCGGTGGGCCAAGTCAACGGCCTCTCGGTCCTGGCGCTGGCCGACTATTCCTTTGGCCGGCCCTCGCGCATCACGGCGCGCATCTTCCCCGGCCGCCAGGGCGTGGTCGACATCCAGCGGCAGACCAAGATGGGCGGCCCGATCCACTCGAAGGGCGTGCTCATCCTCTCGGGCTACCTGGGCGGCAAGTACGCCGTCGAGCAGCCGCTGACCCTCACGGCATCGATCGCCTTCGAGCAGCTCTACGAGGGCGTGGAGGGCGACAGCGCCTCGTCGACCGAGCTCTACGCGCTGCTCTCGAGCCTCTCGGGCTACCCGCTGCGCCAGGGGCTGGCCGTCACCGGCTCGGTCGACCAGCACGGCCGGGTGCAGGCCATCGGCGGGGCCAACCACAAGATCGAGGGCTTTTACGACGTCTGCCGCGTGCTGGGGCTGAACGGCGAGCAGGGCGTGATCGTCCCAGCCGACAACGTGCAGCACCTGATGCTGCGCGAGGACGTGGTGGAGGCGGTGCGCCAGGGCCGCTTCCACATCTATGCCATCAGCAACGTCGACCAGGGCATCGAGGTGTTGACCGGGCGGCCCGCCGGCGAGCGCGCGCCCGACGGCCACTACCCCGAAGGCTCGGTGAACGCGGCGGTGGAGGCGCGGCTGCGCGAGCTGGCCGAGGCCGTGCGCGAGTTCGGGCCCGGCGCCGAGGAGCGCAGCGCCATCGAGCCCGAGAAAGAGCCGGAACCGGTGCGCTTTGCCTGAGCGCTGCTGCGTAATACGTAATACGTACTGCGTAAGGTCGCTCCCTGCAGTGCCTGCCACCGCGACGGAGACCACGCAACACGCAACACGCAACACGTTTTACGCATTACGCAGTACGCGTTGCGCAAGGAGGACCGATGGCCCTGACGGTGCTGCAAACCATTCCGGCCATGCCCGCCTCGTGGTACTTTCAGACGCGCGAGGAGGCGGGGCGGCGGCTGGCCGATGAACTGCTGCAGCGTGCGGCGGGCGCGGAGGCGCTGGTGCTGGCGGTGCCGCGGGGCGGGGTGCCGGTGGGCCTGCCGATCGCCCTGGCGCTGGGGGCGCCGCTCGACGTCATCGTGCCGCGCAAGATCCCCATCCCCTGGGAGCCGGAGGCGGGCCTGGGCGCGGTGACCGAGGACGGCACGACGGTGCTGAACGAGGAGCTGCTGCCGCTCCTGGGCCTCGAGCCCGAGGAGATCGCGCGGGCGGCGCAGGCGGTGCAGCAAGAGATCGCGCGGCGCAGCCGGGTGTACCGCGAGCGCCGCGGCCCGCCACCGGTGGCCGGCCGGCTGGTGGTGCTGGTCGACGACGGATTGGCCTCGGGCTATACCATGATCGCGGCGCTGCGCTCGGTGCGCGCCCACGAGCCGCAGCGCCTCGCTGTGGCCGTGCCGGTGGCGCCGCGGCGGTCGTTGGAGCGGGTGGCGGCGGAGGCCGACGACGTGCTCTGCTTGATCGCGCAGGAGGGCGGGCCCTTTGCCGTGGCCAGCTACTACCGCCAGTTCCCCGAGTTGAGCGACGAGCAGGTGCTGCGCGACCTGCGGCAGGCACAGCAGGTGGCGGGCTAATGTGTCAGCTCTGGGCCGCCTCGACCACGCGCATCACCAGGCGGTGCGTGCGCAGCGCTTCGGCGTAGGGCACGCGGATGGCGCTGCGGTCGCCGGTCCGCAGGGCGTGGATGAAGGCGCGGTCTTCGGCGAGGAAGGGATCGACCGTGGGCTCGCTGGTCTCGGTGCCCTGTGGCCGCTCGACGCGCAGCGAGAACTCGCGGCACTCGACGACGAGGTCCTCGGCGTAGAGCCAGAGGCCGATGCGGCAGGGATAGTGCACCACGCAGGTGGAGCTGATGACGGCGATGGCGCCGGAGGGGTATTGCAGCGTGGCGCTGGCGGCGGCGTCGATGTCGGCCTCGGGGTGCTGTGCCAGGCGGGCGGGGCAGGCGGCGGCAAAGACGCGCTGCGGCTCGCCCAGCAGGTGGCGTACCAGGTCAAAGATGTGGGTGGTCTGCTCGACGACCTGGCCGCCGGAACGCTCGCGGCGCAGCCACCAGGCGGGCGGCGGCACATAATCGAACCAGTAGCCCATGGCCAGCCGCGGCGGCGTGGCCTGCACGATCTCGCGGGCGCGGTCGACGGTGTCGAGGTAGCGCCAGTGGTAGCCGGCGGAGGTGAGCAGGCCGCGCGCCTGCACCTGCGCGGCGATGCGCTCCGGGAGGTCGGGCGTGGTGCCCAGGGGCTTTTCCGTGAAGAAGGGCATGCCGGCGGCGATGAGGGCCTCTTCGGGCTCACCGTGGGCGCAGGGCGGCAGGCAGAGGTAGGCGGCATCGGGGCGCTCGCGCTCCAAGAGCACCCGCCAGTCGCCGTAGCCGGTGGTGCCATAGTGGGCAGCCTGCTCGTGGGCGCGCGCCGCATCGACGTCGGCGACGCCGGCGATGGCGACATCGGGCATGGTGGCCAGATTCTTCAGGTGCCGGGCGCCGATGAAACCGGCACCCAGCACCGCGACGCGCGCCGGCATAACACCCTCCTTCGTGCCCATTCGTGTCATTCGTGGCTCCGTACCTCTCCTCTGAGGCGCAGGCCAACGAGGCTGGCCACGAATGACACGAACTCACACCAAGGATCCGGTGTCGGGAGATAGACTCAGTATCCCTTCTCTCTCAGCAGCTCTTCGTACAACTCCATCGTCCTCTGCGCCATGGCCTGGGCGGTGAAGCGCTCGGCGACGCAGCGGCGGCCGGCCTGGCCCATGCGGCGGCGTGCGGCGCTATCCGCAAGCAAGTCCAGGGCCGCGGCGGCAAGGTCGGCGGGGTGCCCCGGCTCGACGAGCAGCCCCGACTCTCCCGAGGCAACGGCTTCGCTCAGGCCGCAGACGCGCGTGCCGACAACGGGCAGCCCAACGGCGAGCGCTTCGAGGGCGGCGATGGGATGGCCCTCGAACCGCGAGGGCAGGATGAAAAGGTCGGCGGCGGCGAGGAGGGCAGGCACGTCGTCGCGGCGGCCCAAGAAGCGCACGTGGCCGGCGAGCCCGAGCGCGTCGGCGCGGCGCCTGAGCCTGGCCTGCTCGGGCCCGTCGCCCACCCAGGCGAAGCAGGCCTGCGGATGGCGCGCGAGGATGGCGGGCGCGGCAGCGAGGAGCAGGTCGTGCCCCTTCTGTGTCGTCATGCGGGCGACGGTGAGCAGCAGCGGCGCGCCCGGCCGCAGCCCCAGGCCCTCGCGCACGCAGCGCGCCTCGCCGAGAGGCCGGGCAGTGGGCAGGTCGATGCCGTTGTGAATGCAGAGGGACTGCGCTTCGGGGTAGCCGCGCGCGAGGAAGGTGCGCCGGCTGGCTTCGGAGACGGTGATGACGCGGTCGGCCAGCCGCGTGGTCTCGCGGTGCTCGCGCACCTGGCCGCGGTGCGTGAGCAGGTAGGGCAGGTGCTCGGTGACGATGCGCACCGGCACGCCGGCCTGGTGGGCGATGCGCAGGCCGAGCAGCCCCTCCCACGAGATGCCGACCTGGCTGTGAAAGATGGTGACGGCCTCGCGCTGCAGAAACTCGCGCAGGCGGTCGATGCTCCGCCGGTCGCGCCGGTTGCGCACGGTGAGGGGGTGGACCTCGGCGCCGAGCCGCGCAGCGCGGGCCATGAGCCGGAGGCCACCCTCAGTGCCGGGGCAGACGAGCGATACCTGGTAACGCTCCGGGTGCAGCCAGCGCATGAGGTTGAGCAGGTGCACGCCGACGCCCGAGGGCTCGAGGCTGTCGGTAAAGAAGCAGATGTGGGCGCCGTTGGGCGCCGGTCGCATGTCTGTACTCATGGCGTTCCTCTAAGGGGTTTGGGTGGGTTGGTTGGCCCTGCCGGCTGCCCTTGGCGCGTCAGGGGCAGCCGGCAGGGCCAACCAACCCACCCAAACCCCACCTTCACTAGTAGTACTCTGTCAGTAATCGCCATGTGCAATGGGTTCGTAGTCGGCGCTTGAGCGCCTTGACCCTCCAACATGGCGCCAAGTGCAGATGCGGCGCCAGTCCGCAGGGGTCAAGGCGCTCAAGCGCCGACTACGAACCTGGCCAGCCGCTTCGTACGGCATAGTGACAAAGTACTACCAAAGCCGCCACGACGAAGGGGGGGCGGCCAGCCGCGCCTGGGCGGCGCGCAGGGCGGCGGCATAGGGCTCGTTGAGCGATCTGGCCAGCGGGTCGCCGGGCGCAGGCACGATATCCCACAGGGCGCAGTGCTGGTAGAGGCCGGTGTTCCAGTCGGGGGCGTCGATGATGGGGTACAGGCAGATGCCGGCGAGCGGCAGGCCGCGCTGCCGGGCCAGTATGGCCTGCCCGGTGATATATTCGAGCCAAGGGCCGCGTGTGGGGCCGCGGCCGCAGGTCTCGGCGATGAAGAAGGGCCGGCCGTAGCGCGCGTGCACCTGCGCGAGGAGCTCGTGCAGGTCGAGCCAGCAGGGGTGCGAGCGGGTGAGCGTGCTGCCCTCGACTTCCCACTGGTTGTGCGGGTAAAAGTTGAGGCCGAGGATGTCGAGGTAGCGCGGCTGGCCGCCCAACTGCGGCTCGAGGCGGCCGGCCAGCATGTCCCACGCCTGGAACTGCGATTCGCACTTGTCTTTGGCCTCGCACAAGAGCTCGGGGCGGTGCGGCGGCGCGATGGCGCGGATGATGGGGTCGGTGTGCACGATGCGCGCGCGCGGGTCCACATCCCAGATGGCCTCGATGCCCGCCACTGCGGCGCGGACATAGTTGAACTTGGCGGTGTTGCCCTGGCCGCGGCCAAAGGGCGCAAAAATGGCCACCTCGCCGGTGCACCACGAGAGGAAAGAGATCTCGTTGATCGGCGCATAGTAGGGCACGGCGGGCGAGCTCTCCTTGATGTACTGCGCAAAAGCGCGGGCGAAGCGGGCGTAGCGCTCGGGAAAATCGGGCCGCAGCGGGTCGACATCCTCGGGCCAGCCATAATGGCAGACGTCCCAGATGACCTGCACGCCGTGGCGTTCGGCGGCGAGGCGCAGGGGCTCGACGGTCGCAAAGTCGAAATGGCCCGGCCGGCGCTCGATGAGGTGCCAGCGGATGCCGTCGCGCGCGGTGCGCATGCCGAATTGGGCGAGCAGAGCATAGTCGTCGTCGGCGCGGCGGTCGTGGTCGAGGAACGCCGTATAGTCGAGCCGGCCACGCCCGCGGTAGTGCACCTGGCTCGAGCACTCAAAGCCCGCCATCCAAAAGCTGGGGAAGAGGCTGTCGTGGCGCATGCATCCTCGCGAGCCCAAACCTGGCAGGTCTGCGGAGACCTGCCAGGTTTGGGTCTTTGTGGACCTGTCAGGCGTCAGGGCAGGTCCAGCGATGGCTATGACACCCGCGCGTGCCCGTACACCCGGCCCAGGCGCAGGGGGGTGAGGGCCTGCGGACGACGACTCTCGACCAGGCGCTGGAAGAGGCCGGCGATGGCCGTCGTCTGGCCACGGATGTCGAACGACTCCTCCACGCGCCGGCGCCCGGCCTGGCCCATCTCGCACGCCTGCTTGGGCCTATCGAGCAGCCACAGCACCTGCTCGCTCATGGCGCGCATGTCGCCTTGGGCCACCAGCCAGCCGGTCTCGCCCATGCGCACGAGCTCGGCGATGCCGCCGACACTGGTCGCCACGACGGGGCGCGCACTCGCCATGGCCTCGAGCAGCGTCAGCGGGATGCCCTCCATGCGCGAGGGCAGGCAGACGATGTCGAGGGCCGGGTAGACGCCGCTGGTGTCGGCCAAGGGGCCGGCCAGGTGGAAGCGCTCGTCCAGGTTCAGGCCCGCGATCTGGCGCTCGAGCTCGGCCCGCATCGGGCCTTCGCCCACGAGCGCGAAATGGACGTCGGGCCGAGCCGCGGCCACAGCCGCCGCTGCCTGCACAAAGAGGTCGGGGCCTTTTTCGCGCGAAAGCCGGGCCACCATGCCCACCAGTCGCGCCGCCTCGGGCACGCCGAGCCGCTCACGGAAGGCGGCGCCGTCGATCTCGGGGCGATAGTCCTGGGTGTTGACCGCGTTGGGGATCAGGCTGATCTGGTCGTCGGACAGCCCCAGCGACAGGCCCATCATGTAGGCCGCCGTGCACACGGTGATCAGATGTGTGCCCGTCAGGCGGGCCACTGCGGCCTCTTCGGCACTGATGGTATTGCCGTGGATCGTGGCCACCACCGGCACGCCCGCCAATGCACCGGCCACGCTGCCCAGCAGCGTGGCGTTGAACAGGTGGCTGTGCACCAGGTCCACCTGCTGGCGGCGGATGATCTCGGCAGCGGCCAGCAGCGAGCGCCACTCGAGCGACTGTTCGAGCATGGCAATCTGCACCGGGCAGCCGCGGGCGCGCAGGCCATCGGCAAAGCCGCCTTCAAACGGGCAGAGCGCCCTGACGCGAAAGCCCTTCGCCATCAAGCCCTCGACGAGCAACTGCACGTGCCGCTCCACGCCCCCGACGATGGCATTGCCCACCACCTCGAGGACCTGGAGAGATGCAGGTTCTGTTTGTAAGGGATCCATCCTCATTCCGTCCTCATGCGAACCGGTAGACCTGACAGGTCTTCGGAGACCTGTCAGGTCTGTAGCGGCAAGGTCCGTGCCCCGGACCAGCGCAGACCTGGAACCCTGACAGGTCTGCGGAGACCTGTCAGGTTTCCGGATCAGGTTGGCCTGGCATGCAGCCAGTCGCGAGCATTCTCAGAGAACACCCGCCGCGCCTCCGCGTCTGAAAGGCCCAGGCGGTCGAGCACGGCGGCCGCCTCACTTTGGGCACGGCGCAAGTCGGCCCCAGTGCAGGGCAGGAAGCGATCGCTGCCGTAGAGCAAGAGCTCGGCGCCCAGCACCTGCCAGGCCCGCCCGATCACCTCTTGGCGATACGGCGGCGGTGGGCCGAAAGAAATGTCGAGCCGGAACTGGCAGTCGTTGGGCCGCAAGCCATGGATGCGGTCGATCAGCGCCACGGCGATGGCCTCATCGCACCACGGCCAGCCCAGGTGGGCCAGGGTGGCACGCAATGTGGGCGAGTCGCGCAGAGCCTCATAGTAGGCCGGCCGGCAGTAGCGGCTCGAGCGGCCGTCGATAAAGATGCCGCTGTGAAAGAGCACGGGCAGGCGATGGGCCTCGGCCGCCGCGTAGACAGCGCGCGGCGCATCATCGTAGGGGTACCACCCGGCCGGCACGAGCTTGAGGCCGCGCAGGCCCAGGCCAACGCAGCGCTCCACCTCGGCGGCCGCGCCCGGCAACGCCGGGTTGACCACGGCAAAGCCGGCGAGGCGGTCCTCGGCGCCGTGCACCAGGGCGGCCGCATAGTCGTTGGCCGCCTGCAACGATGCGCCATCCTGCAGGCTGTACGGCGGGGTCAGGAAGGGTGCCAGGATGCACGCCAGGCTGACCCCAGCCTCGTCCATGGCGCTCAGGACCTCACCCGCCGTCTCGCGGCCCGTCGCATGCAGGTGCATGTCGACAACATCCACCGATCAGCTCCCCATGCCCAGGCGGATGGCAGGCCGCGGCGGCACAAAGGTGCGTGCCGTGACAGGCGCGGGGGTCTGCTCGGCCGCCTTGCGGCCGGCCAGGAAGCACTGGTCGGTGTTGAGGTACTTCCACTCGCCAAAGCGGCCGGCCGAGATGATGCCCCACGGCCGCAGCCACTCTTGGATGCGGGCCACGGCAGCGTCTTTGCGCAGGTCGGGCAGCACATAGCCGTAGGGGATATCGGCCTCGTTGGCCACCAGCACCGAGTCCGACGCACGCAGCAGGCCCACCGCCCGGGCATCATCGATGGCGCGCTCGATCAGCGCCTCGCCCTCGAATGGCAGAGGCTTGGTGGGCGAGTAGCTGATCTCGGCCGTCAGCGAGCTGCAGCCGGCCGGCGCCACGTGCGGCGATGCGTTCGACTGGACAAATACGCGGTGGAAGAGCGGCCGCTCCTCGGGGTAATAGATCCAGTGGCGCTCGCTCACATCGGCCCGCGCCAGCCCCAGGTTCACACAACGCACCGAGACGGTGCGCAACTGCCGCCCGGCCTCCTGGACCTCAGCCGGCACCTTGGCGATCAGCTGGAGGAACTCGGGCAGCGGCGCGGTGCTGATCAGGCGTTCGTAGTGTACCGTGCGCCCGTCGCTGAGGACGGCAAGGTGCGCCGCGGGGTCCACAGCAGTGACGCGGGTATTCAGCCAGACGCGGCCGCTGTCGACAAAGCGCAGCCAGCCACGCATCAGCGCCTCAAACCCGCCGCGCAGCGGGTAGGCAAAGCGCGCGTTGGGGCCCATGGGCTTGGGCTGGGGCTGCAGGGCGCCATCGATGATCTCTTCGAGGTTGGGCTGGGGCACGCGCCCGCTGAGCCACTCCCAGCTCATCTCTTGCAGCGGCACGGTCCAGATCTTGCGGTTGTAGGGGGCCATAAAGTGTTTGCAGATGCCCGCGCCCCACTGCGCCTCCATGAACTCGGCAAAGTTCTGGGGCCGCCGGTCGGCGCGATAGCTGCGCTGTGCCTCCATGGCGCCGAGGATGCACTCCTTGACCACGCCGGGCGGCAGGCCGTAGGTGCCGGCCTGGAAGGGGTAGCGGGTGTAGGCTTCCTTCGAGTAGACCCAGGCCTCGCGGTACTGCCAGTGGATGTTCTCGCCCAGCAGCATCGGGGTGAGCACATCGTTGATGTAGGGGTCACTGGTGAAAAAGATGTGGCCGGCATGGTCGAAAACAAAGCCCCGATCGTAGATCGACCGGCACAGCCCACCGGCGCGGCTCTCTCGCTCCACGACCACATAGTCGCCCCGGTAGTGGTACGCGGCGCTCAGCCCCGTCGGACCCGCGCCGATGATCAACGTGTCGGTCCACATACCTTCCTCCTCATCACTGTGGTCCCCCGCGCCCAGGGAAGCAAGGTTCCCTGAGCCTTGGGTTCTCTGACTGGGCAGGCTGCGCAGCCCGCCCCACTGTCCAGGCGCGCGGAAATCCGCGTTCGTCTCGGATCATGTCATCAGTGAGTCCTGGGGGTCGGCGTGCGGAACAGGTGGTTCTCGACGGCCTGATCGAGAAGGGCATGCATGCGGTTGGCAGTGTCATCCCACGAGGTCTGGGCCAACACAGATTCTCGACTCTGTTGGCGGCGCAGTCGCTCCGCAGGTGGCTCGTGCAGCGCCTGCTCGCAGGCTGCGACAAACGCCGCGGCATCGCGTGCGATGTAGGCAATATCGCCGTACGGCTCCTCAACGTCGGCAATCGGCGTCGACACGATCGCGCGCCCAGCGGCCATGTACTCGAGCGTCTTGGTGGGGCTGATAAAGCGTGTGGCCTCATTCAGGGCAAACGGCATGATGGCGACATCCCAGCCGCGGATGTAGGCCGGAAGGTCTTCGTAGGCGCGCTGCCCCAGGTAGTGCAGGTTGGGCACCTGGGGGAGGTCGCTGGGGTTCACTTTCATGAAGGGTCCGACCATCACAGTCTGCCAGGCAGGCCGGGCCTGGGCCAGGGCGGCGAGCAGCTCATAGTCGAGGCGCTCGTCGACCACGCCAAAGTAGCCCAGGCGCGGCCGCGGCAGCGCCGCCTGGTCGGCCGGCTCCTCGAGGCCGGGCTCGAGCGCCCGTCGAAAGTGCGCGGCGTCGATGCTGCTGGGGAAGCAGTGCACGTTGGGATGGCACCCAAGCTTGGCCCGGTAGAGGCTGGGGCCGCCGGTATAGACGACGTCGGCCCACTGCAGCAGGCGCGCCTCACGCTCGCGCATCTCGGGCGGCGCAAAGCGAAAGACCGAGAGCTCATCCATGCAGTCGTAGGCCACCGCCAGCGGCGCCAGCTGCTCGGCGACGGGGAGCGCCATGGGCGAGTACAGCCAGAGCGCCAGCGGCGCGATGCCCCGCTCGGCCGCCAGGCCAGAGATCAGTGCGGTGAGCTGTGGGACTTGGCCGCCGACATAGAACGGATACTCGGCACGTACGTGGGGGCGGACGACGCTCACGTTGGGAGCGACATCCTCAATCTCCAACCATGGATTGTCGGTGTCTTCGCCAACCGGCTCTTCGACATACCACACCGGGTGGTCACGGGCCAGCCTTGTCAGCAGGTGTTGCGGCCTTTGGTATACCCAGCGCCAGCGAAGATGCGAGAACACGACGACGCTATAGTCTGCGCTCATCTCTTTTCTCAGAGTATGCCCTGGCGAAAGGCCCGTGAACCCTGCCGTGTGGGGCCTGGGAACCTTGCAAGGTTCCCAGGCCCCACACGGCACCCAGGCCATCCCGCTGGGCCGGATGATCCTGCGGTTGAGGTAGCAACTTCTGTGCCAGGGCGCCTGGCACACATTGTGCTCCGAGTCCAGACACCTGACAGGTCTGCAAACCTGTCAGGTGTCTCAGAACAGGGGGAGGGCTGGGATGATCCGCAAGGAGACGAGCGCAGACCTGACAGGTCCCCAAAGACCTGTCAGGTCTGGAGACACGCGAGTCACCGTGACCTTTGAACTGCCGGCCACGCTCTGGGCGGGGGATGTGGCGGTCGTCGGCGAGTTCAACGGCTGGAACCCTCACAGCCATCGCCTGGCCCAGGACCGCGACGGCGCCTGGCGGCTGTCGCTCGAGCTGGAACCGGGCCGGCGCTACGAGTTCCGCTACCTGGTGGATGGTCGGGAGTGGGCCAACGACTGGGCCGCCGACGATTATGTGCCCAATCGCTCGGGGGGGTTCAACTCGGTGCTGAGGACGTGAGCCGCCGCGACACCTGACACACCAGTTTACCTGGCGGGTGGCTCTGGGCATTGCTTCATAGACCTGCTCGCCGCTTTGGGAACCCCCGGCGGACCTGAGGCGTCTATAGTGTGGCGCATAGCGGCGCACCACGATCCGCCTGGCTCCGCTGGTCCTCGCCTGGCCGTCGGCCGCGAGCGTGCTCCTCGAGCGCTCCGTTCACTTGCCTCTGTACGAACCTGACGTTATCAATCTGCACTGGCCGCCCAAGAGTCGAGACCTGGCACACCGATTTCCCTGGCGGGAAGGTGATTGGCAAAAACTTGGTGCGAGAGGAGTCTGGAGCACGAAGGTCGCGAAGAGGCGCGAAGGACACGAAGGGGAATCGCAGCCATAGCCAGGATCGCTTTTCTTCAGTGGCTTGACGCGGAAATGGGCTTGCAGCCATACCAATAACTCGTCCTGGCACGAGTACAAGAGGCGTAGCTCCGTATTCCTGGGCAAAGTCTGTCACGAGGGGCGAGTCCCCTTCGCGTCTTCGTGCCCCTTCGCGACCTTTGTGCTCCAGAGCCCCCGCCGGAGTCTCTGCCAACTGTCTCCTGCCAGGGAAATCCGTGTGTCAGGTCTCTGGCCACCTGCTGCCTCGACGAGGAGGGAGTGATGGAGCGGCTCCGAGTCGTCATCGCCGACGTTCAGCCCATCGTCCGCCTGGGGCTGCACGCGTTGCTGGCCGACGACCCCAGCATGGTCGTGGTTGGCGAGGCCGGCGACGGCGAGGAGGCGCTGCGCCTGGCCAACGCGCTGGCGCCCGACGTCCTGCTGCTGGACGTCGAGCTGCCGGCGCGGACGCGTTCGAGCTGCTGCGGCGGCTGCGCGCCGGCGGGCCAGGGGTTCGCGTGCTGGCGCTGGGCACACACGACGATGCGGGAGAGATGCTATCGCGCCTGCTCGAGGCCGGGGCAGCGGGCTACCTGCGCAAACAGACGCCTGCGGTGGCCATCCTCGAGGCCGTGCGCCGGGTTGCCCGAGGAGAGACGGCCTTCAGCCAGGAGCAGCCGGCCCAGGTGCGCTGCCAGCGCGAGGAGGCGCGCCGGCGCCGGGCAAGCCTGACAGAGCGAGAGCAGGAGGTATTGGTGCTGTTGGCGCAGGGCAAGAGCAACCGCGAGATCGCACAGGCGCTGCACATCACGCCGAAAACGGCTGAGCACCACGTCGCCAGCATCCTCGGCAAGCTCGACGTCGCCAATCGGACGGCGGCCGCGGTCTGGGCGCTGAGCCAAGGCTTCGCGGCGCAGGCCAAGAAATAGGGGAAACCGCCTATTGCGAAATAGGTATCAACCCCCATGACAGATCATCCTCCGTGTGATAGAGTGGCAGCATCGCTGAGGCATCCAATGGCCACTGTGATCATAAGGAGGAGGCCCATGCTGAGCCGGCGCAGGTTCCTCAAAGTGGCTGGAGCGCTCGGTGTCGTGCTTTTGGCGCCGCTCGACTGGCTGGCACAGAAGCTGCCCTCCAACCCGAAAAGCGATCCACATCCATCAGGAGGTGAGCGGTACGAGGGGTTCGTGCTTCTAGAGAAGGATGCGCCCGTGCCTGTTTCGTTGCGCGCGCACCATGTCCTATCCCCGGCGCGGTTGGCTCAGCGGACGAGGACAACCCTGCAGTGAAGAGGCGTAGGGCAAAGGCGTCTCACTTCGACAGCATTGACAACCCGAAGGATAGTGTCAGCTTTCGAGTGTTCGTCCCTGGCTCACTGCCTGATGGGATGGTGTTCCTTCAGGGACAAGTGCTGAGATTTGTGGAATCCGGTGAGGTGTGGGAAGCAAGGATCGACTTTGGTCCACAAGATACCCGAGAGCCACTGATCAGTCTGGCGGCTCGCCCGGTGTTCTCGCGACCCTATCCGGTCAAGCCTGTTGTTGGCTACCCACGCAAGGAAGCGGATCAGAGAGTCCTGGAAGAAGAGTTCTTCGTGATAAAGCCTCAGAAGGTGTCCTTCACTCCCCGGCCTGGCATCATGCTGCCGACGGAGCAGGGTTATGTGCTGCAGTGGATCAAGCAGGATGTGCTGTACACGATGTTCATGGAGCATACTGGGTGGCGTGAGATGCCCGAAGCCGTTGGCAAAGCACTGGTCGAAGGGTGAGATCGTCGTCTTTTGCTAGCTGATGGGAGGGATACCTCGATGGCCGTCTACATAGTCTACGTCAACAGCCCGATTGCTGGTACCATCCAGGGCCTCAGTACGTATTGTGACGACGCGACCGAACATCTGACGTGTGGCGGATACCCGTGGGTTAACCCGGTCGACGTCGGTGGCTCTGGAAACCTATATCTCCGTGTGAATTACCCTAACGTAAGAAGCATCAGAACCTGGGTAGGGCCCGGTTGCTGTGGTGACAAGCCCTGTGCAACCTCTGACATGAAGCGTATTGTGACTGTCGAGTTGTGGGACGACTCCAACGCCAGATGTTACTACATGGGATCGGTCAAGTACGGGCACGTCGCCAATCCTCAGGTCGTGGACAACACAGTGTACAATCTGACCAGTGGCACGAAGCTGCTTGGAGCGGTGCCAGCTGACGCCTTTTGTGCTGGATGCTTCGAGCATCAGCATTCACACATGGAGATAGTTGGGGGACAAGTGATTTCACTGCTAGGATGTGACGATACTGTCTCCTCTTCCACCAACATCTACCGATTTACCTGGTCCGACAATCCACCTTGTTAGAATGATGAGGTTGGCGTGCACGCCAGCCGGCAGGTTCACCCGGTGCACCGATGAAACGCTCAGCATCGAGTTCGAGTACCCGGCGACCTGGGGGTGCATCGAGTCTCGGCTGCGGCCTTCGGATTCGGGCCTTTCGTACGACTATCTCTTCGGCAGAAGAACACTTGCCGAGGCTCTGCCCCTGCGAGCGGGCGGGCGAAGCAGGGATTTCGGGGCAGGGCGCGGGCCAGTGCCGACCGATTTCCGGGGATTCGGAGACACCCTCTCATGCGACGTGTGTGCCAAGAGTTCTTCCCCTATTTGTCAGGAAGTGAAGACTGACATTATATGGAAGGTTGAATTCACCGACTCGTATGATCTCTGTCACCTGCCCACAATAGAGTCTGTCGCAAGTGCGGCTTTCGAACCTGTCGTGAGAATCGAGGCAAACCTGCCAAACAACCCGACCATCAACGGCTTTGTCTTCCAGGCGCCGTTTCTCTCAGAGCAATCGTCCGAAGAGCTAAACGGCAATCTGCTGCCCCTGCTCGGCTTGGGCTCTGCTCTGCAGGTACACGAATGTCCCACACCAGCGTGGCCACGTGCGGCATGGTCGCCGTGTGTCCCCTCGGTCGTGACCAAGTGCGATGACGATGCCAGCCGGCAAGCCTTCAATAGCCAAGTGCAGGCGTTTGTCGAGCGGGTCAAGTCGGGCTCGCTGGATGCCGAGACGCTCGAGAACCTCGACGACCTCATGCACCTGGCGACTTCGATCTCCTTCAAACAAGAGTCAGGCAACTGACGCCGCTCAGCAGGAGCGTCCAGCATGGACCATCAATCCTGGCTACTGGGCGGCCTGCGCCTTGCGCTCGGCGCGGTCTTTCTGACCTCAGCCGTCGGCAAGGCGCGCGCCCCGCGCCGCTTTGCCGCCACGGTCGCAGCCTACAGGCTGCTGCCGCACGGCTGGGTGCAACCGCTGGCCCTGCTGTTGATCGCTGCCGAGGCCGTCATAGCTGTTCTGCTCTTGATCGGCTGGCGCAGCCAGGCCGTCGCCGCTTCGTGCGCCCTGCTCCTGGTGCTCTTTATCCTCGCCGTGGGCATCAACCTCATGCGCGGGCGCCAGGACCTCGAGTGCGGCTGCTTCGGCGCCAGGCTCGCCCACAGGATCGGCCTCAGGCACGTTGCCGGCCAGTCGGCGCTGCTGGCGATGGCCCTCTGTGTAGCGTTCTGGGGCGGAGGGCGGCTATCATGGAATGATGCGGGGTTCGGCAACTGGAGTCTGGCAGCAGCACGGAATGCTCTGCCGCTAACCCTGGCACTTGCCGGGCTATGGCTGCTTTTGCGGCTCACGCGGCAGTTGCAGCGCCTGCTCGAGTTGTGGCGCTCTGGGGAGAAATAATGTCGGGTCTGTGGCTCGTCAGCCATGTCGTACTGTGGCTGCTGGTGATCCTGGGCGGCCTGACCGTGCTCGCGCTGGCCCGCGAGGTCGAGGTGCTGCACAGGCAGATCGATTCCCTACGTCCCTATCTGACCAAGGGGGACACAGACCACTAGAGCATCGGCTGCAGGATCTGTTTGTAGTAGGGGAGAAGGCGGCGAGCCCCGACACCTGACCGGTCTCCGAAGACCTGTCAGGTGTCGGGGCTCGCCGCCTTCTCACGCATCGCGAGCAAGGGCTTACTTGCCGGCCTTGACCTTGATCTGGCGCGGCTTGAGCGCCTCGGCCTTGGGGATGCTGAGCATGAGCACCCCCTTGTCAAAGCTGGCTTCGGCCTTGCCGGCCTGCACCGGGATGCTGATCTGCAACTGGCGGTAGAGCCAGCTCCTACTTGCTCTGCACCTTGATCGCCTTGGGCTTGGCCTCTTCGGCCACCGGCAGCGTCAGGGTCAGCACCCCATCCTGAAACGTGGCCTGGGCCTTGCTGGTATCGACCGGCGTGGGCAGGGCCACCGCGCGGCTAAAGCTGCCGAAACGGCGCTCGCGGCGGATGACGTTCTCTTCCTTGATCTCTTTCTCTTGCTTGGTCTCGCCCTTGATCGTCAAGGTGTCGCCGACGACGGTGATGTCGATATCCTCGGCCTTGACGCCAGGCAGCGGCGCCTTGACGACCAACGTGCCATCCTGCTGATACATGTCGACCGGGAAGGCACCCCCATCGCCCGCAGCCAGCAGCCGCCCAGGGCGCACAACGCTCTCCTGGAACAGCCGGTCCATGGCGTCGCGCAACGTCACCAACTCACTCCAAGGTTCCCAACGGGTGATACTCATCGCACACCTCCTGCGGTGTCATAGGCAAGATGCTCAGTTCTTGCCTCATCGTTCTACGAGCCATTATAGCGGCCACAAAGAGCGTTGTCAATACTTTTTATAGGATTTTAATAAGCCTTGTTCTTAAGACTAGGCTCAAGTACCTTGACAATGCCCGGCTAAAGGTCTATAATGTAAGCGCAATGACAAGCTGGCTATTCTCACGATTGGGTGGATGGACTGTGATGGAAGAGAAGCAAGGCAGCGGCCGCCCGGCCGAAACGACACCAGAAGCGGAACCCCAACTGACCGCAGAGGCGCTGCGCCGCGAGCTCGAGCAGGCGCGGCGGGCAGCCGAAGAGAACCGCGACCTGTATCTGCGCGCCCTGGCCGATAAAGAGAACGCCCGCAAGCGTCTCGAGCGCCTCTACGACGAGCGTCTGGCCGAGGCCAGGCGCGACCTGCTGCGGCGCATCATCACCGTGGGCGACAACCTCGAGCGGGCGCTGGCCCACCAGGAGGCGCGCGAAGGGCTGGTCGAGGGCATCGAGCTCACCTATCGCCAACTGCTCAGCCTGCTCCGCAGCGAGGGTGTCGAGCCGATCGAGGCTCTGGGGCAGCCGTTCAACCCGGCCGAGCACGAGGCCGTGGCCCTCGTCGAAGGTCCCGAGCCACCCGGCACCGTGGTGGCCGAGGAACTGCGTGGCTATCGCCAGGGCGACTTTTTGCTGCGCGCCGCACAGGTCCGCGTCGTCGCCGGCCAGCCCGATTGAGGACGGGTTCACCGCAGAGGCGCAGAGGGCGCGGAGGAGAGGCCTCGATCTATGCTTGCCTCGATTCCTGCGCTTGCACAGACTATCGCATCCATTGACATCGCTGCGCCCTCTGCGCCTCTGCGGTGAGTCATGCCGCTGCTGGGCGCAGGCTATCGGAAGGCGAGATATGGAATACAAGGACTATTACAAGATCTTGGGCGTCGAGCGCGGCGCCAGCGACAAAGAGATCAGACGCGCCTACCGCCAACTGGCCCGCAAGTACCACCCCGACGTGAACCCGGGCGACCAGGCCTCGGAGGAGCGCTTCAAAGAGATCAACGAAGCCTACGAGGTGCTGTCGGACCCCGAGAAGCGCCGCAAATACGACGAGCTCGGCTCGCGCTATCAGCAATGGCAGCGCATGGGCGGGCGGCCGGGCGAGTTCGACTGGAGCCAGTGGACCGCGGGCGCGCCGGGCGGGCGCGTGCACGTGGAATATGCCGACCTCAACGACCTCTTTGCGGGCGCCGGTGGCTTTTCCGAGTTCTTCCGCAGCGTCTTTGGCGGCATGGGCGCGCGCGGCGCCGGCGGCTACGAGCAGGCCCAGGCCGGCGCCGTCCCCAGCTACGAGCAGTCGGTACAGATCACCCTCGAAGAGGCCTACCACGGCACCAAGCGCCTGCTGCGCACCAGCGGGCGCACGCTGGAGGTCAAGATCCCGGCAGGCGTACGCACCGGCTCGCGGGTGCGCATCGCCGGCGAGGGCGCACAGAGCCGCTCAGGTGCAGCGCGCGGCGACCTGTTCCTCGTCATTGAGGTGCAGGCCGACCCACGGTTCACGGTCGACGGCGATGACCTGCGCACCGAGGTGCCGGTCGACGTCTATACCGCCGTGCTCGGCGGCGAGGTGCCCGTGCCCACGCTCAAGGGGCAGATTATGCTGAAAATCCCGCCCGAGACGCAGGCCGGCCAGGTGTTCCGCCTGCGCGGCCAGGGCATGCCGCATCTGAGCGATGCGGGCCGCCGCGGTGACCTGTACGTCGAGGTGCGCATCCAGGTGCCGCAGAGGCTGAGCGAGAAAGAGAAAGCGCTCTTTCGCCAGCTTGCCGAGTTGAGAGGCCGGTAGACCTGACAGGTCTCCGGAGACCTGTCAGGCCTGGCGAGCGCCAGGAGACATCGATGAGAACGAGACTGGGGGTCCTGCTGATCGGAGGGGTGCTGGCAGTGCTGCTGGCGGGCTGCGTGCCGTGCGGCTTGCCATTCGGGGCTGTGCGCAGCGGCCTGGCGGCGCCCCCGGCGGCCAGCGAGCCCAAAGCCGTGCCTGAGGTCCACGGGTCGTTGCCCAGCCTCCCAGAGCAGGAGCAGTTGCTGGTCAGCCTGTACAGGCGGGCCAACCCTGCCGTGGTCAACTTGCGCGTCACCAAGCGCTCGGAGGGCGGCTATCGCTTTCAGCCCCAGGAAGGGGAACCGCCCGATCAGTATGTCCACGGCCAGGGCTCGGGCTTTGTGATCGACAGCGAGGGGCACATCGTCACCAACCATCACGTGGCCGAGGGCGCAGAGGAGGTGCTCATCGTCTACGCCGATGGCGACCAGGCGCGCGGCGAGGTCGTCGGCAGCGATCCCGATAGCGACCTGGCCGTGGTCAAGGCCGATCACGTGCCCGCGGGCGTTATCCCACTGCAACTGAGCGAGTATGACGAGGCCCAAGTGGGCCAGGTGGCCATCGCCATCGGCAACCCCTTCGGCCTGCAGGGCACGCTCACCACCGGCATCGTCAGCGCTGTTGGGCGCACCTTGCCGCTGGGGCGCGAATCCAGCGCGGTGAAGGGGCGCTTCTCCATCCCGCGCATGATCCAGACCGACGCGGCGATCAACCCGGGCAACTCGGGCGGCCCGTTGCTCGACTCGCAGGGCCGCGTGATCGGCGTCAACACGGCCATCAACGCCCAGAACGGCGTCAACTCGGGCGTCGGCTTTGCCGTGCCGGTGAACCTGATCCGGCGCGTGGTGCCGCAGTTGATCAAAGAGGGCCGCTACGTCTACCCCTGGCTGGGCGTCTCGGGGCGCGATGTGGACCCCGACACCGCCGACGCCATGAAGCTGCCCGAGCGCCGCGGCGCCCTGGTGATTGATATCATCAAGGGCAGCCCGGCCGAGCGCGCCGGCCTGCACGGATCGACTCACAGCGTTACCGTGCGCGATGCGCAACTGCATATCGGCGGCGATGTGATCACCGCCATCGACGACGCGCCGGTGCGCCAGTTCGACGACCTGCTGGTCTACCTGATTGAGGAGGCCAGCGCGGGGCAGACGGTCCGTCTGAGCATCCTGCGCAACGGCCAGGCGCAGGTGGTGGAAGTCAGGCTGGCGCAGCGACCGACTGACTAGCACTACAGCCGTACATGACCGGAGAGTCGAAGCATCCGGGCGTTACGCTTCGCACGTAGCCGGAACGTAATCCTTAAGGTGGGGTTTGGGTGGGTTGGTTGGCCCTGCTGGCTGCCCCTGGCGCGCCCGCGGGCGCGCCAGGGGCAGCCAGCAGGGCCAACCAACCCACCCAAACCCCCTCCAGGCCAGGGCCGGGCAACAGCGGAGCAGGTCAGCCGGCACCTACCTGGAGCACCTGCAAGTGCCCACACCAAGTACGGTAGTAGTACTCTAGGGAACTGAGGTAAGGTCTATGGCAACCAGGCGAGACAGAGAAGAAGGCGCGATGCACGACGAGCCCTGCTACGTCATCAGCATCGCTGCCAAGCTGGTCGCGCTGCATCCACAGACGCTGCGCTACTATGAGCGGCTGGGGCTGGTGGTCCCTTCGCGCTCGCGGGGCAAGGTCCGGCTCTACTCGCCCAGCGACATCGAGCGGCTGCAGCGCATCTCTCGCTTGGTGGAGGACCTGGGCGTGAACCTGGCCGGCGTAGAGGTTATCCTCAACTTGACGGAGCGCATAGAGCAGATGCAGGCCGAGATGGACGCGATGCGGGCCGAGATGGAGGCCGAGATCGAGCATCTGCGTGCGCTCCTCGACGAGCGTTCCCGGAATCTGCCGACCGTGCGCCGCCGGCAACTGCCGAGCGGCCGGCCGGCGAGCCAACCAAAGGAGGACGAGTCGTGATCGCGACAGCAGACCTGCGGGAATTGGCGGGCTTTACCGCCGTCAAGGCTCCAGTGCTCAGCCTGTATCTCGACACCGACCTCTCACGGAACCAGAAGGACCAAGTCAAGCTGACACTGCGCGACCTCCTGGAGCGGGCGAGGGGCGCCGATGCCCCCACCGATGACCTGCAGCGCATCGCGCGCTATGTGGACCTGGAGTACGACTGGCAGGGAAAAGGGCTGATCATCTTTTCCTGCCTGGCCGACGGGCTGTGGCAGCCGTTCCCTGTGCCCGTTCGGGTACGCAGCGAAATCTACGTGGGCGACAAGGCCTACCTGATCCCCTTCAGCAACCTGCTCGACCAGTACGCGCCCTACAGCGTCGCGCTGGTCGGCCGCGAAGGGGCGCGCCTCTTCCTGATCGATATGGGCGGCATTGTGCGTGAGGAAGACACCGTCGGCGAGCCGATCAAGCACCACAAGCAGGGCGGCTGGTCGGCCCCCCGCTTCCAGCGGCACACCGAGAAGCACGCCGATGCCAACCTGCGGGCGGCCGCCGAGGCGACCTCGCGCTTTTGCGACGCCGCCGGCTGCTCGCGGCTGATCCTGGCCGGCACCGGAGAGAACATGGCCCGTTTCCGCGAGTTCTTGCCCTCGCCCCTGCGCCAGGCCGTGGTGGGCACCATGTCGCTCGACGCCAACGCGCCCGGTTCAGCCGTCGTCGAGCGCTCGCGCGAAATCCTGAGCGATCTCGAAGAACAGCGCGAGCTCGGACTGGTGGACCGCTTGATTACCCTGCACCATGCGAACGGCCCGGCGGCCATCGGGCTCGCCGATACGCTGTTCGTCCTGCAGGAGGGCCGGGTGCTGACCCTCCTGGTCGAAGATGGCCTGGCCGCACCGGGCATTGTCTGCCCCGACTGCGACTATCTGACCGTCAACGAGGCAGAGCGCTGCCTCTTCTGCGGCACCGCCAATGCCCGGCCGGTGCGCAACATCGTCGAGCGTGCTGTGCACAAGGCGTTCCAACAGGGCGCGCGCGTCGAGGTCGTCCGCAGTGGCACCGCGCTGGGCACCGTCGGGCAGATCGGGGCGCTGCTCAGATACTGATGCGTAAGGCGTGAAACGTGATGCGTGATACGTCACGTGTAAGGGTGTTGCGCGTTGCGTGTTGGGTGTCGTGCGATGAGGCGGCAGGATACGCATCACGCATCACGTAGGACCGTTTCGTCCACAACCATAAGAGTAGACAACCATGAACATCAACAAGTATACCGAAAAAGCACAACAGGCGCTCCAGACAGCGCAGGAGTTGGCCTCGGGGCTGAGCCACAGCCAGATCGACGCCGAGCACGTGCTGTTGGCGCTGCTGCGCCAGACCGACGGCGTGGTGCCCCAGGTGCTCTCCAAGATGGGCGTCGCGCCGCAGGCGGTCGACCGCGCCCTGGCCGACGCGCTCGAGCGCCGGCCCAAGGCCTACGGCGCCACCATGCAGGTGGGGCTCTCGCGCGAGGCCGCCGAGCTCCTGAACCGAGCCGAAGCCGAGGCCAGCGCCATGCGCGATGAGTACGTCTCCACCGAGCACATCCTGCTCGCGGCTACGGCCGAGCGCGCGGGCGACGTGGGGCGCACCCTGCGCGAGCTGGGCGTGAGCCACGACACGACCCTGCGCGCCCTGGCCGACATCCGCGGCTCGCAGCGCGTGGTCGACCAGAACCCCGAGGCCAAGTACCAGGCCCTCGAGCGCTATGGCCGCGACCTGACCCAGCTCGCCCGCGCCGGCAAGCTCGACCCGGTCATCGGCCGCGACGAGGAGATCCGGCGCGTGATCCAGGTCCTCTCACGGCGCACCAAGAACAACCCAGTGCTCGTGGGCGAGGCGGGCGTGGGCAAGACGGCCATCGCCGAGGGCCTGGCGCAGCGCATCGTGCGCGGCGACGTGCCCGAAGGGCTGAAGCGCAGGCGCATCGTGGCGCTCGATCTGGGCGCGCTGGTGGCCGGCGCCAAGTACCGCGGCGAGTTCGAGGAACGGCTCAAGGCCGTGCTCAAAGAGGTGACCGAGGCGCAGGGCGACGTCATCCTCTTCATCGACGAGCTGCACACGGTGGTGGGCGCAGGCGCCGCCGAGGGCGCCATGGATGCCTCGAACATGCTCAAGCCGATGCTCGCCCGCGGCGAGCTGCACTGCGTCGGCGCCACCACGCTCGACGAGTACCGCAAGCACATCGAGAAGGACGCGGCCCTCGAGCGCCGCTTCCAGCCGATCGTCGTCGACGAGCCCAGCGTCGAAGACAGCATCTCCATCCTGCGCGGGCTCAAGGAGCGCTACGAGGTCCATCATGGCGTGCGCATCCAGGATGCAGCACTGGTGGCCGCGGCGGTGCTGTCGAACCGCTACATCAGCGACCGCCACCTGCCCGACAAGGCCATCGACCTGGTCGACGAGGCCGCCAGCCGCCTGCGCATGGAAATCGACTCGATGCCCTCGGCGCTCGACGAGGTGGAGCGGCGCCTGATGCAACTGCAGATCGAGGCCCAGGCACTGCGCATAGAGAAGGACGACGAGTCGCGCGCCCGCCTGGGCCGCATCGAGCGCGAGGTGGCCGACCTGCAGGAGCGCCGCAGCGCCCTGGCCGCCCGCTGGCAGCAGGAGAAGCAGGCCATCCAGGCCCTGCGCCAGACCAAGGAGCAGATCGAGCAGACGCGCACCCAGATCGAAGACGCCGAGCGCCGCGCCGACCTGGAGCGCGCAGCCAAGCTGCGCTACGGCGACCTGCGCGAGCTCGAGGCGCGCCTGGTCGAGCAGGAGAAAGAGCTGCACGAGCTGCAGGGCGACGCGCCCATGCTCAAGGAAGAGGTCTCGGAAGACGACGTCGCCGCCGTGGTCTCGCGCTGGACGGGCATCCCCGTGGCCCGGCTGCTGGAGGGCGAGGTCGAAAAGCTGGTGCGCATGGAAGAGCGGCTGCACCGGCGCGTGGTGGGGCAAGACGAAGCGGTGTCGGCCGTGGCCAATGCCGTACGCCGCGCCCGCGCCGGCCTGCAGGACCCGAACCGCCCCATCGGCTCGTTCATCTTCCTGGGCCCGACCGGCGTAGGCAAGACCGAGTTGGCTCGCGCCCTGGCCGAGTTCCTCTTCGACTCCGACGAGGCCATGGTGCGCCTCGACATGAGCGAGTACCAGGAGCGGCACACCGTGGCGCGCATGATCGGCGCGCCGCCCGGCTATGTGGGCTATGAGGAAGGCGGCCAGCTCACCGAAGCGGTGCGCCGCCGGCCCTATTCGGTGGTCCTCTTTGATGAGATCGAAAAGGCACACCCCGAGGTGTTCAACGTGCTGCTGCAGATCCTCGATGAGGGCCGCCTGACCGATGGCCACGGACGCACGGTGAACATGAGGAATACGGTCGTCATCATGACTTCGAATATCGGCAGCCAGTGGATCAAGGACGTGGGCGGCGAGGACGCGACCATGCGCAACCGCGTGTTGGAGGCGCTGCGCGAGCACTTTCGCCCCGAGTTCCTGAACCGGGTCGACGAGATCATCATCTTCCACTCTCTCAGCCAGGAACAGTTGGTGCGCATCGTCGCTATCCAGCTCGAGCACCTGCGTGCCCTGCTGGCCGAGCGGCGCATCGAGCTGCTGCTCAGCAGCGCGGCCGAGGCGCACCTCGCCGAGGCCGGCTTCGACCCGGTGTATGGCGCGCGACCGCTCAAACGGGCCATACAGCGCGAGCTGCAGGACCCCTTGGCCCTGCATTTGCTGAAGGGAGAGTTCGCGGAAGGCGACACGGTGTACGTCGACGCCCAGGGGGGCCAACTGGTGTTTGAGAGGGCCGCTCAGGCGGCGGCCGCGTAGGCGCGGGAACGCCCGAACAAGTTCGGGAGTCCGAGGCCCGAACAAGTTCGGGAGTCCGGCCGGCCGACTCCCGGAGGCCCGGACGTGTCGGGGCGCGGGAACGCCCGAACAAGTTCGGGAGTCCGAGGCCCGAACAAGTTCGAGAGTCCGGGGGGCCGGCCGTTAGTGATCGGTATGAGGTAATAGAGCTATGATGCGTTTTGATCGGTTCACGGAGCGAGCCCAGGAAGCCGCAGCTCGCGCCTTCGAAATCATGCAGCGCATGAACCACAGCCAGCTCGACGTGGAGCATATCGTGCTGGCGCTCCTCGAGCAGCCCGACGGCGTCGTGCCCGGCATCCTCGAGAAACTGGGGGCCACGCCCGACACCATCCAGCGGGAGATCGAAGGCGCGCTGGAGACGGGGTCGCGCTCGTCGTTCACACCCAACCTGGCCGGCGGCCAGGTCTACATCACGCCGCGCGTGCAGCGCGTGCTGGCGCGCTCGAACGACGAGGCGCAGCGGCTCAAAGACGAGTACATCTCGACGGAGCACATCCTGCTGGCCATCGTCGGCGAGCGCGACGGGGCGGCGGCACGGGTGCTCAACGACCATGGCATCACCCATGAGGCCATCCTGCGCGTGCTGCCCGAAATCCGCGGCGGCCAGCGCGTCACCAGCCCGCAGGCCGAGAGCCGCTACCGCACGCTGGAAAAGTACAGCCGCGACCTGACCGACCTGGCGCGCGACGGCAAGCTCGACCCGGTGATCGGCCGCGATGAGGAGGTCCTGCGCGTGCTGCGCGTGCTCTCGCGACGCACCAAGAACAACCCGGTGCTCATCGGCGAGGCGGGCGTGGGCAAAACGGCCATCGTCGAGGGGCTGGCGCAAAAGATCGTGGCGGGCGACGTGCCCGAGCTGCTCCTGGGCAAGCGCGTGGTCGCGCTTGACCTGGGAAGCATGGTGGCCGGCTCGCGCTTCCGTGGCGAGTTCGAGGAGCGCCTGAAGGCAGCCCTGGAAGAGATCCAACGCGCCCAGGGCGAGATCATCCTCTTCATCGACGAGCTGCACACGGTGGTGGGCGCGGGCGCGGCGCAGGGGGCCATCGACGCCTCGAACATGATGAAGCCGGCCCTGGCGCGCGGCGAGCTGCGCTGCATCGGCGCCACCACGCTCGACGAGTACCGCCAGCACATCGAGAAAGACCCGGCGCTGGAGCGGCGCTTTGCGCCGATCTTTGTCGATGAGCCCACCGTGGATGAGACCATCGCCATGCTGCGCGGCCTGCGCGACCGCTACGAGGCCCACCACCACGTGCGCATCACCGACGAGGCGTTGGTGGCCGCGGCTCGCCTGTCGGACCGCTACGTCAAAGACCGGCACCTGCCCGACAAGGCCATCGACCTCATCGACGAGGCCGCGGCCAAGCTGCGCATCGCCATCTATGGCCTGACGCCCGAGCTGCGCCAGAAAAAGCTCGAGCTGCAGCGGCTGAACGCCGAGGAGGAGCACGCCTGGCAGGCCCGCGACTATGAGCGCGCCGCCCAGTTCAAGAGCCAGCGGCTCAAGCTGGAGGAAGAGTTCCAGAGCGGCAAGGAAAGCTGGATGCAGGAGCAGGACCTCGACGAGGTCGTCGAGGCCGAGGATGTGGCCCAGGTCGTCGCCAGTTGGACGGGCATTCCGGTCGCCTCTATGCTCGAGGCCGAGACGCAAAAGCTGCTGCAGATGGAGGAGCGCCTCAAGGAGCGCATCATCGGCCAAGACGAGGCCATCGAGGCCATCGCCGATGCCATCCGCCGCGCCCGCTCGGGCCTCAAGGACCCGCGGCGCCCCATCGGCTCGTTCATCTTCCTGGGCTCGACCGGCGTGGGCAAGACCGAGCTGGCCAAGGCCCTGGCGTGGTTCATGTTCGACGACGACGACGCCCTGCTGCGCATCGATATGAGCGAGTATGGTGAGCGCCATACCGTGTCGCGGCTGATGGGCGCGCCCCCAGGATACGTCGGCTACGACGAGGGCGGCCAACTCACCGAGGCGGTGCGGCGGCGCCCCTACCAGGTCATCCTCTTTGACGAGATCGAAAAGGCGCATCCCGACGTGTGGAACGCCCTGCTGCAGATCCTGGAGGACGGCCGGCTGACCGACGGGCACGGGCGCAAGGTCGATTTCCGCAACACCGTCATCATCATGACGTCGAACATCGGCACGCGCTACGTGCACAAGGGCGGCGCGCTGGGCTTCCGCCTGGGGTCGGAGGAAGACGCTGAGGAGAGCAAGCTGCGCGCCGACATCGAGGAAAGCCTCAAGCGCACCTTCCGGCCCGAGTTCCTCAACCGCGTGGACGAAATCATCATCTTCCACACGTTGAGCAAGGCCGATGTGACGCGCATCGTGGACCTGCAGCTCAGAGAGATCCAGGAGCGGCTGGCCGAGCGCGGCCTGGCCATCAGCCTGACCGATGCCGCCCGCGAGTGGCTGGCCGAGCGCGGCTATGACCCCTCGTTCGGCGCGCGCCCGCTGCGCCGCGTGATGCAGCGCGAGGTGGAAAACCCACTGTCGAAGCGGCTGCTCGCCGGCGAGTTCGTCCCCGGCGACCACGTGGTCGTAGACGTGGAGGACGGCAGACTGGCCTTTGTCAAGGAGGGCACGTCCTCGCGGCCCGCGCCGGCGCCCGCCGAGCTCACCTCGGTGTAGCCGGCTTCGGCGGGAAACCTGACAGGTCTTCGGAGACCTGTCAGGTTTCCCGCCGGGCTACATGCCCAGGAGGTGCATCATGGCAACGACGCGACTCGTCTCCCTCGCCGCCGCGCTGCTCCTCGTACTGACCGCCTGTGCACCCGCACATCCTGCGCCGGGCACAGCCACCGCGCCGCCGCCGGCAACAGCCCAGGCACCAGCGGCGCCAGCGACCACCCCTTCGCCGTGGCTCTATCCAGGGGATTTCGCCGGCCGCCCGCCGTTCCCCAAGATCCTCGCCTATGAAGACCCCTCCGGCACGCCCAGCGACGCCTTCCTGCAGCCGGCCATCGCCACCGGCGAGCGCGCCGCCGAGCTGCTCCGCGCCCTGCAGGCCGGCCCCGAAGGCAGCCCAGCCATCCCCTGGCGCGTGGGCGACTGGGTGCAGTATGCCGTCTACGACGAGGCCGCTGTGCCCGGCTGGGAACGCTACGCCGCCGCCAACAGCGGGCTCAAACCGGGCACCGAGCCCATCAGGCGCCCCAACGTGGCCCTGGCGACGATCGCCATCGTCGGCAGTGAAGAGGTCGAAGGGCGCACCTGCTACTGGTACCAGGTCGAGTGGCAGCAAGACAGCTTTTGGATCGGCGTGCCACCCACCGAGGCCAAGGCCGAGCGCCAGGGCAACTGGACGGCGCTGATCCGCCGCGACCGCGCCGCGCGGATACGACTCCTGGTCGACGGCCCCGGGTTCGAGCGCATCAGCGCCTACCGCGTCAAGATCGACGGCGAACCCGAGGTCGGCTACACCGATCAGCTCGGCGCCGCTCTCTTGCCGCAGGTGCCGCTCGCGGAGGCGCTGATCCTGCCGGCGCTCGCCACGCAGGGCGAGGTCGTCGAGGTCGAGACGGCGCTCGGCACCATCCAGGGCGTCGCCGTGCGCCGCGGCGACGCGACGACCGTCTACCACCCGGCCGTGCCCGTCACCGGGCTGGCGGGCTATCACCTGAGCACGCCTTACCTCCAGCGCCGCGCGGTGCTCCTCAACTACGGCTCGGCGGCCGTGGCCGCGCCGGGCAAGCCCGAAGTAGCACTGAGCATCGACACCTCGCTCATCATCGGCACGCTCGTGCCGCGCGTCGTCATAGCCCACGACGCCGCCGGCGCCATGGCCACCCTCGGCGAGGTCGACTGGGGCCGCCTCGACGAGGTCATCAAGGGCGGCATTAACTGGTTCGAAGGCGACATGAGCTTTGTGAGCAAAGACGGCGCCACGCGATCGCAGCTCGCGCGCCGCTTTGTGGCCGAGATGGCCACCCGCCCGGCCTACTTTGGGGTCGGCCCCTGCGACGAAGTCGACCTGCTCGACCAGTTCCGCAGCAACGCGCTCGGCGGCATGGGCTTTCTCGACGAGCCCTCGGCGTACTTTGGCGACCCCAGGTGCCCCAGCTACGACCAGGCCTGTGTCAGCAAAGACGAGGCGGGCACGCTCACCTTCCCCGAGAACTATCCTCGAGGTCCGCTCACCGCTGCCCAGGCCGCCGAGGTCTACCGGGCCTATGTGGCGGGCTATGGCAGCTACCTGGGCCGCTACTGGCATCACCGGCCGTGGGACTGCAACTATCCCCCCTCGCGCGCCCAATACGACCTGGCTGCCGGGGTGGGCGGCTACCTGTGGGAAGCTTTCGGCAAGATGCAACGCTACGACGTTCACTATCTGAACCGGCACTATGGAGCGGGCCTGCCCGAGGACGGCGTGACGAACCTGCGCCTGGCCGCCTCGTGGATGCGCGGCGCCGCCCGGCTGTACGACGGCCGTTGGGGCGTGGCGCTCTACACTGGCAATGAGCCGCAGTGGGCCGACACCCTGCTCAGCACCACCTACTCCGAGGGCGCCAACCTCTACCTGCTCTGGCTCTTCCACGAAGACTCGCCCATTGATGACGCCGAGGGGCTGCGCCTGGCCAGGGCGCTGCGCGCGCACGCGGCCCAGCACCCCTACCAGCCGGCGGCGGCCCCCAGCACGGCCATCGTCGTGCCCGACGGCCTGCATATCCCGGTCGGCCTGTTCTGGGAGCCGGGGCCGGGGGAGGCCGGCAAGACTATCGACGAGGAATACCCCTACTGGAACGACTTTGTCGTCGGCATTGACCCTGGGCCGGCCATGGCAGCGCTGGCGCGCGAGGTGAAGAGCCTCTGCCATGCCGGCACGCCGTTCGACATCGTCGTGAACGATGCCGCCTGGGCCGCTTCCGGCAGCTCACCGTATCGCCATACGATCACCATCGACGACAGCGGCCAGGTCAGCGTCGACCGGCGGTAATGCTGGGGAGACACCTGACAGGTCTTCGGAGACCTGTCAGGTGTGTCCCCACCACCGCTTTCCGATACTGCCAACGGGGGTCGCGACGCCCTTGGTCCATACCCGATACGGTTGCCAGGTTGGCGCAAAGGGGGCGGTCCGTGTATAATGCAGGGGCCTCCCCCTTTGCGTGTCTTGCGCTCTCGCAAGGGAGAGCAGAGCACCGGCATTGCGCATAGTGCTGTAGCGCGCGAGGGGCACCGGCCTCCACAGTAGTCCGTTCTCCCTACCGGTATCCCCTCCATTCGCATCTCGTTGTCAACAAGGCGCTATGCTATAATACGACCATACTTCCAACCCCGGTGGGCCCCACTCCGGCAGCTTGGCTTTTCAACTGTGAGAGTGAGATGGCTACCACGCGCCAGGCCAGCAGTGAGCGCGCCGCCGAGCGTCTGGACGAGCAGTACCCGTCGGCACTCGGCCGTATCATCCTGCGCTACTATGGTTGGTTCTACTCGGCCGGCATCGCCGTGACGGGCGGCACCTTGCTCGTCTCTGGCGGTGACACGGCCAGCGCCTGGCGTGTGCTGGCCACCTCGCTGGTGCTGTTCGCCTTCCAGGGCTTGATGGAGCTGCTGCGCTACGTCAAGACCAGGTTCTACGACTCGGTCGGCGTGTCGCGCTTCCGCGCCGAGGTCTACATCGCCGCAGCCGCCATTCTGGTCTACCTCGTCGGCGGCATCAGCAGCCCCTTCTGGTTGCTCTTCGCGCTGCCCATCGCCTTCACTGCCGTCTATGGCGACCGCAGCAGATCCTTCAAGTACCTGATCCTGGCGCAGATCCTGGCCTTCGACCTCTTCACCGTGTGGCAGACGCAGTGGGAGGCGAGGGCCATGGTGCAGGGCCTGATCTACGCCGCTGTGTTCTGGGCGCTCCTGGAATCGGCGACCTGGCTCTACGTGATGGCCCACTTCCGTCAGGAGGAGCGCCTGCAGCACCTGGAGCTGCTCAAGGACTCGGCGCAGCGCCTGATCCCACAACGCGACCTGACGGAGCTGGCCCAGGAGGCGCTGGAGATGGCCCTCAAGCTGGCCGGCACGCACCAGGGCTTCTTGCTCATCATGCAACAGGATTCGGGGCGCGTCCTGGCCCATGCCATCCGTGGCCTCTCGCTCAGCCCGGGGGTCACGGTGCAGGGGCTGGCCGGCCGTTGCCGTAGCCTGGCCGAGCGCGGCCTGCAGGGCGCGCACGCCGCCCACCTCGACTATGAGCTCCAATTCCCCTACGGGCGCTATTTTCACGACAGGGTCGCATCGGCCCTGGTGGTGCCGATCGCGACGGCCCGCGGCCACTGTCTGGCTGTGCTGCACCTGACTTCACCCGAAAAGGGCCGGTTCCAGACGCCCGCGCCCTCGCTCCTCGACGTCTACGCCGGGCAACTGGCGACGGCGCTCGACAACGCCCTCTCCTCGGAGGAGCGCGACCGCACCCTGCGTCACTATGGCTCGCTCATCGCGCTCGGCCCCAAGCTCCTGGAGCGGCTCGACCCCGACGCCATCCTCGACCAGGTCGTGCACTATGTGCTGGGGGCCCTGCCCCAGGCGGCGGGGGCCTACGTCTTTTGGCCCGACAGCCGGCCGCACCTCTACACCCTGGCCGCGCGGGCCGGGGCCGAGCTGGGCCTGCCGGCGCTGGCTGCCGTGCCCCTACACCGCCTCTTCGACGGCAGCGATGACCTCCCGCCTGGCGGGCCCGTGTTCTCCGTCGCCGAGGCCGACGGGGCACGCTGGGCCACCGTCGGCGTGACGACCCCACCCTTCGGCTCCCTACTGGCGGCCCAACTGCGCGTGGGGGCCAAGCCGATGGGCTTTTTGCTGTTGGGCGCCAGCGAGCCGCATGCCTTCTCGCCCGTCGACCAAGTCTTCTTGGGCAACCTGGCAGGCCACGTGGCCCTGGCCTACCGCAACGCCGAGCTGCACCAGCGCCGGCAGGCCAACCGCGGGCGCCTGGCGCGCATCCTGCAGGAGCATACGACCTGGCGGCTCGACCAAAGCCAGGATGCGCTGCTCGACCAGATGGCCCGCTCGGCCGTGCGCTCATTGGGCTTTGGCGCCGCGGTGATCGACCTCTACGACCCTGAGCGTGGCGGTTATGTCACGCGGGCCACCGCCAACCTGCCTCAGGAGTTGAGCACCCGGCTGCGTGGGCGGCTGGTCAGCCGCGACCAGGTGAACCGCGTGCTGCGCCCCGGCTTCCGCCTGGGCGATGCCAACGTCTACTTTGTCCCCAGCGAGGCCAGAGCAGCCGAAGCCGACTGGACGCGTTACCGCCAGGCCCTGGGGCTCGGCCACGCCGGCCCGGCGCAGTGGCGGCCCGACGACGTCCTGCTCGTGCCGCTGCGGCGCCGCGACGGGCTGCTCCTGGGCATCCTCGCCCTCGACAACCCCGACGACAAGGGCCGGCCAACCGACGACGAGGGGCACGTCTACGAGAACCTGGCCGAGCAGATGGTGGCGACCCTCGAGCAGTGGCGACAGAACGCCAAGCTGCAGCGACTGGGCGACATCCTGGCGCGGCTCATCGAAGAGACGGAGGCCAGCGCCCTCTACCAGTTCATTGTCGAGGCCGGCGCCCGCCTCTTGGAAGCGGAGGACTGCTCACTCTTTCTCAACAACACGCGCAGCGGCATGGTCGAGTTCGAGGCCTCGTCGTGCATCCCCAAGGAGATGTTCGAGCGCAAGGCGATGCCCATCTCGGCCGCCGACGGCGCCGGTCTCACAGCCTATGTGGCCGCCACGGGCACAGCGCTCTTCTTCGCCGACGATAGCTACCGCAGCCACCCGGCCTGGGAAGGGCGCTTTACCGAGCACCTGGAGTACCTGCCCTCGCGCGGCTGCCATTCGCTGGCCCTCATCGCCCTGCGCTACCCGGGCGGCCGCATCACCGGCGTGCTCAAGGTCGAGAACAAGCGCGGGCTCGACGCCAGCGCCGGCTTTACCGAGTTCGATCGCGAGATCTTGCTGCCCACCCTGGCCAATGCCGCCGCCATCGCCATCGAACGCGCGCACTTTTACTGGCGCACCGGCCAGGTGCTGGTGCAGAAGGAGCGCGACCGGCTGGCCGGCGAGCTCCACGACCTGGCCAACGTCTTCCACATGGGGATCATGCTGCGCATCGAAAAGCTGTGGGAACAGGTCGACAGCGCGCCACAACACACGCCGGCGCAGACGCTGCGCCAGTTGTGGCGCGCCTCGCGCTATGTGTTCGGCGAGCTGAAAAAGATGCACGAGGAGACGCGCCACCCCATCCTCATCCAGGAAGGGCTGATCCAGGCCCTGGCGCACCACAGCCAGACGATCAACCTCACCGGCGTCCAGTTCTCCGACGGCATCGGGGGCCGGCTGCCGGTAGACGTGGAGCATGCCCTCTACCGCATCGCACAAGAGGCGCTGAGCAACGCCAAGAAGCATTTCCAGAGCGTGAGCGACCGCGAGATCCAGGTCACCGTGGCACTGCGCCACGAGGGGGCGAGCACGGTGCTCGAGGTGATCGATAACGGCCCTGGCTTTGACGTAGCTGCCGAGATGCGCAAGCCCGAGTCTTTCGGTCTGACGCGCATGAAAGAGATCGCCGAGGGGATCAAGGCCCGCTGCGACGTCACCTCGCAGACGGGCCGCGGCACCCGCGTGCGTGTCGTCGTGCCGGCGCAGCAGGAAGAGCCGCTGCGGGTTCGCTAGAGGAGAGAATGCCCCATGCCCAACGAGGTCATCACAGTGCTCATCGCCGACGACACGCTGATCGCGCGTGAAGGGCTGAAGAGCATCCTGGAGGGTGTGCGAGGCATCCAGGTCATCGGCGAGGCCTCGAGCGCCCAGGAAGCGGTGCAGATGGCCCAAGAGCGCCGGCCCGACGTGGTGCTGATGGACCTGCTGTGGCACGGCGACGAGACGGCAGGCGCCGAGGCCACGCGCCAGATCACGCGCAGCGTGCCGGAAACAAAGGTGCTCCTTGTCACGGTGTATCCACAGCTCATCGCCAAAGCGCGCGAGGCCGGTGCCACTGCCGCCCTGGAGAAGGGTTTCTCGAAAGACGATCTCATCAACCTCATCCGGCACGTGCACCGCACCCAGCAGTTCACCGTCGCACGCTTTGGCGAAGACGTGGCCAACACGCTCGGCCTGCCCCCACAGGAGGCGCTGACGCCACGCGAAGAGCAGGTGCTGCAACTCCTGGTGGAGGGCAAGTCGGTGCGCGAGATCGCCCTGGAGCTGGGCATCGCGCCCAGCACCGTCAAGAACCACGTGCAATCGATCTACGGCAAGCTGCAGGTATCGAACCGCGCCGAGGCGGTGCGCAAAGCCATGCGTGCAGGCATCGTGCGTTGAGAAGCATCTGAGGAGGTGATCGTCTCACGCCATCCTTCCGGGGTCTCGCCCGTCCAGCGTTGCCGCCATCCTGGCCGCAGAGTGCTCATGCAGTCGCACCATGCGCGGCCAGGGCAGATGTTTCGGGCTAGAGAGACTCAGGTCCAGGCGGAGGTTATCCCCGGTACCCCTTGTGTGATCGTTGCCCGAGGCTACGGGAGCCTCGGTGTGTGACAGGGGACGGAGGCAGAGATGAACCTCGCTGAGACTCTGCGATTCAGAAACCTTCTTGAGCGAGAGCGCGACCGCGCCAGAGCACAGGCCGCGCGCCCGCTGCCCATGGCCATGACCTCTCCTCAGGCCGATGCCCTCGACTGCGCCGCCGATCTTTCGCTCTGGACCATCGCTCAGGCAACCCATCTCGCCGCCAGGCGGCGGCTGGCCCAGGCGGAGCTGGCCCTGGCCCGCATCGAGGCGGGCACCTATGGGGTCTGCCAGAAATGTGGCCAGTCGATCGATGTGGCCCGCCTGGAGGTGCTGCCGGCGGCGACGCTCTGCGTGGACTGCCAGAGAAAAGCTGAGCGAACCGACAACTGAAAGCTTGGGGCAGCTAACAAAACCAGCAGAGGTGGCTCCCACGCCGCCGGACTCAGTCGGTGGCGGAGGTCGGCTTGCACGGCCACGACCGGTGGCGTGGGAGCCACCTCTGCTTTGTGCGGCATCTCGGCTCAGGCCCAGCGCGCCGGGAGCCACTTCTGCTGCGAGCGCGCGCTCTCGACCACCTTCTCGACAAAGTAGACGCCACGGGCGCCGTCGTACACCGTGGGAAAGTCGAGCTCGAGCGCGGCCGGCTCGCGGCCGCACAGACGGGCGCGCATGGTGTCGGTGGCGTTGCGGTAGATGTTGGCAAAGGCCTCGACAAAGCCCTCGGGGTGGCCGCCCGGAACGCGGCTCGCCCGCCGGGCGGACGGGCAGAGGTCGCTGCCGCCACGCTTGAGGATGTGCTCGGGGCCTTCTGCAGACCAGAAGTGCAGATGGTTAGGCGCTTCCTGGCGCCACGCCACGGCACCCTCCGTGCCGTAGACGTGGATGGCCAAGCCGTTCTCCGCACCGGTGCAGATCTGCGACGCGTAGAGAATGCCGCGCGCCCCGCCCACGTAGTGGATCAGAACGGCGCCGTCATCCTCCAACTGCCGCCCGGGCACAAAGGTGGTGAGGTCGGCACAGATCTCGTCGATCTCCAGACCCGTGATGTAGCGGCCGAGCTGCTCGGCATGGGTGCCGATATCGCCCATGCAGCCTGCAGCGCCAGCCCGCCGGGGATCGGTGCGCCAGACGGCCTGCTTGTGGCCCTCGTCTTCGATCTTGCGCAGCAGCCAGGCCTGCGGATACTCGATCACCACCTTTTGCACGCGGCCGAGCTGCCCGTGCTGCACCATGTGCCGCGCCTGCTTCACCATCGGATAGGCCGAATAGTTGTGCGTGAGGGCAAAGACCAGCCCGGTGGCTTCGACAACGCCGACCAGCGCCCGCGCATCGGCCAGCGTCGTCGTCATGGGCTTGTCGCAGACGACGTGAACGCCCGCCTCCAGGAAGGCCCTGGCGATGGGATAGTGCGTGTCGTTGGGCGTGATGACAGCAACGAAATCGAGGCGCTCTTCTGCCGGCCGGGCAGCCTCGCCCTCGAGCATCTCCTGCCAGGTGCCATAGACCCGCTCATCGGGCAGGCGCAGCTCGCGGCCCATGCTCCGCGAGCGCTCGAGCGTCGTGGCGAACGCGCCGGCCACCAACTCTACCCCGCCATCGAGCGTGGCTGCCCGCCGGTGCACCGCGCCGATGAACGAGCCACGACCGCCGCCCACCATCCCCATGCGCAGCGCCCGGCCCAATGCACATCCTTCCGCTTCGCAGTTCGCCATGCCTTCCTCCTTTGCCAAGCGACCAGATGAATCATTGCTCAAGGATACCGCGCAGCCCGCGCGGCTGTCAAATAGCCGCCCTGCCATGATGCTCGCAGTGAGGGAGAGTGGACGGCGGGGCCTGGCGAACCTCGCGAGGTTCGCCAGGCCCCGCCGTCCACTCTCCCTCACTCCAAACAGGGCCGCCCACCGCATGTTGCGTCCCGATCAACCGCCCGGTATAATAGTCGCTATTCCGCAGGCGAAGATCCTCGCTCAACCGCGCAACCCTGGATGGGGCACCTGCGTATAGTAGGGCAGATAGCGCCGGTACGTGTGTTGGGCCGAGCCACGGCTTTTCGGAGCAAGCATGGTCGACGAACACCTTCTCGCGCAGCGAGCCCTGGCGGGCGACCAGGCGGCCTTTGCCGAACTGGTGCATGCCTACCAGGGACCCGTATACAACCTGGCCTACCGCATGCTGGGCACAGCAGCGGAGGCAGAAGAGGCAGCCCAGGAGACGTTTGTCCGTGTCTACCGGCGGCTCGACACCTACGACCCGCAACTCAAGTTCTCGTCGTGGATCCTGTCGATCGCCTCGCACTACTGTGTCGACCGGCTGCGCCGGCGACGCATCGTGCCGCTGTCGCTGGAGGAGGAGCAGGTCGAGCCGCGCGAGCCGGCCGACGAGGCGCCCGAGCGCAGGCTGCTGGCTGCGGAAAGGGAGCAAGAGATACAGGGCCTGCTCGCCCAGTTGCCCGAGGCGTATCGCATCGTGCTCGTCCTGCGCTACTGGCATGACCTCTCCTACCAGGAGATAGCCAACACGCTGGGCACGAGCGAGAGCGCGATCAAAGCCAAGCTGCACCGGGCTCGCGAGTCGATGGCGCAACACCTGGCCAGGCGCCAGGCCACACAGCCCACCAGTGGGCTGGAGAGGAGAGTGACCGGACATGCGCTGCCACGAAGTGCATGAATGGATGTCGTTGCGGCTCGATGGTTGCCTGCCGGCCGCTGAAGAGCGACAACTCGAGGCCCACCTGGCCGGCTGCCCGGCGTGCACCGCGGCCTGGGCCGAATGGCAAGAGATCGCCAGCCTCTTCGAGGGCGCGCCGCTGGCCCTGCCCCCAGAGGACCTGACCGCAAAGGTGCTGGCACGCGTCCACAAGCCACGCTGGGGCGCCTTCGCCGGCAGCGTTATCGCCATGGTGGCCGGACTCGGCCTGCTGGGGGCGCTGCTGCTCTGGCCCCTCGCCGGCGCCTGCAGCGCGGCCATGACGACGGCGCAGATGCCGGGCCTGCTGGGCGTGATGGCCGCAGCGCTGGCCCAACTGTTGGAAACGGCAACGCTGTTGGCCGGCACGGGGCGCATCGTGCTCCTGGCACTGCTGACCCCGCACTCGGCGGCGGCGGCAATGGGCTATGCGCTCCTCACCATGGTGGCCCTCATGGGCTGGCTGCGCATGGTCTCGCATCGGCGCATGCCCCGGCGAGGGGCTGCCGGGCTATAGGATTGGTGGAGGTACATCATGATACGGTGGCGCATCTGGTTGGTCGCTGCGCTTCTCCTCGTGCTGCTGAGCCAGCCGGTGCTGGCGCAGGGCAACGAAGGCGGTCGCGTCGCCTTCGGCCAGAATGTGACGATCACGAGCGACGAGCGCATCGACGGTGACGTGGTCGCCTTTGGCGGCTCGATCACGCTGCAGAACGGCAGCGCGGTGCGCGGCAGCGTGGTGTCGCTCGGCGGCGATATCGACGTCGCGGGGCGCGTGGACGGCGACGCCGTCGCGATGGGCGGCGCTGTGCAACTGCGCGAGGGCGCACTGGTCTCGGGAAATGCCCTGGCCACCAACGGCGTCACCCGCAGCCCCGGCGCCGTGGTGCGTGGCCAGGTGGGCGATGTGCACGGCGGGGTGAACCTGCCCTTCGTTGTGCCCAGCATTCCCACGGCCCCCAGGGTATGGTGGACCGACTGGAACCTGGCCCGGCCCTGGCGCAGCGGCATGTTTGACCTGTTCAGCTCGGCCTGGCAGTCGTTCCTGGGCACGCTGACGATGCTGGTCCTGGGCGTGGTGGTCGTGCTGCTGGTGCCCGGGCTCACGCGCACCGCCGGCCACACGCTCGTCGGCTACCCGGCGCAGAGCATCGGCGTGGGCTTGCTGACCTGGCTGGTCGCCCTGCTGGCCTTGCCGCTGCTCGTCCTGATCTGTATCGGCATCCCGGTGGCCGTGCTCGGCGGGGCAGCGCTGGCCATCGCCGCGGTCTTTGGTTGGATCGTCGCGGGCCTGGCCCTGGGCGAGCGCCTGCTCGACGCGCTGAAACAGGCCGATCGCCAGCCCGTGCTGGCGGTGGCGGTTGGGCTGCTCGTGCTGGCCGTGCTCTCGGCCATCCCTTGCCTGGGGTTCCTGGTGTCAATCCTGGTCGCCACCTGGGGCCTGGGCGCCGTGGTGCTGAGTCGCTTCGGCACGGCGCCCTACGCGCCGGCCCCCGCAGCGGCCGCACCTGTGGCGGTGCTGCCGCCTGCGGTGCCGCCCGCAGCGCCGCCTGCTGAGGAGCCGCCTGCGCCGGCCGGGCCCGCAACGCCATCTTCGGCAGACGAACCGGCGACAGCCGGGGAACCGCCCCTGCCCAGCGAGCCAGATAGCATCTAGTACGACAACCGTACTTGCCGCATGCCCTCGTGCGCCCGGCCCTGACCCGGCGTAGGGGTTTGGCGGGCTGGCTGGCGTTGCTGGCTGCCCCGCGGGGCAGCCAGCAACGCCAGCCAGCCCGCCAAACCCCTACGCCGGGTCAGGGCCGGGTTCGTGCGAAGCCCGAGAGCCGGTCGCCAACGATGATGGGATATGCCCAACTGCAGCAGCGCATTCGCCCGCGCCCTGCAATCCTGCTATAATGCAAGTTGTGTAGCAGGAGCAGAGTATGGAACGCCACCGCCGCATCACCCCTCACCTCAGCCTGGCCGTCCTCATCGCGTCGCTGCTGCTGGTGCTGCAGATGGTCGCGCCGGCGCCACCGCTGACCTACGTGCTGGCCGTGCTCGCCGGCGCGCTGGCCCTGAGCTACTACTGGGCGAGGCAGATGGCCACAAAGGTGACGCTGGAGCGCGAGCGACGCTACGGCTGGGCACAGGTGGGCGACGTTCTCGAAGAGCGCTTTACCCTGCACAACCGCTCCTGGCTGCCCGTCGTCTGGGCCGAGATCCGCGATCACTCGACCCTGCCAGGCTACACCGCCTCGCGCGTCACCGGCACCGACGGGCAGTCGTACACGCACTGGACTGTCGAAGGCGAGTGCCGGCAGCGCGGCACCTTTGCCCTGGGGCCGGTCGACGTGCACCTGGCCGACCCCTTGGGCCTGTTCCACGTCTCGCTGCGATTGGGCGAGCAGAGCTCTTTTGTCGTCTACCCCGTCATCGCCGCCCTGCCGCCCCTCGACATGCCCCGTGGCAGCGCGACCGGCCGCGTTCGCGCCAGCCTGCGCGCGGCCGAGGCCACCCCCAGCGTGTCTTCGGTGCGCCTCTACACCCCCGGCGACGCCCCACACCGCATCCATTGGCGCACGACCGCCCGTCGCGGCGAGCTCTACGTCAAGGACCATGACCGCGAGCCTGCCGGCGATCTGTGGATCATCCTCGACCTGCATCAGGCCGTCCACGCCGGCGCGGGCGAGCGCTCCACGCTCGAGTACGGGGTCACCCTGGCCGCCTCGCTGGCCGATGCCATGCTGCGCCAGAATCGCGCTGTGGGGCTCCTCTGCGACGGCGGTGAGTACCTGCTGCTCAGGCCACAGTGGGGCCAGGCCCAGCTCTGGCGCATCCTGCGCAGCCTCTCGACCGTTCGCGCCCAGGGCCGGCGCCGGTTGGGCCACCTCATCGCGCAGGCGGCGCCGGTGCTGGCCCGCGGCCTCACGGCGATCCTGATCACGCCGTCGACCGACCCCGAGTGGCTGGGCGGGCTGCTCGACCTGCAGCAGCGCGGCGTGGCCGCGGGCGTCATCCTGCTCGACCCCGCCTCCTTCGGCGGCCAGGGCAACATCGAGGCCATGGTGGGCCTGCTCTACGACCGCGCCGTCGCCGTGCGCGTGATCGACCAGGGCTTCCGCTTCCGGCCACTCGTGCCGCCCCGCAAGCAGCGGCCGACGTTCAAGGTGCTGAGCACAGGGCGCGTCATTGCCGTGCCACCAGAACGAGGGAACTGGGGGAACTGAGGGAACCGCCCCCATCAGTTCCTCCAGTTCCATCAGTTCCAGAGGGATAGTTCGCCAGTGTTGCTGCAGTTGCTGAGGAGACTGCGCCCTCCCCAGGGCTACCTCATCCTGGCCCTGCTGCTGCTCACAGTCGCCTGCCTGCCCTTGGGCGTGCGCGAGGCAGGGTGGCTGAGCGGCGCCGCAGCGCTCGTGGGTGTGGCGCTGCTCGCCGCCTGGCTGGGGTTCCTGGCCGGGCAAACGCCGCTGCCCGGCCGGCTCGTGGGCCTCTTGGGGCTGCTCAGCGGCATCGAGTGGAGCGCGCTGACGTTGGGGCACCTCCTCCCCGGCTGGCGCGCCCTCGGCGCAGAGTTGCTGCGCAGCGCCGGCTGGCTGTGGAGCGCCATGCGCGGCTCGTGGAGCTCCGAGCTGCCGCTGTTGCCGCTCATCCCAGGCGTGTGGGGGCGTGCGCAGGCCCTGCTGGCCCGCTTCGGTGCCTGGTCGCAGGCCGGGCTCGCGGGCCGCACCAGCCACGACAACCTGGTGCTCCTCATCCTGGCCGCGGCGTGCACCTGGTGGCTCTGCTACTTTGCCGGCTGGCAGATCGCACGGCGCCAGAGCGCGTTGACGGCGCTGGCGCCGTGCGGCGGGGCGCTGCTGGCCAATACAGCCTTCACCTACGGCGCCGGCATCGGCTACCTGCGCGTCTTCCTCGGCGGCACGCTGTTCCTCATGGCCCTGGTATACTTTGACCGCCAACAGGCACGTTGGGAGCGCCAGGAGATCGACTATTCGGCCGAGTTGCAGCGCACCGCGAGGATGGTCGCCCTGGGCGTGGCGGCGGTGTTGGCGGTCGCAGCCATGGCCGTGCCCTACATCACCTGGCGGCAGACGGTGGACCTCTTCTGGCGCTACGCCGGCGGCCCCTACCAGGCCGTCACGGCGCGGCTCGACCGGCTCTTTGCCGGCCGCACCAGGGTCGCCCCACCTGCGGCAGCCGCCGGCCGCCCCAGCGGAAGCAGCCACGAGCTCGCCGGGCCGGCCGCTATCGGCCAGGACCTCGTCTTCTGGGTGGCCACGAGCGATCCGCCACCCCAGCCGCCCGAGGTGGTCGAGCGCACCGGCGGCGACCCCGGCGTGCCCCAGCGCTACTGGCGCGAGCTGACCTACGACGTCTATACCGGCCGCGGATGGGAGAACAGCTCGCTGCAGCGCACCGGCCGCAGGGCGGGGGAAACACTCGGCGCCGTCATCGGGCCGGCCACGGTGCTCACCCAGACCTTCGAGCTGCGGCTGCCGGGCGAGGGTCTGGTGCCTGCCGCCCACGAGCCGGTGCAGCTCGACCAGGCCTGCACCCTCGTCGAGCGCGCCGCGGGCGACCTGGTGGGCCTGGCCACCGCGGCGCGCGCCTACACCGTGGTATCGCACGTCCCCGCCCCCACGGCCTACGAGCTGCGCCAGGCCGGCGCGGCGTATCCACCCGAGATTGCGGCCCGCTACCTGGCGCTGCCCCCCATCCCCGAGCGAGTGCGCACGTTGGCGCACGACCTGGTCGGCCCTGCGGCTACACCCTACGACAAGGCCCTGGCCATCGAAGCCTACCTACGCGGCTTTGAGTATGACCTCGAGATCGCGGCGCCGCCGCCGGGCGACGATGTGGCCGACTATGTGCTCTTCAAGGCGCGGCGCGGCTACTGCGACTATTACGCCACGGCGATGGTGGTGCTGCTGCGTGCCGCCGGGGTGCCGGCCCGCTACGCCTCGGGCTATGTGATGGGGCGCTACGACTATGGCCGGGCTGCCTACGCCGTCGCCCGGCGCGATGCGCATGCCTGGGCGGAGGTCTACTTCCCGGGCTATGGCTGGGTCGAGTTCGAGCCTACGCCCTACCGCGCTGCGTTCCAGCGGCCCGAGGGTGGCCCCGCCGGCGCGCGGGTGGAGCCGACGCCAGCCCCGGGCGCCCCTCCGTCGAGTGAACGGTCGTTGGCCCGCACCATGCTCGCCCTGACCGGCGCCGGGCTGGCCCTGGCGGGGGTCTGGTGGTGGGCGTGGCGCCTGCTGCAGGCGCGGCGCAGTCTGAACACGGCGCGCCTGGCACAGCGGCTCTACGCGCAGATGCTGCGCTGGGCCGAGCGGGTGGGCTTGGGGCCGGGCGCGGGCGACACGCCGCTCGAGTTCAGCGAGCGCCTGGGCCACGCGATCGAGCGCCGGGGCGCCTGGGCCAGCGGGGCAGCCGAGGAGGCGCACGCCGTCGGGCGGGCGTACGTCCAGGCGCGCTATGCGGCCAAGCCGCCGTCGGCGCATGACGCTGGCCGGGCGCTCGCCGCCTGGGCGCGGCTGCGGGGCAAGCTGCGCCGGCTGTTCTTGTGGAGATGGTGAAGTGGAGCAGGCTTTCTAGCCTGTCCGGCCCCACTCTAGCGGGCACTTGGCAGGCTGGAAAGCCCGCCCCGCAGGCCGGTGGGATAGGCTTTCTAGCCTGTCCAGCCCCGCTCTGGCGGGCACTTGGCGGGCTGGAAAGCCCGCCCCACAGGCCGGTGGGATAGGCTTTCTAGCCTGTCTGGCCCCGCTCTAGCGGACAGCCGGCGGGCTGGAAAGCCCGCCCTACGTCACGCCCACGGCGATGGCTGGCGGCAGAGCAGCCGGCCACGCCCCCGCCGGCCCAGGAACTGGCCCTCTCTGACGATGACCTCGCCGCGCGACACTGTGGCCACGAGGCGGCCGGGCACCGTCCAGCCTTCGAACGGCGTATAGTCGACCCGCTGGTGCAGGCCGGCCGCCTGCATCGTGGTCGTGCCGCGGGGATCCAGAATGGCCAGGTCGGCATCGCTGCCGACGGCAATCGTCCCCTTGCGTGGGAAGAGCCCCAGGGCGCGGGCCGGCTCGCTCGCCGCGACGGCAACAAAGCGCTGCAGCGAAAGCCTCGCCTGGGCCACACCCAGCCCATAGAGCAGGGGGATGCGCGTCTCGACCCCGGGCAGGCCGTTGGGGATCTGCGAGAACGCGTCCCTGCCGCGCTGCTTCTCGACCTCATGGTTCCAGGGGCAGTGGTCGGTGGAGACGATCTGCAGTTCGTCCTCGGCCAGCGCCGTCCACAGGGCGTCGCCATGGCCGGCCGGGCGCAGGGGCGGCGTGCAGACGTACTTGGCCGCCTCAAAGCCCGGCGCGTCGAAGCAGGCGCTGCTCAACGCCAGGTATTGGGGGCAGGTCTCGGCGACTACCTGCTGGCCGCGGGCGCGCGCCTGGGCGATGGCGGCGAGCGTCTCGCGACAGGTCACGTGGGCCAGGTACACCGGAGCATCGACCATGGCGGCCAGGGCCAGGGCGCGCTGCGCCGCCTCAGACTCCACAAGCGGCGGCCTGCTGGCCGGGTGGTAGCGCGGCTCGCTATGGCCGGCGGCCAGCAAGCGGGCCGTCAGGTAGGCCACGGCGTCGTGGTTCTCGGCATGCACCAGAGGCAGGATGCGTTGCGCGTGGCAGGCAGCGAGCGCGCGCAGCATCTCGCCATCGTCGAGCCGCAGCCCCGCATAGGTCATGTAGAGCTTGGCGCTGGTATGCCCGGCAGCCGCCAGCGCGGGCAGGGCCGCCAATGTCGTCTCGCTGGCATCGGTCAGCGTCAGATGCAGCGCCAGGTCCACAGCAATGCGCCCCTCGGCCTCGGCCCAGCGAGCGCGCACGCCCTCGGCCAAGTCATCGCCGCGGGCATTGCCCGTAAAGTCGGCCAGCGTAGTCACGCCGCCGCAGGCCGCGGCCACCGTGCCCGTCTCGAAATCGTCGGTCGAGACGATATCGCCCACCCGCAGTTGCAGGTGTACGTGAGGGTCAACAAAGCCGGGGAAGACGTAGCAGCCCGAGGCATCGAGCACCGGCGCCTCGGGGAGGTTGGTGCCCAGCGCCACCACCACACCGTCGCGAACGCCGACATCCAGGCGCCGCGTATCGGCAGCGGTGACGACGACACCATTGCGCACAATCAGGTCCAGCGGTTGGGCCATCTACTCTGTACCCACGTTGGGAGCGAAGGGGTGCCACGCGCGCCAGCGTGGCACCCCTGGCGGTTCATGTCAACAGACCCTCAGGCACTGGCCCACGAAGATCAGGTTGGGGTTGCAGATGCCGTTCAGGCGCATCAGCGCGAACACCGTCGTGCCGAAACGAGCTGCGATACCAGTGAGCGTCTCACCGCGTTGTACAATGTGAGTACAGCCCGTCGGGCAGATCGTCGGGCAAGTCACTGGGCAGGTCGTCGGGCAAGTCACTGGGCAGGCCGCCATGCAGCACGTCGAGCAAGCCGCCGTGCAGGCCGTTTGGCACGGCGTCGGGCAGACGGTAGGGCACACCGGAACACAAACGGGTTGGCAACACACCGGGATCACCAGACACTGGCCGGCAAAGATGAGGTTCGGGTTGCAGATGCAGTTGGCCTGCACAATCGCGTTCACCGTCGTGCCGAAGCGGCGCGCGATGGAGAACAGTGTGTCACCGCGGCGCACGGTGTACACACATTGGCCGCTGCTCGCACTGGATACCGACGTCAGGAGCAGTTGCACCAAGAGGATGATCGTCAGGGTCACGAGAACGCGCCGCCCCATGGCTTTCTTGCGTGAGTCAGTCATGCTCGACTCCTTTGCAGTGTGATCCGCCAGGGCTGAGGTACGCGTGTCGACTCCAACATCCTCTTCCACTTCTATTATACACCAGCCTGTCAACGCGAATCCCGCACTCGGGCATATCCCATCATCGTGGGCGACCGGCTCTTGGGCTTCGCACGAACCCGGTGCTGGCCCTTACGGTAGGGGGTTGGCGGGCTGGCTGGCGTTGCCGGCTACCCCGCGGGGCAGCCGGCAACGCCAGCCAGCCCGCCAACCCCCCAAGGAGGAGCCGCTTCAGCGGCGGAATCCGGGCAGCCGAGGCAAGAAAAAGACGCCGATGAGCATGGGCAGCCAAAAGTCGAGGCCGCGGAAGGTGAGGGCAATGGCGCCGGCGGTGGTCACAGGCACGCCGAGCGAGATGTAGGTCAGGGCCATCGTGCCTTCGACCACGCCGATTCCCTGTGGGGTGATGCCGATGATCCAGAACAGGCGCCCCACGGCATAGCCCGCGAGCGCCTCGAGCGGCGCGACGGGCTGGCCAAAGGCTGGGAAGAGGGCGTACGCGCCCAGCCACTCGAGCAGGTGAAAGGCGATGCCCACGCCGCCGTTGCCGAGCGTGCGCCGTGACAGCGAGAGGGCCGCGACGGCAGCCGTGGCAAAACTGGCAGCATTCTCCCTGGCCCAACTCTCGGCGAGCAAAGCCGGGCGGCCAAAGCGCGCCGCCACGGCGTTGACCACCCGCCGGATCCATTCGAGGTAGCGGCGGAGGTCATTGCGACGACGCAGGCCCAGGTAGAGCGCCGTCAGCAAGACGAGGATGAAGGCCAGCAGCGCCGCCGCGCCGGCCAGTTGGTAGGCAAGCAACTGGCCGCGCAGCGCCAGGTAGGCCAGACCCACCCCCAGGAACAGCAGAAAGGTGATATAGTCGAGCAGCAACTGCAGCAGCACACCGGCCGTCGCCCGTGCGGCCGGCTGGCCCCGGCGTGCCGCTTCTTCGACGAGCAGTGCACTGCTGGCGCCGATGCCGGCCAGGTTGGCAAAGAGCGAGGCAAAGACCACCGGCACCAGCGAGCCCACCGTACTGCGCACGCCGACGACGTCAAAGCTCACCTTGAAGAGCACAGCATCGACCACGTAGTGGGCCAGAAGCAGCACCGCCGCCACGACCACCCACCGCGGGTCGGCCTGCAGCGCCAGGGCAAAGATGCGCCGGATCTCGGGGAAGGCCAGAAACAGCGCCACGGCCAGGGCAAGGAACACCAGCCATGGTGCCCACCAGTTGCGCGCCACCTCTCAGTGCCTCAACATGATTGCGACAACTGCGAGGCCCCACACGCGACGCCACACCATCTGCCGGAATCGCTGTGGGGCAGCACTAGGCAGGCTGCAGCGTCGCCTGGCCGGGCTGCCACTCCACCGGGCAGAGCCCGCCGCTCTGCAGCGCCTGCAGCACGCGCATCGTCTCGTTGACGCTGCGGCCAATGTCCATATCGTGCACCACCTGGTAGCGCAGCACGCCATCGGGGTCGATGATAAAGAGACCGCGCAGCGCCATCCCCTCCTCCTCGTCGAGCACGCCGTAGCGGCGGCTGACCTCCTTGGTGATGTCCGACGCCAGCGGAAACGGGACGGGCCCGAGGCCATTCTTGCCTGGCGGCGTCTCGATCCACGCCCGATGGCTGTATACGCTGTCGGTGCTCACACCCAGGACGTCGGCCCTCAGCGAGCGCAACTGCTCATAGTGATCGCGGAAGCCACGAATCTCGGTGGGGCAGACAAGAGTGAAATCGGCGGGATAAAAGAACATGATCAGCCACTGCCCCCGGTAATCCGACAGGTGGGCGCGCTCCTCCAGTGTCTCCAGGTCCTTGGTCGTGCGCATATCGAAATGCGGCGCGGGCCGGCCGACCTTGGCGCCGAATGATAGGGCTTCCATCGTTTCTCCTTGCGCAGGTTGTCGTGGCTCCTGCGTGCTACGTACTGCGTAATACGCAACCTCTGTCACAGCGGCGCGGTTTGCTCAAGACGACCTTACGCATCACGCATCACCACAGCCGAATCTTGGGCCGCGCGATCTGGCGGCCCTTCCAGTAGGAGCGACCCGTGAGCGCCAAGACCACCGAGTAGACGGCGATGCCCATGACGATGGCCAGCGTGAGCGGGTACACGAGCGCCAGGTAGGGCCGAAAGCCAAAGCGCCGGTAGGAAGCGCCGATCAGGAGCAGCGTGGCGCCCACTGCGCCGCCGGCCAGCGCGACCGCCGCCCCCGGCAGCGCCGCACCCAGGAGCCAGAGCGCGAGCACGGCCAAAGGCTCGAGCACGAGGGCAGCGGCGAACAGCCAGCCGAGCAGATAGGCCGAGATGTTGTACTGGAACCCGGCAAACATGTTCTTGCCAAAGCCGTCGAGCACCTCGCGCAGGTTGTGGTACATGCGGCAGCGCACGCGGGGGCAGCCGTCGGCCACGCGCCAGCGCAGGCCCTGCTCCTTGATACGGCGCCCCAGGATCATGTCTTCGATCACCTCCTGGCGCACCCCGTCGTGGCCACCGATGCGCTCATAGGCCAGACGGCGGAAGAGCATGAACTGGCCGCAGGTGACCGACAAGCCCGGCTTGGGCGAGCGGTAGGCCAGGCGCAGCGGCATGAAGAGGAGAAAGGTCCACATCATGCCCGGCACGATCAGGCGCTCGGCCCAGGTGACCGTCTCTTGCTGTGGGAACGCCGTCAGCAAGTCGGCGCGCTGTGCCTCGAGCGCGGCCACTGCGTCGGCCAGGGCGCGCGGGTGATGGCAGGTATCGGCATCGGTGAAGAGCAACAACTCGCCGTGTGCTTGCCGCACGAGTTGCTGGCAGGCCCAGTTCTTGCCCAGCCAGCCCGGCGGCAGTGGCGCCCCCTGCAGCGCGGTCAGCCGCGGGCTCTGCGCTGCCAGGCCGGCCAGTATCTCGCCCGTGCGGTCCTCCGAGTTGTCGTCGATGGCGATCACTTCATAGTCCGGGTAATCCTGCGCGAGGAGTGAGCGCAGGCAACGCCCGACGCTCGCCTCTTCGTTGCGCGCCGGGACGAGGATCGACACACTGGGCTGCCGCTCGGGCGCGCCGTGCTCGCCGAGCGGGCGCAGCTCGCGCATGTTGCTCAGCGTAATGACGATCAGCCCACTCAGGACGGCGGCCAGCCCAATCTGCTGTGGTAGCCACAGATGCGCTAACAGATCCCCTCCCTCCCTCGAGGCACTCCACCCGCCACAGCGGCAAGATGTGTACCTCCGGCGTCACTGCTCAGCCTGTCATTGCGAGCCGCAGCGAAGCAATCCCCAGCCATGCGCGTCACGGCTGGAGATTGCTTCGCTGCGCCTGTTGAGAGAGTTCCCGTTTGTCATTGCGAGGAGGCGACCGCAGCCGCCGACGAAGCAATCCCTTGGTTGCGAGCGCAGCGATGCAACTCCACGTCGCGATCTGGGGTGCTGGCGCACTTGGGGATTGCTTCGTCGGCTGCGGCCTCCTCGCAATGACAGCAGTAGTTTCTGTGCTTGCACATGCCGCGCGGCGGCATGGGATACTCGCAATGACAGGCTGAGCAGTTGCCCTCCGGCGCCGGCATGGTGGGCGGCCGTGCTTTGCACCATGCATGCGGAACCCTGCGCAAGTCTGAACCCTTCGCAGGGTTCCGCATGCATGTGCACCAAACAGTTTGACATGCCCGCGCCAGCCGCTAGAATGAAACGTGTAGCGGCGGCTCGTGAGCCGCCCCCTGACGCTGACGTTCGTACAGGAGTTCGCAATCACCTTGGAGAGCATAGGAGGCCGGCCGGGCATCGCCGTCGTCACGGCGATGGGTGTCGAGAGCGCCGGGCTGTCGCGCGCCCTCGAAGTGGGGCCATGGAGCCGGCGCCGGCGCCGGGGCTGGCACGAGGGGTTGCTCGCCGGCTGCCCGGTGGTCCTGGCCAGTTGCGGCGTGGGGCCCAAGGCTGCGCAGCGTTGGGCCGAGGTGTTGCTCCAGGAGTATGCGCCGCAGGCGGTCATTCTCACCGGCGTCTCGGGGGGTGTGGCGCCGCATGTCGACGTGGGCGACCTGGTGCTGGCCGAGAGCCTCTACGATTGCACCAGCGGGCACATCACAGCGCGGCACCGAGCCGATGCCGGCCTCTTGGAGTTGGCCCGCCTCGTGGCCGGCGATACCCTGCTGCGCCCGGTGGCCGGGCGGCGCCCCCGCGTGATCGAGGGCGGCGTGGCCACCACCAACCGCGTGGCCGGCCGGCGCGCCTGGGGCGAGGCGCTCGCCCACGAGCACGGCATCGTGGCCGTGGAGATGGAAGGCGCCGCTATCGCCGCGGCATGCGCGGCGCACGACGTGCCCCTCCTGGTCGTGCGCGCCGTCTCCGACATCATCGGCCGCCGCTTTCAGTGGCTCTCCATGATCTCCAACCTGGGTCCCGCGCAGCGCAACGCCGAGCGGCTGGTCTTTGCCGTGGTCGAGCGACTGGGCAGGCTGGACCTGGACGACGAGTAGGCTGACTAGAAAGGCAGCATTCGATGCCCAGGGAATTCGTCCTTGTGGCGCCCCGAAAGATCGAGTTCCAGGAGTACTCCGAGCCGCCCCTTGGCCCCGGCGAGGTGCGCGTGCGCACTATCGTGAGCGGCATCAAGCACGGCACGGAGATGGCCCTCTACACCGGCTCTACCCCCTTTCTCACACAGCGCTTTGACCTGGAGTGCCGCCTCTTCCTGCCGACCGAGGCCGAGGCCGTGGGCCTGTACCCGCACCACCTGGGCTCGTGGCTGGCGGGCGAAGTGATCGAGGTCGGCGAAGGAGTGACGCGCTTCCGCGTGGGCGACCTCGTGCACGGCGGACTGCCCCACCGGCCGACCAACGTCGCCCGCGCTGAGCAACTCTACGCGCTGGGGTCCACGATGAGCCCCGAGACGGCGCTCTTCACCGACCCAGCGCTCTTTGCCCTCAACACAGTGCACGACGCGCAGATCAAGCTCGGCGATGTAGTGGCCATTTTCGGCCTGGGCGCGATCGGGCTGCTGGCAGTGCAGATGGCACGGCTCAACGGCGCCATGCGCATCTTTGCCGTCGACTTGATCCCCATGCGCCGCGACCTGGCCCGCCGCTTCGGAGCCGACGAGGCGCTCGACCCGGCACAGGGCGACGTGGCGCTGGCGATCAAACGTGCCACCGGCAACCGGGGCGTCGACACGGCGATGGAAATCTCGGGCGCCTACGCCGCGCTGCAACAGGCCATCCGCTCGGTGCAGGTGGGCGGGCGCGTGGTGGCGGCCAGCTACTACAAAGGAAGCGCCGCAGCTCTGAGCCTGGGCGCCGAGTGGCACCACAACCGACCCACGCTCATCTCGAGCATGGCCGTGTGGGGCTGCCCGCACCGCCTCTACCCCATGTGGAGCCTGGAGCGCCTCGAGCGCACGGCCATCGCCGTGCTGGAGCGCGGACTCGCCGCTACCGAAGGCATGGTGACACAGCGCGTCGCCTACGCCGAGGCACCCCACGCCTATGAGATGATCGCCAACCACCCCGATGAGACGATCAAGGTCGTCCTCACGTACGACTAGCCCGTCACGTCTGAGCGGCCATGCCAAGGCACTCCAAGTGGCGGGCGCATCCCGGAATCGCCGGGGCTACACGCTTGTAGTACCGGAGAGCGGGTGCCCGGGGGACACCTGATACACCTATTCCCCTGGCGGGTGGTCAGCGCCAGCTCTCTGGCAAAAACCCGGTCCAGCTCGCGCCGCGGCTGACAGACGGTTTCTCCTGCTGCAGGGTGGGCCCCCCTACCGTTCCCCCGTCGCGGGGGAACGGTAGGGGGGGCCCAGCCGCGGCATGGGCAGGCCCCTGACTGGGTTTTTGCCTATCGCCTTCCTGCCAGGGAAATCGCTGTGTCAGGTGTCCCCCGGCACTCGCCGACGGTTCTGGGGTATGCTTCTGCATGGCTTTTGCCAGGGCAGGGAGTTGTGCTATGATACTCTGCGTTCTGTTGCTGAGGGCGACACATACCGGACGGGCACCATCGTCCTGCGTGGGAAACCGGAGCTGGGTGTAGAGCCATGACAGGCACACAGAAGGGCAAACGGCGGCCGGGCAGCGCCCCGGCCGAGAACTGGGCGAAGGTGGGCCCTGTGGCCGAGGGAGGCTCGGTCTTTGACCTGGCCGTGCAGACCACCCCGCGCTGCAGTCACGTCTGGGCGGCCACGAGCTGTGGGGTCTTTCAGCGGCGCAGCGAGGGCGCCTGGGAGCAGCACCTGGCCGGCCTGAGCACGCCGCTCGTCTCGAGCCTCTGCGCCGCTCCCGGAGGCGCGCTCCTGGCTGGGGGCATGAACGGAGAGATCTTCCGCTCGCTCGACGGCGGCCAGGCCTGGGAGCGCAGCACCCTGCTCCATGCGACCGACCTCGCCCCGGTGACCTGCATCGCTACCTCGCCCAGGTTCGACCGCGATGGCACGGCGCTGGCCGGCACCGAGGGCAGCGGCGTGTGGCGCAGCGAGGACTCGGGCAGGCGCTGGCTGCCGGCCAACCTGGGGCTCGACGATGAGTCGGTCCAGGTGCTCCTCTGCACCCCTTCGTGGGACAAGCAGGAGGCAGTGCTGGCCGGCACCTCAGAGGGCCTCTTCCGCTCGAGCAATGGCGGGCGCGCCTGGCGCGAGGCCGACTGGCCATTCTCCGACGCGGCCATCTCGGCCCTGGCTGCTGCTGAAGACGTGGTCGGCGGCCCCTTCTACGCCGGCACGGAGGAAGGCTACGTCTACGGCTCGAGCGACGGCGGGCACAGCTGGCGGCGCCTGGGCCAGCCCAACACGGCCAGCCCGGTGAATGCCATCCACGTGGCCCCAGGCACTGGGGGACGGGCGGTCCTGGCGGGTACGACTGAGGGCATCTTTCTCTCGGAGGATGGCGGCGCCACGTGGCAACTCGCTTCGGCCAAGCCCGGCGCCGTGCTCAGCCTGGCCGGCAGCGGCGCGATGATCGTGGCGGGGAGCTACGATTCGGGCGTCTGGCAGTCGAGCGATGGTGGCCGCACCTGGTCTTCGCTCAGCGCCGGCCTGGCCGCGCGTGGCCTGGCGCGCCTCGTGGCCGCCGGCCACGGCCTCTTCGCCCTCGGACCCAACGAGGGCCTCTGGCGCTCGCACGATGCCGGCCGGTGCTGGGAGCAGGTGCCATCGTTGACGGCCCACCTGCCGCTGAGCACCTGCGCCATCGCGCATCCGCCAGAGGGCGAGGTGTTTCTGGTCAGCTCGGTCATGAGCGGGCTCCTGCGCTCGAGCGACGGCGGCCGCAACTGGCAGGTAGCGCAGGAAGGCCCCGACGTGCTCTGCCTGCTGGCAGCGCCGCTGGGTCCGGCCGACCGCCGCGTGTGGGCGGCGACGGCCGGCGGCGAGGTGCTCTTTTCGAAGGACCTCGGCGTCACCTGGGCCACGCTCTCCAGTGAGGCCGAAGGCGAGCGCGCGCTGTTGCTCGCCGCCTCACCACACCTGGCCGACGACCACACGCTGCTCTTGGGCACGGCCACCGAGGTGGGCTGGCGCAGGCGGCCGACGGTGCACATCTGGCGCTCGACCGATGAGGGGCGCACCTGGAAAAAGATCCTCGACCAGCCGACGCCGGCCACCTGGCTCGATGCCGTGACGCCGCCGGCGCCGGGGCGCGCACCCTATGATGCCGCCTACTTTGCCACCGACACCCAATGCCTGCGGCCGCTCACCGGCGGGCGCGACGTGTGGGTGGGCAGCCAGGTCTCTCCCGAAGGCCCCAACATCCTGGGCCTGGCCAGCGGCGGCGACGACGCCCTCTTCGCGGCCACGTCGAGCGGCCTCTTCCAATCGCTCGACGGCGGACGCACCTGGCAGGCCTGCAGCGGCCAGGCCCGCTCGGGCCGCTATGTGAGCATCACCACCGGCCCGGGTGAAGCCGGCGGCCGCGCGCTCTACGCCCTCGAGCTCGGCGGCACCCTCTGGCGCCTACCCCTCGACTAGTGGTTCGTCGCATTGGTTCCGATGGGCTCCGACGCCCACAAGGGGCTAGGCTACGCCCATCAGAACCAATGCGACGAACCATAGGCACGATTCACCGCAAAGACGCAAAGGAGACGCCAAGGAGATCCGGAACTTGTTCGTCTTCGCGCCTTCGCGGTGAGCCGTCTCCCGTTACTTGCCGTTGAGTGGCTCGCTGAGCCAGGCATCCACACGCCGCGCCAGGCGCATGCCAAGCGAACGCAGGGCGGCGAGGCGGTAGCCCAGCCAATGCAGCAGGCGACGCCAGCGCGGCACCGGCGGCACAGGTGTGGCCACACCCCAGCGCAGGAGGGCTGCGCCCCAGGTTAGCCCCGCCCCAAAGCCCACCAACACGGCACAATCGCCACGCTGCAGGCGCCCCGCCTCCACCGCCTCGCACAGCGCGATGGGGATGGAGGCCGCCGAAGTGTTGCCATAGCGCTGCAGGTTGATGTAGACCCGCTCGCGCGCCATGCCCAGGTCCTTGATGGCCGCTTCGATGATGCGCACGTTGGCCTGGTGCGGCACGAGCAAGGCCACATCATCGAGCGCGACGCCCGCCTCTGCGGTCACCTGGCGCGCAGCGCGGACCATGATGCGCACGGCAAAGCGGTAGACCTCGCGGCCATCCATCTGGATGTAGTGCTCGCCCTTCTGCACGCTGGCGGCGCTCGCGGGACGCTTGGAGCCCCCCGCCGGGATCATCAGCAGGTCGCCGCCCGAGCCGTCGGCGCCGAGCGTCGTCGCCAGCACGCCCCCATCCCCACTGCCCGCCTGCAACACCACCGCCCCCGCACCATCGCCAAAGAGGACGCAGGTGTTGCGGTCCTTCCAGTTGACGATGCGCGACAGGGTCTCGGCGCCGATGACAAGGACGCTGCGGTAGGTGCCGGCGGCGATCATCTCGGCCGCCACGCTCAGGCCGTAGATGAACCCGGTGCAGCCCGCACTGAGGTCAAAGGCAGCGGCGTGGGCGGCACCGAGGGCATCTTGCACCAGGCAGGCGGTCGACGGGAATTGGTGCTCGGGCGTAGCGGTGGCCACGATGATCAGGTCGAGCGTGTGCGGCGGCAGTCCGGCGATGCTCAACGCCTGCCGGCCGGCGCGGATGGCCAGCGACGCGGTCGTCTCGTGCGCGGCGGCGATGCGGCGCGCCGCTATGCCCGTGCGGCTGCGGATCCACTCATCGGAGGTGTCGACGACCCTGGCCAGATCCTCGTTGGTCACGATGCGCTCCGGCAGACACCTGCCCCAGCCTGTGACCTGTGCGCGGGGCTTCATCCGGCCTCCCCAGGCACCGGGCGGAAGACGAGGCAGGCGTTGTGGCCGCCGAAGCCGAATGAGTTCGACATCACGGCGCGCAGGGTGGCGCGACGCGGGCCGCCGGGCACATAGTCGAGGCCGCCGCAGGCCGGGTCGGGCTCGGCATAGTTGACCGTAGGCGGGATGGCGCCCTCGGCCATCGCCATGAGGCAGATGATGGCCTCGACCGCGCCGGCCGCGCCCAGGAGGTGCCCGGTCACCGGCTTGGTGGAGGAGACGGCCACCCGATCGGCCTCGGCGCCAAAGACCTGGCGGATGGCGTGGCCCTCGATGGCGTCGTTCAGCCGGGTGCCGGTGCCGTGGGCATTGAGGTAGTCGATATCGGCCGGCGTGAGCCCAGCGCTCGCCAGGGCAGCCTGCATCGCCGCAACGGCGCCGGCGCCGTCCTCGCGGGGGGCCGCCATATGGTAGGCATCGGCCGAGGCGCCGTAGCCGGCCACCTCGCCGTAGATGCGTGCCCCGCGGCCACGGGCGTGGGCGAGGGATTCGAGGACGACGACGCCCGAACCCTCGCCCATCACAAAGCCATCGCGCCGAGCATCGAAGGGACGGTTGGCCGCGGGGCCGGCCTCGTTGTTCGTCGAAAGCGCGCCCATGACGTTGAACCCGGCGATGGCCACCGGCAGGATGGCCGACTCGGTGCCGCCGGCGATCATGACGTCGGCAGTGCCGCGGCGGATCATCGCAGCCGCCTCGCCGACGGCGTTGGCGCCGCTGGCGCAGGCCGAGATGACGGCCATGTTGGGTCCCTCGAGCCCATGGTCGATGGCGATCTGGCCGGCCGCCATGTCGGGCAGCATCATGGGGATGAGAAAGGGGCTGACGCGGCGCGGCCCCTGGGTTTCGAGCACTCTGGCCTGCTCGATGAGCATGCCCACGCCGCCGATGCCGGTGCCCACGATGACACCGATCCGCGTGCGCGCGGGCGGGCGCAAGTCGAGGCCGGCGTCGGCGATCGCCTGGCGCGCGGCGATCACGGCATACTGCACAAAAGGCTCGAGGCGGCGCGCATCCTTGCGGTCAAAGTGCGCCAGCGGGTCCACATCATGCACCTCAGCAGCGATGCGCGTGGCCAGCGCCGCAGCGTCGAAGCGGGTGATGGGGCCAACGGCCGAGCGACCGGCGAGCACGCCCTGCCACAGCGCCTGTACGCCGAGGCCGAGGGGCGTGACCGCGCCCATGCCGGTGATGACGATCGGTTCAAACATGCAGACCTCCAGGGAAGCGTTCAGGTATCAGCCAGCAGAGGGTCGAGCACTCACTCTTGGATAACACGCAGGAGGGGCTGAAGATGTGCTGCGCGGGGATAGAGCGCGGCAAGGCTGTCATTGCGAGTACCCCAGCGTTCGCCGAACCCTGTGCCAAGCACAGAACCTTGGCCTGTCACTGCGAGGAGGCGGCCGCAGCCGCCGACGAAGCAATCCCCACGTTGCGAGCGCAGCGAGGCAAATCCAATGCCCGACGTGGAGTTGCATCGCTGCGCTCGCAACCAAGCGATTGCTTCGCTGCGCTCGCAATGACAGGACCAAGTTTCTGAGCAGACGACATGCCCCCAGTGGCACCACAAGCGATGAAAACGCCCACGAAGCCGCCTGCGGCGGCCAAGGGGGGCTAGGCTGCGGGTTGGCGCGCATTTTCAAGTCAGCGGGGCGAAGCAATGACAGCCTGAAGCGACGTGGGAGGCTGCTCACTGAGGGGGCAGCGTTGTGAGGGTCAGTTGGGGGCTGGCGCTGCCCGCCGCCCGCGGGCGGCGGGCAGCGCCAGCCCCCAACTGACCCTCACAACGCCCCTACGCGCCTGGGGCAAAATCGGCCAGACTCGGCTGGGCTTCAGAGTCCGCTTCGGCCGCGATAGGCACCTCGGTCGGCTCGCAGCGCACGACGCAGCCGGGGTGCGCGAGGGTGAGCGCGTGCTGCCAGGCCTCGTCGTGCGACCAGGCCATGGCGACCTGCTGCCCATCGCGCAAAATGATGAACCTTGGTTCCTTGGCAGCCATACACTACCTCCTGTGGTTCATCGTGCCGGGCCAGAAGGCCGCCCGGTTTCGTCCGTTTCGGGCCACTGCAGTTGAGGTCATAGATAGTGTATCGTGGTTCTGCACGGCTGTCAATGGGGAACTTTTGGCGCTTGGGGATCGTCTCAAGGGTGCAACGCCGGCGAGATGACGCCGGCATAGGGAGGTACGACCAATGAGGACAATCAGGTGTGTGGCACTGCTGGCCCTGGCGCTCGCGCTGAGCGCGTGCGCAACGGCCCAAGGCATGTCGCCCGCGGCTTCGAGCACGCCACAGCCGGATGAAGGCTCGGCCCCCGCAGTGACCATCAAGGGCAACCTGTCGGACGTCCGCGCGGAGGCGCGGGGCGACGTGCTCGGCGTGATCCGTGTCGAGGGTGAAAAGATCGCGGGCAACCAGTACGGCCGCGCTGACCTGCGCATCACTGGCGAAACCCAGCTCTTTGAGCAGCAGGGCGAGCAACTGGTGCCGGTCGATTTCGCCGCGCTCGAGTTCGGCGAAATGGTCGAGGCAACCATGGCCGGGCCGGTCATGGAGTCGTGGCCGGTGCAGGCGACGGCGAGCCAGGTCATCATCCTGGCACGGATGCCCAAGAACTAGGGCGTGTTTGCAAACCCGTAGTCTAGCCCCCCTTGGCCGCCGCAGGCGGCTTCGTGGGCGTTGTTGGCGGCGAACCCGGTGCCGCGGAGACGCGAAACGGGCACAAGGCCCTAGGCTACGCAGGTTTGCAAACACGCCCTAGCACGGCCCGGAACGAAAAACCCCCCGCTACCACGATCGGTAGTGGGGGGCCGTTCTTGGGCTGCCATATGCTGTATCCAGGAGGCGACGGTGGGACTCGAACCCACGGTCGGGGTTTTGCAGACCCCTGCCTTAACCACTTGGCTACGTCGCCGGGACAAACGTAAAACGTAATGCGTATTGGCTTCGACGGGTATGCGCACAACGCTGGCATTACGCATTACGCAATAGGCGTGGAGCGGAAGACGGGATTTGAACCCGCGACCCTCTCCTTGGCAAGGAGATGCTCTACCGCTGAGCCACTTCCGCTCGGCCGGGGGGCGAACCCCGGTCAGTGCCGAGGCCCAGGATTGAACTGGGGACACCGCAATTTTCAGTCGCGTGCTCTACCAACTGAGCTACCTCGGCTTGAGGTGGCCATATTGTACTGGAAGTGGCGGGGGTTGTCAAGTGCGCCTGGCCGACGCCCCCTGTGCGCTGGCGCTTATCTTGATGACCTGCTCCCGCGATACGTGCGCGGCGACTTGGGCCGGCCGGTGTCACCGCTCTGAGCGCGGGTGTGAAGCCGATCATGGTAACTGGGAGCCACGACCATCAGGGCGGTGACGCGCCGCGGGTCGAGGATGCGCGTGCGCAGGCGCGGGTCGAGCTCCTCCAGCGACATGCTGGTGGTGATGACGGTCGGCAACTGCGCGTTGTAGCGGTGGTTGAGGAGCTGGTAGAGCTTTTCCTGCGCCCACGGCGTCGCGCTCTGCGTGCCCAGGTCGTCGAGCACGAGCAGGGGCGCGCTGCGCACCTCGTCGAAACGCCGGTCGAGCGAGGTCGTGCTCGACGGGTTGAAGGCGGCGCGTAGATAGTCGAGCAGGTCAGGCACGACGACAAAGAGCGCCGGATGGCCATTGGCGACGCGCTCGTTGGCGATGGCGGCGGCGAGGTGCGTCTTGCCACACCCATACTCGCCCATGAGGACGAGCCATCCCTGAGGCGCGGCGGCATAGTTGCGCGCCACCTCCAGGACGTTTCGCAGGTTGTCGCGTTCATCGCGTGCCAGTTCCCGGCCGCGCGTGTCAAAGCTCTCAAAGGTTTGGTCCCCGTGCAAGCAGAGGCTGCTCAGCTCCGAGCCCTCGGTGCCCGCCTGACGAAAATCGGGCGCGAGGATGGTAAGCACCTGGCAGAGCTCAGTGTCGGCCAGGCGCGAGCGCAGGCGCGGGTCGATCTCTTCCAGCTCACGGTTGGTGGTGATGACCGTGGGCAGGAGTGCGTTGTAGCGGTGATTGAGAAGCTGGAAGAGCTTTTCCTGCGCCCACGGGGTGGTGCTCTGCGTGCCGAGATCGTCGAGGATAAGCAGCGGCACGTTGCGCACGGCGTCGAACTGCTCGTCGTAGGATGAATCGGTATCGGGCCGGTAGGCCGCGCGCAAATAGTCGAGCAGGTCGGGCACCACCATAAAGATGGCCGAGTGGCCCTGGGCGATGCGATAGTTGGCGATGGCCGCGGCGAGGTGCGTCTTGCCGCAGCCATAGCGGCCGCGCAAGAGCAGCCAGCCCTGCGGCTGCTCAGCGTAGGCACGACACATCTCGAACGCGCGGCGCAGGTTGGCCTGCACGTGCGGGGCGAGGCCAAAACCGTCGGGCACAAAGGTGTCAAAGGTCTGCCGGCTGAGCATGCCCAGGTTCGAGGCGCGGCGCAGTCCGTCGAGGCGCGCCTGTTGCTGCGCCGCCGCCTGGCAATCGCAGGGCATGGCGCGGCCAAAGTCGGGGTGCCCCACGGGCACGTCGCGCCGGTAATAGCCCGTGCCACCGCAGCGCCCGCAGACTGCCGGCGCTGCAGGAACCTTCGAGGCGCGTGCCCGGGCGCCCGAGTCGCTGCTCCGCGGCTTGTCAGGTGTGCGCCTAGTACTTGACGCGGTCGCCATACTTCCCCTTTATGTATCTCCAGCGGTCACGCTCGAGACGCTCGCCTCCAGAGCCCGAACGCTCGCTGGAGCCCTTGCCCTCGCGCGCCCAACGCTCAAGGATGCCGCGCACGTAGCGCCAGTTGCGGGCGTTGCGCTCGACGGCGATGCGGAAGGCTTCCTCGATCCACTCGGCGGGGTAGGTGGCCTCGGCATCGCGCAATTGGTCGGCGATGAGCGGCTGCAGCAGCCCGATGTTCTGCTGATAGAGTTGATAGATGTTGGGCCGCGGCGCGACCAGGCGCGGCTCAACGCCCGGCGCACCGCCAGCGAGGCTCACCTCGCCGCGCAGCGCCCGCTCAAAGCCCTGGCGGCCCTGCTGGCTGTTGAGAAAGAACCAGGCCTCGTCACTCCCTTCGCCCTGCAGGCGCAGCATCGTGCCGCGGGTGACGGCGCGCGCCAGGGCTTGCTCCAGCGCCACCTCGGCCGGTTGCCCCGTCGCAGCGAGCCCCGCCACGAGCGCGGCGTCGGCACGCAGCTCGGCCAGCGCCAGGTAGCGCGGCTCGCGCTTCACGCGCTGCAGCCGCCAGATGGCGTGCAGCGTGACTTTGAGCTCCGCCAGGTCGTCGATGGCCGGCAAGAGCTCGCTAAAGAACACATCCGGCACGGCCGCAAAGCGCAGCCGGCCGCCAGGAAAGCCGGGGAAGGGTGTGTTGTCGGTCATGGGCTGTGCGTCGCGCCTCACGCATACTCTCCATCCGTGCGATACGTCTCCAGGTCCATGAACTTGGTCTGTTCTTTGGCAAAGCGCAGGGCCACCTGGCCGGTGGGACCGTTGCGGTGCTTGGCGACGATGATATCGGCGATGTTGCGCCGGTCCGAAAGCTCGTCGTAGACCTCGTCGCGGTAGATGAACATGACAATGTCCGCGTCCTGCTCGATGCTACCGGATTCTCGCAGGTCCGACAAGATGGGGTGCTTGTCTTGCCGGCCTTCGACGGCGCGCGAGAGCTGCGAGAGGGCGATCACGGGCACGTGCAGCTCGCGGGCCAGGCCCTTGAGCGAGCGCGAGATGTAGGAAATCTCTTGCTGGCGGTTCTCGATGCGCACGCCGCCGGCCATGAGCTGCAGATAGTCGATGATGACCAGGCCCAGGTCGTACTCGGCAGCGAGGCGCCGGCACTTGCTGCGGATTTCCAAAGGCGTGGGCGAGGGCGTGTCGTCGACAAAGATCAGCGTATCAGAGAGATCGCCCGAGGCCTTGACAATGCGGTCCAGCTCCACGTCGTGGATGTCGCCCACCATCAGACGGCGCGAGTCGATGCCCGTCTCGGCCGACAGCATGCGCTGCACCAGTTGCTCGCCCGACATTTCGAGGGTGAAGAAAGCGACGACCGCCCTGTGTTTGAGCGCCGCATTCTGGGCGATGGTCAGGCCGAAGGAGGTCTTGCCCATGCCAGGGCGGCCGGCGATGATCAGCAGGTCCGAGGGCTGCAGGCCACCCAACAGCTTGTCGAGGTCGATGAAGCCGGTGGGCAGGCCCACGAGCTCGTCGCTGTGCGCCTGCAGATACTCGATGCGGTCAAAATAGTCGGCCATGAGCCGCTTGATCGGCACCAGGTCCTTGCTCTCGCGGCGCTCGGTGACCTCGAAGAGCGTGGCCTCGGCGCGATCGATCACCTCGTCGATCTCGCGGTCCTCTTCGTAGGCCAGCCGGGCAATCTGGCCGGCGGCGTCGATCAGCCGGCGGCGCAGCGCGGCCAGCTCGACGATGCGGGCATAGTGCTCGACGTGGATGGAGGTCGGGACGGCGTTGATCAGCGAGGTGATGTACGCCGCGCCACCGACCGCCTCGAGCGCGCCACGGCGTTCGAGGGTATCGCACAGGGTAACGAAATCGGCCGGCTCGCGCCGCTCAAAGAGGTCGAGCACGGCCTGGTAGATCTGGGCGTGGCTCTCGCGGTAGAAATCCTCGGGCCGCAAAAACGGCGCGATGCGGATGATCGCATCGCGGTCGATGAGCAAGCTGCCCAGCACCGATTGTTCCGCCTCCACGTTCTGCGGCGGGAGACGTTCGACCGACACGCCCTATTTCTCCTCGAGGCCGCCCAGATCCAGCCCCTCAACGAAATCGCGGAATGCGTCGGAGCCCCGGTCACCTTCGGCCGGCTTGGGGCCTGTCGAGATGTCGGGGCTTGGCGTAATGGCGGCGCGCTCGAGCACCGACTCTTCCACGTAGATGGGCGCCTGCGCGCGCACCGCCAGGGCGATGGCATCGCTGGGGCGCGAATCGACCTCGAACTCTTGGCCATCGCGCAGGCAGACGAGGCGGGCGTAGAACGTGCCCTCGTCGAGGTCGCTGACCACGATGTGCGAGAGCGTCGCCCCCAGCGCCTCGATGACCGACTTGAGCAGGTCATGCGTCAGCGGCCGCACGACCTCCTGCCCCTGCAGCCGGATGGTGATGGCGTCGGCCTCGAACGGGCCGATCCAAATCGGCAGCAGGCGCTCCTCCTCAGACTCCAGATCCCTCAGGATCACCACGCGGTGGTGCGACATCAGGCTGACCTGAACGCTGTGAATGGCTACCGGAACCAATAGCTCTCCCCTCCCTTTCCCGCCAGAGGGTTGCAATGCGGGTAATCATCGCAACGAGCCAGCCCGCCGAGAGAATGACGCCGCGACTCGACCAGAGGACGCCCAGACGGGGTCGAAGGAGTTGGGGGCGTTGTCGCCCGGCCAGTGCTCAGAGGCTGCAGCAGGCCGGCAGCGCCGGTTGCGTGTCAAGATTATACCACAAGCAGGGGTCTTCCTCAAGAAGCCGGCACAACGGGGGCATATCCCACAGTTGTGGGGCACCCATGTGCTGGCCGGGTTCGTGCGAAGCCCAAGAGCCGGTCGCCAACGCTGACGGGATATACCCGCACAACGGGGTACGTCCCAGACCCGTCGGCGAGATCCATTCGTAGTACCCGACACAACCTGACGGGTCTGTGGCGATCTGTCAGGTGTGCTCGCCCGTTTGCGCTGGCCTCTCCTTCATGCTAGAATCACTGTCGAATGAGGGCGGCCGGGCTGGCCGCCCCCTATTTGTGAGTCACTGCGACAAAGAGAGGTTCTACCTGTGCAGATTGGCATCATTGGGCTGCCGAACAGCAGCAAGACGACGATCTTCAACGCGCTGACGCGGGGCCATGCCGAGACGACGCCGGTGCCGGCGTGCGCCGCCGAGGTACACGCGGCGACGGTGGATGTGCCCGACCCGCGCGTGCGCGTGCTGAGCGACCTTTTCCACCCGCGCAAGACGACCTACGCCCAGGTCCAATACAATGACATCGCCGGCCTGGCGCCGGGTGTGGGCAAGAACGGCGGCATCCCAGGGCCGCTGCTGAACGCCATCAACCAGAACGATGCGCTGCTGCACGTGGTGCGCGCCTTCGAAGACGACACCATCCCGCACGGCGCGGGCTCGGTGGACGCGGCGCGCGACCTGGCCGCGCTCGACACGGAGCTCCTGCTCTCAGACCTGATGATCGTCGAGGCGCGCCTCGAGCGCATGCAGAAGGACCTGCAGAGCCCGCAGCCGGCGCGGCGCGAGGCGGCGGCGCGCGAGCAGGCGCTGCTCCTGCGGCTGAAAGAGGCGCTGGAGGCGGGCACGCCGCTACGCGATGTGGCGCTGGAGCCCGAAGAGGAGAAGGAGCTGCGCGGCTTTGCCTTCCTGACGCTGAAGCCGGTGCTCGTGGCACTGAATATCGGCGACGAGGGCGCCCCGCAGGCCGCGGCGCTCGCGTACGAGCACCGCCGCACGCAGATGCTGGAGCTGCGCGGCCGCCTGGAGATGGAGATCGCGCAGATGGAGGGCGACGAAGCTGAGACCTTCCTGCACGAGTTCGGCATCAGCGAGCCGACGCTCAGCCGGCTGATCCGCTCATCCTACGAGCTGCTCGGGCTGCAGTCGTTCTTTACCGTGGGCCAAGACGAGGTGCGCGCCTGGACGGTACGCCGCGGCGCGACAGCGGTGGAGGCCGCAGACGCGATCCACTCGGACCTGGCGCGCGGCTTTATCCGCGCCGAGGTCGTGGCCTACGACGACCTCATCGCTGCAGGCTCGCTGGCGGCGGCGAAAGAGCGCGGCCACGTGCGGCTGCAGGGCAAAGATTATGTCGTGAAGGACGGCGACATCCTGAACATCAGGTTCAACGTATAGCAGTCCGGGACCGGAGCCCCCAACTTGTTGGGGACGGCCCGAACAAGTTCGGGAGTCCGGGGCGGCGAAAAAACCCTCGTAGAGCATTGACAATGGATGGCTTCGGACGCTATAATGGAGTCATGGGGTTTGCGAGCCGCCGTGCGAGGCGAGGAGGCCAGCGCGATGCTGATCAGGCCTTTCTGTCCCGACGACGTCGCCTTTGCCGCCCATCCGTCAGAGCTCGAAGGCTGGAGCGTTGCGGCGCGCGACTATGAGAGCCCGGTGCAATACGAGCCGCAGGGCTGCTTCACTGCCCAGGTGGATGGCGAGCCGGTGGGCGTGGCGCTGACGGTGACCTACGGCAAGCTCGGCTGGGTATCGAGCCTGGTCGTGAAGCAGGCGCAGCGCGGGCACGGCTACGGCCAGGCGCTGCTCGACAGGGCGGTGGCCTACCTCTTTGACCGCGGCGTGCGCACTGTGGGGCTCGACGCGACGCCGGGCTCGGCGGACCTGTACCTGCGCTCGGGCTTCCAGCCCGCCTTCGACATCCTCTACCTCAAGCGACCGCCGCAGCCGGCGCCCAACGCCAGCGCCGGCCCCGTGGGGCCCCTCCGCGCGCGAGACCTGCACGCGGTGACAATGTTCGACTGGCCTTGCTTCGGCTCGGGCCGCGGCCGGGCGCTGCGCGGGCTGCTGCAGCTCTCGCCAGTCGCTGTCCTGGCCCAAGACGGCGCCGGGGTGGGCGGCTACCTCATGGCCCGCGTGACGCACGACCACTGGACGATCGGCCCCTGGGTGTGCACCCGGGCCGCAGAAGCGCTGCTCACCCACGCGCTGCAGGCAATCGGCGCCGAGCCGGCGCATGTCGGCGTGCCCACGGCGAATGCGGCCGCACTGCAGCTCGTGCACGCGCACGGCTTTGCCGAGTATTACCGCGAGACGCGCATGTACCAGGGAGACCCCGAGGGCATCGGCCGGCCCGAGTGCATCCATGCCATCGCCAACTCGGAGAAAGGCTAGCAGACCCGCGCGTGCTGTGCGAGTTGACACCCCGCCGGGCACGCGTATAATGCGAGTCCTACAGGCCAAGCACGATCGGCCCCTTTCCAGGCTTCCGTAGCCACCTGCACCACCGGTGGATCACTAGACTAGGGGATAATCGACATTGGCACAAAGTAGTGCACAAAAGCCGCGACGGCCGTCACGGCCGTCGGCGCACCTCGACATCGCGAAGGAGGATTCTCCTCCTGTGCGACGCAGCGCCGAGCGCAAGCAAGCGACCGTCATTCCTCTCGTCCCCACCCCCGGGCTCAAGCTGGCCCGCATTCTCGTGCCGGTGGCCAACCCCGCGACTGCTCGCGGCCTCATCCAGATGGCGAGCGCGCTGGGCGCGGGCCGCCCCGCCGCTGAGCTCGTCGCCCTGAAAATCGTCACCGCCCCTCGTGGCGTGCCCATCGAAGAGGCGCGCCGCTACATCCTCTCCATGCGCGAGCAGTACGAGGGCGCCCTGGCCCAAGCCACGGGCTATGCCGTGGAGGCGGGCCTGTCGCTGAGCACCGAGTTGCAGGTCGCCGGCGAGGCCGCAGCGGGCATCCTCGACTATGCCGGCAGCCTGCCCGACCTCGGGCTGCTGCTCCTCGGCTGGCGCGGCGCTGTCAGCGGGCGCCGGCTGCGCGGCAGCATCAACCAGGCCATTGTCAGCCGGGCGCAGAGCAATGTCGCCGTGCTGCGCCTGCATGGGTCGGAGCTGGGCCCGCTGCGCAAAGTGCTCCTGCCGGTCGGCTGGGGGCCACACGCCCGCCTGGGCCTGCGCCTGGCCGAGCGGCTGGCCGCAAACACCAGGGCCGCAATGACCGTGCTGCGCGTGCTGCCGATGGCCGGCGAGGTGGATTGGGAGGGCGAACGCGCGGCGTTGGTCAAGCTGCTGCAGGAAGAAGCGCCGGGCCTGCGCTACGGCACAGAACTGCGCCTGACGCGCGAGCCCGCGGCCATGCCGGCCATCCTCGCCGAGGCGCGGCGCGCGGCCTATGATCTGATCGTCATCGGGGCCACCGGCGAGTCGTGGGTGCGCACCTGGCTCTTTGGCGCCATTCCCGACCAGGTGGCCGAGCGCGCCCCCTGCTCGGTACTCTTGGTACGTCAGCGTGTGTGACCGGATCCCTGAAAGGAATAGAAGCATGACCACGGCCAAAACACAACTCGCCACGCAAGAGTTCATCACCCTCGAAGACCGCTACAACGCTCACAACTATCACCCGCTCGATGTCGTCATTACGCGCGCGCAGGGCCCATGGGTGTGGGACGTGGAGGGCCGCCGCTACCTCGACTGCCTGTCGGCCTACTCGGCCGTCAACCAGGGGCACAACCATCCCCGCATCGTGCGCGCCATGGTCGAGCAGCTCGGCCGCGTCGCGCTGACGTCGCGCGCCTTCCGCAACGACCAGTTGCCGCTGCTGGCGCAAGAGCTGTGCGAGTTGATCGGCTACGAGATGATGCTGCCGATGAACTCGGGCGCCGAGGCGGTAGAGACGGCCATCAAGGCGGCGCGCAAGTGGGGCTACACGATCAAGGGCGTGCCCGCCGGCCAGGCCGAGATCATCGCCTGCACAGGCAACTTTCACGGCCGCACCACCGCCATCGTCGGCTTTTCGTCCGAAGAGCAGTACCGCGACGGCTTTGGCCCCTTCCCCGCCGGTTTCAAGCTCGTGCCCTATGGCGATGCGCAGGCGCTCGAGCGGGCCATCACGCCGCAGACGGTGGCCTTCCTCTTCGAGCCGCTGCAGGGCGAGGGCGGGGTGATCGTGCCGCCGCAGGGCTACCTGCAGCAGGTGCGCGCGTTGTGCAGCCGGCACCGCGTGCTGATGATCGCCGACGAGATCCAGACGGGGCTGGGGCGCACCGGCACGCTCTTGGCGTGCGAGCACGAGGGCGTGCGGCCCGATGTGGTGACGCTGGGCAAGGCGCTCTCGGGCGGGCTCTACCCCGTCTCGGCGATGCTGGCCTCGCGCGAGGTGCTCGGCGTCTTCCAGCCGGGTGACCACGGCTCGACCTTTGGTGGCAACCCACTCGCCTGTGCAGTGGCGCGCGAGGCGTTGCGCGTCATTGTGGAAGAGCAACTGCCCCAGCGCGCGGCCGAGCTGGGGAACGAGCTCATGGCGCGGCTCCGCAAGCTGCAGAGCCCGCACGTGGCCGAGATCCGCGGCCGCGGGCTGCTCGTCGGCATCGAGCTCAAGCCCGAGGCCGGCGGCGCGCGCCGCTTTTGTGAAGCGCTGCAGGCGCGCGGCGTCCTCGCCAAAGAGACCCACGGCACCGTCATCCGCCTGGCACCGCCGCTCGTCATCACACACGAAGAGATGGAGTGGATGCTGGGGCAGATTGGGGCGGTGCTGACGGCGTGAGGCGTGACACGTGATGCGTGGTACGTGATGCGTGATGCGTGACCGTGTTGCGTGGTGCGTGTTCCGTTGGCCCGAACCTATGCGGTGGAACACTCAACAGCGTCACGCATCACGTTTCACGCATCACACTTTGCGTTTTACGCATTACGCTCCTCCTCCACCGTCATCACAAAATCGGGGCAGAGGAGCTCGCACTGGCGGCAGCCGCTGCAGGCCTCGGGGTGTTCGAGGCGAACGATGCCGGTGAGGGGCTCGGCGGCGAAGACGTGCTGCGGGCAGAGCTCGATGCAGATGCCGCAGGCCTTGCACCAACGGGCGTCGAGCACAACGGTCCATCCTTTTGCGGCCACAGAGCCTCCTTCGGTCAAGTGGGCGGCGATGCGGAAAGCCACGGCCGCATTATACCGCAGTCGCGCCATCCCGGGCAATAGCACGGCAACAGCGCTCTTCTTCCCTTTCGTGCCTCTTTCGCGCCCCTTTCGTGCCTTTCATGCTCCCCCCTGGCACGCGGCTTGCTCGACCTCTGCACCCGGCCAACTAGGTCGTGTTCGCAAACCCGTAGCATAGCCCCCCTTGGCCGCCGTAGGCGGCTTCGTGGGCGTCTTGGGTGGCGAGACCGGCGCCACAGAACGGCAAAACGGGCACAAGCCGCCGGTGGCGGCCAAGGTGCCCTAGTGGTTCGTCGCATTGGTTTTGATGGGCGTAGCCTAGCCCCTTGTGGGCGTCGGAGCCCATCAAAACCAATGCGACGAACCACCAGGCTACGACGGTTTGCGAACACGACCTAGCCGGTGAGGAGGTGCGATGAGGCTGGGGGTTTTCGCCGCGACGCTGCAGGAGCTGCCGCTGCAGCAGGCACTCGACGTCATCCGCGACCTGGGCGCCGATGTGGTGGACCTCGCGACGGGCGGCTATGGCACCAAGGTGCACTGCGACCCGGCGGCGCTCCTGGCCAGAAGCGACGGCCCCGCCGTGCTGCGCCGCGCCGTGGAGGAACGGGGGCTGGCCATCGGCGCGCTGTGCTGCTACGGCAACCCCCTGCACCCCAACCGCGACGTGGCCCTGGCGCACCGCCGCGACCTGCGCGACACCATCGTGCTGGCCGGGCGCCTGGGCCTGCACAAGGTCGTCACCTTCTCGGGCTGCCCGGGCGATTCGGGCCAGGCCGCCATCCCCAACTGGGTCACCTACCCCTGGCCGCCGGAGCAGGTCAAGCTGCGCCAGTGGCAGTGGGAGCACGCCCTCCTGCCCTTCTGGGCCTCGCAGGCGCAGTTCGCCCTCGAGCACGGCGTGACGCAGCTCTGCCTGGAGATGCACGCGGTGAACGCGGTGTACAACCCCGAGACGCTCCTCGAGCTGCGCCGGCTGGTCGGCGATGTCATTGTCGCCTGCTTCAACCCCGGCCACCTCTTCTGGCAGGGCGTCGACCCAGTGCACGCCATCCGCGCCCTGGGCGCCGCCGTCGGCCACGTGCATATCACCGACACGCACGCCGACCCGCTCAACGCCCCGGCCCACGGCCTGCTCGACGCCAAGCCCTTCTACTATGAGCACGAGCGTTGCTGGAGCTGGCGCACCGTGGGCTATGGTCATGGCGAGGAGACATGGCGCGAGATGGTGGTAGCGCTGCGTCTGGCGGGCTACGACGATGCCATCGTGGTACAGCATGAAGATACGATGCTGATGCCCGCCGCAGGGCTGCGCCGTTCGCTGGAGATGCTGGGGCGTGCCGTGGTGCGGGCGCCGCTGGCCGTGCCCGAGCCCCCGCCGGTACAGGCAAGCTAACTGTAGAGCAAGTAGCGCTTGCGCCGCGCCTCAAAGCGCGCGACCTCCACCTCCCAGCTCTGCACGAGCGACTCGGCGGACAGGCCGGCCTCGAGGCCCTGGCGCAGGCGCGCCGTTCCCGCAAGACGGTCGAACAGGGGCGCCCGGCCATCCGCAGGGCCAGGCAGGAACTCGAAGCGCCGCGGCGCCTGAGTGCGGGCCGCGGCGATGAGGTGCAGCGTGGCGGCCACCGGGCGCAGGCTGCCACGCGCAGCGACCCGCAGACGCACGCCACCGCAGGGCTCGCCAGCATAGCGGCCAGCGCCGGGCACGAAGCGCAGCGGCTCACAGCGCACCCCCGGCAGCCTCTGCGCGTTCAGCACCTCGGCCAGACGGTCACCCTCGAGCCAGGGCGCGCCGGCCACCTCGAAGGGGAACGGGCTGCCGGCACCGGCTGAGAGGTTGGTGCCATCGAGCAGGCAAGTGCCGGGGTAGAGCAGGGCCGCAACCAGGCTGCGGAGGCCGGGCTCCAGAGGCACCCAGGGCAGGCCGGCATCGTCAAAGTACATCGCGCGCCGCCAGCCGCGCATGCCAATGACGGTCAACGTCGCACCCAGACCACACTCTTCGTTGAGGTAGCCAGCCATCTCGCCGAGGGTCAGGCCGTGGCGCATGGGAAGGCCGGCGCCGCCGGCACACGGCACAAAGCCCGGCTCGGCCACCGGCCCCTCGACGAGGGCGCCGCCGCTGGGGTTAGGGCGATCGAGCACGATCATCGGGCAGCCGGCGCCGGCCGCGGCCTGCAGCGCGCCAAAGAGCGCCTCTCCCACAGTAGAACAGCGCGCGCCGTTCTCCTGCAGGTCGACGACGAGCAGGTCCACGGCAGCGAGTTGGGCCGCGCACAGCGCGCCGGCTGTGTCGCCTTCCTGCAAGTCGATGAGCGCCGTCGCCTCGACCTCGGCCCCCAAGAGCGCATCTCGGGTACCGGTCAGGTCGGGCTGCACAGCGGCAGAATGCGTCAGCAGGCCCACGCGGCGGCCGCTCATGAGGTCGCGGCGCTCGCGGAGGAGCACCTGAAGCCCTGTCTTGATCATCGCCTGGCCGACTCCTTCGCCTTCAACTATCCTGTGCCCCATGCTAACACAGAATGCGGCTTCGGTCAACGTTGCGTATTTCGCTATCTCGCTGGCCATGCGGCGGCGCTGTGGCCAGACTCGTTTGTAGTGCGGGAGAAAGGGTTGGGGAGCCGGCCCCAGCGGTGCACCGCTGGGGCCGGCTCCCCAACCCTTTCTCCCGCACTACGAGCCGTCGCCTGCTCTGGCGGCATCAGTACACCGGCTCTGCCTGATGGCTGTAGAGGCATTGACTTGCACCCTCTGCGGTGTTAGAATCACGATAGGCGGCACAGTTGAGCGCCACGGAGGGGGCCGATGGACAATCCCTGCGGCATCTCGACCGACGTGGACCTCCTACGCGAGTTCGAGCGTGGCCTCGATCCGCGGCGGCCCGAGCGCAGCAGAATCCCCGCGCGCATCCTGGGCTACGGCGAGATCAGCACCGTCTTCGAGGTCCAGGCCGAAGGCATGCGCGGCCTGGCCTGCAAGCGCCTGCCCATCTTTCGAGATGGCGCAGAGGTGGCGCGCTACGAGGCCGTCTACGCCGAGTACATCCGCCTGCTCACGGAAGGAATCGGCCTGACGCTGCCCCCCCACGGTCACTGTGCCTTCCTCGACGATGCGGGCCGCCCCGTGTTCTACATCGTCCAGCAGCAACTGCCCTACGACTCGATCGGCAACCGGGCCATCCACCTGCTGCCGCGCAGCGAGGCGCTGTCTCTGATGCGGCGCATCCTTGGCGAGTTGCGTCGGGTGTGGGCCTTCAACCGCCGGCAGGAGCACCTACAGGTCGCCATCGACGGGCAAATCTCCAACTGGTCGATCGCCGGCCCCGCTGCGCTTCTCTACGTCGATACCAGCACCCCTCTCTACCGCGTCGCCGGCGTCGAACAGCTCGACACCGAGCTCTTCCTGCGCAGCGCTCCCTCCTTCATGGCGTGGCTGCTGCGCTGGCTCTTCCTCAAGGATGTGGTGGATCGCTACTACGAGCCACACCGAGTCGTTGTCGACCTGATCGCCAACCTCTACAAGGAGCAGCGCGCCGATCTCATCCCCGATGTCATCGCAGCAGCCAACAACTTCCTGGCGGGCGAGGCGGCCGAGCTGGCCGTGGCACCGATTGCGGAGCGCGAGGTGCGCGACTATTACCGTGAGGACGCCACCATCTGGCGGCTCTACCTCGCCATGCGCAAGGTCGACCGCTTCATCCGCGCCCGGCTTCTGCGAGGCCGCTACCCCTACATCCTGCCGGATGAAGTGAAGCGATAGTGACGAGCTGAGAGGGTAACTCACCACAGAGGGCGCTGAGGCTTGTTCAGATACCCTCTGCCTCCTCTGTGGTGTATCCACGTGTGTTTCCCACGCAAGGAGGTAGGTATGTCGCTCATCGGCCAGGGTCCCAAAGCAGAGACCATTGCCCGCTTTGCCCGCCACATTTCGAGCGGCAAGGCCGAGTTCTTTGCCCAGGCAGGCATCGACCTGGTCTTTGGGCGGCGCGAGGGCGTCTACATATGGGATGTGGACGGCCGGCGCCGGCTGATCGACTGCCACTGCAACGGGGGCGTGTTCAACCTGGGCCACCACAACCCGCGCGTCATCGCCGCACTCAAACGCGCGCTCGACGAGCTCGACATCGGCAACCACCACTTTATCAGCGAGCACCGGGCACTCCTGGGTGAGCGCCTGGCCGGACTCTCGCCGGGCGACCTCAACCGCGTGATCCTGGGCGTGGGCGGCGGCGAGGCCATCGACGTGGCGCTCAAACTGGCGCGGGCGCACACGCGCCGGCCGGGGATCATCTCAGCATGCGGCGGCTACCACGGCCACACCGGACTGGCGCTGGCGGCAGGCGAGGTCTGCTACCGTGAGCCTTTCGGCCCGCTAGCGCCGGGCTTTGTGCAGGTGCCGTTCGGCGAGTTGGAGGCGCTCGAGGCGGCCATGCACGACGATACCGCCGCGGTCATCCTCGAGACCATCCCGGCGACCCTGGGCATCGCCATCCCACCAGAGGGCTATTTTGCCGGCGTGCGCGCCCTGTGCGACCGTCACGGCGCCGTGATGATCGCCGACGAGGTACAGACCGGGCTGGGCCGCTGCGGCGCGGTATGGGGCATCGACACCTACGGCGTCATCCCCGACATCATCGTCAGCGGCAAGGGTCTCTCGGGCGGCATCTATCCCATGTCGGCCACCATCTACCGCGAGCACCTCGACCCCTTCATGCGCGCCAACCCCTTCATCCACATCTCGACCTTTGGCGGGGCCGAGGTAGGCTGCTACGCGGCGCTGGAGATGCTGAGCATCCTGGCCGAGCCCGGCTTCCTGCCCCATGTGCAAGGGATGGCGGAACGCTTCGCCGCCGGCTTGGCCCGGCTGAAGGCGCAGCACCCTGAGCTGCTCGTGGAGGTGCGGCAGCGCGGGCTGATGATGGGGCTCAAGATGGCCAGCCCCGCCTGCGGGCCACTGCTGACCCTGGCCGGCCTGCAGTGCGGTGTGCTGACCATTTACGCCAACCACGACCAGTCGGTGAGCCAACTCCTGCCACCGCTCACCATCGAGTCCGACGAAGTGGCGCAGGTGCTCGACGCCCTCGATCAGATGCTCGCCTGGGTGGAGCGGGCGATGCCTTCGTAGTGGTACCCCGCCCGCGGCACGAGCTTGAGGGAGCGCCCTTCCTGTGCTATAGTAAGGGCCTATCCGAGCAGCCGCGTAGCCTACGGCCTCGTGCCCGTTTCGCGTCTCCGCGGCACCGGATTCGCCGCCAACAACGCCCACAAGGGGCTAGACTACGGGTCTGCAAACACACCCTAGATCATCGGTCAAGTACTCGTATAGACGACGTAGCCTAGCCCCAATACAGTTCAAATAATGGTACTTACGCGGTCGACCTGCCTCCAGCAAAGCCCCCCCACCCCTAGCCCCGCCCCCGGCGCGGGGGCGGGGAAACTGGAGGTT
>ERZ795049.95-NODE-95-length-129957-cov-14.468761_pt1 | contig 129957 bp, 95 predicted proteins | sample MGYA00375133_ERZ795049 | MGnify/ENA primary metagenome ERZ795049 (study PRJEB30178, sample SAMN05720147) | activated sludge metagenome | isolation source: anaerobic digester from wastewater treatment plant | place: Japan | collected 2015-04-20 ...
TTTATCGGCTTTTCCCTTAAGCTGTTCTGTTTTCACCAATTGGCGAATTTCTTTTTTTGTTTTTCTGTCCATAATAAATGATTAAAAAATGTTGTTTTTTTTTAAATTTTTATAATAAGATGAAATAGATTGTTGTTCCTAAATGCAAAACTACATAAAAAAACAATTTAAAAACAACAAAAAATAATAAAATTAGAGCAATTTTTATTTTAGCATAGAAAGGGCAGGGAAGAAAGTAATAAACTACTCATAGGAAAACTTAAAGTTCCTCATTTAGTGAACAGTTTCTTACTTTGCTGCTTTTTGTAAACGCTTATCTATAACAGTATAATTATCTAACCATTGACTCGCATCAAAATCTTTTTTGGTAAATTGAAATTTATTTTCATCTTCCAACGAAATTAAAGCGGCAGCATATACATCCGCTATATTATTTTTATTTGGTAAAAAACAATTTAGTTCGGATAGTGCAAAATCATTGGCACGAAATTTATAGGAATAGTTACCGCCTCGATAAAGTATCCATTGTTTTCTAGGATAATTTATTACTATAAATTCGGCATTGGAAAAAAATGAAACCTTTGTTTTTTTTCTGATATCGAAATTCAAATAAAACGGCAAAGTGTAAAAATAAGCAAATGGATTTTCTTTCATCAGTGCTAACCCTTTTTCCAAAATACTATCTTCATTAATAATTATTTCTTTTGTTTTATGAAAGATAGTATACAACAAATAACCGTCTGAAACATATTGTATGGAATCTTGTTTTTTTAATAAGTTAAATTTCGGGTGTTGACAGCTTCTGTTGTCAAACAATAAAACACACTCGTTTTCTGTATCTCTACCTTGATAGACTGCTTTTTCAGTATACATAACTTTGGCGGAACTCCGAAGACCGGATCTCAATATTAAAAAAGGAACAAATTCTTTGTATTTTGTTTCCGAAGAAATAGGAAAAACAAGCTCGTTGGTATTTTGAGCAAAGATATTAGTCGTTAAAGCGATAAGAATAACTGAAATTATTTTTTTCATACGCAAGTATATTTAATGGTTAATTTGTTAATAATCATTTAACTTTAAAATTATATATTCTATTTCAAAAACATAACCTGCACTACTTAAAAAAATGTACGTAAGAATAGCATTTTCGGTAGTTTTTTATGCGATAAAATGTCATGTTATTATCTAAATGCAAAGCTACATAAAAAAACAATTTAAAAACAACAAAAAATAATAAAATTAGAGCAATTTTTATTTTAGCATAGAAAGGGCAGGGAAAAAAGTAATAAATTACTTATAGAGAGACTTGCAGTTACCCATGAGTAAAAATGTAATAATTTAATGTAATAATTTATTGTATCGAGAGGCTTAAATCGGATGTTAAAGGTTTAATATTATTTTAAAACTTGTATTGATTGAATGATTTCGTATAAAAAAATGGTGTATTTTTGCGTAAATAAAAATAAAAAATATCATCAATGGTAATAATAGGTATAACAGGAACAATAGGTGCCGGAAAAGGGACAATTGTTGACTATCTGACAACCTATAAAAACTTCAAGCATTACTCTGTTCGTGCTTATTTGTTAGAAGAAATTAAGAAACGACAACTTCCTCCTAATAGGGATAGTATGGTTTTGGTAGCTAATAGTTTACGTCAGCAGCAGGGTGCTTCGTTTATCATTGATGAGTTAATGAAAAAAGCGTTAGCTGACAATAAAAACAGCGTGATTGAAAGTATTAGGGCGGAAGGCGAAATAATATCGTTGAGAAAACAAGATAATTTTTATCTGCTTGCTATTGATGCCCTTCCTGAAATAAGGTATCAGCGTATACGATTGCGTTCATCGGAAACAGATAATATAGACTATCCGACATTTATTCAAAATGAAGAACGAGAACGGCATTCTAATGATTTGGACAAACAGAATTTAAGCAGATGTATCGAATTGGCTGATTATTTTATGACAAACAATACGACTAAAAAAGATTTATACAATCAGTTGGAAATTATTTTAAAAAAAATATCATTATAAAATGACTGAAAACAAGTATGTAAGACCCTCTTGGGATGAGTATTTTATGGAAATAACAAAAACTGTTTCACAGCGTGCTACTTGTGATAGAGGAAGAAGCGGCTGTGTAATAGTAAAAGATAGGCAAATATTGGTTACGGGCTATGTGGGTTCGCCGGTCGGAATGCCGCATTGTGATGAAGTGGGACATCAATTAAAGCAAATGGTACACGAAGATGGAACGGTAACAACTCATTGTACTCGAACAGTTCATGCTGAACAAAATGCAATTTGTCAAGCAGCTAAATTGGGAATTTCACTTAAAGATGCTACTTTGTACTGCCGAATGACACCTTGTAGAACCTGTGCGATGATGATTATTAATTGCGGCATTAAACGTGTCGTATGCGAAAAAAAATACCATGCAGGCAAAGAATCGGAAGAAATGTTCCGAACTTGTAATGTCGCTTTAGAATTTGTCTCGGAAGATACTCTACAATATGAAAAACAATAATAATTAAATAACAATGAAATTAAAAAATAATAATAAAGTTTTATCTACAATTTTACGTATTTTGATTGCTTGTGTATTTATTGCATCTGCTATATTGAAATACATTGATATAGAAGTTTTTGATATTTACATATACGAACATAACTTATTTAACTTTGCCGTTTCATCAACTTTGACACGCTTGTTGATTGCAGCCGAATTTGTATTGGGAATTTTACTCCTAACCAATACTTTGATTCGATTTACTTATATTGTTACCTATATTTTTCTGATATTTTTCACTATCTATTTGCTGTTACAACCCTATTTATTTGACGTGCAATTGGATAATTGTTGCTGCTTTGGAAATGCAATAGTACTCAATCATACACAATCAATAATAAAAAATATTGTGTTAATGCTGTTGTTATGGGGTGTAAATATTAAGTTTTACAAGCGTCGTAAATACGAACTTCCTGTATTTATTGTCCTTAGTGTTGTTAGTGTTGCCGCATTCATGCTCTTAAACTCACCGGATTATTTATACAAAAAAATCTATCATTCAGATATACGTATCAATGAGGAAGTTTATCAAAATTCACTCAAAGAAATAAATAAAGGTAGCTGTTTTCAGATAGGTAATCAGCTTGTATGTATGTATTCGCATAGTTGTCGGTATTGTAAAAAATCGGCTGTGAAAATCAATGCTATTATGAAGAAAAATAATATAAAACACGAGCAAGTGAAATGTATTTTTTGGGATAGTACGGATAGCACGGATATTCTTAATTTCTTTTCCGAAAATGAAATTGAAGTATTGGAATATATGCAAATTCCTTCTCTTGAATTTTTGCAAATTACCCATGGAATTATGCCTTTGATTTTGTTTTCGGAAAATGGAAAGATAGTAAAATCAGTTAATTACGCTGAATTAACGGAAAAAGATATTGTGAGTTTTTTGAAAGTAGAATAAAAAAAAGAGAGACATACTAGCCTCTCTTTTTAAATGTAAAATCTTATAGTTATTCTTCTTTTTTACTTTCGCCGGCTTCTTCTGTTGCTTCTCCTGTAGCTTCGCCTTCTTCTTCGCCTTCGCCTTCTTCTTCTATATCTTCAACAGTGCGTGCTGTTTGTATAGCAAGCAATACTTTTTGAGAATCTTCAATAATTTCGAGATTGTCAAATTGCAAGTCTTCTACTTTAATACTATCATTAATATATAAATTACTGATATCTAAAGATATATTTTCAGGAATATTTTCTAATAGTCCTTTTACTTTAATTTTTCTAAATTTTTTCGATAATCTACCACCTTGCAATACACCCGGAGAAGTTCCGTGTACTAAAAGAGGAATTTCTATTGTAAAAGGTTTATCGTCTGTTATTTCTAAAAAATCAACATGAAGCAATTTTCCTGTTACGGGATGGAATTGCAGTTCTTGTATAATGGCTTTATGTGTTGCTTCGCCGGTATTTAATTCAACATACCTTACTTCGGGTGAATAAATAAGTTTATTCATGGCTTTTTCCTCCACTAAAAGGTGTTTTTGTTGGCTTTGTCCATAAATAACAGAAGGTATTATCCCTTGTTTTCTTTGTGCTTTTGCATCTTTTTTCCCTACGTTCTCTCTTAAAGAACCGCTAATAGATACTGATTTCATTTCTTATAAGTTTAAAAATAAATAAATTAGTTTAATTTTAAAAAGTGTGCAAAGATATAATTTTTTTCAATTCCAAAATCGAAAAATAGAGTTATTTTTGTGTTTCCTTTATTGTTTGCTCAATAAAATCTAAAAAATCATCTTTTCCTTTTCCTGTTAATGCAGAAGTTATAAAATAGGGGGGAAGTGATTCCCACGTCATTGCAATGGTTTCGAGAAATGTTTGTACGTTTTTTGTTATTTTTGTTTGGCTTTGTTTGTCCGATTTCGTAAAAATAAGCAAAAAGGGTATTTGGTTTTCTCCTAACATTTCAATGAACGAAAGATCAATTTTTTGCGGTAATAGTCTTGCATCAATCAGTACGCATAAATAGTATAAATTTCTGCGATAGTTGATGTAATCTAAAATCATCTTTTCAAAACTGATGCGTAATGCTTTCGATATACGAGCGTAACCATAACCGGGTAAGTCAACTAAATACCATTCATTATTAATGATAAAATGATTAATGACTTTTGTTTTTCCGGGTTTAGAGGATGTTTTAGCCAACTTTTGTTGATTGGTCAGCATGTTGATAAAAGAGGATTTACCTACATTAGAACGTCCGATAAAAGCAAATTCGGGTAAATGAGTGTCGGGACACGATTTCCAATTAGGACTGCTTTTTACGAAAGATGAGGTTTTTATAATCATTGAAACTTTTTATTGTTTTAGGATTTATATGCCGCTCTTTTTTATCTTCGTATATATCGTCAATCTTGACCAAAATAACGGTTTCTTCTGTTTCTCCAAAATCTTCGTTATCAGAGGTGCCAAAGCATTGCATTGTAGAGGCTACTCTCATATAGATATTTATTAGAGGTGGAATTTTACATTCTAACTTAGTGATTTCCTGTACGAGAGATTTATAATCATCTTTAAAGTTATCGTTGGGTAGTAAAGAAGCCAATTTACTTTCATCATGATAATAGGGAAGAGGCTTGTAAGCTTTCATCAATTTTTCGCCTTTGGAAAAATGCTTATTTAAGAAAAATAAAATTATATCTCTTGCTAATTTATTGTAATTCTTATACATTGTCATTTTTCCATAAATGTATTTTGTCTCAGGATTACTATAAATAAGCATACCTAATCCGTCCCAAACATTGTCTAATGCGAAAAGTCCTTTGCGTGAGTTGGCTGCTTGGTATTGAGGTTGTACAAAAGAGCGACCTAATTCAATCGAATAAGGTAAATAGTTTTTTACAAAATCATCTGAAAATTGAAATAATTTAGCTGTTGGGCTATGTATGCCGCTATTGTCTATTTTTATATCTTTTCCAAAAATATAGCGATAACTACTGAGGATTTCTCTTTCGCTTGGATCCCAGACAATTAATTGCTGGAAAGGAGGATTAGTAGTGTCATACTCGTCTAAGTCGATAGGTTTTCCTGTTCCTCCGCCGGCATCTCTAAAAGCAATTTCTCGCAATCTTCCTAGCTCTACCAAAGTATTAGGGGCATTGTAATAGTTGATAGAATAGATTAAATTACCTCCATAATTAGTTTGGCAAATTAACTTATCTTCAGTGAGTTCTGCCTTTATTAAACGTCTTAATACTCTTTTTGCAATCTTTTCCACTTTGTATATAAAATATTTTTACAATAATATAAAAAAAACTAATACAAATTGTTTTTTAATTGATAAACTTTCTTTTTTATTTCGTTAGCATGTTCGAAGTCCGTTTTTTCATTTGTAAAAGTTTGATAGGGAATAGGTTCTCCGATAATGATTTTGAATTTTTTATTTTTATGTTTAAAAAGCTCATCAGGAAGATACAGCATTTCAATGTTGGCTTTTAACCCTAATTTCTTTCTGATATTGGCTAAGTTATAAAAGAATCTCGAATTTTTTCCTTCAAAATAAATGGGCAACACATCTCTTTTGTACTCTTTTGCTTTAGAAACAAATGTTTTTTTCCATTCCAAGTCTACGATTTTTCCTTTTATTTTACGAGAACATATACCTGCCGGGAAAAATACTATCATATTATCTTCCTGAAAGGCTTTGTTCAAATCTCTGGCTAATTGAGTTGAATTTTTCCCGGTTTTATTGATAGGAACAGCCAAATCTACAAGATTGGGAATGTTCAGCAATAAGTCGTTAAGAGTAACTTTTACTTTTTCTTTGTATTTTGAAAACACATCGATTAAAATTAATCCGTCAAAACCGCCTAAAGGATGATTGGATACAATAATGTGATTGCCGCCTTTTGGAATATTTTCTTCATTTTCAATAGTGTAGGATACATTGAAATCCGTAATTATTTTATTGGCAAAATCTACTCCATTAATGCCTTTAACATCATTTAAAATAACATTGATTTCTTCTTCGTGTAATATCCGACGAAGGTAGCGAATAATAAATTTAGGAAGAAACCGATGTAGAGTTTTATTCTTATTGTAAATAATTTGATCTACATTAAGTTGTATTGTTTGATTTTCACTCATAAAGAAAATTTATAATTGATTTCATCAAATAGTTCTACTATATCTTTAACATTTATGAGGCTTAAAAGTTTAATTCGATATGTTTTAAAATCATTAATTCCTTTAAAATAACCTTTATAATGTTTTCTCATTTCTAGAACTCCCGTATATTCGCCTTTGTATTCAACAGACAATAAGAAATGTTTTTTACACACTTCAATGCGTTCGCTGATAGTAGGTTCATAACTAATAGTATCATTGTCTAATAATGCTCTGCATTGCTTGAAAATCCATGGATTTCCCATAGCTGCTCTTCCTATCATAATGCCATTAATACGGTGTTTTTCTTTCATTGCTAAGGCTTGTTCCGCCGATACAATATCGCCATTACCAATAATAGGAATTGTTATTCTATGATTGGCTTTAACAGCACCTATTAACGACCAATCGGCTTCGCCTTTAAACATTTGTGTTTTTGTTCTTCCGTGTATAGTGATGGCTTGAACGCCTACATCTTGAAGTTTTTCGCTTAATTCTACAATACATTTACTGTTGTCGTCGTAGCCAAGGCGTGTTTTTACCGTTACCGGTAGTTTTACTGATTTCACAATATCTTCTGTGATTTCTAATAATAATGGTATGTTTTTCAGCATTCCCGAACCTGAGCCTTTTCCTGCAACTCTTTTAGCCGGGCAGCCCCAATTAATATCAATAAAATCAGGTTGATATGTTTCAATGATAATGGCTGCTTCTCGCATTGTTTCTTTATTGTTTCCAAACAGCTGAATTCCGAAAGGACGTTCATCGGGCAAAAAGAACATTTTTCGTTTTGTTTTTTCAATATTACGAATCAATGCATCTGATGCCACAAATTCGCTTATGGTAATTTCGGCTCCTAATTCTTTACAGATAGTTCGAAATGAAAAATCCGTAATATCGTCCATAGGAGCTAATAATAATTTTGTGCCTCCCGAAAAAATATTATCTAAATTATTCATATTTAACTAATTTGATAATAGTTCTTAGTCGTATTGAAAAGAAAATGCAACTGCTGTTTTAAACAGTAATGTTCTTCTTTTTCTAATAAAGGATCATTGCGTAATATATTATGAGCCAAATCACGAGTAAAAACAATTAGTTTTTCATCTTTTATAATGTCTAATAGCTTAAAATTAATAATGCCGCTTTGTTTTGTTCCCGCTAAATCACCGGGACCTCTTAATTTTAAATCGAAATTGGCTATTTCAAAACCGTCGTTTGTTTCCAACATGGCTTGTATACGTTTTTTGCTGTCATTACTTAATTGATTTCCTGTTAATAAAATACAATACGATTGATTAGCACCTCGACCCACTCTTCCTCTTAATTGATGGAGTTGTGCTAAGCCAAATCGTTCAGCATTTTCGATGAGCATAACGGTGGCATTAGGAATATCCACACCCACTTCTATAACAGTAGTAGCTAATAGTATATGTGTTTTTCCTTCTATAAATCCTTGCATGGCAGCATCTTTTTCGGCAATTGTCATTTTTCCATGAATAATATCTACTGTATAATAGGGTAGGGGAAAGTTGTTTTTAAATGCTTCGTATCCTTCCATTAAATTTTTTAAATCAAGCGTTTCCGATTCTTCAATAAGAGGATATACAACAAATATTTGCCTGCCTATATGTATTTGTTTTTTTAGAAAATCAACAAGTTGCTTGCGATTGTTTTGGCTGTAGTGGTAAGTGATGATAGCTTTACGTCCTTGGGGCAATTCGTCGATAACGGAAACATCTAAATCGCCATATACGGTCATTGCGAGCGTTCTGGGAATAGGGGTGGCTGTCATAACTAATACATGCGGAGGATGTTCGTTTTTTTTCCATAACTTTGCTCTCTGTTCTACTCCAAAACGATGTTGCTCGTCGATAATAATTAAACCTAACTTATTAAAAACGACAGTGTTTTCTATAAGTGTATGCGTACCTATTAATAGAGATGTTTTCCCGTTTTTAGTGTCTTCTAACAGTTGTTTTCTTTTTGATGCTTTGGTGCTTCCGGTTAAGAGTTCGATTTGTAAATCCATATTATTGAGGAATTTACTGATGCTGTTAAAATGCTGTATTGCCAATATTTCGGTTGGTGCCATTAAGCAACATTGATAGCCATTATCAATAGCAATCAGCATAACAAGCAAAGAGGTAATGGTTTTACCGCTTCCCACATCTCCTTGTAACAAACGATTCATTTGCTTTCCGGAAATAAAATCGGAACGAATTTCTTTGATTACTTTTTTTTGTGCATTGGTTAACTCAAAAGGTAAGTAGTTGTGATAAAAATTATTAAAGTGAGTTCCTACTTTTGGTAATAAAAATCCTTTGCTTTTCGTTGAGCGAATTAATTTATTTTGAATAAGATGAAGTTGAGTGAAAAAGATTTCTTCAAATTTCAAACGTTGTTGTGCTAATTTTAACAACTTTTGACTTTGCGGAAAATGAATGTTAAAAATAGCATTTTTTCTATCCATGAGTTTTAGTTTTTCTATGAGATAGGAGGGGAGGTTTTCTTCAATTGCTTGATGGTATGAAACCAATAATTGATAGAGTATTTTACTTATTCCTTTGCTATCTAAGCCACAGCGTTTCATAGCTTCCGATGTATTGTAAAAAGGCTGAAAGGGTATGGGGATTGTTTGTGTTTCTTCTTGTTGTTCGGCATCGGTAATTTCAGGATGCATCATATTGAATGCTTTAGCAAATATAGTCGGTTTGCCAAATACAATATACTCTTTTTGTTTGGTGATTTTTTTTTCTATATAATTTATTCCATTGAACCAAACCAAATCTATGTATCCTGTACTATCCTGTAACGTAACAATCAATCTTTTGGCTCTATTTTCTCCTATTGTTTGAATATCAACTACAGTTCCTTTAATCTGTACGTAGGAATTAATATTGTTTTGTAATTCGTTTATTTTGTAAAATTTTGATTTATCAATATATTTATAAGGAAAATAATGAAGAATATCATAAAAGGTATAGATAGCAGCTTCTTTGTTTAATATTTCAGAGCGTTTACTGCCTACTCCTTTAAGATAAGTGATTTTAGTATTAAAAAATGGATTCATTTTTTTCTTCATTATAAAAAAAGGCTACTTAAAAAGCAGCCTCTTTTATTTTATTGATATTGTTTTTAGTATTCCCACATATCATGTTCAAAAGTAAAAATTTTATTTTTAATTTTTTCGGCTTCTAATATTTGATCCAACCCGTTTAAAATATAATGGAATATTTCTCGGTTGTCGTGTACGTTTTCTTCTGCTCTTATAAAGCTGGAAAAGCGTCTTTGTATAAAAATATCATCATAGGTTCTGCGGTTAGCATTATTGTGAGGATTAAACACTTCATTTACTGCCATAACCGGTCTGAATTCGGGATAATAGAACCAACCGATAGGAGCTAATTTTTTGCCTCCTAATTCAGCTAAGTTTTCTTCCTCTGCCGGAGCTTCTTCTTCTTCAGGATATTCTTCTTCCATAGTATCTTCGGCATATTCATCCGTATATTCATCGGTAAATCCTTCGTCTTCTGCAGGCGCATCCATTGCAGGTGCGTTATCTTCTTCATCATCCTCAAATAAAACAGCGCCTTTTTGTAATACAGGACATATTCCCATAATACGTACATCCAACATTGACCTTTGGTTATCTACATAATACAATTCCTTGATATCGTATTGCATAACATCTTTAGGATCTGCAAATTGCATAATAGTAGTATCTCCTATAGAAATAGGTTCTCCTGTAAAATCGTCAAATACTTGTTCGCCTGTTTCAGGGTCTGTTAACCATAATAATATGGTAATAGGTTCAATACTAAGTTTACTTCTAAATTCTTCGTTAGATAAAGGAATGTCAAAATATTCGGTAGTATAAATACGAACAGGCATAGGGTTGTTTTCATTTGAATCGACAACATCCCAAATAATTTGAGCAAAACTTTTCCAGTTTCCTTTCGGTTCTGTGGGAAAATAGAGAGGTAAATTCATTTTCTCGCGTAAATCGATTACTCTCCAAAAAAGGGAAGAATAATGAATATATGTTTCGTCTAAAGATTGTAAAGGAACCGGCGTATTGTCTCTCAACAATTTCTTTTCGTAAGGTCTATCTATAGGATTACGTATAGCTTTTGGGGCATCAAATGCTCCTTGTTGTTGTTTATTTTCGCTATCAATAGTTTGTGCATGTATTGTTGCCATGCAACTTACTATTATTATTGTTATGACTAATCGTAAATGTTTCATTCCTACAAGTTTTTAAATTATGAATATAATGATTATTAATTATCTTATACGAACAGTAATGTTTTCTAGGTTTTTCACACCGGCAATACTTTGAGCTCTAATTTCTGTAAACTCAAAAGTAGTTCCTGAGCCGGAAGCACGTATTGTATTTTTTAAACTTTCACTAAATTGCGCTCCTGCATTCGTTGCGCTGGAAACTTCACGTCCGTTTTTTACAACAGTAACTTTATAAGAAGTGATTCTCCAAGCCAACTCAAAGTCAAAGTTTTCCATTTTAGCCGTTAAAAAAGGATTGGCTGTTAAGAGATTTTTGGCTATTTTTCCTGAGCCAATATTTGAGCCTATATAAGCAACCGGATTAGGCACTCCTTTTACTCTAAATTCTTGACTTCCCATATTTTGGGTTTTTCCGGTTCCCAAATCTGCCGCTACTGAAATCGTTATTCTTTTACCAATCAAATTTTTATCGGGCGTAACTTCGTATTTACCTCCACCCAATTGACGAGGAGATAATCCGCCCCATGATATACGCATTCTTTCAGGTGCTACCGGTGCAGCTATACCTATGGGATTAGGAATACCGGCATAAAGCACATTCATTTTTTCAGCAGCTATTGCTGCAGAAGGACGGGTTACGGTGTAAGCATCTTTAAAAGGATAAAATTTATCTCCTTCAGCTGTTTTCAATTTAATAACACCGGCATAACGTTGATCACCAATACCACCGGTGGGTATTTTTAAACGTACCATTCCGTTTTCACCTTCTACTAAAGTTAATTTGCTGGTATCGGATAAATTAACCGTATCTCTACTGGGTCCCCAATAAATAGAGGGGTTTTGACGTGAGTCGACAGCAGCTACAATAATATCAGCCTCGTAGCTATCGCCTGAGAAAACAATACGACTATTAGGAATAACTCTGGCACTGACATTATCGAATTTAAAACTACCGGATTCAATGTCGGAATAAAGGAAGCTAACGGTAGCATACTCAGTGTTTCTCACTTCACCGATTATTTTATTGAGAATGGTATAACAAGCTGCAGCCACAATATGATCAAAATTATGTTGTTCCCATGTTTCCGGTTCTCCTGATGTATTTCTATAATCTCCGTCGGTTACTAAAGCTTCCTTGATAATGGTATTGTATTTTTGACTATTTACTATAGAAATCAAATTCTTTTTATAAGCATTAATTTTATTCTTTAATTCTATTGCTTTTCCACTTCCGGTTTGTCCTATAAAATATTGAGTAGGTTTATCGTAGTTGTCTCTGGCATCCATATCTTTCAGACTCTTTCCTTTAACTTCCTCTTCTTTCAAACCGTCAACTGCCATAAACATTTCTTTTTTAATTTGCTCGATATAAGCTACCATTTCATCGGACTCTTTTTTTACTTTTAATGCTTTTTTGTAGAAAGGTTCTACTTTATCTTTTTCGTTTTCTAAAGCTTTTTCAAATAAGATATAGCTTTGCTCGACTTTACTTGTGAAATTGGCATTTGTCTGTTCCATTGTATCATTCACAATAATAAAAGCATCTAATATATCTTTAGATACATTTAGCGCAAGCATCGCTGTTAGCACTAAATACATCATTCCAATCATTTTCTGCCGGGGAGTTTCCGGACAATTTTTTGCTCCCATACTATAGTATAATTTTTATTATTATCTAAATTGTTATTATTAATTATTACATCGGTCTGCTGCTCATAGCGGCTAACATATTTCCATAAATGTCGTTTAATTTACTTACATTTTTGGATAGCATATCTACTTGCTCTTTATAGCTTAGTATGTTATTGCTGGATTCATTTAAGTTAGTTGCTAATTCTTTAAGATGTTCATCTAAAGTTTTAGAAATATTCAACGTTTCGTTGGTGCTTTGCAACTGAAGTTCGTAAGCTGCATTGATAGCCGAAAGATTTTTCGACAATCTTGAAACTTCTTCGTTATAGTTTGAGCTAGACGTCATGCTACGAATAGTGTCTTCATAAACATTCGCTAATGACCCTACGGCATTAGAAGCTTTTTCTACATTGGTAAAATAATTTTGAGATTTGTTGAGTGACGATTCTAAAGAGTCAGCCGTTTTTTCATAAGCAACTCCTAAGTTTCTAACCGATTCGGATGCTTTAGATACATTGGTAATGTAGCCGTCGGTAGCATTCACAGCATCGGACATTCCGGATAATTGTTTTGCATTTTCTCCTAAATTTTTCATCCCTGCGGCTAAACTATCCAAGAGTTCCGGTCCGATTTTAGCTTCCAACAATGCTTGGTCTAATTGTTGAGATATTGTTCCGGTTTTCTCTTTCTCTTTTTTCTTTTTAGGACGATCATCATCAAGTCCCATTGCCAATTCGGGATAAACTAAAGCCCAATTATACTCAACGTGTAACGGTTCAAAAGCCGACATAAAGAATATAAGCGACTCAACTCCCATTCCTAAGGTCAACATTACTCCTGCACCCGGAAAGTGCATAATTTTAAATAATGCTCCCGCGATTACCACTGCTGCACCCCATCCATACAGCTTTGCCATAAAGTCTTTGTAAGGTTTACTTCTTACTAATTCATACAATCCCATAGATTAATTTTTTAATTGTTATTATTTTTTATTTATTAATTATTAAATGATTAAATTTTTTCTTCATTATTATTTAGTAAACGTTAGATGAAGTAGCTAAATTATCTCCATAATTACGTCCTAAGTAGGCTTGAACGCATCTAAATCCGATGTAGGACTTGCCTGTATCTTGATATGCATAGGTTCTGCTTGCGTTGTTTAAATAATAGCTAATATCTTTCCATGAACCACCGCGTACTACTTTTCTTTTTAAGACAGGTGGGTCATTGTCTTTTGCAAAATAAGTGTATTGCATATTAAGGTCATGAGCGAAATTATGTGCTGATTCATTGTAGGCATCTTCACACCATTCCGATACATTACCTGCCATATCGTATAATCCCCAATCGTTTGCATGATAGTGAGCAACAATTACTGTGTATACGCTACCGTCGGCACTGTAGTTTCCTCTAAGCGGCTTAAAGTTAGCTAAATAACATCCATTTAAATTTTGAGTATAAGGACCTCCCCAAGGATAAGGACTTCCCAATAAATATCCTCTGGCAGCATATTCCCATTCCGATTCGTTGGGTAAACGAAATTCATTTTCATATGCCCATTTTTGGGTGATAAGGTAGGTATTTCTAATGTGTGAACGCCATGCACAAAAAGCTCTTGCTTGTTTCCAGCTAACACCCACTACAGGATAGTGGTCGTAAGTCGGATGCCAAAAATAGCTATTGGTTTGAGGTTCGTTATAAGAATGAACAAAATCATGTATCCAGCACAAGGTGTCGGGATAAACATTAACAGTTTCGTGTCTTAAAAAAGGTTTTGAACCTTGATTATAAGCGGTAGGTCTATTAGAGAACATTCCCATGTCTTTTGTTTGAGGGTCAACATTGTCAAATTCTTTAAAAGCCGCACCTTGTACATCATCGTCTTTAAATGCTCTTTTGTCGTACCACCAATATTCAAAAACTATTTTTTTGATATCCATATCTTTCATTTTGTAGTGGTAATATCTTTCATTTCCGGCACTAAGGTCTAAAATCAAATAGGAGAGGGCAGCACGGTATTCTTCGTCTTGAGAATCCCAATCTATTTTGGTGTCCCAATTAATGAGTTTTGGTTCAATAATTTCTCCTTCTTCGTGTTCCTCAGTGGCTTGTTTTCTCGTATACTTTAAATAATGTTCATTTTCTTCCTCGTCTAAGGTCTCGCCAAGTTGAACATGGATAATAGAGTCGATAACCCATTCAACAAACTGACGGTATTCGTTATTGGTTATTTCCGTTTCGTCCATCCAAAATGCTTTAACGGTAACGTTTTTAGCACTATACGTCATAGAATAGGTTGGGTCTTGATCACCGATTCCCATTAGATAGTGTCCTTCAGGAACGAATCTCATCCCAAAAGGTTCTACTTCTTTATATTCCATTCTATCTTGAGCTCCAATAAGTTGACCATCGCCAGTATTACGACATCCCGTTAATACTATGGCTACAAAAACTGTTAATGTTAAGATTAATTTCTTCATACTCTTATGTATTTATATGTAAGTAACTAATATTTTCTTAATTTTATTATATCTTATTTCAATATATTTTAATATTCTGTCGGTTTATTTCCTAATAATCGAGTGTTTTTATATCCGTAAACTGATACCGGAGGAATTATGGTAAAGCAATATTTTATCATTATTTCCGGTCCTCCAAAACTTCTTTTATGATTATATCCTAATTTAGAAGTGGTTATGTCATATGAAACTCCAAACTCCAATCCTCTGGCAGCAGTAGACGAATTAATAAAAGGTCTTGCTCCTACTAATAGAGCAACTGCATCACGATCAATACGCCAACTAACACCACCCCAAACTATCTTAGTCCATTCGGTTAATACGGTTAAATCGTATTGTGCTTTTACAAAATCCGTTTTAATCATAGCAGAAGGTTTTAAACTCCAATTTGGATTAAAAGGAAGTGCAAATTCATACCCACCATAGAAATAAAAATGTCTTGCTGTTTTTTGGTGAGTGTTTTTTCCTTCTCCTGTGATTAAGTGTGTAGCACTCATGCCGGCAAACCATTTGTCAGGGTTTATATAATACAATCCGAATGCTGCATCTATATAAAAATCAGAAACATTTGAAGTTGGTACTTTTGGGTCCCCTTCTTGTATTGCGTGGTATTTATCGCCTTGAAGGGTTCTACTTAAGAAGTCGCCCGCTACACCAATACCTAAAGAGCCGCCTCCAAAATTAACTTTAAAAGAATAGGCTAATTTAACTCCAATGTCATTTTGATATCCAGATTTATCTTGGCATACGGCTAAACCTAAACCTCCGTGCAGTGCTTTTACCGGGGCATGGAAGGTAATAAGTACCTCTTGAGGTGCAGTAGAATACTTTTCCGTTTTGCCGGTTTCTAAATCATTCCATGTGTCTTGAAATCCAGCCCATTGTTGTCTGAAAATACCGGTAGCACAGATTCCTCCGCTACCTGCTACACCCGGATTGATAAGAAAATCACTGTACATATAATGTGTAAATTGTGGATCTTGTTGTGCGTTAGTTCTTAGTACGAAAAACAAGAACAAATATAATAATATGTGAATTTTTCTTCCTTTCATATCTTTTATTTTCTTTCAGCCATTAATTTTTCTGTGTTTTCGTAACTTTCTACTCTTATACTCCATGTTTCTCTAAAAAGTTTCATTTTTTTTTATTTTCTAAAAAAATATACTTTTCTCATTTAATCTCATTTAAAAAGCAAAAATACAAAAATATACTTTATTACTAAACTCTTTAATGTTAGCATTTTTCACTTTATGATGTTAATTTGTGGTTGATATTGCTTTTAATCTTTTGAATATTAGTTGTTAGTATGGTAATTTGAAATGAATTTAAATATTTGTTAAAAATGTATATATATGATAATCAGTTGATTTTATTTTTTAAGTATTTTTTCGCTTATTTTTTCTCTTTTAATAATAATAGGATTATTTCTTTTATAAAAACTGTCTTTGTATTTTTTTATAAGAATGTGATTTTCATTGGATTTATCTCCTTTGAAATAGGATTGAAACAGCCTGTCAATGTCTTCGTAACTATTAAGTCCTAATTGGTCAAAATCGGAATTGCCTATTCCCAAGCCATCGGTAGGGACTGCTTTTATGCATAAATTGATGGCATTTTTGGAAGAATTTTTCAATTCTTTCATTAATATATTAGCGGCAAAATAAATTTCGGTTTTCCACAGATGACAAAATGGGGCATAATCTCCAACGTCTCCATGCAAAGTCCAAAAGCCGATTAAATATTCGGTGAAATTATCGGTTGAAATGACAAGACCTCCGTGTAATTGAGCGAGATCGTATAAGACAATCATTCGAAGACGTGCTTTACAATTGCCCATTCTTAGCTTTGACTTCAATGTATCGTCTAAATCAGGTAATAAGGCTTTGTATTTTTGAAATAAGGATGTGTAGTCAATATGTTGAAAATCATGACAGAAATTCTCCCCAATCAATATAGAGCGTTCGATTTCTTCTTTTTTATTCGATTCAATGGTAATGGATCTTCCTATCAGTGGAATATGATTGTTGTCGCAAACAGGTTTTAATAAAGCTGCCGCAAAAGCACTGTCAATGCCACCCGATATGCCTAATACTAAAGATTTTAAATGGTATTCTTTTATGTAACTATCTACTTCCGTACGCATAAGATGAATTACCTGCTTCATCTCATCTTCAGAAGTGATAAAGTCTAAAAAATAATCTTTGATGTATTGCTCTAAATTATTCATCAATTTGCATATTTTCTTTTACAGAGTAATTAACAGAATCTAAGTTTACTCCATTAGGAAGTATGGGTGGAATCTTGATTTTGTATTTGATTAAGTTTTTATCATAAGTGGGGATGGAATTTTTGAATTTATCATAGCTTGGAATATCTCTAAAACTCCATTTATCAATTATATATCCGTCTTTTAATAGTATAAGTCCGGGATTATTACGAATGGCTGTTTTTAATGGGGTTTCATCGCTATAATAAAAATGAAATTCGGTATTGTATTTTTGCTGTAATTCAGCCACTTCTTCAGGCATTGAGCCTGTAACTGCAATAAAAGGGATATTGTCGTTAATACATTGATTGGCAAAATCATTGATTTGTTTGAAGTTGTTCAAGGAAGCGGTTTTTATATTTCTTATAAATAGGATAAAATGATAGCCTTTTTGTTCGATAATGCTTTCTTTCATATCGGTTTTTTGTTCTTTGTCTTGCAGTTCAAAGTCGGCTAATTTTGCTTCGGTTCCTTTTTTGATTATTTTATCTTTTCTATCCACATAAACATAGTTGTTTTCAAAGTCTTCGTAAGTTGCTTCATCTTCGCTAATCGCCATTAACTCATCGGTAGTATATTCTACTATCGCATTGTTTGTCTTATTTTTATAGATGAAAATAAAATCCATTTCAGGTGCTTCGGAATAGGTTTCGGCAACAATAAAATTGCCTTTATACCAAGGACGGAAATCGTGCCATGGTTCATGACGTAAGCAGTATATTTGTACAAATAATATGGCAATTAAACTGACTAACAGAGCTATTATTTGTTTTCTTAAAGCTAATTTGTTTTGTTTGTATTTTTTGTTTTGTCCGAAAATAATGAGAGTAAACAACATGAATACTACATTTTTATAAAATGTTTGTTTGTTAGAGAGGGTGATAAAATCGCCAAAACATCCACAGTCGGTTACGACGAATATTTTTACATTTTTATGGAAAATAGAATTATACAGATTGACGATATCCAAGGCGTAGGCTAACCAAAAAGTCAATAGGGTGAAAAATAGCATAAAAAGCAATAACACCCATGAGGTAAATCGCATTTTAAAATTGACAATCAATGCGACACCAATTAAAAATTCAACGGTTATGGCTCCTATCGCCATCGTCATGGCTAAGGGGCTAAAGAAATCCAAGCCAAATGAGATAAGGTATTCTTCTAATTTTATGGAAAATCCATAGGGGTCAACTCCTTTCACATAGCTGGAAAATATAAATAATATTCCCATAAAGAGACGTGAAAATTCTCTTAAATAATAGACGATGTCTTTACGTTCTTTTCTTATATAATTCATAATATGTAGATTTTAAGTGTTTTCGTTCAGTTTGATAAGGGCAAAAACAGCATAGTTGAAAATGTCGTAGTAATTGGCATCCAATCCTTCGGATATAATCGTGTTTTCTTTAATATCTTCGATTTGTTTTATGCGTAGCAGTTTCATTAAAATAATGTCGGTATAAGAACTTATTCGCATGTTTCGCCATGCTTCGTCATAATCATGATTTTTATTCATAAGTAACTCTTTTCCTTTCAATACATAGTGATTGTATAGCTTGATGATTTCATCTTTAGATATATTGAAATTATCGGTTGAACTGCTTCCTAATTCTAATTGCATTTGTGCCATTATTGCGTAATTGACAATGCCAATAAATTCAGGTAAAATACCTTCCTCTACTTTATGTACTCCTTTTTCTTCTATACTTCTAATTCGTTGTGCTTTGATGTATATTTGGTCGGTAATGGAAGTGGTACGTAATATTCGCCATGCAACACCGTAATCGTGCATTTTTTTTAGAAATATGTCTCTGCACATATCTATCACTTGGTCAAATTCTTGTAATGTTTTATCCATATAAGAAAAATATTTTTTTTATAATATGCAAAAATACTAAATAATGATTAAAAAACAAAAACAATATACATTAAAGTAAAGAACTTTTAAAAAATTATTTGCTATCGAAATAAAACATACTTAAAATTTGCAAGCAGGAAATGAATAAGAGCAGCAAAAGTACGTATCTGATAAATTTGCTTCCAAATCGTGAAGCCCATTGAGAAGCAATGTAAGCACCAATAATATTGCCGATAGCATGCACTAAGCCGTAGTCATAGCGTACCTGTTCGTGAATAATAAATGGAATGAGTGAGAAAGGGACGTAAATAAGTACGATAAGGTTTTTTATTGCGTTGGCTTTCAGTAAGTCGTATCCTCTCATCAAGACAACTATTGCGATGAGAAAATAACCGATTCCGACGTGAATTAACCCTCCGTAAATACCTATAATGAAAAGAAGTATCCATTGAAAGACGGAAAAAGGGGTGTTGATTTTTGTCGGATTTTCTTTTAGCCACACTTTGGGTTTTAGTAGAATCATCACAATCATAAACAAAATAATGGCTATAAAAAAGTAATTGAAAGTTTTTTCGCTGAATGAGATAACAATATTGCCTCCGATAACGGAACCGATAGCTACGGGAATGGCATATTTTAAAGAAGTACGTATGTTTAAAATTTTCTTTTTGGAATAATTTGTTACTGCCGTTAAATTTTGTAAAAATATTGGAATTCGATTGGTGCCGTTGGCTACCATTGGCGGAAGTCCTAAAAACATAAATACGGAAATGGAAATAATCGTTCCTCCACCGGCTAAAGTATTGATAAAGCCTACGAATAAGCCTGAGACAATTAATAAGGCAATAGTTGAAAGACTCATATTATTGATTGACTATTTTCAATTTTGCAAAGCGTAAAAGCATTGTTTTTTTGCCGAACTTTTCGAAAGTAATGATGGTTTTACTATTGGCGCCGTCTTCAATCATTTCTTCTATTTTCCCTAAACCAAATTTATCGTGAAATACTGTCATTCCTATTTTTAATTGTTTTAAATGCTCAACTTCAGCACCTAATGCTACCGAAGATTTTATTTGTGAAACTTCCTGTGCATCTTTTTTACTGAAAGGAATATTTTTCTTTACTTGTGTAGGGCTAGTGTATTTTGGTGCGTTTTTATATATTAATGTCGGTTGATTAAAAGATGTATGCGGGCTTTCGATAAGATTTTTATCAATTTCTTTTAAAAAAGAACTGGGAACAGCATAATTGATACTGCCAAAAACGAAGCGACTTCTGGCATAAGACAAAGTGAGGTGTTGTTTTGTGCGAGTAATGGCTACGTAAAACAATCTTCGTTCTTCTTCCATTTCCGATTGACTGCTGACCATGTGCGAGGGGAATAAATTTTCTTCTAATCCTACGATGTAAACGTATGGAAACTCTAAACCTTTAGAAGCGTGTATGGTCATGAGTTTTACTTTGTTATTGCCTGTTTTATCTTCTTCATCGGCATCGGTAAGTAGAACGACTTCTTCTAAAAACCGATTCAATGAAGGGAAATAATTACTAAGGTCTTCGCCTGTTTCCACGTCTATGGTGTTTTCGGGGGTTCTTTCTGTGAAATTTTTCATTGCATTGAATAACTCTCCGAGGTTTTCGTAGCGTTCTTTTTCTTCTGTAAGCATTTTTAATTCTTCTGTAATGCCGCTTTTATCGGCAATGTATTTTCCTAATTCAAAGGCATCTTGTTTATCCAAAAGAAAATGAAAGCTTTTGATTTTAGCAACAAAGTCAGTTAATTTATTCCAAGTTCCTTGGTTAAGAATGTTGTCGTATTTTTCCGGTTGCGAAATAATTTCCCATATCGAACAATTGTTGTCGTTGGCTGCTGCCATTACTTTTTCCATGGTCGTAGTGCCAATACCTCTTTGGGGATAATTGATGATACGACGCAAGGATTCATCGTCTTTATAATTGACTGTTAAACGACAATAAGCTAATACGTCTTTTATTTCTTTGCGTTGATAAAAAGACTTTCCGCCGTAAATACGGTAGGGGATACCCATTCTGACAAACACTTCTTCCAAAGGACGCGATTGAGCATTGGTACGGTATAGAATAGTGAAATCTTTGTAGGTCAAGTTGTTTTTCTGCTTAAAGCCAACAATAGAGCCGGCTACTTTTTGGGCTTCGTCCGACTCGCTCTGGCATTCTATCAGCTTGATTTTACTTCCTTCTTCATTGGCAGTCCAGATGGTTTTATGTATTTGCTCTTTGTTGTTTTTGATAACGGCATTGGCGGCTTTGAGTATGGTTTGAGTAGAACGATAGTTTTGTTCTAATTTGAATAAGCTATAGTCGGGATAATCTTCTTTGAAGTTGATAATATTTTGAATGTTAGCACCTCTAAACGCATAAATGCTTTGTGCATCATCGCCGACAACGCAAATATTTTCGTGTAAAGCTGCTAATTTTTTTACAATTTGATACTGTACGTAATTGGTATCTTGGTATTCGTCTACCAATATGTATTTAAATTTATGTTGGTATTTGTAGAGCATATCGGGAAAATCTCTTAACAAAACATACATATTGAACAGCAAGTCGTCGAAATCCATTGCGTCTAAACGCTTTAGTCGTTGGTTGTAAGCGCTGTAAATACTGCCTACCATTTCCATTCTTTTTGATTGATTTTCGCTATATATCAAAGAATTACTATTGTACTCTTCGGGCGACAACAGATTGGATTTGGCATTGGATATCATGGCTTGAACTGTGCTGGGACGGTATTGTTTATCGTCTAAGTTTTTTTCTTTTATAATTGTTTTTATTAAATTTTTACTATCGTCTTGGTCATATACCGTGAAATTTTTAGAAAACCCTAAATATTCCGATTCTATGTGTAGTATTCTACTAAAAATGGAATGAAAAGTTCCCATCCACACATTGCGTCCTATGTTGTTGCTAAGCAGCTCCATAACTCGTTCTTTCATCTCGGCGGCAGCTTTGTTGGTAAAGGTTAAGCTGAGTATTTCGAAAGGGTTCACTCCTTGTGAAATCATATAAGCAATGCGATGCGTTAATACGCGTGTTTTTCCTGAACCTGCGCCGGCTATGACCATCATAGCTCCTTTGTAATGTGCTACCGCTTTTTGTTGTGCTTCATTGAGTCCTTCAAATAATGTGTTCAATTTCAGATATATTATTTAATTAGTATTGCTGTATTTTTCGTTATACAAAAGTATAAAAAAATAGAAAGCTAAACTTTGAAAATGAAATATTTTTATTGACTTTAGAATAAGCCTTTTTTCATTTTTTTAATTTGCGGATATTTCGGATAACCCAAATTCATCTTCGGTGTGTTATGAGTCGGTTTTAAAAATAGTACCGATTCCTTTTCCGATTTTTTGCACCACTTCTATTCCTTTATTCAAAGGCTGACCTGTAACGTCATGGTATTGGTCGAGAATATTTTCGTTGCTAAAATGCTGAGGGTAAATAATTAAGCGACTATTTGTTTTGAAATATTTTTCTAATTTCCATGGTAAATTATCCATGACGTTTAAATAAGAAGTAGCACCTTTTCGAGCAGCTACCAAGACAATGAGGTCGTCTTCACCAATGTTTCGAGATAGGATTAAGAAGTCCTCCCATTCGGCAAAGATGTGTTTGTGGATTGATGCGCTTAGTTTATTTTCTTTATACAGTCTTTCAACGGCTTTCTGTGTCGATTCGTTAGAGTAAAGTTGAATGGAAATGCTGAGTTCTTGTGCTAATTTCGCCATATTGACAAACCATAATTTAAAACCGTTTTCGTGTTCGGCTAAAGGCGGAATAGTAATAACAAGTCGTTTGTGTACGGCTAAAGGTTTTTCTAAATGACACACATAAATAGTTTTATCGGTATTGCTCAGAATGGAATCTATTTTTTCGCCGATTAGTTTATTAATAAATCCTGTGCGTGTGGGCCATCCTAAAATAATAATGTCAGCCATGATTTCGCGTGAAATACGCCCGATTCCACTTCCCGGATTGTGATCGATAGTCGTAATAACATTGACTTTAGTTTCTGAAGCTGAAGCGTGTCGTGCAAAATCTTCTAACTTATTTCTTGCTTTTACCAAATTAAGTTCGGCATCGCTGTCATTTGCTACTACCGTAAGTATCGATATGGGGTATACTGATTTTTTATCTTTGACAAGAATAGCCAACTCTAACAATTTTTCAATTTTAGCAAAATTGACTACGTTTTCGATAGGCAAGAGTATGTGTTCGCTTTTGGTAGAGGTTGTTTTTTTTGTAACGTTTGTTTCTTCACTATCGGATTGAACAACGAGTTGTTTAGCCGCTTTTTCAGTTACAAACGAAGCCACGATACATGTAATTAAAATAAGAATAATTGTTCCGTTAAGTATATTGTCGTCAATAATATTAGCTCTATAGCCTACTAATATAACGGCAAGGGTAGCCGCTGCATGCGAGCTACTTAGTCCGAATATGAGTTGGCGTTGCAGTTTGGAATATCTAAAAAATAATTGTGTAAATAAAGCAGCTATCCATTTGCTTGCTATAGCTACTACTGAGAGCGTAACAGCGATAATAATTGCCATAGGTCCGCTCAAAATTACTCTAACATCTACAATCATTCCTACGCTGATAAGAAAAAAGGGAATGAACAGCGAATTACCCATAAATTCGATACGATTCATTAATGCCGATGAGTTAGGAATGAGTTTGTTGAGTGCTAATCCGGCTGCGAAAGCCCCAATAATAGGTTCTAATCCGGCTACTTCTGCTAAGAAAGCGGCAAAGAAAACAACCGATAACACAAAAATGTAGTGTGAATGTTTTTCGCTTTCTAATTTACGGAAAAACCATTTGGCTATACGAGGAATAAGTAAAAACATAATAGCCGTAAAAATAACAAATGATACGCCAAGTTTTATCCAGAACTCTTGATTTAAAGACCCTTGGCTTTTTCCCATAACAACGGCTAAAATAATAAGTACTGCCGTATCGGTCAAAATTGTACCGCCTACCGTAACAGCAACAGCTTGATTTTTTGAAACCCCCAATTTGCTTACTATCGGATAAGCCACCAATGTATGGGTGGCAAACATGCTGGCTGTAAGTAAACTTGCGTTAAAATCATAGCCTAAAAGATAATGACATACGGGAAATCCGATAGATAATGGAAAAATAAATGTAAAAATACCAAATAGAAGACTTTTGTATTTATTGGCTTTAAATTCGTTTAAGTCAAGTTCAAGTCCTGCTATAAACATAATATACAATAGTCCTAATGTTGAAAATAGTTCTATTGACTCTTTTTTCACCATATTGAATCCGTAAGGTCCGATAATGACCCCTGCAATAATTAAACCGATGATTCCCGGAATGCTAAACCTCTTTAAAACAATGGGCGATAGTAAGATAATAAATAATACCAATGAAAAAACCAAGATAGGATTTTCCAATGGCAGCACAAATTCTTCGGCTAATTTATTGAAAAAATCTAACATGTATGTGTTGTTTTTTTATAAAATTTTGCTGTTAACTACAATTGTTATTTTTTTTGCAAAATTATCAGAATAATTGAAATGTTTATCGTAATTTCTTATTTTTAACAATTATTTTTTTCTTATCAATTGAACGACACTGTTTAAGTTGTTGTGGCTAAAGTATTTAAAGCGTCAATAATTTTTTTTTTTGTTTTTATTTTACCTTCTATTTTCAATTCGGCTTTTGTCTGTTTTTTTATTCGTTCTATGTAAATTCCATCTCACATAGAGTAGCTTAAAAATAGATTGATAATTTTAACGGAAATGTAGGTATTGTTTGGTATTTTCTTGTATTTTTGCATTTATTATTTTTATTTAAAATTTATTTTAAAATGGAAATGACATTAGAACAAAAAGTAGTTCATATAATTGATCAAATAAGACCTCATCTTCAGGCTGATGGCGGGGATATTCGTTTTGTGGAATTAACAGCTGACAATGTTGTAAAAGTGGAGTTACAAGGTGCTTGCGGAAGCTGTCCTTATAGCAGAATGACTTTAAAAGACGGTGTGGAAAAAACCATCGTCAAACATCTTCCGGAAATAAAAGAGGTTGTAGATATAAATTTAATGTTCTAAACCAAAGTTTTATGGGATTAAAGTGTGGTATTATCGGCATTACCAATTCTGGGAAAACCACTTTGTTTAATTGCATGTCGAAAACAAAAGCACAAGTTACTAATTTTGCTTTTAGTAGCGATAAATCGAACGTGGGAATTTGTAATATTCCCGATGAACGATTAGAAAAAATACATCAACTAATCACTGCTGAGCAGTTGGTGTATGCTACCGTTGAAATAATTGACATTCCGGGATTAACAAAAGGTTCTAATCAGGGAGAAGGGATTGGCAATTCTTTTTTAGCCGATATACGTTTGTGCGATGCTTTGATTCACGTGCTGCGTTGCTATGATGACGATAACTTACCGCACATCGATGGGAGTGTTAATCCTGTGAGAGATATAGAAACTATTGATTTAGAGCTTCAAATTAAAGATTTGGAGCAAATAGAACGTAAAATACAAAAAGTAGATAAAGCAGCAAGAGTAGGCGACAAAGAAGCCCGTTTTCAGGTGGAAGTATTGCAGAAATATAAAAATCATCTTGAAAACTTTCAAAATGTCAGGACTTTGGATTTACCCGACAGTGAAAAAAAAGTGGTAGAAGACATGATGTTGTTAAGCGCTAAACCTGTTTTGTATGTTTGTAATGTTGATGAAAAATCGGTCTTGACCGGCAATAAATATTCGGAGTCGGTAATTGATTATTTTAAGGATAGCGATAATCAGATTTTAGTAATAGCCGGAAAATTGGAAGCTGAAATAGCAGAATTAGAAGAAGAAGACCAAGCACTCTTTTTAGAAGATGTCGGCATACAAGAGCCGGGAGTGAATAAACTATTGCAAGCAGCTTATAAGCTATTGAATCTCATATCGTTTTTTACGGTAGGAGGAAAAGAAAATAGGGCATGGACAATTACGAAAGGTAGTTTAGCACCGCAAGCAGCCGGTGTTATACACAGTGATTTGGAAAGAGGATTTATTCGTGCCGAAGTCATTAAATATGACGATATGATAACTTACGGTTCGGAACTGAATTGTAAAAAAGCAGGGAAACTTACTGTGGAAGGAAAAAACTACGTAGTACAAGACGGTGATATTTTACATATTCGATTCAATGTGTAAAAAAAAGAGAATTTATATGGAGAAGTATGAAAAAAAATATTATTTTTGCATAAAATAAAACAATATAAATATTAAAATAAAATAAATAATGAAACAATTTTTTACTTATTTTTTAGCCATTTTTTTAGTTGCATTTTTTAGTCGTAGTCATTCAGTGTATGCACAACAATCACCTATCTGTGATATTGACTATGAAAAAGTAGGAGAAACTCATCCTGATTTTTTGAAAAACTTCAATCCGATTGATTATGACAGTGATATTCTAAAGGCTTGTATCATTGAAGTTATTAATTATGCGAGAAAAAACTGCAACTTTGCAGAGCCGTTGACCAATAAAGATATATTGGATACCGCAGCCACCTATCAGTCGGCATTTATGGCGAAGAAAAAAGAAAGAACGTATAAAAATGTGGTAAGTTATTTGAAGACCTCTGAATTGCGTTCGGTGAAAGCGGGTGGAACCAAACGTGTTGCCGAGTTAATAACAAGAGCAAAAGCTACAAAAGACAATGCCAGAAGCGATTATTCTTATTTGGAAGTAGCGACTGAGGCAGTTGGTTATTTGCTGAAAAATTCAAAAACAAGTGTTATTCCTTTGAATAAAAAATTTACCTATATCGGTGTCGGAACATCGGTAGATAATAATAATAAAAACGTTTATATATCATTGGTATTTGGAAATGATTTATCGTTTAATAAAGATGATATTACTTACAGAAATACTACTTACACACGCAAGTCGTATCGCTTAAAACCTTACAATGAAAAAGTTTGCCGTAAGTGTGAAGTGAAAGGCATAGAAAACCTTCAAAAATGCATTACCTTAAAAGGCAATGATATTTATTTTGTTCATCCTAACATAAAAGAACTTAAACGTTTAATAGGAAAGAAAAAAGATGGCATAGCAATTGATATCGTTCAGCATTCTCAATATGCTTGCAATCAGCAAAATGATGTGGATTTTAATTTCTACAATCGCGGTGTAATGCCAAAATACATTCGTTTCAAAAAATTGGAAAAAAAGAATGAAATAAGCGATAAGAAAAATAAAGGTCTCAGCGTATATATCGGTAGCATTCCCAATAATGTAAGTGCTCCGTATGACGTTAATCTTATTGTCATAAAAGATAAAGTAGTATGTAAAACTTTGATTAAGACAAATGTAAAACAAGTTACGTCGGATTATTCAGGGAAAACAAGTTTGGTTCCCGATTTGTCGGGTATTCAAACTACTATTAATTATATCCCGCAAGCGGAAAAAACGGTATTGGAATTTAATGTGCCTTTTGAAGTCAATAAATCGGAATATGTAGCAGAAGATATACGTCCTTTTATTGAAGCTCTGAGAGAACCGAAATTTATTATTGATAGTATTGTTATAGTAGCATCTACATCTTTAGAAGGAAGTCAACAATCGAATGAAGTGTTACAGAAAAAGCGTTCGGAAAGTATTGTCAATGCATTAAAGAAAATGCAAGTTGAAAATCTTACGCATAAGATAGAGTTTAGTGATGGCTATGACTTATTAGTGAATGACTTAAAGAATAGTAAAGAACATGCTAATTTGGCTAATTTATCTAAAAACGACTTGAGTGCACAATTGAAAAATGCTAAATTGGTAAAGAGTTTGGAACCTATTTTAAAAAATCATCGAAGAGCGCATATTGTTATGTATGCCACTTACGATATATCGGAACAATACGAACAAGGTTTTGTGGTTAATAAATTCAATAAAACATTGGAAAAAGGGGATTTACCTATGGCTTTTGCCATTCAAAAATTTATTATGAAAAGGGTGGAAGACGGTAAGTATACAAAAGATTTAATTGACAGCATGAATATTCCTTATCGGGCGAATATGTTGCCTTTTTTAACCAACAAATATTATATGTTGTCGTTTTTCAAAGGTGCTTGGTCTTCTGATTTTATGAAAAATGTTATTGATTTGTATAAATTTGACAATAAAAATTTAGTAGCTGAGTTCAATGCACTTTGCTGTTCGGTACTTGACGAAGAGATAACATCTACTTCGCAGGTTACACCTAAACAAGTTAAAATTGATAAGTTTTACAACACTAACATAGGCAAAACTTATCCCACGAAAGTAGATGCATTGAATATGACTTTTCAGTATAAAGTGTTGGATTTCATAAATGAAAGTGAATCACCCGATGAAAATTTGATGAGTACGGTTTATGAAAAGATAAAACAAATATCATTGCCGACCATTACTACTTGGCAAAAAGCCTATGAAGTAGCCTCTACTTTTATCGAATACGAAGATTATGAATTTGCCAGAACGACTATGGACCCTTTTATTACTGATTCGTCTGTAAGCGAAGATTTTATTTTCACTTATTTGAATTTGTATTCTATCAGTGAAAACACCTATACGGCGAAAAATTTTGAAACGGCTTGCCGATTGGCAGCTCAAAAAAATAGAACTCGTTTCTGCAATGAAATAAAAACATATTCTGTTCTTATTCGCGAAAATTTGGCTGCTAAAAATATCATTTGTGCCGAATGTAAATAATATAAATCAAAACGATTTGCAATTCAATTTTTATTGATTTGTAGAATTATATTTTAGTATGAAATCAGTTCCTTTAGCAGAAGAAATGCGTCCTACATCTTTTGATGAATATTACGGACAAGAGTTTTTAGTAGGCGAGGGGGCTATTCTTCGTAAATCGTTGGATATGGGGAAAATACCTTCAATGATTTTATGGGGACCTCCCGGTGTAGGCAAAACGACATTAGCCTATCTTATAGCGGAACATTTAAAGTTTAATTTTTACAAATTAAGTGCTATTAATTCCGGTGTCCGCGAAGTGCGTGAAGTTATTGATAATGCGAAAAAAACGAATGCACCCTCTATTCTGTTCATAGATGAAATTCACCGTTTTAGTAAGTCTCAACAAGATTCCTTGTTGGGTGCTGTTGAGCAAGGAATCGTTACTTTAATTGGGGCTACCACCGAAAATCCGTCTTTTGAAGTCATTTCTCCCTTATTGTCGCGTTGTCAAGTCTATATATTGAAGCCTTTGGAAGAAAGTCATCTCAAGAAAATTTTAGAACAAGCAAAGGAATTATTGCAAAAAAAATTATCGAAGACGATAGTTATTCACTCTACCGATGCCTTGATGTATATTTCGGGGGGTGATGTAAGGAAGTTGCTCAATGCTTTTGAATTAAGTGTTTACAGCCTTGTTTCGAAAGAAGATGAAATACAAGTTACCGACGAAACGGTAATGAATGTTATACAGCAAAACTTGCAAATTTACGATAAATCGGGCGAAATGCATTACGATGTTATTTCTGCTTTTATTAAATCAATGCGTGGCAGCGATCCCAATGCTACACTGTATTGGCTTGCTCGTATGATTGCGGCGGGCGAAGACCCTAAATTCATTGCTCGTCGAATGGTGATTTTGGCTGCCGAAGACATAGGAAATGCTAATCCCAATGCTTTATTGCTTGCTACCAATTGCTTTCAGGCTGTAACAATGATTGGTATGCCCGAATCGCGTATTATCTTGTCGCAAACGGCTATTTATTTGGCTTGTTCTCCCAAAAGCAATGCCTCTTATCTTGCTATAGAAGCAGCACTTAGTGCTGTGGAAAAAACAAAAAATTTATCGGTTCCTCTTGCTCTTCGAAATGCACCTACCGGTCTTATGAAAAATTTATCGTATGGTGCCGGTTATAAGTATGCACATGATTTTCAGGGAAATTTTATTGAAAGCGATTTTATGCCGCAAGAATTAAAAGGGAAAAAATTCTACGAGCCGGGAAATAACGCAAGAGAAAAGGACTTGCGTAGCCAATTGCAAAAAATGTGGAAAAACACCTATAAATACTAAAAACTAAAAATTCTATTTTCTTTGTTATCGGAATAATCTATAGATATGGTTATTTCTATGGTATCAGGCGGTAGTAATGTATTGATTCTTTCAGCCCATTCGAAAAAACAATAGTGATTGCTGTAAAAATAGTCTTCCACACCAATATTAATAGCTTCATCAATACTTTTAATTCGATAAAAATCAAAATGATATAATTTTTTATTGTTGGGCAATTCGTATTCATTGACAATAGAGAAAGTAGGACTGCTTACCTTATCCTTGCTTTGCAAATAACGACAAACGTATTTCATGAAGGTTGTTTTACCTACTCCCATATCGCCTTTTAAAGAGAAGATAAGTTGATGGGGATATTTAGCAAATAATTGGGAAGCAATATAATACAAATCTTCTTCCTTGCTGCATATCCATTTTTTTTTCATACGTTCGTGTTTTTTAGTTGATGGTCGTATGGAACTCACATGCCTTACAATTATCTGCTTGTTGTCAGTCGGTTGGGCATGTTTGCTTCACAGTTTAATAATTTATTGATTATCGGAAGAATTTTCTTCCGTCTTTTTTTCTTTTTCTTCTTCTTCTTTCTTGATATCGTCAAAGTTGAGCATATTATGCTCGATTAATAAATTATACCAAGCAAACAATTTTTTCATGTCCGAAACATACACTCTTTCTCTGTCATATTCGGGCAATACTTTCTCCATATATGTTTTTAATGCATTGCTATCGGATTTATTGTCAATGCATTTTTGTCCATTTTCAAGTTCAAATATTTTCAAAAACACCTTTTTGAGCGGTACTTCTTCGGCATTGGTGAAAATACTAATATCTTCTAAGGAAATCACTTTATTAGAAGGAAAAATAGGATGGCGTGATTTATCTTGAATAGATTCTACTATTATACGGTCTTTTCCTTGATTAACAATATAAAACAGTCCGCTTTTTCCCGATACTATCAATATTTTTTTTAAATCCATTGTCTGAATAAGATTTTTTTAATTAAAATTAATTTATTTTTTTATTTGTTAATAACTGCTAATTTATCTATTACGTATGCTTTGGTGATATGTAATTTTTTCTTGTTTTTACCCGGAAAATCGAACATGGCATCCGTCATAATTTTTTCGATGATGGTGCGTAATCCTCTGGCACCTAATTTTAACTCTACCGTTTTTTCTACTATTGCAGTGATGGCTTCGTCATCGAATGTTAAATGGATATCGTCTATTTCCAACAGTTTTTGGTATTGTTTGGTCAACGCATTTTTAGGTTCTAACAATATTCGTTTCAGTGCATCTTCGTCTAATTTAGTCATATAGGTAACTACCGGGAATCGCCCGCATATTTCTGGGATTAAGCCGTAAGCTCTGATGTCTTGCGATGTAATGTGTTGAAGCATATCGTCGTCGTGTATTTTATTTCCGTTTTTCTTATAACCGATGACTTTCGTATTTAAACGATTGGCTATTTTTTTTTCGATACCGTCAAAGGCACCTCCTGCAATGAACAAAATATTTTTAGTGTCGATTTGGATGAATTTTTGTTCGGGATGTTTTCTTCCGCCTTCGGGTGGAACATTTATAATGCTGCCTTCCAATAGCTTTAATAGTGCTTGTTGCACTCCTTCGCCCGACACATCGCGTGTAATGGACGGATTATCGGATTTGCGTGCTATTTTATCTATTTCATCAATAAAAACGATTCCTTTTTCGGCTTTGCTTACGTTGTAATCGGCAGCTTGTAATAGCCTGCTTAAAATGCTTTCAACATCTTCGCCTACATAGCCCGCTTGTGTAAAAACGGTGGCATCGGCAATGCAAAAAGGAACGTCCAATAATTTGGCTATTGTGCTAGCTAATAATGTTTTCCCTGTTCCCGTTTCACCGACCAAAATAATATTTGATTTGTCGATTTCTACATCGTCTTGTTCTTTTTTATTTTGATAATAACGTATGCGTTTATAGTGATTGTAAACAGCTACAGAGATTACTTTTTTTGCTTCTTCTTGACCGATAATGTATTTATCTAAGAAGTTTTTGATTTCGATAGGTTTTTTGTCGAAAGTAAATGTTTCTACAATATTGTTTTTGTAATCGTTGTGTATTTTTCGCAATATATTATTGGCTGTTTGCACACAGTTTTCACAAATATGAGCGTCAATACCGTCTAAAAGCAGTAGTTGATTGCTCTCTTCGTTACCGCAAAAAGAACATGTTCTTTTATTTCTTCCTGTTTTAGCCATAAAAATAGAAAAATTATTATTTTGTTCTTTGTAAAACTTCGTCTATCATACCGTAGGCTTTTGCCTCTTGCGATGTCATCCAATAGTCTCTGTCAGAGTCTTCCCACACTTTATCGTAGGGTTGTTGGGTATGTTTTGAAATAATTTCGTAAAGTTCTTTCTTTATTTTTTGTATTTCACGGGCTTCTATTTCAATGTCGGATGCTTGTCCCGATACGCCGCCCATAGGTTGGTGCAACATGATACGCGAATGTGTAAGAGCGGAACGTTTTTTGGGTGCTCCTGCACATAATAAAACGGCACTCATAGACGCTGCCATGCCGGTGCAAATAGTGGCTACATCGGCTTCAATGTATTGCATGGTGTCGTAAATTCCTAAGCCTGCGTATACTGAGCCGCCCGGTGAATTGATATAGATTTGAATGTCTTTTTTTGAATCAACCGACTCTAAAAAAAGCAATTGTGCTTGTATGATATTGGCAACGTCATCAAAAATAGGAACACCCATAAATATGATTCTGTCCATCATTAAACGCGAGAAAACGTCCATAGCTACCGCATTGAGTTGTCGTTCTTCAATGATATTGGGTGTTATGTATTCGTTGGCTATTGAGGTATAGCGATGAAGTGTCATGCTGCTGATACCTGCGTGTTTGACTGCATATTTTCTAAATTCATCTTTCATGTTTTTAGCTATTTAGTGTTATTACTTAACGGATTTTTTTTGTTTTTTTTCGGGTTTATTGCTGATGATTTCAACAAATTTATCGAAAGTTACTTTTTCTATGGTCGGATTGATGTTTTTTATCAGTTCCGCAATGATTTTTTCGGAAAAAATATTTTCATAAGCATTTTTCACATTTTCCGATTTTTTTAACATTTCGTTGGTAAAACTTGCTATTTGTTGCTCTTGTTCTTCGGGAAGTGTTTGATTGGAAGCAGTTCCAAAATAAGCACTGCGGATATAATCTTTGATGTATTGAGTGATTTCATCTTTGCCGACATCAATTTTTGCCGCTTTAGCAATTTTATCTTCAATGAGTTGATAGAGAATAGATTTTTTGATTCCATCGTATTTCTCATCAATGTTTTCAGCGGTATATTCTTTGTTATTATCCGACAGTAAATATTTTTTTATAAAATCTGAGGGTAAATCAATGTTGATGTTGTCCATTAACATTTCCATGACTTTTGTATGAAAATACATTTTTTCGTCTCTTTCGTAACCCAATTCGATTTGTTTTCTTACATGTTCTTTCAACGATTTTTCGTCTTTGACCTCAGCGTTAGGAAATGCATTCTTGAAAAACTCATCGTTTAGTTCGGCTAATTCAATGTGGTGTATTGCATCAATTTGAATGCTGATGGTGAGAGGTGCATCGGCTAAATCTTCTATTTTTACTTTTAAGAAAGTAGAGCGTTCGTATTCGCTTTTAAATACTTCTTGGGTGTTGAATTGTATACTATCGTGCAGTTTTTTTCCAATAAATAATTTTTTATGTTCTTCTTTTACGTAGCTTAGCAATAGCGAAGCGGTAAATTCTTCTTTTACATCGTCTTCTGCAAGTACTTTCACCAACAGCATATCTTCGTCGGCAACTACTTCCGTAGAGGAAAATTTACCCATTTTGTGTCTCATTTTCTTTATTTCCTCTTCGATATCTTTCTCGTTGGCAGATATTTTCAGGTACTTGATTTTTTTTGTTTTTTCATAATCAATTTCAAATTCGGGTTGCAGTCCGATTTCAAAAAAGAACGTAAAATTTTCGTCTTCCTTATCGAAATCGCCTTGTGTTTTTTCGGGAAGAGGAAGCGGTTCGAACAAGATATTGATATTGTTTTCTTTTATGTAGTTTAATAAATTATCTTGTACTATCTTGGTTATTTCGTCGGCAAGCACCGATTTTCGGTACATTTTATTAATCATACCCATAGGGACATGTCCTACTCTAAAACCGGGGATATTCGCTTTGCGTCTTAGGTCTTTCAGTGTGTTTTCTACTTTTTCTTTATAATCAGTTGCTTGTACTTCTAATGAAATGATGTCGTTTAATTGACCGATGTTTTCTTTTAAGATATTCATTCTCTGTTAAGTTGAGTTTAATAAAAATAATTTGCAAAGTTATAATTTTTTTTATGATAAATGTGCATCTTTTCTCACTTAATGTAGAAAAGGATAAAATATTAAAAAATATTTTTCGACATTAATTTTTTCACACTCACTACGATTAAAATAATTGTGGTAGCTGTTAAAATTGCTACCGGAAGCCAAACGGTAATCAGTCCCGCACCTTTTATCATAATGTCTTTCAATGCGACAATGAACCATGTGGCTGGGACGATATAGGAAAATATTTGTATTGCCCAAGGCATGTTTTCAATAGGGAAAATAAAGCCCGAAAGCAATAAAGCAGGCAAAAATAAGCCTAACATACAGAGCAACATCGCCTCTTGTTGTGTTTTGGTAATAACGGAAATCAGTATTCCGATAGAGCAGGCGGTGAGCATAAACAGTATGCAAACTATCGTTAATAGGGCAAAGCTGCCTTTCATGGGCATATTGAACATAAAAATTCCGAGTAGGATTACGATAGCCGTACAGATGAGCGAGATAAGCATATAAGGAATTATTTTAGCTATTACCATTGTGAGTTGGTTTACCGGGGTGATAGCCAACATATTCCAGCTTCCCGTTTCTTTTTCGCGGGCAAGTGTTATGGATGTCATTAAAGCCGTAACTATAATCATAATCAATGCTATATTGCCCGGTATAAACATGTAAGCACTTTCTAATGAAGGGTTGTATTGCATTTTTACATTTACATCGAAAGGGATGTAATTGCTGTGATTTTTATTGATTTCTTTTTCGAAATCTTTGATGATTTGTTTTCCATAGCTCTCTAAAGTAGTGGCAACGTTGATGTTCGATGCTTCCGTAATGAGCTGTATGTCGGTTGATTTGAATCGCACAATGCTTTCTTCAAAATTGCGGGGAATCACTATTGCCATGTGTATGATGCCTTGTTGAAATGCTTGTTCTATTTCGCTTTCCGAATTTAATTGTTTGGTAAGTTTGAAATAAGTGGAAGCGGTCATTTTTTCTATTAATAATTTAGAGTAGGTGTCTTGCGAATAATCCAAGACGGCTATTTTGATATTTGAAATTTCGTTTCTAATGGTATGTCCGAATAATACGACCAATACGATGGGCATGGCAAAAATCAAAACAAGGGTACGCACATCCCTGAAAATATGTCTGAATTCTTTGATTAGTATAGCTTTAAACGATTCCATTTTTTTAGCGATTGGTTATTTTTTGAAATACTTCCGTCATGGACGCTACTTTGTATTTTTCTTTTAATTTGTTGGGATTGCCAATGACTTCGATTTTACCGTTCGACATAAAACATAAGCGGTTGCAGTATTCGGCTTCGTCCATATAGTGGGTGGTAACGATGATGGTAATTCCTTGCGAGGCACTTTCGTAAATCATGTTCCAAAAATCTCTACGCACCAAGGGGTCGACGCCACTGGTGGGTTCGTCTAAAAAGACAATTTCGGGCTTGTGAATCAAGGCGGTAGCAAATGCCAATTTTTGTTTTTGACCAAGGGGCAAGGACAGCACTTTGCTGTTGGCAAAATCGCGAATATTGAGACGGGCTATGATGTTTAAAATTCTTTTTTGCAATATTTTTTTCGGTATATTATAAATAGTTCCGAATAGTTCTAAGTTTTCGATAATGGTAAGGTCTTCGTAGAGTGAAAATTTTTGGCTCATATAGCCTATGCACTTTCTGATTTCTTTGCCGTGTGTGAAGACATTGTAGCCGGCTATTTCCATCATTCCCGAAGTGGGAATAAGCAAACCGCATAACATACGGATAGTGGTCGTTTTTCCGGCTCCGTTAGCTCCTAACAAACCGAATATTTCTCCTTTTTTTACTTTAAAAGAAATATTGTTAACGGAAGTAAAGTCTCCGAATTTTTTTGTTAAATTTTTAACGACAATGGTGTATTCCAATTTCTTATCTATTTATTGTATTAATAATAATCGAAACGTAAGTGTTTTACGGTTAATCCTTTGTTAATTAGTTGTTTTAAAGAGTCTATGCCTATTCTTAAATGTTCTTCGGCGTATTGTTCGGTAACTTTTTTGTCGCTTTCTTCGGTTTTAATGCCGTCGGCAAACAAGGGTTGGTCGGAAACGAGCAGTAAAGCTCCTGTCGGTATTTTGTTGTAAAAACCGACCGAAAAAAGTGTTGCCGTTTCCATGTCAATGGCGGTGCTTCTGACACGTGCTAAATAGGCTTTAAATTCTTCATCGTATTCCCATACTCTGCGGTTGGTGGTGTAAACGGTTCCCGTCCAGTATTCTCTTCCGTAGTCGCGAACGGTAGATGAAATGGCTTTTTGTAGATTAAAAGCGGGTAGGGCAGGTACTTCCATAGGAAAATAATCGTTGGATGTTCCTTCGCCTCTTATGGCTGCAATGGGAAGCAACAACTCGCCTAATTTTAAGTAAGGCTTTAAACTGCCTGTTTTTCCTAAAAACAAAACGGCTTTGGGCATAATGGCGGTCAGCAAATCCATAATAGTGGCTGCCATCGGACTGCCCATGGAAAAATTAATAATGGTAATATTGTCTTTTGTAGCACTTTGCATAGGATAATCCAAGCCTCGAATATCCGTATTCATAATGTTGGCAAAGTCTTTTACATAGTTTCTGAAATTGCTGAGAATAATATATTCTCCAAATTCTTCCAACCGTAATCCCGTGTATCGCGGAAGCCAATTTTCTACAATGTTTTTTTTTGTTTTCATTACGTTTATATTTTGTGACGCTTAAACAACAACTGCAAAAATATATCAAAATACAATAGCAAAAAAGAAAAATAGCTTAAAAATTTGATTTTATTCTATAACAAAGCAAAAGACAAAAATTTATAAAAAACGAGTGTTTTGATTATTCTCGTTTTTTTTTTTTTAAGTATGAGTAAGATGGGACATTACCAACATTACCTATTTTTCTTGTATCATGCCTTCTTTTGTTATGAATATATGTTTTTTTTCTATAATATTTTTATTTATATAGTCGTGGGTATCCAAATTATAAAATAATATTTCAATATTATTTTCATTAAAAATAGTTGAATAAAATTTTTTATTCTCAGTTATGCAATATCCAGATATTGGATATGTTGATATTAATTTCCCTTTCTTATTAAGGATACATAACATTAATTCTAAAATCTCATTATCGTTACTTATTATATTCCTAAAATATAATATTCCTAATAAATCATCATATATTTTAAATCTTCCAACAGCCATATATTTTGGATAAGGATTTTTTAGTGATGAAGCTTTGATATTAACAAAAGTATCATTGTCCATCAATAAATAGGATATAATATCATTTTCTGAAATCACATACGGTTCTTCACTTGCATAAATATCAAAAGTAGAAGCGTTTACTGTAAAAGGCAAAACACATACTTTAAAATTACTTATAAATGAATTTAATTGCCCCATAGAAAAATTAATAATGCTAAAACAAGTAATGCTAAAAACAACCACTGCCTTTTTCATTTTATTTTTTTTTATTTTTTAACGTTGCAAAAGTATACTTTTATTTGTTTTCTTTCTTTACTTTTTTTCCTTCAGCTGAAAAAATTAACAAAAAACCGCCGTCACGGAAAGAAAACTCTTTACAAACAGTTCGTTTTGACTTCTATTGCTCGCTCTCTTTTTTATCATTTTTATCATTTTTATTTTTATTTTTTTTATTATTATTATCACTTTTATCAGAAAATAGGAAATAATTACGAAAAATAGCAATTGGCATAAGTATAATTAAAAAAAGTAAAGTTTCTAGTAATTCTCGCCAAGTCATCATTGTTCCATCTGCGAAACCGCGAAACTTTAATAATAATGCTGCAATAGCAAACATTAAAATTTCTATTATGATATTTTTTAATTTTATTTTATTTCTTTTTTGATTTATCATTATAAAATGTTTTTCCAGCAGAATAGTCATTTGCCGTTTTCTTCGTCTAATTCTTTGGCGTTAAAGGCGTAATATTCCTCTAAATGCAAGTTTATTTTGTTGTAGATTAAGTGCATTTTTTTAATTTCGTTTTGCAAAAGTATACTTTTCTTTGTTCTCTTGCTCTTTTTTATAATAAATTTAAGAAAATTAAAAAGAATAGGGTGGGACGCTACCGGGTACTACCCATTTTATCGAGCATTATCTAAATATTTTATATATTTGCGGGGTAACGGTTTTAACTTCTCTAAACTCTCCATTTTTGTCGGTAAATTTCTTAATCCTATATAATTCCCGTTGATAATATTGTATTTTTTATGTTTTTTACTCATTTTCATTTTTGGAAAAAAGAACCCATTATCTAACCAACATTGCACTTGTTTTTCTTCATCAATAGGAATTAATTTATTGCCTTTTACTAATAGTGGAAATTCGTTAAATACTACTCCATGAAAATAGTTAGTATCTTCCTGTAAGGTTAAATATTTCCTTTCTGGTTTTTGATAATATCCAAAATCACATTTCACCCGATAATATTCTCCGAAAATACGAAAAGCTATAATGTAAGTTCCTTCTGAAAACCCACTCTCATTAAGAACAATTGTTTTTGTCAAAGAATCATATATTGCTGTTTTTTCATCAGAAAAATTATACTTTTTATTGTATGCTGTATAAGAATATGTTTTTATTATTACAGGAATCCAAGGTTTAAAGACAGGTTGGTTTTTATCATAAACATTAACTCTGTAACGTATTCTGGCTTTAGTAGAAAGCCATAATGTATCACCTTGTTTGCGAAAAGAACAAGTGTCTTCAGAACGAATATCCATCCATGAAATAAAAGTAACCGTGCATACGGAATCATTTATAATTTTTAGTCTACCAAATAAATCTTTGCCATAATATAGTTGTGCTTTACTACTTAAAGCAAATAGTGTCATTATTATCAATAAAACGGATATTTTTTTCATATTAATTTATTTATCAATCCTTTATTGTTTTTAGAAATGCAATAAGTTTTTCTAATGCTATTGCTCTGTGGCTAATGCGGTTTTTTTGTGTCGTACTCATTTCGGCAAAGCTTATCGTATAGCCTTCGGGTTGAAAAATAGGGTCGTAGCCAAATCCCTGATTTCCTCTTTTTGCCGATAAAATTTCACCTTTTACTTTTCCTTCAAACGTATATTGTTTATCGTTTATTATCAGTGCTATAACTGTTGTAAAACAAGCTCTTCTGTTCGAGTTGTTGTGCATTTCCGATAATACTTTGTTCATATTATCGTCAAAATTGCAATTTTCGCCGGCATAGCGAGCCGAATAAATTCCCGGTCTGCCATTGAGGGCTTCTATTTCCAAGCCCGTATCGTCGGCAAAGCAGGGCTTATGATACAGATTATAAACGTAATGTGCTTTTAATAAGGCATTTTCCGTAATTGTATTTCCTGTTTCGGGAATATCTTCGTTCAGCCCCATATCCTTCAGAGATACTATCTGAAAAGCATCGTTCAATGCAGATTGTATCTCTTGAAGTTTATGTCGGTTATGGGTAGCAAATATTAATTGCATACAAGTTTTTTATATAAATAAAATTTATTTTAATTGTAATAGGGCTTCTTTTATACGACGAACGGCTTCAATAAGTAGCTCATTGGATGTAGCGTATGAAAAACGTATACAGTTGTCGTCGCCAAAAGCGACACCCGGCACCAAAGCTACATTGGCTTCATAGAGTAGATACATAGCTAAATCATTGCTGTTGTTGATAGTGTATTTGCCATAGGATTTTCCGTAATAAGCATTTACTTTGGGGAAGAAATAGAAAGCTCCTTGCGGAAGGATTACTTCTATATCGGGAATTTCTTTTAATAATTTATACATTAAATCTCTGCGTTCTAAGAATTTATTACGCATATTAATAATGTCTTTGCTCTTAGTCGGGTCTAATTCCATAGCGCTTATTGTTGCACGTTGAGCGATAGAGCAGGTGGCTGAGGTTACTTGTCCTTGCAGTTTATTGCAAGCTTGTGCAATTTTTAAGGGTGCGCCTATAAATCCGATACGCCATCCTGTCATTGCAAAACCTTTTGCGACACCGTTTACTGTAATGATTTGCTCTTTAATATAATCAAATTGTGCAATGCTTTCATGTTTGCCTTCAAAATTAATGTGTTCATAGATTTCATCTGCCATCACAAACACATGAGGATGTTTGACTAACACGTCGGCTATGCTTTTTAATTCCTCTTTTGTATAAAGCATACCCGTAGGATTGGAAGGGCTGCTAAACATAATGAGTTTTGTTTTAGGCGTAATATGCTCTTCCAATTGTTTTGCCGTAACTTTGAAATTATTTTCCAAATTAGTTTCAATAAAAACAGTTTTAGCTTCGGCTACTTTTACAATTTCTTTGTACGATACCCAATAAGGGGCGGGAATAATAACTTCGTCGCCCGGATTGACCAAAGCCATAACGGTTTGAAAAATCGACTGTTTAGCTCCTGTTGAAACAACGATTTGTTCCGGCTTATAGTCTAAGTTGTTATCTCTTTTGAATTTCTTACTGATAGCTTCTCTTAAATCGGCGTATCCCGGCACCGGCGGATAATGGGTGTAATTATCGTCAATAGCTTTTTTACCGGCTTCTTTAATTATTTCGGGTGTGTTAAAATCAGGTTCACCTATACTCAAACTGATAACATCTTTTCCTTGTGCTTTAAGTTCTCTTGCTATTCTGGTCATAGCTAAGGTTTCCGATTCTGACATTTGCAATATTCTGTCGGCTAATATTTCCATATTTATTATATTTATTTAGTGATTAATAAAACTTTACAAAAGTACTAAATTAAAACAAATGTTTTTGTTATAATGTAAAAAATTATGGTTTTGACTATGAAATGTTTATGATTTTTCGGGTTGATTTTAACAAAGATTTGTTCTATTCTTTGACAATTTTAGAAAATTTCACTCCGTTTTCGGTATGTATTTTTAGTATGTAAATACCGGCACTTAGAGTAGGAACGATTATTTTAGTATCGAAATTATTTTCAGTAAATAATATACTTCCAAAAACGTCATAAAGTTCGACTTTTTCAATTCTTAAGTCCGATTGAATAAAAATTTCATTGTTAAAGGGGTTGGGATAAATTTGTAGTAAGTTGTTTTTTTTGGTGCTTGAATAAATGGGCGAACTATCTTTTAATGTTATGAAAGAGATGGTATCGCTGTGTTCGCTTATGTTGTATGTGCTGCAAATACTTTTGATGCGTACGTTATATTCCGTACTATCTGATAGTGAAGTAAGTGTAACAGAGTTGGTTGTCGTGTTAGGGGTGTGCTTTGTCCATTGTTCGTTGCTTTGTTTTTTATATTCTACTTCGTATTCGCCGGCATCGCCGTTCCAAATGATAAAAGCAGAGTTGATGGTGATGTATTCATCGGGAACTTCAAGTTCGATGGGTGCTTCACAAGGTTCGTCGGTCGAAGTAATGAATGTCAGTACGCTTCCGTTGTATGTTCCTTTTGCTGTTGTTGCATAAGCATAAAATTTGTATTTGCTGCTGGGATTAAGTCCGCTTAAAATGCTGTCAGCGCTGTGTAGCCAAGTCTCGGTATGGACATCTTTATAATAAAATCCTTCTGTTAAAATAGCGTCTCCGTTGTCGCTTACTGTTTTATGAAGTGTAGCCGAATGATTGGATATATCGGTAGCTTCTAAAGTGGTAACCGATGGGTCGCTATTGCATTTTGTCCAAAAGGTAACGGTATCTCCGAATGTAGCATCTCCGCAGTTATTGACGGTGCCAATCCATATTTGGCACATAGTACAAGGGGAAAATCTAGCAGGATAATTTACCGTATAAGATGCTTTCGTCGTACTCCAATACATATAACTATTTCCCAAAGGTACATAGACTCTATAGCCGGCAGCATTTTCGTTGCTATCCCAGCTAAAAGTAGCACCGTTGGCAGTTGCATTCGATACGATAACATTTTTAGGTTTTTCGGGTAAATTGTTGATTATATCGCTGTAAAAAGCGACGGTATGTTTGGTATTTCTAAAAACACGTGCATTGTTGGAAGAGTCGTTTCCTGTCGGTACTCCGTCGTGATACAGATAGGGGTTGGAAAAGTAGGGGGTTCTTTGTCCGGGTGAATAAGCCATTACCGAACGCCATACCGTACCGCTGTTGCCTGTCCATCTCCATCCGAAAGCGTAAGGATAAAGCGGTGTCCCTGAGTTGTTTTCTCTGTCGTGTCGCATTCCTAAGTTGTGTCCCATTTCGTGTATGGAAGTGTAGTCGTTGTACGCTTGTTGTATGCGACAGACATTGAAAGCGTATTCATATTGCCCTCTATCGGCATTGGATAATACGTAGCCCAATCCGCCAACCGTAGGCGGGTAAAATTCAAAAAGAATAACGATATCGGCTTGGTATTCTTTTCGCCATTGATGTACTTCGTCCATATAGCCGTCATTGGTGCGTCTCAAACGGTCTAAATCGGTACTCATTTGGTCGCTACCGTCTTCTACATAGTTAACCAATGCAGTATGTACCAATCTTAGGGTATCGCCGTTTTTTTGATTTCCTACTACTTCCGCCGTTTTTGCCATAGCACCTGCAATGGCATTTTCTATTCCGTTAGTGTTGGTGTCAGCCCACGCCTTAGCAGCCGGCGTATAAACGATTAATAAGTCAATAGTAGCAGGGTCGCTTCCTTTCAGATTAGGGTCTTTGGAACAAGGATACTTTTCGGCTTCGGTATCGGGAATAGCATCTTTTTCTATTATAAATCCTTCATCATCTTTTAATTCTATTCCTTGAATTTCGTCGGGAATTTCTATGTAATCGTTTTTCAAGTTGGTGTCTATACCGCTTTCCTCTATTTCAATTAAAAAATCAATGGGCGAAAACACATTTCCTTTGCTCACATATTCTTGATGAAGTTCGGGTATGGACAGAGAAAAAAGTGATTTCCCTTTCCGATTGGTCGTAATGAATCCGCTCGCCAAAGGATAATCGGATAACTTTAGAATAATGGTGAAGTTTCCTGTAATTTCGGTGTAAGTTGCTTGAATGACAGCTTTGTAGCTCTTGTTTTCAAATAAATGTAATACAATGCTGTCGCCGATAGATACATTGACCGAATTTTGCAAGTCGGGATTGACGGTAAAAGGACGAATGTTTTTACTTCCTTCTAAAAAATCTTGAGGTGGTGCTTCTTCCATGGCATTGAGCTGCATTTCCGTTTTCTTATCGTTCAAATTATGAACACGCTGTCCCGATAAATTAAAGCTAACACTTATCAATAAAAGTACAAAGGGGAAAAGCATTTTTTTCTTAGAGAAATAGTTAGTGCTAATTTTGATTTTATTACAAGTATTTTTAGTCATTTTTTTGTTTTTGAATAAATTTTATTATCTATAATGTGTTAATGAAAAAATAATCTGCAAAGGTATAAAAAAATAGACTTGCTTTTTCATAAACAAGCTTTAAATTCAAATTAAATTGTATAAAAAGTTGATATACAATATAAAAGTTATCTTTATTAAATTTTCATTAAATTATTCGAAATAGTAGTTTTCGATAAAATACTAAATTTTGTTTATTTGCGTTTTAGAATTTCGTACTTTTGCACTGATTTTTAATATATGAAAAAGAGAATAGCCATTTTAGGTTCGACAGGCAGTATAGGCAGGCAAGCTTTAGAGCAAATTGCTGCACATGCTTCATTTTTTGAAGTAGAAGTGCTTACCGCTCAGAATAATGCGGATTTGTTAATAAAGCAAGCTATTGCTTTTCAACCTAATGCTGTGGTTATTGAAAACGAGAAATACTATCAACAGGTCAACGATGCTTTATTGCCTCATGACATCAAAGTTTTTACAGGCTCTCGTTCGCTTGAGCAAATCGTAGAAATGGATAGTATTGATATGGTGTTGGTTGCTTTAGTCGGATATGCCGGCTTGCTTCCTACTTACAATGCTGTTTTGCATAAAAAACCCATCGCTTTAGCCAATAAAGAGACATTGGTGGTGGCAGGTGAGATTATTACTCAATCGGCAATGGAAAATCACGTTCCGATTATTCCCGTTGATTCGGAGCATTCGGCTATTTTTCAGTGTCTGATAGGGGAGTACGGCAATAAAGTTGAAAAAATCATTCTAACGGCTTCCGGCGGTCCTTTTTTTGGAATGAACGAAAAAGAATTGCAACAAATTACAACTCAACAGGCTTTGCAACATCCCAATTGGAAAATGGGAAATAAAGTAACGATAGATTCCTCTACGCTGATGAACAAGGGTTTAGAAGTGATAGAAGCCAAGTGGCTGTTTAATATATCGCCTAAGCAGATTGAAGTTGTAATTCATCCGCAGAGCATTATACATTCGATGGTGCAATTTTCCGATTCTTCTATCAAGGCACAGTTGGGATTGCCCGATATGCGTTTACCTATTATTTATGCACTTTCGTTTCCGCATCGTTTGGATAACGAGTTGAAACGCTTCGATTTTACCGACTATCCGAGTTTAAGTTTCAGCGAACCCGATAAGAAACTGTTTAGATGTTTAGATCTTGCTTATCAGGCTACTGAAAAGGGTGGGGTATTCCCTTGTGCTATGAATGCTGCCAACGAAATAGCTGTGGAGGCTTTTCTATCCGAAGAAATACAATTTTTACAAATTCCTATCGTGATAGAAGAAACTTTAGCAAAAACGACAACTATTGCACAACCGACAATGGAAGATTATATAGCAATAAATAACGAAGCACGACAAATTGCTTCTCAAATAAAAAATAATTTATGACAGGATTGATTATGGCAGCCCAATTAATACTGGGCTTATCTTTTTTAGTACTTATTCACGAGTTTGGACATTTTATTGCCGCACGTATATTTGGCATACGCGTCAATAAATTTTATATTTTCTTTAATCCGAAGTTTTCGTTGGTAAAGTTGAAAAAAATAAACGGAAAAATACACTATAAATTTTTCTCTAAAAACTTGCCTGATACGGAATTAGTAGTTGACGAAAACGGCAATCCCATTTTAGACGAAAAAGGAAATAAGAAATATAAAAACATCGACATCTCGAAATTAGATGATACGGATTGGAGAAAACATCCCGATAATACCGAGTATGGCTTGGGGTGGTTGCCGTTGGGTGGCTATTGCCAGATAGCAGGCATGATAGATGAAACACAAAGCATTGAAAATCTGCAATCGGAACCGCAATCATGGGAGTTTCGTTCAAAACCGGCATGGCAACGTTTGATAGTAGTCTTAGGAGGCGTTGTTATCAATCTTATTGTAGGCGTGTTGCTGTTTGCTATGATTTTGGGTGTTTATGAAAAAAAATATCTTCCCAATGAGGCTGTAAAAGACGGAATTTACGCTCATGAAATGGCAAGAGAAATAGGCTTTATGAGCGGTGATAAAATCATCGGCGTACAAGGCGAAGCGGTAGAGCGTTTTCAAGATGCGGTTAGTCCCGAAATGTTTTTCGGCTCTATTGTTACGGTTGAACGTAATCGTGAGACATTGGATGTGGTACTTGGCGAAGAAAGCTATCATTTGCTGAAAACAGGCAAAAACTTTATTAGTCCTTCCAATTTTGCTTTTTCCGTTGATACCGTATTAAAAGGATTTACAGCTGAAAAAATAGGTATAGAAAAGGGAGATATTATTTTGGCTATCAACGATTCTATTGATGTGAGAGTTTGGGGAAGTTTTGAAGAAAACATCGGCAAATTTGCCAATCAAGAAATAGATTTGACCATTCTAAGAGAAGGCGATACATTAACAAAATCTTTGGTGTTGGATTCTACGGGAAAAATAGGAATAGGAATTAATGCAGCCCCTTATGAATTACAGAATTACAGCTTTTTTCAAGCATTTGTTTATGGATGGAAAGATGCCATGTTAATGCTGAAATTGAATGTTAAAGGATTGAAAAAGATAGTTTCCGGTGAAGAAAATGCGAGCGAATCGGTTTCCGGACCTATTGGCATAGCACAAATTTACGGCGGGAAATGGATATGGGCTAAATTTTGGTATATTACAGGTCTGCTTTCTCTTATTTTGGCTTTTATGAATATTTTACCTATACCCGGTTTAGATGGCGGTTTTGTGTTGTTTACTTTAATAGAAATGATTATCGGAAGAAAACTGCCTGATAAATTTATGGAATATGCACTCACTGTCGGTTGGGTAATATTAATAGCATTAATGATATTTGTTTTTGGTAACGATATTTTTAAATTGTTTAAATAAAATGGAAAACGCAGATATTTTACGTACCGAAGGTCTTTTTAAAAAATACCATAATCGCACGGTTGTTAACGATGTAAGTATACAAGTAAAACAGGGTGAGATAGTGGGTCTATTGGGTCCTAACGGAGCCGGAAAAACGACTTCTTTTTATATGATAGTAGGACTCATCAAACCATTGGCGGGAAAAATATTTATTAATGATATGGAAATCACTCATTTGCCAATGTATAAACGGGCACGTATCGGTATAGGTTATTTGGCACAAGAGGCATCTGTTTTCCGTCAATTATCCGTTGAAGACAATTTAAAAGCAGTCTTGCAATTTACCAAATTATCGCGTAATGAACAAAAAGAAAAATTAGAAAGTTTATTGGAAGAGTTTGGGTTGCAGCGAATAAGAAAAAGCAAAGGGATACAATTGTCGGGAGGTGAGCGTCGAAGAACGGAAATTGCCCGCTCTTTGGCAAGTAATCCGAAATTTATACTCTTAGATGAACCTTTTGCCGGTGTTGACCCCATTGCAGTTGAAGATATTCAACAGATAGTCTATAAGTTAAAAGATAAAAACATAGGGATTCTGATTACCGATCACAACGTTCACGAAACGCTTGCCATTACTAATCAAGCCTATTTGTTGTTAGAAGGAAAAGTGTTTAGAGAAGGAACGCCCGAAGAACTTGCCAATGACGAAGCAGTACGCAGAGTGTATCTCGGAACAAATTTCGAGTTACGATAATGTTGAATAAAAAAATAAAAAATATTATTTTTGCATAATAGTTACGTATATTTAATAATCTATAAAAAATGAAGAAGATAAATAAAATAAAACAGATTGTAATAATGGCGTTTTTTTCAACGACCTTATTGAGTTTCGGACAAATTAATACAACAAAAATAGAAGAACTTCCCTATATTGAAGTAATAGGAATGGCTGAAAAAGAAGTTATTCCCGACGAAATCTTTATTCGCATCGTTATAGTTGAAAAGTATGTGGACAAAGTAAAAATAAGCATTGAAGAGCAAGAAGAAAAATTGAAAAATGCTGTAAAGTCGCTGGATATTGATTTGAGCAACCTTTATTTGTCAGACGTAAATGCTGACTATGTAACAGTACGATGGAAAAAGAAAGATGTGTTAACAAAAAAAGAGTATACTTTAAAAGTAAAGAATGCTATCGAACTTGGACGAATGTTTCAAGAACTTGAAAAATTAGAAATTACCGATGCATTTATTTCCAAAGTAAATCACTCGAAAATTGACAGTTTAAGAAAAGAAGTTAGAATTTTGGCTATAAAAGCTGCAAAGGACAAAGCAGACTATTTGTTGACCGCAATTGGCGAGCAGACAGGGAAACCCCTGATAATAACAGAAAATCCGCAGACAATTTTCGGTTCGGAGATTCAAGTTATGGCATCAAGAAATGTAGTCTCAAGTTTGAAAAAAGTCTATGACAACAAAGAAACTGAAATTCAATTTCAAAAAATTAAACTTACTTCAAGTATTTATGTGAAGTTTTCAATTAAATAATAGAAGTATATATATAATATAAATAAGTTTTTGTAAAAGTATATGAGTAATAAAACCGAATTAAAAGAATACCCATTTAAATCTTTATCCTATAAGATATTGACAGGTGTTTCCGACTATTATTGTGTAAAACACGGCATAGATTTAAGAAGCAATTATCTTTTTCACACCGATATTGGTACCTGCGAAGATAGTATGTGTGTGAAAGATATTGATGTTGAAGAAAATAAATCGTTTAACTATCAGATAATAGTACCCGAAAAAACGGAAAATGCGAAAAAAATCACATTTCTTTTCCATGGATTCAACGAGAAAAATTGGGACAAATACATTCCTTGGGCAAAAGCAATTTGTGAACGAACGGGAAGCAGTGTCGTTTTATTCCCCATAGCTTTTCACATGCAGCGAGCACCAAAAGCTTGGAGCAATGCGAGAGAGATGTATAAACTAAGTGAAAGCAGAAAAAAAAGATATCCTAATATTGTAGACTCTACCTTATCCAATGTCGCTATAAGTATGCGTTTGCACTCTATGCCGCAACGTTTTATATGGTCCGGTTTGCAGACTTATTATGATGTGATTCAGTTTATTGAAGATTGTAAAGAGGGGAGACATCCTTATATTCATAAAGATTTTGAATTTGATATATTTGCCTATTCAATAGGAGGTTTTCTTGCCCTCATTTTGAAATTGACCGATTATAAAAATTATTTTCCAAAAACAAAGGTCTGTTTATTTTGTAGTGGAGCAACATTTAACCGATTATCGTCGGTTTCAAAATATATCCTTGACAGTGAAGCAAGTGTTGCATTGTATTCGTTTTTAGTGGAGCATTTGGATGCGTTTTTGCAAAAAGATAATTTATTAAAGCACTATATGTTGGAAGATCATTTAGAAGGAAAGATTTTTTACTCAATGCTTGATTATCAAAAAGGTAGATTGTTTAGAGAAGAAATGTTGAAAAAGCATGCAAATGACATTTATGCCATAACGCTTCAAAAAGATAAGGTTGTCCCTTCTTTTGAAGTGATAAATACACTTAAAGGAGCGTATCGTGATATTGATATTCAAGTCGATGAATTGGATTTTGATAGAAAATATACTCACGAAAATCCTTTTCCTTCACCTTATGGAGTATCCAAACAAGTTGACGATGATTTTGAAACAGTATTTACGAAAGTCGGCAACTTTTATAAGCAATAGCTATTTTATACAACTGCTTTATTAAACTAAATTTATTTTTTGCTAAATAGTTAAAAGTTTGGTATGTAGTTGATTATGTTGGAAAAATCAAAAATAGTAATTTTTTTTTCAATTACCCATATTTGTAAGTATTTTATTTATAATACTTTGTTTAAACGAACGTTAATTTTTGGAAAAATGTATTGTTTTTTTTATTTGTTGATTATAAAAAAACTGTATCTTTGCAAAATCAAATATTAATGTAATTTATTAAATAAATCGTTTACAATTATGAGCAAAAAAAGATTAATTTTTATGTTAGCCGTCAGCTTTTCGATAGCGATGTTAGCAAAAGATGCTACGGCACAGATTAACCTTAAAAAAATAGGTGATAAGGTTAAATCGGCAGCTAAAGAGGTAGCTAAAGAAACCTTAGAAGAAGATAGTAAAACTCAGGAAAAATCATCTTCTACTACTTCTCCTACGACTACTTCTAAATCATCAACTGCTACTCCGCCCACGTCTAAACCCTCAACTTCTACTACTCCTTCGACAAATCTTAGCAAGAGTTCGACAAGTTCTTCTGTTTCAACAGCAAAAATTCCTACAGGAACAAAAACTATTTATGTTTCATTAGCGAATGGCAGTAATCGTAATGATGGAAGCAAAAGCTCTCCGCTTAAGGACATTCAAAAAGCTGTTGACGATGCACCGGAAGGAGCTGTTATTTTGGTATCCGAAGGTAATTATTTAGGAAATTTAGATCGTGGATTTATTAAAATATCCAAATACGTATCAGTTGTAGGCGGATATTCCAATGATTTTTCACAACGCGACCCGATAAAATATAAAACAAGCATTCAACCCGGTGCAAATGCCGGCGGCACAAATGCCAATAACGGATTGTTTGATATATATGTTAGAGGAAAACGTGACGGACTTATACTAATTGACGGTTTTATCCTTGACAAAGGACAAATGAATCGCTACGTTAGCCTTACGCCGAGCGACCCTCGTTTCACTCCACCGGAAGGATGCGAAACAGGAATACTCAATCCTCCGGGAATGATAATTAATCAACCGTATATGCGTGGTCCGAGTAGTGTATCGAATCAACTTATACACGGTGATGTGGAAGGAAAGGTGATAATACGCAACTGTGTATTGATGAACGGAAGTCATTTCGGTATTCAAATGGGAAACATAGGCGGCAATTGGGAGATATATAACAATGTATTCCTTACAAACCGCATGGCAGCTTGTGAGGTCAGAAGCATGAATCAACATCCCGGACAGGCAACCGTAGATTTCCATCACAATACCGTACTGTTTTCTTGGAGAAGAGATTGGTATCCAGATAACAAAGATATGGGCTATGGATTTAGATATATGACCGGAATAGATGCTGATGTTCACCATAATATTTTTGGATGTAGCGATTTTTCAGCACTTGACCGCACTTACGTTGATGCCAATAAGGACAAAGAAGCTGCACGCAAGACTTCCGCTTGGAACAATCTTTTCTTCAATAACATTGAGGCAGACCTGACTCTTCCGGGAGCAGGAAAGTTTATGAGAGTTTTTGCAAAACAATTTGAAGATGTGAATCAACTTATAAAATACGAAAACAATCGTGAAATGAACGAAGCAGAATTGAAGCAAATATCAAGATGTATTGATAATGCATATCTTAAAGGCTTTTTAACAATGAAAGGCACTTCTTCAATGGAGTATAACCCTAATTCTTCCGAAAACCAATTAAGAGGAGCTTTGGGAATGAACCCTCGTGGCACTTCACAAGCTACTGTTACTATGTATGCAAATGCATATCCTTTTGATAAAGCTACAGAGCTATTTGGTGCTATAGATGGTGTTGGTGCTCAAAAAATTAAATAATTAAAATTTAAATAGTATGAAAATAAAATCAATTATTCTTCTCGCTCTGTTTGTGGCGGCTTTCTCTTTTTCGGCAGAAGCACAACTGGGCGGCTTGCTAAATAAAGCAAAAGACAAAGCTAAAGAAGCCGCAACGAAAGAAGCAAAAAAAACAGCAGAAAAGAAAGCCGAACAAGTTGTCGACAAGGCAGAAACAAGCGTTTCGGAAACATCCGAGAACGTTCAACTTGAAGTTAAAAATGCTACTGCAACAGACATAGACACTATGTTAGGCGTATCAATGAGTGCTCTCAATGAGTCATATAAGAATTTGAGTGACATTTACTTGTGGCAAACCAAAGGAATTCCGGGTGCCTATTTTACTAAAAGCGGAATGCAAACCCTTATAGAGCAGCAACCATATCGTCAGTTAATCTTATGGATGATGGTTTCAGGTGAAGATGCTCCATGTCTTATGTTCGAACCTAAGCCACACGCTTTCTGTGTTGTTCCTGCGGATGCGATTATCAATGCGAACTTTGCCGTATTCCAAGCATTCCCGGCAGTAACTTATCCTCTATTTATGGAGGCACGTATGTTGATACGAGCAATGGAGGAAGGCAGAATAAGGCTCGACTACGAAAACCCAAATACGCTAATCGCATTTCTTGAAGATGATAAAATCTATTTTAAAAAATCTGAATATGCCGATAGATTTGGTTTTGGATTGAAGAACTCCTTTATCGAAGGCGCTCCCACAGGAAATGATGGAGAAAACAAACTAAAAAAACTCGTTCATTGGAAAGCCGAAGAAGCCCGTTTGATGGAGCTTTATAAGAAACACGTGCCTTTTAAAAATGTAAAAAACACATTTATCAATACGATGGTAACTACAGTGGAACGTAGCAAAGAAAAGGATTGGTTCAACGGCGTGTACGAGAGTTTCAAGTTGGTTATATTAGCTGAAGATATGCAATCGCACCCGAATAAAGTAGAAGATCAGGATTACAAAGACGCTTTAGAATCTTATGAAAACTTGAAAACCAACAATTATCCAAAATGGGAGGCTTTTATGAAAAAGCAATGGATGGAGCTATATGCCAAGATTAAGGAAGATATAGGTGACGGAACCGTTGAAATACCTAAAGCAGCCATCAGCAACCCAAAACTTGAAGCAGAGATGATAGCTATAGCCAAAACCATCTACGAAGACGGACGCGTACCCGTGAAAGCCATTATCAAAAATCCCGACTGGACTATTACTCGCAATTCCTTTGGAGTTATCATAGACCGTTTCCAAACCGCCTATATTATTTTCAAGATGACAGACGGTACACACCGCATGGTAGATATCGGTTTTAAGCAGCTCTACAACGGTAGTAGCTACGGTAAAACACAACTTCGCGGTATCGGCTTAGTAAACGATGCGGTAAAGTATGGCAATTAATTGACGGACTATAGGAATAGTTGTTTTTATAATCCGTTGAAAAAACAATAAGTAGCTGTTGTTATTAAGTAAAACGCTACTTAGGATATTTATAAAATAATGAAAAGTCAACTAAATCAGTATGAGGTAGTTGGCTTTTTTTTATCTTTTCATATTATTTTATTTAAGAGTAAACATTGTATTAAAAAAAGTAGTACTTTTGCACCCGTTTTTTATAAGTATTTAATAATTTAAAAAAGAGAGCGATTATGTTTGTATTTATGATTGTTTTGTTTTTGGTAGGTTACACTTTAATAGCGTTGGAACATCCGATAAAAGTAAATAAATCTGCCACGGCTTTAATTTTGGGAGTTTTATTATGGGTTGCCGCAGTTTTAGGCGGTGAAGGGAATTTAGTGAGTACTACTTCATTACGCGAATATATGATGAGTAATCCCGGTGCCGGTTTTACGGATTGGTTAGTCCATTTTGAGCTTATTCGTGCACTTGGAGAAGTAGCGGAAATTATATTTTTCCTGCTTGGAGCAATGACAATTGTAGAATTAGTTGATACACAAGGAGGATTCCAAATTATCACTAGTAAAATTCAAACGACAAAGAAAGTAAAACTACTTTGGGTCATCTCTATTTTGGCTTTCTTTATGTCGGCAGTTTTAGATAATTTAACTACTTCGATAGTGATGGTTGCCTTGTTGCGTAAACTGATAGCCGATAAAAAAGACAGGTGGTTTTATGCCAGCATGGTTATTATAGCAGCTAATTCGGGAGGAGCATGGTCACCTATCGGAGATGTTACTACCATTATGCTGTGGGTAGCAGGTAAAGTATCTACATTGAATATTATAAAAATGACATTTTTTGCCAGCTTAACTTCCTTGATAGTTCCGCTTGTGGTATTAAGTTTTATAATGAAAGGCAATGTAGAACGTCCGGTAGTAGAAAATGACGATGCATCTTTATCGCTTCAAGCACCTCAATGGCAAAGTATTATGTTTTTATGTATGGGTGTAGGTGCTTTATTGTTTGTTCCTGTTTTTAAAACCATTACCCATTTACCGCCTTATTTAGGAATGCTAGGTGGTTTAGGAGTGCTGTGGGTATTATCCGAAATAATTCATAGAAATTCACATCCGGAGCAAAGGAAAAAATATGCCATAACAGCGATATTAAAAAAAGTAGATTTGCCGAGTATTTTATTCTTTTTAGGCATATTGATGGCAGTAAATGCTTTGGCTACTGTGGGACATTTATCATTACTTTCAACTAAGTTAGATACTATTAATTTGCCTGAGCCTGAAAAATATTATTTAATTAATGTTCTTATCGGTCTTTTATCAGCTGTTGTCGATAATGTACCTTTGGTAGCAGGTGCTATGGGAATGTATTCTTTTGCAATGGATCATTATTTTTGGGAATTTTTGGCGTATTGTGCCGGGACAGGCGGCAGCATTTTAATTATCGGTTCGGCTGCGGGCGTGGCTGTTATGGGGATGGAAAAGATAGATTTTATATGGTATCTTAAAAGAATATCGTGGATAGCTTTGGTCGGATATTTTGCAGGTGCAGGAGTCTTTATTGCTGAGCAAACAATTAGCGGTCGCTTTACAAAAGAAAATAAAGTTGCTCAAAAAGAAATAGATTTTACAAAAGAAGGAATTAAAAAATACTTAACTTCCAATACCTTCTATGTTGTACAATCCGATGATGAAAATAAGATAAAAGATAGTACGGCATTACGATTTTGTAATTTCCACGACTACTATGGTTTTTCTATCAATTCTACACAAACTAAAAACGATGTAGTTCATTTTTATGATAAGGAAGCCAGTCTTGTATTAAGCGATTTTATGGTTAATCTCAATTTTGCCGATACCTTGGCAGAAGTAGTTTATGGAAATCAGCACTTATTGGTAAGTAAATTAGGAACCGTTTATTTGGTTGGTGATTACGGAGCTGTTCCATTGAAAAAAGCAAATTAAAAGTCATAAAATAGAAAAAAAGGCGATAGACAATCGTTTTAATGTTAAAAACATAGCAAATAGACTTTGTTTTTTATGCTATTTTAATGTAGAGTTGATAGGAAAAAAGAGTATGTAAAACTACTGATTACTAAGAATAAGTAAAAGAGTTACATCTTTATTTTTTGAAAATAATAATTAATGTTAATAAAAAATGCAATATATTTTTTGTTGACATTTTTTTATTTTATACTTTTGCACCCGTTTTTATAAATATTTAATAATTAAAAAAAAGAGCGATTATGTTTGTATTTATGATTGTTTTGTTCTTGGTAGGTTATACTTTAATAGCGTTGGAACATCCGATAAAAGTAAATAAATCTGCCACGGCTTTAGTATTGGGAGTGTTATTGTGGGTTGCCGCAGTCTTAGGAGGTGAAGGAAATTTAGTGAGTACTACTTCACTACGCGAATATATGATGAGTAATCCCGGTGCCGGTTTTATGGATTGGTTAGTGCATTTTGAGCTTATTCGTGCACTTGGAGAAGTAGCGGAAATTATATTTTTCTTGCTTGGCGCAATGGCAATTGTGGAGTTGGTTGATACACAAGGAGGATTTCAAATCATTACGAATAAAATTCAAACAACAAAGAAAGTAAAATTACTTTGGATTATCTCTATTTTATCTTTCTTTATGTCGGCAGTTTTAGATAATTTAACTTCCTCAATAGTGATGGTTGCCTTGTTGCGTAAACTGATAGCCGATAAAAAAGATAGGTGGTTTTATGCCAGTATGGTTATTATAGCGGCTAATTCGGGAGGAGCATGGTCGCCTATCGGAGATGTTACTACCATTATGTTGTGGGTGGCAGGCAAAGTGTCTACATTGAATATTATAAAAATGACATTTCTTGCCAGCTTGACTTCCTTGATAGTTCCGCTTGTGGTATTAAGTTTTATAATGAAAGGCAATGTAGAACGTCCGGTAGTAGAAAATGACGATGCATCTTTATCGCTTCAAGCACCTCAATGGCAAAGTATTATGTTTTTATGTATGGGTGTAGGTGCTTTATTGTTTGTTCCTGTTTTTAAAACCATTACCCATTTACCGCCTTATTTAGGAATGTTAGGCGGCTTGGGAGTGTTGTGGATATTATCCGAAATAATTCATAGAAATTCAAGTTCGGAACAAAGAAAAAAGTATGCCTTAACAACCATATTGACAAAAATAGATTTACCGAGTATTTTATTCTTTTTAGGTATATTGATGGCAGTAAATGCTTTGGCTACTGTGGGGCATTTATCGTTGCTTTCAGCTAAGTTAGAGACTATTAACTTGCCTGAGCCTGAAAAATATTATTTAATCAATATTCTCATTGGTATTTTATCGGCTATTGTCGACAATGTACCTTTGGTAGCAGGAGCTATGGGAATGTATTCTTTTGCAATGGATCATTATTTTTGGGAATTTCTGGCGTATTGTGCCGGAACAGGCGGCAGCATTTTAATTATCGGTTCGGCTGCGGGCGTGGCTGTTATGGGGATGGAAAAGATAGATTTTATATGGTATCTTAAAAAAATATCGTGGATAGCTATAGTCGGGTATTTTGCAGGAGCAGGAGTCTTTATTGCTGAGAAAGCAGTTCGCAGTTATTTTACAACAGAAAACGCATTTGCTCAAAAAGAAATAGATTTTACAAAAGAAGGAATTAAAAAATATTTGACTTCCAATACTTTCTATATTGTACAATCCGATAATGAAAATAAGATAAAAGATAGTACGGCATTACAATTTTGCAATTTCCAAGACTACTACGGAATGTCTGTAAATTCTACACAAACTAAAAACGATGTAGTTCATTTTTATGATAAGGAAGCCAATCTTTTATTAAGCGATTTTATCGTTGATTTGAATTTTGCCGACACCTTGGCAGAAGTAGTTTATGGAAATCAACATTTATTGGTAAGTAAATTAGGAACCGTTTATTTTGTTACCGATTACGGAGCTATTCCATTAGAAAAAGCAAATTAAAAGAAATAAAATATTTTTTTTGTAAAAAAAGGCGATAGCCAATCGTTTTTAATGCTACCGATATAATAAATGGAGTTTATTTTATGGTATGCCGGTGTAGCATTGACTGGAAAAATAAATATGTAAAAGTATTGATTATTAGCGATAAGTAAAAAAGATGATTTTTTATTTCTTAAAATAATGATTAATGTAGATAAAAAATTGAATATATTTTTTGTTTATAACTCTTTATTTAGTACTTTTGCAAAGTTTTTTAATAAAAGTCAATATTGTTATGAGACCAGATTTTACGAAAGTTTCTTATACAAATAAAAGGAAAGAAAATACTACAAACAATCGCACTGTTAATAGCGATACCTGGACTACTGCAGAGCAGATTCCCCTTAAGTCGGTATACACCAAAGAAGATATTGAAAACTTAGAGCATCTCGATTATGCGGCGGGTATTCCACCTTTTTTAAGAGGACCTTATTCCACTATGTATGTTATGCGACCGTGGACCATTCGTCAATATGCCGGTTTTTCGACTGCTGAAGAGTCCAATGCGTTTTACAGAAGAAATTTAGCAGCAGGGCAAAAAGGATTGTCGATAGCTTTCGATTTAGCTACACACAGAGGTTATGATAGCGATCACGAGAGGGTAGTGGGCGATGTCGGAAAAGCCGGAGTAGCGGTAGATTCTATTTTAGATATGAAAATATTGTTTGATAATATTCCTTTGGATAAAATGTCGGTATCAATGACCATGAACGGAGCTGTTTTGCCCATTATGGCGTTTTATATTGTTGCTGCCGAAGAACAAGGAGTGAGCTTAGAACAACTGACAGGTACGATTCAAAACGATATTTTGAAAGAATTTATGGTGAGAAATACCTATATTTATCCGCCGCTTCCGTCAATGAAAATTATTGCCGATATTTTTGAATTTACTTCCAAATATATGCCTAAATTTAATTCTATCAGTATTTCCGGTTATCACATGCAAGAAGCCGGTGCTACTGCCGATATAGAGTTAGCTTATACTTTAGCCGATGGTTTAGAATATATTCGTGCAGGAATCAATGCAGGCATGGACATAGATGCTTTTGCCCCTCGTCTTTCTTTTTTCTGGGCAATTGGAATGAATCATTTCATGGAAATAGCCAAAATGCGTGCTGCTCGTATGTTATGGGCTAAAATAGTCAAACAATTTAATCCGAAAAATCCGAAATCCTTGGCATTGCGTACGCATTCGCAAACTTCGGGTTGGTCGCTTACGGCACAAGATCCGTTTAATAATGTTGCACGTACTTGTATAGAAGCGATGGCAGCTGCTTTAGGACATACACAATCATTACATACCAATGCTTTGGACGAAGCAATAGCTTTACCTACCGATTTTTCGGCTCGTATTGCACGTAATACGCAAATATATTTACAAGAAGAAACCAATATTTGTAGAACAGTCGACCCGTGGGCAGGCTCTTATTATGTTGAAAAATTAACGAATGATATTGCTCATAAAGCTTGGCAACGTATTCAAGAAATAGAAGAGTTGGGAGGTATGGCAAAAGCGATAGAAACAGGTATCCCAAAAATGCGTATCGAAGAAGCATCGGCACGCAAACAAGCACGTATTGATTCGGGAAGCGATATTATAGTAGGAGTAAATAAATATCGTTTAGAGAAAGAAGAACCTATTGAAATCTTAGAAGTGGACAATACGGCAGTAAGAGAGGCACAAATTAGACGTTTGGCGGAATTGCGTCAAAACCGTGATCAAGCGGCAGTTGATAAAGCCTTGGCTGCTATTACCAAATGTGCCGAAACCGGAGAAGATAATTTATTAGCATTGTCAATAGAGGCTGCACGTAAACGTGCTTCTTTAGGCGAAATTTCGATGGCAATGGAAAAAGTATATGGACGTTATAAATCAAAAATAAATCTTATTTCAGGAGTGTATAATTCGGAAACAAAAGATAACGAAAGTTTTAAAAAAGCATGTGAATTAGCAGATAAATTCGCAGCGATAGAGGGTAGAAGACCTCGTATAATGATAGCTAAAATGGGACAAGACGGACACGACCGTGGGGCTAAAGTTGTTGCTACGGCTTATGCCGATATGGGATTTGATGTGGACATGGGTCCTTTGTTTCAAACTCCGGAAGAGGCAGCAAAGCAAGCAGTTGAAAATGATGTGCATTTTGTGGGCGTTTCTTCTTTGGCAGCAGGACACAAAACATTGGTGCCTAAAATAATCGAAGAGTTGAAAAAATTAAATCGAGAGGATATTATGGTGATTGTCGGAGGAGTTATTCCTCCTCAAGATTATGATTTCTTGTACAAAGCAGGAGCAGTGGCTATTTTTGGTCCGGGTTCTGTCATTAGCGATTGTGCCATATTAATGTTAGAGCTATTGGTAGAAACTCGCAATTAAATTATTTATTCGCAACAATAACAGTTAAACAATTTTGATTATGTCAAGCGTTTCGCAAACAGCAGGAAAAATAACTACACATGTTTTACAAAGAATGAAGAATAATCATGAAAAGATAGCTATGCTTACAGCTTATGATTATTCGATGGCACGTTTGTTGGAAATGGCTGGTATGGAAGTGGTATTAGTAGGCGATTCGGCTGCTAATGTTATGGCAGGACACAAAACCACTTTGCCGATTACACTCGATCAGATGATATATCATGCTCAATCGGTAGTTAGGGCGGTAGAGCGAGCATTGGTGGTGGTAGATTTACCTTTCGGTACCTATCAAGGTAATTCCAAAGAAGCATTGCATTCTGCTGTTCGCATTATGAAAGAATCGGGTGCTGATGCCGTGAAATTGGAAGGAGGGAAGGAGGTCGTAGAATCTATCGACAGAATTCTTACTGCCGGCATTCCGGTAATGGGACATCTCGGTTTGATGCCGCAATCTATCAATAAATTTGGAACTTATACTGTTAGAGCAATAGAAGAAGAAGAAGCGAATCGTTTGATGGAAGACGCTTTGCTATTGGAACAAATAGGTTGTTTTAGTGTTGTTCTTGAAAAAATACCGGCGGCTCTGGCTACCAAAGTAACAAAAGCTGCTAAAATTCCCATAATAGGAATAGGAGCAGGACACCATGTTGACGGACAAGTGCTTGTCTTGCACGATATGCTCGGTATTACGCAACAATTTTCACCGCGTTTTTTACGCCGCTATCATAATTTAAGTGCCGAAATTACCTCTGCTTTAGAAAAATATATCAGCGATGTAAAAGCTGTTACTTTTCCTAATGATAGCGAACAATATTGATTTTCACTGTTTTTTTTCGTTAATCGGTAAAGTTTAAGCAAGCTTGACGTAGCCTTCTATGAAAATTGTTAATTGTTATCAAAAATAACTATAGCATTTTCGTCGTTTACTCTTCTTTTAATCCAGTCTTCAATTTTTATTTTATCGGCATTTTTTAAGGATGAGCGTGCTGAGGATAGTACAATGACAGATGTACGCGGAGAGCTTGAGGTTGAATCTTTTTCCATGCTATATGCAAATGCTTCGGAGTATATGCAACGCGAAATTTGTGGAAAAATGGTTTTAATCTCTTTTAAAATAACTTCGCCTTTTAATGATATATTCATTAAGCTATCGCTTTTAGCTTCAGCTTGTTGTAGTGCAAATTGAGTGGCATTAAGTTGCCCTGCAAGTTGTTCTGTTTCAGTTTGAAATTTTTTCGTGCTTGCTTCTACATAAGATGCACCAAATCCCTCTTTTATAGTTAGTTTCGATGTGTCTATATCAATTAATAAAGCTTTGGTTTTAATATTTTTAAAGTTGCTTTCGCTTAGTCCGTATCCCGAATAAACAAGCTCTACCGAGCGATTTTGAGCATTAACATCACTTCTTTGCAAGTAATTTCCATCTACAACCGATACCTCTTTTAAAAAGGAATCTACATTTTGATTAAAATTCTCTTCTTGTACTAATTTATAACCAAAATAGATACTTGGTATAGCTGTCAATACAATAATAGTTGTTATTCCTCTGTTTACATATTTTTTTCGTTCGACATCGATAATAGAACGAATCGGAAATTTTAAAAACTGACAAACAATCAGGGCAGCAAAGGCAATAAAAACCGTGTTAATGGTAAATAGATACAAGGCACCGAAAAAGAAATTAAATTGCAGCGTAGCCAAGCCGTAACCGGCGGTGCAAATCGGTGGCATAAGTGCGGTGGCTATGGCAACACCGGGTATTACATTTCCTTTTAGTTTGCTACTCATAGCTACAATTCCTGCTAATCCGCCAAAAAGTGCGATAATAACATCATAAATAGATGGACTGGTGCGTGCTAAAAGCTCTGAATGTGCTTCATTTAGTGGTGTAATCAGAAAATAGATTGATGAAGTTAATAAACTGACAATAACTGCATAAGTAAAGTTTTTAATTGAACGTTTGAATAGTGGAAAATCGTAAGTTGCCAAACTGTAACCCATGCCGTTAATAGGACCCATTAATGGTGAAATCAACATCGCACCAATAATAACCGCTGTAGAATTCATATTCAATCCTACCGATGCAACTACTATAGCAAACATAAGAATCCATAGATTGGTTCCTTTAAAAATAATACCCTTTTCAATCTCTTGGTGAATGGAGTTGTAATCTTCCATTTCGGAACGTAAATCGAACCAAACGGAGAGTTTTGCAATTAAGTTTTTCATACGCAAATTATCTTAAGTTTTATTTTGTTAATAATCATTTAATTACTTTTTTTTGAATTGTATGTTATGTTAAGTTCAGACAAAACAACAAACAGTAGTATCCCAAAAGGTGTAATTTTTTGCAAAAATAGTATTTTTACCCATAGAATTTGTTGCTTTATGTTTTTATTTTGCTTTTTTTAATGATTTATCACGGAAAATAAAAAAAACGTATTTGGCTATTATGTAAATATAATTATTTGAATGTCAATTAATAATTTAATAAATTGAGTTGAATGTTATAGTGTGTGTTTTTTTTTATATTTTTGCAGCAATCAAGAAATATTAAATTTATAATCTATGAAGTTGAAAATTGTTGTTTTAGCAAAGCAAGTACCTGACACACGTAATGTGGGTAAAGATGCGATGAAAGAAGACGGTACGGTAAATAGGGGAGTTCTTCCTGCTATTTTTAATCCTGACGATTTGAATGCCTTAGAGTTGGCGTTAACCATAAAAGATAAACTGAAAGATGTGGAAATTACTGTTATTACAATGGGACCGACTCGTGCAGCAGACATCATCAGAGAAGCTATTTATCGAGGAGCAGACAAAGGTTATTTATTGACTGACCGTAAATTTGCAGGTTCCGATACTTTAGCCACTTCTTATGCTTTGAGCAAAGCAGTGGAGAAAATAAAACCTGATTTGGTAGTTTGCGGTTTACAAGCCATTGATGGCGATACGGCTCAAGTAGGACCTCAAATAGCTGAAAAACTGCGTTTACCACAGGTAACGTATGTGGAAAAATTAGAAAGTGTTGATAATAAACAGATGTTGCTTACACGTCGTCTTGAACGAGGTGTAGAAACCGTTTCGGTACCATTTCCTGCCTTAATCACAGTGCATAGTTCGGCAGCACCTTGTCGTCCGAAACATGCCAAGCGTATGCTGAAATATAAACATGCCCATACGACTACAGAGCTACAAGAACAACATCGCGATTATACCGATATGTTTAAGGAAAAACCATATTTGCACATTGAGGAATGGAATACGGAAGCAGTAGGAGCAGACGAGAAACACCTTGGATTAGGAGGTTCGCCTACTAAAGTAAAAGAAATAGAAAGTGTCGTATTGGTTCAAAAAGAGTCGAAACGCTTTACCGAAAAAGATCAAGATATAGACCAATTAATGAAAGAATTATTAGAAACAAGAGTGATAGGGTAAATGAAACGGACATGCCTCACTGATTTTACACACAAAAGGAATGATTGTAAGGCATGTAAGTTTCATACGACCTTTAACTAAAAAAATATGAGCGTATGAAAAATATATTTGTTTATTGTGAATTAACAGAAGAACATCGTATTGCTGATGTATCCTTAGAATTATTATCAAAAGGGAAAAAATTAGCCGATAAATTAAATGTTGATTTAGAAGCGGTAGTTTTAGGTGTTCAATTAGATAATGCATTTGAGCAATTGCGTTCTTTTGGTGTATCAACGATACATTATGCTGACGACAAACAATTATTCCCCTATAAAACATTAACACATGCTAAGTTGGTTCAAGCATTATTTGAAAAAGAACAGCCTGAAATAGTATTGTTTGGAGCAACATCGGTAGGACGTGATTTGGCACCGCGCATAGCTTCGGCTTTACGATGTGGGTTAACAGCCGACTGTACTAACTTAGTGATTGGAAATCACGTAGATGAGCGTAAAAATCAGAGTTATGAAAATTTATTGTATCAAATACGTCCTGCTTTTGGAGGAAACATTATAGCTACCATTATCAATCCCGAAACACGTCCGCAAATGGCTACGGTAAGAGAAGGTGTCATGAAGTTAGAACCTCAAGCTGTTAAAAACAATCCCGTTAAGAAAAAGATAGATGTATCACTACTAAAGCCTACGGATGAAGTGGTGAAAATATTGCATCGTCATATTGAACCGCCTAAGGTTAATCTCAAGGCAGCACAAATTATGGTTGCCGGCGGTTACGGTATGGGAAGTAAAGAAAACTTTCAAATTCTTTACGAATTAGCCGATTTGTTAGGAGCGGAAGTAGGAGGGACGCGTGCCGCTGTAGATGCCGGTTTCTGTGGTCATGAACGTCAAATTGGACAAACAGGTGTTACCGTGCGTCCAAAATTGTATATCGCTTGCGGTATTTCAGGAGCTGTACAGCACCGTGCAGGTATGGATCAATCATCGAAAATAATTAGCATTAATACTTCTATTCATGCACCTATCAATGCTATTGCCGACTATGTTGTAGTGGGAGATGTGATGAAAGTAATACCTAAAATGATGCAGTCTTATAAAAAACAAATTAAATAATTAAAAAAGAAAAATAATTAATATCACATAAAAATGGAAAACTTTTTTTCAGATAATGAACATTTAAAATTTCATTTATCACATCATCTGATGAAAGATATAGTGAAATTGAGCGAGAATGATTACAAAGAATATAAATTATACGATTATGCACCTATTGATTTTGAAGATGCCATTGATTCTTATACGAAAGTATTGGAAGTAATAGGCGAAATATGTGGCGAAACCATTGCATCCAACGCTGAAGATGTCGATAAAGAAGGAGTTACTTTAGCTGACAATGTTGTTACTTATGCAAAAGGAACACAGCAAAACCATGAAATGCTGAGAGATGCCGGAATGTATGGCTTATCGTTGCCACGCAAATACGACGGTTTGAATTTTCCTATGGTATTAACCATTATGGTTGCCGAAATGATTGCACGTGCTGATGCCAGTTTTTCCAATATTTGGAGTTTGCAGGATTGTGCCGAAACAATTAATGAATTTGCATCGGAAGAATTAAAAAGTCAATATTTACCGCTTATTCATAAAGGCTATACATGCTCGATGGCATTAACAGAGCCGGATGCAGGTTCTGATTTACAGGCAGTCATGCTGAAAGCTCATTATGATGATAAAGCAAAATGTTGGAGATTAAATGGTGTTAAAAGATTTATTACTAATGGCGATGCCGATATTCAATTGGTATTGGCACGTTCGGAAGAAGACTCTACCGATGCCAGAGGTCTTTCGTGTTTTATTTATAATCGCAAAGATAATGCGGTTACCGTACGTCGTGTTGAGAATAAATTAGGCATTAAAGGTGCACCTACTTGCGAATTAGTCTATAAAAATGCTCCGGCACAATTAATAGGTGATGAACGTATGGGACTTATTCGATACGTTATGTCGTTGATGAATGCTGCTCGTTTGGGTATTGGTGCCCAATCGGTTGGATTGGCAGAAGCAGCTTATAGAGAAGGATTGAAATATGCTCACGAGCGTGAACAATTCGGAAAGAAAATTATAGAATTTGCTCCTGTTTATGAAATGCTTGCTTCTATGCGTGCTAAAACTGACGGAATTCGCTCTTTGCTTTACGAAACAGCTCGATTTGTCGATATGTATAAATTGCTTACTAAAGCAGGAAAAGTACAAACTCTCTCTAATGAAGAAAGAGATACGATGAAATATTATCAACGTTTAGCCGATATTTATACGCCTCTTTTAAAATTGTTTTCGAGTGAATATTGCAATCAAATAGCATACGATGCCATACAAATTCATGGCGGAACAGGTTATATGAAAGATTTTCCGGCTGAGAGATTATATAGAGATGCTCGCATTACCACCATATACGAAGGAACTTCTCAATTACAAGTAGTTGCAGCTATTAGAGGTATTAGCGGCGGCGGATTTTTAAAACGCATTAAAGAATACGAAGCTATCAATGTAAAAGCTGAATTGCAATTGTTGAAAAATACGCTTATTGATATGACTCATCGTTTTGAAACTATCGGAAATTTCCTTAAAGAAAAAAATAATGCGGAAATGTATGATTTTAATGCTCGCCGATTAGTTGAAATAGCAGGAAATATCATTATTGGCTATTTATTAGTATTGGATGCGGATAAGTGCGATAAATATGAAAATTCGGCTCGCATTTTTATCCAAATGGCAAATGCGGAAAATCAGGAAAAAGAAAATTATATTAAAAATTTCACGGAAAATGATTTAGCTGCTTACCAAGCTATTAAAGAATAAGAGAAAGATTATAACCGGAAGAGTTTCTTGAGTAGATTTGCTACTTTGGAAACTCTTACTATATTAATACCGCTTATAGCTATATCTTTAGAATTATTGGAAGAGATAAAAATGCTGCTGAATCCTAATTTTTTAGCTTCGTTAATTCTTTGTTCTACACGACTCACCGGGCGTATTTCTCCCGATAAGCCTACTTCTCCGGCAAAGCAAGTTTTATAATCTATCGTTATATCGAATAAGGAAGACATAATAGCAGCCACAACCGCTAAATCGGCAGCAGGGTCGTCAACATGAATGCCACCCGTTATGTTTAAGTATACGTCTTTTGTATTGACTTTTAATCCGCATTTTTTCTCTAGTACTGCCAATAACATTCCCAATCTTCTCAAATCGAATCCTGTAGAAGAGCGTTGAGGATTTCCGTATACGGCAGGTGTTACTAATGCTTGTGTTTCAATTAAAAATGGACGTAAGCCTTCGATAGTAGCTGCAATGCCTATGCCGTTAACATCTTCATTGTGTTGAGAAATTAATATTTCAGAAGGATTGCTTACTTCGCGTAATCCGGTTTGTTGCATTTCAAATATAGCTAATTCGGCAACCGAACCGAAACGATTTTTGATAGCTCTCACAATTCGATAACCGTAGTTTCTATCTCCTTCAAATTGTAAAACCACATCAACGATATGTTCTAATACTTTAGGTCCGGCTAAAGAGCCGTCTTTTGTAATATGTCCTATTAAAAATACGGGTATGCTTGTTGTTTTAGCAAAACGTTGTAGTTCGGAAGTCGTTTCTCGAATTTGAGAAATACTGCCGGCAGACGACTCTATCGTATTGGTTTGTAGGGTTTGAATTGAATCTATAATTAAAAGTTGAGGTTGAATGTTGTCAATGTGTTGAAAAATATTTTGCGTATTTGTTTCATTGACAATAAAACAGTTTTTATTTGTTTTATTGATACGGTCGGCACGCATTTTTAATTGCAATTCACTTTCTTCACCCGATACATATAAAACAGTCATCGCAGTAGGCAAGCTGAGTGCCAATTGTAGTAGTAGTGTAGATTTTCCAATACCGGGTTCGCCTCCAAGTAGTACAATAGAACCGGGAACAATTCCGCCTCCCAATATTCTGTTGACTTCTTCAATGCCGGAATCAATACGTTGTAAGTTTTGCGTGCTATCAATTTCCTGTATACGAACAGCTTGACTGTGATACTTGTGTGTTTGCTTGTTAGCTGCCGAAGGTGTTTGAATAACTTCTTCGACATAGGTATTCCATTCGCCGCAATTTTTACATTTCCCTACCCAAGTAGCCGATTGAGTGCCGCAATTTTGACAGAAAAAAGTGGTTTTTAGTTTTGCCATAATATGCAATAGTTAAGATAATTTTTTGCAAAAATAAAAAAAATAATGGTGCAAAATAAAAAAAGATAGAAATAATAATTACCTTATTTGCCAATCGGCATTTTAAAAACCGACAAAAATTACTCGAATTGACAATTTTTTTTAATTTTCAAACGTTACGTATAAAAATAATAATGCGTATTTAATAGAAAAAAACATACTTTCAATGGAAAAAACAGTAAAAATAGAAGTTATTAACCGTTAAAAATACTTAACAAATGAAACGAATTACTCTTTATTTATTATTAATCTGTTTTGTAAATTCCCATTTGTCTTTTTCACAGCAACGAGAATGTATTACTGCTAATGCCTCTTCATCCTCAAAGTCGTTGAAAAACAAATATATGAAAAATGTTTATAAGCCTCTTTTAAATGGTTCAGCGTCATTTTCTTATGGCAGGATAGAATTTACGGAAACGCTACATTACAAAAGCAATCCAACACCGTATGTTAAACATTGCATTATGGATTTTGTGAAAATACCGAATAGCGGTTCGGTTTTGCCTTTTATATGTCTGACAGTCAATGAAGATTCCGTGCAATATGTGAGCAATAGGGATTCTCTTTATATTATTAATCATAAAAATAAAACAGTAATGATTAAAGACTTTAAAGAGACATATCAATTTTTGATGAATAATCCTTTTTTGTCTTTTTATGCTTATTGGATTGCAATGTACGGTCCCGTACAAGAGGATTTTACGCTAACATATTCAAAAGACACTGTTTTTTCGGCTTTTACCGTTCCGCAATTGATGGATGGGGATAAACCCAGAAATCAGTCGGGATATTACCAATACATCTATCATAAGAAAAATAAACTTCTGTTTCAAGAATTATATCAGCCATGTGATGAATGGGCTGAAAAGCTCAACTTTGTCAAGAGAGAGTATAGGTTGTTATCATTCAAGCCTATTTTTTCAATAGCACAAGTGTTTGATATGATAGATTTTAATGGTTTTAAAATAATTTATAATAAATAAAAAATATTAATATATGAGAACAGCATTATTAATCACAATACTTGTAATTTGTTTACATAGTTATGGTCAAAATAAAAGCGATCATTTGTTATCTACTTTAGATTACACGTGTTTAGAGGAAAATGAAGACTATAAATATTATCAATGTTTTATGAATAATGATTCTTTATCATTTTGGTATAATCATCATTCTAATCAAAAAATCAATGATACATTGTTTTTTATTATTTTATCCAGTAAAAAAGATAAATTGTTGATTTATAATTTTAAAACATATAAAACAAATGAAGTTTCATTGTATGCTTTGCCTAAGTATCCCATTACTCATATTTATTACCACAATCATGATTCGATTTTTATTTTTTATAAACGACCCCATATTTATAAAGAAACAGATAAAACATTTGATTTTATTTTAGTGAATGGGAAGGGAGTATTAGTAGACACTTATAGTTTAAACGATGTTCCTTACATATACAAAGGAAATTATTATAAAACCATAGACTACAATATTATAGATCAGATTTGTGAAAACAGGATTATTGATAATAATTTAATTATTACCTATTGTGTTTATTTGCCAAATGTAGACAATGAAAATTTTATTAATTTTTATCCGAAACAATTAGCGCTATATAATCTGTCAACAAAAACGGTAAAAATGCTGAATATTAAATTTCCATTCAAAGATATCGGAAAACGTTATAATAGTGATTGTTTCCCTTCCTCATATTCATTAAGTTTTGATAAAGACCATAATATCATTATCCAATTTTCCCATTCAAATCTTTTGTATAAGTATCATTTTGAAACGGATTCATTGATTCGAATTAATTGTCAATACGATTATACGTTTGAAAACATAGATTCTACAGCATGGCAGGAAGGGCATGATTATACTTCGGTGACGTATAAAAAAGTTTTTTGGGATTCTAAAAGACAGGTTTATTTTAGGAATATTGAATTAATTTCGTATAAAGATTATTTGTATCAATTCATTTTACAAGTCATGGATTCCAATTTTAATCATATTGCTTATGTTTTGAATAAAGACGATTATAATACTCCTTATTATAATAAGTATTCGGATTTAGTAGCGTATAATAAAGTGAATAAATTGCCTTATACAATACAGTTGGAAAATAAAATCAAACAAATATCTTGGGAAGAGTTTGAAACAAATCATTTAAAGAAAAAAACAACTGGGGCAACCATTTCATTGGCTGAGTATTTAGAGAAACTTCAAATACCTGATAATTCATTGGTTGTTACTATAAATTTGAATTATCCGTGCGGACATTGTCTTGAGCGTTTATTCACTAAAATGAAAGAAAATAGAGCAGATTATGAAAAGATTAATGTTTATTACATAGTCTATGATAATAATAGCAACGATTTTGCGGAAACTTTAAAGAAAAGATATAAATTGTCTGATTCTAAGTTTATTAAAATAGATAAAGAATTCTTAGAAAGGGTCAGACTTAATAATGAACCCATAGCAGATGAACGGTACAGAGTTATTGATTATAAAAGTGAAAAAAACATAGTAAAAATACATTCTCTTACTTTTGAAAAATTATTTTCCGTATTTAATAAATTGGTGGACGAAAGACTAGAAAAATCGAAAGAAAGTAAAAAAATCAAAAGAGGTAAACAAAAATAATAATGTAATTTATTAATCACTAATGTAAATTATCAAAAAATATAAACGTATGAAAATCATTTATCCTATTTGCTTGGTATTTTTATTGAACTTAACTCTTTTTACCGCACAAGGTCAAAATGATAAGGCTCCTACATATTATTTGCACTCTCTTGCCGATACTTCGGCACAGTCTTCCTATAAGGAATATGTGAATTTTTGGATTGATTTTCTTTATGAAGAAAACGATTCCATTAGAAGGGCTTATTGGGAACCTTCTCAGATCGGACGCTTTGGAGACGATTATGCTTTATTTTACAATTCTTTGTTTCAATATCCGCCAAAACTATTGTTAAACTACTATCAACCTTATATTCTATCTATTTATTTTGAAAGGGATACTTGTCATATAGTAACTGCATTTTGGAATTTTAATTTTAGACCCAATGATACGACTTCCATACAAAATTCTAATCCATTTGCTATTTTAGAAATAGGCATAGTGAAGAAGGATAATAACTTTTATCTTATTAATCTCTTTGATAAAAGAGTTCAGAATTGGGAAAAAGTCAGATATGGGAAGATAATCTACTTTATTGAACCTTCATTAACGCAGATTCAATTGGAAATGGAAGAAGCAAAGAATTTTGTTGATACTATGCTTGCTATTTTTTCAACGGGAATTGATACTATTACTTATGTAGTTTGTAAAACACCACAAAGTTTAGGGTATCTTTTAGGATTTAATTTCTTTTATGCCGGCTTTACTACAGGTAAAACATTTATTAATGCTAAAATAATAATTTCCGGAAGAGGGTCTTTTAACTATCCGCATGAACTAACACATATAGTGGTTGATCCGTTTCTAAAACCGGGACATTTTTTGAGTGAAGGTATGGCAACATTTTTTGGTGGCAGTTCAAATAAAACATATCAACAACTTATTAAAGAATTTAAAAATAAATATTATCCAATTACTAAAACAACATTTGATAAAATTAATGAAAAACCGAACTCACTTGATGCATATATATCAGCTGCATTAGTAGTAAATATAATTTATGACAGCTATGGAGTAGAAGGTCTTCAAAAATTAAATAATTCACCAAAAGAAGCAAATAAATGTCCGAAACATTTATCTGCGATATTTAATGCAAATGAAAATCAACTGTTTGAATTAATAAATTCTATACTTGATAAAGTAAGATAGTAAATAGCGATTGTGCTACCTGCTATCTCACCGTACTTACTATGAGTGGAAAATAGATTTTATTGCATTTTCAATGTTTGTTCATGAAATAATTGGAATAATTTTTATTAAAGCAGAATTAAAAAGTATTTTGATTAATATTAATTATAAAAGTGAAAAAAACATAGTAAAAAGTGTATTTTTGCATTTCTAAAGAATTGTTTTTCTTATTTAAGGAAATATTGGAAGAAAGACTAAAAATCAAAAGGAATAAACGAAAAATAATAATGTAACTTATTAGTCAGCAATTTAAATTATCAAAAAACAAACTCTAATTTTAATTAAAATCAAAAGGATAATGAAGAAAATACTATTTTACATAATTCCGATTGTTTTATTATTTAGTACATGTCGTATAACAAAAACCGAAAAATCTATTTCGACATTAGATTTTAAAGTGTTAATTGAGAATCAAGATGATGTGTATTATGATGTTTTTTCAGATAGCTATAATTTTTCCATGTGGTATATGCACTCTTGTTATCAAAAAATCAATGACACTTTACACTTTATTAGGTTGTCGAAAAATTACGATACATTATATGTGTATAATTATAGTTCTTATGAAACAAAAAAAATAATGCTAGATTCTATTCCTTCATTTCCCATTCATTCTATTTATTATCACAATCATGATTCCATTTTTGTTTTTTATAATAGAAGACATATTTATAATAAAACCGATAATAAATTTGATTTTATTCTTGTCAATAGAAAAGGTAATGTGATAAATACATACAGTATCAATGATATTCCAAATATTCATCAAGGTTTTTACTATCGTACAATAGAACCTTCCGGAGTTGATCATATCAATGAAAACAGAATTATTAATGGGAATTTAATTCTTTTATTTAGTATTTATTCACCAGGTGTTGAAAATCCTGAATTTATAGATTTTAACCCTAAATTATTATGTTTTTATAATCTTTCTGACAAAACATTTAAAATGTTAAACGTTAGATTTCCTATTGATGAAGTCGGCAAACGATACAATAAAAGTTGTACGCCAAGCTCTTTTCAATTTTCTTATGAAAAAGATCAAAACATTATTATTAATTTTCCGTTTTCCACACGTTTCTACCGTTATGATTTTTCATTGGATTCGCTACTGCTAATCAATTGTAAATATGATTATACGTTTGAAAATGTAGATTCTGCGGTATGGATAAAAGGACGTAATTATTTAGCAACACAATTCCGAGAGCCTAAATGGGATGCGCAAAATCGCTGTTATTTTAGAAGTATTTTTATATTACCATCGAAAACTTGTGAATATAATTTTGTATTGCAAGTTATGGATTCAAATTTCAATCATATTGCTTATGTTTTAAACACTAACAATTATAATACGCCCGCTTATAATAATAATAATAAGCTAGTAGCCAATAATAAATTTGATAAGCGTTCTTATACTATTCAATTAGATGATAAAGTACGACGAATAAAGTGGAAAGAATTTGAAAAAAATCATTTGACAAAAAAAGCAATAGGGGAACCCATTTCATTAGCTAAGTATTTAGAGGAACTTCAAATACCTGATAATTCATTGGTTGTTACTATAAATTTGAATTATCCGTGCGGACATTGTCTTGAGCGTTTATTCACTAAAATGAAAGAAAATAGAGCAGATTATGAAAAGATTAATGTTTATTACATAGTCTATGATAATAATAGCAACGGTTTTGCGGAAACTTTAAAGAAAAGATATGAGTTGTCTGATTCTAAGTTTATTAAAATAGATAAAGAACTGTTAGAAAGGGTCAGACTTAATAATAAACCCATAACAGATGAACGGTAAGGCTTATTGATTATAAAAGTGAAAGAAACGTAGTAAATATATATCATTGTACTTTTGAAAAATTATTTCCCTTATTTGATAAAAAAGTAGAGGAAAGACTAAAAAATCGAAAGAAATAAATAATAATGATATTGCAACTTATTTATCAATAACATAAATCACCAAAAAAAACACAGATATGAAATCATTAAAAACATTTTTACTACTAACACTTATCTTTTTATCGGGAATAACACTATGGGGACAAAAAACGATAGTGTGCGATTTACAAGTTGAAATATTGCCGTACTATCCTATAAAAGACGCTACAATAAAGTCTATGTACAGTAATATTTGTAAAATAACTCAATCATTCCAAATTCGGTCCGAAAAAAAAGACACCCTGTATTTTGTAATTGATAATCCTTCACAGTTTTCTTTTTTCAATGCTTTTTACTTTCAAAAATTATACATCAAAGAAAGAAACACAAATGATACAATCCCGCATATTTTTGCTTTCGACACATTAAAAGTTATTTTGCCGAAAAAAGATTGTAATATTGAAATACATTATTATTATCAACCTGATTATTTTATGTTCGGGAATGAATATGTAGCATGTTTGTTTTGTCCGTATCAACAATCGTGGTTTTCTTGGTATTTTTCCCTTCCGAATATGAAAATAAACGATGTAATTATCAGTGTTCACGAACAAATTTACTTTTTTGCTAATTTAATGCGGAAAAAAACAGATAAGGGAAAAATATATCTATCTACCGAATCAATTCCGGAAAATGGAATTTCATTTTTTTGGATAGAAAAACCCTATTACGAACACATTAAAACAAGTATTCGTAACCAACAATACAATTTATATTTACTTAAAGGTTTTACTTTTACCGACGATTCTGCATCATGCTATACCTTAATGCCACCTTTGCAAAAAGTTGATAGTAATGTAATAAATACATATATTTCGGATTTGAATAAAGCCGTAGAAGGTTTAGTGAAAATATTTCAAAAAAATGTAAGTTTTGATATTGTTGAAGCCTTGCTTGATATTTCTCAAGGAGAAGATAGAATTAGATGGGGGAGTGCCTTTCCTTTATCTGATAGTAATGTATTTATATTTATGGACACTTCTTTTTGGTCAGGGCATAATTGCTTACATGAAATAGTTCATGCTTATAACGATATTCTTCCTGTTAAAAGTGATTCTTCGTATTATTTTTTTCATGAATCCATGACGGAATATCTTTCTATCTATTTTAAATATAATCGGCAAAAGAGAGATTCTGTTTATGAAGCAAAAATTCTTAAGTATATCAATTTAAAACAAGATTATATCAGTATTTTTGAAATTAATAAAAGCGAAGTATCTTTAGATTTCGGAGGAACTTATGGAGTTACCTATTTAAAAACACCTTATGTAATAAATAGTTTTGCCAAAAGAATCGGAGAAGATAAATTTATTGAAATATTGTCTCTTTTTTATAAACAGATACGTAAGACAAAAACAGTGAATTTCTTAGAGTTTGAGAAGATTTTTAAATCGAATGGGGTGTCGGATGAAGATTGGGCTTGGTTGGTGAAAAATCTTTAATTGTCGGAATCATCAGGTAATCTTCAGTGTTTTTATTCGTTAGCAATACAACTTTATATATCATCTACAACTCAAAATATCAACTAATTGCTTTGCAATTATTGTTTAATTTGATAAAAAACAACATCAATTACGCTAATGCAGTTAGTTTGTATATCTACATTTAGTCTAGCAAGGGGTTTTAATCCTTAAAATTTATAATAGATGAAAAGACCTCCTTTGTAGGTGAAAGCAAAAAGATGTTTTGCTTTTTCGGATGAGACAAGTTGATTATTGACAAAATTGTCGTATTTAGCATAAGTGTATCCGGCACCAATAAAAGGTTCAATTCCCCAATTGTTTTTGAAAGGGAACGCCCAACCTATGGTTCCGCCCGCCATATAATTCCATCCTTTGTGCATGATGTTGTTGTGAGATTCATGCCAAAAGTTAGGTATAATTGCTCTTGACATATCGTATAGCCCAAAACCTGTATTAAGTCCCACAAAGAATCCTTTGAAAACTTCTTTAGGGTAATATCTTGCTTCAAGAAATGCAGTGAAAAGTTTTATTGGTTTATTCGTCCATAGAAATCCTTTATTCCAGTAAGTTCCGTTTAAGTCGAATTGTAGTGAGAAATGTTTTGACAATTTGATTTCAAAAGCCGGATTAAGAACACCTACAGCTAATAGTGCATTTAGTTTTACTGCCATAGTAACATCTTTTTCTTCTGCTACTTTTTCTGCTCCTGTTTCTGTTTCTACTGTTTGGCTTACTTCGTAACTGTCTACAGATAATACAAATATAGTATCTTTTACTAAAAATAAATTATTTTCTTGGTTTATTCCTAAGTTTTGAGATGCTATAAAATGTTTTTCCGCATTGTCATAATCCTTGGTTTGATAAGCCTGAAGTCCTAAGTTGTTATATACAATATCGCTATTGGGGTTTAATGAGTTAGCTTTTTTCAATAAGGTTTCGGCTTCATCGATATTTCCTTCGGCTATTTTTATACAAGCTAAATCGTTATAGGCTCTATAATCTTCAGGATATAGCTCCATAGCTTTTTCAAATATTTGCTTTTTGGTTTTAATGTCGTCGGTAAATGAAGCAGCATATAATAGTTCATCGTTGGTCAAAGAATCGGGGGAAACAACAGCGTATTTAGCTATTAGTTCATCTGATTTCAAATTATGAATACAAGTAACTTTTATTTTAGCACGTCTTAATGCAGGCAATAATTCGGCATCTACTTCGTCGTATATGGCTATCATATTGCGTATTTGTTGTTCTTTTTTATCCATATCGCTTTGCGATTGAATAACATTGATAATTTGATTTTTTTCTTTGATATTGGAATTGCTTAATGCGGTAAGGAAACCATCCCAGTCTTCTCCGTTGTCTTTTAGTTTATAGCGAATGTCTTTTTTTATTAAACTGTTAATATCAACGCTATCGGTTTTTGCCTTTTCTTTAATGTATTTGTTCAACTCACTTTCAAACCATTCTTTTCCTCTTTTTGAACGATTACTTGATAACTCTTCATTTCTTTTTAATTCACCTTCGGGAGATGCCCATCCGTCTACTTCGACACTTTTTATTGAATCGTATTGATAAATGAAGGGAAATAGTTCTTTGAGCATTTGTATGTTTTCTTCTTTTTTATTTAGAGGATGTTGCCAATTTAAATTATCACAGTTAAAGTCAAAGTAAATAGTAGCTGATTTTTCAACGGGCTTGCTTGGAACATAGTTGTGATTACTAAAATAATAAGTCGGTTTTTCATTTTTATTATCTGTCTTATAAGTAAATGCCGGTTTAATATCCTCTCTTTTTGTGTCTATATTTACCGTACCTATTTCTCTTTCTTTTAAGGGATATTTATTGCCTTTTTTATCGGTTATTGTACTACTTATTGACACTACATTGTTTTTGAAATTTGCTTTGTAAGTAATATCTTGAGTGGACGAAAAGTTAGTTTCGGGTCTATATTCAACAATACTTCCTTGTGTGTTGGCTTTTTCTCCCTGGAAGTAGATGGGCTTTAAAGTGTCTTTTTGCCCTTCTTGGTTTTTTAATGCCGGAATGCTTGTTAATGAAGCTTTTTTGTTAAAATATTTTTCAGGAAAAGTAGTCTTTATTTGAATATTGGTTGCTCCTTTTCTTGATTCAGGTGTTGTATTATTAATTTGATAAGTTATTTTATCTTGTTTTTTTATCATTTTTTTTACACCGCAATTGGTGAAAAGAAACAAGATACCCGCAATTGTCAAAAGAGAAAATACTTTTATGAATTTCATGCTTTATATGTTTTTAAATGTTTTATGATATACGTTGTTTTTCTTAAATAGTTACCTTATTTTATTAAAATTTTTATTCGACATCAAATTTTTATATAAAATATCCCTACAATAATTATAATAAATTGCAAATGTAATATTTTTTTTAATATAAAATTTGCTTATTAAAGCAGTTTATTAGAATTATTTTCTTTGGTAACGAAATGAAGTGGTAGTGCGGTGAATAAAAAACCGCTTAGAAAATTGCCGATAGTTACGGGTATTTGATTCCATAACCACCAGTCATTAAAGCTAATATCAGCACCTACCATCATGCCGGCAGGTATGGCAAACATATTAACAATAGCGTGTTCAAAACCTTGAGCAAAAAATATGAATACAGGCATCCACATAGCGACAATTTTTCCGATAGTTGCTTTAGAAGTAAATGCCATGACGGCGCCTATGGTTACCATCCAATTACACAGTATGGCTTTTATAAACATAGTTACTTGTCCGTTTAATCCTAATACTTTGTAAGCTATTGTTTTACTTTCTGCAACTTCTATTATTTTTTGTCCGATTAAAGTTTCGCTTCCTGTTATATTTCCACATTGTGTAATATAAATAGCGAACAATGCTGCATAAAATACACTTCCGATTAAGTTACCAAGAAAAGCCCAAAAGAAATTCCTGAGCATAAGGGCAGTATTGGTTTTTTTACGAAACACTGCTATTGGAATAATAGCAAAAGAGCCGGTTACTAACTCTAAGTTTAATAAAAAAATGATAATGAAGCCTGTAGGAAAAACAAGAGCTCCTACAAAGTCTAAATTTGTTTGCACACTTCCTGTAAAAGCAAGCGTTGTGGCAAAACCTAAAAATACCCCGGATAAAATAGCTTTGATTAAAATGTGACTTACGGATAATTCCGTTTTTATTTTTCCGGAAATAGCCATATTTTGAACGGCTTCATTTGGTTGAACGTAATCCATGATTTCTTTTTTACTTTATAAAAATATTTTTAAATTTATTTTCAATTATTATTATTAATCGTAAGGGAAGCAGAAGTAGTAGGGGAATGCTTATCAAGTTGATTAGCTTAGTAGTAGTAAAGGATTTTTTTCTAAACATCGCCGATAAAGATCTTTTAGCAACTTTATCGGCAGACATCATAATGCCTGTTTTAATAGCATAGTTTCTGTATTGAGGTGCTAATTGCAATAAATCGGTATTGACGGCACCGGGAGCAACGGTTATTACGGAAACATTATACGGCAGTAATTCTGTTCGTAGCGAACGCGAAAAATTTTTAATATAGCGTTTGCTTGCGGCATAAACAGCTATTTTAGGATATGGCATCCAACTTGCTAAAGATGACATATTAAGTATATACCCGGATTTATTTTCTTGCATCATTTTACCAAAGTAACGACATAATTTACTCAATGTTATAGTATGTAAGTATAAAAGATTATTTATTTTATCTTTATCCATGTCAAGAAAGTAGCCTGCTTGATAGACGCCGGCATTATTGATTAAAATTTCTATTCTAAGTTTTTTTTCACGACAAAATTGAAATACTGTCGTTGCCGCATTGCTTTGACTTAAATCAATGTATATATTTTGAACATCGATATTGTATTTGTTCTTTATAATCTTTGTTTTTTCTTCTAATTTTTTTTCTTGATTACTAACTAAGACAAGATGATAGCCTTTTTTAGCCAATACTTGTGCGTAGCTCCAGCCTATGCCCGAACAAGCACCTGTAATTAAAGCATAAGGAGGTGTTGATGCTTCATAAAGGTAGCTTTCTGTTGGGCTGTTTTTTGTTTTTTGGTTTGAGAAAATAGAAGTATGTTTATATAAAAAAACAACAATACTATGTGGAATAAACCGCAAGAAAAAAATCAATATTCTATAAAAAAGACAAGGAGTTATTTTTGCTTTTTTACGAAACATTTTTTTGATGCTTTCTTCTGCAATATCTTTAGGGTCAGATAAAACACCTAAACGAGCAGCAGTTGCAATAAAGAAATTCTTTTTGCTGACAATAGGAGTATCTACTCCGCCGGGACAAAGTTCCGATATATTGACGCCCTGTGGTTTTAGTTCGGCACGCAATGATTTTGAAAAGCTATGAAGATAGCGTTTCGAAGCTGCATAAAGAGCCATGGTAGGATAGGGGGTGTAAGCAGTAAGCGATGATACTATCAATATGTTGCCTGTTTTTCTCTCTCTCATTTTATCGCCGAACAAACGACATAATAGAGTGCTATGGATAATATGCAAATAGAGTATTCTTCTTATATCTTCTATGTTTGTGTTAATAAGTGTTGTTCCTAACGATATGCCTGCATTACAAATAAGAACATCTATCTCTATATGGTTTTCTAGACAATAATTAAATACATTTTCAGCTGATTCGGGAAGTGAAAGATCCATTACTAAAGGATAAACCTTAACGGAATATTGTTGTAGTTCGCTAATGGCTTTTTCCATTTTTAAAGGATTAGAGCCTATGATAACTATATCGTAAGCTTTAGCTGCTAATACATGCGCACATTGCAATCCAATTCCTGAAGTGGCACCGGTAATTAATGCTGTTTTATTTATGGCTCGACTCGACATTAATAAATGAAAGGAAAAATACGCTTCAGTTTTTTATTTTTAATTTCTTCACCAAACATAGCTTGGTATTTATGATAAACCGCATTGGCACGCGGAACTAAATTGGCAAAAGTCCAAAGTGCAAACACAGCTCCTGAGATTGACCATGTTAGGATAGCAAAACCAATCCATTGTATGGTTTCTCCAAAATAGTGAGCCGATGAAACATAATTAAACAATCCTCCTGTAGGGAGATAATATTTAGTGTCGCCGGGTTTACGCAAAGAACGTATAATACGGTCGGAACTGATATTGATATACATTCCGCTAAAGTAAATGATAGTTCCTATAATAAACTGAGGACTATAAAACCAAGTCAACGGATAATAATCTTCGGGAGAGACATAAAATAACCAGCCACCTTGCATAAAAGCATTGCATAAGTTAAAAGTAATTCCCATAAACATAATGCTTAAAGGCATTTTACTTTCTCCTTTTAACATAAACGGGAACAGAAACGCACGACGAAAATAGTGAAATTGGAAAAAAATAAAAAACGTAAAAAGCACAGGCTGCCAATGACGCTCTGAAAAAATCCATAACATTAACATGCTTAAAAATACAGGGACTTCCATGAAAAACCAAGCTATTTTATTGTTAATCATAAGCCCCCATTTTTTATTAGCAAACATGCCATAGCCCGCATCTACAAAGTTTAATGCAATAAAAACAATAACAGCGGCAACTGACATGCCGATTAAAAAATAGTTAAAAGCTTCCAAGCTTATATATGTTAATGTGTCTTCCATAAACTTTTTGCAAAAGTACATTATTTTTAAAATACAATGACACTATTTTCTTTTTTTATTGTATTTTATTTTTTATTATTTTTGCAGAACTAATTTTTTAGACATGAGATTGAATTGTAAATTTTATTTTTGTTGTGCGGTTTTACTATTAAGTTGGGTTTTATCTTCTTGTAAAACATATAGAAACGTTCCAAAAAGATCTTCCAGGCGTTGTCATGATTGTCCGACTTTTTCGCAAACGCAGTCTTCCATTTATTTTGTTTTAGCTGATGGACAATCAAAGTAATCCATTTATTTTAAAAGATTACCTTCCCGAAAATGCTTTAGAAGAGATTGGGGAAATGATAGACAAATATCAGGTTACTATACGTTTAGCAAAGAATAGAAAACAAGTCAACGGTACATATAGTCGTCCGACTAAGCATTATTCTCATCGCATCAGTATTAATCAAAATTTGAATCCTTACGCTTTTCTTATTACTCTTTTACACGAATTTGCTCATTTGTATGCATGGGTTTACGATCGCTCGTTTCGACACAATACAGCATGGAAAAAACATTTTGCAACATTGTTATTGCATTTTATACACTTAAAATCTTTTCCGAAAGATGTTGAAACGGCTTTATTTTTACATATAAACAACATGAAATCAAGTGATTTTTTGGATTTACATTTAAGTCGAACACTACAAACTTATGATAAGGTAGTTTTACGAGAAGACGAAATGCCATTGTCCGATTTACCTGTGAATGCTTATTTTACTTATAATGGTAAAATGTATGTTAATAAAGGAATAATACGGAAATATTATTTATGTAAAGACATAAAGACGAGTAAGAAATACCGCTTTCATCCATTGGCGATAGTGCGCTTTGTAGCAAAAGGAGAAAAATAAAACATATCTGTATATGAAAAATCAAATAATAACGTTAAAGAACTAAAACAATTTAATTACATAATAATGAAAAATAATTTTTGTGTTATCATGGCCGGTGGAGTAGGTGCTCGTTTTTGGCCTCTTAGTCGAACAAATTATCCTAAACAATTTATAGATTTTTTAGGAGTGGGAAAATCACTACTACAGATGACGGTCAGTCGTTTTGAAAATATATGTCCAAGTGAAAATATGTATATTGTTACTAATGAATCCTATTATGATTTGGTGAAAAAGCAAGTACCGCAATTTACCGACGAACAAATCATATTGGAACCTATGAGACGCAATACGGCGCCTTGCATCGCTTATGCTAATTATAGAATTAAAAAGAAAAATCCTAATGCTAATATAGTAGTAGCCCCTTCGGATCACATTATTTTTAATGAAATAGCCTTTGTAGAGCATATACAAGCAGCACTCGCTTGTGCAGAAAGAAATCCGTGGTTATTGACACTTGGGATACAACCGACTCGTCCCGATACGGGTTATGGTTATATTCAATACGATGAAAAAAATCGTTATGTACCCGATAGAAGAATTTATAAGGTAAAGGTGTTTACCGAAAAACCCGAATTAGAGTTGGCTAAACAATTTATCGAAAGTGGTGATTTTTTGTGGAATGCAGGGATTTTTACATGGAAATTAAGCACAATACAGCAAGCTTTTGAAGCTTATTTGCCGGATGTAGATGAATTATTTAAAAGAAATGAAGATAAGATAGGAACGCCGGAAGAAAAAGAAGCCATTACCGATATATATGCCCAATGTCGCTCAATTTCGATAGACTATGGAGTAATGGAAAAAGCAGACAATGTCAATGTATTATCTTCCGATTTCGGATGGTCTGATTTGGGTACGTGGACTGCTTTATTCGAACAGTTGAGAAAAGATGAAAATAATAATGCTATCGCTGCACCATGTGATGTGTTTACCTATAAAACGGAGAATTGCATTATTAATACACCTAAAAATAAAGTAGTAGTCGTACAAGGATTGAAAGATTATATTGTGTCGGAAAGTAATAACACATTGATGATATGTCGAAAAGAAGACGAACAGCAAATACGTCAATTTGTTACCGATGTACAAATGAAAAAGGGAGACGAATACGTTTAAATAAAATGTTTTTGTTCTATGGCAGAAGAGGATGATATAATTCAAGATGTTACATCAAATGATTACAAGTATGGATTTACTTCCGATATCGAAACCGAATATTTTCCTAAAGGAATAAACGAAGATATTATAAGAAAAATATCGGTTTTGAAAAACGAACCCGAATGGCTATTGGATTATCGCCTAAAATCTTATCGTAAATGGTTAACGATGAAAGAGCCTGAATGGGCACATTTATCTTATCCGACCATAGATTATCAAGATATTATTTATTTTGCAGTTCCTAAAAAACAAAAACAGTTACAAAGTTTAGACGAAGTAGATCCTGAAATTATAGCTATGTTTAATCGTTTGGGAATTTCGTTGGAAGAACAAAAACGCTTATCGGGCGTGGCAGTTGATGCTGTAGTAGATTCAATGTCAGTAAAGACCACTTTTCAAGAAGAACTCGAACGAGAAGGGATTATTTTCTGTTCTTTTGGCGAAGCCGTTCAAAAATATCCTGAATTGGTAAGGAAATATTTGGGAACGGTTGTGCATTATGGAGATAATTTTTTCTCTGCTTTAAATTCGGCTGTTTTTAGTGACGGTTCGTTTTGTTACATTCCAAAAGGTGTAAAATGTCCAATAGAATTGTCTACTTATTTCCGTATTAATGCTTCTAATACCGGTCAGTTTGAAAGAACGTTGATAGTTGCCGATGCCGATGCGTATGTTAGCTATATGGAAGGTTGTACGGCGCCACAACGAGATGAAAATCAATTACATGCTGCGGTTGTAGAAATAATAGCTATGGAAAATGCAGAAGTGAAATACTCGACTGTTCAAAATTGGTTTCCGGGCGATAAAGATGGAAAGGGAGGAATTTATAATTTTGTTACGAAAAGAGGATTATGTGAAGGTGAAAACTCTAAAATATCGTGGACACAAGTAGAAACGGGTTCTTCCGTAACATGGAAATATCCAAGTTGTGTATTAAAAGGGAATAATTCGGTAGGAGAGTTTTATTCCGTTGCAGTTACCAATAACTATCAGCAGGCAGATACGGGGACAAAAATGATTCATATTGGAAAAAATACCAAAAGCACTGTTATTTCTAAAGGAATTTCGGCAGGTTATAGTCAAAACAGTTATCGAGGATTGATACGTATAGCTAAACAAGCAAAAAAAGCACGCAACTACACTCAATGCGATTCATTGCTGTTGGGAGATAAGTGTGGAGCACATACTTGGCCCTTTATTGAATGTAATAATGAAAGTGCCATTGTAGAGCATGAGGCTTCTACTTCTAAAATTTCAGAAGATCAGTTGTTTTATTGCTTGCAAAGAGGAATAGGTGTTGAAACGGCTGTTAGTTTGATAGTGAATGGTTATGCTAAAGATATATTGAAACGCCTTCCTATGGAATTTGCGGTTGAAGCTCAAAAATTATTGAGCATTAGTCTCGAAGGTTCGGTAGGATAATTTACCCTGATTATTCAATTATTTTTTTTATTTCTTCAATAATAGTTCTATTATTTGAGAGTCTGATTACTTTGTGTTGTCCGCCTAATTTGCCTTTGAGTGTCATCCACTGTAAAAAAGTACCTTGAGGAACAGTGTGTATGATAGGTTTTTGCAGTAAGATATCAAAACTTCTTTTGGCTTCATAATCGGAGTTTACTTTCATCAATTCGTGATCTAAGATAGTTGTAAACTCATCTAAATTGTCAGGCGGATTTTTAAATTCAATATACCATTCGTGAGCAGCTTGTTCGTTGTTTTTTAAGAAAATAGGTGCAGCAGTGTACTCAATGACGGTAGCGTTGGTTTTTTGACAAGCTACTGCCAATGCTTTTTCCGCATTGTCAATAATTAGTTCTTCGCCAAAAGCATTGATGTAATGGGTGGTACGTCCTGTTATAATAATGCGATAAGGATCGGTAGAAGTAAATCGGATAACATCACCTATAATATAACGCCATAGACCTGCATTGGTCGAAACCAATAAAACATAGTTGATGTCGGTTTTTACATCTCTTATGTCAATAGTTTCTAATTTATTATTGATAAAATCGGAAAGAGGAATAAATTCATAAAAAACATTATTGTTGAGTAGCAGTAACATGTCTTCTCTGTCAGGCATATCTTGAGTGGCAAAATAGCCTTCCGATGCATTGTAAATTTGCCAGTACCATAGTAAGTTGTTAGATGTAATAGAATTATAAATAGGGTAGTAAGGAGTGAAATTGACACCTCCGTGCATAAATAATTCTAAATTAGGCCAAACTTCATTGATGCTATCAATTTTTTCGATTTCCATGATTCGTTTTAGAATCAACAGTATCCAAGAAGGTACACCTGCTATGGCTGTTATGTTTTGTTGTTTTGTGAATTGAGCATAGGAATCTAATTTTTCGTTCCAATTAGGTAGTAAAGCGATGTTTTTGGGTGGTGTTCTAAACTTATTTGCCCAATCGGGAATATATTTAATGATAATAGCAGAAACATCGCCGCAAATTGCTTTTGTGTTAATATCCGACTTATGAAGAGAACCTGTTAACGAAAGTGTTTTTCCCGTAAATAGGCGAGTATCGGGACGATTTTGTACATACAAAGATAAACTGTCTTTTCCTCCTCTGTAATTACATTCAATCAATGATTCAATGGTAACGGGGATAATTTTGCTTTTACTGCCACTTGTCCCTGATGATTTTGAAAACATTCTTGTTTTTCCTCGCCATAAAACATTGCGTTCGCCTTTAATGCTTCGTTCTATGTACGGATAGAGCGATTGATAAGTGTTGATGGGAATTTTTTCTCTAAAATCCTCATAACTACTAAGTTTGTTGTATTGGTGTTCTTGTCCCCAAGCCGTATGTTTTGCTGCTCTAAGTAAAAAATGCAAACATTTTTCCTGACAGCGATAAGGTTCATTGATTATTTTTTGAACATTTTTACCTTTCGTTTTGAAATAGGTTTTTAATATATAGGTAGACAGTTGCATTAGTTGATTTTAATTTTTTTATACGTTTGTAGCCATCTTTCAGGAATCTCATCGTTACAGGCTTTTTCATAGTCTTTTAATGAGCATGGAATAAGGTAGTGGCGACTATATTGAGGGTTTTTAGCTTCCGCCGGTATTTCCATCCACCATAAATTACTGATTTTGCTTTTATAAAAAACAATTTCGTAAGCATCGGCATGCAATGAGACGAAGTATTTATAATAATTTTTTTTGATAATATCGGGTGCATCATTTTGACGCATTATATAGCCATCGATAAAATACCAAATGATTTGAGCAATTAATTTTGCACTTTGAGACATAATATCATACGAGGGGTTATATTCGTAAATGCCAAAAGAACTTAATTTATGACTTCCGCCTGCATAACGCACTAATTGACATATTTCTTTACCCGTAAATCCATTAGGACCGGTATGTTTACAGCCCGGAGAATCGGAAAAACGTATAGCGTTCATGTCAAGGCTCAATATGTCGGCATTGCGTATGACCGGTTCAAAATCAATAGGGTCTTCTTGAACTATGCCTAAACGATAGGCATCGAAATACAATTTATCCATTAATACTACTTCATCCTTATCTACCATATAGCTTTGATAACCGATATTGCTATAGTTAAATAAATAATTAGGTTGCTTTAAAATGATTTTATGGAAATAACTATTCGATTTAAACTTTTTGTCCTCATTGCCAATGTCAAACTTAGCATCTATAGAAACTATATTAATAACTTGATTCAGTTGTTCGTATGTGCAATAATTAGCATATGTAAGGTCTTGACTTCCTCCTAAAATAATAGGGATTGCACCATCGGAAATTATTTCGTTTAAAACGTCGGTTAACGCAATATAGGTATCGTTGGCAGTTTTTCCGACTTTTAAATTACCTAAGTCGGTAATAGGGGGCATGTTGTTGTGGCAGTACAATTGATAAAGTTGTTTTCTTATTTCATCCGGACCTTCCGAACAACCAATGTTATTGTAAGCATTTTTTTCTTCAGGAACACCTAAGAGTACTATTTTAAAATTAGAAATAGTCGGAAACGGATTTTCTTCCGTATGAATATAGATGTTATCACCCATTAGATGAGAAGTTTGTTCTAATGAGAAAAAATCAAGTTCTTCAATACATAAAGGATGAAAATAATCTTGTAATTCCATGATTTTATTTTTTCTTACTTTTTTCCGTACTTTCTTTGATTATTTGCTTACAATCAGCTAATGTAAGTTCGCTGTAATTTTTATCTTTCGGTAAATAATAATTGTTTTTACCATCGGTAAGATAAGCACCTTTTCTCTTGTCTTTTAGTATTTTAATTTTTTTATCTTCCTCAAAACTTTTTAAAGTGTTTTTTGAAATGGTTTCCTCAATGATACTAATAGCCGTATCGAGTTTTACGGTTTTTATATCCGTATCGGTTGGTAGTTTATAAAACTGTTTGTTATACAAAATATAAGGTCCGTATTTTCCGACAGCTACCGATACGTCCATTTCATTATAATTACCTATAATTATTGGAGTTTTTGCTTTCTCTTTCTCATTCTTTTCTTCTATAATTTCAAGGCAACGTTCTAAAGTTATTTCGAATAAGTTTTCGTGCTTAGGAATAGAATAAAACTTTTTGTTATGACAAATATAAGGACCGAATTTTCCTGTGTTGATAATCAATTCGCTGCCATCGTCTGCAACAATGGTGCGAGGAAGTTTAAATAAATCGAGTGCTTCTTGAAGCGTAATTGTATTAATACTTTGAGAGGGGAGTAGTTTCGCAAATTTTAAATCATTTTTATTGGTATCGCCTATTTGTACGACCGGACCAAAACGTGCTAATTTTGCATACACATTTTTACCCGAAACAGGGTCTACGCCTAAGAGTCGTTCGCCACTTGCTTTGGTTGATGTGTCCATTGTTGTTTTTACTTGTTGGTGAAACAAACGATAAAAATCACTAATCATACTTTTCCATTCTATTGTACCCTCTGCTATTTCGTCAAATTTTTTCTCTATATTCGCCGTAAAATGATAGTCCATTATTTCTTGAAAATAGGTTGTTAAAAAATCGTTGACAATCTGTCCTATATCGGTAGGGATAAGTTTCCCTTTTTCAAATCCTATTTTTTCCTTTTTTGTACTGCTTGTGATTTTTTCTTTTTTAAGAGTTAATATTTTATGTTCACGTTCAAATCCTTCAACATTTCCTTTGACAACATATTCTCTCTTTTGAATAGTTGATATAGTAGGAGCGTAGGTGGATGGACGTCCGATACCCAACTCTTCTAATTTGCGTACCAAACTTGCTTCCGTATAACGAGGCGGTTGCTGTGAATATTTTTCTACTGCTTGTATTTGTTCCATTTCTAACGGCATATTTTGTTTTAAAGCAGGTAAACTACCCACATTGTTTTCTTCCTCGTTATCATCATGTGATTCAATATATACTTTTAAAAATCCGTCAAAAATCAATACTTCTCCTGTAGCAGTAAACTTTTCGCTTGCATTGGAGATATCAATCGAAACAATGGTTTTTTCTAATTTAGCTTCACTCATTTGCGATGCTATCGTACGTTTCCATATTAAATCATACAGTCGTTCTTGTGAAGTATCGCCTATCTTAATACTGTGTTTATTTAAATAAGTCGGACGTATTGCTTCGTGAGCTTCTTGTGCTCCTTTCGATTTTGTTTGATATTGGCGTGTTTTAGCATATTTTTCTCCGTATGTTTTGGTAATTTCCTCTTTTGCACTTGCTAATGCGAGATGCGATAGATTGACGGAGTCGGTACGCATATAGGTAATGTGTCCTGCTTCATAAAGTTGCTGTGCCACCAACATCGTTTTTGCTACTGAAAAATTGAGTTTGCGAGCTGCTTCTTGCTGTAAAGTAGAAGTGGTAAAGGGTGGGGCAGGCATTTTTTTAGTAGGCACTTGTTCGATAGCACTAACTGTAAATGCAGCATTGATACATTTTTTTAAAAAGGCTTCTGCTTCTTGTTCTGTTTTAAAACGTGTATTGAGTTCTGCCTGCACTGTGTTTTTTTTGTCATCGAAAAACTTTCCAACAACACGATAAATTGGATATGCGTTGAATTGATGAATTTCTTTTTCCCGCTCAACAATTAGACGTACAGTTACGGATTGAACTCGTCCTGCCGAGAGTGCAGGTTTTACTTTTCGCCATAATAAGGGAGATAGCTCAAACCCAACTAAACGATCTAAAACTCTTCGGGCTTGTTGTGCATTGATTAAATCAATATTGAGTAAACGAGGCGAAAGAATGGCTTCTTTGATTGCTTTTTCAGTAATTTCGTGAAATACAATACGTTTTGCTTTTTCCGAATCAATATTTAATGCTTTTAATAAATGCCAAGAAATAGCTTCACCTTCTCTATCGCTATCAGTAGCTAACCAAATAGTATCGGCTTTTTGAGAGGCATCTTTCAATTCGTTAATAATTTTACTCTTATTAGGGAGTATTACATATTTGGGCTCGAAATGATTATTAATGTCTATACCAAGCTCTTTTTCAGGTAAATCTCTGATGTGTCCCATCGATGATTTTACAATAAAATCTTTTCCTAAAAATTTTTCAATAGTTTTGGCTTTTGCCGGTGATTCTACGATAACTAAATTCTTGCTCATTACTGAATGTTACTTTTAAAATAAAATGCAAAAATACATTATATTAATATTTAAAAAATATTTTTTTCAAAAAAATTATTTTTTTATTTGATTATCAAGGAGTTTTTTTTATTGTTATTTGATGAAAAATAAATATGGAATGAATAAAAGTATCTACTATTACTTATATGTTGTTATTCATTGTATGACTTTTAGTCATCCGATGAGTAGTTGTTACTCCACTCATTTTGATAGGATTAATGTGCGGTTCGAGATAGTATTCAAGAAAAGAGGCTATCTTAAAAGCAAGACAGCCTTTTTATCAATTATTCTTGTTTTTCGCACTTTTTTGCAATACCTACATAAGTAGTTAATAATCAATGATATGAATTTTGTTTTTTTCGTTTTTTGGGTGTTACAAAGCGGAAAATAAGAAGTACATTTATTTTTGCATTTTACGCTAATATCTCAAACTTGATTAATAGTCATAGATTAAATTAATACAAACAGCTACAGTGTGTAAAACATGTATTGACTGTACAAAAACCATTTTTCTACGTAGATTTACACAGAAATTACCGTTATTTTCAATAAATTTGGTACTTTTGCGTTTTAAATATTTACTATGCCGAAAAGTATGTCTAAACAATCTGAAGAGCATTTTGATACATCCTCCTATCAGCGAGTGGAATCTAAGAAGTTCTCTTTCACAGGCGAGATAAAACGAGCCATCTTACAGCTATTTGGACATAAGAGCAAAAATAGAAAACAAAAAATAATAACTATTTCTGTTTTTATACTATTTGCAATTATATACTCAAGCATATCACTTGTTAATCACTATTATTTTAGAACTCATGCACTTGACCTTGGTCTTTATAATAATGCTATTTACGGCTTTGCAAACTTCTCAATGCCAAAATACACACTTGACCTTTCTGGTGTTGAGCAGCCTTTCTTTGCCACACACTTCTCACTTATAACCATTCTTTACGTACCGTTTTACTACATATTTGGCTCTTATACACTTCTTATAATCCAGATATCATCAATTCTGTTTGCAGGTTACTATATACAAAAATATATAAAGCAACACATTGAGAGTTTTACCGTAAGGACCCTTCTACTCGTTCAATTCTTTTCAATTTGGGGTATATATTCTGCTCTTTCGTTCGATTTTCACAATAGTGTAATAGGCGCAATGCTTGTCCCTGCACTTTTTTATTATATTGAAAAACGGGATATAAAGGTATCGGCACTCATATTTATGCTTTTTCTATTTACCAAAGAGATTATGGCTATTTGGGGTATATTTATTTTGATAGGACTGATGATAAAGAATAGAAACACTCTATTTAAACAATATATAAAGTTGGAGATTCCACTATTGATTGCAGCCATAATTTATGGTTCAATAGTATTATTCTGGGCTATGCCAAAACTGCAACTATCAGATACAAATTTGCAATTTGGACGATATGCACACCTAGGAAATTCTTTATGGGAAATGCTCACAAATATTCTGCGTAATCCCCAAATAATTTTTTCAAATACAAGTGGTGATGCTATATATGACGGTATCAAAGCTGAAACAATTATTATGTTTTTATTAGCAGGGGGAGTCTTCTGTATAATAAGACCAGCTTACCTTTTTATGCTTTTGCCCATATTTGCACAAAAATTTCTGTCATCTGATTGTGCGCTATGGGGAATTAACTACCACTATTCCATTGAATTTGTTCCAATACTTGCATTGGCAACAATAGACGTGCTTAGCAACATAAAAAAGGTTAAACTGCAAAACATAATTGCAATAACAGCCGTCATACTTACTATCTCCTCTACATTCCAAACAATGGAATCGCGTCAATCAAAATGGTACAACGAAATCAATACACAGTTTTATAAAAAAGCTCATTATCAATCTGATATAAATAGAAGCAAAGTGTTTGAGATAATCGAAGGTATTCCTAGTAGCACAACTGTGTCAACAAGTTCTGCTCTTGCTCCAAGGCTTGCTTTTCGTGAAAAAATATTTCTTTTCCCAAATATCAAAAATGCCGGTTACATTATACTATTAAAAAAAGAAGGCACATATCCGCTTTCTCTCGATGAGCTAGCTTCAGAAGTTGAAAAACTAAAAGCAGGTAATCACTACGAAGCATATTTTGAGAGCGAAACCGTAATAGCATTAAAAAAAGTGTTGTAGACACTCCTGAAAAGCTGTCTTACTTAACTTTATACTCATCAATGTTTTTCATTGTTTTAATCATCTCGTCGTAATCATAGTCGCCAATAATCCGCTTTTTGGGTGTCCTATACAAAAATAGAGTAACCAAGGGAACGCTTGAAATGCGTCTAATGTTTCACTTTACACCCAAACGTATTGAAGTATACGTCTGCATTTGCTTTGTAGCACTAAAAGTTTACAAGGAGCTTGAACGGATGCTAAAAATCGCCGGAATAAAATTAAGTGTAGACAAAGTGCTAGCAAAGGCTAAAACTGTAGTCACAATACAAATGGAACTTCCCAAAAATAAGAAAACTATCAACAAAACTATGATAATGAAAAGACATCGGTGTATAGAAAAATTATTTGATGAAAATTTCTGGGTGACACGATGACGAAGTCAGGTAATTTTATTGCGTTATTTACTTATTACCCCACCCCGGCCCTCCCCACTTGAAGCGAAGCGGAAAGCATGAGTTCCTTAATTTAAAATTTAAAACAGCTTCACGAATAAATAGGGAGGGGGTGTGTTTCAGTTTTATTTTCAGTATATTACAAGTTAATTGCGTTGTATATAACATTTAAATTTTATCGGTTTAGAAAAAATGTTTTTTTTTTTTAATAACTCTCTATTTTCCAATCTCCTCCCCCTTGGGGGAGGTCGGGAGGGGTTGGGGGAGATTTAGAGTGGTAATTAGGGTAGATTAGGAAGGGGATAAACAGATAGTCACCAAAAAAAAGAGGCTATCTTTCATTAAGACAGCCTCTTTGCATTTATTGATTTCTGATTATTTCTGTATGGTCATTTTCTTGACTAAGCGTTGTCCGTTAAATTCAATACGATAGTAGTAAATACCTGCTGGTAATATTTCCGTATCCAATTCAATAGAATTGCTTCCTGTCTTAGCTTGTATATCTTTTTTATACAGCACTTGACCTGTAATGCTGACTACTTCAAAGCTTACATTGCCGGCTTCAGGAATACTAAACGGTATGAGAGTACTCGTATTTGCCGGGTTAGGAATGTTTTGACCAAGGTAACAAGTCTTGATATCGTTTTCTAGAATGCCGACACTTGAAGATATATCCAATGCAGCCGTGTCAGACTCACCGCAAATATTGATTGCTTTCACTGCCAAAGTGCCGGTGCCTGCATCTGAGATAGTAAGTTCTATGGATTCGGTAGTACTGCTACCTGTCCAGTTGTTATTGGATATTGTCCACACATATGAATCGGCACCTTCAACCGGATTTACGTAGTAAGTGTATTTTCCTGCTGTGGTTATCGTAGTATTACCATTGATAACAAGCGGAGATACAGGAATTTCTATTACTTTCAGGTGTAGGTTAATCACGCTATCGCAGCCAAATTCCGTTAGATAAGGTAGTATGTAATCGCCACCTTCTGTGAATACACTATCGCCGTAGGTGTATGGTAATTCACTGCTACAGATTTTAATAGTATCTGTTTCATTATAGGTGGAGTTGACTACTAAAGTTACATACAGTATGGTGTCGCACTCTCCCGGACTAGCAGGATATTCAAATTGATACAATCCTGCATCCGTTAAAATACTGTCATTATAGGTGTAAGGCAATTGATCATCACAGATAGTAATGGTAGTTTTTACTTTGTAGGCATCATCTTCAATAAGCGTTAAGGCTATCGTGCTATCACAGCCGTTGATAGTTGTAAATGCTATCGTATAATTTCCCCCTTTTGTAAATGTACTATCTCCACGCTTATAAGGTAATTGACTACTACATATCGTTACCGTATCCGCATAATTATAACTTCTATGCACATAGAACTGAGAATAAACAGTATCGTTTGCTCTATTACTATCTATTTTAGAGAAGTAAGCACTTACATAACACATTCCGCTATCTGCTAATGCTAATGAATTATCCATTATAACATTAATTTTTTGCGATGAGGCTAAAGTACCGGTAGAAATGATAGTGTCTATTTGGTAATTAATAGCTCCTGTAATTCTCACATGAACGCTTAAAGGAGAAGTTTCCATATTCAAATCATTACTTCCTACATTTGTAATGCTCACTTCTATCGGACTTGTACTATTTTGACAGAAATGAGCATTATTTAATGGGCTAAGCAATGAATTAAGTTCTAAATCTATAGGATGTATTTCGTAAGCACCTATAGAAGTTGATGTAATACGTAAATATCCATTAATGTCATTGTATACATTTGGCAGTATCGGTGCTCTTAAAAGAGAGTCATAAGAAAACCTTAAACTATTCAATGAATCCATATAAATAGGTGCTATAGAAACGGAGTTCGTATCTTGTGAATAAGCTGATTTCCATGCAGCTAATGTTTTATAAGAGGTGTCAGTATAATAAACGCTTGCCGGACCGCCTGAAACATAATAGTTATTATAGTCCAACCTACAATAAGAGGTAGTAGCATAAGTCGTATCTTCAAATATCAGTGGAACAGCAGTTCCGTCGGTATGTAAATGAACATGGTTATTTATAAAGTTAGCCACATATCCTATACTATCTGTTGGTCCCCAATGCATACCATAGGATGTTCCTGTGTCATTAGCAATATAAATAGAATTATTATAGAAATTCCATTGAGAGGAATCTCCACATGAAGCATAAATGCCATAATTAGTTGCATTTCCTTCTCCGGTAATCATAATTTCATTATTGGCTACAAACATAGGATCTTTTGAGCCACTTACTGTGTTTTGATTATAGTTGGTGTTAATACCATAGGTTATATAAGTGGAGTTGGAGGTAAAAGTAATATGTATCTTATTTGACTTCATAGTATCAATGGTAGTATAATAATAGCAATCTATACCACAATAATATCCAATTGTAGCATTAGCATGCGAAGTAATAATGTTATAAGATATACTTGGAAAATAAGCATAATAATTACTAAGTATACCACCAAGATGAGCATTGCACAGTTCATTACTATCAATAATAATTGATGAATTCACCATAGTAGTTGCATTATTTCCGCCGGCATATTCTAAATAAATATTGTACATGCCACCGCTTATTTTATTTTTAATAAAGCGTACATTCGACAAATAAGTTGTATCTGTAGATGTTTGAGCGTAACACACTCCGGAATAATAGTTGAAAAATAATTCCGGCTTTGCTAAAATAGTACAAGCATAGAGCAGTATACCGCTATTTGATTTTTTTAATTCAACACCATGTGTTCCATTTGTAGCGTCAAATGTAAGGGCTTTAAAATAGATGTTATTCATATTTTCCAATGTTAAGGCAGGTTCATCGACGATGCTTACAAACATTACACTATCTGCATGTTGAGCAACAGATGTTATCGTTACAGTATTGATAGTACTTGAGCCGGGAATATTTTTAGTAAAGGAAAGGCTAGCATAGGTTCCACTTATCAATTGTAATTCTACAGCTCCTTTAATGCCGCATTCCATTAAATGAAATTTCGCTTCTTCTACGGTAGCAAAATCGGCAGAAGCGTTTCCAACGGTATAAACACCACTGAGCATGGAGTCGCAACCATAAATATTGAACGATATGGTATCATTCGTCGGATATGGATCTGTGCTTTCATTGGGAGCACTTACCCATATTTTCACCTCATTGCTATAAGCAGATGTAAGGGTAATAGTGCCTACATTTACGGTGTCAATCTTTCCTGTTGCTAAATTACCTGTCCACGGAATAGTTGTTGATTGCGTTACTCCTCTTACCGACCAATTGATGCTAGCTTTTTTCAAGGTATCCTTACCATAGTTCATTAAGATAGCTTTTATCGGAATTGATTGATTGACAGTTCCGGATAAAGGCATAGTGTTGTCATTATCAAGGGCTGCATCCAAAGCGTATGGGTCATAGCAGCCCATATACGTAGTTGCACTACGGCTTTTGTTTCTAATATCTTTCCCAACTCCTACAATGCGAGGACATGATAAGCCGGTATAACTCGACAATTGCAAATCCTTACTGACATCTATGAATTGAGGACTCACATTCACTGAATTAGTGTCTTGTTCGTATCCTGATGCCTTCCATGCGGACAAAGAGGTATAAGAGGTGCTACCGTAGTAAGTTGTCCCACTACTCGGCTTATAATAATAGTTATTGTAATTAGCGCGACCATACGATGTACCTACATAGCTCATATTACCATAAGTAATCATATACCCATCGCCCGAAGTACTGACATAAACAAGATTGTTCAATACATTGGTAGGAGCAGATGTATTGCGAGGTGCAACGCATATGCCGTATACATCTCCTGTAGTTCCTTCCAAATAGAAAGAGTTATGTAAAATATCAAAAGATGAATAGTCCGATGTGCTTTCAGTGTAGAATCCATATATGTCTAATGTTCCGGTAGATTTTATTCTGATTTCATTATTGGCAATATACATAGGACCGCTAGCTCCATAAGAAGAACTGTGGTTTTGGTAATAAATCATATACATTCCATAAACTTGGTTCGAACTGGTAATGGATATTTTATTTCCTTGTAAACTATCAATTGTGGTATAACGATAGGAGTATATTCCATTATAATAATCATCTGTTATTGCACGTGAAGTAATAGTGTTATAAGATATACTCGGATAATATCCGTAATAATAATTGTAAATTCCACAATAGTAAGCATCTTTTAACTCATTGCTATCAATAATAATAGAAGTTTGCTTTGTAGACATATTAGTAGCGTTACCTCCCGAATAAATAAAAAGCATATTACCATAACCTCCTATTATCGTATTTTTAATAAACCGCACATTCTTTAAATAATTAGCCGAATTATATGAAGAGTTATAATGCTTAACGGCAGCATAGCTATTATCGGTCGCTAAATCGTATGCTTGTATTACACAAGAATGGAATAAAATATTGGCACAATAGCCTTTCAATTCAACACCACTAATTGTTGCGTCTGTTTTCGTTCCTATGGTAATGTTTTTAAACACTAAATTGGAAACATTGTCCAACGTCAAAGCAGTGTTTTTAGCAATAGTTACATCGCCGATTGTTACTTTCGTGGCATCCCCACTGTAAGAAGTAATGGTAACCGTATTAGTAGTACTGCTTCCTATAATTGTATCAAGTAACATTGTTTCATAGCTACCATCAAAAAATTGAAATTCCACAGGACCCTTAATACCGCATTTGGTTAAAACAGCTTCTACATCTTTTGCATTAATAAAATCACCGCCAACGCCTACGGTGTAGGTGCCGTTTAATGCGGTATCGCAAGCATAAAGAGTGGTTAAAAGCGTATCGTTTGTAGTATTCAAATCGTTTACTCCATTGGGTTGTGCCACATAAACTTGTAGTGTATTAAATCCACGTTTGGGGGTAAAATTGCCAAGAGGAATAGGAGATGATACGGCAAAGGGAGCCAAAGGACCATTTTTCCAATGAACGGGAGTTTGTGCTGTTCCATTCACAATCCAATGTATTTTAACCGAATCCAATGCAGTTGTTCCAAAATTTTGAATTTTCACACTCACAGGTGTGCTTACTCCGGAATTTAAAGTCATTGTTGGCGATTCTATACTAAACATTTTAGCGTCTGCAACTAAGGGTTTAAAGTCATGATAACAACCCATATTGGTTAACGGTAGGCTTGTACGAAGCGTATCGTCTATGTCTTTGGGGACCTCTGCTATCACAGGACATATTAATAACTTCCCATCTGTACGTAAATTAGTAGCAACATTAATAAAATGAGGACGTATACTCACCGAGTTACTATCTTGTTCTGTTATTGTACGCAAGTCTTCTAAACTTGCTATATTCTCATCTGCTAAGTCATATATGTATGCTATGTAGGGACCTGCGGAATAATAATTGTTATAGTCAAAAAATCCTCCTCCCGTAGTCTTAATATAATTAGCTTCATACGAAAATAATGGATAGTTGTATTCATGAGTTGCAGCACAAACAATATTGTTGTTTTTAGCATTAAAGGGATAGCTTGTGCTTGTTTCACTAATGAAAAATCCAATATTTTCTTCTGTGCCTTCCAAATAAATAGAATTATGATAGACTTCTAATTTGCCCATGTCATTATAAATACCACAATTATATCCATTTCCGGTTATAATGATTTCGTTGTTGTATAGTTTAGTAGGATAAGTAACAGCATTATTGGTATAGTATTCAATATAAATACCTGTATTATATGTTGTTGTTGTTCCCACTATTCTTATTTTATTTCCTATTACACTATCTATAACAGCATAATTCGATAAATATATGCCAATACAACTATAATACGTCAACGTATTTGTAGTATTAATGGTATTATAAGAGATACTTCGAAAATTACCATAATTTTGAGCAAAAACACCGGTTTTAGAGGCATTGGTCATTGTATTGCTGTCTATATATACGGAACTATTGGGGAGGGAGTCAGCGTTACCGCATGCATAATTAAACCAAAAATTAGCATAACCTCCGTCTAAGTTGTTTTTAATAAAACGAACATTTTTTAAATAGGCTGTTGAGCCACTTGAGTTGGTATATCTTATTCCCATATAATTAGATGAAGCATTTCGATAAGTTTGAATGTTACATCCATAGAATAAAATGTTTTCACACATGCCTTTTAGTTCGACAGCAATGCCTGTATTACTTGAATTGGTTCCAATCGTGATGTTTTTAAATAGTAAATAACTCACATTATCTATTGTTAAAGCGGTAGTGGCTAAAGTGGTAGTATCACCTATGGTTACATCGCTTGCATTACCGTTAGCTGAGGTAATGGTTACCGTATTGGTAGCACTGGCTCCCGGAATAGCTCCTACCATATTAATAGACTCATTGTAAGTGCCGCTATTAATCAAGAATGTAGTAGGACCACTTACGCCGCAATTCATTAAATGATTGATAGCATCAGTTATGGTAGCAAAATAGGCTCCTGCTCCTCCTACTGTATAAGTGCCGGTAAGGGCGTAAGTACAAGTGTAAAAATCAAAGGAAAGTGTATCGTCTGCTTGAATGGAATCATAAGGAGTTGCATTATCAATCCACACAGTCAGATTATTCATTGTGTTAGAATCGGGAGTGAAAGTTCCTAAATTAATTGTTACAGGAGTAGAATCTCCTATTAAAGGCTGAGTATAATTAATGGATGTTTTTGTTGCACCATTCACTTTCCAGTTCACTTTGCAGGAGGTAATAGTATCTGATCCTAAATTGGCAATTTTCGCAGAAGCCGGAAGGTTTGTACCCCATGAAATACTTTTAGCAGGAGTTACTATTTCCGTTACGCTTGCCGTTCTTGATAAAGGTTTTAATGTGAGACGTATATTGGGACGATTATCGCTTAGCGACCCCGATGATCCATCGGGAAAATTGCTGTCGCTTTGTGCATATACTACCGTATTGCTTTTGGTAGTATATTTAAATACATAAGACGAACTCTTCCAGGAACCCATCTTATGATGCCAATGCAACATTAAATTAGCACCGGCAGGAAGAAGATAAGGAGTAGTTAAAGTAATTTCCACCCAACCTTGTACAAGATTTAAAGTCCCCGTCCAGACTTGTGTTGCTCCACTTGAAGCCGGATTAATATAACCCGTTGACAAAACCGTATCTGTAGTAGCTTCTAAATAACAAGTTTGATTGGTCATATTATACGACTCGCTATAATCGTATGCAAAAGCAATTTTTGTAATACATACCGGATTTGTGGTATTACCAATTTCCGAACTTAAATACAAAATACGATTCCAGCTATAGCCCCAATATGCATTTGTTGGACTCTGATTCGTTGTGGAAGTACCGGTACCTATCACTACTTGTGTTTGTGCTTGCGTAAAAGGTAAAGCAAATGTTCCTACGAACATTGATAACAGAAAAGTTTTAATGAAATTTCTCATTTTTTGTGATTTTTAATTATTTTTATTTATTTATTTATTTATTTATTTATTTTACATTTATATTTTTGATTAAGAATATGCAATTTGTTGTATTAATTATTTTATTTTTAGCTTATTACAAAGGTGAAAAACGACATAATTTGTTTTAAATTTTTTCATAAAATTAAACGAATTTAAACATGCAAAGATATAAATTATTTTTTTAAGCAAGTTGTTTTTATTAATAAATTTTTGTTGAAAAACAATGATTTGATAATCAAGTGAAAATAGGGTAGTAGTATCTCAAAAAAAGAGGCTATCTTTCATTAAGACAGCCTCTTTACATTTGTTGATTTTTAATTATTTCTGTATGGTCATTTTCTTGACTAAGCGTTGTCCGTTAAATTCAATACGATAGTAGTAAATACCTGCTGGTAATATTTCCGTATCCAATTCAATAGAATTGCTTCCTGTCTTAGCTTGTATATCTTTTTTATACAGCACTTGACCTGTAATGCTGACTACTTCAAAGCTTACATTGCCGGCTTCAGGAATACTAAACGGTATGAGAGTACTCGTATTTGCCGGGTTAGGAATGTTTTGACCAAGATAACAAGCGGTGCTACCGCTTTCTTCAATGCCAACATTGGAATAGATATCCAATGTAGCCGTGCCGGACTCACCGCAAATATTGACTGCTTTCACTGCCAAAGTGCCGGTACCTGCGTCTGAAATAGTAAGTTCTATTGATTCGGTAGTACTGCTACCTGTCCAGTTGTTATTGGATATTGTCCATATATACGAATCGGCATCAGTAACAGGATCTACATAGTAGGTGTAGTTTCCTGATTTGGTTATCATAGTGTTACCATGAATAGCCGATGGAGTTGTAGGAATTTCTACTACTCTTAAGTGTAGGTTAATCACACTATCGCAACCATTGACAGTAGTAAATGCTATCGTATAATCTCCTTCTTCTGTAAGTATACTATCTCCATAAGTATAGGGTAATTCATCAGAGCAAATAGTAATGGTGTCATCGTTGTTATAAGTAGGATTAACATATAAAGTTAAGTTAATTACACTATCACAACCATTGATGGTTTGGAAATAAACGTCATAATTGCCTGTAGTTGTAAGAGTACTATCTCCATACGTATAAGGTAATTCGTTAGAACAAATGCTTAAAGTATCAGTATGACTATAGTTTGCATGTACATAGAACTGAGAATAAACAGTGTCGTTTATACTATTACTGTCTATTTCAGAGAAGTAAGCACTTACATAACATATTCCGGTATCTAGCAATGGCAATGCATTATTCATCATAATATTAATTGTTTGTGATGTACTTAGAGTACCGGTGGAAATAATAGTGTCTTTTTGATAATTAATAACTCCTGTAATTCTTACATGAACGCTTAAAGGAGAAGCTCCCATGTTTAAATCAAGATTTCCTATATTCGTAATACTTACTTCTATCGGAATTGTACTATTTTGACAGAAATTAGCATTATTTAATGGGCTAAGCAATGATTTGAGTGCTAAATCTATAGTATATGGCTCATAACAGCCCATATAAGTAGTTGTACTACGGATCTTGTTTCTAATGTCTTTCTTAACTCCTATAATACGAGGGCAAGATAAGCCGGTATAAGTTAATAATTGCAAATCTTTACTGGGATCTATAAATGGAGGATTTACATTTACTGAGTTAGCGTCTTGTCCATATTCTGATGATTGCCATGCAGACAAAGAGGTATAAGAGGAACTACCGTAGTAAATTATTCCAGTTGGCTTATAATAATTATTGTAATTAACATTACCATAAGATGTACCTGCATAGTTTATATTGTTATAATAAATCATATATCCTTTGTCCAGAATGTTGATATAAACAAGATTGTTTAACACATTGGTAGAATGAGATGTACTGTAAGGGGCAATGTATATGCCGATTGCCATTGGTACTTCAGTTCCTTCTAAATAGAAAGAGTTATGTAAAATATCAAAGGATGAATAGTCTGATGTGCCTGCAGTATAGAATCCATATATACTTGATGCTCCGGTAGATTTTATTCTGACTTCATTATTGGCAATATACATAGGACCGGTAGCTCCATAAGAGGAACTATAGTTTTGGTAATAAGATAAATATATTCCCCAAATATTGTGTATACTAGTAATGGATATTTTATTTCCTTGTAAACTATCAATCGTAGTACAATAATAGGTACGTATTCCATGATAACTTCCGGAGATTGCACGTGAAGTAATGGTATTATAAGATATACTCGGATAATAAGCGTAGCAATGATTATAAATCCCACAAAAGTAAGCATCTTTCAAATTATTACTATCAATAACAATAGAAGCTTGTTTTGTAGATAAGTTACTAGAACTACCTCCCGGATAATAGAAATACATATTGTAATATCCTCCTATAATTGTATTTTTAATAAATTGCACATTGCTTAAATAGTTAACCGATTGTGAAGAGTTATTATACCTAACTGCCGCATAAGTATGAGTGGTAGCTAAATCATATGTTTGTATCACACAGGAATGGAATAAAATATTGGCACAATAGCCTCTAAATTCAACACCATTACTCGTTACATCTGTTGTTGTTCCTATAGTAATATTTTTAAATACTAAATTGGAAACAGAGTCTAAAGTCAGAGCGGTACTTCCTGGAATAGCCACATCGCCAATTGTTACTTTAGTAGCATCGCTACTGTAAGAAGTAATGGTAACCGTATTAGTAGCACTGCTTCCTATGATTTTATTGAGTGACATCGTTCCATACGTACCATCTAAAAATTGAAATTCTACCGGACCATTAATGCCACAATTGGCTAAAACAGCAACTATTTCTTCTATATCGACAAAATCACCACCAACACCTACTGTATAAGTGCCATTAAGAGAGTAAGTACAAATATGAAAATCAAAGGAAAGTGTATCATCAGATTGAATGGAATCAAAAGGATTTGCATTATCAATCCACACAGTCAGGTTATTTTCTATATTAGAATCAGGAGTAAAGGTTCCTAAATTAATCGTTACAGGAGTAGAGTCTGCTATTAAAAGATGATTATAAGTAAAAGGTGTTTGTAATGAATCATTTATTTTCCAGTTCACTCTGCAGGAGGTAATGGTATCTGTTCCTACATTGGCAATTTTTGCGGAAGCTTGAATGTTAGTTCCCCATGAAATAATTTTTGAAGTAGGAGATATTATTTCCGTTACACTTGCCGTCCTTACTGAAGGCTTCCATGTAATACGTATGTTGGGACGATTATTACTAATCGTTCCCGATAATCCATCAGGAAAAATTCCATTGTCTTGTGCATATACTACTGTATTGTTTTTTATAGTATATTTAAATTGATAGTCATAACCTGGATAGGATCCCATATTATGATGCCAATGCAACATTAAATTAGCATTGGCAGGAAGAGTAAAAGGGGTAGACAAAGTAATTTCCACCCAACCATTTACGAGACTAAAAGTTCCTGTCCAAACTTGTGTTGCCCCACTTGTCGTTGGATTTATATAACCCGCTGACAAAGATGTATCTGTAGTAGCTTCTAAATAACAAGTTTGATTGCTCATATTGTACCAGCTAGAATAACCATATTGAAAAGCAATTTTTGTAATTAATACCGACTGTGTAGTATTACCGATTTCCGAACTTAAATACAAAATACGACTCCAACTATAGTTGGAATTCGTATTTATTGGACTTTCATACGTTGTAGAAGTATCGGTACCTATTACTACTTGCGTTTGTGCTTGCGTAAAAGGCAAAGCAAATGCTCCTATGAACATTGTTAATAGAAAAGTTTTAATAAATTTTCTCATTTTTTTTATGATTTTATTGTTTTTATTTATTTTCTTTAAAAAATTCATCTTTTCATAGTAGAATTTTATTGTTTTATTTTCAGCTTATTGCAAAATCAAAGAACGAAATAATTTATTTTAAATTTTTCCATGCAATCAAATAAATTTGAATATGCAAATGTATAAAATATTTTAATAAGCAAGCTATATTTATTAATAAATTTTTGCTAAAAAACAATGATTTGATAATCAAGAGAAAATAGGGTAGGAGAGTAAAGGTAATAGACAAAAAAAAGAGGGTTTTTGCCCTCTTTTTATGTTCATCATTGATTGGTTTATTATTTTTTCTTCTTTTTTGTGTCTTTTTGATGTATGTTTTCATCAGTTGCAACTTCTTCTTCTTCCGTATTGTTTTCCTCTTTATTTACTTTTTCCTTTTTCGATTCTTTTTTCTCAGGGTATTGATATACGGCAACATAGTGCTTGGTATTGAAGAGAGGTTGGATAACACTAAGAATATCTTTGACTGTTAATTTTTCTAAGAATTCTTGATAAGAGATGTATTCATTTAAAGGATCTCCGTTAAAATATTGTTCTGAGATGTAGTTTTTCCAATATGTATTCTTTTTGAGATTTACTTCAAGTGATTTTTTTATTTGTTCTTTTGCTTTTTGCAGTTCTTCTTTGGAAAAACCTTTTGTCAACAATTTGTTATAAATACCAAAAATTGTTTTACTGATTTTTTTTGTTTTTTTAGGATCGCAATTAATATATACGAGAGAAGTATAAGTGGTTTCAGGATATTTAGTGCGCTGAAATTGAAGAGCAGGCGAGTAAGTTCCTCCCATTTTTTCTCTAATAATTTCATAAAGTTTTATTTGTAGCACTTCTTTAAAAATATCCAAACATAGATTGGTTTTAGTATTCCATTCATATTCATTGTTTAAAGCAATAGCTACAGAGCTTTTATTATCCATTCCTACATAAATATTTACTTCTTTTGTTTCGTCAGGGAAGCCGTAATACACATTTTTAAATATTTCTTTTTTGTCAGATGTCGGCAAACTACCTAAATACTTTTCAAGGAGAGGCAAAATAGTATCTTCTTTGATGTTCCCAACAAAGGTGAAAATTAAATTACTAGCATTACCGAAGCGATCTTTATAAATATCCAATGCTTGTTTATAAGTGGCATTGTTAATAAAAGTTTCACTGGGAATTGCTATGCTACGCGGATCATTTTGATTGAGTGTTTTATTAAGTGTATCAATAAATACAAATAGGGGATTTCCTGTGATGAATTTCAATTGATTTTTAGTTTCTGATATAACAGCTTGAAATGCAGTTTCATCAAATCGAGGGGCATCAAAATATAAATACAATAGCTGTAGCATAGTTTCGATATCTTTTGGCGTACTGCTGCCGTAGAAACCATTGGCTATAGGATTGATAAAAGGGGTAATACTGATATTTTTTCCTTTTAGTTTTTTATTTAAAGCTACATAATCAAACTCGCCTAATCCCGAACGTTCGACTAAAGCAACTGCAAATAGAGTAGAGGGGAAATCGTACAAAGAATACAAAGACGAACCGCCCGGTGCTTGAGCTGTCATTAATATTTCATCATCTTTAAAATCAGTGGGTTTAATGATAAATTTAATGCCGTTTCCCAATGTGTATTCTGTTGCTGCTATGTCTGTAAGTTTTTTTGAAGCAATTATTTTCGAGCCTGTTAATTCTTTATTTATTAATGGTTCTTCTTTATAGTTATCAACATAAGGATTTACTTTTTTATATTCTTCTTTTTCAAGAATTTCTTTGGTTTCGGCTTCGGTAAGAATGTGTAAATCTTTTTTCTCAGGACCTAAAATTACAATCACAAAATTCTCGTCGGTTATCCATTGTTTTGCCAAATTACTTATTTCAGCAACATTAATCGTTTCCATTAATTTTTTAGCTTGAATATAGCTTAATTTAGCTCCCATAATAGGGGATTCTCGTAAGAAATTATTGACGTAAGTGCTTGCTAACGATGATGATAGTGTTTTTTCTGCTTCATTGGCTGCTTTTTCCATTCTTGCTAATAATTCTTCTTTTGCTCTTGCCAATTCGCTTTCTAAAAAGCCATGTTGTTTAACTCTTTCCTCTTCTTCAAGCAACATTAGTAGAGCTTCTTTCATTTTATTTTCTTTAGCTACAGCATAACCCATGTATGCATCTATTTTGCCAACGAAATTGCTATAACTATTTCCGGCTTGTATAACGGGACAGGCTGGATTTTGTTGAATTTCATCAAACCTTTCGTTAATCATCATATTGTATAGATTGTGCATCAGTTGAGTGCGGTAATTTTGTAAGGTTTTAGGCGTAAATCCTTTGTGTTTACGTATAGTCAAAATCTGACTATGTGTTGCTTCTTTATCGGTAGCTCTTGCTATGAGTACTTTTTTGTTTTCGCCAATAGGATGCATGATTTTTTCGGGAGCATCAGCTGGATTTTCTAAATGAGTAAAAAGTTCTTTAATTTTCTTTTCCGCATAATCAACATCTATATCTCCTACGACAATAATAGCTTGTAGATTAGGGCGATACCATGTTTTATAGAAATTGCGAAGCGTTTCATGCTTAAAGGATTTTAAATTTTCATAAGTACCTATGGGTAATCTTTCAGCGTAAAGAGAATTGGTAAATACGACCGGAAACCATACTTTTCTCATGCGTTCGTCTGCATTTTTTCCTAATCGCCATTCTTCGATAATCACACCTCGTTCAGCATCAATCTCTTTACTTTCCATTGATAGGTAAGCTGCCCAATCTTGTAAAACCAAAAATCCGGTATCCAATTGATTGATATTATCAGTTGGAACTGTTAGCATATACACTGTCTCATCAAAACTTGTATAGGCATTGATGTCGCCGCCAAAACGCATTCCTATCGATTGCATATAACTGATTAAGTCATTCTTTTTAAAATGCTTACTTCCATTAAAAGCCATGTGTTCGGCAAAGTGTGCCAATCCTACTTGTTCGTCGGTTTCTTGCATAGAGCCGGCTTTAACAACTAAACGTAATTCGACACGTTTTTCAGGTTTGGAATTTTTATGGATATAATATACTAAACCATTGTCTAATTTCCCGATTTTAACTTTGGGGTCTATGGGTAATTCTTTTTCTAAATTAATAGGTTGTTGTGAAAAAGAATAGGATACAATAAAACTAATGATTGTTATTATAAAAAATCTGATTTTATGCATAAATAGTATGTGTTATAATGTTAAAAAATATTTAAATTTAAATTCTGCTTCAGTGTGAATAAGTTATTATTGCTTTCTGCCATTTTTTTAAATTTTTCATCGGGGTCTATTATTGTGGTGTGAGTTTTTATCTCCGAATTAATAGCTATGCTATAAGTAAAATTAATGTCTGTTTCCGTACTTATAATACGCAAAAGTGCAGGCATAACATTTTTGATTTCTTTTTCAGCAATTGAATTAGCAACTTCAAAATAGAGTTTATCTTCTTTTATTACAGGTGGTTGATTGTTGAGCAACATTCTGGCAGCATAGCTATTGGGTGTTGCATTTTCGACATAGGTTTTCCAGTTTTCCGTTATTAGTTCAATAGGATCTTGAGTGATACAGACACAATTTTCCTCAGCTTCTTCAACTTTAGGTTCATTGACTTCGTAATTAATTTCATGGGTCGTATCTTTGTTATCCTTGTTTTCGGTTGATTCAGTGTTTGTAGGCTGTTTTTCTTTTTCTAACAAAGACTTAATATTGGTAGTTTGTATAGGTGTAACTTCTTGTTTTACAGTTCTCTTAAAACTTGTCTTGCTTTCATTTGTTGTTAAAGGGGGTATTTCTGTTTTTAAAGGTTTGTTTTCCGTAGTTTGAAAAGTATTGTTTGTTTTTAGTTCTTTAGTGGGATTACTTGCTTTGATTTTTTTTTTGACGCACATCATTAATGCTAATTCTACATGTAATCGCTTATTATTAGAGCTTTTATAAGTTGTACTGCATCTATTAAAAATATCTAAATATTCTAATAAGACGGAAGTTTCTACTTGTTTTGCTTGTTCTATATATTGCAGGGATATATTATCGCCTGTTTCTAATAAATCATTGACACCTAATTTACAAATCATTAGATTACGTATATGTTCGCTGATACTTTCAATGAAGCGTAAACCGTCAAACCCTTTTTTTATAATATCATTAAACTGAATTAATACATCAGCCAAATCCCCATCATTGAGGGCTTTAATCATTTTGAAAAAGTATTTAAAATCAATGATGTTAAGATTTTCAATAATGGTATCGTAAGAGATATTTCCATTGGAAAAATTGACGGCTTGATCGAAAATAGAAAGGGCATCACGAAGACTTCCATCTGCTTTTTGTGCGATGATTTCGAAAGCAGCTTTTTCGAATGTTACTCCTTCTTCATGGGCTACATATTCTAAGTGATGTACAATGTCGTTGGTTGTAATTCTTTTAAAATCAAATATTTGACATCGAGATAAAATGGTAGGAATAATTTTATGTTTTTCGGTAGTTGCAAGAATGAATTTTACATAAGGTGGCGGTTCTTCTAATGTTTTTAAAAAAGCGTTGAATGCTGCAGAACTTAACATGTGCACCTCGTCGATAATGTAAACTTTGTAAGTAGCTCCTTGCGGTAATATGCGTACTTGTTCCACTAAATTGCGCATATCGTCTACGCCGCTATTGGAAGCAGCATCAAGTTCGAAAAAATTAAATGAAGCCGACTGATTAAACGAACGACACGATTCGCATTGATTGCATGCTTCTCCTTCTTCTGTTAGTGCTTGGCAGTTGATAGTTTTAGCTAAAACACGTGCACAAGTCGTTTTGCCGACTCCACGAGGACCACAAAATAAAAAAGCCTGTGCGACTTGATTAGACTTTACAGCATTTTTTAAAGTAGTTGTAATAGAGTCTTGCCCCACTATCGTTTTAAATGTTGAGGGTCGGTATTTTCTTGCTGATACTATAAAATTTCCCATTAAAATAAATATGAAATATACTTTGCAAAAGTACTAAAAAAAAGTGAAAAATAAAAAAGATATTAGTATTTTCAGAAAAATAAATAGGCATAATAATCGAAGGATGTCAGACTTGAAAAAAACAACGGAATGTTTTCTGTTATTATTTAATTATTAGGTTTTTATGGGTTTTGTTTATAGAAAACCCAATTCTAATTTTGCCGCATCAGAAAGTTTGTTCATGCTCCAAGGAGGTGAAAAGGTTAGTTGGATAGTTACTTTTTCAATTTCGGGGATATTTTTGATTTGCTGTTGTATTGTAGCAGGTAAGTTTTCGGCTTCCGGACAATTGGGAGCCGTTAATGTCATCGTGATAGTTACTTCTTTGTTATTTTGGAAGGATATATCGTATATCAATCCGAGGTCCCAAATGCTAATAGGAATTTCAGGATCATAAATTTGTTTTAAAACATTGATAATGTCATTTTTTAAAGCTTCTTTGCTTTTCATGTATTAAAATTAATTTAGCATGTTCGTTTCATGATTTTTTTTCTTTATCTTTAAATGCAATAGCATATAATTTCATTTGCTTAATCATAGATGCCAATCCGTTAGAGCGGGTAGGAGACAAGTGATTTTTTAAACCGATGGTATCTATATAAGTTAATTCGGCTTTAATGATATCGTCGGGCGATTGTCCTGAAAGTACTCGAATTAAAAGATTAACAATTCCTTTGGTAATAATAGCATCGCTATCGGCTTTAAAATAGATAAGTCCGTCTTTGTATTCGGCATGTAGCCAAAGGTTTGACTGACATCCTGAAATTAAATAGGCTTCTGTTTTGTATTCATCACTAATAATGGGCAATGATTTTCCTAATTCAATGATATAGTTATATTTGTCCATCCATTCGTCGAAACATGCAAATTCTTCGATTATTTCGTTTTCAATTTCTTCTATTTTTTTCATACAATGGTGTTTTTATAAGCGTTAAAACGTAATAAATGATCTGCTAAAACCAAAGCAGTCATGGCTTCTACTATAGGTATTACGCGTGGTACTACGCATACATCATGTCTGCCTCCGGCTTTATATATTTTATTATTTCCTTTTGTATCTATACTTTGTTGATCTTGCATAATGGAAGGAATAGGTTTGAAAGCTATTGAAAAACGGATATCTTCACCGTTGCTGATTCCTCCTTGTATGCCTCCCGAATAGTTGTTTTTTGTTTGAAAATTAGTGTTATATATATCGTTATGTTTTGTTCCTTTCATGCTTACTGCTGTAAATCCGCTTCCAAATTCAATTCCTTTAGCGGCAGGAATACTTAGCATAGCTTTTGCCAAATCGGCATTTAGTTTATCAAACACAGGTTCGCCCATTCCTATAGGTACATTTTCAACGATACAACTTACTTTTGCACCTATTGTATCTTTTTTAGATTGAATTTGTTGTAGATAATCCATCATTTTTTCATAAGTTGTTGTGCAAGGACAGTATAATGGATTGGATTGAATGATATTACGATTAGGTTTTTTTATTTTTCTTGTTTTGATATTTCCTATTTGCGAAGTAAAACAATAGATTTCAATACCCAACTGACGTAATAACATCATTGCAAAACAACCGCCTACAACGCGAGCAATGGTTTCTCTTGCTGATGCTCTACCGCTTCCTAAAGCGTTGTCGGTACCATATTTTTTCCAATAAGTATAATGGGCATGAGAAGGTTTCAGTACATCTTGATTTTCTATGTAATGAGATAAATTCACATCTTTATTTTTTATAATAAATGCAATAGGAAAACCATTTGTTTTATCCTTATTAATGCCTGAAAGAAATTCTACTTTATCGGGTTCTTTGCGTTGAGAGTTAAAAGTGAAATTGGCGGTTTGTCTGGCTTTTATTTTTTTTTCAATAAGCTCGTAATCAACATTTAAGTTTGCGGGACATCCGTCAATAATTCCCCCTACGGCATTGCCGTGTGCTTCGCCAAAAGTGGTTAAACTAAATAAAACGCCCAGTTGATTTCCAGACATCATATGTTGAGTTATAGTTTTTTTATTCTAAAGAATGTCTTTTAATAAATCTTCTGAAATTGAAGCTATTTCATCATCGACTAAGATACGTCCGCAAAATTCACAAACGATGATTTTTTTATGCATACGAATATCCAATTGACGTTGTGGAGAAATTTTACTAAAGCATCCGGCGCAAGCGTCTCTTTCTATTTTGACAACCGATAAGCCATTTCTCATGCTATTGCGAATACGCATAAATGCATTTACCAAACGAGGTTCAATACTTTCTTCTAGTTGTTTAATTTTATCTAATAATAAAGTTTCCTCTTTTTTAGTTTCTGCAATAATGGTATTAAGCTCGGTTTCTTTTTGTTCTAATTCTTGTTTAAATATATTGTATTCATTTTCTAAATTACCGATTTCCTCTTGTTTTTCAGTAATTTTAATATTAAATTCTTTAATTTTCTTCTCAGATAATTGAATTTCTAAATTTTGATAATCAATTTCTTTAGTTAAAGCTTCAAATTCGCGATTATTTTTTATATTTTCTAATTGTTCTTTGTATCTCAAGATTAACGCATTGGCTTTTTTCATGATTTGTTGTTTTTCCTCAATTTGAGCCTGAAAATCGTTAATCATGTCTTTAAACTTATCAATACGTATGTTTATGCCTGAACACGCATCTTCTAAATCTCTTACTTCTAAAGGTAATTCACCTCTGATGACACGAATTTTATCAATTTTAGAGTAAATAAGTTGTAATTTATATAAAGATGTCAAATTATCTTCTACTGTTTTCTTGATAATAGATTCAGTATCTAAATTTGTTGCGTCTATATTTGTGCTATCTTTGGGTTTCGTTTCCATATTAGATGTGTTTTAATAATATTTTATTATAATTGATATTCAGTTAAAATGTTAAAAGATAAGAAGTTATTTTAAATAAAAAATAGATGTAGCTTCTGTCTCCGAATTTGCAAAATTACTAAAATTTTTAATTAGTTTTTGATATAAATAATGTTTTATTGCGATTTCGCTTTCATAATGCCCTATGGCTACTAAAAGTATATCGTCGGAATAAGTAAGAAAATCGTGATAACCTATTTCGCCAGTGATAAATATATCAGCTTGTTGCCGTACAGCTTCGGGGATTAAAAAAGCTCCGCTTCCACCACAAAGTGCTACTTTTTTTATGGTTTTATTCAATAGCTTGCTGTGTTGAAGAAGTTGTAACTGCATTTTTTCTTTTATATAATTTAAACAAAATGTTTCGCTCATTTCGTTTTTGAGTTCGCCAATCATGCCTGAACCGACTAAGGAATGTGAATTATCCAATTGATAAATATCATAGGCGACTTCTTCATAGGGATGAGATGACATTAAAGCCGAAATCATAGTTTGTTCTTTGAAAGCAGGGAAAATCATTTCGATACGTATTTCATTTTCAAAATGTAGTTCTCCTATTTTTCCCACATAAGGATGTGCTTCGTTGGAAGCTCTAAAGCTGCCTTTACCTTCTGTATTGTAACTACAGCTGTCGTATTTTCCAATATGACCGCCTCCGGCATCAAATAAAGCATTTCTTACATTATCAGCATGTTCGACAGGAGTGAATGTAATGATTTTTTTTAACAATTGTTTTTTTTCTTTTAATATTTTAGTGTTTTGTAGTTGGAGTTTTTCCGAAAAAGCAGCATTTACACCATGATGCACATTATCTAAATTCGTATGCATAGCATAAATTGTTATATCATGTTTGATGGCTTTTTTTAAGATGCGCTCTGTTGGAGTGCGGTTGGTAATTTGTTTGATAGCATGAAATAGAACAGGATGATGTGAAATAATCAAATTACAACCTAATTGTATTGCTTCTTCTAATACATTTTCGGTAGCATCTAAACAAATAAGTCCTTTTATAAATTCTTGCTCCGGATCTCCGGTAATTAATCCTGAATTATCATAACTTTCTTGATAACTTAAGGGGGCTAATTCTTCTAAAAAATGAAGGATATCTTTTATTTTCATATTTATTACGAATATTGTTAAATAATGTTCAAAAATATAAAAAAAAAGTATTATTTTAGCATTTGTAAAAACAATTTTATGAGTTTATCTTTTTGTTTAATAAAATAACCTTATAATAAGGAAGTTATAAAAAATGCGAAAAATATTTTTTTATCCTATTTCTATGTTATGGTCATTACTTATGACCATAAGACGCAAATTTTATAACTCTAATGGAGGAAAAAGAAGGGTTACTTTTCAAAAACCTATTATTTGTGTGGGCAATTTATGTATGGGAGGTTCCGGAAAAACCCCGCATACGGAATATTTAATACGATTGTTATCGAGCAAATATCAATTGGCAATATTGAGTAGGGGCTATAAAAGAAAAACCAATGGATTTATGTTTGCCGATTCTTTTTCTTCAAGTACTTCAATTGGTGATGAACCTTATTTATATTATAAAAAATATACTTCATTAGCCGTTGCCGTATCAGAAAATAGGGTAGAAGGTGTAAGAAAGATATATGAAAAACTACCTGAAGTAGATGTAATTGTTTTAGACGATGCTTATCAACATTTGAGGTTAAAAGCAGGTTTAAATATTTTATTAACAGATTATTACAATTTATATGCAGACGACTATGTTTTTCCATCGGGAAACTTACGCGAGTCGGTAGCGGCAGCAAAAGAAGCCGATATAATTATTATAACAAAATCTCCTTCGGTTATTTCGCCTATAGATGAACGAATAACCTTGGATAAATTAAAACCCTTGCCTCATCAACAGGTGTTTTTCTCTTTTATACGTTATGGTAATTTGGTGCCTTTTACTACTTTAGCTAAAATGCAAATAGAAGAACCTAAAAGTGTAGTTGTCTTTACAGGTATTTATAACCCTTACCCTTTAATTCAATATTTTAAAGAAAAATACAAAGATATTCAGATATATACATGCAGAGACCATCATCAATATACTAAGAAAGATATGATGGAATTGCAATACTTGTTGAGTCGTTGTATATCTCCTCACAAAACAGTGATTACAACAGAAAAAGATGCTGTCCGTTTATTGGAAGATTCAATTAAAGAACTTGCATTCTCCATGCCCATTCATTACATACCTATTGCAGTTGATTTTCATGAAAAATACAAAGAAAACTTTGATAATAAAATAAAAGAATATGTTGAAAGCTATCAATAGTACAGTAGATTATATTCGTCGAAATCTTACAGTAGAAGCTAAAATTGCTGTTGTTTTGGGGAGTGGATTGAATACCATTACCGATGAAATGACAATAAAGCATCGATTACCTTATAAAGATATTCCTAATTTTCCCGTATCAACAGTCGAAGGACATCAAGGAAATTTGCTGTTCGGTACTTTAAACAGCGTACCTATTATTGCGATGCAAGGTCGGTTTCATTATTATGAAGGCTATGATATGAAGCAAATTACATTTCCTATCAGAATAATGAAAGCTTTAGGAGTTGAAGTGCTTATTTTATCGAATGCTTCAGGTGGTATGAACCCCAATTTTAATATTGGCGATATCGTAGTTATTGATGATCATATTAATTTCTTTCCCGATAATCCATTGCGAGGAAAAAATGAAAATACTTTGGGCGATCGCTTTCCTGATATGAGTGAAGTGTATGATAAACAGATAATAAAAAAAATAGAAGCCATTGCAAAACAAGCTAATATTTCATTGAAAAAAGGAGTGTATGTAGGCGTTCCGGGTCCTACCTATGAAACACCTGCCGAATACAAAATGTTTTATCGCTTAGGTGGCGATTGCGTAGGTATGTCAACAGTTCCGGAAGCTATAGTTGCACGTCATGCAGGAATGAAATGTGTTGGTTTTTCAGTAATTACCGATATATGGAGAGAAAATGATACGCAAAAAATATCACACGAAATGGTATTGGAAGAAGCTGCAAAAGCAGAACCGATACTTCGTACTTTGTTGAAAAAATTATTAACGGTTATTTAGAATTAAGAACATGCTTTTTTCGGACGTTTATGTCAGCGATGAAATTAAAAATAAACTACTTTTTACAGTTAAAAACCAAAGAGTTAGTCATACTCAATTGTTTTTAGGAGTAGAAGGTTCGCATGTGCTTGCTTTAGCCATTGCTTATGCTCAATATATTAACTGTCATAATCGTACGGCAACCGATTCTTGCGGAATATGTACATCTTGTATTCAGTACCAGCATTTAGCACATCCCGATTTGCATTTTTATTTTCCCAATGCTACCAATGATACCATAAAAACTGATGCTAAAAGCTCTGATTTTCATGCTGAATGGAGGGAAATTGTGTTGGAAACCAATGCCTTATTTGATGAACAAGATTGGTATGAAAAAATCAATATAGAAAAAAAACAAGCCATTATTAACGTAAGGGATACGGAAGAGATTATCTACAAAGCCTCTATGAAACCTTATGAGTCGGAATATAAGGTGTTTATTATATGGATGGCAGATAAATTACGCTATGATAGCGCCCCCAGACTACTGAAAACTTTGGAAGAACCCGATGGTAAAACACTCTTTTTATTGGTAAGCGATAAACAAGAAAAAATGCTTGATACCATCCTCTCACGAGCCCAATTAACTAAGGTAAATGCTTTGTCAATTAGCGAATTGGAAAAAGTTCTAATGGAGAAAAAAAACTACGATATGGAAACGGCTAAAAAGGTGGCTTTTTGCTCTGAAAACAATCTTATAGCTGCATTTCAGTACAATATAGAAGAAGATAGTAAAAATGAAAATTTAGAGATTTTTGTTCAACTGATGCGTTTGGTTTATTTATTATCCATTCAATCACCATCATTGGATTTTAGTAAAGTAACTAATTTTATTAAAATGATGGAAGATTTTGGAAGAGAGCGACAAAAAGACTTTTTACGATACGGCATTGCATTTATACGAAAATGTATTATATGGAACTACGATTTGGACACTATATTAAAATATAGCCTTGAAGAAAAAGAATTTATTACTAAGTTTCAACATTATATCAATGCTTCGACCGGACCGGTTTTTTATAGATATTTCAATGATGCCATACAACATATTGAAACAAATGTGAATGCAAAAATCTTATTTACAGACCTATTGTTTCAGTTAGCGGAAAGATTGGCATTTGCATTGAGAAAAAAATAAGAATAAAGTAGTACGGCATCTTTTTATTGTAGAAAAGTAAAATTAAAGATAATAATAATATAAAAAATATGGATATAAAAGCATATAACACAGAAAAATATAATGAAGCGTTGTCGAAAATTGAACATTTTAGTAAATTTAACCATATGATTCCTTTTGTTGGAAGTCAATATGAAAAATTTAAAATTTTAATAGTCGCTGAAAGTTTTTATTTACCACAAAAATCTACAATTCATCTTGATAAAATGTGGTATCAAAAATCAACAAAAGACCTTAATGAAGAAGAACGTAATTGGACATCGCCAGTCTTTGTTATTTATGATTTTCTTAAAAATAAAAAAGTGGATAAAGGTCATACTATATTTGTAAATTTAAAAAATGCATTAGAAGAAGCATTAGATATACAAACAAAAGATGTTTACAAATACATAGCATATTATAATTTTTTTCAACGACCTGCCAAATATACAGAATCTATAAAAATCATTTCTGAAGATAAAGATGTTTCTTGTAAAGTTTTCACTAGTGTTTTCAATGTGTTAAAACCAAACATAGTTGTTGTAACAAGTTCAAAATGTAGAGATAATATAACATTTCCAATTGAAATGAAAGATAAAATCATATTTACGCCACATCCTGTTAGTGCTTGGTGGTATAGAAAAGATAAAAAAAACAATAATGGCAGAAATAAATTTATTGATTCTGTGAAAGCTATGAAAAAATCGCTATTGACCGACTAAACTCAAAATCAGTTAATCTTCTTTTATAATTAATTTGACTTGTTTTTTCGGAAAAAAAGAAAATTTCTACAGTTTTTCTGATAAAAAAAATGTACTTTTGCTTTCCAAAAAAGTATAATTTAAAAAATTCTATATGAAGAAATTAGCAGTTATAGCCTTTGGAGGCAATGCTTTATTAAGAGCAGGAGAAAGAGGAACTATTGAACAACAAAAAGTCAATGTGTTTAAAACATGCGAAAGTTTGTTAGAGTTACTCAAGCAGGATTATCATCTTGTTATAGGGCATGGAAATGGTCCGCAAGTAGGGAATATTATATTGCAAGTTGATGCGGGCGAGAAGATGTACGGTATCCCTGAAATGCCGATGGATATTTGTGGTGCTTATTCCCAGGGATTTATAGGTTACCTAATCGAACAGCAATTTAAAAATGTGTTAAACAAATATAATATAGATAAAAATATTCTTACACTTGTAACACAGGTAGTTGTAGATAAAGAAGACAAAGCATTTCAACATCCTACTAAACCCATAGGCTTATACTACACCGATGAGCAGAAAGATAGTATCCAACAAAAAAATCCTTCTTACACCTTCGCTTTAGATCCCAAAGGAAACGGTTGGAGAAGGGTAGTAGCCTCGCCTAAACCTCTTTATGTCAACAATCAAGATGCGGTAAAAGATTTGGTTAGTAAAGGCTATATTGTGGTAAGCGTCGGTGGGGGCGGCATCCCTGTTTATAAGACGGATAAAGGAGAATTAAAAGGAATTGACGCTGTGATAGACAAAGATTTGGCTTCTTCATTATTGGCAGTCAATATCAAAGCTGATGAGTTCTATATTTTAACGGATGTACCTAAAGTATGTATTAATTTTCGCAAATCCAACGAAAAATCCTTAGATACTATTACTGTGGCTGAGGCAAAACAATATTTAGCCGAAGGTCATTTTACCGAAGGTTCGATGGCACCAAAGATACGAGCCGGTATTTATTTTATTGAAAACGGCGGTAAAAAATGTATCATTACGGAAGCCGAATCCTTAGGAAAACCGAATAGCGGAACACATATCATTGCTTAAAAAAATAACATTCAGAATTTCTTTAACGGATACTCTGAATGTTAAGTTTATAAAACGCTATTGTTAGCGTTTTTTTTATTTTACAATTTTAAATTCCGTACGTCTGTTTTTCTGACGACCTTCTTCGGTGGTATTGGGTGCAATGGGTTTGTCAAAACCATAACCGCTTGCCGTTAATCTATCTTTGGTAATTCCTTTTTCTATTAAATAATTTACTACAGAATTTGCTCTTTCTTGCGAGAGCTTTTTATTATAGCTTGCCGAACCGACATTGTCGGTATGTCCCGAAATCTCAACGTAGATATTAGGATTGTCTGTCAATAATTTATATACGTTATCCAATTCAATTTTCGATTCTTTTAAAAGCGTTGCTTTGTTAAATTCAAAGAAGATATTGTTAAGTACAATTTCTTTTCCCACTACTAATTTTTTCAATTCTATGATTTGCTCTATTTCTTGATAGCTTGCAGAATCGGGAAGATTAAAGTTTTGAGATAAGAATAAATATCCTTCCGCTTTTACGTTAACGCTATAGTTTTTTCCGGAAGGTAGTGAAAGTAAAAACCGTCCTGTTTCTTCGTCCGATTCAAAAGTGGCTAACAGCTCATCCGTATTTAAATCGTACAACTCAATGTTGGAAAAAAGAGGTTCTTTGGTGTCTTCGTCTATTACTTTTCCTTTTAATAAAGTTAATTTAGGTGGTTCTAATTCAATAGATTTAATAGATTTAGTATGAAGAAATGATTTTCCTGTATTAGCTAATAAGTTATCTTCCGTATTATAGACGAACAATTTTTCAGGTCCAAGGAAAGTAATCATATAAATGTCGTTTCCTCCATATCCTCCTGCTTTATCGGATGAGTAATAACCGTATTTTCCATCGGCAGTAATTACAAAATAGACATCATCGCCGGGTGTGTTGATAGGATAGCCCAAATTGACGGGTTTGGTCCAGTTTCCATTTTCGAAGGTAGAAGAATAAATGTCGTAGCCACCCATTCCATCGTGTCCGTTTGAGCTAAAATAAATCGTTTTTCCGTCCGGATGTGCAAATATAGTCCGTTCGTCTTCATTCGTATTGATAACGTTACTCAAAATTTCTATGTTTTCCCATTTGTCTTTCATGTTTTTGGTTATCTTATAGATATCGTGTTTGTCATCGGCGTTTTTACGATCAGAACAGAAATACAAGGTTTTATTATCAAAAGAGTAGGAGGCTGATGCCTCATGACGACCATTCTTATTGACTTCTTTTATGGACTTAGGTTTAGAAAATTTACCTTTTCTTTTTTCTGATTCGAAAAGGTCTCCGTTGTTATCGCCACGATAAATAATGATTTTTTGACCATCGTTCGATAATCCTTGAACTGCACTATGCACTTCAGATGCATTAAGTTCGCTTACTAATGTTGCTTTAGTCCATTGATTGTTTTCATCTTTTGTCGATGTATAAATATTTTCGAAATAGCGTCCGTCATCGGCAAGTTTAATGCCCTTGCCTTCTCTTCGCGAAGTAAAATACATGGTTTTTCCATCGGCAGTAATGATAGGATTATAATCATCGGCTTTAGAGTTGATGTTTTCGCCGACATTGTCGATAAAGCAGCGTACTTCGTTTTCAATCAATTGTTTACCTGTATTGCATTCCTTGATATGCTTTGCGGCTTGCTCTCTCATAGTACTGGCAATCGTATAATAGTAAATAGCTGTATCAAAATTGCAGTAGTATTGATGCATAGTGCCTCTATAAAATGTGATATCGGCATTAAGATTTGAATCTAAGTTGAATGCTTTGTCTAAATAAGTAAATCCTTCTTCTTTTTTTCTAAGATGATTATAACACAAGAAGATTTTATAATTTAACTCGGCATTATTAGGGTTAAATTCATTGGCTTTCAGGAAATAAAAAGCGGCATTTCTGTAATCTGCTTCTTTATCAAAAGCTTTACTTCCTTTTTTGATGTTTTTGAGAGCAGCCTTTAATTCTTTTCCTTTTTCAGGAAATGATGCTTTGGTAAAACTTGTATTTTGAGAAAAAAGAAAGGAGTAAAAGCTCAGTATAATAATAGTGGAAATTATCTTTTTCATTATAACTTATAATTTGAGAATGAATACTTTATTTATTGTTTTTCACATTGTTTCTTTACATAACCTTCGGCTTCTTCGATGCCTAATTCGGCAGCTTTTTTCCAATCGCTACATGCACCTTCATTGTCTCTTAGCATTTCTTTTGTATTGCCTCTATGCAAATAGGCTGATGCTTCCGAAGGATTCACGGATAGGATGAAATTGAAATCCTCAATGGCTTCTTTGTATCTTTTATTTTTATAATAGGCGATGCCTCTGTTATTGATAGCTGCATAATAATCTTTTTTCCTTTTTACACATAAGTTGAAGTCTTCAATCGCACCTTTGTAATCTTTCTTTTCTATTTTTGCAACACCTCTGTTATTGATAGCCTGATAACAATTAGAGTCTAATAGGATTGCAGTCGTATAATCTTCGATGGCTTCATCGTATTTTTCTAATTTCATTTTAGCACTTCCTCTATTATTATAAAAAAGAGCATTTTTCTTGAGAGTAATAGCCATATTATAATCTTCAATGGCTTCATCGTATTTTTCCAACATACGTTTAGCGCTTGCTCTGTCATTATAAGCGTCTGCCGAAGTAGTGCTTATGTTTATTACTTTCGTGTAATTACTAATAGCATCATTGTATTTCTCTTGCTCAAAGTTTATATTTCCAAGCAAATACAAAGCATTGAAATAAGAGGGGTTTTTAGATATGCAATAGTTTAAATAAGAAGACGCAGAATCTAAATTATTATCTCCGTAAAATACTTGTGCTATCATATATGCCGCTGTATCTTTGTGTTGAGTGGCTTTGCTGTAGGTTTGCAAAGTTTGAATAGCAGCTTGTTTGTTTCCCATCTCTTGCTGTATAATAGACAATAAGTGATAAGAAGTTGCAAGGCTATCGTTGATTTTCAGAGATTGATTAAGAAAATCAATGGCTTCTGCATATTGTTTTGATTCATAACTTTTTACTGCATCATTATACAGCCTTTCTGCTTGATGTTCTGTCGATTTAATGACAATTATTTTTTCTTTTTTTTGTCCGTAAGTAAAGGAAAACAGCAGAAATGAAATAATTGTTAAAAGAAAATATTTTTTCATGTTGCTAATTGTTGAGTGAATGAATTATTGTTATGTATTTATAAATGAATTAGTTTATATTGTTATATTTATGTTGAATTTTTTGCAAAATTACATTTTTTTTATTTACAATATCAATAAATTTATTTTTTTAATTTTATTCTAAAAGTTGTTCCTTTATTAGAGGTAGATTTTTTGACATTAATCTTTCCTTTATGGTAATTCTTAATTATTCTTAATGAAAGTGTTAGCCCTAATCCCCAGCCTCTATTTTTAGTTGTAAAACCCGGTTTAAATATTTTTTTCTGATATTTGCTGTTTATTCCTTTTCCCGTATCTTGAACTTCTATGTATACATGTCTTTTTTCTTCTATTAAAGTAATGGTAATGGTTCCTTGTCCATCCATTGCGTCAACAGCATTTTTGCATAAATTTTCTATTACCCACTCGAAAAGATACTTGTTAATATTGATGAAAATGTCATTTTCAGGAAGTTTTAGTTTAAATTTAATTTTTTCAGAAGTCCTATCTTTAAAATATTCAATAAAATTTCTAATCACTTCTTGAATGTTTTCCACTTTTAAACTCGGCATGGAACCTATTTTTGAAAAACGTTGTGCCGTAGTTTCTAATCGTGAAATATCTTTTTCCATTTCGCTTAAGATGTTATGGTCAACGTTTTCGGCGCGTAGCAATTCTAACCAAGCTAACAAAGAAGACAAGGGCGTTCCTAATTGATGAGCCGTTTCTTTCGACATGCCTACCCATACTTGATTCTGTTCCGACTTCCATGCGTAATTGAATAGGAAATAGGCTACAGTAAAGAAAATCAGAACTAAAACAAATTGAATAACAGGGAATATACGCAATCTTTTTAATAAATAAGAGCCTTGATAAAAAACATAACCATCGTTGTTTTCGCCAAGAGAAATCTTTAGAGGCGAATTTTCATATTCCATTAATGCAATGGTTTCTGCTAAGCGTTCAGGAGAAGTCAATATTAACGTATCGATATTTCCGTAAGCAATTACATTTTTTTTGCTCGAATCGGTTACAATAACAGGAATACTTGATGAATTTTCAACAATTTCGGAAAGGAAACTTTCCACTATATCGTTAAATACCTCACGGAGTTGAGAGTAAATATAAGATTCTTTATAGTATAGATAGATGTAATGATTTTTATAATAGTTGATAGGTATTACTCCGTAATTTTCTTCTTTTATTACTTTGAAAAGTTTTTCGGGCGTATCGATGGTTTTTAAATAAGCAGAGTCTAAATTTTTTATAGCCGATATATTCCCTTGTTTATCAGTGAGTATATATGGAATAGATTTGTTTTCCGATATAAGTTCCGAGTAAAAAGAAATATCTTCATAGGGTGAAGCATTGTTGATACGTTGAAATGCTTTTGCCATAATATTAGCTTTGTATTGCTCTTCTTTTTGTATTGTTTTGAAAAATTCGTTGGTGTATTTTATAAGACTTGCTTTTTTATGGATAGCATTTGCCCATATTTTAATCTTATTTCGTTCTTCTTTTGCAATATCGTCAATAATAACATTGGAATACCATATAATTGCCAAGAATATAATAATTGTCCCAATGAAGAGTGCCCATTTCCATTTATTATAAGATATGTTCATTTTTTTTTAATAAATAATCAACACTTGCTATTTAGTTGTAATAGCAGAATATTATTTGTCTGCTACTGAGTAATTTCATCATAGTATTCGCTTACTTTTTTCCAATTAATAACTTGCCAAATTGCTAATAAATAATCTTTTCGTTTATTTTGATATTTCAAATAATAAGCATGTTCCCACACATCGATGCTTAGAATGGGTTTACCCTTTACCGGAGCATCGTCCATTAGCGGATTATCTTGATTAGGAGTGGAAGTAATAGCAAGATTTCCGTTAGCATCAACGATAAGCCAAACCCAACCCGAACCAAAACGCATCATCCCTTCATTGATAAATTGTTCTTTAAATTTATCCATACTGCCAAATTGCTTATTGATAGCTTTTTCTAACTTCTCTGAAGGCATTAATTTTTTTTCAGGTCCCAACAAAGTCCAAAAAAAAGCATGATTGTAATGTCCGCCGGCATTGTTTCTGATAGTAACATTATAAGAAGATACATGGTTTAAAATGTCTATTATATCTGTCTTTTTTTCCATATTGATGGCTTTTAACCCGGCGTTTAGATTGTTAATATAAGCAAGGTGATGTTTGCCGTAATGTATTTGCATGGTTTGTGCATCTACATAAGGTTCAAGGGCATCATAAGGATAGGGAAGGGGTTCTTGTACAAATTGAGCAAATTGTTTTTGTGTAATTAAAAACAAAACGATGAATGTAAATGATATTTTTCTCATAATAATTATTGTTTCACAGATTTTATAGTATATTAATTTTCAATTGATTTAACACAGCATAATAGAATAGACAAGCTCTTAACATCAATATCGGGATGCTTGAAATAATGATCACAACCTAATTCTGAAATAATGAAACTTTTACCGCAAATTTGATCTGCTAAGGGCATAATGCCGTCATTGGGTCCTAAAGGCAGCATATAGTTGTAGCGGTTTTTAATTTTATGGCGTATTTGTGATGCCAAGGGTGCGGCAAGGTAATGAATAATTTTAATGTGTTGAGGAAAAGTGAAATTGTCAAAAGTTTTTCTTCTTTCTCTATAGCTCATTGATTGGAGTGTATTTATTCTTTTTCCTTTTGTGAAAAGAAAGAATTTGGAAAGAGATGATTTAGATGGAGTTAGAAAATAATCGGCAATAGGGGAACCTCTTAATATACCCGCGACACTAATCCACGCTTTTATATTTTCAGACTCTTGTTTATCGAGCAATTCACTTATTGCAACTGCTGTTTCTAAACTACCTTTGCTGGCACTTATAAGGATAATATTGTCGTGATGTTGACAAATAGTTTTCAGTTGTTCTGCTATTATTTCAGCATTAACTTCTACCGCATCCCATTGTTTAGTTTTAATAAGACAATTATCTATATCGTAAGATGTTAATAATTTACGTTGTCGTTTAAAATTAGCACCCGTACTTGGAAAATCTTTATAGGCAAATCCCGGAATAAAAACAATATAATACTGTTTTAAACACGTCAACAAATTGTTCGGATTGTTGTTATTCAATTGATTGATGTAATGATAATAGCTGTCTTGTATTTCTTTATTTTGAGGATATTGATAAATCCTTTGTAAAAAATATAAGGTGGCAACATCGGCAGAATAATCGAAGTAGATATCGGCAAGTGTTTGTGTGTTTAAAGGTTGATTTTTATAACTATCAAATAAATCAACTACAGATGAATCGTCGGATTGGCTTAGCATTAGTTTAGCTAATTCACAATCAACGCTTGTTTTTATTAGCTGATTGAAAAGGCTACCGGTTACTTCTATGGAATTCTTTTGTGCATAAGCAGTAGCAATGTAAAATAATAAAGAAAAAATCAATGATGTATTAGTAAATTTTCTCACTTGTTATTTTAATTTATTATAAAAAATTATTTTAGTGCAAAAATACAAAATATTGTTATAACAAGGAGAGTTTTTTATTAATTTTTACCATTAACCGATAAAAATCAAAATTAATCAATCTACTTGTTAGTTTCCTATCTTATTATTTCTTTTCATTATTTGTCAGATAAAAAAGAAAATTTAGTATAAAAATTGTATCAGACAGCTTTTATCGATTTTGCAATATAGTAATATAACATTTTTTTTTAATCTACGTTAAATAATTACATATTAATATTAATAATGAAGTCTTATAAATATATCGTTGTTTTACTGTTTTTTGTGTTTTATCACTTTCCTGCTTTACAGGCTCAATCCGATGATGTTACTTATTATAAATCTCCGATAGTAAAAGACACTTCTAAAATCAGATATTACGACTGGCTAAGTAAACTTTCGGTAGGTGGAAATTTTGGGCTATCGTTTACACCCTCTATTATCAATATAGAATTATCGCCTCATATAGCGTATCATCCTGTGGATTGGTTTGCTGCCGGTTTAGGATTTACCTATATGTTTTATCATTTTAGAAATGTAACAAATGCTTCTATTGCATCATCTCATATTGCAGGCGGGAGTGTGTTTACAGAGGCTTATTTTCTGAAATTTTTATGTGTACATGCGGAATATCAATTATTAAATTATGATAATTTTTGGAAAACGAATGTAATGGACCCTCATCGTTTATGGTCTAATAATCTGTTGTTTGGAGGAGGATTTTATCAAAAAAGTACCGATAAGTTTGCTGTTTACGTATTGATTTTATATAATATTTCCAATCGTCCGGATGAAAATGTATTAACATCGCCGGTTGTTAAAACCGGTTTTACTATTTGGTTGAAATAAAAATTTAAGAATGAGTCTTAGTAATTTTATATCACGAAAAATCGTTAAAAACAAAGAAAATCGTTTTTCAAAACCGATAGTTACGATATCCGTTTGTAGCGTTGCATTAGGTGTTTGCGTATTGATATTGGTTTTTGCAATTACAACGGGTTTCCGGAAAGAAATACGTGATAAAATAATCGGATTCGGCTCTCATGTTGAGATTAGCTATAATGACAATAACGAATCCTATAAAAAAACGCCTATTGATAAAGAACCGGCTTATTTATCGGCAATTACCGCTTTAAACAATGTAAAACATATACAAGTCTATGCTATGAAAGCCGGTATTGTAAAGGTTAGAAATGAAATAGATGGAATTGTTTTAAAAGGAGTTGGGGTAGGGTATGACTTGGAGTTTTTTCAGAAGAATTTAAAAAAGGGACGTTTATTAAACCTGAACGATAGCCTTACTTCCAATGAAGTGCTGATTTCACAAACAATCGCTAATAGGCTACACTTAGATATCGGCAGTAAAATGCAACTTTATTTTGTGCAAGATCCGCCTCGTCAGCGTGTTTTAAAAGTGGTTGGTATCTATCAGACAGATATGGCTAATTATGATAAATCCATCGCTTTTTGTGATATAAAACACATACAGAAATTAAATGATTGGACAGATAGTCAAATAGATGGATTTGAGATTACCTTAAAAGATTTTAATCAGTTGGAAGTAAGTACCCATGCCATTAATGCTATTATTCCCTATGATTTAATTGCTCAAAGCGTTGTTAGTCGTAATAAAGATATTTTCAATTGGATAGGTTTGTTCGACCAAAATATTTTGGTGATTTTAATACTGATAATTATTGTTATTTGTATCTCTTTAATGTCTACTCAATTAACCATGATTTTAGAGCAAATTCCAACCATAGGAATACTGAAAACAATAGGATGTAATAATGTGAGTATTCGAAATGTTTTCCTGAATATTACCGGAAATATTTTACTAAAAGGAATGTTAATTGGAAATGGAGTAGGATTGCTATTGTGTTACATTCAATACACTTATCATTTAATTGCACTGGACCCCTTAAATTATTATATGTCTTACGTTCCCATAAGTGTTGAATGGCAGCATTTATTATTGGTCAATGGAGTCGTTTTCTCAATCAGTTTGTTTGTTTTACTATTCCCGGCTTATTTTGTTGCTCGTAAAATTCAAATTGTTGATGCTATACGTTTCAATTAAAATATTGTTAACTAAATGTTTAAAAATCATAAAATGTGTAAAGCAGTCTATTTTATAAAATATTTTGTATAAAAATGCAAAATATATGTTTTTTTTTGTTATTTTAGCAAATTAGAAATTAAATGGAATAATATCATGATAAAAATATGTAAGATCTTTGTTTTTAGCTTGTTATCGCTATCTGTGTGTTTTACTACTTACGCACAAAAAGCCGGAGTTGCTGCCGATGCTGACAAGGCATTCAATACATTTCAATACAATTTGGCAGCAGAAATGTATAAAAAAGCCTATGGAAAGGTCAAAAGAAATCCTGTAGAAAAGCGTAGAATTATGTTCCGTATGGCAGAGTGTTATATCATGTCGGGAAGAACCAAACAAGCTAAACAACAATATTTGCGTTTGGAAAAAGTAAATTATCAAAAAGATAATCCGTTGATATATTTGCGTTTAGCTGATATATTCCGTGCAGAGAAAGATTATCCTACGGCTTTAAAATATTATGAGAATTACCAAAAAGCAAAACCTGACGATCCGCGTATAGCAGGACGTATTGAAGCTTGTAAAATAGCGCCGGAATGGATTAACAATCCGACACGTCATGAAGTGGAGAATTTCAAGCGTTTCAATACGCCTCGTAGCGACTGGTCGCCCATGTGGGGAGTGCCGACTAAGCAAAACCAAATTGTATTTACTTCTTCAAGAGAAGGAAGTACAGGGAAAAAAGAGGACGCTTGGTCGGGTCAATCCTTTTCGGATCTTTATGTTTCTAATCGCCCAAAAAGTAAAAAAGTTGATTTCCCCGGAGAATGGACTAATCCCGTATCTTTTGAAGATGCCGGAATTATTAACTCTCCTGCCAATGAAGGAGAAGCCGTTTTTAATCCTAAAGGAACAACTATTTATTTTACAAGATGTTTAGATGAGAAAAAGACCATTTCTTATTGTAAAATATATCAAGCACAAAAGAAAGGAAAGTCATGGGATGAACCTCAAATGATAGAATTAGGACCCGATAGTTTTGATTATGTTCATCCTGCAATAACAGACGATGAATTAACTTTGTATTTTGTCTCTGATATGCCTGGTACACAAGGAGGTTATGATATTTGGAAAGCAACTCGTTCGAAAAAAAACAGACCGTTTGATACTCCCGTTAATTTGGGAAGCAATGTAAACAGCTATGACCATGATATGTTCCCAACTCTTGTTAATGATACGAGTTTGTATTTTGCATCAAAAGGTCATGTGGGATTGGGAGGTTACGATATTTTTGTTTCTCATAAAGAAGGAGAAGACGGATGGACAAAAGCCGAAAACTTAAAATATCCTATCAATTCGGAAGCAGATGATTATGGAATTATTTTTGACAATTCGGTAGTACTTGATAATTTAACGGGATTTCCATACATAGAAAAAGGATATTTTACATCCAATAGACCCGGAGGAAGAGGAGAAGACGATATATGGATTTTTAAATTAAGACCCATTATGTTTACTCTTTCAGGTTTTGTAAAAGATAGTGTAACACGTCAGTATGTTGACGGTGCAACGGTAACTATAGTAGGAACGGATGGAACTTCTTATAAAACAAAAACGGACATAAGAGGCTATTATCATTTTGATAAACTGAAAATCTTGATGAATGTAACTTACGATATGAACGTACAAAAAACAGGTTATTATGAAAATGAAAACAGTAGAGGAAGAGAAACAACCGTAGGATTAACGGAAAGTAAAGACTTAAGACGTGATTTTATTATCAATCCTATACCTAAAGAGCCTGTTTTATTACCCGATATTTTATACGATTTAGCGGAATGGTATTTACTACCTCAATACCAAGATTCTTTAATGGGTTTGTATAAAATTATGGTTGATAACCCTACTTTTGTTATAGAATTGCGTTCTCACACCGATATAAGACCTATTCCTATGACAAACGACACCTTATCGCAACGTCGTGCTCAATCTTGTGTTAACTTCTTAGTTGATTCTCTCGGAATAGACCCCGAACGTTTAGTAGCTAAAGGTTATGGAGAGCGTATCCCTCGTAAATTAGAAAGAGATATTGTTTCAAGAGGAATTACGTTTAAAAAAGGAACCGTGTTGACTCCAGAATACATCAATGCACTTCCTAGAAATCAACAAGAAGCAGCTCACGACTTGAACCGTCGTACCGAATTTCTTATTTTACGCGATGACTATGTGCCTAAAACAGGCGTGAAACCTGTAGCCTCAGGTGAAGGAAGAGTGAAAATTATTACGGAAAATTCCATTCCGATTGATATGGTGAATGGAAGTCCGCGTGGAACATGTTATGTGAATAGCAAAACCTTTAAGTTCTTAATAGAAAACAATTCGGATACGGTAAAAATATCTTATGACCAAGCAATGAAATTCTTAAAAGAAGCTATTTTTACAGTAGGCGACTTTGATTTAAAAGAAAAAGCAATTGACGATAAAGACGGAACTATTATCGATAGATCTATCGTTTATTTTAACACCTTACAAGTAGGGGACGAAGTGCTTGAAAACGTTGAAGCAATTATTATTAAAGGTTTGAAAGAAACAATTGTAATAGGTAAAGAAAAATTCATTGAAGAATTCGGCGATTACGAACTCAATGAAAAAGAAGGAAAATTGATTTTTAAATAAAAATAAATACAAGACTAACATGAACTATTTTCCGTAGAAGCATTGCCTTTTACGGAAAATGTTTTTTTAAGACCAAAGCAATGAAGCAGAATCATATAGATATACAAAATATGAATTTTTATAATGATTCGCCTTTTGTTTACCGACCTAGAAAAACAAAAACCGTCAATATCGGCGGGCTTTGCATGGGCGGTGAATACCCTATACGCATACAATCTATGACAAACGTTTCGACGCTTGATACGGATAAATGTGTGCAACAAATTATTGATTTATACAATGCAGGAGCCGAGTATGTGCGATTGGCGGTTCCCAGCATAAAAGATGCTGATAATCTTCCCAATATCAGAAAAAAACTCACTGAAAGGCATTGCCGAGTTCCGCTTATTGCTGATGTGCATTTCAATGCTAAAGTAGCTGAGATAGCTGCTCGTTATGTGGAAAAAATACGTATTAATCCGGGAAATTATATCGATAAAAAAACGGAAAAATTATACGCTTCCTACGATACGACTCATTTGTTTATTGAACAAATAAGCGAACGTTTGCATCCTTTGTTGCGTATCTGTAAGCAAAACGGAACCGCTATCAGAATCGGTATTAATCACGGCTCTTTATCTCAGCGAATCATTCATTTATATGGTAATACACCGCTTGGCATGGCAATGTCGGCAATGGAATTTGTGGGTATTTGTAATGATTTTGATTTTCATAATTTGGTCTTGTCCATGAAAGCAAGCAATCCGAAAATAATGCTGCAAGCTGTTCGTTTATTGGTTGTCCTGTTGGACGAAAAAGCATGGAATTACCCCATACATATCGGGCTTACCGAAGCGGGCGACGGAGAATATGGAAGAATAAAATCGGCTGTGGGAATACTGCCTTTATTAGCTGATGGAATTGGCGACACTATTCGTGTTTCTCTTACGGAATCGCCTGTTAATGAAATTCCTTTTGCTAAAATTCTTGCCGATAGAAAATTACAATCCACCGAATTGTCGGATAAATTAAGCCGTAAAATCAAATATAATCCTTACATTTACACCAAACGAACAACTTTTCCGATTGACAAATCGAGCAATGCAACTATCGTTGTTTCCGCTCATACTGATTTGTTAACGGAAGATATGGAAGAGCAAAAACTGCCCAATTATAAAACAATTAAATACAAGGATGAATTTGATGTAAAACCAAGCGATATAGTTGTTTTTGAAGTCAATCAAAGCGATGAACTTTTTTTCTTTAGACAATACGTCAATCAAATGATAGAAAAAGACTATCATAACCCGATAATATGGAAATTCATCTCTGACGAAACGGATTGGAAAAGCTATTATGCTACTATCAGCGGTGATATAGGCAGTATGGCAGTTGACGGTTTTGTAGATGGGATATGGTTGGTTAATAGAGCTTTTTCAAACGAAAAACTTTATCAATTGTCTTTGCATATTTTACAGGCATGTGGATTGCGACACAGTCAAGCCGAATACATAGCTTGTCCCTCTTGCGGACGTACCAATTACAATATAGAAGAAGTATTAAAGAAAATCAAAGAAAAAACCATTCATCTCAGCAACTTAAAAATAGGAGTAATGGGCTGTATAGTCAATGGACCGGGCGAAATGGCAGATGCGGATTACGGATTTGTAGGTAGCGGGAAAGGACGCATTAGTTTATACAAAGGACAAGAACTTATCTTATCAAATATAGATGAAAATGAAGCTATTGATAAGCTAATAGAATTGATTCGACAAAATGGCGATTGGATAGAGAAGTAAAGGTAATTCCTAAAAATTGTGCATTTTTGCTTATGTTTATAATTGTAAAAAGGGCTGAATCCATTCTTGGGAATCAGCCCTGATTTATTCCGTTTTTTACCGAAATGTAAAATAGG
>ERZ795049.97-NODE-97-length-128483-cov-69.665922_pt1 | contig 128483 bp, 104 predicted proteins | sample MGYA00375133_ERZ795049 | MGnify/ENA primary metagenome ERZ795049 (study PRJEB30178, sample SAMN05720147) | activated sludge metagenome | isolation source: anaerobic digester from wastewater treatment plant | place: Japan | collected 2015-04-20 ...
AGTTTACGATGGCCCGCCTCCTAATCCAAATTGCAACCATCCCTATACACTAGCTAACCGAATATTTCTGCAAAGATATCTTTAATAATGGAGAGGGTATCGGTTTCGTTGACGTCTCTGTCTTTCGCCGTTTTTAAAACCTGTTGGAATCTGGGGACACTTTTAATCAATCGCTCGTCTACACGTTTTGGAATCATCGAAACCTCCTCCATAGAGTTATTAAGGCCGAGCCGAGTAAGCCCGGAATTCCCTGCAATTTAATACTTATGCTTTACCCAAGACATTTTACAAAGAAAAAAAACGCTTTTAGTTTTTGAAACATGCAAAACCCGTCTCCCAGCAAGTCGTGCGACATCGGCTTGATTTAATCCATATCAACCCTTTAACATTCGAAACAATAATTTTGAAAATACTTGACAGTCAGGGACAACGGTTCGGCTCATGATGCGTTCCCTGTCAACTTCCCGCCCTACTGAAAGCATGTTAATGGATATTTCCGCCGATGACAAGTGAAAAAACGGCCATATTTCTAAATATATCAACGTATTACTTGATTTTAACTTTCATTTTGTAAAAATCTTCCTCCTTAGAAACTAAGCGGGCGCATTTCATTTTTCCCGGCGGATGTCCTCCTTGAGCTTCGCGATATCCTCCCGCAGGGCGAGGATTTCCCGGTGTTGTTCCCGAAGGGCCGACCGCTGCTCTTGGACGACCTTGGTCAGGACGGCGACCAGGTCCATGGCGTTCAGACCCTTTCGGTCGTTCATCGCGACCAGCTCGGGGACGTCCTCGGCGATGAATCCGATGTAGGTCTCACCGTCGCTTTCCCGGTATTGGAATTTGACCGGCTCGAGCTTGTCGAAAGCGGCTTCGGCTTCTCCGGCCGGCAGGGTTTCGATGTTTTCCTTGAACTCCCGGCTGGAGCCGTCGACCCAGACTCCGCCGTTGCAAAAGGCTCCGTTTGTCCCGACTTCCAGCAAATAGGAGGGCGTTTTTTTGATCCCGATGGCGCCGTTGAATCTCAGCTTGTCGCTGGAAAAGTCGCCGTAGATCAGGGGAGTGGTTGACGGGGTGTTTTCAATGTACAGCTTGTTGGCTCCCAATTCGTTGTATCCGGCGCAATTGCCGATGAAGACATTTCCGTATCCGCTGTTGTTCAAGCGGCCCGTTTCTTTCCCGATAAAGACGTTGTCGTTGCCGCTGTTTTGTTCCCCCGAGCTCCCGCCGATGAAGACGTTGTCCATTCCCCGGGTGATGGCATACCCGGCATAGGCTCCGACGACCGTGTTCCAGCTTCCGTCATTGCCGTAGCCGCTTTGAAAGCCGAAAAACGAGTTCCCCTGCCCGGACACGTTCTTGAACCCGGCTTCATGCCCCACGAAGCAATTGTCCGATCCGGAGAGATTCTCCAAGCCGGCCCGGGCTCCGACGAAAACGTTTTCGTCAGCCGTGCTTTTATTGCCGGCCTGGAATCCGATGTACGTGTTTTCCCATCCGGTTTTATTCAATTTTCCCGCGGCCCGCCCGACGGACGTATTGGCGTACCCGGATGTGTTGGCGTACCCGGCCTGCCGGCCGAAAAAGGAATTATTCACCCCGGTCGTGATCCCAAAGCCGGCTTCCAGGCCGTAGAGCGTGTTGGAGGCTCCTTCCGTCCCTTCGACGCCGATCCAATCCTGCGGCCGGAAATCCGCCGCCAGGTTGAATTCTCCTTTCGCAGTCCCCGTCAAATCCGCCTTTCCGCTTCCCAGGGCGGATTCCGCGGCTTTCACCCGCTCCCCGCCCGTCGGCGGCTCCGAGACCACGCCCCAGCCCGGCCCCTCGGCGACGACGAACGCCCGGCCTTCCGACCAACTCCCCTGGGCGGCATTGACCATCGCCCCGACGTACCAGACATAGCGTCCCCCGTTGAGGAGGGCTTCATCGGCCGACGGCGTCCAGGAGAACGCCTGTCCGGGGATCTCCTTGACGAGGACGGGCGCGGCCTGGGCGGCCATGGCTTCATATGTCCGAACGATTCCTCCCCCCCGCGCCTCGAAGACCGCGACCTTGTAGGTCAGGGCCCAGGGCACGGACGTCCAGCTGAACGTCGGGCAGGCTTGCCGGACCACCGCTTCGCCGCGTTCGGCTCCGGGCGAGACGGCGACCGGTCCTTGGCCGCCGGCCGAAACCGATCCGGCCAAAAACGCCAATCCCAGAAAACCCCAAACGACTCCTTTTTTCATGGTTCCCTCCTTTTCGATGAAAAAAAAAGCGAAGGGGAATGAAGGCGGATGATCGATGTCGACGGAAGAGTGGAATGGAAAAGAAAGCCTCCCCGCCTCAAGATCTCCGGCCATCCTTTCCCGGGCCTCAATCCGGTCAGAGGAGAAAAAACACTACGGGCTTTCCCGTTTCTTGAGGATAAAATACGACGGCCCGGAGGGGAAGTCAATCCTCCCGGAAAAGGCGGAGGGCGATCCTTTTCGTCGCGGCGGCGGCTCGTTTTCGAACCGGATTGCGGTATAATTATCAATTGCGGAGAGCGGGGCCGGGTCGGCTCCTGGAAATCGGGATAAGGAAGGCGCGCATGAAGTGGCGGGACCGGAGGATCAGCGGCAACGTGGAGGATCGGCGGAGAATCGGCGGCAAACAAGTGGCCGTCGGCGGGGGCATCGGCGGCATCATCCTGGTCATTCTGTTCGCTCTTCTCGGCGGCAATCCGGAAGACGCGACCCGGATCTTGGAGCAGGGAGGGATGGAAACGGGGGCAGGGGAAACCCGTCCCCTCACCGAGGAGGAAATCCAGGAAGGCCGGTTCGTCGGCGTCGTCCTGGCTGAAACCGAGGACGTCTGGAACGGGCTCTTTCAGGAAGCCGGGCGCTCCTACCGGGAGCCGAAGCTCGTTCTTTTTTCGGAACGGATCTCCTCGGCTTGCGGCTTCGCCGGCGCCGCCTCCGGACCGTTTTATTGTCCCGGGGACGAACGGGTCTACATCGATCTCGACTTTTTCAAGCAAATGCAGGACCGTCTCGAAGCCGGGGGCGATTTCGCCCTGGCCTACGTCATCGCCCACGAAATCGGCCACCATGTCCAAAACCTGCTCGGGATCACGGACAAAGTCATGGCCCAGCGGAACCGGCTGGAGGAGGAGGAGTTCAACCGCCTCATGGTCCGCCTCGAGCTCCAGGCTGATTTCCTGGCCGGCGTCTGGGCCTACTACGCCGACCGGACCGCCGGCCTTCTCGAGGAAGGGGATATCGAGGAAGCGATGAACGCGGCCGCCGCGGTCGGCGACGACCGGATCATGAGGCAGACGCAGGGATACGTCGTCCCCGACGCGTTCACCCACGGGACGTCCGAACAGCGGGTTCGGTGGTTCTCCAAGGGATTCCAGACCGGCGACATCACCCAGGGCGATACGTTCAAGGCGGGCGGGCTGTAAGCCGCCGGGCGTTCCCGCCTATTTTACCGTCAAGATCCCGCGCAGCCGGATGTCGGCGCTGGAGGATCCGATCATTATCTGGAAATCCCCGGGTTCGATCGTCTTTTTCAGGCGGGCGTCGAGCATGGCCAGCGTCTCGGGCCCGACGTCGAAGCGGACGTTTTTCGTCTCGCCCGGACGGAGGAAAATCCGCCGGAATCCCTTCAATTCCTTGATCGGACGGGCGACCGTGGCCAGAACGTCCCGGACGTAGAGCTGGACGACCTCCTCGCCGGCCCGCGAGCCGGTATTCGTGACCCGGCAGGAGACCGCGGCCGTCCCGCCGGGGGAGATCTCGTTTTTGTCGATGTCCAGGCCGTCGTAGGCGAATTCCGTGTAGCTCGACCCGAAGCCGAAAGGGAAAAGAGGCCGGCCGGTCAAATCCAGGTAATCGTCTCCGCGGCCGGTGGGCTTGTGGTTGTAAGCGAGCGGCAGCTGTCCCTCATACACCGGGAAGGTCACCGGGAGCCGCCCGGCCGGGTCGGCCTCGCCGAAGAGCACGTCGGCCACGGCCGCGCCCCCGGCTTCGCCCGGATACCAGGCGGCGACGACCCCAGGCACGTCGTCGAGCCAGCCGCTCATCGTGATCGCGCTTCCGCCGATCAGGACGACGATCGTCGGCCGGCCGGCGGCCGCGACTCGCCGGATCAGCTCTTCCTGCCGCCCGGGGAGGCCCAAACGGGCCCGGTCGCGGAACTCGCCTTCCTCGATTCCGGCCACGATGACGGCCGCCTCGGCCGAGGCCGCCGCCCGGACCGCTTCCTCCATTTCCAGGTCGCCGCCGCCGGGGATCCCGACGTTCCAAACCAGGTTGAAGACCGTCCCTCCCTCGGACTCAAAGTATTCGAGACGGATGTCATAGGCCCGTCCGCGTTCGAGCTCGACTTCGGCTGTGAGCGTCCGCCGGGTGCGCTTGATCCAGTTGTCGATCAGGAGGCGTCCGTCGAAAAACAGGCGGTATCCGTCGTCTCCGTCGACCCCGATCCGGAAGCGCCCCGATTCGGGAGCGGTCAGGCGGCCGCTCCAGCGGACGGAGAAATCGCCGGATTCGAGATTCTCCGGATCGGGCGAGCCGAGCGTCCACTGGAACTGGATTTGCGGATCGGCCCGGACGAGCACCGGGGATCCGCGGAGAGCGGTGTTGTCGAAATATTCGCCCCGGAGCCCTTCTTCGGTCCGCCCGTCGAGCTCGCAGGAGAGGACCGCCGGCGGGACGGCCGCGAACGCGATGTTCTCCCGGCCGCAGCCCCGGGCGTGGCGGATCTCGGTCGTTTTCCCGATTTTCGCCCGGATCCCGTCGAGGACGGAGATCACTCCGTTCCCCGGCCGGCTGTATCCTCCCAGTCGGGCTTCGGCCGCGTCCGGTCCGAGGACGGCGAGCGACTTGAAATCGGTCCGCAGGGGCAGGACGCGGCCTTCGTTTTTCAACAGGACGATCGATTTCCGGGCGGCTTCCAAGGCCAAGGCGCGGTGCGAGGGATGTCCGTTCCACTCGCCGGCGGCTTTCGGATCGACGCACGGATCGTCGAAGAGGCCGGCTTCGAATTTCGCCCGGAGAACCCGGGCGACGGCTTTGTCGATCACGGCCTGGTCGATGGTTCCGTCGAGAAACGGTGGAATAAAAAGATCTTCCTGGTCGAGGCGGGTTTGAAAAATCACGTCCAGGCCGGCGGCCAAGGCCTGGGCGGCGGCGTCGGAATAATCCCGGGCCGTGCCGTGAAGAACCGTCGCCCCGCCGACGGCGGCCGCGTCGGAGACGATGAATCCCTGAAAGCCCCATTCCGTCTTGAGCAGCCGGTTGAGCAGCCGGTCCTGGGCCGAAGCCGGCCGCCCGTCGAGGGAATTATAAGCCGTCATGACCGACCGCGATCCGCCCCGCCGGAGACAAGCCTCAAACGGCGGGAGGTAGAGCTCGCGCAGAAGGCGCTCGTTCCAATGGATCGGATAACTGTCCCGGCCGCCCGCTCCGGAATTGGCCAGAAGGTGTTTCGGCGTTGTGATTACGCCCTCCCGCTCGAAGGCGGCGACGAAGGCCCGGCCCATTTCGGCCGCGAGAAAGGGATCCTCGCCGTAGGTTTCCTCGACGCGTCCCCAGCGGACGTCGTCGGCGATGTTCACGACGGGGGAGAGAACCTGCCGGATGCCGCGCGTCCTGGCTTCCCGGGCGATGGCCGCGGCCACCCGGCCCGTCAGCTCCGGATCGAACGTCGCGGCCAAGCCGATCGCCTGGGGAAAAGCCGTGGCCCCCGGATGAACCAGCCCGTGAAGGGCTTCTTCGAAGGGAATGATCGGGATCCCGAGCCGGGTGCGGTCCCGGAAAAACCGTTGGATTTCATTGATCTTTCGGGCCGTTTCGACGGCCGATTCCGCCGCCTCGACCTGGAGGCCGAAGATCCCGTCTTTCAGGAGCTCGGTCCCGGAATCGAGCGAGCCGGGAATCATGAACAGCTGGCGGAATTTTTCCCGGGGCGTCATCCGGGCGAGGAGATCCCGTACCCTTTCCTCCACGGGGAGCCGCGGATCCTTGTAGGGCGGCCCGGCGCAAGGAAGAACGAAGCCGACGAGGCTCAAGACGGCGGCGGTGAGTCGCATGTTCCCTCTTTTTTTCCTGGTCGAGCGGGGCGCCGGCGTTCATGCTATCATACCGTCTTCGGAGGCGTCCATGGCCAAAGCGCTGGTCGTTTATTATTCCCGTACGGGAAACACGGAAAAGATGGCCGTCCGGCTCGCCGGGGCCTTGACGAAAGCCGGCCTGCCGGCCGATTTGAAAAAGGCCGGGGAGGCCGAGCCCTCCGACTTGTTGGCGTATGATCTCATCCTCATCGGATCCCCCGTGTACTACGGAACCATGGCCTGGCCGGTTAAAAAGCTCCTGGATGAAAGCGTCAAGCATCACGGGAAGCTTCGGGGCAAGGTGGGCGGCGCCTTCGCCTCCTCCGGGAATCCGTCGGGCGGGAAGGAAACCGCCGTGATCGACATCCTGAAGGCTTTGCTGATTCACGGGATGATCATCCAAGGGGATTCCAAGGGAGATCACTACGGCCCGGCCGCCGTCGGCGCGCCCGGTCCCCGCGACCTGAAAAGCCTGGATGATTACGCCGCCCGCCTGGCGGAATTGACCCGGCGCCTGTTTCCCTGACGGGCAGGGTCCGCCTTTTCTTTTACGGCCGGATGTGGTAAAAAATGAGCTCTTTGAGGATCGCGATCCAACGAAAGGAATCATCGCCATGAAAGGGACCGAACGGCGTCACTTGAAGACAGATCAGCTCGTCCACGGCATGCAAGGAGTCGTGGCTTTTTTCCGGAAATGGCGCAGCCAGATCGTCCTGGCCGGTCTTTTGATCCTCGCCCTGGGCGTCGTTTTCGCCGGCCTGCGGATCATCCGGGCCGAGCAGGCAAAAAGCCGGAGCCGGACGGTCAGCGAAATTCTGGCTCTCCGGGCCGATCTCCCCAAGGTCCCGGAAAACGCGGCTAAGCTCGAAGCCCTGGCCGGGAAAGGGAAATCCGGCCGCCTCGCTTCTCTCAGCCTGGCGACATACTGGATGGAACAAGGCCGTCCCGATAAGGCGGAAGCCGCTCTTTCCTCGATCAAGGACGCCGGCCGGGATTTCCAGTATTACCAGGTCAAAAGCCTCCAGGCCGAAATCGCCCTGGCCAAGGGCGACCTCGACGGCTCCTTGGCGATCCTGGCCAAGATCGTCGAGGAGAATCCCAAGGATTATCTCCTGGATTCAGTCCTCTTCCGCCAAGCGGAGGCGCTGGAGCTCAAGGGAAAGGAAGCCGAAGCCCTGGCCCTGTACAAAAAGCTCCAAACCGATTATCCCCAGAGCTATTACGGCTACGAAGCATCCCTCAAGGCCGTCCGGATGGAGGGAAAACCCGGAGCGGCGGCCTTGAATTCGAGCCCGAATGGGCTATAATTCATATCTCATTATACCGAGGAGGAAACCCGATGGCTTTTAAGATCACCGAAGAATGCATCAACTGCGGCGCGTGCGAGCCTGAGTGCCCTAACCAGGCCATCGCGGCCGGCGACACGATTTACGTCATTGATCCCGAGAAATGCACCGAGTGCGTCGGCAGTCATCCCGAATCGCAGTGCGCGGCCGTCTGCCCGGTCGCGGCGTGCGTCCCCGACCCCGACCATGTCGAATCGAAGGAGGCCCTTGAAGCCAAGTACAAAAAGCTTCACGGCTGATTCCCGGCCGATTGTCGATTGAAACAGGAGTGGGGTTCTCACTCCTGTTTTTTTTAAGAGGCGCATGAGTCTTTCCTCCGAGCCGGTTCCTCCGCTGTCCCCGCCGTCCGCTCCGGCCCCGGCCCGGAGGCGCTTTTCTTTTTTCGCCCAGGACCGTCCCTGGATCAATCTCCTCCTCTTCCTCCTGACGCTCGGCTCGACTTTTTTCGTCGGCCTGTCCTGGAGCCTGAATTTTCTTTACGCCCCGGCCTTTGCCGCCGACCCGGCCTTCCGGCCCCCGGCGGACGCCTTCCGGGACCCCCGGATCATTCTTTTGAGCGCGGCCTACGCAGCCGTCCTGATGGCCATCCTCCTGGCCCACGAGCTGGGCCATTATCTGGCCTGCCGGCGCTACGGCCTCTCGGCGACCCTTCCTTTTTTCATTCCGGCGCCAAGCTTGATCGGCACGCTGGGGGCGTTCATCAAGATCCGTTCCCCGATCCATTGGAAACGCCGGTTGTTCGATATCGGCGCGGCCGGGCCGCTGGCCGGTTTCGTCTTAGCGGTGCCGGCCGTCTTCGCCGGCCTGGCGATGTCCCGGATCGTTCCCTCTTTTCCCCGCGAGGAGGCGATCGTCTTTGGTGAACCGCTGCTGCTTCGCCTGGCCGGCTTGTTGTTTCTCCGGGACGCCGGCCCGGGAACGGACGTGGTCCTCCATCCGGTCGCGTTCGCCGGCTGGGTCGGGATCCTGGTCACGGCCCTCAACCTTCTGCCGTTGGGACAGCTCGACGGGGGGCATATCGCCTACGCCGTTTTCGGCTCGCGGAACCGGAGGATCTCGAACATCGTCATGGGGGCGCTTCTCGTCATGGGCTTCCTCGTTTGGGCCGGATGGCTGATCTGGTTTTTCCTTCTTCTGATCCTGGGTCTCCGGCATCCCAGGGTCATCGATGAGCATGAACCCCTGGGAACAGCCCGGACCGTCCTGGCGTTCGTCCTTTTAGCGGTCTTCCTCCTCTCCTTCATTCCCGCTCCCGTTCAGGATTATAATGTGATCCAAATGGCGAGGTCGTTATGGCCTTGAAACGGGTCGAAAATTTTCACAAATTATGTGGAAAACGTGTGAAAAAAACCGGATGCTGCGGGACCCAAGAACGGAGAATCCAAGGAGTTACGACCGTTTGCACAAGATTTCGTCATAAACGCTAATTAATTTATTATGAATGACTTATAAAACAATGGAAATCAAGGATTTGCATGATCGAAAAGCCGCGGGAGGCGAGGAAAAAATGGAAATGACTTTTCAAGGCGTCCAAGAGTCTTTTGAGAGCTTGAAAAAGCGCTTCCAGAGCGGCGAAATCTCCAAGCAAAGCTTCATCGAGGAGATCAAAAAGCTGCGTCTCAAGGACGAAAAAGGCCGGTTTTGGACCATCGGCTTTCAAACCGGCAAGTGGTATTACTTCGACGGCAAGGATTGGATCGCGGGCGATCCGCCGAGCCAAAAAGACAAGATGATCTGTGTCTTCTGCGGCTTCGAAAACGATCTCGAAACCGAGGTCTGCGCCCGCTGCGGCGGAACCAGGGGAGAGGAGCCGACTATCTGCCCGACGTGCGGCGGCCCGCTGACCAAGCCGTTCCAGACCTGCCCCCGCTGCAATCAGGAGCCCGAGGGGGTTCCGTCCCTCAAGTCGATCAAGCTGATGAAGGAAGATCCGGAAGAGGGCTTATTCATCGCGAAAAGCATCCGCTTGGGATCGGCTTTTCTCAACGGCGGTCTGTTTGGAACCGTCCTGGGCATATTCCTGGGAGCCTTCGCCGGGGCCACGGGCTCTTTCTCCGACTTTCTACCGTCCGGATTAGCGGAGCAGCAGGGAAAGCTCCTGGGCGCCGTCTTTCTCGGTCTCCTGGGCGGAGCCGCAGGCTTTGTCTTTCTCGGGGCCGTTTCTTTCCTGGCGGCGGCGGTCCTTAATTTCGTCTTCTCGGTGACGGGGGGATTGAAAATCAAAACCGGCCGTCGGCCGCCCGTCCCGGAGGGATCCCAGGAAGAGAAAACCGGCGGATCGGCCGTGGAAGCCTTGGGATTCAACTTACGGGATTGAGCCGGGCGAGAGCGTAGGCCGTCTGCCCGACCGAGATGGACTCGTCGTTAGGCGAATAGCGTCGCGGCCGGAGGACGGTGAATCCCGCTCCGGCGAGCCGCGCCTCGATGCGGCCGAGAAGCCGCCGGTTGCAAAAAACCCCTCCTCCGAGAGCAACCGTCCGCAGTCCGAGGTCCCGGCGGGCGGCCCGGGCTGTTTCGACCGCGGCCGCGGCCAAAGTTTCATGAAAGCGGGCGGAAATGACGGAGGGGGACTCGCCGCGCCGGATGCCGGCGGCGATTTCCTCGATCATCGGCCCGAAGGAGAGCGTTTTCGGGCTGCCGTCCGTCAACGTGAAAGCATACGGCCGGGCCCGCCCGGGGGCCGCTGCCGCCTCCAGCCGGACGGCCGCCTCGGCCTCGTATTCGTTGCGGAGAGGGGCCAAGCCGGCGAGAGCGGAAACGGCGTCGAACAACCGGCCGCAGCTTGACGCCGAAGGAGCATGCGTCCCGACCTCGATCATCCTCCAAACGGCCCGGAGGCGCTCCCGGTCGATCCCCCGCAGCGAGGGGATCGCCGGAACCGCCTTCATCCCGGGAGCCCAAAGATAAGAGAGAGCCATGCGCCACGGCTCGCGGGCGGCCAGGTCTCCGCCCGGCAGAGGTTTGGGCTCGAACCGGGCGTACCGCTCGAATCCCTCGTAGCCGGCGGCCAGGAATTCCCCGCCCCAGGCCCGGCCGTCCGCTCCGTATCCGTACCCGTCCCAGATGATTCCCAGGACCCGGCTTCCCGGTCCCAGGCCGTGTTCGAGAAGGACGGCCAGGACGTGGGCGTGGTGATGCTGGACGCGGAAATGGGGAAGGCCGGTCCGCTCGGCCATCCGGGTCGTGTGAAAATCGGGGTGAAGGTCGGAGACGACGCAGGCGGGCTTGACGCCGAACAGGCCGGTCAGGTGGGCGAGGGTTTCCTCGAAGTACATCCGGTTGCGGTATTCATCCAAGTCGCCCAGGAACTGGCTCGTGACGACGTAGCCGTTCTTGAAGACCGAGATGGTGTTCTTGAGCTCCGCCCCCAAGGCGAGGACCGGCGGACGGCCGGAGAGCCCCTCGGGCGCGGGCTGCGGCTCCGGGACGTATCCCCGGGCCCGCCGGAGGAACACCGGCGACGTCCCGGCGACCCGGACGACCGAATCGTCCGCCCGCATGTGGATGGGGCGGTCATGGGTCAGGAGGTAATCGCACATTTCGGAAAACCCCTCGGATTCGTCCTTGATGATGGGCGCGTCTTTCGGGTTGGAGCTTGTCGCGACGATCATCTCGATCCGGTCGAGAAGGAGCACGTGGAGGGGCGTGTAAGGGAGCATGACCCCGTATTCCTTCAAACCGGGGGCGAGGCCGCGGAGCTCGATTTTTTTCCCGACGAGAACGATCGGCCGGCGGTCGGATTCCAGGGCGGCCGCCTCGGCCGCCGTGATCCGGGCGATCCGGCGGGCCGCGGCCAGGTCCCGGACCATCAAGGCCAGCGGCTTGGACGTCCGTTTCTTGACCCGCCGGAGGCGGGCGACGGCCGCGGCCGAGGTCGGATCGCAGGCCAGGTGGAATCCCCCGAGCCCCTTGATGGCCAGGATTTTTCCTCGGCGGAGAAGGGCGGCCGCTTCGTCGATGCCGCCGGGGACCGTCGTTCCCTTCCGGACATCGCGCAGGACCACCGCGGGTCCGCAGACGGGGCAGGCGATCGGCTGGGCGTGGTAGCGGCGGTCGAGCGGGTCGTGGTATTCGCGCCGGCAGTCCGGGCAGAGGGGAAACCCGGCCATCGTCGTCCTGGGCCGGTCGTATGGCAGCCCGAGAACGATGGTGTAGCGCGGCCCGCAATCGGTGCAGTTCGTGAACGGATAGGCGAAGCGCCGGTTGGCGGGATCGCGGATGTCCTCCCGGCAGGCCGGACAGATGGATATGTCCGGGGAGATGAAGACGAAGCCCCCGCCCCGGCCGGACGGACGGACTCTGAAATCCTTGTATCCCCGGGCCGGAACGGCCCGGCGGGTGAGGCGCTCGACGCGGGCCAGCTTCGGCCGTTCGGCCTCCACGGCCTCGGCGAATCGCCCGCGGAGGCTCCGCGTCCCGCCTTCGACGTGGATCTGGACGCCGCGGGCGTCGTTCTTCACCCAGCCCGCCAGTCCGAACCGGCGGGCCAGCCGGACGACGAACGGCCGGAAGCCGACTCCCTGGACGACGCCGAAGACGTCGATCCGGAGGGCGGAGGAGGCGGAGCCGGCCGGGGGCGTCAAGGGGCTTGTTCTCCGCGGGCCGGCGCCGCCGGCCCGGCCGGACGACGAAAGCTGTATCGGCAGCCGCAGTAATTCTGGCGGTAAAGCCCCAGCCGGCGGCTGATCTCGACGCTTTGGCGGAAGCCGTCTTTTTTCTTGAAATCCGATTCGATGAAGCGGAGGCCGTGTTTCCGGGCCAGGCGGAGGCCGATCCGGTTCATCAGGCGCGCATCCTTCCAGGGGCTGACGCTCATGACCGTGGCGAAGGCGGAAAATCCCCGCTCCGCCGCCCGCCGGGCCGTCCGGTCGAGCCGCAGGGCGTAGCAGACGGCGCAGCGGCGCCCCTTTTCCGGCTCGGCGGCGAAAACCCGGGTCATCGCCAGCCAGCGCTCCGGCTCATAAGGGCCGGCCTCGACGGAAAATCCGAGCAGCGATTCCAGCTTCCGGGTTTCCGCCAGCCGCCGTTCGTATTCTTCCGGCGGTTCGATATTGGGGTTGTAGAAAAACCCCGTCACCGCGTGTTCCGTCTCGAGCAGGGGAACGGCATAGGACGCGTCGGGCGCGCAGCAGATGTGGACCAGCAGCTCGGGCTTGGACATGACGTGGATATTGTACCTTTCCTAACCGGTTTTTTCGATTCGGTCCAGGACGGCCAGGATGGCCCGGTTGACCTTGTCGATCCGGACGTACCATTCGGCGAGGCTGTCGTGCTCGATCCGCATTTCGTCGGCCCGGGAGCCGAGGCGCTCGTATTCCCGCGACTTTTCCCTTCCCTTTTCCCTCAGCCGGCGGCGCTCGGCCTTGCTTTTCCGCTCGAGCTCCCGGATCCGCCGCCTTTTCCGGTCTTCCCCGGGGCCCGTTTTCACCTTCTGGATCTCGTCGTAGAGATCCTGGAGGAGGGCATGACGGGCGGCGATCTCCTCCTCGATCCGCCCCAGCCGGTCGAACGCGGGGCGGAAATCATCCGGGAAGATCTTTTCCCCCCAGACCGTCCGGCCGATCTCCCGGCAGAGAAAGGCCTTTTTTCGTTTTTCCCGGAGAAGGCGGAGCTCAAGGCTTTTTCGCAGAACGCGGCGCTTCGTCCCGGCCAGGCTCAGGCTCAAGCGTCGCCGGAGCTCCTTGTCCCGCAGCAGGATGAAAAAGAGGAGAAGGACGATCAGGCTGAGCAAAAACCAGAAGATCCAGTAGGGAACGCCTTCCCGGAAGGAAACGGCCGAGGTTTCGGAGAGGGAGGCGCTCATCGTCTGATGATTCCCGGTCCGGGCGGATTCTTTTTCCGGCCGGACCGGCGCGGCGGATCGGCCGGATCCGGCTCGGGATCGGGATGGGCGATCACCCAATCGACGAGGGCGAGCATGGCCGGGAGGTTTTCCTGGAAAATCGGATCGATGTCTTCCTCCCGGTTGAAGAATCCGCCGCCAAGAATGTCCAGGGGCGGAAGCTCGATCGTGTACGCCGGCATCCCCGTGGCCGCGTACGCCCAATCCGTCGTGTCGCCATTTGTGAGATAGAGGGCCGCGCCGGCCTGGGCGCAGACATAATCTCGTCCGTTGACCGCCCTCATCAGGTCCGTCAGCCGCGTTCCGAGGCTTTTGAGCAGGGATTCCTGGAGGGCCGGAAGCGTCGTGTATCCCCAGGGATAGAGGAGCAGTTGCGAATAGCTGTGGAAGGAAATCAGGGCGCCGAAGCGGCGGCTGAGAATCAAGTCGCGGACGGCCCGGGTTTCCGGCTCGGAAAAAGACGCCGGCCCGCGATAGACGTCCGAGGCCGGGTCGGGGCTCGAGCCCTCGTCGTCGCATCCCCAGGCCTTCCCGTAATTCCGGTTCAGGTCCACGCCGAACAATCCGCCTTCGCCGGCCCGCCGGTTTTTCCGCCAATAGCGGTAGACCCGGACGCTGTAGTCATGGCCGTCGGGATTGACCATCGGCACGATCCAGATTTCCGCTTCGTCGACGAGGCGGCGGACGGCGGGATCGGAGGCGTATTGTTCGAGGAGACGGCGGCCGAAAAGGAACGGGACTTCGACCGAGATCCATTCCCGGGCATGATGGCAGCCGAGAAACAGAACGGCCGGCTCGTCCTCGTCGAGACCGGGATTGTCGCTCACTTTCAGGGCGAGGATCGGGCGGTTTTCAAGACTGGTCCCGATCGTGACGACGCGGGCCAAGTCCGGGTACTGGATTTGGAGAGCGGCTAAGTCGTCGGCGAGCTCCCGGTAGGTGTGGTATGCGCCGATGGGCGAGAAGGAATAGACGGAAGACGCCGGGGGCGACGAGGGAGCGAAGAGGACGCTTTCGTCGACGATCTGAAGGCCGCATTCCGCCAGTTTCCGGAGATCCGAGGGCGAGGCGGCGATGAGGACGCGGCCCTCGATTTCAGCCAGGAGGTCCAGGTCCAGGCGGACGGCCGCCTCGGCCAGGGCCGCCGATCGCGGAACGCTGACGATTTTAACGTCCGGAGTTCCGCCGAATACGGGAAGGACGAAGACTCCGGCCAGGACCGGAAGCAGGAGAATCGCGCGTTTCATGGCCGTCTCAAAAGGCATATCCGCAGGAAAGGGAAATCCGGGCCGACGTCAAGCGGTCGCCGGCGTCCTGGGCCGTCCCGATCAAGCCGCCGAGGTCGATTCGGAAGCCGTCGATCGCCAGTCCGGCTCCGGCCGCGATTCCCCAATACGCCGAGCGCGGCCGGGCGGGCGGCTGGGGATCGTAGATCAGGCCGAAGCGGAAGGGGGCCTCAACTATTTTCCTGAAGATCCGGATCGTTGAGAGGAATTCTCCTCCGGCCGAAACGCGGACCGTATCCCGGAAATCGCGGACGGGGGCATCTCCCAGCCAGACGGCTTCGTAGGAGGACCAGCGCGTCCAGGCGACGTCGAGCGCCGTCCGGAACCGGTCGCTGTGCCGGATGGAAAATCCGGCCCCGACGGCCAGGGGCCGCTTGAACGAATCGGCTGATTCCCCCCGGATGATGATCTCCGTTCCGGCCTCCGGGGCCGCGTAGCGGTCGACCGTTTCGGTTCCGGCCTCGAGGGTGAAGGGGGACCGGAACGTCAGGGCCGCCCGAAGCGAGGGCGAGATGTCCCAGAAAATCCCGCCGTTGATCGAGAGTCCCTTCAGCGAGGAGGATTTCGCGCTGGTGAAGTTGAAGCCCAGAAAGCGGAGGTCCTCCATCAGCTCCATCGTCAACCGGCCCGCGGCGGCGTTCACTCCGGCCCCGAGGCCGAGGCGGGGGGAGAGCTGGAAGGCCGCGGCCAAGTGGAAGGTCCGCAGAAGGCCCGTTTGGGTGAAGCGGATGGTATAGAGACGGGCTTGGTTTTCGTTGTCGTACACCTCGGCCCCCGGGCGGTCGTAAATCTCCGAGAGAAAAACGCCCGCGGCGAAAGCGAACCGGCCGGCCCGGAGGGAAACGACGGCGTGATCGCCGGTGAACGAGCTTCCCCCGATGGGCGAGGAGGCGATCAGCAGGCCTGAATTGACCGGGCCGTATCTCATCGCCGTGGCCCACTGGAAGGAGCCGCCCAGCGCAACGGTTGCCTTGGGAAGGGTGAGGAGCAGGGCCGGGTTGGCCGACGTGGACGAGGCGTCCGTCGCCCAGGCGAAGACCGTATGCCCGCGGCCGGCGGCGGCGGCTCCGGCATAGGGAAAAGAGTTCCAGGTCCGGAAGGGCGCCTCGTCGGTGTATTGGCCGGGATGGAATTGCCCCGGCAAGGGGAGGACGGCGGCGGGAATCAGTCCGATGAGGATGAGGAAGAGCTTCCGGGGCCGCCGTTTCATTCCATTCCTGAGTATAATGCCCCCTCTCTCCCGAATGCAACCGGCCGTCGGGGCCGCGGCCGTCCTTTGATCACTCGGCTGATAGGCGTTTGAACCAGCCGGCCAAGGCGGCCTTGTCCATGCCTCCGACTTCCTTGTGGCGGATGAATCCTTTCCGGTCGATGATGAACGTCGTCGGAATGTACGGTCCCGGGTCGAACGCCTGGACCAGGCGCTCGTCGGCGAGGGCGACGGGGTAGGTCATTTTGAATTTTTCGACGAAGTCCCGGAGCCGGGCGGTCGGAAGATCATCGACGGAAAAGCCGATGATTTCCAGGCCCTTGTCCTTGTTTTCCTCGTAGAAGGCGGCGAAATCGGGGATTTCCGCCCGGCACGGCGGACACCAGGTCGCCCAGAAATTGATGATGAGGATTTTCCCCTTGTAAACCGCCGAATCCAGGACGGCGCCGTTGAGGTCGGTCGCGGAAAAAGCGGGGGCCGGCGTCCCTGGGGAGGGCGTCTGGGCTGCGCAGCCGGTCCCGGAGAAGAGAAGAGTTCCGGCGATCAAGGCCGCGGAAAGAATGGTTTTCATATTACATTTCCTTTATATAATCGAACCATTATATATTATCCCCGGCCGGCGGAAAAATCAAGCCTCCGGGCCGGCGCCCAAAGAACCCGGCCGGCCGGAGCGGGAAAGCCGTGAAAGCGGCCGCCGGTTTATCCCGGTCTTGAAATCCGGGCGAAAAAAAGGGGGGGCCGGAACGGCCCCCCTGGTTTGATCGCTTCTTTCCGTTCAGCGGGCGGTCACTTTTTTCAAGAGGCGGTCCCAATTGCGGTCAACTTCGGCCTGGATGGCCGCGATGGCTTCCGGCTTCAGATGGCGGAACCGGCCCTGGAGCTTGAGATACTCATCGATCGATTTCTTGTTCTGGATCTTGAAGTTGAGCGTGTATTTCTCGCCGTCCTCGACTTCGTAAAGCGGGAAATAGGAGGTCTGGACGGCCAGCCGGGCCAGCTTCACGGCGTCCTCGGGACGGCTTTTCCAACCGGTCGGGCAGGGGGCGAGGACGTGGATGAACTTCGTCCCCCGGATATTCTTGGCCTTGACGGCTTTCTTGTACAGGTCCTCCGGATAGGCGATCGAGGCCGTGGCCTGGTAAGGAATCCGGTGGGCGGCCATAATGGCGTCGATGTCCTTCTTGGGCTGGTCCTTCGGGAATTTGACCGGCGTTGTCGTCGTCCAGGCCCCCGTCGGAGTGGCCGAGGAGCGCTGAATGCCGGTGTTCATGTAGGCCTCGTTGTCGTAGCAGACGTAGAGGATGTCGTCATTGCGCTCGGCCGCGGCGCTGAGCGACTGGATCCCGATGTCGAACGTTCCGCCGTCGCCGGCCCAGGCGATGACCTGGGTCTCGGTGTCGCCGATCATTTCCAGGCCGGCCTTGACGCCGGTGGCCGTCGAGGCGGCGGTCTCGAACGCGCAGTGATAAACGGGGATGCCCAGACAGGAATAGGGGAACGGCCCGTCGATGACGGCCCAGCAGCAGGCCGGAATGCAGATGGCCGTCCTCTTGCCGAAGGCCTTGAGGACGTATCGGAGGGCGAGGTTGGCCCCGCACCCCTGGCAGGCGAGATTGCCCGAACCGACGAGCTCCTCCGTCGGGAGAGTCAGCGTCATCTTTTTTTGTTTGCTCATTTTTTGACTCCGATCCAGTTGATCTCCTCGGCGGGCTTGTCCTGACGGCGGACGATGTCCACGATCTCGCGGAAGGAGGCGGCCATGATGTCGCGGCCGCCCAGCCCGGCGATGAAGCCGAAGACCGGGGCGGAGGAGCCGGATCCGTTCAGGGCCGATTTGACTTCCTGGCAGAAGATGCCGTGATAGCCGTAAGAGATGTTCCGGTCCAGAACCGCGATCTTAGACGCCTTGGCCAGGATCCGCCGGACGGCGTCGAAGGGGAACGGCCGGAACATCCGGATCCTGAGGTTGCCGATCTTGATCCCTTCCTTGCGCATTTCATCGACCGCGACCCGGGCGGTGAAACCGGCCGTGCCGGAGGTGACGAGAATGATCTCGGCGTCGTCGCACAGGTACGGCTCGACGGCCTCCAGCCGGCGGCCGAAGATCTTCTCAAACTCCCGGCCCGTCTCGTCGAACAGGGCCGGGACCTTTTCCATGTCCTTTTGAAGCTTGTAGCGGAGCTCGAAGTAATGTTCCGGCCCGGTCAGGCCGTCGAAGGCGCAGGGCGCGTCCGGCGTCAGCCGGGCGTACGGTTTATAGGGGGGGAGGTAGGCGTCGACCTTGTCCTGCTCGGGAATGTCGACGACTTCGTAGGTATGCGAGAGGGCGAAGGCGTCGAGGACGACCATGGCCGGGATGCCGATCGCTTCGGCGATCTTGAAGGCTTGGATGGTGGTGTCGACGACTTCCTGGTTGCTCGAGACGTAGAACTGCATCCAGCCGGTGTCCCGCTGGCTGAGGCTGTCGTTCTGGTCCGTCCAGATCGACCAGCCGGGGGCCATGGCCCGGTTGATGTCGCCCATGACGATCGGCAGCCGTCCGCCCGAGGCCCAATGGAGCAATTCATGCATCAGGGCCAGGCCCTGGGCCGATGTCGCGGTGAACGTCCGGGCCCCGGCGATGGACGCGCCGATGCAGGCGGCCATGGCCGAATGCTCGGATTCGACCTTGATGAACTTCGCTTGGAGCGTTCCGTCGGCGCACATTTCCGAAAGCAGCTCGACGACCTGGGTCTGCGGGGTGATCGGGTAAGCGGAGATGACCTGGGTTCTGGAGAGCATCGCCCCGTAGGACAGGGCGTGATTGCCCATGATGACTTTTCTCATTTCCGTTCCTCCACCATCACGATGCATTTCATCGGGCATTCCGCGGCGCAGATCCCGCATCCCTTGCAATAATCGTAGTCGACGGCCGGTAACTCGTTCTCGATCACGATCGACATGTCGGGACAGAATTTCCAGCAGATCCCGCACTGGGTGCACTTTTCAAGATGGATCTCCGGCCGGATGTTCCGCCAGGAGCCCGTCTTGTTCCAGAGCATCGAGCCTTGGGACATGGGCATTTGGGGGAAGTCCCGGGCGGATTCGTACACGATCTTTTTGGCGTCTCTTTTTTTAGACATGTCCGTTTTCCTCAGACAATCGCCCCGGCCGCTTCGTACGCCTCGGCGGCGGCTTTCTGGTTGGCCTCGGGCTTGATCGCGATCGCCTCGGCGATCGCCCCGAGCAGGGACTCGAGCTTCGCGAAGCCGAACACCCGGATGACCGCCCCGACGATCGCCGTGTTGACGATCGGCGCGGCCAGGGAGCCGAGCTTGTTGGCGACGGCGATTTTGGTCGCGTCGATCGTGGTGACCTTGAACTTGTCCGGGAATTTGAAATGCTCGGCCGGCTTGTCGCTGTTGATCAGGATCCGGCCGCCGGCCTTGAGGCCGTCGGTGACGTCGATGGCCTCGACCAGCGTGGGATCGACGACGATGACATGGTCCGGCGCGTAGATTCGGCTTTTGTCGTAGATGGGCTTGCCGTCGATGCGGATGAAGGCGACGACCGGCGAGCCGCGGCGCTCGACGCCGAACTCGGGGTAGGCTTGGACGTAGTTGCCCTCCTTGGCGAGGGCGTCGGCCAGGATTTTCGAGGCGACGACCGTGCCTTGGCCGCCCCGGCCGTGAAAACGGATTTCGACCATCTTTCAACTCCTTTGAACGAGGTTCCGATGGGCAGGATTAATCAAGAGTGGATTAGTTTAGGCCGGAGCGGCCGAATCTGTCAAGAGAATGAATTGGTTGGACGGGGGAGAGGCTTTAAAACAGCCGAAGCGGCCGTTCCCCTTTTTCGGTATAATGGCCCCGTGAATTCCACCGGTCCGTTTCCGCGGAACCCGCCCGGCCCGAAATCATCCGCCCGTCTTTTCCTGGCCCTGTTTCTTCTTGGAGCGGCCGTCCGGGCCGTCGATGTCTTTCGGCCGGCCGACGGCCGCGTCCGGGAATCGTGGCGGGAATGCGATTACGCGGCCGTCGCCCGGAATTTCCACCGGGAGGGAATGAACATCCTCCGTCCCCGGATCGACTGGCGGGGGGACGGTCCGGGCTTCGCCGAGATGGAGCTCCCGGTCCTTCCCTGGGCCATGGCCGCGCTTTACAAGGTTTTCGGCCTCCACGAGGAAATCGGCCGCGGCTTGGCGTGGCTCGTCTCGCTTCTCATGCTTTTGGTCTTTTTCGCCCTGGCCCGGCGCCTTCTCCGGCCTCCCGGGGACGCGGCGGCCTCTCTCTTTTTCGTTTTGAGCCCCTTGGCCGTCCGCGTCTCCAACGCCCTCCAACCCGAAGGATTGATGCTTCTTTTCCTCCTCGTCGGGCTTCTTCATTTTCTCCGCTGGCTCGACGGAGGCGTTCGCCGGTCGTATTGGCTTTCCATCGCCGCGACGGCGGCCGCGATCCTGGTCAAAGCCCCGGCCGTCCATATCGGGATCCTGTTCGCCGGCTTGCTTCTCTGGAAGAAAGGGCCGAGGGCCTTCCTCCGGGCGGAGACCTGGCTCTTTGGCGTCCTGGCCCTGGCCCCGGCCGCGGCCTGGTACGCCCATGCCCACGGGCTCTACCTGTCCTTCGGAAATTCCCTCGGACTCAGCGACGAGACGCATTGGATCGGGCTCGATCTTTTGCGGGCGCCGCGAACCCTGTTTTCGCTTCTCCTCGGCGCCGCCCGGACGGAAGGCCTTTTCGTCTGGACGCCGGCCGGGGTGCTCTTTCTCGGGGCTCTTCTTTTGTCCCCAAAGCGGGAGGAAGCGCGGGGGATCATTCTCTGGTGGCTGGGAGCGGTCGGCCTCTTTTACCTGGCCGCTCTCCGGACGGTCGGCGACGCCTGGGCCGCTTACTATCACGTCATCGCCGTCCCCCCGGCGGCCCTGACCGTCGGGGCCGTGACGGCCCGGTCGGCCAGACATCGTCTCTCGTCCCGCCGGGACCGGTTCCGGGGGATCGTTCCGGCCGCCGGCCTGCTGGCTGTCTTCGGCGCCGAGGCCGTCCTGGTCGTCCACGAATTCCATCCCCGGGACTACGTTTCCCTTTACTCGTGCTCCGCGCCGTTTGCCGCCGTCATTCCGGAGGGAGACTTGATCCTGGCGACCGGCGGACCGGCCCGGGACGAGACGGGCCGGCCGGTCGCCTACAACGCGTCCTATTTTTTCTACTGGCTGGACCGCAAGGGCTGGAACATTCCCCGGGAGGCGATTTCGCCGGATGAGGTCCGCGCCTACGCCCGAAAGGGAGCCCGTTTTTTCGTCTCTGAAAAAGACGTCTTGGATGCGGCGCCGGGATTGGAAGCCCGGCTCAGGGCCGCTTTCCCGGCGGCCGCGGAATGCCCGGCGGCGATTCTCTTCAGGATCGAGGACTCCGGCCCCGCTCCCGACCGGATTTCTAAATAGATTCCAAGATGTAAAACGCCGCGAACGCCAGGGCCACGACGATCATCAACGGATGGACGTCCCGGATCTTGCCCCGAACGAACTTGATCAGGGTAAAGACGATGAACCCGAAACCGATGCCGTGACTGATGCTCGCGGTCAGGGGGATGCCGATCAGGATCAGGAACGCCGGAACGGCCTCGTCGAACCGGTCCCACTCGATCTCCCGGACCATCCGCATCATCAAGAACCCGACGAAAATCAAGGCGCCCGCGGTAATGGGATAGACGAGGAAATCGGCGCCGGGGAGAGTGAAGCCGGCCTTGGCGAATTGGGCGTAGTGATCCCCGGCCGGAATGGCGATTCCGCCGCCGACCATCCCGATGACGGGGGAAAAGAACGCCGCGGCGACGAAACAAAGGCCGGCGACGATGGGCATCAGCCCGCTCCGGCCGCCTTGGGCCACCCCGGCCGCCGACTCGATATACGTCGTAATGGAACTTGAACCGAAGAGACCGCCAAAGGCGGCGCCCAAGGAATCGACGGCCAGGATTCCCTTGATTCCCGGGACCCGTCCATCCTTTTCCAGGAAGCCGGCCTGGTCGGCGATGGCGACGACCGAGCCCATGGTGTCGAAGAAGTCGGTCAGCATCAGCGAGAAGACGGCCGCCAGCAAGGTCGGGGTCAGGATCTGAACAAGGGCCGTTTTTCCGCCGACGACATGGAAGGGAGCGAAAAAGGTCGAGAAATCGAGAGGAGCGATGACCGACGACGGCCACTCGACCAGGCCGAAGAGCAAAGCCGCCATGGCGGCCGCCCCCAGCCCGATCAGGATGGCGCTTTTTCGGCCCATGGCCGAGAAAAAGATGATGGCCAGGAGTCCGGCCAGGGTCACCCAGACGTGCTTCTGGCTGAAATCGCCGATTTCGACCAGGGTCAGCGGGGCGGGTCGGATGAGGCCGCCCTGGTTCAGTCCGAGGACGGCGATGAAGAGCCCGATGCCTGCCCCGATTCCCCGCTTTAGGTTTAAGGGAATGGCGTTCATCACGGCTTCGCGGAGCCCCGAAAGAACGAGGATCAGGATGATGATCCCCTCGGCCACGACCACGGCCATCCCCACCTGCCAGGGAACACGGGCCTGCTGGAAGCCGATGACGGAAAAGGCCAGCATGGCGTTGAAGCCCATCCCCGAGGCCAGGGCCAGGGGGCGGTTGGTGACCAGCCCCATCAGGATGCTGACGACGGCCGCCCCGATCGCCGTGGCCGTGGTCGCGGCCGTGAACGGGACGCCGGCCGCGGCTAGAATGGCGGGATTGACGAAGACGATGTAGCACATCGTCAGGAAGGTCGTGATCCCGGCGGCGATTTCGGTGCGGACGTTCGTTCCTCGCTTTTTGAGGCTGAAGACGCTTTCTAACCCCATGATTTATTCCCCTAAAATGGTTTCGACGGCTTCGGACGCGGTCTTAAGCGCCGCGTCGTTGTTGACCGTCGCCCCTTTGATGAAGGCTGTTCCGCCGATATACAAGCCTGGAACGGGACTATGAAAACCGCCGGTCCGGAGCGGCGGGCCGAAGGCCGGGAGGGGCAGGGAGAGGGGTTCGCGATGAACCTGCGCTTCGAGGATGTCTTCTTCGGCCAGGTCCGGAAACATGCGCCGCAGGGACGGAAGAAAAAGATCCCGTACGCCGTCGTCCGTCAGGCCGGCCGCGGGATCGCCGGACGCGACATACTTGGGCAGGTAGACGAGATGACGTCCGCCGAAGCGTTCGGGGCCGAGAACGTTCGTGCTTTCGATGACGCCGGTGAACGGCGGATCGGGGTCGAGGAGGTTGACGAGGTAATAAGGGGAGAGCGATTTGCGGAGGGCGAGGAGGAGGCAGACAAGGCCCATATGCTCCAGGCGGCGGAACCGGGCCCAGGCCGGATCTTCGGCCGGCGCTCCGGCCAGGCGCAGGGCTTCGGGCAGGGGAACCGCCAGCAGCACCCGGTCAAAGGCTTCGGCCCCCTCCCCGGTTTGGATTTCGAGGGCGCCGCCCGCCGGAGCGACCGAGCGGACCGGAACGCCGAGCCGGAGGCGGGCCCCCGAATCCCGAAGGGCTTTTTCGGCGGCCCGGAGAACCGGCGCGTAACCGCCGCGGACGGCGCCCATCCGCTCCCGGCCGCCGGCCCCCCGGCGGGCCCCGAAGAGACGCTTGATGGTCGCGTCCATGAAAGAGGCGGGCGTCTTTTCCCGGGCGTCGCCGAGCTTGCTCCGAAGGAGAGGATCCCAAAAATTTTCCGTCACCGTCCGGCCGAAGCGGCGGTCAAGCCATTCCCGGGCGACCGGCTCGTTCGCTCCGCCGGGCGGCGGGGACAGGGCGATCCGCAGGATTCCCCAGCCTAAGCGGAGCTTGGCTCCGGGGGAGAGGAAGGGAAAACGGAGAAAATCAGCGGTCGAGGCGAAAGGGACAAGGCGTCCCCGGCCGTAAAAGCCGGCCCGGGACGTCCGCCAATCGATCTCTCCGGCCAAGCCAAGATGGGCGAGAAACGCGATCGTGGCCCGGTCGGATGCTAAAATCACGTGGTAGAAGCGGTCGGCGACGGTTCCGGCTATGGAGACGGGGGCGCAGAGGCCGCCCAAGCCGGCGGCTTTTTCGAACAACGTCACCCGGAAACGGCCCGAGCGCGCCAAAGCCAGGGCGGCGGCGATTCCGGAGAGGCCTCCGCCCACGACGGCGATCGTTTTCAGGCGCTGGGAGGCCGGCTCGGGCGGCATGGCTTCGTCCTAAAATTTCTTCCTCAGGGGGCTGGGGAGGTGGATGCGATCGCCTTCCCCCTTGGAGCAATCGCGGTAGGTGATGCTGGCCAGGTAGAAAAGCTCGGCGAAATAGCGCTTTTTTTGAAGGGCGAGGAGGCCGAGACTGATCAACTGGATGGCGACCAGCAGGGCGATGCCGCCGACGATGAAAGAGTGAGGAGCCATTTGGAAAGCCCGGCCGATCGCTTCAGACAGCCGGAAGGCGAACGACAGATCATTGGGGGACAGGGCCCGGTAAAAGTGGATCGTGTGCCGGAGCGTCCAGAACAGCGGATAGAGGGAAAGGAACAAGAGGAGAAAGCCGGGGACGATGTAGAACAGAAAGGGGCGGAAAAGAAACCCGGAAACCAGGCTCTGGATGACGCTCCGCATCAGCCGGACATTGGAGACCCTCCGTCGGCGGCCTCCGGCCCGGGCGTTCTGTTCCGTCCAGTCGAGCACGGCCGGTATTTCCACGATCCGGGCCCGGAGAATCTTGGCCTTGTTGATGATCTCCGGATTGATGTCCACGTCCATGGCCCACAAGCTCAGCGACCGGATGAAGGGGCCGTCGTAAGCCCGGACCATCCCGGTGATGTTGGTCAGCTTGTCGGAAAAGAAGTCGCGGGTGGCCATCCGGCAGAGGAACCAGTTGGCCGTCCGGCTCAGGATCCGGCGCAAAAATGGAATGCCCACGGTCCGTCCGCCCTCGGCGTAGGGAGAGGCGATGACGATTTTCGCCCGGCTCGTCCTCATCTTTTCGATCAGGCGGCCGATGTGCTCCGGGGCGTAGCTCAGGTCGGCGTCGATGACCACGACGATCGCCCCCTGGCTTCCGTGGAAGGCGGTCCGGAGGACCTGGCCGAGACGGAAATTGAATTGATGATGAAAAACGCGGACGTCGCCGCGCCCGGCGGCGAAGGCCTCGGCGATATCGCCGGTGGCGTCGCGGCTGCCGTCGTCGACGATAAGGATTTCGAAACGGTAATCGGTCAGCGTTTGGAGATAGCGGTCGAGCCGGTCCAGGTTCCGCTCCAGGACGGCCGCCTCGTTGAAAGCCGGGCAGATCACGGAAACCAGCGGACGCGGGTCGGTCTCGTTCATCGGAGGGCCTTCCTCGGGAGCGCCGCCGGGGCGTCGAAGCACCGTTCGGCGTACGCGCCCAGCGGTAGAATATCAAAATATTCGGAAAAAATATCGAGGGCGTCAAGAACCAGGGCCCGCTTCTTCCTCCGGTCCAGCTTCATGGCCGGGAAAAAGCCGAGTCCCGGGGCGTCGGCGGCCGCGAGAAAATCGAGGGGATGGAGAAGAAAGCTCACCCCGGTCCGGGAGGTCCGGCATGCGGCCAGGGCCGTCCGCAGGTACGTCCGCATCGCGGCCGGCGAAATCGCCCCGAGGTAGAGAAGATAGCTCAAGTGGAACGGCGTTTTCAGGAGCGGCAGGGTCGTGACGGGGATCTCTAAAAGCGTTGTCCCGCCCCGCAGGCGCCAGAAATAAGGGCGGACGGGCCGGAGCCCCTCGGCCGCGCCGCCGAAGAGCTTCCGGCGCTCCTCCCGCTGGCGTTCAGACAGGCTCGACCGGGCGAAATAATAAAGACGGCCGAGCGGGCCGATGAACGTCGGAAACGTGGAGGCGTCATAGAGATAGCCCCGGGCGGCCAGGACCTCGATCAAGTCCGGGCTCCAGCTGAATCCCGGCCCCCGGAAACCGCGGGGCCGGAGTCCGGTCGCCGCGGTGATCGCTGTTTCAGCCCGGCTGATTTCCGCCTCGATCTCCGGCTTCGTTTTGCGATGGAGCCAGGGCTCGTGATCGAACGAATGGTTTCCGGCCTCGTGGCCGGCCGCGGCGATCAGCTTCAGGGCCGCCCGGTTCTTTTCGAGGGCGGCGTCGCGGCCGACGATGAAGAACGAAACCCGCAGGCCGCGCCGGCCGAAAAGATCCAGGACGTCGGGCAGGAGGCGGTCCAGGTAGGAGGGATATGTATCCCATCCCGGATCGCCGTGGGTTTTCAGATAAGACCAGAGGTTATCCAGGTCGAAGGAAATCCCGGCCGCCTTCCGCTCGCTCACGGATTGTTCTTTTCCCTGCGCCGGGAGAGCTCCAGGCTTTTTTCGGCCAGCGCGAGGAATGACCCCTGGAAAACGGGGAGGGCGTCGACGGGGGCGGGAGCGGCGAGCCGGCAGCCCGTGAGGCACGTGGCGGCCAGGCGGCCCGCCTCCTTCAGGTCGAGACGGCTCCCGCCGTCGGGAGCGTCGGCGTTGATGAATTCGGCGAATGCCTCCATTTCCAGGGCGACGCCTCTTTCGACCGCCCGGAAAGAGGACAAGGCGAAGCCGGTCAAGTCGGGCGGAGGGGCGGCCCGCCCCTTGCCTAGTCCCGGGACATCCGGGGACTCGGCCCGGGAATGAAGGTGACAGCCGTCGAAGACGGCCGGCTTCCCCGGAAACGATCGCAGGATCCGCGGCCATTCCGCGCGGTAAAAATCGTGGGCCGCGCAAATCACGGCCCCGTCCGCGCCGAACAGGGCGTGATCGAGGTCGCGGGTGAAGGATCCGTCCAGCCCGGTCCGTTCGAGATTCTGGTCGACGGGTCGGACATAGGGGTCGTGCAGGACGACGGCCGCGCCGCGGCCGGCGAGCTCCGCCGCCAAGGCCAGGGTCGGCGAATTGCGGGTGTCCTCGGAATTCGGGCGGTACGCCGTCCCGAGGAGGGCGATTTTTTTTCCGGCCGGCGGGCCCCAGAGATCCTCGAGACGATCGGCCGCCCAAGCGGGCGAGGCGTCGTTGATGCGCCGCGATTGAAGAAAGAGGCTGGCCGACATGTCTTGTCCCGCCTCGATCATCCGCCAGAGCAGAAGGACGCCGTCTTTCGGAAGGCAATGGCCGCCCACGCCGATGGTCGGGACGAGAAGCCCGCCGACGGGAACCAAGGCCGCGTCGGCCGAAGCGCCGTCTTCCCAGGCGAGCCGGCGGTTGACTTCCCCTCGGAGGGCGTGAAAATCGACGTCCATCTTGTCGCACAGGCGGACCAGTTCAGCCGCGCAGGCGATCCGGACGTCGCGGTAAGCGTTCTCGAACGTCTTGACCGTTTCCGCGGTCAGGCAATTCGTCAGATGAAGGCGGCCGCCGGAGACGAGGGGGAAGTACAGGCGGGCGACGGCCGGGGCGGTTTCCGAACGCAGCCCGCCGATGAGCTTGTCCGACGTCCGGATCCGCTCCAGGAGAAAACCCGGCATGACCCGGTTGGGGCTGTTGGCTAAAAGGACGTCGCGGCCGTCGGCCAGTCCGTGGTCGGTGAACGTCTTCCGCATGACCGTCTGCATCGTGGTCGGGGCCAGGGTCGACTCGAAGACGACGAGCGTCCGCCGGCCGGCCGGAGTTTCCCGGAGGACGCGGATCGTGGCCGACACGGCCTCCATCAACGGGCCGTAATCGGGAGCGAGGCCGCGCTTGTCCGTCTGGACGCAAAAGAGGATCGCGCCGGCGTCCCGGAGGGCGCTGAAATCGGACGTGGCTTGGAGCGTTCCGGCGGCCGCCGCCCGGCGGATGAGAGGTTCGAGGCCGGGCTCGATGCCGCCCAGCGGGGACCGGCCGGCGTTGATGGCGCCCACCTTCCATCCCGACGTCGACGAGTTCCGCTGGATCAGGATGACTCGGGCCGGTTTCGCCGAAGCGTCCGGGGGAGGCGCGGAGGCCAGGGCGGCGGCCATCGGAATGCCGACGACGCCGGCTCCGACGACGGCGATCTTTTCGGTGTTCATCACGGCGTCCCGCCCCGCCGGTCGATGAAGCGGAGATGCCAGAGCTCGATGTTCAGAAGCCCCCAGAGCTTGCGGCCGTAAGCGTCCTCATTCTCGATGAGCCGCTCGACGGCGGCCGGATCGAAAATCCCCCTCTCCCGGCAGGCCTTGGACAGGAGGATGTCGCGGATATAGGCCCGGAGGCCGTTTTGAATCCAGAGGTGGAGGGGAACGGGAAATCCCATCTTGTCCTTCCGCTCCAGGATGCGCGACGGGAGAACGTCTCCGGCGGCGAGCTTGAGGATGTGCTTGAGATCGCCCCCCTCGAACTTCAGGCGCGGCGGGATCGAAGCGACGAGCTCGGCCAGCCGGCGGTCGAGAAGGGGCGAGCGGGATTCGAGCCCGCAGGCCATGGTCATCCGGTCTTCCACCTGGAGGATGGCCGGCAGGCCGGCCTTGAGGTCGTAGTGGACCATCTTGTTGTAATAGGAAAGCGTCCGGGGATGATCGAAAACGGAGCAAAACCGTTCGAACATCCGGTCGTCATCGAAACCGGCCCGGAACTCGGCCGTGTACATGCTCCGGTCGCCGGCGTTCCGGTCGATCAGGCGGAAATACCGGGCGGCCATCGGGTCGAACAACCCGTCCCGCCAGAAGCGGCGGAGCATGGGCGTGTACCTGCGGAGGGCCGGAAGGTTCGGCAGGATGGACTTCAGGGTGACGATGTGTTCGCCCTCGTCGTTGGTCTCGGTGATGGCGCCTTTGAGCGCCTGTTCGAGGTAGGCGACGACATAGCGCGTGTAGCCTCCGAAAATCTCATCGCCCCCTTGTCCGTTCAGCACGACCTTGACCCGCCCGGCGGCCTCCCGGGCGACGATGTATTGCGGGAAGAGGCCCGGTCCGCCGGCCGGCTCGTCCATGTGGTAGACGAGCTCGGCGAGGGTGTCGATGAAATCCTCCATCTTGGGGTAGATTTCCCGGGATTCCGCTCCGGCCAGGCGGACGACTTCCCGGGCGTAGGGCGTTTCGTCGAAGGCGGAGCTTTCCCGGAACGCCCCGGTGAAGCAGACGAGGGGTTGGGGGGACTGCCGGGCGGCCAGCAGGGTCACGAGGCTGGAGTCGAGGCCTCCGCTGAGGGTCGTCCCGACCGGCACGTCGCTCCGAAGCTGAAGGCGGACGGAGTCCTCGAGAAGCCCGCGCAGCCGGTCGAGGAAATATTCCTTGGTATGGTAGGTGTCGACGGTGAAATCGAGATCCCAAAAGGATTCCTCCCGGACGTCCCCGGATTCCGTGTCGATCAGCAGATAGCGGCCGGGAGGGATTTTCCGGATGTCCTTGAAGAACGTGTCTCCGCCGAGAACGTATTGAAAGACGGTGTAATCCCGGATCGCTTCCTCGTTGACGGCCGCGGCGACGCCGGGATGGGCCAGGAGGGCCTTGATTTCCGAGGCGAAAAGCCAGGCGCCGCCGGCCTCGTGGACATAGAGGGGTTTGAGTCCGAAATGATCCCGGGCGGCCATCAGCCGGCGGAGGCGGCGGTCGTAAAGGACGAAGGCGAACATGCCGTTGAAATGCTTGACGCAATCGGCCCCGAATTCGAGGTAGGCGTGAAGGAGAACCTCGGTATCCGAGGCGGTCGTGAACGTCCGGCCGAGGCGGCCGAGCTCTTCGCGGAGTTCCAGGTAATTGTAGATGATCCCGTTGAAGACAACCGTGACGTCCTCAACGGTCATGGGCTGGCGGCCGGTCTGGAGATCGATGACGGCCAGCCGCTTGTGGGCGAGCCCGAGGGGGCCTTCGACGAGCTCGCCCTCCTCGTCCGGTCCGCGGTAGGCGATCCGTTCGGCCATCCGGCGGAGAATCGAGGGATCGGCGGCTTGCTTGTCCTTATTGAAAAATGCGACCAATCCGCACATGGCTGAAATTTCTCCCCGTGTCGGCTGAATAGACTGCCGGGCCGACCGGCCGGGAAAAAGCATATCGGGAAAGCCCGCGGCTCGAAATACCCCGGGCCGGTGAATTCCAGGGTGATTATAGGAGGCCCGGCCTCACCTTTCAAGGTGAGGCGGGATGGGATATAATCCCGGCCATGAAAAGCCGGGCCGTCGCCTGGGGATTCGCCGCCGCCCTCCTGGCGGCCGGCGGAACGGCCGAAGCGCGGGACCGGATGAATTCCCTGACGGTTTACGGGGGCGTCCATCACCATTTTCCTTCGGGAAAGGCGGAGGAGTATGTCTTGGGCGAAAACGACTTCCCGGTCGTTCCGGCCCACAACGGGATTCTCGCCGGCTTTTCCTTGATCCGGATGTTCGGCCGGACCCTCGGCGCGGAATTCGACGCCCGCTTCGTCGGGACGTCGCCCGTCGTCCTGACCGATCCCTCCGACGGCGACATTGTCGAACTCACGGCCGGTCCCCATGTTTCGGTCACGCTGGGCGTTTTCCTGGCGCCGTTTTCCGGGGCCGTCCGGCCGTATCTCTCGGCCGGGGGCGGCCTGGACGCTTCCCTGGCCGGAGCCGCCTCTTCGATCACCCGCTATGGTTTCGTCATCGAGGTGCCGGCCCCCGCCTTCAAGGACCGGTTCGATCCCGAGGCTCACGCGGGAGCGGGCCTCCTCCTCCTGCCGGGGAAGGGGAGGACATGGGGCTTTCGTCTCGACTCCCGGTACGCCTGGATCTTCGATGGATCGAGGACGATTTCCGGCCTCTCCGGCTCGGCCGGGTTTTTCCTCGTTTTTTGATCTCAGCGGATGATTTTCCGCCCGATCCCCTTGCCGATCACCTCGTCCCCGCTCAGCTCGAGGTGATACGCCCTCCAACCGAAGCCGGGCACCGTCCCGGAAAGAAGGCTGCCTAGAAACGAGGCCGTTTCCAGGGGCGTTTCGATCAGGGACGTCCGGGAGGCGTTGAGAATCTCGAAGCCGTTGAAACCGAGGCCGAAAGAGGTCTCCGCGGCCGTCTGGTTCCACAACCGGACGACGATGCCCCCCCGGGCCGTGTTTTCCGCCGGCTTGACCGCCCAAATAAAAACCCCGGGCGCCGTCGGGGTCAACAAGGAGAAGGCGGCCGCCGGGTATTTCGTTCCCCCGGTCACTTCGCCGGCCGTCAGGGGATTTTGGTGCTCGAGGGCGAAGCGCATCGCCTCGACCGCGTCGAACGCGCCGTGGGTCTCCAGGGCGAAGCGCTGGAGGAAAAAGGAGTCGCCGCCCTGGCTGGGGATGCCGAGGCCGGGCCCGTCCACTTGGCCTCCGGCCAGGATGGAGATCCGCGGCGTCCGCGTGTCGAGAAACGTCGGCGTGCTGGTCCCGCGGCGGACGAACGAAAGGTCGGGGCTCGACACGGTCAACCCGGTCTCTCCGGCGGACAGGTCGGCGAAATGATTGAGGGTGAGCCAATCGGTCCGGGCGGCCTTGGGCGAGTAATGCCCGCCGTCGACCGTCCGGCGGGCCAGGAGAACCGCCCCGATCTCCTCGTGCCGGAGCAGGGGATCGTCGAGATTGACGTTGAAATCCCATGTCTGGAGACCGCTGAAGTTCTGGCGGATTTCGTTCCGGATGTCGATCCGGGAGGAGTCGCGGTAGAGGGTGACGACGGTTTCGTGGACCAGGGGGCTTGAGGATTTGATCCGCAGGCTGGCGGAGACGTTGCCGGTGTTTTCGGCCTCGATCGTCCCGGAGCCGGGGCCGGGGTCGTTGATCATCCGTCCGTCGGCCGGCCGAACCATTTCTCTTCCGCCGCGCCGCTTGTCGATCAAGCTGAGAATCGCGCCGTTGGTCCCCAGAACCAGCCGGTAACGATTGTTTTCCAGGACGTTTCCTCCAGCCGTCGGACGGCCGTCGAAAACCGCGGCCGTCCCGGGCGCGATTTCATACGTTTTGTATCCGACGGGGGGGACGTTTTCCGTCCAGACGCGGAGATAAGCCCGGCCGTCGAGGACGACGCGCTGGGACGGCGCTTCCAGCCCGGTGGACGTATCGATCACCCGGACCGATTGTTCCGCGGCGCCGGCCGGCAGGTCCGCTTCCCCCGTCCGGGTCCAGCCGAGGGGATTGAAGACGAAGTACCGAGGGTTGGACCCGCTTTTTTCGATCATTCCGCCCAAGGCGGACCGGGCGTCTTTGTCCAGCGTGTCGACGTAGGATTCGATTCCGGCCGCCCGCTCTCTTTGCCAGGCGGCCCGCTGGTCGCGGGTGATCGGCCCGTCGGCCGTCCAGTCATGGTCGTAATACAAGCCCAGGTCGATCCAAGCCGATTCCCCCGCGCCCTCCCGGCCGCGCATGAACGAGGAATCCTGGAGGCTGACCATGGCGGCCATCGCCTCGGCCGTCCGGAGTTTTTCCGTCGCCCGCTTGACCCGCCCGGAAACCTCGGCCAGGGAGGCGCTCAGGATGTCCCATTCGTTCCCGAAGCCGGCGGTTTGGGCCGGGAGGCCGGAGCCGTGGGCGGCGGCGAAATCCTCGAAAAAATCGTTGATGTTGGACACGATGATCCGGCGGTCGGCCGTGGTCAAGGTCTCGGCCGCGGCCGGGAACTGATCGGTGAAGGATTTAAGGTCGTCCCCGCCGTAGCCGAAAATGCCGATGACGTCGTAGGGGTGGCGGGCTTTGAAACGGGCGTCGGAGGTGACGAAGGAAACGGCTTCGGGCAGGTTCCGGGCTTCGGCGTAGCCGCCGAGGTCGTAATAATTTCCCCGGATCATGGAGTTCCATTTCGTCAGGATCCGGCTCCCATCCAGCCCGGTCCACCAATACATGTCGAGCGGCCGGTCCCAGGCGTCGGGGACGCGCGAGGCGCAGCCGCAGATGCCTTTCCAGAAAAAGGACGCCCCGGCTCCCGAGAAAAGCGTTCCCAGGCCGAGGGGAAGGGTTTGGTTTTCCTGGGAGAGGGCGAGCTTCAAGCGGAGCCCGTATCTCCGCTCCAGCCGCCCGGCGTAATACATGCTCCGCAGGACCGCTTCGGCCGGCATGGCCCCGTAGCAGAGGTTGAGGAGGGTTATGGGAACGCCGATCGAGCCGTCCTTGATCCGCAGGACCAAACGGTCGAATTCGGCCGGCGAACGGTTGTTTTCATAAGTCCGGATCCAAAACGTCCCGTCGACGTTGAACCGGTTCCGGTAGGGCTCCGGATCGCCGGCGGTCGCCTCGGCCTGGTCCAGGTAATAGTCGAGCATGGCCAGGAAGGCGTCGCGATACGTATTCGCGTCGGCCGCCCAGAGGTAATCGGTGTGGTCGTCGTTGGCGATGTAGATGCGCTTCTGCTGGGCGGGGAGAAGGAGGACGACCAGCAGGACGAGAGCGGCGGCGGCGAGCTTGCGCTTCATGTTTCTCTCCCTTCCTTTTTCAATATAGGGCAAGACGATCCCGGCGGCAAGCGGGGTTTCCCCTCTGAACGGGCCGGTCCATCCCTCGCCTTGAGACGCGACAGATCCCGGCGGCCGATTGATTCCGCCTCGAGGTTGTGATAGTTTTTTCGGGAGGGTATCGCGGGGAAAAGCGACAAGGAGGAAAAGCGGGATTGCGCCGTTCATCCGATTCGCCGGCCGGGGCCTTGTCCGCCGCGGCCGCGGTCATCGTCTTCGCCGCGGCCGTCCTGATCGTTTTCCCGGCCGCGACCCAGACCGGAGACAGCCTCGAATACGCCCGGGCGGTCCGTTCGGGGACGAACCTCTTTCATCCGCATCATCTTTTGTTCAACGCCGTCGTCCGCGGATTCTGGCTGGGCCTTCGATCCGTCTTTCCCTCGATTGATCCGATCGCCGCCGGCCAGGTCCACAACATTCTCTGGGCCCTGGCCGCCCTGGCCGCTTTTTTCACGATTGTCCGCCGGCTGACCGGCTCGACCGGCGCGGCCGCCGTTTTTTCCCTGGCCCTTTTCTCGGCCCTCGGTTTCTGGCAGTACGCGACCTTCGTCGAGATTTACATCCCGTCCCTGGGCTGCCTGGCCGTCAGCCTCGTTTTTCTCCTTTCGCCGCGCCCCGGCCCGCCGGGCCCGGGCGCGCGGACGGCGGCAACCGGCTTTTTCGTCCTGGCCGTCCTTTACAACCAGATGGCGGTCTTTTTCGTTTTGGCCTTGGCGGTTCTCCTGACGCCGCGGTTCAGCGCCCGGGAGGCGCGGCGGACCGGCCGCCTGATCACGGCCGCCGGGGCGATCGTGCTGGGCGCTTACGCGGCCGTGTTTTTATCGGCGGCCCGTCCGGCGGCTTCGGAGGGATTCGTCCGCTGGTGCCTGTCCTATGCCTTCAACCCCGATCCCACCTGGGGCTCCTTCTCCAACGTGTCCCTCCTCGGCCTGTGCAAGCTCTTTCTCAGCTTCGCCCGGGACGTTCTCTTCATCCCCCGCTCCTTGCTGGTCCCGGCCTCGATTGTCTCGGGCGTGCTCTGCGCCGGACTGGCCGTGCCGGTGCTCCGGTCGATCGCCCGGCGCAAGCCGGCGGCGAACGCGCGGATCGCCCTGGTTCTCTGGATCCTGGGCACGGCCCTGTTCATGTGGTGGTTCAGCCCGGCCGGATATGAGCTCTCCATTCCCCTTCTTTTGCCGGCCTTCTTGATTTTGGCCTTGATTTCGGCCGACGGCTGGGAGGCCGCCGGCGGCGGGAAGGCCCGGCGCCTGATTTTGTCCGGGGCGGCGGCCGTCGTCCTTTTCGTTTTTCTTTTCAACCTGACCGCGGCCGTTTTGCCGGCCCACGCCTCGCGCGGCGTCGATTATTCCCGGGCCGGCCTCATTGAAAAAAACGTCCCGGCCGAGGCGACGGTTTTCGCCGACTTCTGGCTGGAGGAGAACCTCCGCTATTATTTCAACCGGACCGCGGTGATCGAGGAGGGGCCCGTTCTCTTTTCCTTTTACCGGTTCAAGGATCTTTCACCGGACATGATCCCGGACCCGGACCGCCCCGTCGTCGCCTCGGTCGAGCTGCTCAGTCCCCGGACCCGGCCCGAGGGGCTCTTCGGCGGCGACGTCCAGCCGCTGGAATGGCGGGCCTTCATCGAATGGATCTGCGGCTGTGAAATCCGCGACGGCCGGGTGACGGCCGCCCGGACGCCGTCGCCTCTCGCCGGTCTGCCGGAGTACCTGCTGTTGAGCGGGGAGCGGAAGCCGGTGGAGGGGCTGGCCGGTCTTTTCCGCCTCCTGGACGCGGCGGCCGCGGCCGCCGCCCCGGAATTCTCCGGATCGTTTTCCGCCTGGCTCGAGCGGCATCCGGACGCCGCCCGCTGATGATCCCCTCGTTCCGGCCGCGGCTTAGGATTTCAGGCGCTTGGTTTCGTAAAGCCGCTTGAGGACGGCGGCGTCGTGTTCGCGGGCCGGGCTTTCGCAGATGACCAGGCCCTCGGCGTTCATGTCGTTGACCGCGGCGATCCATTCCTCGTACCGGAAATCCGCGTCGGCCAGGTTGAGATGCTTGATCTCGCCCTTGTCGTTGTAAGCGATCCCGGAGAGATGCACGTGAAGGTCGCGGAGGGCCTGGCGGCCGAGGCGCCGTTCGACCTTTCTCAGGATCCGGTGAAACTCGATGTAGCTGTTGGCCTTGCCCTCCCGGGCGTGAAGATGCGAAAAATCCAAACACGGGGCCAGCCCCTCGACGTCGCGGCAGAGGGAGACCACCTCGTCGAGCGAGCCGAACTGGGACCGCCGGCCCATGGTTTCGATCCGGAGGGTGACGGGGTTGCGCTCGGATTTCAGGACGGAGAGGATTTCCCGCAGGGCCTCCCGCAAAACGTCGAACGTCTGCTCGGGCGTCGCGCTCCCGTAATAGCCGGCGTGGAAAACGACGCTCCGGCAGCCGCAGAGGGCGCCCATCCGGGCCGAGCGGAGCAGATGCTCGCGGCTTTGAAGCCGGGTCCCCATCTCCCGGGAATTGAGATTGACGTAATACGGCGCGTGGGCGCTGAGGAGGATGCCGAGCTCCTCGGCCCGTTGGCGGACCTTGGCCGCCGTGTCCGATCCGATTTTCACTCCCCGGACGAATTCGATCTCCAGGGCGTCCAGCCCGATGGATTTCAAGTGGGGGAGCGCGGCCAGGGTCGAGGTCTGGGGAGTCGAATCAGGGACGCCGGCGGTTCCGAAATGAAGCCCCCTAACAGCGGGAGTCATCGGCCGCTCTCCGCCCTCCCAAATATTCCGAAACGATCCGCATCGCGCAGAATTCCCCGCACATCGAGCAGGCGGGGGAATGCGTCCTCCGGGCCGCCCGGACGCACCGGAACTTTTCCGGATCGACGGCCCATCTTCCCTGCGTCTTCCAGTCCAGCTTTTTCCGGGCCCGGGACATCCGCTCGTCCCGCTCCCGGGCGCCGGGAACGCCCTTGACCAGGTCGGCGGCATGGGCCGCGATCTTGGAGGCGATCAAGCCGTCCCGCACGTCCTCGGGCGAGGGGAGGCCCAGGTGCTCGGCCGGCGTGACATAGCAGAGGAAATCCGCCCCGGCGGCGGCCGCGATCGCCCCGCCGATGGCCCCGGCGATATGGTCGTAGCCGGCGGCGATGTCGGTCACCAGCGGACCGAGAACGTAGAACGGGGCGCCCTCGCACAGGCGCTTTTCCAGCTTGACGTTCATTTCGACCTGGTCGAGAGGGACATGTCCGGGGCCCTCGACCATGACTTGAACGCCGGCCCGGCGGGCCCGCCGGACGAGCCCGCCCAGCGTCAAAAGCTCCTCGATCTGGGCCCGGTCCGTGGCGTCGGCGATCGATCCGGGACGGAGGCCGTCGCCGAGGCTGAGGGTGATGTCGTGGCGCCGGGCGATTTCGAGGAGACGGTCGAAATGCTCGAAAAGCGGATTTTCCTTGCCGTGATGGAGACACCAGGCGACGTGGAACGCGCCGCCGCGGGAGACGATGTCGGCGATCCGTCCCTGTCCCCGGAGGCGGTCGATCGCCCGGAGCGTCAGGCCGCAATGGACGGTCATGAAGTCCACGCCCTCTCGGGCTTGGGCCTCGATGGCCGCGAAAAGGTCGTCGACGGTCATGTCGACGATCGTGCCGCGGCGGGCGATGGCCTCGATCGCGGCCTGGTAGATCGGGACCGTGCCCAGGGGGATCGGGGCGGCCTTGAGAATCGCCCGGCGGATTTTCCGTATGTCGCCTCCGGTGCTGAGGTCCATCAAGGCATCCGTTCCGTACTTTAAGCTGATCCGGGTTTTTTGAAGCTCGGCCGGCAAATGGGGAAAGTCCCGGGACGTGCCGAGGTTCACGTTGACCTTGGTCCGGAGGCCGCGGCCGATACCGGCCGGCCGGAACGGCCGGTGGAGGCGATTGTGGGGGATGACGACGGTCCCGGCGGCGAGGGATTCCATAAGCGATTCGACCGGAACGCCTTCGAGCCGGGCGACGGCCCGCGCCTCCGCCGTGACCCGGCCTTTTTTCGCGGATTCGATTTGTGTCATGATGTTTCCCGGAGGCTTAGTCTACCCGGTCGGAGGGACGAATTCAACCGGCCGCCGCGCCCCCTCAGCCGGCGGACGTCCGCTGGAGGCGGCGCAGCCTCTCCAAATCGGCCGGGTCCAGAGTCAGTTTGGCGAATCGTTCCGGGCGGAATAATTCCTCCGATTCCTCGAGCAGGCGGGCGGTTTTCCTCGCCTCGCCCCGGCGCGAGGCGCTCAAGAGGAGAAGAGCCCGGCCCTCGTCCCGGAATCGTTCCTCGACGAAAACGCCGGCGGACAAGGAGATGAATTTCTCCAAGGCTTTCATCGCCGCTTTGAAATCGTCTTTCTCGTAATCGAGGCGGCCGATTTCGAGATACGCCCGGATTTCGGCCGGATTGCGGTCGAGAAGCGTTTCGAGGATTTCCCGGGCCTCCTCGGTTTTTCCGGCCCGCCGGTTCAGCCGGGAAAGCTCGTAATAGGAACGCGGCTCCCGGGGATTCGCCTCCATCGCCCGGCGGAGATCTTCAGTCGAAGGCGTCTCGGCGGGGGGAAGCGGCGTCGCTTCCGTCCGGTCGCCGGACGGAAGGATTTCAGAAGGCGGCGGCGGGGGAACGGTGCCGGTTTCCGCCGTCACGGCGGCCGTCGGCGTTTCCGGCGGAGCCTTCGAGGCCGGGGCGGAGGCGAGGAAGGCGTCGAGCCGCATCCGGGCCGCCTCCGGAAGATTCATCGACCGGAGGCCGTCCCGGCCGACGAGACCGTCGGCGGCCGAAAGATCGGCGGCCGCCCGGTCCTTGAATCCGAGAGCCGTCCGCGAGAGAGCCAGGAAGACATATCCCCTGGCCTGGAGATCCTTGTCCCGGGCCAGGCCGAAGACGGCGATTTCGAGATACGAGACGGCCTGTCGGTAATCGCGGGCAAGATAAGCCGCCTCTCCCGATTCGAGCCATTTGAGGTAGAATGGATCCGTCTCTTGCGAGAGAGGGAAGCCGGGGACGGCGGCCAGGAGGAAGAGAAATCCGAGACCGAAAAGCAGGAGGCTCCGATTCCCCGGCCGGGGACCGGCGTTTCCCTGTCCGTCCTTTAAAATGAACATGAAAGAACAGCATATTTTATACCGCCGGAGCGGAGGATTGTCAAAGAAAAGGAGGACGCGGGCGGGCGGTTTTCGGAGCGCCTCTCACCTCTCGAGGGGAGAGGGGAGGGGGAAATGTCACCCCGGAATTCATCCGGCCGGACGATTGTCAAAACAGCCCTTCCGGTCCACTCTGAAAAACGTTGAGCGGAATGGCCTCGCAGTGTATCCGAAAACGATGATTTCGGACGGAGGGGAAAGCGGAAATTCCCCCATCGGCGGCAGCCTGTTCAAAGCCTCGACATGAGCCTTCACAGCGAACCGGCCCGGGACGCCAAGCCGGATCTCGGATCCCGGCGGCTGGTGAAAAACACCGGCCTCAATCTCCTGGGAATCGTCGTCCCGGCGATGATCGGCCTGGTGACCGTTCCCGTCGTGATCCGCTGGCTGGGGACGGACCGGTTCGGGATTTTCTCGATCATCCTGACCGTCTTCGGCTATTTCGCCTTGTTCGACCTGGGCTTGGGCCGGGCGTCCATCAAGTTCTCGGCCGAGGCGATGGGCCGGGGGGCGATGGAGGATTTGCCCCGGATCATCCGGACCACGGTCGGCCTGCAGACCGTCTTCGGCCTGGCCGGCATGGTCCTGATGATCGTCCTGACTCCGCTCCTGGCCGAGCGGATCCTCAAGATTCCGGCGGCGAACCTGGCCGAGGCCAAGGGCGCGCTCATGATCATGGCCCTCTCGCTTCCCTTCGCGATCGTCACCCCGTCCATCCGGGGCGTGCTCGAGGCCGGCCAGCGCTTCGAGCTTGTCAACGCGGTTAAGATTCCGACCAACGCCCTGATCTATGTTCTCCCGCTGATCGGGGCGCCGCTGGGCATGGGGCTCCGGGGCATCGTCCTTCTCCTGACGGCGTCGCGCGTCGTGACGCTGTTTATCTGGATCGGCCTCGCTTTCCGCGTTTACCCGGTCCTGGCCCGGAAGGAGGGCTTTCTTCCGAGACACCGCCTCCGGATGCTGTTTAGCTTCGGCGGCTGGAACGCGCTGTCGAGCTTCGTCTGGTTCTTCCTCGTCTCGGCCGACCGGTTCGTCCTCGGGACGCTGCGCGGCATGACCGCCGTCGGATACTACGCCGCCCCGGCCGAGGCGACCGGACGGATGAACATGCTGCCCGGAAGCTTGGCCCTGACGCTGTTCCCGGCGTTCAGCGCTCTCGAGGGTGGCGGCGACGCCGAGCGCTCGAAGCGGCTTTTCACCCGGTCCCTGAAGTTCACCTTGATTCTCCTGGGGCCGCCGGCCGCCGGCTTGATCGCCCTCGCCGGATTCATCCTGAGGATCTGGCTTGGGCCTGAATTCGCCCTCCAAAGCCGGCTCGTCCTGCAGATCCTGTCCCTGGGCTTCCTGATTTCCGCCCTGGCGTATGTCCCGTACAGCTATCTGCAGGGCTTGGGCCGGGCCGACCTCCCGACCAAGTTTCAGTTGATCGAAACGGCCGTCTTCATCCCGCTGTTGTGGTTCGGCGTTCTCCGGTTCGGGATCAACGGGGCGGCGGCCGCCTGCACGATCCGGGTGCTGCTCGACCTCGGCCTGCTTATCGAGGCTTCGCTCCGGGTCGGGAAAATCCCCCTCCGCGCCTTGGCCGAGACGGGGATCTTTCGAATCGGGCTGATCTTGGCGGTCTTTACGGCCGCGCTTTTCGGAGCGAAGCGGCTTCCGGCCGCGCCTCTTTGGATCGTCCTGGCGTCCGCTTTGTACGTTCTTTGGGCTTGGCGGCGCGCCCTCACTCCCGAAGAACGGGACGGATGGACCGGCCTGGCCCGCCGCTTTTTCCGGGGCAAGGCGGCCGGGGAGGCCGCCGGCTCATGAGAACCGTTTTCCTTTCGCTTTACCAGGCGTATCCTCCCTTTTCGGGCGCGGCCGCGGTCTCTTACCGAACGGCCCGGGCCTGGCCCGGAGAGCGGGTCTTGTTTCAGCTCGACGACGGCCGGACGCCGGAGACGACGCCGGACGGCCTCCGGCTCGTCGGCTTCCGGCTTTCATCGACCCGGCGGCTGCGCAAGCTTCTCGGCCTGCTGGCACGGTTTTCCCGGATCGCCCGCCGGGTCGCCTCGGAACGGCCCGACGCCGTGGTGATGGAAGGCTCGTCCTGGGCGCCGTATTATGCCGTTCTTCATCGCTTGATCCGCCGCCGTTGTCCGCGGGCTGTCTTCGTTTACCACGCCCACAACGTGGAATGGATTCTCCGCCGCGAGCGCAAGGATCGGGCCGGCGTCTCGGGCTTGACGAAATGGGGGGAGCGGCGTCTCCTCCGGTCCGTCGACATCGCCACGGCCGTTTCCGAAATCGACGCCGGCGCCATGGCCCGCCTCTACGGCGTTCAGCCCCGTCTTCTTCCCAACGGCGTCGACGCGGCCGCGTTCGAGCGGATTTCCCCGGCCGAGATCGAGGCCGTCCGGGCCCGCTACGGCTTGAACGGACGGGAAGCCCTTTTCATGGGTCTTCTGGGCTATCCCCCCAACGACGAGGCGCTGCGGTTCCTTTTCGGCATTTTTGAAAACGTCGTCCGGGCCAACCCGGGCGTCCGGCTGGCCGTCCTCGGCGGAACGGTCCGCGGATCCGCCCCCCCCTGGATGGTCAACCCCGGGATGATTCCCCACGCCGATGTCCCGGCCGTCATCCGAAGCTCCGCCGTGGGCCTGGCCCCCGTCTTCTCGGGCTCGGGAACGCGGATCAAGATCTTGGAATACGCGGCCGCCGGAATCCCCGTCGTCGCGACGGCCAAAGGCGCCGAGGGGCTTCCTCTCAAGGACCGCGTCCATCTCCGTTTAGCCGACGGCGGGGACGCCTTCGCCGCGGCGATCAACGGCGTTTACGCGGATCGCGGCGAAGCCGAGGCCATGGCCGCCCGCGGCGCGGCCGAAGTCCGCCGCCTCTTCGACTGGCCCGGCCTGGTCGCCCCGGTCGCGGCCGCCTGCGCCGCCCTCGTCGCCTCGAAAAAGGAGAGCGGCCGGTGAAACCCCGCCTGTCCTTCCTCATTCCGGTGAAAAACGTCGCGCCCTGGCTGGCCGATGCGGTGGACGGCGTCCGGTCCCTTTCCTCGGCCGACTGGGAGATCGTCGTCGCCGACGACCATTCCGGCGACGGGACGAAGGACCTGGCCTCGCGGCTGGCCGGCGGGGATTCCCGGATCATCGTCATCGATAATCCGGGCCGGGGGACGGTCGCCGGCCTGAACGCGGCCTACGCCGCGTCCTCCGGCGGCCACGTGAAGTTTCTCGACGGCGACGACGCCCTCGATCCGGGATTTTCGGCCCGTCTGCCCGAGATCCTGGCCGAGGACGCCTCGACCCACGATGCCCGGATCGTCGACGAGAAGCTCGCCCCCCTCAGCCTGCTCCGTTTGACGGACCGCTTCGCCGTCCAGCCCTACGCCGAGGTTTTCCGCGGCGGGATCGTCAGCCCGCCGCGCTGGGCCTGGACGTTTTCCCGCCGGATCGCGGACGTCCTATTTCCCATGCCGGATCTTCCCTCCATTCACGAGGATTTCTGGGTGGCCCTCGTCATCAAGAAAGCGGCCGCCCGGATCGTTCATTTCGACGAGCCGCTCTATCTCTACCGCCAGCGGGCCGGCCAGATCTTCGGCGGCCTTTTCAATTTTTCCCCGGACATCGTCCGCCGCCGGGCCGAGGCGATGCTTCTCGTCTTGGAGGCGGTGGAGAAGAATTCCGCTTTTTTCGGGGCGGACGTGCCGGCGTTCGGAGAGCGCCTGGCCGAGATGCGGAAATACTACCGGGTGTCGGCCCGGCCGGGGGCCTCGACCGGGGACATCCTCGGCCTCCGGCTGCCGTTGGGGCGGACGCTGAAGCTTTGGACGGTCCTCAAGGCGCCCCGGGCGGCCTCGTTCGTCTCCCGCTTCAAGGCCGGGCGCGCGTCCCGCCTGTTCTCGCGGATGAAATAAGGATGCCCATGAAACGCTTGAATGTTCTGATCTCCGCCTTCGCCTGCCACCCGCCCTTGGAAGCGGGCGCGCCCGAGGAGGAGAAGCTCCTCGCCTCCGGTGAATCCATCCTCGGCTGGAACATCGTCAACCAGGTCGCCCGGTTCCACGACGCCTGGGTCCTGACGCAAGCCCGGAACCGGCCGGGGATCGAGCGGGCCCAAATGCGCGGCGAGGCGGCCGGGGTCCGCTTCCGCTATCTCGATTACAAGCTCTGGTGGAAGCCGCTCTGGCATAAATCCTTCACCCTGCATTTTTATTATTATTTCTGGCAGTGGCTGGCCTGGGCCGAAGTCCGGAAGCTCCGGCGGACGGTCGCTTTCGACCTGGCCCAGCACGCGACGTTCGCCAATGATTGGATGCCGGATTACATCGGAGCCCGCCTCGACATTCCCTTCGTCTGGGGTCCGATCGGCGGAGGGCAGCGCAACCCCAAGGGCTTCGAGTCGGAATACGGCTGGAAAGCCCGGGCGGGGGAGCGCTACCGGATCCTCTCCCAGGAGCTCGGCCGGCGCCTGATCCGGGGCCGGCGGCGTTGCGCCTCCCGGGCCCGGGCGATCCTGGTTTGCAACGAGGAAACGCGGCGGAAAATTCCGCCGGCCGACCGGGCCAAGGTTCGTTTCTTCCCGGTCACCGGCATCAACCGGGCGGATCTCCATGACCCCGTCGCCCGGCCGGAGGGGGATCGCTCCTTCCGGCTCTTGACGACCGGGCGCTTGGTCCGCTACAAGCGGTTCGATTTCTGCATCCGGTCGACGGCGGCCTTTCTCCGGAACAATCCCGGGACGGACGTTCTCCTGGAAATCGTCGGCGAGGGGCCGGAAGGACCGGCCCTCCAAGCGTTGGTCCGGGAGATGAAAATGGAGGAACACATCCGGTTCGTCCCCTGGATGCCGCGGCGGGAACTGATCACCCGGATGACGGCGTGCGATGTCTTTCTGTTTCCCAGCTTAAGGGAAGGAGGCGGCATCGTCGTCATCGAGGCGATGGCCTGCGGCAAGCCCGTCGTGGCCCTCGATTCGGCCGGCCCCGGATTCCACATCCAGCCGGAATGGGGCCTCAAGGTGGAACCGCGGAATCCGGAACAGGTTGTCGAGGATTTGGCCGCGGCCTTGGAACGTCTCTGGAAGGACCCCGGCCTCCGTCTCCGGCTGGGCCGGGCGGCCCGGCGGCGGGCGGAGGATTTTTATCTGTGGGACCGCCTGGGAGAGCGGCTTCGGGACATTCAGGCCGAAGCCGTCGCGGGCCCCCTGGGACCGGAACGGACATGATGTCCAGCGTCTTTCTCTGGCTTCTGGTTTGGGGCGGGATGTTCACCAGCATCGACGCCGTCGGAAGCGAATCGTTCCTCCGGTCGGGGATGGGTTTCCTCCAGGGGATCCGGTCGCTGTTTCCGCTGGCCGCCCTGTTCTTCTGCCTCCTCTGGATCCTGAAGGAGCGGCCGGCCTTTCCGTTCCGCCGGAATCCGCTCCTGTTCTGGTACGCCTACGCGGCCGTCGGCGTCCTGTCGTCGCTGTTCCTGTCGCAGGAGCCGTTGACGGCGATTTATTGGGCCGGCAATTACCTGGCCCCGCTGATGGCCGCCTGGTTCGCCCTCGAGCGTCCCGATCCCTGGGACGCCGTCCGGGCCCTGATCTACTCCAATTACGCGATGTTCGCCCTGGTCGCCGTCAGCATCCTTCCCGAGGCTTTCCGGGTGGGGTGGGGCAATCTGCCGAGGTTCAGGCAGTACACCCTGATGTTCGGCCTCGGCCAGATCAACGTCAACGGGGCCGGGCGCTACGCCCTGACCATCATCATCGTCCTCGCGGTCCGGTTCCTCCTCGGCCGGTCCCGCCTGCGCTATCTTCTGATCCCGGCGGCCCTGCCGTTCCTCTTCCTCCTGACCCAGACCCAGTCGCGGACGGCCCTCCTCGGCCTGGCCGTGGCCTCCGTCCTCTTTGTCATCATGCGGGGAAGCGACTGGCGGTTCCTGTTCGTCGGCCCGGTGGCCGTGGCCGTCGTGTACATCAGCGGATTCCAGTGGCGGTCCCATGGAAGCATGGACCGGCTGATGAGCCTGACCGGCCGGGAATACACCTGGCGGGCCGGCTTGGAGCTTATCAAGAAATCGCCCTTTTTAGGCTGGGGCTTCCAGGCCGACCGGATCATGATGAATTCCGAGCACATGCACAATTCCTATCTTCACGCCGCCATCCACACGGGCGTGATCGGCATGCTTCTGTTCGTCGCCGCCCTGGTCTCGTTTTGGGGAATGGTCGCCCGGTCGGGAATCCTTTTCCGGGCGAAACGGTTCACCGGGGAGCGCCGGACGCTGCTCTTCGAATCCACGATGATCGCCGGCTTCCTGACCGCCCGCAGCTTCTTCGAATCGACGGCCGCCTTCTACGGCGTCGATCTTCTCCTGTTCATCCCGGCGATCGCCTGCGTCGCCCTGGCCGCTTGGACCGCTCCCGGCGACGAATCCCCCCGCGAGGAGGCCGCCCCGGCATGCGCATCCTGATCCACACGATGTACTTCCTTCCGGAGATGGGGAGCGCCCCCATCCTGATGAACGAGCTGGCTTCCTCCCTGGCCGCCCGCGGCCACCGCGTCGAGATCGTCACGACGCTCCCGCGGCCGCCTCACAACCGCGGCTACGAGGGGCGGTTGTTCGTCCGGGAGACGCGGAACGGCGTTCTCGTCAAACGCTACCCGACCAATGTCACGTCCCATCCGGCCGGACGGCTGATCGCCTGGACGATCTACACCCTGGCCGCGATCTGGAACCTCCGGACCGTCCGGCGCGGCGACGTCGTTTTCCTCCGGCTCCCGCCGCTGCAGCTCGGGCTGACGGGAATCCTGGCCCGGCTCCTTTGCGGGGCCGCGGTCATCCTCAACGTCCAGGACATCCATCCGGACCTGTCGATTGAAGCCGGCATCCTCCGCCATCCCCTGGCGATCCGGGCCGCCTTGAAATTCGAAAAATGGATTTATGACGGCCACCGGCGGATCGTCGTCATCAGCGACGGGTTCCGGAAAAACCTGCGGGCCAAGGGCGTGCCGGACGAGCGGATCTCGATCATCCCCAACTGGGTCGACACGGACTTCCTCCGTCCCCTGCCCAAGGATAATCCCGTGGCCCGCCGCTTCGGCCTGGACGGCGTCTTCACCGTCATGTATTCCGGGATCATCAGCCTTTCCAGCTTCGAAACGCTGGCCCGGATCCTCGAGGCGGCCCGCCTCCTGGCGCCCGACCGGGAGACGCGCCTCGTCATCGTCGGCGACGGCCTTAAGCGGGCCGATCTCCAAGCCCGGGCCGAGGAGCTGCGGCTGGACAACGTCGTCTTCCTGCCGTTCCAGCCCTACGCCGACCTCCCCGGCTTGCTGGCCTCGGCCGACGTTCTCCTGGTTCCCTTGGACAAGGAGAAGTCGTTCCTCTCCGTTCCCTCGAAGCTTTACAACTACCTGGCCGCGGGCCGGCCGATCCTGGGCTTGGCCGTCGAATCCTCGGAGGTCTATCGAATCATCCGCGAGGCGGAATGCGGCCTCTGCGCCCCGCCCGATGATCCCCAACGGATCGCGGCCGCCGTCCGGGCCTTGAGGGATGATCCGGGAGGCCGGGAGGCGATGGCCGCCCGCGGGCGCCGCCTGGCCGAGGACGTGTACTCGCGCCGGAGCGTGGTCGAGGCGTTCGAAGCCCTGATGGAGGAGGCCGCCCGCGGGCCGCGGGGGAGACGGCCGTGAGCGCGGCTTGGCGCAAGGCTCTGTTCCTTAAGCGGCCGTTCGACGCCGCCTTGTCGTTCTTCGGCCTGTTCGTCTCGTCGCCGCTTTGGGCCGTCATCGCGGCTCTCATCAAGATCGAGGACGGCGGGCCTGTCTTTTACAAACAGGACCGGGTCGGCAAGAACGGCCGGATTTTCCAAGCCCTGAAGTTCCGGTCGATGCGGACGGACGCGGAAAAGGACGGGCCCCAGCAGGCGTTTGAGGACGATCCGCGGGTGACCCGGGCGGGGCGGATCCTGCGGGCCACGGCCATGGACGAGCTGCCCCAGCTTTTCAACATTTTCAAGGGCGACATGAGCTTCGTCGGTCCGCGGGCCCTCCGGCCGAACGAGAAGGAGGTCCGCGGCGATCCCGACCAGAGGGACATCCAGGACATCCCGGGCTACCGGGAGCGCCACGTCGTCCGCCCGGGGCTGACCGGCCTGACCCAGGTCTTTCTTCCCGGCGACACGCCCCGGCGGGCCAAGTTCCGGTACGACTTGCTTTATCTCCGCAAGCGGAGTTTCGGGTTCGACCTGCGCCTGATTTTTCTTTCCTTCTGGATCACATTCCGGGGGAAATGGGAGTCCCGGCAGTCGAAAATCTAGGATTCCGATTGATTTCACAGGGGAAAATCCCGATAATGATTTTCCAAGTTAAAAAGGCCCGGTGATCGGGATCCGGCCGAAACAGGCGGCGGAACAATGGATAACGCGGATGTGGCGGTGATCGGCGGCGGGCCGGCGGGCCTGCAGACCGCCCGCCTCCTGGCCGAGGGCGGGGCGGATGTCACCGTCCTCGAGGCGAAGCCGGCCGTCGGGGCGAACGTCGTCTGCACGGGCTTGATCGGCCGGGACGTCTTTTCCGAGTTCCGCCTGCCCGGGGAAACCATCGGACCCGATTTCCAGGAAGCCGAGATCGTTTCCTTTTCCGGCCGCTCGATCCGCTACCGCCATCCCTCGCCGTTCGCTTCCATCGTCGACCGGGAGCGTTTCGACGGAAACCTGGGCGGCCTGGCCCGGGAAGCCGGGGCGGAAATCGAGACGGGGACGATGGTCCGCGACGTCTCGGTCTCCCGCGACGGGGTGACGATCGAGGCCGAGCGGGACGGCCGGCCCGTCCGGCGGAGGGCCCGGCTGACCGTCCTGGCGACGGGAGTCGAGGGCCGGCTCCACGCGAAGCTGGGCTTGACGCCGCCGGCCCGCCGGATTTACGGCGCCCAAGTCGAGATCCGGGGGGAGGGAAGCGTCGCCCCGACGATTTTCGTCGGGCCGCCCACCGCGCCCGGGGGATTCGCCTGGTCCGTCCCCTCGGGCGGGGACCGGTTCCGGATCGGCCTGATCACCGACGGGAATCCGCGCAAGGTCTTCGACGATTTCGCCGCCCGCTATTACCCGCGGCTCGATCCGGCGGGAGCCGTCCGGCGGCTCGAGTTCAAGCCGATTTGCCAGGGCATGGCGAAAAGATCGGTCGCCGACCGGGCCCTGGCCGTGGGCGAGGCCGCCGGCCAGGTCAAGACCACGACCGGCGGCGGAATTTATTACGGATTGTGGGGGGCCCGGCTGGCTTCGGAAACCATCCTCGAAGCGCTGAAAAAGAACGCCTTCGGACCGGCCGATCTCGCCGCCTACGACCGCCGGTGGAAAGCCGGCCTCCGGCGGGAAATCTCGATCGGATATTACGCCCGAAAGTTTTATTCGATGATGAGCGCGGGGCAATTCGAAGCCCTGTTCACCCTGGCCCAGTCCGACGGCCTCATCCCCGTGATTCAGAACGAAGGCCAATTCGACTGGCAGAGCGGCCTCATCCTGTCGCTCTTCCGGAAAACGGCCGTCGCCGGGATCTTCAAGGGCCTTTCCCGGAACAACGTTTTCCTGGACCGTCTGCTGAATTGACGGGTTTGAACCGGATCATCATGCGCCGCTTGCCCGTTTTGATTTTCTTCTGTCTCGGCCTGGCCGGAGCCCTGTCCGCCCAGTCCTACCAGGTTTTTGCCGATGAATACCGGCGCCTGACGGAGCAAGCCTTTTTGCGCCTGGGGCCGCTGCGGCTTTTTCCCTCCCTCGGCGTCCGCGACGCGGGATTCGATGACAACCTCTATTTCGGCAGCGACGACGGCGCCCCGAAAAAGGATTTCACGGCCACGCTGTCGCCGGAGATCCGCGTTTACTGGCCGCTGCGGGACGTCCTGATCCTCACGTTCCGGGAAAATCCCGAGTATGCCTATTTCCAACGGGAAACGCGCCAGCGGGGCTTCACCAACAGCTATGGAGCCGGATTCCGGTCCCTGCTGCTCCGGCGCTTCGTCCTCTCGGGCGCCTTCGGAAACGACGTCCACCGGCGCCGCTTGTCGTCCGAATTCCAGATTCCGGCCAACGACCGGGTCCGGAGCCTCGAGGCCGGCTTGTCCTATGAAACCGCCCGGAAAACCTCGATCGGAATCACGGGAGCCTTTCGCCGGATATCCTACGAGGAGATCCGTATCGATCCGGCGGACGCGCCGGTTTCCCGTCTCCTTGACCGCGAGGAGCGCGAGATCGGAGCGGAAGCCTATTACCAGCTGTTTCCCGACGGGTTTCTTTTCCTCCGCGGGGACTTGCGGGAATACCGCTTCCGGGACGAGACGGCCGCCTGGCGCGACGCCGAAGCGGTCTCGTTTTGGGCCGGCCTCCGGTTCCCGCTCCTGGGGCGGATCCGGGGGATCCTGAACCTCGGATACAAGAATTTCAATCCGAACCGGGTCGGGGAGCCGCCCTTCCGCGGCTTGGTCGGCAACACCGGCCTCGACCTGCGGACCGGCCGGCTGGCCTTCCGCCTGGATTTCGCCCGGGACCTTGTTTTTTCAACCTACACCGATGTTTTCTACTTCGTCGAGAATTCCTGGGGGGCGGGCGGCTCCCTCTATTTGACCTCGTTTTTAAAAATCGACTATGATTATTCCGGCGGAACGGCGGATTACTCCGAGCGGGCGGCGGGCGAGGATTCCGGAAACCGGGTGGACCGCCGCCGGAATCATTCGCTGGGCTTGACCGTCCGCGTGCTGCGGACGGCGGGAATCGGGATCGCCTGGAACTCCGAGCGCTGGACGTCGACGCTCGGGTCTTTCGACCGGGCCCGGAATTTCGTCGGCTTGACGTACACCCGGTATTTTTAATGAGGAGACGCGCATGAGACTCCCGACGGCGGCCGCGGCCTGGATCGTTCTTTTTCTTATCGTTATCGGCGTGGCCGCCGCCCAGGATCCGGCCGGGCAGGCGGAGAGATTCGTGACCGCCTACCGGATCGGCCCCAAGGATCTCCTGGAGATCAAGGTCCGCGAGGACGAGAAGCTGAACACCGAGGTCCGCGTCTCCGAGCAGGGGAAAGTCAACTTGGCCTATATCAACGAGGTCTATGTCGAGGGCCTCACGGCCGCCGAGCTGGGGGACAAGCTGGCCGAGCTCTACCGGCCTTTTCTCCGGGATCCCCACGTCGCCGTCACCATCAAGGAGCGTCAGAGCAAGCAAGTGTCCATCCTCGGGGCGGTGACCAATCCCGGGTTTGTCCAGCTTTTCGGCCGGACGACGCTTCTGGAGGCCATCACCGCGGCCGGGGGGCTGACCCGGGAAGCCGCCCGGGAAATCATCATCCTCCGGACGTTTCCCGACGGGACGACGGGCAATCTCAAGATCCCCGTCGACGACCTGATGCTGCGGGGCGACCCGAAGTACAACGTCCCCCTGGAGGCCGGCGACAGCGTCATCGTCCAGATCGACCGGACCGTCCACGTCTACATCTACGGGCAGGTGAAAATCCCGGGCGCGCTGTCGGTTCTTCAATCGCGGATTCCCACTCTCACCCAGGCCATCGCTCAGGCCGGGGGATTCACCGAGCGGGCGGCCAAGCGGCGGGTGACCGTCACCCGGAAGGATGAAAACGGCCGGGAAAAAACCTTCGAGATCAACGTCGTCCGGATCCAAAACAACCGGCTCGAGGATTTCCCTCTCGAGGAAGGCGACACGGTTTACGTTCCGGACACGATTTTTTAAAAGACGTCCGGGGGCGCCGCCCCTTGCCTTTCTCACCCCCGAAGGGGAGAGGGGAGAGGTGAAATATCACCGGGGGGTTCATCCCCCCGGACGATTGCCGGCGGCCCGCCCCGGAGTTAAGGTGAGGCTGGTCCGGGGCGGACGATCCTCCGGACGGAAGCGAAAAGGAATGATCAGATGACCGGCGCTCGAAATGTGAATCGGCAGGACATCAACCTCGGCGAATACTGGGCCATCGTCTGGAAGCGGCGGACGATCGTCTTTTCGACGCTCGGCGCCTGCCTGGTCCTGGCCGCGGTCCTGTCGTTCACCCAGACGCGCCGGTACACGGCGACCGCTCAGATCCTGATCGAGGACCAGGGCTCCGGCCGGTTCAATCTCCAGGAATATCTCAACGCCCCGACGAACACGACCGACGATTTCCTGGGCACGTATTTCAACACCCAGCTGCGGATCATCCAGAGCCGCAGCTTGGCCGAGCGGGTCGTCCGGAAGATGAATCTCGGGGCCCGGCCGGAATTCCTGGCCGAAGTGGAAAAGAACCGGACGATGGCCGACATGGCCGAGTATATCCTGACGTTCCGCTGGCTCCGGCCGAAGGGCCGGCCGGCGGAGCCGGGGGCCGGGAAAACGGCCGGCGCCGAGGCGGACGCCTTGTACGCCGGGCGCCTGCTCGAGCGCTTGTCGGTTTACCCCGTCCCCGAAACCCGGCTGGTCGACGTGAGCTATGTCTCCACCCAGGCGCGGCTTTCGGCCGACGTCGTCAACACCCTGGTCCAGGAGTACATCGATTATTCGATCGAGTCGCGCTCCGAGGCGACCCAGCAGACGTCGGATTTCCTCACCGAGACCATCGCCCAGCTCCGGCAGGACCTGGACGCCAAGGAACGCCAGCTGCAGCGGTATTCCGAGGAGAAGAAAATCCTGCCGCTGTCGGACAAGGATTCCAACACGGCCTCCCAATACGCCTCGGCGGCCGGCGCCTATTCCAGCGCCCAGGTCGCCCGGATCGCCGCCCAGGCCAAGTACCAGGAGCTCCAAAAGCTCCGGGTGGATTCCCTTCCCCAGAACGTCAGCGATCCGACGATCCAAGCCCTCCGGACGAATTATTACCAGGCGAAGTCGGAGTACGAGGAAAAGATCGCGACCACGTACACGCCCAGCCATCCGGAGATGATCCAGCTCAAGGTCAAGGTCGACACGCTCGAAAGCCAGTTGAAGACGGAAATCAAGAAGGCCGTCGACCTGGCCTACTCCGAGTATTCCCAGGCCCTCGGCAACGAGAACCGGCTGCGGGACATGCTGGAATCCAAGCGGTCCGAAGTGACCCGGCAGAACAACGACTCCCTTTTCTATGCCGGCTTGAACACCGAGGTCGAGAGCCTCCGAACCCTGATCTCGACCCTCACCGCCCAGCAGAAGACGACCCAAGTCTCGACCATGCTGAGCGGCCTCAAGACGAGCAACATCAAGATCGTCGACCGGGCCCTCGTCCCCGACGAGCCGTCGTCGCCGAACGTCAAGCGCAACCTCATCGTCGCCTTTCTCCTGGGACTCCTGCTGGGCGTCGGCTTGGCCTTCGCCGCCCATTTCCTCGACAACACGATCAAGAATCCGGAGGATCTGGACAAGCTGACCGGGCTTCCCTCGCTGGGCTTGATCCCCCATTTTTCGCCCCGGGACACCGGCGGCAAGGGGGTTTATGCCGCAGCCTACGGAGACGCCGGATCCCAAAGCCTCGAGGCGGCCCGGATTTCGGAGATCGAGCTCATCAACCATCTCTTCCCGAAAATCTCGATCGCCGAGGATTATCGGAACGTCCGGACGTCGATTCTTTTCTCGAGGATCGACAGCGACCAGCGGGTGATCGCTTTCACCAGCACCCAGCCGCAGGAGGGCAAGTCGGCGACCATCGCCAACATCGCGATCTCGTTCGCCCAGATGGGCGAACGCGTCCTGGCCGTCGACGCCGACCTGCGCAAGCCCCGCCTCCACAAGATCTTCCAGGTCCGGAACGCCGTCGGCCTGAGCGATGTTTTGACCGGCCGGGTCGATCTGGCCGAAGCCGTCCAGAAAACGCCGATCGCCCATTTCTCCCTCCTCCCGAGCGGTCCTCATCCGCCGAATCCGGCCGAGCTACTGAATTCCAAAAAAATGAAAGAGCTTCTGTCCATCGTCCGCGAAAGCTACGAGATCATCCTGGTCGACCTTCCCCCGGTCCTGGCCGTCGTCGATCCGGTCATCGTCGCGGCCATGGCCGACATGACGATTCTCGTCCTGAAAACCGGGAAGACGACCCGGAAGCCGCTTCTGCGGGCGATCGACCAGCTGGCCAAGGCCAAGGCCCGGATCGCCGGCGTGATTTTCAACGACGCCGAGATGAAGAAGGGCGATTTCATGACCCCGTATTTCCAGTACGAGTACTACCAGGACGCGGGCGTGGATGAGGTCGTCCGTCAGAAAAAGACGGAGAAAAAGGACTGACGCGCCCGATGTGGATCGTAAGAATCCGGAGATTCGGCTTCCGGGGAGAGCCTCGGGAAGCCGGGCCCGACGAGTACGACCAAAACGGCCTCAGTCTCCGGGACCGCCGCGGACGCAGGATTCTCGAAGTCGGGCTCCTGGCTCTTCTGGCCTGGGCGCCGCTGCCCATCGCCTCGGTCGCGCCGTGGTCGGTCCTGGTCATTGAAATCGCCGCCTTCGCCCTGTTCGCCGTCTACCTGAGCCTCGAGCGCAAGCCCCGCGCGAGCCCCAAGCTGATTTCGGACATGCGTCCCCTGCGGCCGGCGTTTCTGGGCTTGGGGATTTTCCTGGCCTTTCAAATGCTCCCCCTGCCGGACGCGGTCGTCCGGATCCTCTCGCCCCGAACGGCCGCCCTGCGGGCCGAATACGTCCCGGTCTCGGCCCGGACGGGGATGGGGACGCTTTCGCTCCTGCCGGGTTACACCCTGGCCGCGTCCCTGGAATTGCTGGCGTACATCCTGATCGGCGTCCTGGTCGTTCGAACCGTGACCCACCGGAAACAGATCCGCCGGATCATGGTGACGCTGGTCGGGGTCGGCGTGTTCGAGGCGTTGTACGGGCTGTTCGAGCTTTACCGGAGCCATCCCCGGCTCCTGTTCTACGCGAAGGAGCACAACCTGGATTCGGCCACCGGGACGTTCGTCAACCGAAACCATTACGCCGGGTATCTCGAAATGATGATCCCCCTGGCCTTGGGGCTGATCGTCTCGCGTCTCGATCTCTTCGGCGAGCCCGGAACGCCGTTCCGGACGCGGTTCGCCCGGTTCCTCAACCGGGGGCTGGGCTTGAATCTTTTTCTCGGGATCGGCCTCGTGGTCATGGCCGCCGCCCTCTTCCTCTCCAATTCCCGCTCGGGATTCGTCATCCTGCTGTTCTCCTTCGGCCTGATGCTGGTCTTGACGGCCCAATATTTCGGTCATGTCTTGGTCCACCAAGCCTGGGTCCGCCGCGTCATCGGGGTCGCGGCCGCGGCGGTCCTCGGCTTCGGCCTGTATGTCGGCCTGGAAACCATGATCGGGCGATTCGCCCTGGACAAGCTTTTACAGGACGGCCGGCCCCGCTACTGGGGGGGGGTCATGACGATGATCGGTCAGTTCCCCCTCTTCGGTGTCGGCTTCGGCGCGTTCGGCGGCGTCTACCAAGCCTACGACACGACGGGCATGGAGTATGCGCTCGTCCACGCCCACAATGATTACCTGGAATTCCTCAGCGAGCTGGGCGTCCTCGGCTTCGGCCTTCTGGCCTTCGTCGCGGGCTTGCTCCTGTTCAAGACCTTCCGGATGTGGATGACCCGGCGTCATCCCGAGCTCAAGGGGCTGGCTCTCGGCGGCCTGGCCTCCGCGGCGGCCATTCTGACGCACAGCATGACGGATTTCAACCTCCAGATCCCGGCCAACGCCCTGACCTTTTCCGTCATCCTCGCCCTGACGATGAAGACGGCCTATCACCGGAAAACCTGACATGATCAAGCGCCTTGGACGGGGATTCGGCCTCCTGCTGGCGGCCGCGCTCTGCCTGTACGTTTACCTCGGCGAGAGAGCGGCCGGCCGGGCGAGGAACACGGCCTTGGGGGAGGGAACGGCCGCCGGGGAAACCGGAGGCCGCTTCCCCTGGCTGAACGACGGGTTGTATCACGCCCGGGCCAACGCCCTTTTTAAAAGCGGCGTCGGCCGCCTGGGCGAGGTCGAAGAGCGGGATGCCGACTTCCGTCTCGCCTACCGAAATTATGTTCGTTCGCTCGACCTCCATCCCTTTTCCCCGACGGCCCATTTCGATTTCGGTCAGCTGCTCCAGTATCTCAACGCCCTCGATTTCCCGGCGGCCGAGCGCTACTTCGACGAATACCGCAAGGCGGCCGCCCTTTCGGGCGTGGACACGTTGATCAATTTCGAGGTGGGAAAAATCCTCTTGGCTCGGTGGCCCTCCCTTTCCCCCGGGGAACGCCGGTTCGTCGAGGACATCACCCGGTCGCTTCTTTCCGCCGGGGGGCCGGGGCGGGAGGAGCGGCTCGATCTTATTCTCAGCCTTTGGGAAATCAACGTCCGGGACACGGCGGTCCTGGAAGAGATCCTTCCCCCGGAATCGGACGTTTTGCGCCGGGCGGCCGGATTCCTGGGGGGAAAGGGGATCTTCCCGGCGGCGCGCCTCGGCTTCCTGGCCGAGGCCGAGCACCTCGACTTCCGGAGGGCCGTCCGGGAAGCCCAGGCCGGCCTCATCGCCTCCCATGCGCCGAGGCCGGACGAATCGATCCAGCACTACCGGGCCGCCCGGACGCTTCTCGAAGGCATCCGGTTCTACCAGCGGCTCTCGCCGAAAACGGAGCCCGTTCCGGCCGAGGAATACGGCAAGCTGGCGAAGGCGGTCCATCTCGGAATCCTGAAGAGCCGGCTGGCGGCCGGGGCGGATCTGCGGGCGGTTCACGATGATTTTCGGAAGGCCCTGGATGCCGAGGACGGCGTCGGCGCGGCCGCCGAGCTGGAATCCCTGTTCAAATCCCGGGAGATGGTCGAGGACCGGTCCCGGTCGGGGCTGCTCGATATCGAGCGACTGGGCGTTTCGATGGAGTTGGCCTTTAAGCAGAACCGCTTCCGGGAGGTCGTCCAGACCGGGCAGACCCTCCGGCAAAACCTTTTGGTCGTTCCCGACGAGCGGCGCCCTTGGATCGGCCGGATGTACGAGCTGGCCGGCGACGCCTGTCAAAGGCTCGACGACCTGTATGAATCAAACGCCTATTATGAGAAGGCTCTCGAATGGGGAGCCGAGGCGGCGGTCGTGCGGATCAAGTTACGCCGCAATTATGAACGCCTGAACATGGCCCGGGACATCATCGACCTTCAAAAACAGATCGAGGCCGGTTTGACCCCCCGAGAAACCTGGCTGGGAGATTCGATATGGACGGCGGGGGAGGCTTTTTCAAAGGTACTTGTTCTTGACGAAAAGATATATCGCCTTGAACTGGAATTTTCCGACGCGGCCGCCGGTCCGTCGATCCTTCTTTCGATCGTGATCAACGGAAAAGTTCTTTTTGAGGACTTCATTTCCTCAAGCGTCATCGACCTCGAGTTTCCGGCGGCTTTAGGTCGAAATACTTTGAATATCACGCCCCTCAACCGCTTCTGCCGGCCGATCAAGATGATCCTGATCCCGGCTGAATAATTCTGACCGCGCTTGACAATTGAAAAATTTCGTACATATAATTTAAATGCTAAGGTTTGGGAGGAAGCAATGAAAGCAGGAAAGTCCCTTAAAAAGTGCGTTTTTCTTTTTTTTATCGTCGCCTGGACCGTCGGCGCGGCCGCCGCTCAGACGGTCGAGCGGGGTCATCTTGTCGGGAACATCTTCGCCCGGGACGGCAAAACGCCCGTCGCCGGCGCGGTCGTCCGCTTGAAGAACATCACCAGCGGGGCCGTCTCGGCCGCCGATCCGACCGACGCCCAGGGCTATTTCCGCTTGGAAAACCTGAGCAAGGGAATCTACCAGTTCGGCGTCACGACTCCCGAGGGCGATTTCAACTCGAGCGAGCTGATCGGCATCCTGGCCAACGAGACGACGAGGATCTCTCTGGCGCTCGACGTCTACGACTCCGCCGTTCAGACCGCGGTCCAAGAAGTCCTGAGGGAACAAGCCGTCGAGGAGGGGGAGAGCCGCATAGGACGGGTCGTCCGGTACAATCCGGCGACCAGGGAAGCCGAGGTCTTCATCGAGAAGGGCATCCTCCAGCTCGACGACCGGGTCCGGGTCAAGGGCCTGCAGACGAATTTCTTTCAAAACGTGGATAAGCTCGGGCTGGCGGGGGAATCCGTCAAGCGCCTATTCGCCGGCCAGAACGGCTTGATGCCGACGGAACGCTCGACCGAACCGGGCGACGGCGTTTATGTCGTCTGCAAAAAGGGCGTCCCGCCGTTCTTTTTAACCCCTTGCGGCATCGCCAGCGTCATCGCCGGAACCGGTTTGATCCTGTCCGGCGTCGTCGAGGTTCCGGAAAAAAAAGACGTCTCTCCCTTCCGGAAGTAACCAGGCGGACGGACGTCGTCCCGCCGCCCCGCCGTTCGATCGACCGGCGGGACGGCGGGATTTTTTTTGCCTGGAGTTTTCCCCTGGAAGCCGCCGATTTGATAGAATAGCCCCATGAACGGAAAACGTCGTAGCCGGCCGCGGATCATCCTGCCGGCGGCGGGCTTGATTCTCCTGGCCGCGGCCGCGGCCCGGGCCGGAATCGAGATCACGGCCGAGATGAGAAAAGACGCGGCCCGCCTTCAGTCCGCCCTCGATCTGATCGAGCGGAACCGGGCGGCCCGGGCCGCCCTCCCGATGCGAAGCCTGGCCTTTTCCGAGAAGGAGCTGAACGCCTGGGTGGCCGTCCTGATCGAATCCGACCGCGACGGCATCCTCCGCGAGCTGGCTCTCAAGCTGTTCGAGGAAAACCGGGTCGAGGGCAAGGCGTTCGTCGACGCGGGCGGAGTCTCGCTTCCTTTCGGCCTCAAGCCGCGCTTGAACATCTTTTTTTCCGGGCGGGTGACCGTTTTGGACGGGGCCGCCAAGATCGCCCTCGACAAGCTCTTCTTCGAGGGACAGCCGGTGTCCGTCGTCCTGCTGGACGCGGTCATCGCCGCGGCGGCCGCCATGAACAAATCCGGGGCCTCTTCGATCAACGATTGGGTCGCCCTTCCGCCGGGCCTCCGAAATCTGCGGAGCCGCGAGGGCGTTCTCCTTCTTTATTACTGAAACGGGAGGGGGGAATGATCAGGGTTATCAGCGGCCTCTACAAGGGAAAGCGCCTGCGCAAGGTCCCCAGCCCCCTGGTCCGGCCTTATCCCGACAAGCTGAAAACGGCGCTGTTCAACATCCTCCGCGACGATTTGCCTGGTCTGAAAGTCCTCGACGGATTCGCCGGGACGGGATCGATCGGCATCGAGGCCCTGAGCAACGGGGCGGCGTTCGCCGTCTTTGTCGAGATCCTGCCGGCGGCCGTCGGGACGCTTCGCCACAATCTGGAGAAGCTCGAGGCCGGAGACCGCTCCCGGATCATGGCCATGGAATTCAACCGGGCGGTCATCCAATTGGCCCGCGAGGGCGCCCGGTTCGACCTCATTTTTCTTGATCCGCCTTACCGGCTTTTGGAAGAACGCAACCCCCTCAAGGTCATCCGCAAGCGCGGACTTCTGAGCCCGGGCGGCCGGATCGTCCTCCGCCGCCATTTCAAGACCCGGTTTGAGGCCGGGGACTTCGACTTGGAACGGCAGGTTCGGCTGGGCGACGATACGCTCTGTTTCTACCGCGGGCCCGTCTGACGCCGGCGGCGTTTCCCGCGGTCTTCTCCATTCTTGCCTCCGGGGATTGAATCATTTAAAATCGAAAAGGGATTTTTTAACAGCCGAAACAGGAAGGACGATGAAGAATCATCAACCCGCTCCGACGGATTGGAACAGCCCCTTGGTCGATGAGAGCGAAATCTTCGGTTCGCTCGGAGACCGCCGGGGGACGGTGCTGTTTCTCGGGCGTTACACGGCCAATGAAGTCTCGGCGGCGCTGGCCAAGATGGGCTTTTACAAGGAAGCCCGGAAGCGCGGCTTGTGGCCGATCGTCCTCGAGCTCGACTCCTCCGCCTATCCGCCGCTCCAGCGGTTTCAGATCTTTCACCGCGAGAACCGCCCGGACCGCCTGATCGTGGACTTGAAAATCCGGGAAGGAGTCTTCGATCCGAAAGGCAAGACCCTCGCCCCGGCCCCGCTCCGGCCGTTTTCGACGCTCGTCTTCGAATGGCTGACGCTCCAGAATCCGGAAGCCCGGTTTTCCGAACGCCATGGATCGCTTCCCGGCCAGCTCTATCCGGGGCTGGGGATGAGCAAGCGGATCATGGACATCTTCATCTACCTCGGCCGGACGGCCGGCAAGGAAGGCCTGCAGGCGTTCCCGGCCTATTATCACAACGCCGTCCTGTTCTCCCGTTATTTCAAGTTCGCCGACCCGGCCAAGGAAGCCGAGGTCCAGACGATCCGGCGGACGTTCAGCCACGTTCCCATCCGGCAGATGGCCTGGATCGTCCATCGCAACTGCCTGAAGCGCTTGGACGGCTCGCCCTACGAATGGAAGGCCGAGGAACAGATCTTCCCGCTGGTCAAGGACGTCCGCGAGCATTTCGAATCCCGGGCCTACCGCGACCGGGTTCGGGAAAACATGAACCGGACGCGGTTCGTCGTCGACTGGGAGGAATTCGAGAGAAAATCCCAGGAGGACTGAGAGAGGACGGGAATTGAATTATTCGGGGGGTCTGGTATAATAAACGGCCTTCCAAGGAGTATCATTCGATGAAACAGAATATTCATCCGAATTACGACGATTGCCTGGTGATTTGCGCCTGCGGCAACACCTTCCAAACGCGGTCGACGAAAAAAGAAATCCGGGTCGAAATCTGCTCTCAATGCCATCCCTTTTTCACCGGAAAACAGAAATTCATCGACAGCGCCGGCCGGGTCGAGAAGTTCCGCAAGAAATTCGGTCCGGGCCTTGCGGCCAAGAAAAAGAAATAAGCTCGCCGCTCCGGGAAGATGATTCCCGAACTGGAGTCCGTCGAGGACAAATACCGCCGGCTGGTTCAAGCCCTGGCCGATCCGTCCGTCCTCTCCGACCCTAAGAAATTCCGCGACCTCTCCAAGGAACAGGCGGACATCGAGCCGCTCGTCAAGAAAATCGAGGAGCTCAAGCGCGTCCGGGCGGATATCGCCGGATCGCGCGAGATCCTCTCCGATCCCCGCGCCGATCCGGACCTGAAAACCCTGGCCGAGGCCGAGCTGCGGCGTCTGGAAGAAGCGGACGCGGTCCTGGCCCATGACATCCGGATCCTGCTCGTCCCCAAGGATCCCCTGGACGAACGCGGCGTGGTGCTCGAAATCCGGGCCGGGGCGGGGGGGGACGAATCCTCCCTGTTCGCCCAAGACTTGTTCCGGATGTATGCCCGGTACGCCGAGAAAAAAGGCTGGCTTTTCGAGATCTTGGAGACGAGCTTTTCGCCCGTCGGCGGATTCAAGGAGGCGATCGCCGGCATCCGCGGGACGGGAGCCTATTCGCGCCTCAAGTTCGAAAGCGGCGTGCACCGGGTTCAGCGCGTTCCCAAGACTGAGGCCGGCGGGCGGATCCATACGTCCACCGTGACGGTCGCCGTGCTTCCCGAAGCCGACGAGGTCGACATCAAGATCGATCCGAAGGATCTTAAGATCGAGGCGTTCGGCTCCTCCGGACCCGGCGGCCAGAACGTCAACCGCAATTACACGGCCATCCGGGTCACCCACAAGCCCTCGGGGATGGTCGTCTCCTGCCAGGACGAGAAATCCCAGCACCGGAACAAGGAGAAAGCCCTCCGGGTTCTCCGGTCGCGGCTCCTGGAGATCGCCCGGACGGAGCAGCAGCGGAAAATCGCCAGCGACCGCCGCAGCCAAGTGGGCACGGGCGAGCGGAGCGAAAAGATCCGGACGTACAATTTTCCCCAATCCCGGATCACCGACCACCGCTTAGACGAGAATTTCCATAATCCGGCGGCCGTCCTGGACGGGGAGCTCGAGGCCATTCTCGAAAAGCTGTTCCGGCAGGATCAGGACCGCCGGCTCGAGGAGGCCCGGGCGGCCGGCGGGCCGGACCGATGACCGCCGCCGAGCTGATCGGCCGGGCGGTCGCCCGCCTGCGCGCCCTCCCGGGAATCGATCCCTATTTGGAAGCCCGGGTGCTCCTGCGGCGGGCGGCCGGGTTCACCGACTTCGAGATCTTCGCTTTTCCCGGCCGGCCGGTGGCGGCCGCGGCCGCCCGGCGTTTTTTGCGGGCGGTCGAGGACCGCCGCGGCCGCGTCCCCCTGGCCTACATCCTGGGGGAAAAGGAATTCTGGTCCATTCCCTTCACCGTCTCCCCGGCCGTGTTGATCCCCCGCCCGGAGTCCGAGCTGATCGTCGAGCGGGCCCTGGAGCTCGTCCAGGCGCCCGATCCGCTGATCATCGATATCGGGACAGGAAGCGGGTGCCTCGCCGTGGCCTTGGCCAAGGAAATCCCCGGAGCCCGCGTCGTCGCGACCGACATCAGCCGGAGAGCTCTCCGCGTGGCCGAGGCTAACGCCGCCCTCCACGGGGCCGGCAACATCCGGTTCGCCGCCGGAGATCTCTTCGGCGCCCTCCGCGGCCTGGGGCTCGAAGGCCGGGCTGATCTCATCGTCAGTAATCCCCCGTATGTGACGGAGGAGGAATGGAAGAGGCTCGCCCCCGAAGTCCGGGCCCATGAGCCGCGCCGGGCCCTCGTCCCGGGGCCGACCGGGCTGGAAACGATCCGCCGCCTGGCCCGGGGAGGTCCGCGCTTTCTCAAGAGGGGAGGCGTCCTTCTCGTGGAGTTCGGGGCGGGGCAGGCCGGGGCTGTCCGGGATTTGTTCGGCCCTCCGTGGACGCGGAGCGAAACAGCCCGGGACTTGTCCGGATGTCCGCGCGTCGCGGCCGCCGTTCTCTAAAGACGGCGCTTATTTCTTGATTTTCCGGAAGAGCCGGAAAAAATCCTCGGTGAAAGGAATCTGCTTCGTCGTCTCGAAGCGGATTTTCTCCCATTCGCCGAGATCGATGGAACAGAACGCGTCCACCGCCCGCGGGTCGAAATGAGTCCCGGAGTTTCGGAGGATTTCCTTCCGGGCGGCGGCCATGTCACGGGGTTTGCGGTAAGGGCGGTGGGCGGTGATCGCGTCCAGGGCGTCGGCCACGGCGAAGATCCGGGCTTCCCGGGGGATCTCCCCGCCGGCCAGGCCGTGCGGGTAGCCTGTCCCGTCGTACCGCTCGTGGTGGTAGAGAATGATGTTCCCGATTTCGGGAACGAGCTTGATTTCCCGGATCAGGCCGTAGCCCAGAGTGGGGTGGAGGCGGACTTTATCCCATTCCTCCGGCGACAAGGGGCCGGGCTTGTTGAGAATCGCGTCGGGGATGGCGATTTTTCCGATGTCGTGCAGAAGGGCGCCTTTCCGGAGATTTTCGAGCTTTCCGTCGTCCCGGTCGCCGAGCCGGCGGGCCAGCGCCTCGGCGTACTTGGCCACGGTCTGGGAATGGCCGAACGTCTCGATGTCCCGGATGTCCATGGCCGTCATCAGGTTTTCGAGGGTCGTTTCGTAAATCTCCTCCAGTTCGCGGCGCTGCTCATCGCTCCGGGCCCGCTCGACCTTCAGACGACGCAAAGTCCGCGAAGCCGAAAGACGGCGCTCCTCGAGGTCTTTTTTCTGAATCTCGCTCCGGACGGCGGTGAAGGCGCCGGGGACATCGTCGGGCGAGAACGCTCCGTCCAGGCCGCCGGCGGAGATCATCTCGACCGCGGTCAGAAAATCGGACGGCCGCGTTCCGGCGATGATCGAGAGATCCGGCCGGGCTTTTTTCAAACCGGACAGGAGCCGGGCGGCCGGTTCGTCCAACGGGCCGACGACGGCGACCAGGATGGCGGCCTCGGGGTCGTCCAGGGCTTGCCGGGCCGCTCCGGACAGGGACGGAACGGCGACGACGTCGGCGAGGGATTCCAGGACGCGCTCCAGGCTTCGGGCCCGGGCGGCACGGCTTTCAAAAAGGATGATTTTGCGCGTGGTCATGGATAGCCGCCGCTCTTTATACAATATTCCCGGGGCGCCATCAAGAAAAAAGCCGCCCCGGCCCGGCCTCACCCCTAGGGGTGAGGCGGCGGGAGAAGAATATCCCCCGGGTGATCGCCGAGGAGGGGGATTGCGGCTTGCGGGTCGCTTCGGGTACACTCAGGGCGAAAAGGACGCGAGGAGCGTTCCTTGAAGAAAGCTTCAGGGAAGATCCTCTCCCCGGCCTCTGGAGATCGGCCATGAGCAAGAAAACAAATGTATTAGACGAATCGGACTCGCTGATTACGGAAATCGAATCCAGCCTTGAAAAGAACCTGGTCAAGCGCCGGGAGGAGATCGAGCGCGAGCTCCAGGCCCGCATCCGGCAGGAGAAGGAGGAATCGGAGCGGAGGTTGAGCGCCGTCGAGAGCGAAATCGCCCGCGAGAAGGAAACGCTCCAGGAATACCGAGGGGCGATCAGCGCCTTTGAAGTGGAGAGCGCCAACCTCAAGTCCGAAATCAAAAGTCTTCTGAAAAGAAGCCTCGGAGAGCAGAAGGACATCGAGCAGCTGACGACCCTGTCCCAGAACGAGCTTCGCCTCCTTTCCAAGATGACCGCCCGCTTGGCCGAGCTCCGGGAGCAGGCGGAGATGAAAGTCTCTGAAATCCGGGTTCGTCTGAAGGACAAATACGGCCTCGTTATCGAACCCCTCAAGGCGGGGGAAGCCGGCGACGTCGTCGTGAATCTCCAGCAGGAGCTGTCCAAGCTCAAGAAGATCCAAGAGCTTCTCGAGACGGATACGCCGCCCGTCGAAACGATCCCGCCGGCCGTTTCAGGGAACACGGTTCCCGAAACCCAGCCCGAGGCCGAATCGTTCTCCCGTTTGGAGACGTCGTTCATTCCGCCGGAAATGTCCGTGCCCGAATCCATTTCCCCGGAGCCCGCCACGGACCAATTCCGGATGCCGGCCATCAGCCAGTTCATCGAGGAATTCGTCCGCAAGGAAAGCGAGCCCGCGGCCGATGAGCCTCTCTCCGAACTGCCCCTTCCGAAATTGGCGGCGGGGGAGCCGCCGGCGCCGGTCCAATCCGCGGAGGAAGTCAACTTCGAGGCCGTTTACGAGATGTTGGAAAAAACCCGCTTGTCCGAGCCGACGGATTACAACGGCGAGATCAGCTTTTTCCGAAACGCCGGGACGACGATTCTTGACGGCGAATCGGTCATCCGGGCGATGAGCCACCTCGTCGACGACGGCCGGAGGATCTATCAGAAGCTCGCCGGCATGGAATCGCCGAAAGACCAGTTTTTCCTGAAGCAGGACCTGATCAATCACCAGGAAATCCTGCGGAAGATCATTCTCCGCGGCGTCAAGCTGTGCGAGAAGGAAGACAGCCGGCTGCCGCGCTACACGGACGAAGTGGTAAGCGTCCGCGTCCTGAAGGAAGTCCTGGACAAGCTCAACCTCGACAACTGGAGCAACGAAGAGGAATTCAGCGCGTTCGAAAGCCTGACCCTGAAGATGAAGGACGCTTTCTACAAGCGGATCACCCCGCCGGCGCCTTACTTGAAATCCATCGTCAAGGAGCTCGGCCTCTAACGGAGTTCAGGCCAGGGGAGTGCCCTTCTTTTCGAGGGCGGTGAAATAATCCCGCAGGACTTTCCGATCGGCCTCGGTGAGGTCGTGAAATCTCAAGCCGGTGTGATAAAAGGCCGATTGGGACGAGGCCCGTTCCGAGTGCACGACCTGGGCCTTGAAGCGATTGGCTTTTTGGCCGAGGATGATCATCATGTCGAGGACGATGTCCTTGGCCATCCGCATTTCCGAGGCGATCCTCGCCCCTCCTTCGCTCAGGTCCACGGTGCCGAAGACGCGGTGGCCGCCGTTTTCCCGGCAGAGGCAGAGCGTCGAGGTGAAAAAGCGCGGATCGCGGCGTTTCTCGACGGCTTGAGTCCCGGCCGGGCTTTTCAAGAGCGAGGTTTTGCTGATGACCGCCGATTTGTCGCGGACATAAGCGCAGACGCGGTTTTTGAAAACCCGCTTTTCGTCGACCATTCCCAGAGCGGCCTCCCGTTTTCCCTTGGCCTCGGCCAAGGCCAGCTCGGCCTCGCCGGTGATCTTCTTGAGGTCCGCCTTGGACACGGCCCGGCCGATCTGCTCCGGCGGGAACAGGGTCACTCCGAAGCTCATCGTCAAGTTGCGGCGGGGTTGGAACTCCTGGTGCTCGAAAAACCGGTCCTCGACCGCTTTCCGGATCCGCTCGGTCAACAGGGTCGCTTCCTGGATGGAATTGACGCCGCCGAGAAAAAAGAGGAACTCCTCGCCTCCGTAGCGGCAGAGGAGGTCTTCCTCGCGGATGGCGGATTTCATCGTCGACGCCAGCTCGCGCAGCAGCCGGTTGCCGGCTTCCTGCCCGTTGCGGTCATTGTAGTGCTTGAACCAGTCGACGTCGCCCATGACGATGGCGAAGGTCCCCGCCTCCCTCCGCCGTTTGGTTGTCTGCTCGACCTGTTGAATGACCTTTTCGAAGAAGGGATCGGGCCGGAGCAGACCGGTGAGGGCGTCGTACTGGATGAGGTTCAGCTTCGTCACGGCCAGGGCGAAATGCTCGGACAGGCCGCGGAGGATCTGGATGTCCTCGGCCGAGAAGACCGACGGCTCGGCCTCCTTGTTGTAGACTTCGAGAACGCCGACGATCTCGGAGCCGCTTTTCAGGGGGACGCAGATCAGGCTGTGGAGGGGGGCGCTCAAGTTCCGGTAGCGGGGGGAATGCCGCGGATCGGCGCCCGCCTCGGCCAGGGCGATCTCCTTCCCGGTCCGGGCCGTGCTCGAGGCGAAATCGACGGAGGGAAGAAGGGCGATGTGCCGGGTGAAATCGGGATGGGTGAGGAAGGACTGATCCCAAACCAGCGGCTTGAGATAGGTCCCGAGCGTGTCGCTGTCCTCGAGAAGGTAGAGGGAGATGCTTCCGGCCCGGACGATCTCCTTGATGTCGGGAATCGTGTCGAGGAGGTTGTTTACGTCCGTGGCCGCGTACAGCTTGCGGAGGATGTCCTCGAACTGGCGGTTGAGCCGCTGGACGCGGATGTAACGGGCCTCGAGGGCGACCCGCTTCTCGAGCTCCTTGACGAGTCCCTGGGACAGGGCGCTGCTGATGCTCTTGATCTCGGCGTAGACGTTGCGGAGCGCCTCCTCGGTGGATGCCTTGGATTTGGCCAGGGACTCCACGTCTTTTTTCAGGCGGGCGTATTCCTGGGCGGTGTTCAGAACATGCTCGGCCCGGAGCCTCTCGGAAGGAGATCCGGTCAACAGGAGATAATCGACGAACCGGCCGACGGGGTATTTCCGGACGGCGTCCCGGAGCAGATCTTCCCGGTCTCCGGCTAGAAAAAGACAAGTGACCGAGGACAGGCTTTCGGCCAGGGGGGAGCGGCCGGCGGACTCGAGCTCGACGATGGCCAGGTCAAAGGACGAGGCGGCCAGAAGGGAAGAGGCTTTTTCAATGGTGGGGGAGGTATAGGCGATTCCCCGTTCGTGAGCGAGATTGAATAGAAATTCCCGCTCCGCCGGGTTAGAACTGTACACGAAAATTTTGCCCACGCTCGCCTATCCTTCGCTTCAAACCTCGGCCAGAGCTTCCAATTCGTTTATAATCCCATTGTTGGGCCCTGTCAAGATATTTTTTGGGCGGTGTGTTATATTATTTCTTTCCAGTCCAGGAGGATGAGATGACCCCTAAAAACACGAAATACCGTCCGGTCCGGGCTCCCCGCGGCTCCCGCCTGCACACGCGCGGCTGGAGCCAGGAAGGCGCTCTCCGGATGATCATGAACAACCTCGATCCCCAGGTGGCCGAACAGCCCCAGGACCTGATCGTCTACGGAGGCACGGGAAAAGCGGCCCGGAACTGGGATTGCTACCATGCGATCATCAAGAACCTGAAATCCTTGGAAAACGACGAAACCCTGATCGTCCAGTCGGGCAAGCCGGTCGGAGTCTTCAAAACTCACCCCGAGGCGCCGCGCGTCCTGATTTCCAACGCGATGCTGGTCCCCAAGTGGGCGACTTGGGACGAGTTCCGCCGCTTGGAAGGGCTCGGCCTGACCATGTACGGGCAGATGACGGCTGGAAGCTGGATTTATATCGGCTCCCAGGGCATCCTCCAAGGGACATATGAAACCCTGGCCGCCGCCGCGAAAAAACACTTCGGCGGGTCCCTGAAGGGGACGATCACCGTCACGGCCGGCCTTGGGGGAATGGGCGGCGCCCAGCCCCTGGCGGTCACCATGAACGACGGCGTGGCCATCGTCGTTGAAGTCGACCGGCACCGGATCCAGCGGCGTCTCGATACCCGCTACGTGGATACGATGACCGACCGCTTGGATGAGGCCCTCCGGCTGGCCGAAGACGCGGCCAAGAAGGGCGTTCCGCTCTCGATCGCCCTGCTCGGCAACGCGGCCGACGTCCTGCCGGAGCTTGTCCGCCGCGGCTTCACCCCCGACATCCTCACCGATCAAACGTCGGCCCATGACGAGCTCAACGGCTATGTCCCCAACGGCCTGGCCTATGAGGACGCCCTAATCCTGCGGACGAAGGACCCGGCCGATTATATCCGGCGGAGCATGGCGGCCATGGCCGCCCATGTGAGGGCGATGCTCGAGCTCCAGAAGCGCGGCGCCCGGACCTTCGATTACGGCAACAACATCCGCGGCCAGGCCCGGCAGGCGGGCGTGGCCGACGCGTTCGATATTCCGGGATTTGTTCCCGAATATATCCGGCCGCTGTTTTGCCTGGGCAAGGGCCCCTTCCGCTGGGCCGCGCTCTCCGGCAAGCCGGCCGACATTTATGCCACCGACCAGGCCGTCCTGGAGACGTTTCCCGAGGACGAGGCCCTGGCCCGCTGGATCCGCAAGGCCCGCGCCCAAGTCAAGTTCCAAGGCCTGCCGGCCCGGATCTGCTGGCTCGGCTACGGCGAGCGGGCCCGTTTCGGCGAGGTCATCAACCGGCTGGTCCGCAAGGGCAAGATCAGCGCCCCGATCGTCATCGGCCGCGACCACCTCGACACCGGGTCGGTCGCTTCGCCCAACCGGGAGACCGAGGCCATGCGGGACGGCTCGGACGCCGTCGCCGACTGGCCGATCCTCAACGCTCTCCTCAACGCCGTCAACGGGGCCAGCTGGGTTTCCGTCCACCACGGCGGCGGAGTGGGCATCGGCTTTTCGATCCACGCCGGGATGGTGATCGTGGCCGACGGCTCGGCCGCGATGGGCCGCCGCCTCGAGCGCGTCCTGACCGGCGACCCCGGCATGGGCGTCGTCCGTCATGCCGACGCCGGCTATCCCGAGGCGGTCGCCTTCGCCCGTAAGGCCGGCGTGAAAATCCCGATGGCCCGGCGCTGAGGCGGCCGGCGGATTTCCCTTCGCCGGCGCTTGTCAACGTTCGGCGACGGCCGTCCCGCTTTCCGTCTCCTTTCTTTTTCGTTTTCCCCGCGAATCCGCCGTGCTTCCCCGGCTTTCTTTTGGCATGAATCCGGCATTGGATCCGGCCGAAAGGAGATCACCCATGATCAAAAAGAAAAAGACGGTTGGGACGAGGATCGCCGCGGTCCTTCTGGCCGCGGTGCTCCTTGGCGGAGCAGCGGCCGGGCCCGGCCTGGCCGAGACGAAGAACGTCTGCCAGGCGGCCTTGGAAAGATGCCTGGCCGACGCCCTGGCCGGAATGTTCGGCGGCCTCGTCGGAATCATCGGCTCCTTGTCCTCGTGCCTGGGCGGGTACGACTTCTGCCGGAAGTACATCATTTCCTCGAAGTGATCCCATGAAAAACCTCCGGCGCCTCATGTTCCGAAGCGCGGCCGTCCTCCTCCTGCTGGTTTTCGCCGCGGGAGCGGCCGTCCTGGAAGCGGGCGTATGCCTGGACGCCTACACCCTCTGCATGCTCGATCCCCGCAACAGCGCGACCCTGGTCGGAAGCCTGTACTGCGCGAACGGCTTCGTTTTTTGCGTCAGGTACGTCGATAAAAAGTAGTCGGCCGGCCGGGGGAGGATCCCAGGCATCCTCCCCCGGCTCTATTTCCGGCCTCGTTCCGCGATGGGAAACCGTGTCTTTCACATGGGGAGGGGGGAGGCATATCCTTGTGATGGCGGCAAACCTCGCCCAGGCCGCCCGGAATTTTTTCGTATATGTCCGGGCGATATATAATGAGCGGCCGGTTCGAGGAATTCAAACCGGCATTCCCGCCGAGCCTGCCGGGGTGGCAGGCATCAGATGCCGAGGTCTTTCTTTGGGCGATATGGCCGGAGAGGGGGCGTAAGGGGTGATTCCTCTTTGAGCCTTAGAGAGTGAAGACGAGCGGTTCGCCTTCCACGCCGTTCACGAGACAAACGATGTGATATGTCCGCGCAACCGTCCCCGCATTACGATGCCGATACTCGGTTGTTTGCGGGCCAACCTGAGCCTTCAGCTCCCGCGGCCCGCTGACGATTTCGTAGATCCTGAGATCGCCAATGGGGAGATCGGCGTTGCCTGGATTCGCAGACCAGCGCAGAATGTTGATATATTCGACCTGGCTCGACGACCGGTTCTGGACGCGCTCGCAGAGTTGTTGGATCGGCGACAGGATTTTCCGGAAATGGGCGGTGATCGTTTTATCCTCGGTTACATCGGTGATGACCGCCGGATTTTCGGTGGTCGCGATAAAACCTCCCGTGCCGGTCCAACTCAGGAAAAAACAATAGCTGTCGGGGACCGCGGTCACGGGCGAACAGTCGCCGCGGTAATCGACGACCTGGGTCGTATTCCCCGCCAGACGGCCGCCGACTCCGGCCGAGAAAGACACGGTGAAAGCCTGGGCGATCTTGAGCATAACGGCATCCTTGCCCCCCCGATGGGGATTGAGCGGCGTCCCCCACGTTGCGCTGCTGGATCCCGCCAAATGGACATGCCCGTTTGAGTGGAGGGCGACATCGGCAGCTTGATCATTGCCCGCGCCCCCGAAAAACGTATTCCAGAGGAGGCGGCCGTCGGGATCGAGCTTGGCCAGCATGATATCGGAGAGGCCGGAATGCGGCCTCTGCGGAGAGCCCCAACTCGCCGCGCTATGCCCGGCGAAATAGACATCGCCGCCTTCGTCGACGGCAAGTCCGTCGGCGCCGTCATCGCCCGCTCCGCCGTAAAAGGCGTTCCAGATCAGATCGCCGTTGTCGTCAAGCTTGGCCACAAAGGCATCCTTGCCGCCGGCATAGGCGTTCAGGGGCGCGCCCCAACGGGAAGAGCTATATCCCGCCGCGTAAATATTCCCGCTGCCGTCCAGGGCGATCGCCAGCCCATTGTCCGTTCCCCTCCCTCCTAGAAATTTCGTCCACCGGAGATTACCGTTTTGATCGATTTTAGCTACAAAAACATCGAAATTTCCCGAGAAATACGCGTGCCCCGTGACAAAGACATCGCCGTTGGAGCCCAGGGCGATGGCGCGGCAGGAATCGGCGATTGTCCAATTCAGGTGCCTCGTCCATAAACGGTTTCCGTTGCTGTCGAACTTGTCCACAAACCCATCGTAAAAACCGCAGCAGCTTTCGGGATAGTCTCCCGCCACGTAGAGATTCCCTCCTCCATCCGCGGCTATGGCCTGGGCCGTCACGTGCCCATAAGAGGAGCCGTAGGTTTTATTCCAAAGCCGGTTGCCATCGCGGTCAAGCTTGGCGATATAGATGTCCATCAAGTCCCCGGGATTCCATTGGCTGTTCCCCGCTACAAAGAAACGACCCCCGCCGTCCTGGGCGAGGCCGAAAGGAATGATATCGCTTCCGCTCCCGAGGAAGGTGTTCCATAAAAGGGCGCCGCCTCGATCGAGTTTAGCTACAAACGCGTCCGAACCGTAGAACGAGAGAGTGAAGGGATTAACGGGACTCCCCCAACTGGCCCGACTGGTTCCCGTAATCAAGATATTTCCGGCGTTGTCCAGGGCAAGCGCAGAAGCCTCGTCACCCGCATAAGACCCCTGAAAGGTATTCCAGGATAAGACATTGGGAAGACGGAATCCGGCCCGAGAATAATCAGGAATCCTCGGTGCGGACCGAGGAGTTTGGGCGGGAAGCGGCCGCGCCACGGCCAAAAGAATCCCGATCAAGAAAATCCAAGATTTACGTAAAGTCATTTTCCTTTCTCCTGGGGATCTCCCGCCGGCGGGAGGTGAAAAATCAAGCGCGCGTCAATAGCGACAAATTCTTTCGAAAGACAAGAACCGGAGGAATTCGAGGTCGAATTTCTCCAAGCGACGTTTTCGGGATCAATTTGAAACCCCATCTTCTTCCCTTAGAAGAAGGATACATCGTCTTCCGGGAACCGTCAAGAATTGTTACTGGGCGCGGAAAATAGGCTGGAAGGAGGACTTCGACCTCGGGAAATGAAAATAACGCGGCGGCCGAGCGTCCTTCCCAGCAGGAGGCGATCATGAAACACCGGCTTGTTTTCGCGTTGTTCGTTCTTTCGGCCGCGGCGGTTTTCGCCGCCGGGAAGGATCTTCCGGCCGTCCGGGTCGGGCTCGAGGAGCTGGCCGCGATCGGCGGCCCGGAGAGCGACGCCTTGTTTCTCTGGACCGGGATTTCCGTCGACCGGGACGGGAATGTCTATTTCTCCGACGCCCTGGATTGTTCCCTCAAGAAGTTCGGCCCTGACGGCGCCCTCTTGAAACGGGCAGGGCGCAAGGGCCGGGGACCCGGGGAATTCGATAAACCCGTCGGCCTCGCCGTCGTCGGCGAGCGGGTGTACGCTTGGGATTTGTACGACCGGTCCGTTCAAGTTTTCGACCGCGATTTGGACTACCGCCTGACGCTCCCGATGCCCGGATCGGTCGACGCCTTGGCCGTCCTTCCCGGAGGAGAGATCGCCGCCTGCGTCCGCGCATCCCTCGTTTTGACGAAAGTCGTCGTTTTCCGTCCCGACGGGACGCCCGTCCGGGAGTTCGATCTCACGGATCCGAAGGACGAGATGGCCCCCGGCTCGATCAGCCTGGCCGTCGATCCCTCGGGCGCGGCCTATTATGGATACCTCTTCCGAAACCTCGTGGAAAAGCGGAGCCTCGATGGAGAGCGGATCTGGAGCCGGGAGATCCTGGGAGCGGGCCCGGGCGTCTCAGGCAACGTCCAGGGAATTCCCCTTCCCGCGGAAACATGCATTTTGAGCTTGGCCCGGGACGGGCGGGGCCGCCTCTTTGTTCTCGGCGGTTCGGCGGCCGGCCGTCCGGGCCGGGACGTTTTCGTCCTCGGCCCGGAGGGAGCCGTCTTGGGTTCCTTCGTGTTGCCCGAGCCGAGCCATAGCGTTTATTTCGACCACCGGGATTTCCTTTACGTCTCGGCCGACGGCGGCGTGACGATGAAGAAATACCGGGTGACCTTCAAGTGAAGGCCGGGGAGATCCGGATCATGACCCTTTTACCGGCGATCTTTTTGGCCGCGTCATTGACCGCCGCGCCCGTTCCCTTGCGGACGGCCGGCGGGCCGGCCGCCCGGAGCGGGGAAGCGGAATCCGCCGGCGCCTGCTTCGCGGTTGTCTGCCTCGACGCCGACCTGCTGGCCTGTTCCCCCTGCGGAGCCTCTCTCTTGGAGTTCAATCGGACGGTTCCTCCGGACATCCTGGAAGAGCGCGTCGTCGGCGTTCTTTCCTTTCGAGAGGACGCGGCCGTCCCCGATCCGCGGAAGGCCCGTCTCGCCCGGACGCGGTGGACCGGGTATTGCCGGGCCAACGGCATCCGCTTTCGGGCCGCGGTCGACGAGACCCACGCCCTCGACCCCTTGAGCGAGCGGGGAATGACGATCCTGCTTTTCGACGCCGGGGCGGGGATCCTGAAGCGATGGACCGCGCCGTTCGGACCCGGCGTCCTGGAGGACATCATCCGCTCTCTCTCCGTCAAAAAACAGCTATAATAGACCCGCCCATGATCAAAACGGAACGTCTGCGCGTCCTCAATTCCCGGGAAACGAAGAGCGGCGATTACGTGCTCTACTGGATGCAGGCGGCCCAGCGGGCCGAGGCCAACCCGGCCCTGCAGCACGCCGTCCGGCTGGCCAACGAGCAGCGCCGCCCCTGCCTGGCCTTTTTCGGCTTGACCGAGCGCTTTCCCGAAGCCAACGCCCGCCACCTGGCCTTCATGCTCGAGGGCCTTCGGGAAACGCAGCTGGCCCTGGCCGACCGCGGCGTCCGTCTCGTCGTCCGGCGGATTCAACCGGACCGGGGCGCCGTCGAGCTGGGGCGGGCGGCTTCGCTCGTCGTGACCGACCGCGGATACCTCCGGATTCAGAAATCCTGGCGGGAGCGGGCGGCCGCCGCCTTGGCTTGTCCCTTGATCCAAGTGGAAACCGAGACCGTGGTTCCCGTGGAGAAGGCTTCGCCCAAGGAAGAATACTCGGCGGCCACGTTCCGTCCGAAGATCCGGAAGATCCTGGATTCCTCTCTTGCCGTTTCCCCCGACCGGAAGCCGCTTCGGGATTCCCTGGGATGGAAGGGGGACTCGATCGACCTCGAGAACATCGAGGACGTCCTGGCCGGCTTGAAGATCGACCGGAGCGTCGGCCCGTCGCCCTTCTATCGGGGCGGGACGGAGGAGGCCAAGAGGCGCTTCCGCCTTTTCCTCCGGGACCGGCTCGATCATTTCGCCGATCTCCGCAACAATCCGACCGTCGATTTCCTCTCCCACCTCAGCCCTTATCTCCATTTCGGCCAGATCTCGCCGGCCTGGGCGGCGGCGAAGGCGGCCGCGTCGAACAGCCGCGGCCGGGAGGCCTTCCTCGAGGAGCTGGTCGTCCGGCGGGAGCTGGCCGTGAATTTCGTTCATTACAACGACCGCTACGACACGTTTGAATCGCTGCCGGCCTGGGCCCGGGCGACCCTGGCCCGTCACGCGGCCGATCCCCGGCCCGTCCTCTACACGCGGGCCGAGCTGGAGGCCGGGAAAACGCATGATTCCTGCTGGAACGCGGCCCAGCGGGAAATGGCCGTGACCGGCAAGATGCACGGCTACATGCGGATGTATTGGGGGAAGAAAATCCTGGAGTGGAGCGCCTCGCCGGAAGAAGCCTACGCGACCGCCCTCTATCTCAACAACAAGTACGAGATCGACGGCCGGGATCCCAGCGGCTTCGCCGGGGTGGCCTGGTGCTTCGGCAAGCACGACCGCCCTTGGGGCGAGCGTCCGATCTTCGGCCTGGTCCGCTACATGAACGAGGCGGGCCTGCGGAGGAAATTCGACGCCGACCGGTACGTCCGCAACGTCGCCGAGCTCGCCGCCCGGAAGGATTGATCCTCTCAGGGCCGGCGCTCGAGACGGAATTTCTCGACGAGATGATGGGGGTGGTAGGAGAGCTTGGCCCGGCGCAGGCCGGGCAGGCCGAGGTCCTGCTCGCGGTTGATGAAGGCGAAATCCTTCAAGGCGTGGCGGACGAATTCCCGGTTCATGATCTGGGCCAGGCCCTCGCAGCAGGGGCTGACGATCTCGATGTGGATGACGGCCGTGTCCCGGGTGAGGGGCTCGCCGATCGAAAGGGCGGCGAACCTCCCGTCGACCTCGATCGCCCCTCCCAGGAGGCCGAGCTCGCGGAAATGGGCCAAGGCCTCCGAGATGGCCGTCTTCTGCCCCTGGGCCATGTCCGAGTGATCGTCCCGCTCGGCGAACCACTCCTCGAACAGCCGCCGGGCGGCGTCCAGGTGACCGTTGTCCAGGGGGACGTAACGCCATTGGTGCTCGCGCTCGAATTTCCGGATCCGGTTCCTCTTGCCGTCGTATTTCTTGCCCGCCAGGTCCGCCAGATCCGCGGCCGCGTAGACGTAATCGAACTCGTCGCGCTCGGGCCTGCAAAGGAAGTCCGCCCCATGCTCTTGGACGAACGCGGCCGGAACCCGGGCCAGCCGGGGCACGACATCGAGAAGGGCCCGGACGGCGCCGGCCGCAGCCGTCCCGCCGACGGGGGCGAGGGCGTAGGGCGGCCGCCCGGGACAGTCGAACACGAGGCAGAGATTCCCGTCGAGGATCGTCCAGCGGGTCTTTTCGAAATGCCGCCAGATGAAATTGTTCCCGAACGAATACTCGCAGGCTTCCACGGCCGCCCGGTCGAAAAATCCCTGGACGACGGAACGGTCCTCGAGCGCCAGGGGCTTGAATTCGGGAAAGGCCGGAAGGCTCATGATTTCTCCCGGACCATGACGGCGCAGCGGCTCTTGTCGCAGCCCGCGCACCAGGCCGGATCCTTGGCCATCCCCAGCGGGACGCGGAGCGTCCGGGCGAATCCGTGCCGCTCGAAATAGCCGGGAATGACGGTGGCCAGGTAAACGTCCGTTCCGGCGGCTTCCACCGCCGTCTCGATCAGCCGGCCTCCCAAGCCCTTTTCCCGGGCCGCGGGATCGACGCCGAGGGAGACGAGCTCCCGGCTGTCGGCGTGAACGAGAAGGGAGACGATCCCGAGGACGCGCCCGTCTTTCTCGGCCAGCCAGAACAGGGCTTTTTCCATGCCGGGGTAATCGAGGCCGAGCGCCTCGGCCAACTTCCTGATCGCCGGGAAGTCCTCCGGGCGGGCTTTTCGTATCAACATAGCCCGATATTATAGCAAAAAAGCTTTCCGGCCGCGGATGTCCCGGCCCGGGCTTCGGGGAAATCATCTTAAAAACCTTGCCGAAGTTTGACCGATGGAGGGAGGTGCTATACAATCCCGCAGAGGTTTTTTCTCCGTGAAGACGCCCTTAACCGTTCGTTTCGCCCCGAGCCCCACCGGCTTTCTGCATCTCGGAAGCGCCCGGACCGCCCTGTTCAACTGGCTGGCGGCCCGCAGCTCCGGAGGCCGCTTTCTTCTCCGCGTCGAAGACACCGACAAGGTCCGCTCCGAACAGCGGTTCCTGGACGAGATCCTGGAGGACCTGGCCTGGCTCGGCCTGGACTGGGACGGCGAGCCGATGTACCAAAGCCGCCGGTTCGATCTCTATCGGGAGAAAGCCGAATCCCTGGTGGCCTCCGGCCGGGCCTACCGGGAAGGGGAGGCGATCCTCTACCGGGTCGACCCCGGCCGGAGAATCGCTTACGACGACCTGATCCACGGCCGGATCGAGGTCGAGACGGAAAACATCAAGGACCAAGTCCTGATCAAGTCCGACGGCTCGCCGGCCTACAACTTCTGCTGCGTCGTCGACGACTCCGAGCTGGGGATCACCCACATCCTCCGGGGCGACGACCACATCTCCAACACGCCCAAGCAGATCCTCTTCTACGAGGCGTTCGGCCTCGTCCCGCCGCGGTTCGGCCACATGCCCCTCATCCTCGGGCCCGACGGCTCCAAGCTCAGCAAGCGGCACGGCGGCGTCTCGGTGGCCGAATACAAGGCCGAGGGCTTCCTGCCCGAAGCCCTGGCCAATTACCTGATCTTCCTCGGCTGGACGCCCTCCGACGGCCGCGAGATCCTCGGCCTGGCCGAAGCCGCCCGTCTGTTCTCCATCGACCGGATGAACGACGTCCAGGCCAAGTTCGACCTTGTGAAGCTGAAATGGATGAACGGCGAATACATCATGGCCAAGGAGACGGCGGCTCTCGTCCCCCTGATCCAGGACCAGCTCCGCCGCGACGGATATGATTTCGACGTTTCCGACGGCGCCCGCTGGGCGGCCGTCGTTGACCTGTACAAGATCCGGATCAAGACGCTGCGCGAGCTGGGGCCGATGATCGAATTCTTTTTCCGGGAGGACTTTCCGGTCGACGAGGAAGGCCGGAAAAAACACCTCGGCGCCCCTGAAAAGAAAGCCCTGCTGGCCGATCTGGCGTCCCGGCTCGAAGCTCTGCCCGAATTCAGCGCGGCCGGCCTGGAGGAGCTCTACCGGGGCCTGGCCGCCGAGCGGAACATCAAGGTGGCCGAGCTCATCCATCCGTCCCGCATGGCCGTCTCGGGCCTGACCAAGGGGGCCGGCCTGTTCGAGATCATGGCCGTTCTCGGGCGGGGGACGGTCGTCGACCGCCTGCGAAGGAATTCCCTATGACCGAAACGGACGACAAGAAACCGCGGGAAAATTTCATCCGGGACATCGTCCGGGAAGACCGGGCCGCCGGCCGGATCGAGGGCCGCGTCCACACCCGGTTTCCGCCCGAGCCGAACGGCTATCTCCACATCGGCCACGCCAAGTCGATCTGCCTGAATTTCGGCTTGGCCGCCGATTTCGACGGCCTCTGCAACCTCCGGTTCGACGACACCAATCCCGAGACCGAAAGCTTCGAGTACGTCGCCTCGATCAAGGAGGACGTCCGCTGGCTGGGGTTCGACTGGGACGACCGCGAGTACTACGCGTCCGATTATTATGAGAAGCTCTACGAATTCGCCGAGATCCTCATCCGGAAAGGCAAGGCCTACGTCTGCGACCTGGGCGCCGAGGACGTCACCGCGACCCGCGGCACCCTGACCCGGCCGGGGACGGACAGCCCCTTCCGGAACCGGACGGTCGAGGAAAACCTCGATCTCTTCCGGCGGATGCGGGCCGGCGAATTCCCCGACGGAGCCAAGAGCCTCCGGGCCAAGATCGACATGGCCCATCCCAACCTGCTTCTCCGCGACCCGGTCATGTACCGCATCCGGCGGGCCCATCACTACCGCCGGGGCGACGCCTGGTGCCTCTATCCCACTTACGACTGGGCCCACGGCCAGTCCGATTCGATCGAGGGGATCACCCATTCGATCTGCACGCTCGAATTCGAGGTCCACCGCCCGCTGTACGACTGGTTTCTGAAGGAGCTCGGTGTCTTCAAGCCCCGCCAAATCGAATTCGCCCGGCTCAACCTCAGCCACACCGTCCTCAGCAAGCGGAAGCTCCTCCTGCTCGTCAAGGAGAACCGGGTCGACGGCTGGGACGATCCCCGCATGCCGACGATCTCGGGCCTGCGGCGCCGCGGCTACACGCCGGCCGCCATCCGGCGGTTCGCCGACCTGATCGGGGTGGCCAAGGTGCCGAGCATCGTCGATATGCCCCTCCTCGAGAGCTGTGTCCGCGAGGACCTGAACAAAACGTCGCCCCGGGCGATGGCCGTCCTCCGGCCCCTGAAAATCGTCCTGACCAACTATCCCGAGGACAAGGTCGAGATGCTCGAGTGCGTCAACAATCCCGAGGATCCCTCGGCCGGGTCGCGGGCCGTCCCGTTTTCCCGGACGCTTTACATCGAGCGCGAGGATTTCCTCGAAGACCCGCCGAAAAAATTCTTCCGCCTGTCGCCCGGCCGCGAAGTCCGCCTTCGCTACGCCTACTTCATCACCTGCCGGGAGGTCGTCAAGGACCCGGCCACGGGCGGCGTCGTCGAGGTCCGCTGCACATACGATCCGGCCACCCGCGGCGGCGATTCCCCCGACGGCCGGAGTCCCAAGGCCACCCTCCACTGGGTCTCGGCCGCCCACGCCGTCTCGGCCGAAGTCCGGCTCTACGACACCCTCTTCACCAAGCGCGATCCGAACGAGCTGGAGGAAGGGGAGGACTGGCTGGCGAACCTCAACCCCAAGTCGCTCGAGGCGATCTCCGAGGCCCGGCTCGAGCCGATGCTGGCCGAGGCCGCCCCGGGCTCGCGCTGGCAGTTCGAGCGGATGGGTTATTTCGTCGCCGACACGAAGCATTCGCGGCCCGGCGCTCCCGTCTTCAACCGGACGGTCACCCTGCGCGACGTCTGGACCAAGCTCCAGAAAACCGGGCGGGCCGACGGCTGAGCGGATTCCGCCCAAACGAAGGAAAGCTTTTTTCCCCGGGCGGCGCGGATTCATCATCATCGATCCGGCGGCCGGGACGGCCGTCGTCCGCGCTTGTCGGCTTTTGGAGGACCGTCCCTATCGAACCAGCCCGAGAAGATAAAGAACGCCCATGATGACGGGCTGATGGACGAGGTAGATCCAGAGGGAATAACGGCCGGCGGCGTTGATGAAGATCGGCCGCGGAGGCCGGGGCAGCAGGCTCCGGCGGGATTTGTACACGGTCTTTCCCAAGGCCGCTCCGATCAGGAAGACGCCGAACCACGGAATCAGCGGGAAATAATCGTACGACATGAACAAGGGGCTGTGGAGCCCGAGGGGAAGCAGCCAATCCGAGCGAAGGACGAGGGCCCGCCGGACGGCCGGAAGGGCGAAGCCGAGCCCGAAGAAGGCCGCCCCGGCCGCGGCCGAGGCCGCCGGACCGGCTTTCTCGAAGGCCGCCCCGTAGAGGAGCATCGAGACGGCCAGGCACTGGAGGATTCCGAACCAGATCGTCGAGGGCGGATCGAAGACATAAGTCGCGGCCGTGACGGCCAAGGAGACGACCAGGAGACGCAGCCCCCGGCGGATGTTGCTCCGGGTCAGGGTGGAGCTGATCCCCGAGAGAACGACGAAAAGCCCGGCGAAGAAATACTGGGCGATCATCCAGGCCGGGGAAAAGAGGTCGGTTGAAAAGCCGAGGAACCTCTTCAGGCCGACGAAGGCTCCCAGGTCGTAAAGGAGATGATAGCCGACCATCAGGAGGATAGACAGGCCGCGGAGGAAATCGATCTCCCAGATGCGGGGACGCTTCGGGGCCGTCGGGTGTTCGGGCATGGCGTTCAAAAACGGATGATATGCGAAGCCGGGCCCGTCCGCAACCCGGCGCATTGAATCAACTAATATGTAACCGAAATCCCGATCCTTCTTCGGCGGCGTTTTTCTAGGATTCAACAGCCCGGCGTTCGGTCAGACGTTATGTGAGTCGATGCGCCCCGGCCGAAGACGGAAAAAAAACGCCCCGCCCCCCTTGGAAGGGGAGCGGGGCGCGGGAGACGGATCGAAAAACAGCGCGGCCGCCGGACCGGATTATTGATCAGCCCGGGCGAACGCGGTCAGGTAGCCGATCCGGCAGATTTTCGTGAACAGCTCGGGATTGATCTTCTCGATACTGTCGCTCGTCTGGTGATAATCCTCCGTCATGGCTCCCATGAAATAGACGTAGGGGATCTTGGCTTGGGAGAACGGGGCGTGATCGGACCCGCCGCCCGCCGAGCCGAGGGGGCTTTCCCGGAAGGCCAAATCCAGGCCGACGAACGCGTTCATTTCCTTGGCCAAGCGAACGAGATCCGTCCCTTCCGTCACGAACACGCTGGCGAATCGGTCAGGCCGGATCTTCTTGACCATCTCCTCGGCCCCCGGGACGCTGTAGCGCCGGACGACTAGGGCGAGGGCGGCCGCCTCGTAAGAGCGGCTGATCATGTCGTAATTCAGGTAGCCGACGGTTTTCTCGAGGGGAAAGAAGGGATGGGCGACGTAATAGCGGGAACCGTACAGGCCCTTTTCCTCGCCGGTCCAGAGGGCGAAAACGACCGACCGTTTCGGCTTGACCGGATTGACGGCCATCGCCCGGGCGATGGCCAGGACGCCGGCCGAGCCCGAGCCGTTGTCGTCGGCTCCGTTGAACACGTAGTCTTCCCAGGCCCCGAGGTGGTCGAAATGGGCCCCGATGACGAAGCATTCCTTCTTGAGCTCGGGATCGGACCCTTCGATCACGGCGAGAACATTGGGGCTCTGGACGAGCGATGTCCGGGCCGTGGTCGCGATGGTCAGCTTCGTTCCCGGCACGAGGCAGGAGGCCGGCTTGAAGGCCGTTTCGATCTTCTTCTTGAATTCGTCGACCGTTTGGCCCGTCCCCTCGAGAATCGCGTCGGCGATCTCCCGGGTGACGGTCAGCGCCGCCCTCCCGCCCATGGGCGCGGAGGCGTCGCCCGCGACCTGGAGGCGCAGCCGGGGCTTGCGGATGATCGGACGGTCGTCGGACGGCTTCTCCGGCGCGGCCAAGTCGCGGAAGATCTCCCGGTCCCGGGGGGCGTTATCGACCTGGACGACGGCCGCCGCGCCCCGGGCGAGGATCGCCTCGACCTTGGAGAAGCGGGGAGGCCCGCCGCGGCGCATCATCATTTCGAAGCCGGCGGACGTCGGGAAGTATTTTTCCTTGAGCGCCTTGTCGGATTGGAAGAGGGATTGAGGATTGTCCTTGCCCGGGGCTTCCGTCAGGATCAGGACGATCTTTCCCTTGAGATCGAGGCCCTTGAGCTCGTCGAACCCGGCGGCCGGCTCGCTGATGCCGTAGCCGGCGAACACGACCGGAGCGGTGATCGTCACGGCCGGTCCGGGAACGACCGCGAAATCGACGCCGCCCGCGTAGACGCGCGTTTTAACGCCGGGCCCCTTGGCGACCTCGACGGCGAGGGTGCTCTGGACGTCGGAGATTTCCTTGAAGGCGATGTTCTGGAAATAGCTCCGCTCGGCGGCCGGGGGCGGCGGAGTCGACCCGAAGCGCCGCGGGCCGCGGGGCGCGGGCGGGAAATCACCGGCCGGCTTGAGACCCCACATTTTAAAAAGCGAGGCGGCGTAATCGGCCGCCTGGGCGTAGCCGGAGGTGCCGGTCTCGCGGCCTTCCATCCAATCGGAGGAGAGATAGGCGAGCATGGCCGTCGTCTCCCGGGGAGTGATGGACTCGAAGCCGGCCCGGTATTTCTCGGGGACCGGAGCGGGCCGGTCCACGAGGCAAAGGGCTTTCTGGACGTCCTCGAGCTTCAACGGAGGCTGGGGCGGCATTTGGGCTTGGAGGGTGAGAAAACCGGCGATCACGGCGACCGCCCCGACGAGATGTCTCTTCATGGCGCGGGCTCCTTCGGAAAAATGCAGACTCGCCATTATAGACGATCCGGCCGTCCATTTCCTTCCCCTGTTTGATAATAACGTCCGGTTCCCCGCCGATATCCTCTCCAGCCGTCTCAAGCCTTGTCCGCGGGCGGGTAGGGCTTTGTCCCTCGTCCTTCGGAGGGATTTCAGCCGGCGCGAGGCGGCCCTTGCCTCCCGGGGCGGCCTCGGTTACAATACGGACCGTTCCCGCGTGCCTGTAGCTCAGTTGGATAGAGCGACGGCCTCCGGAGCCGTAGGTCACAGGTTCGAATCCTGTCAGGCACGCCATCATCGCCCATGGCCAGCAGAAAGCGCCTCATCGCCGCTCTGACGGTCTTCCTTCTCGTCTTCGTCATCGGGGTCGCCGGCTTCAAAATCCTCGGCGGGTCCGAATGGACGATCCTCGACGCCATGTATATGACCGTCATCACCGTGGCCACGGTCGGCTACGGCGAGGTCCACGACCTGAGCGCCCATCCGGCCGCCCGGGCCTTCGGCGTCGTCTACATCGTCCTCTGCCTGGGGACGATCGCCTTCGCCGTTTCCTCCATGACCGCGTTCGTCGTGGAGGGCGAGCTCCGGAACATTCTGGGGAGACACAAGATGGAAAAAGCCATCGCCCATCTCGGAAATCATTACATCGTCTGCGGCAGCGACGAGACGGCCCAAACGGTCGTCCAGGAGCTCCTCCAGACGAAAAAGCCCTTCCTCGTCGTCGACCCGTCGGCCGAGCGGATGGAGAAGATGAAAGCCCTGGGGGAAATCGTGTGGGTCCTGGGCGATCCGTCCGAGGACGACGTCCTGCGGAAGGCCGGCATCGGCCGGGCCCGGGGGATTCTCTGCTTATTGCCCAGCGACGAGGCCAACCTCTTCGTCGTCGTGACGGCCAAGAGCTTGAATCCCGCGATCCGGGTCGTGGCCAAGGGGATCGACGTCCGGTCGCACGACAAGATGAAGAAGGCCGGGGCGGACAGCGTCATCTCCCCGGCGTTCATCGGGGGGATGCGGATGGTTTCGGAGATGATCCGCCCGGCGACGACCACGTTCCTCGACCTGATGCTCCGGGAGCGGGACCGGGTTCTCCGGTTCGACGAAGTGACCGTGCCGCCCGGATCGCCGCTGGCCGGCAAGACGGTGGGCGAGGCGGATTTCGAATCCCGGACCGGGGCGCTGTTCGTCGCCCGAAGAAGGGGAGGGAGGAAGGATTTCGAGTTCAATCCGGGAAAAAACGCCCGGATCGAGGCCGGCGACGTTTTGGTTTTCATCGCCGCGCCGGAAATGATCGCCGGGCTGGAAAAGATCGCCGGAGGGCCGGAAAAGCCGGCCGCGGCGTGAAATTCCGCCGGAATCCGGGCTTTCTCAACGGCGTTTGACAACGAAAGCCCTCTCGGCTACACTATTTTCCCTCGATGGCCCGTTAGCTCAATTGGTAGAGCAGCGGACTCTTAATCCGCGGGTTATAGGTTCAAGTCCTATACGGGTCATCTGTCGTTATATTCCTTAACTCCCCGATTGTCAGGATTTTCGTTCCCATTGAGCGGATTGTTTGTATGCGCCCCCCCCGCTCCTTGACTTCGAAACGCTCCTGGCCGATGATAGGCCTCATGAATGTCCCGGGAGGAGACATGAGAAGACCGGTCTTTATCGCCGCCGCGGCGATTCTTGTCATGATTGTGGCGTGGGCTTCCGTCGGCTGCAAGCCGGATCCGGTTCCCAAGATCGTTTTGATCGAGGGCTTGAACCTCGACGTCAGCGTGTCGATGTTCCGCGTCACGGGACGCATTCAGAACCAGGGCGGCGGCAAGGCCATGTACACCCGGGTGAAGATTTACATCCGGGACGCGGCGGGCAACATCCTGGCTTATAACTGGAACTATTGCGACGACACGACGCTGGAAGCGGGCGAGACGGCCGCCTTCGAGGTCCTGTTCTGGGACGAGGACGGCAAGCTGCGGGAAAAGATGGACTTTTCCAAGTCGAAGTACGAATTCGCGTACGACTGAAGCCGCTCCCTCTCTTCCATCCGCCCCTTGATCCATGATCCCGCGGGCGGGCCTTGAAACGCAAAATCAGCCCCGCCGCGCCGGGCCCTTGATCCATGATCCCGCGGGGCGGCCCGGTCCGCCGCCCGAGGGATGGGGGAGAGAGCCCCGATCCGCCCTCGATCCTTTCCTTTTCATCCGGACCCCCTTCGCTTCGGCCGTCCTTCCATAAATCCAATCCCGGGCCGTTTTTTCCCGCTTCTTGATCCCGGCTTCCGGCGTTGACATTTTCCGGACCCCGGGAGTATCTTTGGCCCATCTCGTGAAGCAGGATGGTCTCTCATGAAGAGACTGGGATTTGAGGATTCCGGAAAAGGGATCTTTCATGGATTTCCGCGGCCGCGGCGGTCATCTCTTGCCGGCCCGGCCGCCCGATCCCGGGGGAGGACGGACGTAACATGAAACACCCGCGTTCGCCATTCATCCGCTTGGAACCGAGGAGCCGCGCCGGCGGGCGCGCCCGTTTATCGGAGCGGTTCATGGCCGCCTGGATGCCCCGAAGCTGGCGCGAGGGGCCGTTTCCGGCCGCCTGGTCCACCTCGGAATTCGTGAAGTGGGGATATTTCGCCGTCGCCCTCCACGTCCAGGTCCTCACCAGCCTGTTCTATCCCGAAATCTCCGAGAGAATGTCCGGCTCGGTTCCCGGCTTTGTCGTGGAATTCGGCGGATCCGTCCTTCTCGGCATCGCCTTCGCCTATTTCATGCTGGGCGGCCACCACGCCCTCCATGTCCTGGAGGCGGCCCGGACGTGCAACCTGGAGCGGAACCTTCAGGCGACGATCGGCTCCCGGCTGGTCGAAAAGAGAGCCGACGGCACGGTCCGGTTCCGGACCGATACGGCGGCTTATTATAAGGAACTGGCCCGGATGTTTCTCCTCGGTCCGTCCGGCCGCCACCCGGCCGTCGTCAAGGACGGCCTGAATTACCGGCTCAACGGCACGCCGGCCCTCAACGTCGCCGCCGCGGGCTCCCGCTTCGACCTGGCCGTGGCCTATGTCGCCGGCCTGTCGGGCCTCGCCCTCTTCGGCCTGGCGGTCGCCGCCCGGATCGGCGGCCGGGAAACCGGCGGCGCCCTGGCCTTCATCACCCCGCGCGTCCTCGCCCTGGGGATTATCGCTTTTCTGGGACGTCACCAGGACAACAACGCCATGTTCCGCTACCGGGAGAAGAAGAAAATCGAGGCCGACCTGGCCGCCCGGGCCGCGGCCGGCGCCCTGAAAGCCGGCGCCGGCCGCGAGGCGGTCGACGCTCAAGCGAAATCGAATTACGAGCGGCTCGTCGGGGAGGTGCGAAATTCCGCCGTCTACGGCGGGAGCGATCCCCGCTTCCAGGGGATCGCCGTCTATCTGCCCGAAGGGGCCCACAACGCGATCCAAGCGGGCAAGCACACCGAGTACGTCGACGCCGAGGGCAACAAGGGCAACACCTCGCCCGACCTCGTCGGCCAGGAAAAGTGGATCATCCTTTTCCCCCGGGAAACGGAGGAGCCCGCCCTCCGGGGATTCTTCGGAACGCTCCGGGTCCTTCCGTCGCTCCAGAGCCAGATCGTGGCCGAGATCCTCGCCCGGGAGGGCGTCTCCGGCGGCGGCCGGGAAAACGAGGGCGGATGCTCGTTCAACGGCTACGGCGGCGGCGACGAGGCGGCCATCGACCTGCTGATGGCGGCCGCGGCCAAGGCCGGGATCAAGCGCGAATACCGCTACGGCGAAAATATGTTCCTGGGCCTCGACAACGCGGCCGACGCCGACAACATGTTCGACCCCGAAACGCATCTTTACTCCTGGCAGGGCCGGAGGATGAGCGGCGACGAGCTTTGCGACCGCTACGTCGAACTGTTTTACAAGTGGACCCACCAGCTGGCCTTCGAGGATCCCTTCGCCGCTCCGGTGAGCGAGTGGAAGTTCTGGCGGAAGCTGACCGAAAAGCTCGGCGACCGGCTGCTGATCATTGGCGACGACAATGTCGTGACCAACCCGTCCGTCGCCTACGAGGCCTTGAAGGAGAACGTCTGCAACGCCGGGCTGATCAAGCTCAACCAGGTCGGCTCCTTCTCCCAGGCTTGGATGTACATGGAGGTCTTCCACAGCGCCGGGCGCAACACCGTCATTTCCCACCGGTCCACCCAGCCGGACACGATTCCCGATCCGCTGGAAGTCACGGCCACCCTGGCCGGCTCGTTCCGGCCCCGGGGCCGGGTGGTCCTGGCCAAGCTGGGCGGGATCTTCCTGGCCAACCGGGCCGGCTTGTATTACCAGATGCAGAAATCGGCCGAGGAATGGCGGACCGGGGCCGCGATCACGCCCGGAGTCGGACCGGACGTGAAGATCGTCTCCATCGCCGCATATCCCTCCACCCTGGGGGCGGGGAAATACGGATTGATGGCCGCCATGCGCCTCTCCAACGGGCTGGAAATCATCTCGCCCATTCCGGGCGGCCTGTCGCGCGGCGAAAACGAGACCATCCTCAAGGGTCCGGAGGAGGGCGCGCCCCTCGTCCGGGAAGCGGCCGAAAGGCTGGGCTTGGCCGGCCGGCCGCTCGGCTCCATCGGCGACGTTTTCGAGATCGAGCGCCTGATCATGGCCATGGACGCCGAGCGGGCAAGGGCCAAGGGCGTCCTCCGTCCGTTCGCGGACGCGGAGTGGGACGCCTACGAGGCGGAAGCGGGCTTCAAGCGGATGATCGGCGGCGACGTGACCCTGACTCTCAGCCAGCTTCTGATCAAGGCCGTGGCCTTGAGGGACGGGCTGCCTCCCTGGCTCGTCTACCGGAATCACGGCCTGGCTTGGAACAAGAAGATCGGAATGAGCTTCGACAACTACCCGGAAGCCCGCCGGCTCTTCTATGAGCCGATCTTCGCCGGGACGGCCGGGCCGGGGGCCTTTCTTTAATTTAAGCCGGTCCGCCTTTCCGGGCTCGGGCTTCCGCCGGGGATATCACTGGAAGGGGAATGCGCCCTTATGTCCGGAGTCGAACAGGCATATCGAACGAGCCGACCGGACCCATCAACCCCCGGGCTATCTAACACCCCATGAGCTGTGCTGCCGGAAAAAACAATCCCGCATCCCATAGGAGGCGTCCACCATGTAGTGAACTAGCACAACCGGTTGACAGGGGGGCCGGCTTTTGCTTTAATGCGGGGTGCATCAGGAGCCACCCGGCTTGTCCGCCGGGTGCGGCAACCTGGTTTGGAGAGACACCAAGGTGCTTACTCGCCGCCCCGAGGCGGCGAGGATGTGTGGAAGCGGACTTCCAAAATCAAAGTCTCTCACCGCGGTTTTCCGCCGCGGGCGAAATCACCCCTCCTGATGCGTATGACGTTTGCGCTCGTAAGCGCGAAAGGAGACGCATCATGTCGATGTATGAGTTCACTTCGGAGTCGATCTGCGAGGGACATCCGGACAAGGTCTGCGACGCCATCGCCGACGGCATCCTGGACGCCTGCCTGGCCGGGGACAAGCGCAGCCGCGTGGCCTGCGAGGTCCTGTGCAAGGACGGCCAAGTCGTCCTCGCCGGGGAAATCACGACCGCGGCCGATCCGAACTACGAGAAAATCACCCGGGAGACGATCACCCGGATCGGCTATACGGACTCCTCCGAGCCCTTTTCCGCCGAGTCCGTCGCCGTCCGCTCCTTGTTGAGCCGCCAGTCCGGGGAAATCGCCCAAGGCGTCAATGCCGCCGAGCAAGGCGCCGGAGACCAGGGCATCATGTTCGGGTACGCGACCGACGAGACCCCGGAGATGATGCCGCTTCCCATCCTCTTGGCCCATCGCCTGGCCGAGGGGATGGCCGAGGACCGCAAGAGCGGCCGCGAGCCGTGGCTTCGGCCCGACGGGAAAACCCAAGTCACGGTCCGCTACGAAAACGGCCGGCCGGAAGCCGTCACGACGGTCCTGGTCTCGGCCCAGCACCGGGCCGGGATGAGCCGGGACGGCATCCAGGCCTATGTCGCCGAACGGCTCGGCCCCCGGGTCCTCAATTCCTGGTGGAACGAGAAGATCAGCCTTTTCGTCAATCCGACGGGAAGCTTCGTCTTGGGCGGCCCCTCGGCCGATTGCGGCGTCACGGGGCGCAAGATCATCTGCGACACGTACGGCGGCGCCGCCCGCCACGGCGGCGGGGCGTTCAGCGGCAAGGATCCCAGCAAGGTGGACCGCTCGGCGGCTTATTTCTGCCGGTTCATCGCCCGCCAGGTCGTCAAGCAGGGGCTGGCCCGGAAGGCGGAAATCCAGGTTTCCTACGCCATCGGGGAGGCCAAGCCGCTTTCCGTGTTCGTCGAGACGTTCGGCACGGGCGACAACGCCGCGGCCACTGCTTTCGTGGGGAAGAATTTCGACTTCCGCCCGGCGGCCATCATCGAGCGGCTCGACCTTCTGCGTCCGATTTACGGCCGGACCACCAACTACGGCCATTTCGGGAAGCCGGGGCTGCCCTGGGAAGCCTGAGAAAACGGAGGGAAAAGCGACAAAAATTGACAAGTCCGGCCATATGGTTTATAAATCCTACTCGTTTTAAGCAGAAGCTCCATCACCACTTGTTCTTCGCTCGATAGGAAATAGAGAAAGAGAGAGGATGACATGGATCTTTTTGAGAAATGCCGGGACTTCTACTCCAACCCGGAAAGCGCTCCGAAATACGGATATCCGATGACGCCGCGGGCGGCCATGGCCGCCGGGCTCTTTCCCTTTTTCATTCCGATCGACCAGGCCGAGGGACCGGAAGCGATCATCGACGGCAAGCACTACATCATGATCGGCTCCAACAACTACCTCGGCCTGACGGTTCATCCGAAGGTCAAGGAAGCCGCGGCCGAGGCCGTCCGCAAGTACGGCACGAGCTGCACCGGATCCCGGTTCCTCAACGGCACGCTCCACATGCACATCGAGCTTGAGGAAAAGCTGGCCGATTACGTCGGCCAGGAAGCCGCCCTGGTCTACAGCACGGGCTTCCAGGTCAACCTGGGATCCATCCCGGCGATCATGGACCGCGACGACATCATCATCACCGACAAGGACGTCCACGCCAGCATCGTCGACGGCGTCCGGATGGCCAAGGTCCAGAAAGGCGTCCACATCCGCTATTTCAAGCACAACGACGCCGCCGACCTCGACAAGATCCTGAAAACCCTTCCGCCCGAGCCGAGCAAGCTCGTCATCATCGACGGCGTGTACAGCATGGGCGGCGACATCGCCCCCTTGCCCGAGATCGTCCGCGTCTGCAAGGCCCACGGCGCCCGCCTCTTCTGCGACGACGCCCACGCCCTGGGGGTCCTCGGCAACGGCCGGGGGACGGGAGCCCATTTCGGGATGGAAAAGGACGTCGACCTGGTCATGGGGACGTTCAGCAAGTCTTTCGCCTCCGTCGGCGGATTCATCGCCGGCCCGAAGGAAGCCGTGGCCTGGATCCAGATGTTCTCCCGGCCGTTCATATTCAGCGCCAGCCTGCCGCCGGCCAACGTGGCCGCCGTCCTGGCCTGCCTCGACGTCCTCCGGGAAGAGCCCGGCCGGGTCGCCCGCCTGGAAGCCAACGGGAAGCGGATGCGGACCGAGCTGCGGGCGATGGGCTACAACATCGGCCCGAGCGAAACGCCCATCATCCCCATCGTCATCGGCGACCAGTTCAAGACCCTCAAGGCTTGGAAGGTCTTCTTCGACGAGGGCATCTACGCCAACGTCGCCTTGCCGCCGGCGGTCACGCCGGAGTTTTCCTGCCTCCGGACGAGTTACATGGCCACCCACACCGACGCCCAGCTCGACCGGGTGCTGGATGTCTTCGACAAGGTGAAGCACCAGATTCACATCGGCGAATAGGGCGGTCCGCGAGAATCCAAAGGGAGCGGCGGCGGCCGCTTTCCTCAAAGGCCGGCTAAAAAACCTTTCCAAAGGTCCGCTCCGGCCGTTTTCAAACGCAACGGCCGGTTCCTCCCTCCGCCGGATCATCCCCGGCGCCGCCATGAGCCCGCCCTTCGCCATTTCACTGTGCCTTGACACAAGGATCCCTCGGTTTGACTTCACCGGGTCGTTCTGTTATCTGAATGTCAGCGGAGGTTGAGACATGTCCCTGTTCGAGATCATCGGCCTCGTCACGGCCGTTCTGGCGTTTGTCGCCGTCGTTCTTCTCCTCGTTTTCTTCAAGCGTCCCCGGGAGGGGGCCGATCTTTCGCCCCTCCAGGCGAGGCTCGACGCGCTCGAGCGGGGCCAGGAGCGGGGCGAGCGGGAGCTGCGCGACGAGTTCGTCCGCAACCGGGAGGAATCGAGCCGGCATCTCTCCACTCTCCGCCAGGAGGTCGGGACGTCGCTCAAGAACGTCTCCGATTCCGTCTTCGGCCAGGTCTCAGGCCTGACCAAGTTCCAGCAGGCCCAGATGGAGGCCTTCGGCGACCGCTTGGGCAAGCTGACCGAGGCGAGCGAGAAAAAAGCCGACGCCCTCCGCGACGCCGTCGAAAAGAAGCTGGCCCAGATCCAGGCCGGCAACGACCAGAAGCTCGAGGAAATGCGCAAAACGGTGGACGAGAAGCTCCAGACGACGCTGGAGAAGCGCCTGGGCGAATCCTTCAAGTTCGTCAGCGACCGCCTGGACCTGGTCAACAAAGGCTTGGGGGAGATGCAGACCTTGGCCGGCGGCGTCGGCGATTTGAAGAAAGTCCTGACCAACGTCAAAACCCGCGGCGTGTGGGGGGAAATCCAGCTCGGCGCCCTTCTCGAACAGTTTCTGACGGCCGACCAGTACGAGCAGAACGTCAAGCCCAAGGCCGGAAGCGACGAGGCCGTCGAGTTCGTCATCAAGCTCCCCGGCCGGGGCGACGATCCCGACAACCCCCTCCTGCTCCCGATAGACGCCAAGTTCCCCAAGGAGGAATACGAGCGCCTGGTCGACGCCTCCGAGCGGGCGGACGCGGAAGCCGTCGAGGATTCCTGCCGCAAGCTCGAGGCCCAGATCAAGGCCGAGGCGAAAAAAATCCGGGACAAGTACCTCGATCCTCCGCACACGGCCGATTTCGGGGTGATGTTCCTGCCGACGGAGGGCCTTTACGCCGAGGTGCTCCGGCGCCCCGGCCTGGCCGACGTCCTCCAGCGCGAATTCCGGGTCATCGTGGCCGGGCCGACGACCCTGGTCGCCATCCTCAACGCGTTCCAGATGGGCTTCCGGACGCTGGCCATCGAGAAGAGATCGGCCGAGATCCAGACGCTTCTTGGGGCGGTGAAAACGGAGTTCGGGAAATTCGGCGACGTGATCGAGAAGGTCCACAAGAAGATCATGGACGCCGGCGATGTCATCGAGTCGGCCAAAACCCGGAGCCGGGCCATCGAGCGCAAGCTCCGGAAAGTGGAGGCCCTGCCGGCCGCGGAGGCCGGGACGATCCTCGCCCTTCCCGACGGCGAACCGGACGAGGAGCCGGAACCGGTGAAAGCGGAGGGGGAAGAGCCGTCCGCCTGACGAACGAGCGGGTTACTTGATCAGCCGCTTCTTCATCCGCCCGACGCCGACGCGGAGGGCGATGAACGTCAGGGCCAGGACGAAGGCGAGATTCAGGACGAGGCTTTTCGGATAGACGCCCGAGTAGACCGCCCGCGAGATTTCCACGGCATGGGTCAGCGGGAGAAACTGGGACAGCGTTTTCATCCAGGAGGGGAACCGGTCCAGGGGGAAAAACACGCCCGAAAAGAAGAGCATGGGGGTCATGACCAGCTCGGTGTAATAATTGAAGAAGTCGAAGTTGGGCGCGTACGACGTGACGATCATGGCCAGCGAGCCGAACATGACGCCGATCAGGATCATCAGGACGCAGAGGAGGAGCCCGGCCGGGATGGAAACCGGAAACACCCCCATGAAAAAGGCCACGCTCATCATCAGGCCGCCGCTGATCAGGCCGCGGAAGGCGCCCCAGAGGATGTCCCCGGCGACGGCGTCCTCGGCCGAGACGGGGGTGGCGATCAGCGAATCGTAGAGCTTCTCGTGGATCATCTTGACGAAGGCGCCGTAGAGGCACTCGAACGTCGAGGACATCATCACCGAGGAGATCAGAACGCCGGGAACGAGGAAGAAGAGATAGGGCTTCCCGCCGAAGGCGCCCATGTAGGCGCCCATGCCGATGCCGAAGGTCACCAGGTAGAACACCGGCTGGACCAGGCTGCCGACGAGCGTCGGGACGACGAACCGCTTGTAAGACACCAGGTTGCGGTAGAAGACGAGAAAAGCCCGGCGGGAAAGGTTCATTCGATGAGGCTCCTTCCCGTGAGCTTCAGAAAGACGTCCTCCAGGGTGGCCGGACGGTGGACGGTGTTGGGCAGGTCGAGCTCGACCAGCTTCTTTTGGATTTCGCGGCCGTCGCGGCAGTAGAAAAAGAGCGTGTCCCCGGCCCGCTCGTGGCCGCAGGAAAAGGGGCCGAGGGCCGAGATCAGGCGGGCGTCCTCGGCCGCGTCGATGCGGATTTCGACGACCTCCCGGCCGATCTCGTCGTCGATCAGCCGCCGGGGCGAGCCCTCCTTGAGGATCTTGCCCTCATACATGACGACCAGCCGGTCGCAGAGCTGCTGGGCCTCCTCCATGTACTGGGTCGTGAGGATCAGGGTGGAGCCCTGGTTTTTCAGGAGCCGGAGGCGCTGCCAGATCAAGTGGCGGGCCTGGGGGTCGAGGCCGGTGGTCGGCTCGTCGGCGATGATCAGGGCCGGCTTGTTGAGGAGGGCCCGGGCGACCAGAAGCCGCCGCTTCATCCCCGTCGACAGCTCCGAGATCTTGTTGTTCCGCTTGGCCTCGAGCTCGACGAAGGCGATCAGCTCGTCGGTCCGGCGGCGGGCCTCCCGGCGGGGGATGTCGAAAAACTTGGTGAAAACCATCATGTTTTCGAACACCGTCAGGTCGTTGTCCAGGGTGATTTCCTGGGGGATGACCCCGGTCATGGCCTTGATCTTGCGGTTGTCGACGTCGGCCTTCAGGCCGTTGACCAGGATGGAGCCCGAGGTGATGGGGGAGACGCAGTGGATCATCCGGACGGTGGTGGTTTTCCCGGCCCCGTTCGGCCCGAGAAAGCCGAAGCACTCCCCCTCGTAGATCTCGAAGGAGATCCCGTCGACGGCGGTCAGATCGCCGAACCGCTTGGTCAGGTTCTCGGCCTTAATGATGGTTTTCATGGATTTCAGAGCGCTAAATATTATCAGAATCCGGGCCCGGCCGCCAAGCGGAGAAATAGCGCGCGGCTTCTTGTTGACGGACGGGGGAGGGGGCATTATCATGCCCGTCCGGAGAAAAGCGCGCATGAACGGCGGATTGAAGCCCCTGAAAATCGGCGACCTGACGCTCGATTTCCCTGTTGTCCTGGCCCCCCTGGCCGGCTACAGCGACCTGCCGTTTCGGACGATCTGCCGCTCGCTCGGGGCGCCGTTCGCCACGACCGAGGTGATGATCGACCGCTTCCTCCTCCACGAAAGCAAGCTCCGCCGGTTCATCCTGAGGACCGACGGCGGCGATCATCCGGTCGGCGGGCAGTTCATGGGCAGCGATCCGGAGCTGATGGCCCAAGCCGCCCGGGTCGTCCGCGACCTGGGCTTCGACGTCGTCGACCTCAATTTCGCTTGTCCCGTCCGCAAGGTCGTCAGCCGGAAGCGCGGCGGCTACCTGATGACCCGGCCGGCGGAGGTCCTGGAGATCGTCCGCCGCGTCCGCGACGCCGTTCCCGATCGTCCCCTGATGATCAAGCTCCGCCGGTCCTTCGCCCTCGAGGACGCCGAGGCCGGGGCTTTCTGGGAAATCGCCGAGGGGGCCTTCGCGGCCGGCGCGGACGCCCTCTGTGTCCATGCCCGGGCCGTCGCCCAGCAGTACGCGGGAAAAGCCGAATGGGGATTTCTCGAATCCGTGAAGAAGGCCTTCCCCGGCCGGACGATCATCGGCTCGGGCGACGTCTCCTCGGCGGCCGAGGCGCTCCGGATGATCTCCGAGACGGGGGTGGACGGGGCGGCCGCCGCCCGCGGGGCCATCGGCAATCCCTGGATTTTCCGCCAGGCCCGGGAGCTGGCCGCCGGGCGGCCGGCCCCGCCGCCGACGATCGCCGAGCAGCGCGAGGTCCTTCTCCGCCATTACGGCCTTTGCCTCCAAGCCTACGGCGAGCGCAAGGGCGTGATGACGATGCGCCACTTGGGGATCGGCTACGCCCGCGTCCATCCCCATCCCAAACGCGTCCGGATGGCCTTCGTGGCCGTCAAGACGGCGGAGGATTGGCGCGGCGTCCTGGCCGCCCATTACGCCGGGGAAGAGGATCAGCGCGGCAGCCAGGCGCGGATCTGACGGGCGATCTTCTCGGCGCTCGGCGGGCTGAAGTTCGACAGGACCACGATCACGTGGCCGCTTCGCGTGTCCCACTCCAGGGCGGCGTTGAGGCCGGGCGCTCCGCCGGCGACGGCCAGGCCTTGGCCCATCTTATCGACGTCGCCGGGCAGGAGGCCCTTGGCGATGGCGATCGTGTAGCGCAGCAGGTCGCGGGCCGTGGAATACCCGCCCCCGGCCGAGCTTCCCCGGCCGGGAAGGGTGTCGGTGTTGGGCTTCCAGACGGCGCCCTCGCGGATGTAGCCGACGGCCCGCTCGGGAAGCGCGGCGTCCTTGTCGATCCAGCCCGTGTCGGCCATCCCGGCGGGCTTGAAGATCCGCTCCTCCATGCAGGCGGCGTAATCCATCCCGGACGCTTTCTGGATGATCAATCCCAGGACGATGTATCCGGCGTTCGAGTATTTCTCCCGGGTGCCGGGCTCGAATTCCAGGGGCTTGTCGGCGAACAGGGGGAGGTAATCCTCCAGCCGCCGGATCTTCTCCTTCGGCGCCGCCTCGAAGCGCTCGCCGAAAAAGTCCCCCAGGCCCGAGGTCATATGGAGGAGATGGCGCACCCGGACCTTGGCCGCGGCGTCCGGATTCGGATAATCGGGCAGGTAGAGGGAGACCGGGTCGTTGAGGGACAGCTTGTTTTCGGCGGCCAGTTGAAGCACGGCCAATCCGGTGAACGACTTGTTGATCGAGCCGATGTTGAATCGCGTCTCGACGCGGTTGGGGATTCCGGCTTCCCGGTCGGCCAGGCCGTAAGCCTTCTCGAAGACGGGAGCCCCGTCCTTGGCGACGAGAATCACTCCCGAGAATTCTTCTTTTTGAACGGCCTCGTCGGCCAGGGCCGAGACGGCGGCCAGGAGCTCGGCTTCGTCTTTTTTCGGCTCGGCCGGAGACGCGGTTTCCGCCTCTTGCTCCTCTCTCTCGAGGCGAACGCCGAGGAGCCCGAAGGGGGCGGAGGGCTCGAATTGAAATTCCAGCCGGACGATCTGCCCCTTTTCCGCGGCCGCGACGACGCTGAGGAAGTCTTCCCGCGAGGCGACGATTTTCCGGGGGCGAAGGGCGCCCAGGCGCTCCTTCATCTGCCGGTAGCGCTCCACCCGGATCTCGACGGACGCTCTCGGCAGGGCCGATTTCGCCGTATGGGCGGAAAAGTACTCCCTCATGGCCGGGACGCCGGCGTTGAAGGCCGCGAAATAGGCTTCGACGCTGAGCCCAACGTCCGTTCTTGGAAAGGAAACCCGGTCTTCCCCGGCCGCCCCGGGGACGGCCCAGGCGGAAACCGCGGCGAAAAGCAGGGCGGCCGAGGCTCGAAAGAAAGCGCGGGCGCGTCTATTGTCCATGGCCCATTTTTACCAGATCGGCGGGCGGGCGTAAAGCGCCCGACGGCCCGGGACGCTTTCGGAGGGAGGCTGGAACTCCGCGGCCGATTTTTCCGTATAATAGGGCGGAAAGAGTTTAATTCCGCGGCAGGAGGCAGGCAAATGGCCGGACGAAAAATTCTCGGCTCTCTTCTTATCGTTTTGATCGGGCTCCCCGTGTTGTTCGGAATGATCTGGGCGGTCGGCCTGGTCCGGGCGACCGTTTCCTCGGAATTCCTGTCCGACCTGCCCCGGAAGATCATCGCCGACATCCCGGCCTCGATCGACGACGTGTTCGCCGCGACCGAGTCGGAAAGCCGGTGGATGGACGAGTCGGCCCGAGCCTGGATGCGGGCCGCGCGCGATACCGGCATTAGGCCGGGCGAGCTGATGGAAAAAACCGGGATGCTCGGCTGGCTGCAAGGCGAGCTCTCGAGCTCGCTCAGCCGGGTCGGCGGGATCATGCGCGGCGAGGAGCGCATCGAGCCCATCATGATCGACATGCGGCCGCTGAAGGCGGCTCTCCTGCACCCCGAGATGGACCGGTTCTTCGAGAGCCTGGTCCAGCACCTGCCGCCCTGCGACGACCAGGGCCTGAAGGCCTGGGAAAACCGCCTGTCCGCCGGCTTCGTCCATATCGAGGATCTCCCGGCCTGCCGTCCGGCCGACACGGCCGCCGCCCAGGCGGCTCTCCGCGCGGAGCGGACCCGCGAGATCGAAAAAATGGACGATTCGGTCCAGGTTTTCGACGATGTCGAAAGCTATCCCTTCGGGCGGGTCGGCATCTCCCGGGCCGTGTCGACGTTGTCCTACCTGCTTTTCCTGTTCCCCGCCCTGATCATCCTCTGCGGCGTTCTCCTGGCCAACCGGACCTCGGCCGGACGGATGCGCTGGAGCGGGATCTCGATCCTGGCCGGAAGCCTTCCCGTCGTGCTGATGGCCCTCCTGCTCAAGCGGGTGGTCGGCTGGGCGGCCGGCGGCCGGTGGATGCATTGGTCCTGGGGCTGGCGGAGCGATTGGGATACGCTTCTCATGGACAAGCTCGGCTGGATCCCCGAACGGATCATGAGCGCCCTCTTCACGCCGGTCTTCAACACGGCCGTCGTCGTCGCCGTCATCGGAGTCGTCCTGGTCGCCCTGTCCTATTCGACCCGTCAAACGGCGCCCGCCGCTCCGCCCCAAGCCTGAAGTCCGGGCAAGCGTCGGCGAGGACGGCGGCGGGCTTCCGTCCGGCTTTCGGGAGTTTCTCATTGGATACTCGCCAGAGATGCGCATGATTGATGGCAGATCAGTTTGAAGGGAGATATCCAAAGGTCTAGAGCGGAACTCCGGCCCGGGTCTCCCAAAATTGGCTTGACAACCCTGCTGAATAAGCATAGTATGTTGATAAATAGTCAACTTACTATGCAGAATTGACACAAAATGGCCATGCCCATCGACGTCAGAGACCGAATCCAGGCCGAGGTCTTCGACTATCAAACCCTGATCGACGCTCTGAAGGGATTGGCCTACCCCAGGAATAGGATCAACGACCTGTTGCGCCAGGGCGTCGTCTTGAGGGTGAAGAAGGGGCTTTACGTTTTCGGCGATCGTTACCGCAGGCGGCCTTATTCGAAGGAGCTGCTGGCCAACCTCATCTACGGCCCTTCCTATGTTTCGCTGGATTACGCGCTCGCCTATCACGGGCTGATCCCCGAAAGGGTCGAGGCCCTGACGTCGGTCACGCCGAACCGCTCGCGCCGGTTCGCCACCCCCGTAGGCCTTTTCGTCTTCCGGCAGATCCCGGCGCGCGCCTACGAGGTCGGCGCGGTCCGGGTGGAGACGGAGCACCAACAAGCGTTCCTGATCGCCTTGCCCGAGAAGGCCCTGGCAGACAAGATCGTCTCGGTGCGGGGCGGGCGCATCGCGTCGATCGCGGAGATGGGCCGGTTCCTCGAGGCCGATCTGAGGGTCGACGTCGGCGCTCTCCGGCCTTTGTCGGCCGAGAGGATCGACGATTACGCCGCCCGCTACCGCTCCTTGAAGCTGAGGCATCTCGGCGGGCTCGTGAGGCGCGTCCAGAGATCCGAAAACGGGGGAAGCCGATGAACGAGGCCGTTCGTCAGATGCTTGCGGCTTACGAGGTCCGCTCGGTGCAGGACTCGCTCTGGGCCTTGAGAGAGGTCATGCAGGAGATCGCGCTCCTCGGCCTCTGGCGCGGCAAGTTCTTCGAGAAGGCGGCCTTCTACGGCGGCACCGCCCTCCGCGTGCTCCACGGCCTCGACCGGTATTCGGAAGACCTGGATTTCTCGCTCCTCCAGAAGGGCGAGGGCTTCAATCTCGCCGACTACAGCAAGTCCTTGAAGAGAGAGCTCTCGTCCTTCGGTTTCGCGGTTGAGATCGAGGGCAGGAAAAAGCAGACTCAGGTTCAATCGGCTTTCCTCAAGGCTGATACGCGGACACAGATGATCACGGTCGAGTTCGAGCGGGGCCTCGTCCGGCAGATCCCCCGGAACCAGGTTTTAAAGATTAAGCTGGAAGTCGATACGGACCCGCCGCCGGGATTCTCGACAGAGGTCCGCTATCTGCTTCGGCCCGTCCCGTTCTCGGTCAGGACGTTCAGCCTGTCCGACCTTTTCGCCGGAAAGATGCACGCCGTCCTGTGCCGCGAGTGGAGGAACCGGGCCAAGGGCCGGGATTGGTATGACCTCGTCTGGTTCGCGGCGCGTCACCCCGAGCTCCACCTGTCGCATCTCGAGCAGAGGATGCGCCAGACGGGGCATTGGGAGGCGGCGGCGCCGTTGACGGCCGGGGATCTGCGCAGCCTGCTCATGAGGAGAATCGATACGGTCGACATCGACCAGATCCGGCGCGAAGCGGAGCCTTTCGTGAAGGACCCTGGGGCCATAACGCTCTGGTCGAAGGAATTCTTCTTGGATGTCGCTTCACGGATCAAGATCGTCTGACGCGCCGCCCTTCCCGGGTCGCGCGGAACAGCAGGAGCGGTTCTTGCGTCCGCCGCTCCGCCTCAGGCCTGAGGCCCGCGCAAGCGACGATGTCTCAACTTCATCCGAGATCGTTCGAAATGAGGTCTTCGATTTAAGACAGGAAAGCCCGGAGGGCCGCCCCCGTGCGGGACGCCCGGCAAGCCGCGACCGCGGCCGGCGGACCCTGGACGACGAGCGATCCGCCGCGGTCGCCTCCTTCCGGCCCCAGGTCGATGACGTGTCCCGCCCGCGAGATCAAATCGAGGTCGTGTTCGACGGCGACGATCGTGTGGCCGGCCGAAAGCAGCTTTCCGAAAAGACGCAGCAGCCGCTCGACGTCGGAGGGGTGAAGCCCGGTCGTCGGCTCGTCGAATAAATAGAGGATCCGGCCCTCCGCCCGGCCCGACAATTCCGCGGCCAGATTGAGGCGCTGGCGTTCGCCCGAGGACAGCGTGTCGAGCGATTGTCCGAGACCGAGATAGCCGAGCCCGATGTCGGCGAGCAAAGCCAGGGCGGCGGCGATTTTCGGCTGTCCGGAAAAAACCTCCGCCCCCTCGGCCGCGGTCAGGCCGAGAATATCCGCGATCGTCCGGCCTGACCAGCGGACCTCGAGAATCTCCGGTCGATACCGGCTTCCGCCGCATTCCGGGCAGGGCTCGGACACGTCGGCCAGAAAATCCAGGCTCACCGTTTTCCGGCCCGCGCCGCCGCATTCGGGGCATCGGCCCTGGGGCGTAAGATACGAGAAATGCGGCTTGCCGAATCCCCGGGCCGAAGCCTCCTCCGTCCCGGCGTAAAGCCCCCGGACCGCGTCGAACACGCCGAGAACGGTCAGCGGGATGCTCGCGGCGCTTCCGGCCGCTCCGTCGGGACCGACCGGGACGACCCGGGCGAAGCGGTCGAGACCGGAGATCCGGTCGCAGGAAACGGCCCGTCCCGCCCGGCGCGAAGCCAGGAGGACGTCGAAAACGAGGCTCGTTTTCCCGCTTCCGGAGACGCCGGTCACGGCCGTCAGGACGCCCGACGGGATCGCGGCGCCGACGTTCCGGAGGTTGTGAGCCCGGGCCCCGGCGATTTCCAGGGGAGGGCCGGCGGTTCCGGGGAGCGGCTCGGGGGCCGTCTTCCGGGAGCGGAGATACGGCCCGGTCACGGAAGCGGGATCCGCCTGGATCTCGGCCGGCGTTCCCTCGGCGACGATGAGTCCGCCCTCGCGGCCCGCCCCCGGCCCGAGGTCCAGGACGCGGTCGGCCGCCCGGATGACGTCGCGGTCGTGCTCCACGGCCACGACCGTGTTGCCCTCGGCCGCAAGCTCCCGGATCAAACGGAGGAGATCGGCCGTGTCCCTCGGATGGAGGCCGAGCGTCGGCTCGTCGAGAACGAAGGTGACTCCGGTGAGCTTGACGCCGAGCAGGCCGGCCAGGCGGATTCGCCGGGCTTCGCCGCCCGAGAGCGTGGAGGAGGGACGGTCGATCTGGAGGTAATCGAGGCCGACGTCCCGAAGCAGGCGGAGGCGGCGGGTGATTTCCCCGCGGACGGCCGCGGTCACGGCCGCCGATTTCGCCTCCTCGAGGCCGGCGCCGGGCCGCGCTCCGCCCGAGTCCTCGAAAAATTCCATGCTCCGGGCCACGCTGAGGGCCGAAAGATCCGCGATGCTCAACCCGCGGAAGGTCACGGCCAGCGAGGCGGGCTTGAGGCGGCGGCCGCCGCAGGCCGGGCAGGGGTCGTCCTTCATCAGGACCCGCATCGCCTCGCCGCGGCGGTCGGCGTGCTTCCGCTCGTATTCCTCTCCGACGAGGGCGGCCAGCCCCTTCCACAGCCCCCGGAACTTGAAATCCCCGGCCCGCGCGCCGCGCCGGTACGACCAGACGATGTCGTGGATCCGGCCGCCGGTTCCCCGGAGGGCGATGTCCCTCGCTTCCTCGGAAAGATCCTCGTAAGGCCGGCTGAAATCGATCCCGGCCGCCGCTCCCGCCGCCCGAAGCGCGGCCATGTGCTGGCCGTGCGGATCGCCGTAGAAGCGGCCGGTTTTCGTCCCGTCCATGGCTCCGCCGGAAAGCGGCTTTCGGGGGTCGGTGATCAACCGCTCCGGGTCGACGACGGTCATCGTCCCCAGGCCCTTGCAGGCGGGGCAGGCGCCCTGCTCGTGGTTGAAGGAGAACATCGAGGCCGAAAGCGCCCGGCCGGCCGGTTCCGGCGGCGGGACGCCGGCCCTTGAGAACAGCAGCCGGTAGTAATCGTAGATCTCGGTCATCGTCCCCACGGTCGAGCGCGGATGGGCCACGGCGGCCGACCGGCCGACGGCGACCGGCGGCGTCAATCCCCGGGCCGACGCGTAATCGGGCCGTCCGCCTTTCTCGATCATGGCCCGGACGTAGGCCGAGAAATTCTCGATGAATATTTGCCGGGAGGCGGAAAACAGCGTGTCGAAGACCAGCGAGGACTTTCCGCCGCCGGACGGGCCGCTGACGACCGTCAGCTTGCGGAAGGGAAAGCGGGCGTCGATCCCGCGGAGGTTGTGGGTGGTGACGCCCTCGAGGACGAGCGGCCCCTCGGCTTCCGGCTTGGGCGGAGCTTCCGCCCGGCGGGCGGCCTGGATTTCGTATTCGCCCCGAAGCGCCCGGCCGGTCGCCGAGGCGGCGCAGGCGGAGATCTCGCCGGGCGTTCCCGCGGCGACGAGCCGTCCTCCGTCTGCGCCGCTTCCCGGCCCGAGGTCGAGGACGCGGTCGGCCGCCCGGATGACGTCCGGGTGGTGTTCGACGGCGATGATCGTCCGGCCGAGGGCGACCAGGTCCCGGAGGGCGGCCAGCAGGTTTTCGATGTCGGCCCGGTGAAGCCCGGTCGTCGGCTCGTCCAGTATATAGACGGCCGGCCCGGAGACCGTTTTCCCCAGCTCCGAGGCCAGCTTCACGCGCTGGGCTTCGCCGCCGGAAAGCGTCGTCGAGCTCTGGCCGAGCCGGAGATAGCCGAGGCCGAGCCGCTTGAGAATCTCTAGGAGGGAGGAGAGCTTGGGCGTCTCTGAGTAAAAAGCGGCCGCCTCGGCCACGCTCATCTCCAGGACGTCGTGGATGTTTTTCCCCCGGTCGCGGATTTCGAGCGTCCCGGCGTTGAACCGGCGGCCCTCGCATTCCGGGCAGACGACGTCCACGTCCCCCAGAAAATGCATGCCGATCTGGAGGAGTCCCGCGCCGCCGCACGTCTCGCACCGGCCGCCCGGGACGTTGAACGAGAAGCGGCTTTTGCCGAAGCCGCGGGCTTGGGCCTCGGGCAGGGCGGCGAACAAGTCGCGGATCCGGTCGGAGATGTTCGTGTACGTCGCCGGGTTGGAGCGGGGCGTCCGGCCGATGGGGGAGGCGTCGATTTCGACCAGGCGGCCGGCCCGCCCCTCGATTTCGACGCCCTCGGCGTCCGGCCCGGGACCGAGCCGCCCGCTTCGAAGGCGGGCCGCCAGAACGCGGCGGACGAGGGTGGATTTCCCCGCCCCGGAAACGCCGGTGACGACGTTGAGGGCGCCGAGGCGGAAGTCGGCGTCCACCGAGCGGAGGTTGTGCATCTTCGCCCCCCGGACGCGGAGAAGGCCCGCCCCGCCGGCGGAGGACTTTCGAGGCGCCGAGGTTGTTTTTTCGGAAGCGGAGGGAGCGGCCGGAGCGGCGCGCGGAGAGGCGGCCCGGTCGCCGGCCAGGAAGTCGCGGGTCGGGCTCGCGCCCCGCGGAAGCTTGAGGATTTCCGAGGGAGGACCGCTGAAAAGCACCCGGCCGCCGGCCTCCCCCGGCCCCGGGCCGAGGTCGATCAGATGATCGGCCGCCCGCATCACATCCTCGTCGTGCTCGACGACGAGGATGGTGTTGCCGTTGTCCCGGAGCTCCGCCAAAAGATCCAGCAGACGGGCCGTGTCGGCCGGATGGAGGCCGGCGGTCGGCTCGTCGAGCACGAGAAGGACGCCCCGGAGCCCGCTCCCGGCCATCCCGGCCAGGCGGAGGCGCTGGATTTCGCCGCCGGCCAGCGAGTCGGCCGGCCGGTCGAGCCGGAGATAGCCGAGGCCCAGCCGCTCGAGAAGATCCGTTTTCTTAAGAAGCGAGGCGCGGACCGCTTCGCCGGCCGCCCGGTCCGGCGGGGCGAAGCGCATCTTTCGGACGGCCGCGGCGAACGCCTGGAGGCTCAGTTCGCTGAAATCGGCGATCGTCCGGCCGTCGACGGCCGCTTGGAGCGGCTCGGGCCGCAGCCTTCGGCCCCCGCAGGCCCGGCAGGGGAGGGTGCGGGCGAAGCGGAGGATGTTTTTGTTCCGCTTGGCCTTCAGGATGGCTTCCATCACCGGCAGGATGCCCTTGTAGACGCCCTCTTCCCGGGGCTTGGCGACGATGCCTTTCCAGCGCAGGCGCGATTCCAGCGGGTGTTTCCCGTAGGGGATGCGGATTTTGTCGCTGCCGTTGAGGACGACGTCCCGCTGGGCCTCGGTCAGCTCGCGCCAGGGGACGTCCACGGAAAAACCGTGGGCCCGGCAGACGCGGTCCAGGACGTCCATGGTCACTTGGGAGTAGATGATGTAGCCGTTGGGCGTGGTCAGGGCGAGGGCGCCCCGGCGGAGGCTGAGGGCGGAGTCGGAAATCAAAAGATCCGGATCGATCCGGTCCTCGACGCCCAGCCCGCGGCAGGCGGGGCAGGCGCCCTCGGCCGTGTTGAACGAAAACATCCGGCGGGAAAGCCGCCCGCCGCCCGGCCGGACGCCGCAGCGGGCGAAGAGAAGCCGGAGGTCGTCGTGGATTTCGGTCATCGTCCCGACCGTGGAGCGGGGCCCGGCCGCCGACCGCCGCTGGCCGAGGGCCACGGCCGGGGCGAGGCCGCTGATCATCCCGGCCTCGGGCCGCTGGAGCTTGCCCAAGAATTGGCGGGCGTGGGCCGAGAACGTCTCCAAGTAGCGGCGGCGGGCTTCGTGGTAGACGACGTCGAAGACGAGCGAGGATTTGCCCGAGCCGGACACGCCGGTGACGACGGTCATCCGGCCGTGGGGAATGTCGACATCGACGTCCTTGAGGTTGTGCTCGGCGGCCCGGCGGACTTTGAGGTAAAGCATGGGAGAGAAAGCGCCATAAGATAGCATCCGCCCGGGAGTCGGTCAAGCGGCCAATGTGTATAAAATCGTACTCTGCCTTGATTTAATTAAGTGAGGGTTTTCATGAGGAATTTTTTAATGTTACCGCAAAGTGATAATGTCCGGTTTGTGCAAAATGAAAATGTCCGGTTAGCAAAAACTGAAGTAAGGTGCTTCTTCTCGTTTTTAAAACGGAAGGAGCGCCGTAATGCACGACGAGGACATTATTTTGATGAGACGACGATCACCGGACCACCAACGCCTGCATCCTACCCCTCGCCGTTTTGTTCCCATGGCTACCACGCTATTCGTCATAGAGCCTGAGGCCGCTTGACAGGCGGAAATATTTCCGCATAATGATCTTTCGATTCCCGCCGCCGGGGGGGTTAGAGGTTTTTGCGATGAGAAAGCAGACGTTGCTCGGATGGATCGGACTTGCGGCCGCCGCTCTCGTTCTCTTCGGCTTGAGGTGGCTCCGTCGGCGCCGGACGCCGTCGTTCCATCATTCCTGATCCGTCTTCCCGTTTTCCCCGTCCAAGCTCTCCGGAAAGTCGTCGTCCTTGGGGCCGGCGTTTTCGGGCCGGACGTCCGGCCGCGGCTTCGGCCTCGGAGGGAGGGGGGGATTCTCGTTTTCCGGGCCGGCTCTCCGTTTTTTCCGATGGAAAATCCGCCACAGGCGCCGGCCGGCGGAGGGAGGCGTCTCGGCGTCTTCGATATTCAGGGGAATGAGCGTCCGCCGGACGGAAAGCGGGTCGCCGGGCTCGTTGTCGTCCGAGGAAAACATGGGATAAATACCGCCGCCCCATCTTAGCGGAGGACGGCGAAAAAAACAACGGCCGGCCGGGCCGCCGGGCGGGCGTTTGATTTATCCCTAGGAATTTGTTAAAATTACCGGCCTCAAACAAGAAACGCATTCGAGGAGTGAGACGTCTTTGGAACTGTACGGCAACGTCGACAGCAAGTTTCGTTATGTGATCGTCGCCGCCAAGCGGGCGAAGCAGCTGATCAAGGGCTCCAAGCCGAAGATCACGCTCAAATCGCGGAATCCCATCCGTCTGGCCCAAGCCGAGGTCCGGGCGGGCCTGGTCGATTATCACATCCTTCAAAATACCGCCGAGGACGTCGTCGACGACTCCTCCCTGATTCACGCCGGCGACGTCGACGAGGCGGATGACTCCGGCTCCCTTCTGGCCGATGAAGGAGACCTCGCCGGCGACGACGCCCTTGTCGAAGCCGACGAGGAAGGGGCGGAGCTCGACGAGGATCTGGCCGAAGTCGAGCTGGTCGAGGAAAAAGACGACGAGTGAGGCCGGGCCTCAGGTTCCCGGCTCCGCTTCCCTGAAAAGCGCCGGGTAGCTCTTCGTAATCCAATCTTTCTTGGGCATCCCCAAGGCCCGGGCCGTCCGGGCGATCTTTTCCCGCTCGCCCTCGAACTCCACGAATCCCCCCAATCGGGTCTCATCCAGGCAGACAAGAAGCGTCCCCTTGCGCAACACCGTCCGGTGCTTTTCGTAGCGGAAGACCTCGATCATTCCCAGGGATTGGAGGATCCGGACGAGCGACCGGCCGTTGCGGACCTCGGTTTCATATTCCGTCCGGATCTTGAACTTGCGCGACTTTTGGGGGGTTCCCTTGAAGGTCACGAAGGCCTTGCGGCCGACCCGGCGGATCCGGAGCGCTTCGCGGCGCCCGGCCAGCCGCCGGTCGCGGAAATCATAGAGCGTGTTTTCCTCGAAGTGCCGCTCCTTGAACACCGCGGCCCCCATGGCCAGGAGCTTTTCCTTGACCGCGGCCAGGTCGTCGACGCGGACTTTGACTTCGATTTCGGTCATTTCTTAAACGTTCCGTCCGCAGACAAAATCGGCCAGGGCGGCCAGCGTCCGGGCGGTCGGGACCTCGTCGGGGAGAAAGGACTTGGCCTTGGCCGTGCAGGCCGCGGCCGCGGCCGCCGCCTCGGTGATCGCCCCGGAAGCGAAGACGGCGTCCCGGATCGCCTCGACCGCGGACGGGTCGTCCTCCCGGGCCGCGATCCGGGCGATGAAATCCGTCCGGTCCGGGCCGTCGATTTTCCGGAGGGCGTAGATGACCGGAAGGGTGATCCGGCCCTCGCGCAGGTCGGTCAGGACGGGCTTGCCCAGCGTGTCCGGCCGGCCGGTGAAATCCAGGAGGTCGTCGGTGATCTGGAAAGCCAGGCCGAGGTTCCGGCCGAATTCTTCCAGGCGCCGGACCAAGTCCGGATCGGCCCGTCCCAGGATCCCCCCGATCCGGCAGGCGGCGCCGAACAAGGCGGCCGTTTTCTTGTCGAGGATCTCCAAGTAACGGTCCTCGGCCAGAAGGGGATCGCCGCTGACGGCGCATTCCAGGAGCTCGCCCTCGATCATCCGCTCCGTCGCCTCCGAGAGCACGTCGATGATCTCGTAGCGGCGGGTCCGCAGGGCTTCGTGGATGGCCCGGATGAAGAGATGATCCCCCAGGAGAACGGTGATGTTGGCCCCCCACCGGGAATGGACCGTCTCCCGTCCGCGGCGCGTGTCGGTTCGGTCGACGATGTCGTCGTGGACGAGGCTGGCCGCGTGGATGATCTCGATCACGGCCGACCAGAAGGCGGCGTCCGGGCCGGCCCCGTTGCCGGTCATCCGGGCGCAGAGGGTGAGGAGGGCGGGGCGGAGCCGCTTCCCCCCGGCGGCGAAGAGGTAGGCGTTGATCTCGTCGACGAGGGGATTGTCGGAGCGGATCATCTCGGACAGCCGGCCCTCGACGCGGTCGAGGTCCGATCGGATCTCGGCGTAGAGCTCGGAGAGCGGGCGGGAGGAGTCGTTCGTTTCGGTCATCGGAATCGCGGCTTATCTTAGCATTGAGAAGGGCCGCCCATCAACGGGCGGGAAACAGGGACCGGTAATTCGCCGTCACGGCGGCGGCCAAGTCCTCCAGGGGAAGGCCGCGGAGGGAGGCCAGCCGCCGGGCGGTCTCGAGGACGAAGGCGGGCTCGTTGCGCTTTCCCCGGTGGGGGACGGGCGCCAGGTACGGGGCGTCGGTCTCGACGAGGATCCGGTCGAGGGGCAGGGCCCGGGCGACGTCCCGGAGGGCCGCGGCGTTGGAAAACGTCAGGATTCCGGAAAAGGAGATGAGGAAGCCGCGGTCGATCATTGCCTCGGCGATCTCCCGGTCCTCGGTGAAGCAGTGGAGGATGCCGCCGCGGCCGAAGCCCTCGGCGTCGACGGCCTCGCGGATATCCGCCCCGGCCAGGCGGCTGTGGATGACGGCCGGAAGGCCGAGCTCGCCGGCCAGGGCGATCTGTTCCCGGAAGGCGGCCCGCTGCTCGGCCGGCGTCGAGAAATCGTAGTGGTAGTCGAGGCCGATTTCGCCCACGGCCGCGATTTTCCCGCCCGCGGCCAGGGCCCGAAGCGTCTCGGCCTGGTCCGGGCGGCGGTGCTTGGCTTGGTGGGGATGGAGACCGGCCGCGGCCGTGATGTCCGGATGGCGGGCGGCCAGCTCGAGGACCGTTTGGAGCCCGGCCGGAAGGCAGACGTCGGCCGGGCAGAGAAAAGCCGAGACGCCGGCCGCCCGGGCCCGATCGAGGACGGCCTCGCGGTCGGCCGCGAATTCGTCCAGGTCGAGGTGGCAGTGGCTGTCGGGAAGAGAGATCGGGTTCATAAGGGTGAAAAAAAATCCCCCGGTTCCGCGGACGGAACCGGGGGATGACGACGCGGGATTACTGGGCCATCTTCGCCTTGATCTGCCGGATCGGCAGGGGGCCGAAGCTGGTCAGCTTGTTCAGGAATTCTTTCTGGTTGAAGGCTTCGCCCTTGGCGGCTTTGTAATCCTTCTCCATGTCCAGGATTTCCTGGTAGCCGGCATAGGGATAGAAGCTGTAGCCCGGGTTGAGGACGAGCATCTGCCATTTCCGCTCGGCCTCGGCCTCGGTCATGAAGCCGCCTTTGGTCATGTAGGCGATGACCTGTTCCTTGGTGAAATTGCCCTGGTGGACGTTGAGCTCCATCTGGAAGTCGATGACCGCCTTGAGTTTCAGCTTGAGCTGGTTCAGGCGCAGCCGGAGGTCATACTCGCCGAACCCGGCGTAGATGAACATCTCCTCGGTGTAGAGCGGCCAGCCGGTCAGGAGGGGCTGGGCGAAGGGGGCGAGCTTCCGGACGACGGAGGAGGGGACGGCGGCGGCCGCCGCGGCCGGGAAGAACATCCCGGGATAGACGCGCTCGACCGTCCAGAAGTACAAGTAGAAGTTGTTGAATTCCTCGAGGAAGGATTGAACCTTGTCCTCCGGCCAGGAGGCGGGGACGGGCTGGATCTGGATTTTGTAGTCGCCGCCGTTTTCATACGCGGTCGGGGGAAAGAACTTCAGCCAGGTCAGGCCCTGGTAGATGGGCTCCATGGGATCGATGGAGACGTTCGCCGAGGGGATATCCAGGATCTTCGTCTTTTCGATGAAGGATTTGATTTCCCCGGCGGCGTTCTTGATCTTCCCGATCCAGGCGTCCTTGGCGATGTGGTCGCCCTGGATCTTGTCCAGAACGCCCTTGATGACCAGGTTCCGGTTGGCGTCCTCGCTGCCGGCGTTGATCTTGTTGAGGTCGACGTTGGGATACATGATCTGGTACAGCGGGATGCAGACCAGGGCCATTTCCCGGCGGATGTTGTTGTAGTCGGCCTTGGAGCGGTTGACGAGCTCCTCGGTCATGAGGGAGGTCTGGCCGGTCAGGCGGAGCAGCCGGGCGTGAGCCTCGGGGCCGAGCCGGAAATTCCCGGTGGATTTCGCCATGAGCTCGTTCTGCAGGAACCGGTCCCAATCCTCCAGGGCGGCCGTGAGCTTGGTCAGCTCGGCGTTGAATTTGTTCCGGGCGTCGGCGCCGGACTTCTCGATGAGGCCGGGAACGTCGTTCTTGAAGAAGGCGAGGATCGCCGGCATCTGATCGATGGCCGCTTGGGTGTACTCCGCCGGCGGCGTCTTGAGGTTTTCCTTGGCGAACTTGATGAAGCCGGGCAGGGCCTTGGCCCGCTCGGTCGCGGCCGCCAGCTTCGCGTCAGAGAAATTCTTCACCAGGAGCCCCCGAATGCCGTGAAGGAAAATCTCGTTGTAAAACAGGGGATTGTATTCCTGGGGATCCAGGTATTCCAGCCGGAACAGCTCGTAATCGAGCATGTCGAGCATCAGGCGGTGGTCGAACTGCATCTCCGGGCTGAGCTTGTCGACGGCGATCTTCGTGATCATTTCCTTGTTGACCGTGTCGACGGCCGTGGTCCTCTTGTCGATGGCGGACTCAGAGAAATCCTCGATTTTATTGTCGTATTTGCCGAATCCGGCCAGGGTGGCCGCCGTCGGGTAAAACTTCCAATATTCATCGAGGTAGGAATTCACGAGCTTGGTGAACTTGGCGTCCTCCGCCGTTTGCTGGGCGGAGAGAAAGCCGGTTCCGCCAAGGATGAAGATTCCCATGATGAGGGAAGCGATCAGCGCCTTTTTCATCTTCCTCCTCCTTGATCTGTAAAGTTTTTTAAAGGCAAATCCTAGCAGACTTGCCCCCGGATTGCAATTATAAAGAGCTTTTTACCTTTTTCGATTTCCGGGCCGCGCCGTTTCATCTTCTCTGTGTTAAAACAAGCAAGGATTGTGCCATCACCACCGGAGGGCGGCCGAGGCCCAGGTGAACCCCGAGCCGAAGGCGGTGAGAATCACGATGTCGTCCGCCTTCAGGAGCCCGGCTTTGACCGTCTCGTCCAGGGCGATGGGAATCGAAGCGGCCGTCGTGTTCCCGTACTTCTCGATGTTGCGGACGACTTTTTCGACGGGAATCTTGAGATTCTGGGCGACCATGAGGGAAATGCGGTCGTTGGCCTGGTGGGGGATGAGCCAACGGACGTCGTCGATCGTCAGGCCGTTGGCGGTCAGGGCCGCCCGGACCGCCTCCGGCATCCGCTCGACGGCGTTGATGAAGACCCGCTTGCCGTCCATCCGCGGGTAGTAGAGCTTTTGATCGAAGATCTCGGGCGTGTAGGTCGGATTCTTCTTTGAGCTCGGCACGTCCAGGGACAGGATCTTGGCGAACCGTCCGTCGCTGAAGAGATGGGTCGAAAGGAGGACGTGGCCCGAGCCGTCCGTCGACGGCTCGCAGACGACCGCCCCGGCCCCGTCGCCGAAGAGGACGGCCATGTCCCGGCCGGCGTCGGAATAGTCCAGGTTGTGGGACTGAACCTCGGAGGCGACGACGAGGATTTTCTTGTACGTCCCGGCCCGGATGAACTGGTCGGCGACCGAGAGGGCGTAGATGAAGCCGCTGCACTGGGCCCGGACGTCGAGGGCCCCGATGGGGCCGCAGCCCAGGGCGGCCTGGATCTCGACCCCGATGCCCGGGAAGTAATGGTCGGGGGAGAGGGTGGCGGCGATGATGAAATCGATGTCGGCCGGCGCGCACCGGGCGTCCTCGAGGGCCGCCTTGGCCGCCTCCAGGCCCAAGGTCATGCTTCCGACACCGTCCTCGGCGTAGCGGCGGGTCCGGATGCCGGAGCGCTGGACGATCCAATCGTCCGTCGTGTTCATGATTTTTTCCAGGTCGAAGTTGGAGACGACCTTGGGCGGGAGGCAACGGCCGGTTCCGGTGATGACCGTTCGAATGCTCATGTCTTGAACCTCACCTCGCAAATGACGCCATTATATTGAAGCGGCTCCGGTTTTGCAAAGACCGGTCGACCGGATGGACGGGAAAGAAGCCCGGCCCGGGCTTCTTCGCGCCGGCTCGAATCCTTGACACGGCCGCATGGGGCTTTTAAACTGTCCGGCGGGTGCTGTCCTTATGAGAAAAGTCCGATTTCTCGCGATCGCCGCCGCCGCCCTGGTTCTGGCCGGGGGGATTCCGCGGGCGGCCGCCGAGGACCTTATTAAAGTGGAAGCCGGGATCGCCCCCCGGCGATTGGCCCGGGGCCAGGAAGGAAAGGTCGTCCTCAAGATCAGCTTGAGGAAAGGGATCGCCGTCTCGGCTCTCCCGGCGTTCAAGATCGAGGTCGAGGAAGGACCGGATCTCGTCTTTCCCAAGAATTTTTTCACCGGGTCGGATCTCGACCTGGCCCACGTCGAGATCGACGGCCGCGACTGCCTCGACCTCCAAGGGCCGATCGAAATCCCGTTCACCGTCGGCCAGAAAGCCCGGCGGGGGGTATACGTCCTGCGCGGCCGGATCAAGTATTTCGCCTTCGACCGTGTCGGGGGCTGGTGTTTGAAATCCTCGGCGAAGTTTTCGACGGCTTATTCAACCTGGGCGGTTCCGGTCAAGGCCGCCGCCCCGGGCGACTGACGGGTTTCGGCTTTCTCAGAGACGGCCGGTATCCCGGTACCAGGCGATCGTCTTTTCCAGGCCCTTCTCCAAGCTCCAGGACGCCTCGAAACCGAGGCGGGCTTTCGCCTTGGTCATATCCGCCACCCAGGCCTTTTCCCGGTATTCCTTGTACTTGTCCCGGTTGGCGATGCCCACCGTCCGGGTGAAGGGGCGGACGGCCTCGGCGAAAAACACGGCCGTCCGGATGACCGGGAAGGGAAGGATGATCCGGCGGGCGCGGACGCCCAGCAAGCCGGCGGCGGCCCGGCCGAGATCCTCGAACGTGCGGGGCGTAGGATCGCCGATGTTGAACACCTCGCCGGCGCCGGCGGCCGGTTCGGCCGCGGCCAGCAGACCGTCGACGAGGTCGTCGATGTAGCAGATGGACATCGGCCGCGGTTCCCGGCCGAAGGAAAGAAGAAAGCCGCGCCGGACGTATTTGAAGTAATCGAGAAAACCCGGATCCCGCGGCCCGTAGACCGGGCCGACGCGGACGACGGAGACGGGCAGGCGGTCCCTCCGGGCGAGGACGACTTCTTCGGCCAGAAGCTTGGACCGGCCGTATTCGGAAACGGGCCGGGCCGGATCGTCCTCGCGGCGGGGCCGGTCCGGGAGCGAGGGCCCTCCGGCCGCCGTCGTCGAGAGATAGACGAATCGCGGCCGGCGTTGCCCCAGGGGGAGGCGGTCCAGCAGGCTTGCCGTGCCTTTTTCGTTTACGATATAATAGCCTTCCTTTCGCCTCGCCCGGGTCAGCCCGGCGAGATGAAAGACGACATCGAGATTTTCCGGCAGGGGCGGCCCGGCATCCAATTCCCCCTGAAGAAGCCGGACGCCGAGGCTCTCGAGAAAGCGGCCGCGGGCGGGGTCGCGGACGAGCGCGGTCACGGCCTCCCCCCGGGAGCGCAGGCGCTCGGCGAGATGGCCCCCGATGAAGCCCGTCGCTCCGGTGATCAAGATGCTGCGCATGAAGTGATGATTTTAGCGCGGCCGGCGGCGGCGGTCAAACGGATGGAACAAAAACGGATTTCCGGCCGTTGAAGGTGTTTAAGACATGAGAAAAACCGCGGTTTTGGCGGCGACGGCCCTGGCCGTCATCCTGGGCGCGGGCTTGGCCCGTTCGGCGACCGAGATCCTTCCCCTCGAGGGCGTCAAGACGGGGATGAAGGGCAAGGGCCGGACGGTCTTCGCCGGGAACAAGGTCGAGGAGTTCGATGTCGAAATCCTCGGCGTCCTGGCCAACACCGGCCCCAAGCGAAACGCCATCATCGCCCGCCTCTCCGGCCGGAATCTCGAGCAGACGGGCGTTCTCCAGGGGATGAGCGGCAGCCCCGTGTACATCGACGGCAAGATCATCGGGGCCGTGGCCTTCAGCTTTTCCTTCGCCAAGGAGCCGATCGCCGGCATCACGCCCATCGGCGAGATGCTGGCCATCGCCGGCGATTCCTCCGGGAAGCCCGGGCCGGGGACGGCCCGCCTTCCGTTTTCCGAGCGGGTGAGCCTGCGGGACCTGTTCGAGGCGCACCGGGATTATTTCCCCCCGCCGGCGCCGTTTGAGGCGGACGGCCGGACGGGAGCGGCCGTGCCCGTCCCCCTGTTGTTTTCGGGATTTTCGCCCCGCCTTCTCGACGAGATCCGGCCGTATTTCGCCGGCCTGGGATTCTCCGTCCGGGCGGCCTCGGGTTCCGGGGCCGGCCAGCGGACCAGCATCGCCTTGGACACCGACCTCAACGTCAAGGAAGGGGATCCGCTGGCCGTTCAGCTCGTCTCCGGCGACCTCGACGTCTCGGCCATCGGAACAGCGACCTACGTCGACGGCGCCCGGGTCTACGCCTTCGGCCATCCCCTGTACAACCTCGGCCCGGTCGAATACGGCATGGCCAAGGCGGACATCATCACGGTCGTCCCCGCGTACAACTCCTCGTTCAAGCTGGGCTCGGTCGGCAGCCTGATCGGCGCCGTCGTCCAGGACCGGACGTCCGGAGCCTACGGCGAAATCGGCCGCGTTCCGAAAACCGTCCCGCTCAATATCACTTTGACCCGGGAATCGGGGCCGGCCCGCGAGTACCGCCTCAAGCTGGCGTCCGACAAGCTTCTCACGCCGCTTCTGGCGAACCTGGCCGTCGCCAGCCTGATCGGGGCGGAGGACCGGGCCGTCGGGGACCTCTCCCTCGAGCTCAGCGGCGACGTTTATCTCGACACGTCGCCGGGCCAGGCCGTCCACATCGAGGATCTTTTCACCGGGAACCTCGACCGGGCGGCCTCGGATCTTTCGGGCTTGGTCACGGCCGTGATCTACTTCCTGACCAACAACGAGTTCAAGGACGTCGGCATCCACCGGATCGACTTGAACATCCGGACCTCCGAGCGGCCGAAATCGGCCGTCCTGGAGCGGGTCTGGCTCGACCGGTACGAGGCCGCGCCCGGCGAAACCCTCCGGCTCAAGCTGTTCATCAAGTCCTACCGGGGCGAAAGCCGGGTGGAGGAGATTCCTTTCCTGGCCCCGAACCTTCCGCCCGGATCCGAGTTCAATCTGGTCGTGGCCGACACCCGGTCCCTGCGGCAGGTCGAGCTCGGACAGTACCGGACGAGCGGGATCGTCCCCCGGAGCCTCGAGCAATTGGTCCGCCTTCTCAACAACCTCCGCAAGAACAACCGGGTTTATTTCAAGATCGTCGCCGCCCGGCCGGGATTGTTCCTCCGCGGGGAGGAAATGCCCAACCTGACGCCGGCGATGAAATCGCTGTTCGCCTCGCCCCGGGCGGCGGCCACGGCGCCCGTTGAAATCAGCGTCTCGACGCTGCGGGAATACCAGATGCCCGTTCCCTTCGCCTTCGAGGGGCTGGCCGTGATTCCCCTCAAGATCCGCAATTAGCCTGGTTTTCCATCTTAGTTAGGAGAATGATCATGAAGCGCGCCCGACTCCTTCTTGGGGCGGTCCTCATCCTGGCCGCGGCGGCCGCGGCCGTCGCCCCCCGGCAATGGACGCTCCGGACGTTCGAAGATTTTCTCCGCGGAAAAAGCGAGGGGATCGCCGTCGAGGCCGACGGCGGCCTGGCCTTGGCGCCCCCGGAGGACAAGATCGACGGCCCGTCGGAGGATTTCTACCTGTCGTGGGCCCTGGATTCCGACGGGACCGGCTATCTCGGGACCGGCCACGGCGGCAAGATCTACCGCCTCGGGAAGGACGGCAAGGCCGAGCTTTATTTCCAGACGTCCGAGATGGACGTCACCTGTCTTTTGACCGGACCGAAGGGCGTTCTTTACGCCGGGACGTCGCCGAACGGCCGGATCTACAAGATCACGGCGCAGGGCAAGGGGCAGGAGCTCTTCAATCCCGAGGAGCGGTACATCTGGGATCTGGTTCTGTCTCCGGGGGGGAGCTTGTTGGCGGCCGTGGGCGAAAGCGGCGGGATTTATGAGATCGGCCCCGAGGGCTCGGGCCGTCCGGTTTTCAAATCCGATCAGAACCACATCCTTTGTTTAAAGCTCGACTCCGGCGGCGCCCTCACGGCCGGAAGCGGCGGCGCGGGCCTCGTTTACCGGCTGGAGAAAAACGGCGGAAAGGCCGTCGTCGTCTTCGAGACGCCGTTTGAGGAAGTCCGGGCGGCCGCCTTCGACCCGGAGGGCAACCTGTATGTCTCGGCCGGCGGCATGATCAAGGCGCCGCGCGGAGAGGCCGTCTCCGCTCCGGCCGCCGCTCCCGGCGGCCTCGACGTCTCGATCGCCGTCTCGGCCGCGGCCCAGGCGGCCGCGCCGGCCGGTCCGGGCGCCGCCCGGCCGATGGCCGCCGCCGGCCTCAAGGAGCCCGGAGCCGTCTACCGGATCGGGCGGGACGGCCTGGCCCGCCGGGTCTGGTTCTCGCCCGAGGAGCAGGTCTACACCCTGTTTTGGAACGAGGCCGAGGGGAAGCTCTATTTCGGCACCGGTCCGAAAGGGCGCCTTTACACCCTCGACCGCGGGGAAAAGGCGGCCCTGCTTCTGCAAAGCGAGGCCGAGCAGGCCTATGCCTGCGTTCCCGACGGTCCGCGCTTTTATCTTTTGTCCAATAATCCGGCCGGCGTGTCCCGGATCTCCCCCGGCCGGAGGTTGAGCGGGGAATACCAGGGGCCTGTCTGGGACGCGAACCTGGCGTCCCAATGGGGCCGGATCGAATGGGAGGCCGTCGTGCCGGAGGGGAGCGCGCTCCAGCTCCAATCGCGCAGCGGCAACACGGCCGAGCCGGGTCCGACCTGGAGCGACTGGTCGCCGCCCTACCAGAAAGCGGACGGCGAGCAGATCCTGAGCCCGAAAGGCCGCTATCTCCAGGTCCGGGCCTTGTTCAAGTCGACCTCGGCCAAAAACGGGCCGGCCCTGTCCAAGCTCAACGTGAACTATCTCCAGGCCAACGCCGCCCCGGAAGTCACCCGGCTCGAGATCCTCGGCCCTCACGAGGTTTATCTCAAGCCGCCGGACATGGACGAGGCGATTTGGGGCTTGGAGAGCCGCCTGCCCGACGCCGGGAGGAAGCCGGACGAGATGCGGATGATCGCCGCCAAAAAAGCGGAGCGGCGGGGCTTCCGGACGATCGTCTGGAGCGGACAGGACGAGAACGGGGACGTCCTGGAGTATGCCGTGGCCTTGAGGAAAGACGGCGACAAGGACTGGCGGACGATCGAGGACCGCTGGGCCGAGGGGATCTTCGCCTTCAACACGGTTCACTATCCCGATGGAATCTACCAAGTGAAGGTGACCGCCTCGGACGCCCTTTCCAATCCCGCGGGGATGGAAAAAACGGGGGAGCGGACGGCCGGGCCCCTGCTCATCGACAACGCCGCCCCGGAGATCCGAGGCCTCGAGGTCGTCCGGGCCGAGGGCCGCTTGTCCCTGAGCTTCGCGGCCGTGGACGCCTTCTCGGCGGTCACGGACGCCCGGGTGTTGCTCCGGCCGGGCGATTGGCGGGTGGTTTTCCCCGAGGACGGGATCGCCGACTCGAAGACCGAGTCCTACAAGCTCCGCCTCGCGATTCCGAACGGGGCCGACGGGCTGGTGACGATCCTCGTCCGCGACGCGGCCGGCAACGCGGCCGCGGTCCAGCGGGCGTTTTGAGGGGATTCCCTACTTCACGCGCTCGAGGTACTTGTCCTCGCGCGTGTCGACCTTGATCTTTTCCCCGGCCAGGACGAACGGCGGGACCATGATCGTCAAGCCGTTCTCCATGAGCGCCGGCTTGAAGGACGCCGAGGCGGTCGCGCCCTTGATGTTCGGCTCGGTCTCGGCCACGGTCAAGACCATGGTGATGGGGGGGACGACGTTCATGGCCTTGCCCTCGAACATCTCGATCGTGAAGACCGTGTTGGGGATCAAGTATTTCATCGCGTCGCCGATGGCCTCGGCCGAAAGGTGGATCTGGTCGAACGTCTCGTGATTCATGAAGACGTAATCGTCGCCCGAGGCGTAAAGATACTCCATCTGGACTTCATCGAGATGGACCTGCTCGACCCGGTCGATCGACCGGAAGCGGTGATCCTTGACCGAATTGTCGCGGAGGCTCCGGAGCTTCGTCTGGACCATCGCTTTCCACCGGCCCGGGGTGATGAGCTGCATCTCGACGCAGCGCCAAAGCTGTCCGTCGTCCATCCGGAGAATCATGTTTTTGCGGATTTGAGTGGCGTCGATCATTCCTTTGTCCCTTTCCTGTCGTCCCGCCGCGCGCCCTCGTCCACCCGGACGATGAACGGCCGCCCGCCGGCGGCGGAGACGGCCGCGGCGACGTTTTCGGGATCGGAGGGGGCGTAGGCGAACATGCAGCCCCCGCCGCCGGAGCCGTTTATTTTAGCACCGAGCGCCCCGGCGTCAAGAGCGGCCGCGATCATCTCCTCGATTTTCGGAGTGGACGTTTGGAGGAGGTCCCGGAGAACGGCGTGCTGTTCGTTCAACAGCCGGCCGAAGGCGGCTTCGTCGAACGCGGGGGCCTGGAAAAGATCCGCTCCCCGGGCCGTCACGTCGCGGGTCGTGAGCGTGCCGAGAAGCAGGCGGCGGTGGTCCTCCGGAAGCTTTTCGATCTCGGCCAGGACTTCGGGCGTCCGGGGGGAGTGGAGGGTGAAGGACGGAATCGCTTTCCGCACCCGGTCGGCTCCCTCCAGGACATGGCTCTTGATGAAGCCGAGCATGCCGGTCGTGTCTTTTTTCTGCCGGGAATCGGCCAGGACGAAGGACCCGAGGGGATTGCGGAGCCGGTTGAATTTCATCGGCTCGTCGAAGCGGATCCAGACGACGCCGCCGTGGGCCGAGGCATAGTGGTCCATCCGGCCGCCGGGCTCCTTGAATTCGGCCACCTCGGTCTCGTATCCGAGCTCGGCCAGCTCCCGGGGATCGGCCGCCCGGGGGTCGCCGGCGGCCTCGAGCAGAAACTTGTTCCAGGCGACGACCATGGCCGAGGAGCTCGACGTCCCGGCGTTGATGGGGATGTCGCCCCGGACCTCGACGTCCCAGCCGGACATCGGCAGGCCGGCCCGGAGGTGGATGTTGACCGCGCTTTTCAGGTAATCCCGCTTCTTCACGTAGGGGATTTGGCCGCCGTCGAGGGCGAATTCCTCCCGTTCGCCCATGTCCGGCAGGTCGAGGACGATCCGCCGGTCGCTCCGGGGGCGTCCGGAGAACGAGATTCGGAGGTTGATGGCCGCGGCGATGATCGCCAGCCCGAAATAATCCTGGTGTTCGCCCAAAAGGCAGATGCGTCCGGGCGAGGAGACGCGCAACGTAGGATTCAACACAGGTTTCTTTTATCCGATTGGCCGGAGCCTGTCAATAAAAAACCGCGAAAAAGGCCCTGATTCAGGCCGTAAACGGCCCCGGCCCGATCGACGGGATCCGCCTCGACGGAGGTCTCGGCGGGGTTGGGGCCGTCGTCGTTCCCTTCCGTCGGCGGCGGGCGGCGCGGCGGCTTTCCCGGACCGGTCCCGGCGTCCTCGATCAGGAGGGGGAAGAGACGGCTTGCGAAAGTCACCCGCGCGGCCGCCCGCCGCCGCGCGAGCGGGGAGCGCGTCGGCGGCGGCTTTGACAAGGAGCCGGCCGGGCGGTTAATAATACTCCCGAGGAGCGCTTCGCATGAGCGATCAGATCATCATCGGCGGGCATGTTTGGACGGGGGATCCCGCCAATCCCGCGGCCCGGGCCGTCGTCGTCCGCGGCGATCGGATCGTCTACGTCGGCTCGGTCGCCGGGGCCGAGGCGGCCGCCTCCCCCGGGGCGGAAACAATCGACGCCGGGGACGCCCTGATCCTGCCCGGCTTCATCGACAGCCACGTCCACTTGGCGGCCGGGGGATTCGGCCTTCTCGGGCCGAACCTGCGCGAGGCCGCCTCCAAGGAGGATTTCGTCGCCCGGGTCGCGGCCGGGGTCCGGGATATCCCGCCGGGGGAGTGGCTTTCGGCCGGGACGTGGGACAATCAAAAATTCCAGCCCGTCGAAATGCCCCGCCGGGAATGGATCGACGCCGTCACCCCGGACCACCCCGTCTGCCTCGACCGGATGGACCTGCACACCGTCCTGGTCAACACGGCCGCCCTCCGGCGGGCCGGCATCGACCGGACAACCCCCGATCCGCCCGGCGGGGAGATCGCCAGGGATCCGGCGACCGGCGAGCCGACGGGCATTCTCAAGGACGCGGCCTGCGGCTTGATCCGGGCGGCGATCCCCGAGCCGTCGGCCGGGCGAAAGAAGCGGGCGGTTGAGGCGGCCCTCCGGACCGCGGCCGCCCGGGGCCTCACCTCGGTCCACGACGTCGCCGGCGAGGAGAGCCTCGGCGCGTGCCGGGATCTTCTCCGGGAGGGACGCTTGACGGTCCGGGTGCGCTCCTATCTTCCGATCGCGACGATCGACCGGCTTTCGGAGGCGGATGTCCTGGCGGAAGGCGGATCCGGCTTCCTCCGCTTCGGCGGCTTGAAGGGATTCGTCGACGGCTCGCTCGGCTCGCAGACGGCCTGGTTTGAGGCGCCTTACGCCGACGATCCGTCCTCGTCCGGGTTTCCGGCGGCCGGCATGTTTCCCGAGGGCCTCATGGAGCGGCGGATCCGGGCGGCCGACGCGGCCGGCCTTCAAACCGCCGTCCACGCCATCGGCGACCGGGCCGTCGCGGCTCTCCTCGACCTGTACGAGCGGACGGCGGCGGACGGCCGGCCCCGCGACCGGCGGTTCCGGATGGAGCACGCCCAGCACGTCCGGCCGTCCGATTTCCCCCGGTTCGCCCGGCTGGGCGTCATCGCCTCCGTCCAGCCGTACCACTTGGTCGACGACGGCCGCTGGGCCGAGGCGAAGATCGGCCCGGAAAGAGCCCGGACCTCCTTCGCCTTCCGCTCGTTTCTCGAGGCCGGCGCCGTTTTGGCCTTCGGCTCCGATTGGCCGGTCGCCCCGCTCGATCCGATTTTGGGCGTTTGGGCGGCCGCGACCCGGGCGACGATCGACGGACGGAGGCCGGAGGGCTGGATCCCGGAGCAAAAAATCTCCGTGGAGGACGCGGTCCGGGCGTTCACGGCCGGCGGCGCCTACGCCGAGTTCGCCGAGAGGGACAAGGGGCGGCTGGTCCCGGGCGCCTGGGCCGATTTGACCGTTCTGGACACGGATCTTTTCCGGGTTCCCCCGGAGCGCGTCCGGGAGGCGCGCGTCCTGCGGACGATCCTCGGCGGACGGACGGTCTTCGAGGCGTGAGGCCGGCCGGGGCCGCGTTGTCTCCCTTTCGGATATTTGGTAAGATAGCGGCTAAATTTCAGGACGGGCCTCATGGAACGAGACTGGAAAAGCGAACTTGACGAGCTGCTGAAGGATTTCGGAACCCGTCAACGCGACACGATCCCCGTCCTTCACGAAGTCCAGCGTCATTTCGACCACATCCCGCCGGCCGCCCTGCCGGCCATCGCCCGGCGCCTTCGCGTCTCCGAAAGCGAGCTGTACGGCGTGCTCTCCTTTTATAAAGCCTTCAGCCTGCGGCCCAAGGACGCCCACACGATCAGCGTCTGCATGGGGACGGCCTGCCATGTCCGGGGCGGCGACCGCATCGTCGAGGAGCTGGAGAAGGTCCTCGGCGTCCCGGCGGGCAAGTCGACGCCCGACGGGATGTTCACCCTGGAAACGGTCAACTGCCTCGGCTGCTGCGCGATCGGGCCGGTCTTGGTGCTCGACGGCGTCACCCATGCCCGGATCACGCCGGCGGCCGCCCGGGACATCGTCGGCCGGATCCGGACGGGGGAGAAGCCGGCATGACCCGCCTCCAGCATCCCGGCCATCTCGAGGATTGGCGGAAGCGCCTCCTCGAGGAGACGACCTCCATCCGGCGGACGATCGTCGTGACCGCCGGGACCTGCGGCCGGGCGGGCGGGGCCCTCGAAATCCGCGACGCCCTCCAGGCCGAGATCGACCGCCTCGGGGCCGGGGACAAGGTCGAGCTTCTCGTCACCGGCTGCCACGGCTTCTGCGAGATGGAGCCGAGCGTCGTCGTCCAGCCCGAGGGAATTTTCTACGGCCGGCTCAAGCCGGCCGACGCCGAGGCCGTCGTCAAGCAGACGGGCCTGGCCGGCAAGGTCGTCGAGCGGCTGACGTTCGAAATCCCGTCGACCGGGCGCCGGATCGCCCGGATGGACCAGATTCCTTTTTATAAGAAGCAGATGCGGCTCGTCTCGGAAGCCAATCTCAAGGTCGATCCGGAGCGGATCGAGGATTACATCCGGATCGGCGGATACCGCGGCCTGGCCAAGGGCCTTTTCGACATGACCTCCGAGGGCGTGATCGAGGAGGTGAAGGCGTCCGGATTGAGGGGCCGGGGCGGGGCCGGCTTCCCCACGGCCGTCAAGTGGGAGCTCTGCCGGAAGGCCTCCGGCCATCCCAAGTACGTCGTCTGCAACGCCGACGAGGGGGATCCCGGGGCGTACATGGACCGGAGCCTGCTCGAGGGCAATCCCCACGCCGTCATCGAGGGCATGATCCTCGGGGCGTACGCCATGGGGTCGGCCGAGGGCTTCATCTACGTCCGGGGCGAATACCCGCTGGCTGTGAAGAACGTCGAGCGGGCGATCAGCCAGGCCCGGGTTTGCGGACTTCTCGGTCAAAACATCCTCGGCTCGGAATTCCATTTCGACCTGCAGGTCGTCCAGGGGGCGGGGGCGTTCGTTTCCGGCGAGGAGACGGCGATGATGGCCTCGATCGAGGGCCGGAAAGCCTTTCCCCGCCAGCGCCCGCCGTTCCCCTCCGAATCGGGCCTCTGGGGAAAGCCGACGAACATCAACAACGTCGAGACGTGGGCCAACGTCCCGATCGTTCTCGACCGGGGAAGCGCCCGGTTCGCCTCCGTCGGGACGGAAAAAAGCAAGGGGACGAAGATCTTCTCCCTGGTCGGGCAGATCCGCAACACCGGGCTGGTCGAGGTCCCGATGGGCATCAGCCTGCGGGAGATCATCGAGGACATCGGGGGCGGCGTCCCCGAGGGCCGGACTTTGAAAGCCGTCCAGACCGGAGGGCCGTCGGGCGGATGCATCCCCGCCTCCGCCCTCGACCTGCGCATCGATTTCGAATCGCTGGCCAAGGCCGGCTCGATCATGGGCTCGGGCGGAATGATCGTCCTGGACGACCGGACATGCATCGTCGACCTGGCCCGCTATTATCTCCATTTCCTGGAGGAGGAATCCTGCGGGAAGTGCGTGCCCTGCCGCGCCGGAACGCGCCGGATGTCCGAGCTTCTCAAGCGGATGACCTCGGGCCTAGCGGAAGAGGGCGACTTGGCCCGACTGGAGTCCTTGGCCTTGACGGTCAAGACGGCCTCCCTCTGCGGCCTGGGACAGACGGCGGCCAATCCCGTCCTTTCCACCGTGGCCCATTTCCGCGAGGAATACGAAATCCATATCCGGGAAAAAAGATGTCCGGCCGGCGTCTGCCGCGACCTCGTTTCCCCGCCGTCCGCCCGGCCGGCCGGGAAGAAGGAGCGGCCGTGAAGATCACGATCGACGGCCGGACGGCCGACGTCGCCGCGGGCGCGACGGTCCTCGACGCCGCCCGGGCGATGGGGATTTCGATCCCGACGCTCTGCGATCACCGGCGCCTCGTTCCCTATGCCGCCTGCCGGATCTGCCTGGTCGAAGTCGCCGGCCGCCGGCTGCCCGCCCCGGCCTGCGCCACGATGGTCGAGGAGGGGATGACGGTCGTCACGAATTCGCCCCGGATTTTGGATCTCCGCCGCGACGTCCTCGACCTTCTCTTGTCCGAGCATCCCTCGGCCTGCCTCGTCTGCTTGGAAAAGAACGACTGCGAGGAGAGCAAGGCGACGAGCCGGAAAACGGACGAGCCGACCGGCTGCATCCTTTGCCCGGCCGACGAGCGCTGCGAGCTCCAGAAGGTCGTGGCCGAGGTCGGCTTGAAGCGCCTCTTCCACCCGATGGCCTATCGCGGCACCGGCGTCCTGCGGGACGACCCGTTCATCGACCGGGACGACGGGCTCTGCATCCTCTGCGGCCGGTGCGTCCGGGTCTGCCGGGAGATCCGGGGGGCCGAGGCGATCGCCTTCGTCGGCCGGGGCGCCCCGGTCTCGGTCGGGACCTCGATGGGCAAGCGCCTGCTCGACGTCGGCTGCCGGTTCTGCGGGGCCTGCGTCGACGTCTGCCCGACGGGGGCTCTGGCCGAAAGGGCCGTCCGCTACGGGGCGAAATTCAACGAGACCCGGACGTTCGTCTGCGGGCTCTGCGGCCAGGGCTGCCGCCTCGGCCTCCGTCTCCGCGACGGCCGGCCGGTCGACGTCCGGCCGCAGGACGGCCCGCCCTCCGACGGACAGGCCTGCGTCAAGGGCCGGTTCATCATCGGCGACCTGCTCGGCCATCCCAAACGCCTCCTCCGGCCGATGGTCCGCCGCGGCGGCGTTCTCGTCGAAACGAGCTGGGAGGACGCCCTGGCTTCGGCGGCCGCCGGCCTGGGCGGCCTTAAGGGAGACATCGCCGCCGTCCTTTCGGCCCAGGATTCCTGCGAGGACCTTTGGTCGCTGGGGCGGCTTTCCCTGGACGTTCTCGGCGCCCGGTCCCTCCATCTGGCCGAGGATATTTCGGTTTACCGGTCCGGCTTTCCGGCCGGCCGGCCGGGAGGGGACATCCTGGCGCCGTCCTTCTCCTTCGACGACCTGGCCAAGGCCCGTCTCATCGTGATTTTCGAGGAAGCCCTCCCCCTGACCGCCCCGATTTTGGGAACGGCCGTCAACCGGGCCGTCCTGGGTGGGGCGAAGCTCGTTCTCGTCGGGGGGGACGGCGACTCCTGCCTCGACCGGTGCGCGTCCCTGAAAATCAAGCTGGGTCCGGCCGACGCCGGCCGGTTCCTTCTCGAGGTCCTCCGGTCCGTGGGCGAAAACCGTTCGGGACGCGTCCCGGCCGGGGCTCCGGGACTCGAGGAGCTCCGCCGATCGCTCCGGGAGCTCCCGGTCTGGTCCCGGGCGGAGACGATCTCGGCCAAGACCGAAAAGCTGATCGCTCTTCTCGAACGGCGGCACCCGGCCGCCTTTGTCTTCGGTCCCGCGTTCGTCGCGGGGCCGTGGGGCCCGCGGAACGCGGCCGCCGTGTGGAACCTGGCCGGTATGACCGGAGGTTTATATGTTCCCGCGGGCTGGGAAGCCAACGCCCGCGGGGCGGTCGAGATCATGGCCGCTTTCGGAACGTCCGCCGGCTCCGCGTCCCCGAAGCCGCGAGGCCTCCTTTCGGCCGGGCCGGCTCGGGCGTTCGTCCGCGACGGGGAGGAATTCGTCGTCGTCCTGGGCGCTTTCCAAGGCAAGGCGGCCGCCCAAGCCGATGTGGTTCTTCCTCGAACCCTGTTTCCCGAACAGGCCGGGACATACGTCAACGGCGAGGGCCGGATCCAATTTTCGGAGGCGGTCCTGGCCCCGGCCGGCGAAGCCCGGCCGGCCCGCGGGATCGCCGGAGAGCTGGCCCGGCGGCTGGGGGCCGAGATCGCCGCCCCGGCCGCGACGGCCTTCTTCGCCAAGTCCCGCCGGGGCGGAGGAGAGGCCCGGCCGCTTTTCATCGGCGGAGCTTCATTCGCCGAGATGGGATTCCGGGCGATTCCCGACCGCTTGACGGAGTTTGATCCGCTGGCCGCCGGCGAACGCGGCGATCCCGACGACTGCCTGGGATTCCCCCTGGCTTTGGAAATCAAGTCCCTGCGGACGGCCCGGAGACGATAAATGCCCCGGATCATCGCCCAGCGCCGGCTCGTGCCCAACCTGCATTTGATCGAGGTCGAGGCGCCCGATACCGCCCGGGCGGCCAAGCCGGGCCAGTTCGTCATCCTCATGCCCGACGCCCGGGGAGAGCGGATTCCGCTCTCGATCGCCGATTGGAACGCCGCCCGGGGGACCGTGACCTCGGTCTTCCTGGTGCTTGGGACGGCGACCCGCAAGCTCGCCCTGCTCAAGTCCAACGACGAGATCCCGGTCTTCGTCGGTCCGCTCGGCCGCCCGACCGAGATCGCGAATTTCGGAACGGTGGTGCTGGCGGCCGGATGCTACGGAATCGGGGCCCTCTGGCCGACGGCCCGGGCCCTCCGCCGGGCGGGCAACCGGGTCATCACCGTGCTCGACGCCAAGGCTTCCTATCTCGTGTATTGGGACGACCGCTACCGGAGGGTGAGCGAGCGCCTCATCGTTTCCTCCCGCGATCCGGGGATCGGGGGCGGGGAATACGTCGCCGAGAAAATCAAGGCCCTGGTTGCGGCTGAAAAAATCGACCGGGTGATGGCCGTCGGCTGCACGGCCTTCATGCGCTCGGTCTCCGAGGCGACCCGGCCGGCCGGCATCAAGACGATCGTCAGCCTCAACCCGATCATGGTCGACGGCACGGGGATGTGCGGCGCCTGCCGCTGCACGGCCGCCGGGAAGACGAAGTTCGCCTGCGTCGACGGACCCGACTTCGACGGCCACGAGGTGGACTGGGACGAGCTCTTCCTCCGGCGGAAATCGTATTTCGACGAGGAAATCCAGGCGCTCTGCCGCTGGGAAAAGGAGAACCTGCCCTAGGGCGGGCGTTCATCATGGCCGAGAAACCGATCGAGCTTCCGCCCGAGCTGGCCGCGCGCCTGAAGGCGGAATATGTCAAGGATTGGAGGGCCGAGCTCCGCCGGAACCCGCCGGTCAAGGAGCGGATGAAACTCCCCCGGCAGCCCATGCCCCAGCGCGGGGCGGGCGAGCGCGGCCGCGATTTTCTCGAGGTCAACCGCGGCCTTTCGCCCGAGGCGGCCGCGGCCGAGGCCCGGCGCTGCCTCGACTGCGCCAAGCCGGGATGCGTCTCGGGCTGCCCGGTTTCGATCGACATCCCCTCGTTCATCAAACTGGTGGAGAAGGGCGAATTCATCGCCGCCGCATTCAAGATCAAGGAAACCAACGCTCTTCCGGCCATCTGCGGCCGGGTTTGTCCGCAGGAAAGCCAGTGCGAGGCCGTCTGCAACCTGAAAAAAGCGGCCGGCGTCCCGGTGGCCATCGGCAACCTCGAGCGGTTCGTCGCCGATTACGAGCGGGCGGCCGGCGAGGTCGCCCTCCCGGAGCTTCCGCCTCCGACCGGCCGGAAGGTCGCGGTCATCGGGGCCGGGCCGGCGGGCCTCACGGCCGCCGGCGAGCTGGCTAAGAAGGGCCACGCGGTGACGATTTTCGAGGCCCTCCACGAGCCCGGAGGCGTTTTGATCTACGGCATCCCCGAGTTCCGATTGCCCAAGGCCATTCTCAAGGCCGAGGTGGAATACCTCCGGCGGCTCGGCGTGGAGATCAGGTACAACTTCGTCGCCGGCAAGACGGCCGCGATCGATGACCTCAAGGCCCGCGGATACGAGGCCTTTTTCATCGGGACGGGGGCCGGCCTTCCCAATTTCATGAAGATCCCCGGCGAGAACCTGGTCGGCGTGTATTCGGCCAACGAATACCTGACCCGGGTCAACCTGATGCGGGCCTACGATTTTCCGGCCTACGATACGCCCGTCTTCCGGGCGAAGAACGCGGCCGTGATCGGCGGCGGGAACGTGGCCATGGACAGCGTCCGGACGGCGAAACGGCTGGGGGCGGAGCGGGCGATGATCATCTACCGCCGCTCCCGCCGGGAGATGCCCGCCCGGGAGGAAGAGGTCGCCCATGCCGAGGAGGAGGGCATCGAGTTCCATTTCCTGACCGTCCCGATCCGCTACGAGGGGGACGCCTATGGGCGGCTCGCGTCCATGACCTGCCTCCGGATGGAGCTGGGCGAGCCCGACGCCTCGGGACGGCGGCGGCCCGTTCCCGTCCCGGGCTCGGAATTCACGGCCCCGGTCGACCTGGTCGTCGTGGCGATCGGCCAGAGCCCCAACCCGCTGCTTCTGGAGACGATGCCCGGCCTCAAGGTCGGCAAGTGGGGGACGATCGAGGTCGATCCGGCGACGATGGCCTCCAGCCTGCCGGGCGTGTACGCCGGCGGGGACATCATCCGCGGCGGAGCGACGGTCATCCTGGCCATGGGCGACGCCCGGACGGCGGCCGCCTCGATCGACGCCTATTTGAAATCCTGACGGGAGCGGGGTAAAATCGTCCGCCGGTTCTTCCGGTTTCGGACGCCGCATGAAACAACAAGATTTGATACCGGCCGAGCCCGGCCGCATCGGCACCGATGAGTCGGGCAAGGGGGATTACTTCGGCCCCCTCGTCGTGGCCGGATTCTACCTGCCGCCGGACCAGGAAGGCGTCCTCCGGGAGCTGGGCGTCCGCGACAGCAAGGCGATCAGCGACAACCGGTGCCGGGAGATCGCCGAGACGCTCCAGCGGGGTTATCCCCACGCCGTCGTGGCGATCGGCCCGGAGCGGTACAACGAGCTCTACGAGAAGCTTCGCAACTTGAACCGGCTGCTGGCCTGGGGGCACGCCCGGGCCATCGAAAACATCATGGAAAAGATGGACTGCCGGCGGGCCGTGACCGACAAGTTCGGCGACGAGCGGTATGTCCGCAACGCCCTCCTGGCCCGGGGCAAGACCGTGACCCTCACCCAGATGGTCCGGGGGGAATCCGACCCGGCGGTGGCCGCGGCCTCGATCCTGGCCCGGGCCGAGTTCCTCAAAAAGCTGTATTTTCTCGGCCGGGATTGGGGCATGGAATTCCCCAAGGGCGCCTCGCCGGCGGTTGAAGCGGCCGCGGCCGAGTTCGTCCGCCGCCACGGCCGGGAAAGCCTGGCCAAGGTCGCCAAGGTTCACTTCCGGACGACGGGCAAGGCCCTCGGCTCATGATCGTCCTTCTCAAGATCCTCGCCGTCATTTTCGCCTTGTTGTTTCTCGTCAAGCTCAAGGTCGACTTGGGGATCGTCCTTGTCCTGGACGCGATCCTGACGGGCGTTCTTTTCGCCATGCCGGCGGCCGCGTTCGTCAAACAGGCGGGAGCCGCCCTGATCGATCCGGAAACCCTGAACTTGATCGGCATTCTCATCCTGGTTCTCTACCTCGGCCGTTTTCTCCAGGCCGGCGGCCATTTCAAGGAGATGGTCGCCGCCCTGAAGAATTACGTCCGCGACGCCCGCCTCATCCTGGCCATCCCCTCGGCCTTCATCGGCCTTCTGCCGATGACGGCCGGGGCGATGATGGGCGCCCCGATCGTCGAGGAGGCGGCCCGGCGATGGACGCTTTCCCCGGCCTGGAAAACCTTCCTGAATTATTGGTTCCGCCACATCTGGGAATACAGCTGGCCGATGTATCCCAACCTGATCCTGGCCGCGACGATCGCCGGGATCCCGATCGTGAAGGTCTGCTTGAACCAGTTTCCGTTCACGGTCATCGCCGTCGCGGCCGGCCTCGCGATCCTCTTCCGCCACGTGCGGTACGAGCGGAACGAGCAGGCCTCCCGGCCGCGGGTGAAGGACATCGTCCGGACATTCGTCAGCATCTGGCCGATCTTCCTGACGATCCTTCTGATTTTCATTTTTCGGATCCCGATGCTCTGGGCCCTGGCCTCGGCCTGCGTCCTGAGCGCCTTTTTCGTGAAGCTGCCGGGGCGGGAGCGCTGGGCCGTGGTCAAGGAGAGTTTGTCGCTCCGGATGATTCTTTTGACGGCCGCGGTCATGGTCTTCAAGCGGATCCTGGAGACGTCGGGGGCCTTGGACGCGGTCATGACGATCGTCTCGCCGACCGGCCCCTCGGGGATCTTTCTCCTGTTCGCCGCTCCGTTCACGATCGGCCTCCTGACCGGCGTCAACCAGGCTTTCGCCGGGATCGCCTTTCCGCTGCTCGTGCCGGTGATCGGCCGGGAGAGCCCGGACATGGTTCTTTTCCTGTTCGCTTATGTCAGCGGGTTCGCCGGGGTTCTTCTTTCGCCGGCCCATCTCTGCCTGGCCCTCACCGCGGATTATTTCAAGGCGGACCTGAAGGATGTTTATAAGATTTTGATCCCCCCGGTCGCCGTGGTTTTCGGGGCGGCCCTGCTGGCTTTGGTCGTTTTTAGGTTGTTGTGAGGGGAGACGGGAAGGCTTCCGCGGAAAAGGGAGACGGAGTCGATCATGAGTGAAACGAAACGATTGTATTTCGAGGACGCCGGCCGGCTGGAATTCGAGGCCCGGATCACGGGGCGGCGGACGGTGGACGGCCGGCCGGCCGTGATTCTAGACGAAACGGCTTTTTACCCCGAGTCCGGCGGCCAGCCCTGGGACCTGGGGACGATCGACGGGATTCCCGTCGTGAAGGTCCTCGACGAGGAGGGGACGATCGTCCACGTTTTGGAGCGGGAGCCGGGCCAGGAAGCGGGGGAGGGGGCGGAGAAGGTCAAGGGCTTGGTCGACGGGAGGCGGCGGTTCGACCACATGCGGCAGCATTCCGGACAGCACGTCCTCAGCCAGGCCTTCATCGAGATCCTGAACGGCGAAACCCGCTCCTTTCACCTGGGGGCGGACGCGTCCACGCTCGAAATCGGGATCGAGAATATCACCGACGAGACGCTCGACCGGGTCGAGCGGCGGGCCAATGAGGTCGTTTTCGAAGACCGGGCGGTCAAGACGTATTTCGTCCCGGCCGGGCGGATCGCCGAGGTTCCCTTGCGCCGGCCGCCCAAGGTTTCGGGCCTCGTCCGGGTGGTCGAGATCGAGGGCTTTGATTATTCCGCCTGCGGCGGGACGCATGTCCGGCGGACGGGCGAGATCGGCCTCATCAAGATCATCGCCGCCGAGCGGATCCGGGGAAACCTCCGCTTCACTTTTGTCTGCGGCGGCCGGGCCCTGGCTGATTACCAGGTCAAAACGCGCGTCTGCCGGGGGCTTGCCGGGAAATTCAACGTCCCCGATCGGGAGATCCCGGCGGCCGTCGAGAAGCAGGGGGCCGAGCTCAAGGACGTGAAGAAGCGGCTCAAGACGGTCGAGCAGGCCGCGGCCGGGTACGAAGCCCGGGAGCTGGCGGAAGGAGCGTCGGGCCGGATCGTCGCCCGCGTCTTGGCCGAAAAAAGCCCCGAGGGAGCCCGGGCCCTGGCCTTGAGCTTGGTCAAGCTCGGGCCGGCGGCCGCCGTTTTCGCGACCCGGAGCGGCGGGAAAGCCCGCCTGGTCCTGGCCCGGGCGGACGGCGTCGCGGCCGACCTTCGGCCGCTGGCCGGCGTCCTGGCGCCCCTGTTCAACGGCAAGGGAGGGGGAGGGCCGTCGCTGATCGAGATCGCCGGCGATCAGGAGGCCGACCTGGACGCCTTGGTCGCCCGGGCCTCCTCCGCCGTCGCCGAAGAAATCGGGAGACACAATCCCAATTATAGAGCGCCGCATAAATAAAGCAACATTCAAGGTAAAAAAGGGGGAAGAT